>OBAB01000022.1_pt1 | contig 138609 bp, 117 predicted proteins | sample 1516501 | NCBI WGS metagenome assembly OBAB01 (sample SAMEA2579906, study PRJEB22360) | human gut metagenome
AAAAATTCCATCGAGGTGACATATATTCGGCTGATTTAAGCCCTGGTATCGGCTCCGAACAAAGTGGCTCTCGTCCTGTACTCATTCTTCAAAACAATGTGGGAAATTGTTTCAGTCCTACGATTATTATTGCAGCAATTACCAGTGTAAGCAAAAAAAGCAGAAAGTTCCCCACGCATTACCACTTAAATGACAGATGCGGTTTGGTGAAACCATCTGTTGTTATGCTGGAACAGATCAGAACAATCGACAAGTCGAGGTTAAAAAACTATATTGGTCATCTAAACAAGGATGACATGGAAAACATAAACAAGACGCTCTTGTGCAGTCTGGGGATTACATAAAAGTGCCGAAAGGCCGTATCATTTTCAGGCTGTGCAAGTAGAGTTATAATTTCGTTAGGAATTGCGGAGGTGATTCTGAATGGAGAATATCCAGCATAAAAGCGCATTGATTCCTTCAGATGAAATCCGGTCAGAAGAACTTCTGGCGGAACAAAAATTTGAAGCGTTTATCACTTCGCTGGCACATATCATCGAGAAATATGGTATGAGAGTGCTGGGCGAGGTTGACGGAGCTGCGTGAGAATCGCAGCTTTACATAGGATATTTTCCAAAAGTAAATTTTGGAGGTATGAATTATGAACCGATATGGAAAACGCTGTGTTTTGTATCCGAGGGTCAGCACAGAGATGCAAGTGGACGGATACAGCCTGGAAGGTCAAAAAAATATGCTGACACGATTTGCGGATCGTGAGGAAATGATCGTTGTTGATACTTATGAAGATGCCGGTAAATCCGGTAAATCCATTGAGGGACGGCCTGCCTTTCAAAAAATGCTCAGAGATATTGAGGATGGCTTGGACATTGACTATATTTTAGTGTATAAGCTGTCACGGTTTGGCCGTAATGCAGCAGATATACTTAACTCTTTGGAGCTGGTTCAATCTTATGGTGTAAATCTGATTTGCATAGAAGAAGGGATTGATTCCTCTCAGACAAGCGGAAAACTTTTGATTTCTGTACTATCTGCTGTGGCTGAAATTGAGCGTGAGAATATTATCGAGCAGACGATGAACGGGCGGCGCGAAAAGGCACGGCAAGGTGGATGGAATGGTGGCTTTGCTCCCTACGGATATACACTGGAAGATAACAAGCTGATGATTGAAGAAACAGAGGCTGTGGCAATACGGAAGATTTTTGAATTATATACTTCATCGGAAATCGGTTTGGGTGGTATTGCGAATCAGTTGAACTTACAAGGTATACGGAAAATTCCGAGGCAGAATGGCACATTAGAGGATTGGACAGGACATTTTATTAAACTGATATTGGATAATCCGGTTTATTGCGGTAAAATTGCCTATGGACGGAGAACGAAGGAAAAAGTCAAAGGCACAAAAAACGATTACCAGATGAAAAGAAATGACGATTACATTCTGACAGAGGGACAGCATAAAGGAATCGTTAGTGAGGAGGTATGGGAAAAGGCTCATGCCAAGCGTCTTAGAACCGGAGTAAAGCAACCGTCAAAAATTGGGCGGGATCGAGTTCATTTGTTATCAGGTCTGCTGAAATGCCCGGTTTGTGGAAGTCCCATGTATACGAATAAACACGCATGGACAAATAAAGATGGCACTTACAAAGAAATTTACTATTATGTATGTAGTCGGAATAGGATGGTCCGGGGTAAGCATTGTGAATATAAGGCAATGCTGAAAAAGACCGATATTGAACCGATGGTCATTGAGGCAATTCGTGAGATCGTAAGGAATGAGGAATATGCCCAGGCCATTAAAAAACGGATTGGTGTTCAGATTGACACGAAAGCAGTGGATAAAGAACTGGAGGGCTATCAGGCAAAGCTGAAGGAAGTTGATCTGAATAAAACAAGATTGGAACGGGAAATTGACAGTCTCCCTGCTGATGCAAAATACCGGGAACGAAAGCTCCATGATATGACCTTGCGGTTAGATTCCCTATATGATGTCATTGTTGAGCTGGAGGAAAAAATCGAAGATGCCAGACTTCGGCGAGATGCAATTAAGCAGCAGGCAATTACTCTTGAGAATATTTACAAAATCATGGTGAATTTCGACTGCGTTTATAATATAATAAATGACGAAGAAAAGAGAAATGTGGTCACAGCCTTGATTAAGGAAATTGAAATTTACAGGAATGACGAGTCTGAATATCCGCTAAAGCGGATTGGTCTGAATTTTCCGGTGTTCAAGGATGGCGGGGAAGTTACGGAGCTTTTGTGGGACAAAGGGAATACCGTTGAGACTGTCTGCCTGCTGTCCAAGAAAGCCCAGTAAATCAAAGGGTTTCAGCGGTTTGGTTCAGATATGAGGTTGTGTTTTTCTGTTTGGATGGACTGAAATTTGTTTGGTGTTACTGAGGTGGGGGAAGAAAAGTGAACGTTTTGGCAAAAGATATTTGATTAAAAGAGACGGGTATGGCATATGGCAAATCAATAGAACTTTTCCTGGTTAACGGAACGGCGGACAGTCTTGTAACAGCAGAACTGTCCAACTGGAACGGGAAGGCAATTAAGATTCCAAGAATCGAAGTTCAGACAACCCAGAGGGAGGAACTTCTTGGGCTAGGTGTATATTTTTTGTTTTGCAAAGAAGAAGACGGAACAGATTCCGTTTATATAGGAGAAGCTGAAAAGGTCCAGGAAAGATTGATACAGACTTACATGATTATCAAGCTGAAAAGGAAAAATATTACTGGACAACCTCAGTGATTTTTGTGGGACGTGATTTGAATAAAGCCCACATACGTTATTTGGAAAATCGATTTTTCGAGTTGTTGTTAGCAAAATAGGGAGGAAACATAATGAAGTGGTTACACTTGTCGGATATACATTTTAACCCATCAAAAGATGGTACGGACAGCATATATTTAAGAAATCGTTTGTTGGAGTTTTTGAAACAGAAAGAGATTTCGGTTGATAAGATTTTTCTTACAGGAGATTTTAGAGATGCCAGTTGTCAGGATGGCACAGATGATGCTGCAAAGGATATTGCAAATTACATCTCAAAACTTGCTGAAGTTGTTGGCGTGAAAAAGAGTAGAGATATATTGTTGGTTCCTGGGAATCATGATTTGACAAGAAATTTTGAACATCGACAGGAAACTGTAACTGAGAATAAGGGAGAATATAATCCGGGGAATGGAATACTAAAAGATTTGGGTACTTTGGTTGAGTCTTTTGAGTTCTATAAAAAAGTTGTTGCTCATGTCGTGGGAAAAGATTATTCAGATAATTTATTCGAAAATGTATTTAAAGTTAATCCGCATTCTTTTGCAGTAACAGATGACATCAATATCTTGCAACTTAATACAGAATTACTTGCTGGCGAAGTGATAGAACAAGGGGGAAGGAAGAGGGTTCTTGATGAAGGGACATTGGCCGTTGGTACAAAATATGTAATTAATGCATTATCATTTATGGAGTACTCGAAGGAATTTACTATAGTCTTAGCACATAGGGGCTTGGATTTACTTAATAGTTTTGAACGAAAAGAATTACTGCATATATTTGAAAATTTTATATGTGCATGTATTTTTGTGGACATAGTCATGATTTATGGTGCGATGAATCTTATGGTATCCACAAATTACAGTTGGATGTATCAAACAGCAGGATGGTGTAAGAGCAGGATTTACAATAGGTGACTATGATGAGGTTAGTAAGAAAATAACGATAGAAGCCTTTTCATGGGAAACTGATAGATGGGGAGAATATTCTTATTTTTGTTCTAAAGGTCATAAGATGGTTTGGGACATTGGTGATAAAGTAGTTTTAGATGAAGATGAATACAGAAAAAAATAAAAATTGTTGTTAATGGAAAGGTTAGAGAATTTCACGGAAAAGTCATTGTAATGAAGCATAGTGTTGAACATGGTAGGAAGATGTCTACATTGCGGGAAGTTTGATATCTCAAATTAGAAATTCACAAAAGATATTAAATTTAATGATAAATTTATCTTGTCACAAAATGTATGGAAAATTATCGGGATGGATGATACATACTGCTAAGTTAACAACCACAGTTACTTGTGAAAAAGCATTAAAAAACCCTAGTGAAGATGATATGGAGAGTGAAGTTGCAAACAAATCTCATGTTTGGAATGAGGCATAAATAGTTTTGAGGTAGATTAAGTAAGCAATGCCTATGCATTAAATGAGTGGGATAAATCTTTTTGCAAAAGGCTTCGGTTTGGCTATTTAGTAATTAAGAAGTAATGTTGAAGAGGACATTTGTTTGCTATATTAAAGTTAATTATAACGGAAATGAGGGGATGAAGTGTATGAATGCACTAACGCAGTGGATTGCTAATAATCCAGTTGTGACAACTTGGATTACATTGATTTCTTTATTAGGAGTATTAATTACAGTTATAGCATTGATACTGCAGATTAGAGATAAGAAGAGACGGGCTATTTACTATACTATAACTTCTACAATTTTGGTTGATGATGAGGTATCCCAAATAAATGGAATCAAGATTCTTTTTCAAGATAAGGAAGTTTCTACGGTAGCTATTTCGACTATTAAGTTATGGAATGGTGGTAATGAGATTTTAGAAGAATCGGATTTTTATCCAGAGCATGAATTGAAAATCGTAGTGCCACAAAATGAGAAAATTCTTGCGGCTATGGTGATTGAGGAAACAGATGATACATGTAAAGTTAATATAGTAGCACCTAAGCGTAAGGAGAACGAAGCATCGGTATCTTTTTATTGTTTGGAACCACAGCAAGGTGCAACAATTAATGTATATCACACTAATGTAAATGATAGAGAAACAGAGTTGGTTGGGAAAATAAAAAATGGAAAAGTGACAAATAAATCAATTGAGGTTGGTGTGGAAGACGGAGAAATGTGTATATCAACAAGTAATTGTAAGATATATTTTGGAAGTAATCTTTTTAGTATTGGCACTCAGGCGATACGCTTGTTCCCTAATATTTTAGGAATGTCTATTGTCAAGAGGAAGAAAAGGAAGAAAGAGAAGTAGGCGTGAGAGATGGAAGATTTATGGCAACAAAATACTAATTTGTGTATTGGTCGTAATAGAGAATTGAATTTATTGGCAAGTTATTTAGAGAGTTCCGAGGGAACTGTGGCAGTAATAAAAGGCGTTGCTGGAATTGGAAAGTCATATTTGGCTAGATGCTATGCAGAGATACATAAAAACAAATATTCCAATGTGGTATGTTGGAGAGGATATAATCTACAGCAAAATATTCAATTACTGCCTAATACGCTACTCATAATAGATGATGCTGATGAAATAGATAATGGGGGTATAGAGCATGTACAAAGGGTGAATACGGGTATAAAAATAATAGTTACTGGTCGAAACCTCAAAAAAATAACCGCGGACAAATTTCTTGTTTTAAATTTGCAAGCCTTTAATATGAATGAAATATTATATATGTTAAAGATTTGCACAAATGCAGAAATTGATATTGATAGAGTGGCTTTAGATTTATATATAAAAAAGTCGCAAGGCAATCCGCTTATCTTGGCTTTGATAATTGATTTGATAAATAAGAGGGGATTATCATTAGTAAATAATCTGATTTATGAACCAGATATAATAAGAGATAGTGGGATTGTATTACCGCCAGAGAAAAAGATAGAAACATCGTCTATGTTTAGCATAAAAACGGATGTTTCAAATATAAATGACCGACTAATGAGATATATTGCAGAAAATCCATCTTATATGTATCATTTAACATCTCGTGATTTTGAAGAGATGATGGCAAAACTTTTTGCAGCTTTGGGCTATTCAGTAAAATTGACGAAAAAAACTAGAGATGGTGGGAATGATATTTATATTGCTAAGAAAAATGAAATAGGAGAATTTCTTTTTTTGGTTGAGTGTAAAAAGTATGCACCTAACCATCCGGTTGGAGTGGAGGTTATTAGAAATTTATATGGTGTTATGGGTATGGAAAAAACAGAGCCTACTGGCGGGATTATAGCAACTACTTCATATTTTACACGAGATGCTCAGCAAGAAATAATTGATAATAAAAAAGAATACAGAATATCATTACATGACTATGAATATATTTGTGGTTTGTTAAAAAAAGCATATTTAGAAAACTGATAAAACACTATTGCTAGTAAGAATATATGTTTTTAACATGGAGGTACGAGCATGGAAGAACAGCAGAACCTATTAACTTATGAAATAACAAAAGAGGTTATTGCTCTTAAGAGGAAAAGCAAGGAGTGGGGAAAATGATTAGATGGAGTGAAAGCTATCCCCCTAAGTGGGGTATAAATCTTTTGGCATAAGGTGACGGTTTCGTTATTTAGTATAAGAAGTAACTTTCACCGCATGTGGAGACCATCGTATTGCTGGAGAGGAAAGGGCAGTAAATCAAAGGGTTCTGGAGACTTAGGCCGGATATGTAGGTGTGCTTTTGTGTTGAGTGAGGGGCAATATGTTTCCATTTAGCGAGATGGGGTAAGTAAAATGAACATTTTGGCAAAAGGTATCAATTCCTCAAATAAACACTTTGTTTTTTGACGAAGAAGTAAAAGAGAATTTGTAGAGATAAATAAACATAGGAAGGATGATATTTTAATGATTCTAATCCGCGGAATAAAAGGCGAGTCATATGCTCGCAGAATAAAAAAAGGAATTGTTGATTGTAGAGATATTTTGTCAGCTTTACTGCAACCACCAGTAACAGGTTATGAATACTCGGATTATTATGAAAAGAATCTGGTTAAAGCATTAACATATTTTACTAATGAAGATACAAAGAACCTCCATAATCCGAGATTTTTACATTCTTTATTAATCGATTACTACATCCCACATATTTATCTGACATATTTTCATGTTTTAAATGAGCGTTCCTTAGAATGGTTGGATAAATTTGAGGATGATTATCAGTTTATTGCATTGAATGTTAAAATTGATAGACTTACTCAGACCGCGATAGGCAATGAGTTTTTTGGTGCTAAAATGTCATATGTGGATAGTATTCGTCAACTTAATCAGGATGGTACTAATGATTTCTATGCTGCATGCATGTGTTCGTTAGAAAATCTATTTGTAGATAAAAGTGATATGATAATGTCACTTCAAATTTACAATACATTATCATTTGCTCTTTTATGTAGAGAGCAGGATGAAAAGTTTACGGATATAGAAAATGAATTTAGAATAATAGCATATGACTGTCCTAGAATACAAAATGGAATAATGAAACAAATACCCAGAGAGGTGACGATTTTAGGAAAAACTGGTATTGAATATAAGGGTGTGTTAAATGCGGGGATAGATACTGTTTTAAGCAGTAATCTTTTCACATTGAACAACCCTAATAAGTTATTGAGTGATATTCTCATTGAAGAGCAAGGAATGGTTACTTTAGACAGTAGATTTAAATCTATTAATATATGTGATATTTCTGATGATTATATGTATTTGGGTGGGAAAAAAGCTTGTGCAAATTATATTGAAAAAATGGTTAAATGTAAGCCTAAAGATATTTACGTTAATAGAACCATACTTAGAGAGCATAGAATGAGCGATCTTACAGATGCTGTGTTTGTGCCAGGTTATCAAAAAGTGGAATACTAAATATAACATATTTACATGCAGTATGCAAAATCCAGTTTGTACGATCAAGTAAGAGACTTTTTATTAACAGGAGAGTTGTATGAGGTAACTGCGACAAGTGGAGCCAATCTGCGGAAAAGTCGGGGCTCGCGAGAGCCTCGTGGATCGAAACTCATACATGAGGGTATTAATTACCTTTCCATACGGTCGGGACTCGCGAGAGCCTTGTGGCTCAAAACACCTTCATATGTAAAATGGCCATAAATGCTTATTAGTGTAGTGACACAAGCATAACGAGTTAAATTAATAAAAATTTATAAAGCCTACCATCATATCTTTGTAATTCAGTTGAAATCCCCCTCAAAAATGGTAAAATAAAGGAGATAAATGTAAAAATAGCGGATAGTCCACAAATATCGTGGCAAAATTCCAATTAGTATAATTACTTTAAAAAGGAGTAACCACATGGGCTTTATTCGTGACCTTTTCAGAAAGAAAAAGAATTCTAATACAAACGCAATACCTTCTGAAAATAATCAATATATTACACGGATGTTTGAACTTCTGCAGTTTATGGATAACCTTTTACAAGCAGATAAGTATATCGCTAGAAGTGAATATCAGTGCAGACTTAAAAGTTACCAGGAAGTAATAGATTTTTTTACTATTTTAAAAAATAGCGGTATGCTGATTTCGTTTTGTAAAAAGAATGGTATTAAAGAATCATATATAAATCAGGCGGAAGAGAAAATTCTTCATTTTGATCAATATATAGATGAGCATAATGATAATTTTATAAAGAAGACGATGGTAGAGGATAAGGAGTATTTAGATAATATTCTTAAAGCTGTAGATCCCAATATCTTATTAGATGAGGATCAACGGCGGGTAATATTAACAGATGAGGACTATTGCCTGGTTATAGCCGGTGCCGGAAAAACAACAACGGTTGCTGCAAAAGTAAAGTATCTTGTTGAGAGAAATCAGGTGGATCCATCTCAAATATTAGTAGTCTCGTTTACGAATAAGGCAGTTATTGAACTTCGGGAAAAAATAAATGAGGAGCTTAAAATAGGATGCCCGATCGCTACGTTTCATTCTACCGGTAACGCAATTATTCATAAAAACGAACCTGATGAAAAATTAAATATTGTTGAAGGTTCTAAACTGTATTTTGTGATTCGTGACTATTTCAGAGGATCTATTATGCAAAATGAAAATATAGTCAATAAATTGATTATGTTTTTTGCATCTTATTTTGAAGCTCCATACGAAGGTGATGATCTGAATGTTTTCTTTAATCAGATTGCCAAGGCGAATTTTTCTACCATGCGTAGCGATTTAGAAGATTTTAAACGCGAGGTAATTGATACCAGAACAAAAAAGTCGGTTACAATTTTAAACGAAGTGCTTCGTTCTCATCAGGAAGTGGAGATTGCTAATTTTTTGTATTTAAATAACATAGAATATGAGTATGAGCCTGTTTATCAGTATCATATCCTATATGCAAGAAAACCATACACACCTGATTTTATTATCAAACAAAATGGAAAGGTTGCATATATTGAACATTTTGGAATTACAGAGGATGGAAAAAACGACAGGTTCAGCGAAAAAGAGGTAGAAGCTTATAAGAAAGCTGTTAACGAAAAAGTGTTATTACACCATAAGCATGGGACTACCTTGATCTATACCTTTTCCAGATATAATGATGGAAAACCATTATTATATCATTTGCAAAAAAAATTAGAGGAAAATGGTTTTGAAATGAAACCTCGTTCAAATACAGAAGTGATGGAGATGCTGGTAGCGGGGGAAGAAAATCGCTATGTACGTAAATTAGTGAATCTAATCAGTAGGTTTATATCTAATTTCAAGGTAAATGGATATACGGCTGATGATTTTAACCGTATGTATCATTCTACACAGAATGTCAGAACCAGACTGTTTCTTGATATATGTAGTGATTGTTTCTTAGAATATGAGAGATATCTGAAAGAGAATAAAGCCGTTGACTTTCAGGATATGATAAATGAATCCTCCAGAATCCTTCGGGAAGTAAAAGAAATGAAGCAAAAGTTGGACTTCAAGTATATCATTGTTGATGAATACCAGGATATATCAAGACAACGATTTGATTTAACTAATGCTCTGGCAGAAGTGACTGATGCAAAAATTATTGCAGTTGGAGATGACTGGCAGTCTATATATGCTTTTAGTGGCTCAGATATTACGTTGTTTACGAAGTTTGAAGAGAAGATGGGATATGCAAAGCTCTTAAAAATTGTAAAGACGTATCGTAATTCACAGGAAGTAATTGACATAGCAGGTAATTTTATTCAAAAAAACTCGGAGCAAATAGCAAAAAGACTGGAATCTCCAAAGCAGATTAATGATCCGGTTATTATTTATACATATGATAGTACCTATAAAGGCAAGGACGGAAACCGCAGGAGCGGTGTAAATTATGCTATTGCGCATGCTGTTGAGACTGCATTGGAAAAGATTATAAGCTACGGTAAAACTGAAGGTAGAAAAGCAGAATCGATCTTGCTTCTTGGGCGCTTTGGCTTTGACGGGGATCAGTTGGAAAAGTCAGGATTATTTGAATACATTAACCGGGGAAGCAAAATAAGAAGTGTAAAATATCCGGAACTTGACATAACTTTTATGACAGCACATTCTTCAAAGGGTTTGGGTTATGATGAAGTAATTATTGTAAATGGAAAAAATGAAACCTATGGTTTCCCGTCAAAAATTGAAGACGATCCGGTTTTGTCATTTGTAATTAAAGGGGATCGTTCTATTGATTATGCTGAAGAACGTCGCCTTTTCTATGTTGCAATGACAAGGACAAAAAATCGTGTTTATTTTATTGCACCGGAACAGAACCCGTCTGAATTTCTGCTGGAGTTGAAGAGAGATTATAAAAATATTGTGCTTCATGGTAATTGGAATGAAGAGGAACCCAAAACAATGGGGCGTAAACCCTGTCCAATTTGTGGTTATCCATTACAGCTTAGATATAAAAACTCATATGGATTGCGCTTGTTTATTTGTACGAATGAGCCAGAAATATGTGGTTTTATGACAAATGAATACGCTGCTGGTAAGCTTTCAATCATGAAATGTGATTCCTGCAGGGATGGTTACATGATTGTAAAGCATGCAAGGGAAAAGGATTATTTTTTAGGATGTACAAATTATAAAAAGGATGGGACAGGTTGTAATAATGTAGTCAGCAGAAAGCAGTTTTATGATATGATGGGATATGCTCCGGAGCCGGCTAAACCAGAGAAAGAAAATAATAAAATACAAGCAGACTATCAATCCAAGAATAGAAAAAATCCAGAAATAAAAACAACAGTTGATACTTTTGCAATAAAAAAAGGAAGTTTTTCCGGAATAGAATATAAAGGGCGGGATTTAAACGAAACGATATATGTAATTCTTTCGGCCTTGCAGAATGTTAGCACTATCCGTTATTATGGAACTACTATGCTTGTTGATGTATTACATGGCGAGTCTACAAAGCGAATGCTGGATGCAAAATTAAATATGATTTCCCAGTTTGGCGAGTTAAGTTCCTTTTCCAAAGAAGAGTTGTATGCAATGATTACATGGCTGATAACAAATGGTTATATATTAAAAACAAAAGGACAGTATCCTGTCCTGCATCCGACATATAATGGAATACATTATGCTGAGATAATGACAGAAAAGCAGTTAAAGAAATTGAAGAAATACCTTGATGAGTGAACTGCTGAATTACTCCTCATCCCCGGTTTCGGTGAAAAAAAGGTAACCCAATACGGCCCTGCAATTCTTTCAATCCTGGAAAGGTACCGAAAACAATGAATAACCAACACACCACTCAAACCCTGAGCTACTACAACCAAAACGCCGCCCAGTTCAGCAATTCCACCCAGTCCCTGGACTTTGCCTCCGTACAGGACAAATTCCTTTCCTTCTTACAGCCGCAGGCGCACATCCTGGACTTCGGCTGTGGCCCCGGAAGAGACACAAAATATTTTCTGGATCACGGTTTTCGCACAGATGCCATCGATGGTTCGGAGGAATTTTGCAGAATTGCTTCCGAATATACCGGAATCTCTGTAAAGCAGATGCTTTTCAAGGAACTGAATGTTTCAGAAGAATACGACGGCATCTGGGCCTGTTCTTCTATCCTTCATTCCACCTATGATGAGCTTAAGGATATTCTGAAGAAGCTTGCCCGTGCATTAAAAAAAGAAGGCATCCTGTATGCATCCTTTAAATACGGAGATTTTGAAGGAATGAGAAACGGCAGGTATTTTATCGATATGACAGAGGATAAACTGCAGAGAATATTACAGGAAACAGATGTATTTCAAATAAAGGAAAAATGGATAAGTTCAGATGTACGCCCGGGAAGGGATGATGAAAAATGGATGAACATGATTCTCGTAAAGAAAAACTGTATCTGATAGGCAGGTCCAGTAATAACTTATGGACTGAGGGCTCAGAATACAAGGGCCGCGGAGCCAGTATGGGAGGAGACATTTCGGCCAACCATCTGCTTACATATTTGGAAAAGAGCATAAAAAGTGCGGACAGCATTGATATCATCGTATCCTTTCTGATGGAATCAGGCGTCCGGCTTTTACTTCCTGCGCTTAAAAATGCGCTGGACAGAGGCGCGGCAATACGCCTTCTTACCGGAAATTATCTGGGCATCACACAGCCCAGTGCCCTTACCCTGCTCAAGTACGAGCTGGAGGACAGAGTCTGTGTCCATCTCTATCAGGAAAAGAATCGTTCCTTTCACCCAAAAGCTTACATATTTCACTATGCCGATAACAGTGAGATCTATGTAGGATCGTCTAACATTTCCCGCAGCGCGCTTACAAAAGGAATTGAATGGAATTACCGGTTTTCAGAAAAAGATGATGAACAAAGCTATCACCTTTTCTTTGAGGAGTTTGAAGACCTTTTTTATAATCATTCGGTTGAGGTGACGGATAAAGTACTGAAGGATTATGCGAAAAACTGGAAGCGTCCGGCCCTTCAAAAGGATATGGAACGCTATCAGGAAAAGTTGCCGGCGGGGGATGGCCGGCTTGCCCCTGTTTTTCCGCGGGGCGCGCAGATAGACGCACTTTATGCACTGAAAAAGAGCCGTGAGGAAGGTGACAGGAAAGCGCTGATTCATGCTGCTACCGGAATTGGCAAGACCTATCTTGCTGCGTTTGATTCCATTGAATATAAAAAAGTATTATTTGTTGCGCACAGAGAAGAAATCCTGAAGCAGGCTGCGGAAAGCTTCAAAAGGGTTCGTCCGCAGGATGAACAGGGATTTTTCAACGGAAATCTGAAGCAGACGGATAAGCCCGTTATCTTTGCATCGGTCGGCTGTCTGGGAAAAGATGAATATTTGTGTGAAAAATATTTCCCGCAGGATTATTTTGATTATATTGTGATTGACGAATTCCATCATGCGGTAAATGATGGCTATAGGAAGATAATCAGATATTTTCAGTACCGTTTTCTGTTAGGGCTGACTGCGACTCCCAACAGGATGGATGGCCGGAATATTTATGAAATATGCGATTATAATGTCCCTTTTGAAATCACGTTGAAGGATGCAATTAATAAGGGAATGCTGGTGCCGTTTCATTATTATGGAATCTATGATGGCGTGGATTACTCCGGTCTGCCTGTAGTCAGGGGGAAATATTTGCAGAAGGATTTGGATATCAAGCTGATTGTTAAAGAAAGATGCGATCTGATTTATAAAAATTACAGAAAATATGGTTCTCAGCGCGCACTGGGCTTTTGCTGTTCCAGGGCACATGCGGAGAGGATGGCTGAGGAGTTCTGCGCTCGAAATGTGCCGGCATGTGCAGTGTACAGCGATGCGGACGGAAATTTTTCGGAAGACAGGACAGTTGCAATTGAAAAGCTGGAAAAAGGGGAGCTTAAAGTAATTTTTTCAGTGGATATGTTTAATGAGGGTGTGGATATTCCTTCTCTGGATATGGTGATGTTCCTGCGTCCTACGGAATCGCCGGTGGTTTTTCTTCAGCAGCTGGGCAGGGGACTGCGGAAGGAGGCAGGCAAGGAGTGTCTGACGGTCCTTGATTTCATGGGGAATTATGAAAAAGCCGGGAATGCGCCATTTCTTCTCAGCGGAGAGCCTTATTCCAGAGAGGCGGCGGAGAGGAAGGAGCAGAAGGATTTTGATTTTCCTCTGGACTGTGTTGTAGACTTTGATATGCGGCTGATCGATTTGTTTAAAGAAATGGCAGCCAGGAAGGAAACAAAGAAAGAGCGTATCCGCGGGGAATATTTTCGGATTAAGGAATTTCTCGGAGGAAAGGTTCCTGCGAGGATGGATCTTTTTACTTATATGGAGGAGGAAATATATCAGCTTTGCTTAAAGAATTCGAAGGAAAATCCCTTTAACCATTATCTTGATTTTCTGAAGGAACTGAAGGAATTAACTGATGAGGAATGGAGGCTTTCACAGGGGCCGGGATGGGAATTCCTTCATATCGTGGAGACAACCTCCATGTCCAAATCCTATAAAATGCCTATACTTCTCGCTTTTTATAATGATGGAGAGATAAAAATGGGGATTACGGAGGAGGACGTTTATCAGAGCTGTAAAGCTTTCTATGAAAAGGACCAGAACTGGCGTGATATGGAGAAGGATAAAAACACAAGGGATTTCAGAAGCTGGGATAAAAAAAGATATGTCAGCGAGGCCCGGAAGAATCCGGTTCATTTTCTGAAGGAGTCGGGAAGCGGTTTCTTTGTGGATAGAGAGGGATTTGTGCTGGCTTTGAAGGATGACCTGAAGGACGTGGTGACGGAACCGGCTTTTGTGCAGCATATGAAGGATATTATAGATTACAGGACAATGAATTATTACAAGCAGAGGTATGAGAAGGGTGAGTAGGGGGAAAAAAGAGAATATACTGCAGCCATATGATTTTAACCATAAAAGGGAATATCTGATATATCTAAATGCCTGCGGAAAAAAATTAAATAAAAAGGAATCAGTCTTAATTGGAAAGGATAGGTTCAGCACCTATGAGCAATGGTCCGAGTATGTAAGGGGAAAGTATTCCTGTATTTCGACAGGAAGCCTGGAGAGTTTTTTGAGGTATCTCAGATACTTACTGAGATCTGCTATGAAAGTTGAAGGCAGTTATTCAGGAGTGATTATGCCGATAATGATCGTTTTATTAACGTTTATTTTGGGTAATCTTTTCCAAAACAATGCAATTAATAATCTGGTTTGTATTGCATTGATTTTTTGGTTTTTGTGTTATTGTATAAATGCTTTTACTAATGATTCAAAAAGATTACTTCTATATGAAGATTATATTGAAATTATTGAAGGAATCCTGGAAAGCCGTAAGAAATCAGAAAGTAACCAGATATAAGTAATTCATTAAACGATACCCAAAACCCTCATACAACAAATAACAAAGGAGCCCCCTCAAATGAAAAAACAACTAAACCGCTACAAATTCGAAAAAATCTCCAACATGATGACCAAGGAGTTTGGAAAGATCGCCAAAGGTGAAGAAAATGCCTACGCAATGCTCTTTGCCCCCATGGAAGGAAACTTGTTAAAGCTTCATCGGGAAAACCCGGACAGAAACGGACGAAGGGCAATAGAGGCAATCCATGTATGCCTACTGCTCGTAGACGGATACCTGACAGATACGGAATATGATTTAAATGGATACCGCACCCCTGAAAACGAAGCCTTTGTCAATGGGCTGTTAATGAGCTTTGATCCCTTTACAAACGATGAGGTCAGGGAAGCCGCCGCAGGGTATTGGGATCTCACATCACCTTCAGATTTAAGGTCATATTTCAGGGAACCTGTCCTTTGCCTGCTGAGAATTGAGAAATCTATTGCATTATGGACGGAGGAAGGGGGCGCAAACGGCTATTTCGCCTATCTGGAACAGACAATCGGAGCAGTTACCCCCAGGGACCTGAAAATGAACTTTTCCGTTCAGGTAAAACAGTAGCCTTAAACCAAATATTCTTCGCACCAGATCTTCTCTGCTGAAAGCATGGTGAAAATATGGAAAAATACAAAGAAAAGCTGCGCAGCGACGCACAACAGCTGGCAGAATATGCCGATACCTCAGAATATCTTACCCGGGCCTTCTTCCATATCTTCGGGAAAAAACTTCTGGCGGAAGGCTACGTGGACTGCAGTTATATCTTGGGCGCTTTGGGAAAAGGCACCTATTATTCCCGCCTGAAGGCGCAGGATTCCGCTCTTTATACCCTGTATGCAGGCAGCTGCATTACCTCCGAAAACCTGGAAATCATGATAAATTATATGTCTTCCATCATCGGGACACAGGACAGGGAACTGACGCCTCTCGAAGAGGAAGCGCTGGTTTTCTGGATTTTTCTTCCCTATCTTGGGGTGTCAAAGCGGGAAAAACGTCTTGAGTATCTGAAAGCAGTTCTCAACCGTTTCATTCGGGAATGGGATGGAAAATACATCGATACCACCCCTCCTTCAGAAGAAAAACCTCTTTCAGAAGTAAAAGCAGCTGCGGAACCCTCCGTACAAAATCCGCTTCCCGAAAGGAACCTTCTGGAAAAGAACGGCGTCATATACGATGCCAATTCCTGTGAACTGGAGCTGATAGAAAACGTAAGCAGCTACGTAAAAGACATCTCCGACATGAGGCAGTCAAATACGAATCACATCCTCTATTTCCGAGGCCATTCCAGGCTATCCTACGAATTGCTCCCGGGAATCAAACGCAGCCGGAACTGGATGGTAAATGAAAACCGTATGTATCAGGAGCTTATCCTCCGCTGCACCCAGGATTTTGCGCAGTGCCAATCCCATCTGGACTATCTGGTGGAAATGCAGCATTACGGCCTTCCCACCAGGCTTCTGGACATTACGGAAAATCCGCTGGTTGCCCTGTACTTTGCCTGCTGTAGCAGCAGGGACAGTGTGGGGGAGGTAATTGTTTTGCAGACGGAAACGGCATCCACCAAATATGCCAGGAGTGACACGGCGGCCATTTTGGCTGCGATTCCGGTGTTTGATTATGCTTTTCAGACAAAGCTGTATGAGTTATGCGTAAACGGCGTACCGGAGGAGCAGGACAGGGAATATCTCCAGTATGCGGCAAAACTGGCCGGAGAGGTAAAATCAAAGAATCCGGGCTTTGAGCCACGTATCAGAAAAAAAGACTTGCTCAGCCATGTATTTATCATGCCTCTGAGAAGTAATCCGAGAATAATGAAGCAGGATGGCTCCTTTATTCTGTGCGGCCTTGGGGACGGCAGAGGGGAAGGAAACAGCCTTCGCACCCTGCGTTACCGGAATAAGTCGGGAAAGAAGCTTATTTTTATCGTGAAAAATAAGGAGAATATTCTCCGTGAGCTGGATTTGTTTTCTATTAATAAAGCGGCTCTGTTTCCTGAAATCGACGATGTTGCGGAATACATCAAGGAGAAGTATACCAAGTAGAAAAACAACAGGTAGAAATACGCAAAGGGAAAATACATCAGGCAAAAATAAAGCAGTGTCTGACTTTTTATAACAGTATAAGTATCTCATATTTTGGGGCATCGGCTTCTGCGTTAACGGTTTATGAACCGCGGAAACCGGAACAGGAAGGGGGATATAAGATGAAAGTGAAGCTTCTCACAGATCTGACAAGCTATAATCCCAAATTTACCAGGGATGCGGTTGGTGAATCAAATATGCATGAATACCAGCGCGAAGGCCAGCCGTGGAGAACATATGTGAACGTGAGAATAGAAGGAGACATGCTTCCGGTGGGCGTGGATGGCGTGGAATGTCTGGATAACGATTACATCCGGATGAAAGCGCTTCAGAAAAAAATCGAGGAAAAAGAGCTTCTCCGGCAGCTGAAGGAAGCGGAAAAGGTCATTCATGCCGTCGGTCCGGCCGGCGGAAACAAGGGAATATACCTGAAAACGCCCTGGGATAGTTCCCTGGAAAAACTGGCATCGGATAATCAGGAATGCTGCAGCATTCTGTCTTTCTGTGAGAAAAAGAAAATCAAGGTAACAGAAGTACTGCATTCAGAGTTATATAAATTATAGCCCGCATTCCTGTTCGGAACATGTTTCAATAAAAATAAGTAGTAAAAAAGGCTGCAAACAGCGGGAGGCTGCAAAAAAATGGGGAAAGAAGCAATAAAAATGGAACTTGAAAAACGTGCGCTGCCGGAGGTCTTAAGACTTGCGGATGGCACGGCGGTGAACACACCGGAGCTTTGGAGAAAGCGCCGGGAAGAAATCTGTGAAATCCTTCAGGAGGAATGCTACGGGAGGATGCCGCGTACTGGCTGGGAAATCGAGTGGGAGACGGTACAGGAGGATAAAAATGCGTTTGGAGGGAAAGCCGTACTACGGACAGTGGAGGTGCGGATCCATACCAATAGCCGCTATACTTCCTATCCGTTTCAGCTTGTACTGCCGAAAAATGTGCAGAGGCCGCCGGTATTTGTATATCTGACCTTCCTGCCTTTATCCTCGGACGAACTGATGGAGGAGATTACCGACAGCGGCTATGCGGTAGCCAGGGTATCGTATCAGGATATCGCCCCGGATCAGGGAGATGGCTATACGAACGGCCCCGGCGCCCTGTTTCCCGGCAATGCATTTGACGGCTGGGGAAAGCTTGCGGTATGGGCATGGAGCGCCAGCCGCATTATGGATTACCTGGTGGATTTGGAGGAAATTGACGGTAAGCGTATTGCTGTAGCAGGCCATTCCAGGCTTGGGAAAGCCGCGCTGCTGTGCGGCGCCATGGATGACCGTTTTTCCATGGTGATTTCCAATGATTCCGGTGCGGGCGGCATTTCTCTTTTCCGGGGAAAGGAAGGGGAGAATGTGGCGGATCTGTGCAGGAATTTCCCCTATTGGTTCTGCGGTAATCTGAAGAAATATGCCGGTGGGGAGACAAAGCTTCCTTTTGACCAGCATTTCCTGGCGGCGCTGGTTGCGCCCAGAAAGCTTTATGCGGCGAGCGCTGTGGATGATCAGTGGGCGGATCCACATTCTGAGTTCCTGTCCTGCGCGGCGGTGACGCCTGTGTATGAACTGCTTGGGGAGAAGGGGCTTGTATGCGATAGCCTGCCGGAAACAGGAGATGCATTTCATGAGGGCAGTGTGGGCTATCATTTAAGACCAGGCACCCACTACCTTGGACGGGAGGACTGGAAGCTGTTTATGGAGTACCGCAGAAGGCATGGTGTATAACACAGGTAACCGGCTGGCTTTGGAAAAGGCCGTAAAATGCATTCGTATCAGATGAAGCAACTTTATTAATTTCAGTAAAAAACAAAATCAAAGAAATCAAACAAAATCAGCTTTTTTTGCAAACATACTGCATAAAAAAGCTGATTTTGTTTCTTTATAATTGTGCAAAAACAACATATACTGATAACAGCAGTAAACCAAACCAGACAAAGGACCGGCCGGACTTGTCAGGAAAATACAAAACAGGAAAGGGAGTTACATTATGCGAAGGAAATTATTATCCTGCTTACTTACAATAGCCTGTGTCAGTTCCATGCTTGCAGGCTGCGGCTCATCCGGGAATACATCAGGAGCAGCGGATACAGCTCCTGCAGAAAGCAAAACAGAGGCTGTAGAAGGCACAGGAACGCAGGCAGCGGAGGAATCAGCCCCGGCCGATACATCGTCTGTTAACGCAACCGGAACCGTTTATGATTTAGGGGGACTCAAGCTTCCCATCTGTGATCCGGGTTCCGTCTCTCTTACTTATATGGGAAACGATACATGGTGTGCGGGTGTCAGCTATAATGACGGAACAGCGGTTCAGAAGGAAATAGAAAACCGTACCGGCGTTCATATTGAATGGGATACGTACAGCAGTGATGTGGAAACCGTTCTTCAGACCAGGCTGGCATCCCTGGAGGGGTTGCCTGACATGGTGGAAATTCCACCCTTTGATTCCAATGTAGGCGTGGATACCTATTCCAGCAACGGTGTATTAATTCCTTTAAATGATTTGATTAAGGAATATGCACCCAATATCCAGGCTTTATTTAATAAATATCCGGCCCTGGAGGCCATGTGTACCTCTTCTGACGGTAATATCTACGCTTTGGCAGGCTGGTGGGGAGACATTAATGATTATGTTCCCGATTATCTTTATATCAGACAGGACTGGCTGGATAATCTGGGACTTGAGATGCCTGAAACGGTAGATGAACTATATGATGTGCTGGTTGCATTTAAAGAGCAGGATGCGAACGGCAACGGGAATCCTGATGATGAAATCCCGATGGCAACCAAGAATGGGATCAAACAGCTTTATTATCTGATGACCGGTTTTGGCTATGACACTAACTCTTTATGGTATACGGATGATAACGGTGAAGTGCATTATGCTGCTGTCGAGGATCAGTATAAGGACATGCTGGCTTTTCTGAATAAATGTTATTCTGAGGGCCTGATTTCAGATGATTTGGATGGCACGCTGCTGACACAGAATATTACGGAGGATAAAGTGGGGATTGTATGCCACGACCCTGCTGATAATATGGCGTCTTCTGATGATCTGGCGCTGACAAGCAATCCGGAGTGTGATTATGAATTCATGCCGGTGCTTCAGGCAAATGAAAATGGTACGGCGCGGATGACAAAGCGAGGCCTGACCTGGCATTATTATGGCATTACATCTGCCTGTGAAAACCCGGAAACAGCGATACAGTGGATCGATTATGTGTATGCAAGCGAAGACGGTCTGATGCTTTATAATTATGGTATTGAAGGCATGTCCTATGAGTATGATGCAGATGGAAATATTCAGTTTACCGACCTTATAACCAACAATGAAACCTATACCTCTGCATTTTCCGCTCTGAGAAGCATAGGCGCATGGCCGACCTACTTTATTAATGACTCCGGTGAGGCATTTATGAAGATATTCGAAGGAACCAAGGTGGAAACCGCATGCAAGGATGCCTATGGCAATATGGAGGATCCGTTCCCGGAGATGCTGGGTACAGCGGAGGAGTCTGAGGTTTATACCAGTGTATGGCCTGATCTGTCCACCTATCTGGATGAAATGTTTACCGCATTTGTAATAGGGACGGAATCACTGGATAACTTCGATAAATATGTTGAAACCGCCTATAGCATGGGAATGCAGGATATCATTGATATAAAGGGCGCACAGTACGCAAGATATCAGGAAATTGTAGGGAAATAGCTGTCATGTGCCGTTTTAAGGAACAAAAACAGTAAATGCATAAGGGTGCGTGACGCGCCTTCGGAGAGGACAACAGATGAAAGCGTTGCAGACATTGCAAAAAAATATCAGACGGGATTGGATGCTGCTGTTAATCATTCTTCCGGGAGTGCTTTATTTCGCCATCTTTTGCTATGGTCCCATGTATGGAATCCTGATGGCATTCAAGGATTACAATATATCCAGGGGCGTTTTGGGAAGCCCCTGGGCGGGACTGAAGCATTTTAAGGAGCTGGTGAATTCAGTCTACTTTGGCCGGCTGGTAAAAAATACATTTATACTAAGTATTGAACAGCTGCTGTGGTCGTTTCCCATACCCATAGCCTTTGCACTGCTTTTGAATGAGCTGAAGCACAGCGGCATAAGGCGCGTGGCGCAGACGGCTGCGTATCTCCCCCATTTTGTTTCCGTAGTTGTCGTGGTGGGAATCCTGAAGGACCTGCTGGCATCGGACAGCGGCGTGCTGACGCAGCTGCTCGCCGGTTTTGGGGTACAGCCTAAAAATTATTTCAACATTCCGGAAGCGTTCCGGACATTGTATGTGGGCTCCGGCGTCTGGCAGGAATTTGGCTGGAATTCCATCATCTATGTGGCGGCAATATCAGGGATTGATCAGGAAATGTATGAATCTGCGGCGCTGGACGGAGCCGGAAGGTGGAAAAAACTTGTTTACATAACACTTCCTTCTATTGCGCCCACCATAATTCTGCTGCTGATATTGAATATGGGAAACATGCTGAATATCGGCTATGAGAAGGTTATCCTCATGTATAACTCGGCTACCTATTCCACTGCGGATATCTTTTCCACCTATGTTTACCGGAAGGGGCTTCTGAATGCACAATACAGCTTTGCTTCCGCGGTTGGACTGGCTAATTCGCTGATTAACGTAATTATTTTGCTGGGGGCCAATTTCCTTGCGAAAAAAGCGACGGATACAAGTATATTCTGACAGAAAGGGCAGGGGCTGTAACAGGACAAATTTATACAGTCCCTGGGACGGAAGGCTATGAACAGAAAAGAAAGATTTGTACCTTCGGATATTCCGATATCGATAGCAACAATTCTCATCATTATCATCACCTTATACCCGGTTATCTATGTAGTGAGCATGTCCTTCAGTGAACCTGCGCATGTGCTGGCAAGGGATGTATATCTGCTTCCCAAAGGCTTTTCATGGAAGGCTTACCGTATGATTCTGGATAATGCCACCGTGCTGAGATCTTTTGCAAATACCCTGTGGTATACGGTGGTGGGAGCGGCCACAAGCGTAACACTGACCGCAACGACAGCATTTGTATTATCACGGCGGAGGTTTTTTCTGCGCAGGCAGCTGTCTCTTTTGATGACACTGACCATGTTTATAAGCGGTGGCCTCGTACCCTTGTACATTCTGGTGCAGAAAATGCATCTGTATAATACCAGATGGGCAATCGTCCTTCCCTACATTATCAGTGCTTACAACCTGATAATTACCAGATCTTTTTTTGAGTCCCTGCCGGAAGAGATGGCGGAGGCTGTAAAAATCGATGGGGGTTCGGAATGGACAGTCATGACAAAAATCTTTTTTCCGCTGTCTAAACCAATTATATCCGTACTGATCCTGTTTTACGGCGTGGGATACTGGAACAGCTATTTTGCACCATTGATTTTTTTGTCTAATGAGAAGCTTCAGCCGATTCAGCTTTATCTGCGCAGCATACTGATTACAAGCGAGGTACAGGCCTCCGGAATGGGGCTGGATGCGATATTGATGAATGAACAGATGAAATATGCGGTCATTGTCATTGCCTGTTTCCCGATTATGGTACTTTACCCGTTTATACAAAAGTATTTTGAAAAAGGAGTTCTGATTGGGGCTGTAAAATAACGGCCCCTAAAGCTGCGGCAGAAAAAGGAGGAAGAACTGATGCATATCAAAGCGCCGGAAGGAATGAGCAGTGCAGAGCGTATTGCTTTTTATGATTGCGAGGAAAATATAAAATATTACCAGTACGGAACGTCGGCAGGCTGGAAAAAATATGAACATAATCCTGTTTTTGGTGGAATATATGAAACCTGCTTCGATGTCTCGCTTTTATTGGAAAAGGAAGGTACCTTGCAGCAGGTATTTAAAATGTGGTTTTCCTGGCGTCCGAAAAAGGCTATCGGCTATACGGAAAGCAGTGACGGTATTCACTGGAAGGAACCGCAGGTAGTATTGGCGCCGGTTCCCGGTTCTGAGTGGGAAGAGGATGAAATCAACCGTCCCACGGTCATCAAACATAATGGAAAATATATGATGTGGTATTCAGGGCAGATAAAGCCCTATCTGGAGGACGGGCGGTCCGTATTGGGTTTGGCGGTAAGCGATGATGGGATAAACTGGGAGCGAAGAGAATTACCTGTGATGGAGCCGGATCAGGCATGGGAGCTTCAGGCTGTCATGTGCCCCCATGTTATATTCGATGAAGAGGAAGCTTGCTTTAAAATGTGGTATGCTGCAGGCTGCAACCATGAGCCGGATGCCATCGGCTATGCTTCAAGCCATGACGGCATACATTGGGTGAAGTTTGCGGGAAATCCGGTATTGGAAAAGAACCCGGATTGTCTGTGGGAGCAGCATAAGGTAGTGGCGCCCTGCATTGTCAAGGAAAAAGGTTGGTATTACATGTTTTATGTGGGACATTTGCACGAAGAGCGGGCCCAGGTAGGGCTGGCCAGATCGGCGAATGGCATCAGCGGCTGGGAACGGCACCCGCAGAATCCGTTAATTTGCCCGACACAGGGGGAATGGGACAGTGTTGCGGTTTATAAGCCTTTTGTTCTGAAGGTGGGGAATAAATGGATGATGTGGTATAATGGAGCGGCATATGAGGAACCAATATGGGTGTTGGAGCAAATTGGCCTGGCCGAACTTGACGGACCGGAGCTTTTTGGCTAAATTCCATAAGATATGCGGCTTAAAGCAGATGACAGCAGGCGGGGAAAGCGCGCGGCAAAACGCAGGGATGGGAGTAAATATGATAAGAGGCAGAAAATATCAGGCAAAGCATAAAATGTTTGTTTCTTATATTTGCATACCGATTGTTATTCTTACGGTTATATCCTGCCTGTTTTCCTTTGTTTATTATCGGATTTCAAGGGAACGGGTGCTGGCCTTTGAAAATGCGATTGCCGAAAATGTGGACAGCGAACTGAAAAATATTATGGATAACCTGCTTAGATCATCGGCGCAGTATTCTATGACGCCCTGGGTGACCAGGCTGAAGTATATGCAGAAAACACCGTGGCTCATGGAACGCAATATTACAGCCTCGGATATTTCCGACTATGCGAGCAATCTTTCCCTGACGGAAATTAACGACAGCATGGTGGAGTCCATTTATATTTATTACAGCCTGGGCGGCTTTGGAATCAGCAGTATCGGCAGGGTGGGCTGGAAGGAATACGTAAATATTTACCAGATCGAATGCAGGGATACGGCGCTGCTGTCGGGTTCCAGGCTGGCGCAGAATAATCAGAAAACGATCAGTCACAATGCCAGCCTGATGAAAAACGGGAAACGAGTGTCTGGTTTTTTCATGCTTCAGACCATTCCCCTGGAAAATTCCTATTCCGGGGAGGTGAATATCCTGTTCTTCGTTCCCTATGAAAAAATATGTGCATATATTGAAAATTTCATGGATGACGGAACGGAGAGCTTTTATCTGACGGACGGAAGCCGGGTCGTTTATGCAAAGGATAAGGAAAACAGCCATTTCCGGATCGGCGATTCCGTAGAAAGCTTAAAATACGGAGGGAAAGAATATCGATACTGCGGAGAACTGGGCGCTTATACGGCAGAATATACAAAGTATGGTATGGATATCGGTATTGTGCAGATTCTTGACAACAGCTTTCTGGAGAGAGATTTTTCACTTTTTGCAGAATGGCTGATTATGGGATATCTGGTTCTGCTTATACTGATTTTTCTCGTGTCTTCAAGAATGACCAAGTACAGCTATCAGCCGCTGGAACACATAATGAATATGCTGGTGGAGGAGGATCATGAGGGCAGCAGCATCAATGAGTATCAAATCATTGAAAAAGCGCTGGAGGAGCTGGACTCCCAGAAAAAGCGGCTGGAGGTAACGGTATTCGAACAGAACCCTCTGATTGAGCAGTATATTCTCCATACATTGCTTTGCTCCAATAAACCACAGGCCAATGAAGTAAAGTATGTGAATACCATGCGGCAATATTCGCTCTATCGCTGTCTGGCGCTCAAGCGAAGTCCGGAATCCGGACAATATATTAAAGAAATTGATACATGTCTGGCAATTTATCCCCAGATTCATGCCGCATTTGTTGAAGAGGGAAATTATCATATCTGGGTTCTGAGCTACGCTGAAGAAAGTCTGATGGAGGAAATTACGGAGTTCCTTGCCCAGACCTTTGAGGATTCCGGCTATAAGGATGCGGCTCTGGGCGTGAGCCGGGTACATGAGAACATTCTTCATATTTTATCTGCCTTTAATCAGGCGGTGAGGGCTTTAGAATATCATTTCTTTTATCCCGATAAAAAAGTGATACGTTTGGAAGAGGATCGGATTGAAGAGCGTGATCAGAACTGCGCGGCCTTTGAAGTACCTGTCCTGCAGCAGGAAAAGATATCAGAAGCTGTAGAGACTTTGCATGCGCAGCAGCTGTTTGATGCATACCAGGGGATACTTCTATATAATTTTGAGACACGGTTTCTTCATAAGGAGGCTTATTTTGCGGGAATTCATAAGCTGAATGACATGATTCTTGGACTGTTCGGAGAGAAAAAGCAGGGCAATCTTATTGAACAGATAGAACTGCTGGAGCCGGAAAGCTTTGCCAGCCTGGAAAGCTACCTGCAGACCTTCCGATTGAAAACCTTCCGTCTGATGGAACAGTGTGTGGCCAAGGAAAATCCGGTATATTACGCCAGAAATCAGATGATCCGCCAATATGTGGAAGAACATCTGACGGATGCCAATCTTTCTTTGAATGAAACCGCACGGGTTATGCATTATACTTCCACCTATTTTGGAAAGTATTTTAAAGAGCAGTTCGGATGTACCTTCCAGAAATATGTGGCTACCAAACGGATAGAATGTGCAATCCGCTATCTGCGGCAAAAAAATATGAATGTGCAGGAAATTGCTTTGAAATGCGGGTTTACCAATGATGTGACATTCCGGCGTACATTTAAGATGTATGTGGGGGTAACCCCCTCCCAGTTTGAAAAAGAACAGGGTGATGATGAGGTGAAATGAGGGGTTTGGTATCAGCTGTGATGATGATATACAGAAGTTTCTTCGGTATCGAAATAAAGCCCCATCCCGGATATGAAAAAACCAGACAAATCCTGAATTACTTTCTTAGGGTCAGTGCAGTAAATGCGCTGACCTGCTGAATGGTTACATAGTAACAACACAAAAGGGAAAGACCCCCGCATCCCGCGGCCGTCCTTTCCCTTTCTCAACGTCAATCATTACAACGGTTCAGCCCTCAGTCCTGCTTTCCCAGATAAACCGATCCCCCAAACCCAAGTATCAGAAGGAAAATAGGCCTGAGGAAGAAAAGCCCGACGGTGAAGCCCACGCCGTGGCCGAAGGCTTTTGAAAGCTTGTACAGCTGGACAATTATCAGCACCGTGGCCGCCAGGGAAACGAGAGAACCCAGCAGGGAGGGCAGAACCTCGCCAAGAGCGGTGCAGAGGATGTAAATCCAGAAGATTTTCGTATCCCAGGTGAACTTATAACAGGTATAAGTATTATAGATGGGAATGATTGACTTCCAGCCCGGCTCGTTTGCCTTTTCGTACATTTTCCAGCCTGCGGCGAGGATGAGAATGTACCATACCACGGACAGAACCACGCCGGTAAGGCCTGTTGTTTCATATAAATACTGAAATTGCATAGATAAAACCCCCCTGTTCCGGACGGCATGGATACCGTCCTTTTTTATAGTATATTCTATCACGTATCTATTGGATTTGTAATACAATTTGTTCATATAATTTCACACTTAATTTCATGCAGTGCTTGAGTTTTTAACTCCGATAAAGTATTATTAGAATAGTATCAAAAAAACAGGAACGGCTGACGGAAATTTTGGATTCTCCGCAGTCCGGTTTGCAGACGGCTTTGACAGTCCAGGGCGGAAAGGAAATAAAATGGACGATGTGGATAACAGTTATCTTTTATTCGTTTCGGATGGTCTCTTTTTTTTGCTGCCGGTCTGCTGTCTGGACCGGGTGATGGATGCAGAAAAGCCGGAAGAGGAGGCGGAGGCGGCGGAATGTAACATACTGGCAGGGGCTTTGGGCGGAAACGGCAAGCGCAGGTACCGCATCCTGCTGCATAAGGAAGCGTCGGAAGAGAAGCTGTTGCTGCCGGCTGATGACATAATAGATCTCAGGGAAATCAATGATGAACAGATTTTAGAATTAACGGAACCGGTTCTGAATGAGAGGAACCGGTATTTAATTGCCGTTGCAGTAACCGAAACGCAAGAGGGAAGAAGGATTCCCGCATACATCCTGGATCCGGCCGGCCTGTCAGGAGAACAATAGAAGAATCGGTGAAAAGGAACTAAACATATATAAGCCAATAGGAATGAATAAAGGAACGGCGGGGGAACTATGGAATACATAACGGCACAGGCCGGGAAAAAGATGCTCTGTATAGAGAAGGAGCGGGTCGAAGCTATCCTGATGAAGCCGGAAATATGGCGTGTCCCGGATGCTTCGGAGGAAATTCTGGGAATTGCGGTATATAACGGAAAACTGGTGGTCTATTATCGCTTTGACTGTAAACAGGAGGCGCTCTGCGGTATTCTTGTCAGGGACGACGGCGGAGGGGGCTATGGAATTGCCGCGGCGGCGGTTGGGGAAGAAGGTCTTTCCCGGGAGGAGCTGGAGCCCGTAATGGCGGGAACCGTAAACGGGGTATGGGAGAAGAAGAGTGATTAGGCTGAGGGAAGAGGAATTCTCTGATATTGTGAATTACATGCGCGAAGCATACGGTATCAACCTGGATAAAAAGAAGGTTCTGATAGAATGCCGTATGACAAAGCTTTTGGAAAAAAGGGGACTTAATTCCTTTGGGAAATACCTGGATATGCTCCATCAGGACAGGACAGGAGATATGGCCGCGGAAATGGTCAACTGCCTGACGACAAATTATACTTATTTTTACAGGGAGCCGGATCATTTCAGGCTGCTGCAGGAACGGATCCTGCCGAAGCTTATGGAACGCAGGCAGTATGGCGGACTGGATATCTGGAGCGCCGGCTGCTCCACCGGAGAAGAATGCTATACCCTGGCCATGGTGCTGGAGGAATGCCGCCGGCCAAATAAATACATGGGAAATATACGGCTCCTGGCGACGGATATTTCAGGGGATGCCCTGGATAAAGCGCAGAAGGGCCAATATCCGGCCAAGGAACTGGAAAAGCTTCCACTGGAATGGCAGAAAAAATACTGTGCGCAGGTTGATGACAGAACCTTTCAGGTAAACGAAGAATTGAGATACAGAATACGCTTTGAAAAAAGGAATCTGCTGGAACCGCGCCCGTCAACAGAGAGGTTTGATTTGATTCTCTGCCGGAATGTGATGATATATTTTGACAGGGATGCAAGAATGCGGCTGGTCAGGATGCTGGAGGATGCGCTGAATCCCGGAGGCTATCTCATGATAGGACATGCCGAGCTGCTTACTGCGGGGGAAACGGTGCTGGAATCCGTTTATCCTGCAGTATACAGGAAGGAACAGCCGGCGGATAAATAAAGGAGTTTATATGGGGAAGAAAATTTTGGTAGTGGATGACGCTCTTTTTATGAGAAGGGTAATCAGGAAGAACCTGGAGGGAAGCGGATACCAGGATATTGAGGAAGCCTGCAGCGGTGAGGAAGCCCTGGAGCTGTTCAGCCGTGAAAAGCCTGATCTTGTGCTCCTGGATATTACCATGCCGGGTATGTCCGGGCTGGAGGTGCTGGAGGAAATCCGAAAGAAGGATCCGGCGGCTAAGGTAATAATGTGCTCTGCGATGGGGCAGGAGCAGATGATCACAAATGCACTGATGCTCGGTGCATCGGATTTTATTGTAAAGCCCTTTAAAGCGGATGAATTTATGAAAGTGGTGGAATATACATTATCGTCCTGATACGGCATGATAAGGGAAAAAACTGACGGAAGGCACAGCGGCCGGTAAAGCCGCGGTAAGAGGAAGGCTATAATGAAGAGACGCTTTGAAAATATGAAAATAGGCCGCAAGCTGATTTATGCATTTGCGATTATTATATTCCTGTATATTATTACTGTGATTATTTCCATCGGCAATATAGAAAGCATGTCAAAGAGAACAAAGCAGATGTACAATGAGTCGTTTGCAAATGTACAGAGTTCCCTTGCCATGATTGCCGGCCTGCAGTCTGTGGGAAAGAATATTACACTGGTGCTCACAACGGATGGCGTGGTGGATGAGCAGGAGTATCTGAAAAACATTGAGACGGGAATTGCACAATCGAGCCAGGAGCTGGATCAGCTTTCTACCGGTTATGTAAGCGATGAGGATAAGGTTGCGGAACTGAGCCGTGAATATGCCGCTCTGACTGCCGTCAGAACGAACATGCTGGAAAAGCTGAAGGCGGGACTGAAAGATCAGGCTTTGGACATTTATGTGAATCAGTATTCGGTACAGTTTAATAAGGTAAAAACCCTGCTGGAACAGGTTGTGGATCTCAGTGTCGTGGATGCGGCAGAACAGCTGGCCGAGGGGCAGAGCATGAATTTTAAAGTGGTGGTGCTGATTATTTCCCTGGCAGTGGTTATTATCCTTTTTACCATTGTTTTGTGTGTTGCAATTACCAGAAGCATTGTCCATCCTGTGGATGAGGTAAAACGGGCTGCCAACGCGATCGCAAACGGGCAGTTGAAAACGGAGCTTACATATACGTCGGAAAATGAGCTGGGACAGCTGGCTGATGATATCAGAAGTACGGCAGAGGCCTTGAACCAGTATGTATCCGAGGTGGAAAAAGGGCTGACGGCCCTGGGTGAGGGAAAGCTCAATTACAAACCGGAAGTGGTTTTTAAAGGAGATTTTATCGCGCTGGGGAATGCGATGGAGAAGATAACCGGGCTTCTGCGGGACTCCCTGCAGCAGATTGGGAGCAGTGCCGAGCTTGTATCCGGCGGAGCGGAGCAGGTATCCAACGGAGCGCAGGCGCTGGCCCGGGGAGCGGCCGAACAGGCCAGCTCGGTGGAGGAGCTGGCGGTAAGCATCAATGAAATCGCGGACAGCGTCAGGGATAATGCGGATAATGCGGTGCAGTCCAGCCGGCTGGCCGATAACGTGGGGAAGAGCCTGACGGAGAGTGATGAGCAGATGCAGGGCCTGATGGAGGCCGTTGAGCATGTGAAGAAGAATTCCAGAGAGATCAACAAAATCGTAAAGGAAATAGAGGATATTGCTTTCCAGACCAATATTCTGGCGCTGAATGCATCCGTAGAGGCTGCCAGGGCAGGAGAGGCGGGAAAAGGATTTTCCGTGGTGGCGGGTGAAATCCGCAGGCTGGCATCCCAGACGACGGCGGCCTCCAAGCTGACGGCGGAGCTGATAGAGAAGAATGCGAAGGCGGTGGACACAGGGATGACCGCAGCAGCTTCAACAGCTGAAACGATGAAGGAATCCGTGGACGGCGCACGGCAGGTTAACAGTATGGTGGATAAGATTTCAGGGGTCTGTGTACAGCAGGCTGATGCAATTGCCCAGGTACGCAAGAGCATTGAGCTGATTTCCGAGATTGTACAGGGAAATTCAGCCACGTCGGAGGAAAGCGCTGCGGCAAGTGAAGAGCTTTCCGCACAGGCGCTGGTTTTGAAGGAGATGGTGGAGCAGTTTGAGCTGTAGTTACAGTGAATAACCGGAGAAAAGGAAGGTAGGGGCATGCGCCAGTTTGCGGATCTGGATGAGATATCCAGGGATATATTGAAGGAGATAGGGAATATCGGGACAGGGAATGCAGTTACTGCTCTTTCGCAGATGCTGATGCACCCGGTGGATATCGCCGTGCCTGATCTGAAAATTTTAAAATATCAGGAAGTCTGCTCTCTGCTGGACAGCGCCGATGAGCTGCAGACAGGAATAATGGTAGGAGTGGGCGGGGAAATGGAAGGCATGTTCCTCTTCCTTCTCAGTGAAACCTTTACCATGATGGTCCTTAACAAAATATTGGGAGAAGAGGAGCGTGAGTTCCTCAATCCCGGAGAAATGGAACGTTCGCTAATCTGTGAGCTGGGAAATATTATGTGCGGCTCCTATATCAATGCGCTTGCGTCGGTTATGGATTTGAAGCTGGAAGTATCCGTGCCGGATGTGTGCATTGATATGGGCGGGGCCATTTTAAGTGTTCCCCTGTCCCGGTTCCTCAGGGTAAGTGACGATATACTGATGATAGATAATCTGTTTCATTTAGGCGGCGAATCTTTTCTGGGCCGGATTCTGTTTATTCCGGAGCCTGATTCCCTGGATATGATGCTCCGCAGTCTCAGGGAGTGATGCCATGGAAAAAATTGTCGTGGGAATTGCGGAAGGCAAGACTGCTGTGGAGCAGCAGGTCCTGATATCCTATGCCCTGGGTTCCTGCGTGGGCGTGTGCCTGTATGATAAAAGCCGGAAAATTGCGGGCATGGTCCATGTTATTCTGCCGGAAAAGGCGGTAGCCGTAAACAGGGAAAACCCGTATAAATTCGGGGACGAAGGAGTGCGGAGGCTGGTTCAGGAAATGGAGCGGCTGGGCGCGGAGAAAAAGCGGTTAACTGCGAAAATTGCCGGCGGGGCCAAAATGTTTGAGACAGGAAGGCCGGAATGGGAAATCGGGGCGCAGAATGTGGCATCAGTGAAAAAGACGCTGGCTGAAGAGGGTATCAGGCTGATTGCAGAGGATACCGGAAAGAATTACGGCAGGACGGTAAGCTTTTATGCCGGGGACGGCAGACTGGAAGTACGGACGGTAAGACACGAGACGGTAGTATTGTAAATGACATATGGAGGATGAGTGATGGAAACTCAAAAGAAACAGATAGTGCTGATTGTGGACGACAGTCTTCTTATCTGTGAACAAATCAAGGCGGCATTGAAGGATACGCCCATTTTTATCTGCGAAGCCCATAATGGGCAGGAAGCGGTTGATATGGTGGAAAATTACCAGCCGGATTTGATATTGCTTGATGTAGTGCTGCCGGATGCGGATGGCTACAGTCTGTTTGACAAGCTGAAGAAGGCGGATAAAAATGACGCGGTTATTATATTCCTTACCTCCAAGGATAAGGATGAGGATGTGGTGAAGGGCTTTTCCATGGGAGCCTGTGATTATATTAAGAAGCCGTTTGTAAGAGGGGAGCTGCAGTCCAGGGTAAATGCCCACCTGATGATTAAATATCAGAAGGATGAGCTGAACCGCCAGAACCAGGAGCTGCGCACCAATATGGAAAAACTGAACTATATGGCATTCCGTGACGGCCTTACCGGGCTGTATAACCGCCGTTACGTGGTGGGAGACCTGGCGGACGATATCCGCGGACATGAAAAGCAGGAGAAAAAGAATGTCCTGATCCTTGCCGATATAGATGATTTCAAGAAAATAAACGATACCTATGGCCATGATGCCGGGGATCTGGCTCTGGTATGTATTGCGAACATTCTGGAGGGAAACTGCCGCCAGCATAAGGTGGTCCGCTGGGGCGGGGAAGAATTCCTGATCATCCTGTTTGACGTAACGGAGGAGGAAGCTTTCCAAATCAGTGAGAAAATCCGCACTGAGGTTGAGATGTTTCCCATTTTCCATGAAAATGTGGAATTCAGCTGCACTCTTACTTTAGGGATGCATATATATCAGGAGTCGGAAGGAATAGAAGAAAGCATAAACTGTGCGGATAAGGCGCTTTACCGGGGCAAGCGTTCCGGCAAGAACTGCAGCATTTGGTATGAGAAGGAATAATAGGCGGGAAATGGTATGGGATATTTTGATGCGGATGCCGAGGATATGCTGGAGGTGTACCTGCTTGAAACCAGGCAGCTGACCGGGCAGTTAAGTGCGGTTTTATTAGATACGGAAAAAAAGAATGCATTTTCCGGGGAGGATATTCACAGTATTTTCCGGATTATGCATACAATTAAAAGCTCTTCCGCTATGATGGGTCTGCAGGAATTATCCTCCATGGCCCATAAGCTGGAGGATCTTTTTGCATATTACAGGGAAAATTTCGGCAAAATTGAAAAACCGGAGCCGGAGCTTTTTGACCTGCTGTTTGCAGCCTCCGATTATATAGAAACCGAGCTGGGGGACATGGAAAATGAAGACTACAGGCCCCGCAGTACGGCTGTGATAGAGGAACGGACAGAGGCGTATCTGAGAAAAATAAACAATCCGGAAGGGGAGGGGGCCGCTGCTGGCGGGAATCAGGAAGAGAACCCGGAAGAGAATCCGCAGGCAGGCAAAGCGCAGGAGGCCGCAGGGGATATCAGGAAGGAAATTCCCGTAATACCGGATACTATGGCCGGAAAAGGCGGCACCATTGTGCGTATTCTGTTTGAAAACGGCTGCCGGATGGAAAATATCAGGGCCTTTATGCTGGTGCGCCAGATAAGCGGCATGTGCTCTGTGGTGGAGACATGGCCCGGCGAACTGGAAAAATCCGGGGAAAGCTGTGGCTATATCAGTGAAAACGGTGTTTTTATCCGTTTTGAAACAGAGCGCAAGGCGGAAGTGCTGGAAAGCCTGAGAAGGGGACTTTTTGTGGCGGACTGCATGATTCTTGCAGAAGAAGGGCCGAAGCCTGCGGCAAACGAAGCCGCTGGGGGTATGGACGGCTCCGGGAAAGAAAGTGCTCCTTTAGGGGAAAACGGAAAACTCACAAAGAACGGGCTGAATGGGAAAAACGGACAGGCGGAAGGCAGGGAGACCGAATTTTTCAATGTGCGTTCTGACAGGCTGGACAGGCTGCAGTCTATTTCCGGGGAGCTGATGCTTCATATGCTTATGCTGGAAAATGAGCTGGAGAGCCTGGGGCTGGAGGAAATCAAGGAAGGCAGCGCCCACCAGATCAGCCGGCTGATCAGTGAAATGGAACGGAACGTGATGGAAATGCGTCTGGTTTCCATCAACAAGATAGTGCCAAAGCTGCGCCGTATATTGCGGGATATCTGCAGGGATCAGAACAAGGAAGCGGATCTCATTCTGGAATGCGGGGATCTGGAAGCGGATAAAAGCGTGGTGGAATATGTATCCGAGGCTTTATTGCACATTATCAGGAATGCGGTGGATCATGGGATTGAGACGCCGGAGGAAAGAGAGGCCGCAGGAAAGAGCAGAAAAGGGAAAATTATTTTTTCCGCAGAAAGCACGGCAGGAGAGCTGCGGCTGTCGCTGAGCGATGACGGGACTGGCCTTGATGAAGTGAAAATAAGGGAGAGAGCCAGGGAAAGAGGGCTTTTTACCAGGCCGGAGGAGGAATATGATCTGCAGGAAATCCAGGAACTGATTTTAAGTCCCGGATTTACCACCAATGAGCAGGTGACGGAGTATTCCGGAAGAGGCGTGGGCCTGGACGTGGTCAAAAATGTGCTGGAGGATGTGGGAGGCAACCTGTATATCCACAGTGAGAAGGGGAAAGGCACCACCTTTACCATTGTGGTGCCTCTTTCCCTGGCCACTATGGAATGCATCCGCTTCAGGGTGGGGGACTGCCGATTTTCCGTTCCGGCCAGGCATGTATACCGTTTCCTGGATCTGGAGAAAAACAGGGACAACGTGGAGAATATTAATGGGAAAGATTATATTCTGTATGAGGACAGGATGGTGCCGCTCATCAATTTGAACCGCTTTTACCATCTGCAGGCGGAGGAGCCGGAGCATCCCATTGTTGTCTACGTTAAAGGGAATGAAAAGGAAGGCTGTATCATGGTAGACTATATGTATGAGCAGAAACGGATCGTGGTGAAACAGCTGCCGCCTCTGTTTGGTCTGGGCTTCCGTAAACGGACGGGAATCAGCGGCTGCAGCATCATGGGAAACGGCTCGGTCTGTGCGGCGATTGATACAGAGATCCTGATAGGCCTGTATGAAAAGGAGGATGCATATGGAAGCTTACAGCAGCAGAGAACTGCTCTGCATTCCGGGGAAAAATAAAAGCTATGCGATTGAGACGGCGTATGTCACTGAACTGTGCTGTCAGATACAGCTGTCCCGCATCCCCTGTATGCCGGAGTATTACGCCGGCGTATGCAGCTACAAGGGGAATATTATTCCGGTGATAAAGCTGCACAGTGAGGAGGATCCCGGGGAAGACAGCCTGTTGCTGGCGGTGTCCTGCGGCAAATACCAGCTGGGCATCCTTTTTACGGGAGATCCTTACATCCTGACAGCCGGTACCGCTGAAACGGTGGAAAGCCCTGCGGATATGGGCGATTCGGGTATCTGGGCGGGAAAGGAAATCTGCAGGCATGAAAAGGAAATCCTTTTTGTAATAGATATGGAGAAAACAGTGGAGGGCCTGATAATCTGCCAGTAAGGAAAAGCAGGAAAGTTTGAAAATATTTCCAGATAATGTGTAATACTATTAAAAGAGCGCGGCAGACAGGAAACGTCCTTTCTGCAAACAAACAAGTTAGGAGGAATAATATGCTTGAAGTGATGGAAGAAAAAGCAATGATACAATTTCTGGAAAAGTTTACAGACTACCCTTTCCTGGTGCGGTTCCAGGGGCATGAATACACTATTGGTGAGGGAGAGCCGTCCTTCACCGTTATTTTCAGGAATCCCATCCCTGTTTCCCGGCTGATGACGAGTACGTCGCTGGCGCTGGGGGAGGCCTATATGGATGGCGAGCTTGAGATAGAAGGAGATCTTTACCAGGCGCTGGATCATTTCCTTGGTCAGATGGGAAAATTCTCAGCGGATCAGCATGCGCTGAAGAAGCTTATCCATACCTCTACCTCCAAGAAGAATCAGGAGAAGGAGGTCACCAGCCATTATGATCTGGGAAATGATTTCTACAAGCTGTGGCTGGATGAAACACTGAGCTATTCCTGCGCTTATTTCCGCAGTGAGAACGACACCCTGTACCAGGCGCAGGTAAATAAGGTGGATTACATTCTGCAGAAGCTGTACCTGAAGGAAGGCATGACGCTTCTGGATATCGGCTGCGGCTGGGGGTTCCTGTTGATTGAGGCCGCAAAAAAATACCATATTAAGGGCACCGGAATTACCTTAAGCAAGGAGCAGCACAGGGAGTTCCGGGAGCGGATAGAAAAGGAAGGGTTACAGGATTATCTGACGGCTGAGCTGATGGATTACCGGGATCTGCCCGCCATGGGGCAGAAATTCGACCGTGTGGTCAGCGTAGGTATGGTGGAGCACGTGGGGCGTGAGAATTACCATCTGTTTATAGACTGCGTGGAAAAGGCGCTGAAGGACGGCGGCCTGTTCCTGCTTCATTTTATCAGCGCCCTGAAGGAGCATCCCGGAGATCCCTGGATAAAGAAGTATATTTTCCCGGGCGGTGTGGTTCCCAGCCTGCGGGAAATGATTTCCTGCATGGCGGATGATAATTTCCATGTCCTGGATGTGGAGAACCTGCGTCCTCATTATAACCGGACGCTGCTTTGCTGGGAGCATAACTTCAGGGAGCACATGGAAGAGGCGGAGCAGATGTTTGATGAAAAATTCCTGCGTATGTGGGAGCTTTATCTGTCCTCCTGCGCGGCAACCTTCCATAATGGAATCATTGATATCCATCAGGTGCTGGCCTCTAAGGGTGTAAACAACGAGCTCCCTGCGGTTCGGTGGTATTGAGCGCAGGATAAGCGGATCAGCCCCGTTTGCGACCTCTTGTCCCTTCCCACCGGAGCCGCCGCGGCCCGTGTCGCTGCGGCCCATGCTGCTTTGGTGGGAAGGGACGGAAGGACGCAGACGGGGCTGATTCATTTATCCGGAGAAGATGTGGAGTGAAGCTTAAAAGGTTGGTTATATGCGGTTGGATGCCGTTGGTAAAGGAGCGGGAATGGAGAGAAAAGTAATATTTCATGTGGATGAATGTGGCAGGTTTGAAATGGCGGCGGGGAATATACATAATATGTGTAGTTTTTACCGGGGAAGGGAAATTCCGGTGGTAATAGAGCTTTTGTTGAATGGGGAAGCTGTCCGGGCGGCTGCTGCAGCGGCTCCGGAGGCGGAAGGGTGCAGGGAGCTGCTTCGGGAGGAAGGTGTTGAAATAGCAGTGTGTAATAATGCGCTTAGGAAAAACGGGATTGCGGCGGAGGAACTGACGGAGGGGGTCAGGGTGGTTCCGGCGGGGGTGGTGGAGCTTGCGGAAAGGCAGTTTCAGGGTTATGCTTATATCAGGCCTTAGTACTTTCAGGAGCGGCAGTCAGAGAGCTGCTGCGGGGGAGTTAGGGCAGATAGGTCGGAATAATCAGGAAAGTCAGGGACGGATAGCTGGGGCAGGGCAGCTGTGACAGGATAAATGGAGCAGGATAATCAGGGCAGGAAACAGCGGGCGGTTAATGGAGGGATAGTGGTTATGAAGGAAATCAGGAGTGAATCGAAGCTCACTTTTTTTGAGGCAACAAGCATTATTGTGGGGCATGGAGTGGGCTCCGGTATTTTGTCGGTGCCCTTTCTTGCGTCCAGAAACCGTTGGTATGATATTCTCTGGATTATCCTTTTGGTGTACGGGATTAACCTGGTGATGCATTTTATGATAGCGGAGCTGTCCTACAATAATGGCGGGGCACAGTTTATTAAGTGCTTTGAGAAGGAGCTTTTTGTGGGCAGGATGAAAAAGGCGGCGACCTGGTTTGCCTTCGGGCTGCTGGGCTTTTCCGTGGTGGTGAACGTGAGCGGGTTTATTGCCGGGGCTTCGGCTGTCTTTGAGGCCTGGTTCGGCCTGCCGTCCGCGGCGGGGATGCTGCTTTTCTATGTGCTTGCGGCGAGCGTGGTTTATATCGGTATGAAGCTGGTGGGAATCTGTGAAAAAATCGCGGTATTCTCCATGGTGGGGGTTATTGGTATTCTGTTTATCGCAACTTTGATTTCCGATGTCAGCCCTCTGCCGGCCAGTTTTGTTTCTGCTTCCAATCTGCTGGCGCTTTACAGCATGGTATCCTTCTCTCTTTCCGCGGTGATGTCCGTGCCGCAGGTGGTAAAGGGGCTGAATGGGGACAGGAATCAGATTATGGGTTCCATTGCGGCAGGTACGGGAATCAATGTGGGGCTGATTCTGCTGATTACCTTTATGACGCTTCTGGGGGCGGGCAGCGGGGTGACGGAAAACGGCGCGCTGGTGGATCTGTCCCTTCATCTGGGCGGCTGGGTGAGTATTATCGGATATATTTTCTCCCTGCTGGCTCTTGCCACATCTTTCTGGGCCAATACACTGAACCTGCGTGATATCGTAAATGAGCAGACCGGCTGGGGTGTGAAAAAAAGCTGGCTGGCCGCTTCCCTTCCCTGTCTTGTTATCGCGCTTATCGGCGTGGAGAGCTTTGTGGGCTTTACCAGGCTGGCCGGTGTGGTGCAGGTGCTGACGGGAATCGGTATTATCATTGCTTATAACCGTTCCAGAAAACATGAAGGGAGCAGTCTTATCTGCGGAAGGCTGGGGACCATACCGTTCCAGGTTATTGTGGTGGTCAGCTCCCTGCTGTCCACTATAGGATCTTTGCTTGCGGTTTCGTAAGAATTATTAAGCGGGAGGACAGGATAATGGCCGGATTGAATGAAATCTGCATTACACAGACGGCGGCAACGGTTTTAGCCCTGCTGGGTGAAAAAAAGGGGGCGGAAATGGTGGAGCCTGACAGGCGGGTGCTTGCACAGGCGGAAAAGCTCTATGGCGCAGGGGGCTGCGATCGTGTCTTTATGTACCATCCGGATGCGGTGGCGATGTGGATTTATGAAAAATACAGGGCGCATTTTGCACACCTGGAAAAGCGGGCGGCGCTCAGGCTTCCCATGCGTTCCGTTGTCCCGCCGGTCACGCCGGTGGCCTTCGCTTCCATGTACAGCGGGCTGCAGCCGGCGCAGCATGGGATTATGAAATATGAGAAGCCGGTGCTTGGGGTGGAAACTGTTTTTGACAGGCTGCCGGAGGCAGGGAAACGTGTGGCGGTTATTTCCACGCAGGGGGACAGTATTTCCCTGATTTTTCTGGAAAGGCAGGTGGATTATTTTATCTATCCCACAAAACAGGAATGTAATGAAAAGGCGATGGGGCTGATTGCTGAGGATACTTACGATCTTATCGTTCTGTATAACGGGGATTATGATTACTATATGCACCGCAGGACGCCGGAAGGAAAACGGGCGCTGCAGGCTCTTGATGAGAATATCAATACCTGGTGCGGCATTTACGACAGAATCAGGGACTGCTGGACGGGACACCGTACCGCGCTGGCCTTTGCCCCGGATCATGGCTGTCACCGGATGCTTGGCTTCCTTGGAACCCATGGGAAGGAGGAGCCTTGCGATATGAATATCATGCATTTCTATAGCTTTCTTCAGGAGCGGGCGGAACCGTAGGCTGCTTTGGCGGCATCGGAAGCTTTAGCCGCTACTGTTGCTCCGGCGGCTCCTTCTCTGCAGCAGACTTCCGGAATTCCCTGGGAGAGACACCGTAGGCATCCCGGAAAACCCGGGAAAGGTGCGCTGTGGAGGTAAAACCGCATTTTTCCGCAATCTGGCTGAGGGGCAGCCGGGTGTCCAGGAGCAGCTGGTGTACCTTGGAAAGCCTGACGTTGTATAAGTATTCCAGGAAAGTGGCCCCGGTGGCGCTGCCAAACAGGCGGCAGAAATGGTAACGGCTCATATGGACCAGCCCGGCCGCGGCATCCAGGGTAATGTTTTCCTGATAATGGGTATTGATATAATGGATAACGGATACGATTTCAGGCTGGATGCTTTTGCCGTCCAGAGTATCCTGGGCGCCTGCGTCCTCCAAAAGCTCACCCAGCAGTACCAGCAGCTGCAGGATGACGGAGCAAAGCAGCTTTTCTGCAAGAAAACCGCTTCTGTTATGGCAGGCATCCGCTTTCTTAAAATGTTCCAGCACTTCGGCCGCCTGTTCGTCGGATAAATGCAGCACACAGGAATCCAGTTTATGAAGCAGCAGGCGTGTTTCCCCTTCGGTAAGCAGGGAATGCAGTACCGGAACGGGAAGATTGATAATATAACGCTCGTAGGAGTCGGATTCCCGGCTCTCCGTATAATGAATCTCAAAGGGCTTGAGGATATACAGATCCCCCGGCCTCAGGGTATAGCGCACATCATTCAGAATCAGGGTCCGATCCCCGGATATCTGCAGGTAAATCTCATAGGTGTCATGATAATGCTGTACCTTCATATCACTTTTTTCCGGCTTCCGGATATATTCCACCAGAAATTCTTCATAGGGCTCAAAGGCTGTGTGAAGCATCCTTTTTTCCTCCTGGAAAACATACTGGAATGCAGATTTTCCGTTTTTTTCCGGCTGTCAGCCGCATTGCCGAAGCATGGGGGAAGCCGGATAAACTTTTACATCCGTATTATATAACCCCAAAAAATAAAGAGCAATATCTGAACGGTTCTTTTATAAAATAAGCATTTATTTTGCTGTATTCTTATTTCTTGCGTGCTAGTATAATGCTATCGGACAGTAAGTGCGAAGCGGTTGGGCAATTACTGAACAGTGAGGAAATATTTGGAGGATGAGTATTATGAGGTATACGGACAACGGAGCGGAGGACATTAAAATCGCCTATATCGGGGGAGGCTCACGCGGCTGGGCATGGGGGCTTATGAGCGACCTGGCGGCTGCACAGGATATGAGCGGCAGTGTATTCCTGTATGATATCGACAGGGAAGCTGCGGCCAGAAATGAATGCATCGGCAACAAAATGAAGGACTTGAAGGAATGCAGATCCGCGTGGAATTATAAAGCGGTGGAAACTATGAAGGAGGCGCTGACAGGGGCGGATTTCGTAGTGATTTCCATTATGCCGGGCACCTTTGACGAAATGGAAAGCGATGTCCATGCCCCGGAAAAATTCGGTATTTACCAGTCTGTTGGGGATACCACGGGACCGGGGGGCCTTATGAGGGCGCTGCGCACGATACCGATGTTTGAAGAATTTGCCGCAGCCATCAGGGAATACTGCCCGCAGGCCTGGGTCATCAATTATACCAACCCCATGACGGTATGCGTGAAGACGCTGTACCGCGTATTTCCCAAAATCAAGGCCTTTGGCTGCTGCCATGAGGTATTCGGAACCCAGAAGCTTCTGGGCCTGGCGCTGGAGGATATCAAGGGCATCCAGGGGGCGCAGAGAGAGGATATCCGGGTAAATGTGGTGGGAATCAATCATTTTACCTGGCTTACGGCAGCGCAGTATAAGAATATGGATCTGTTCCCCATCTACCGGGAATTTGCATTGAAATACAGGGATGAGGGCTTCGGGGAAAAGGCGGATGAAAACTGGCTGAACCGTTTCTTTAACAGCCGCGAGCAGGTCAAGCTGGATCTGTTCCTTAAATACGGCGCGATTGCAGCGGCGGGCGACAGGCATCTGGCGGAATTCTGTCCCGGTTCATGGTATCTGAAGGATGAAGAAACCGCACATTCCTGGGGCTTTAAGCTGACCCCGGTATCCTGGAGGAAGGAAGATCTGAAGAACCGTCTGGCCAGGAGCGAGCGGCTTTACAAGGGCGAGGAGGAAATGACGATCAATCAGACCGGTGAGGAAGGGGTGCAGCAGATGCGTTCCCTGCTGGGCCTGCGCGATCTGGTGACCAATGTGAACATACCCAATTGCGGCCAGATTCCCAACCTGCCGCTGGGCGCCGTTGTGGAAACAAATGCGCATTTTAGCGCGGACTCTGTCCGGCCTGTATTTGCTGGGCCGGTACCGCAGAGCGTGTACCCGCTTGTAAGCAGGGTATGCGGTATTCAGGAAATGACCGTGGAGGCTGCCATGGGCCGGGATCTGGAGCTGGCGTTCCAGGCCTTCTGTATGGACCCCAATATGGAGCTGGGTCTTAAGGATGCCAGAATATTGTACAACACAATGGTAGAAAATACTGCGAAATACCTCACAATGTACCAGTAAGACAGGTTTGCCGAGGGTTTCCATCTTGTTAAATCTCCCTTTTTTCAATATAATAAATGCAGCGGGAAGCCATAGTGTTTTCCATGAATGTCAGTTGCGTTTGTGCGGGGGGATAAAAAATGTATAGTCTGCTGCTTGTGGATGATGAAAGATTGGAGCTGGAAACCCTGAGGGATTATATTGCCTGGGAGAAACTGGGCTTTGACAGGGTATATACGGCAAGAAGCGGAAGGGATGCCTATGATAAGGTACTGCGGCTGAAGCCGGATGTGATGATTACCGATATACATATGCCGGTAATGAACGGAATTGAGCTGGCTAGGCAGATGTATGCGGACGGATGTACCACGAAGGTGGTGTTCCTGACCGGTTATGATGAATTTGAGTACGCCAAGGCCGCCCTTCAGGTGGAGGCCGTGGATTATATCCTGAAGCCGTTTTCTTTTGATAAAATCAGGACAGCCATGGATCGTGTGAAGGAGCTTCTGCATAAAGAGGAGCTGCTGAAGAAGTCTGTCAGGGTGTATGGGAAAAGGCTTTTATGCAAGGTGATTGATAACGAGGGCGAGTCCGGCAGGGAAGCCTGCCGGCAGTTCCTTGATATCTGTGAATGGGATAAGGAGGAATGGTTCGGGCTTGTTACCACCAAGGCCTGCCCGGAGGATTATATCATGGAACAGGTGGAAAACAGCCTGTCCGAGGTGGTGTATTCCATTCGGGGGGGGGGTAAAAAGGGTACCTACTATCTGGTCCGTTATTTCGTGGATTTCAGGGAATCCGCAGAGCGTATCTGCGCCAGGCTGGAAGAACTGGGGCTGCATACCTGCGTAATTTTTTATCCCGAAAAGCTGTCCGTAGATCAGCTTTATGATGCGGTCCGGTTTCTGGAGGAACTACGGGAACGCGCCTTTTATGTGCCGGGCGGAAATGTAATAAGCGCCAGGCAGCTGGAGGAGCAGGTAAAGCTTCTGGAAGGGGAGGAAGAAAACAGGGAGGTATCCCACCGGATACTGGGAGAAATGAAGGAGCTTCTTCATACCCAGTGCCTGGAAAAGAAGGCAGACAGGCTGGAAGTTTTTTTACTGGAATATTTTGATAAACTGAATAATAACCCAAGAAAATGTTTTTATATCCTGGAGGAAATGAGCTTCTTTTTGTCGGAGATTTATGATGCCTGTGCGGCCCGGAAGAAGGAGACGCGGCTTCCCGGAAAACCGGAATTGAAAGCTGCCGTATATCAGGCGCTGAATCTGGAGGAGCTTCGCAGGTTTTGTCTGGAAAACGGACTGGAAGGAATCAGGAGGCTGGGAGACAGAAAAGCGGAGGAGAGCCGGAAATACGAGCATGTGGTGAGCTGTGTAAAGCAGTATGTGGAGGCACACTACGGGGATTCCATCTGCGTGGAGGCGCTTGCTTCAGATATCGGGCTGAGTCCGAACTATGTCAGAAGCCTGTTTAAGGAGAGCGAGGGAACCACGATAAATGAATGGATTGTGGAATTCCGTATGGAAAAGGCCTGCGCGCTTTTAACGGACAGGCGGCTCAAGGTGAAGGAGATCAGCCGGATGGTAGGCTATGAAAACAGTTCTTATTTCTGTTCGGTATTTGCCAGACGCTTCGGTGTGTCTCCTAATGAATACCGGCTGGAAATACTGGGGTGAGCGGATGCGGCTGTTTCATGTCTGTACCTTGATGAGGATACGGAGGGAACAGCCGTTTTTTATATACGTAAGAGGAGTAAAAAAATGAATAAGCTTAAAATGACATTAAAAAACATCTCCCTGCGCTGGAAGTTCTTTTTCGGTTTTCTGATTACCTCCCTGGTGCCCATTGTGGGCTTCGGCGTCTATGCTTATACGAATACGGAAAAAATTCTGCTGGAACAAAGCTATGGCAACATGGAGGAAAACCTCGCCAGGGCCAGCAACAACATGGATATGGTTCTGGATGGCTATGAAAGCGCTTCCTCACTGATATTCATGAATAAGCAGGTCCAGGATCTGATTTCTGTGGACTTTACCAATTATGGATATGAGGATCTGTACTACTACCTGAAGAACTATTTCGGTACGATGATGGCGATCAATTCGGATGTGAACACTTTTTCTATTTATACCACCAATCAGACGATCGCCCAGGATTATTATTTTATCTATAAGGTGACGGAGGAAATCGAACAGGAGGAGTGGTACAGACGCGCCAGGGCGGAAAATGGAAAGCCGGTATTTATGCGGGGCGGAGTAAATAAGGACGGAAATTATGTGTTTTACCTGGTGCGCTCACTGGATTATTACAGCTATGGAAGCCTGCGGAATGTCCTGCGCATGGAGATTGATGAGAAGCATCTTCTGGGTGTGATTTCCGAAGTATCCCGGGATGATGAAATGATGATTCTGGATGAGGAAAATCATGTGGTATCCTGTGCGGACAAGTCCCTTACAGGGCGTTCCATCTATGACATACTGGAGGGCTATGAGGGAGAAATCGGGAATAACAGGCGTGATACGGCGGTTTATGACGGCAAGGAAATGCTGGTCAGCTCCGTAACAAGCCCCCAGGGCTGGAAAATACTTTCCCTTGTTTCCGTTCCCATGCTGGAAATGAATATCCGTACCTCCGTGAAGAACGTCATAATGTTTGGACTGCTGGCAATCGGAATGTCACTGGTCTTTTCTGCTATTATTTCCATACTCATTACACGCAGGATCAAGGATCTGACAAAATCCGTGGAAAAGATGAAGGACGGCGTATTCGGTGAAAGAATTGAAGACGGAGGCAGAGATGAGATCGGCATTCTGGCGGAGGTTTTTTCTGACATGAGCCTTATGGTGAAGCATCTCATTAAGGATATTTATGAAAAGGAGCTGATTCGTAAGGCGGCGGAGCTGAACCTGCTTCAGGAACAAATCAACCCTCATTTCCTGTATAATGTCCTTTCCTCAATTACCTCCATGGCCATACGCAGCGGGAACTCGGAAATATCCGATATGGTGGATCATCTCGCTTTGTTTTACAGGATTTCCCTGAATAAGGGGAAAAATATCCTTACGGTAAGGGAGGAGGTGAAGCTCCTTGAGAATTATCTTGAAATACAGAAGGTCCGCTTCGGCGATGCCATTCAGATAACCTGTGATCTGGATGAGAATCTGATGGACTGTCTGATTATCAAGCTGATACTCCAGCCCATTGTGGAAAATGCGATTCATCATGCAATGAAGGATGAAACAGAGGTCCTTCATATTGAAGTCACGCTGAAGCAGGAGGCGGATTATATGGTATTTACCATCATAGATGACGGGGTGGGAATGGATGAAAATACCGTAAAGGAAATCAATTCCGAAATCCGCACTGCGGTGAGGGGCTTTGGGCTAAAAAATGTTTCCATCCGAATCCAGCTGCAATATGGGCAGGACTACGGGGTAAAAGTGTACAGTAAAATAAATAAAGGAACCCGGGTTTTAATAAAACTGCCTATTGTCCGGAGCGGGGAAAAAGATAAACTGTAAAATTTCAACACATATTGTTATATTTCTATATAAATATTCTCTAAAAGGTATAAAAATGTGTAATTTTTATATGGAGTGTTAAATTTTAATATGTATGTATCGTTAAAAACGACGTATTATAAGCACGTAAAAGTTATTAATTGTACATATCTTACAGAGAAGGAGAGGTTACTATGAAAAAGGCTATAGCAATGTTTCTGACCTTGGCAATGGGAGTTTCCATGCTTGCCGGCTGCGGAAACAGCAGCACAACAACAGCGGGGGGAGAGAGCGCAGCAGGCGCAGCGGAATCTGTGGCAGACAGCGGGGAAACGCCTACGCTCACTTTTTTCGATAAGAACTCGGGTTCCAAGCAGTTTGACGATCCCGTAGCTCTTGAACTGATGAAACGGACCGGAATCAATATCGAGGTGGTGAACCCGACGGGAGATCCTGCGGAGAAGCTGGCGCTTATGCTGGCCGGCAAGGACTATCCCGACATTGTACTGATGGACAGGGGAAGCGATATTGTAAACAAATATATTGAAGCGGGAGCGCTTGTTAACCTGACGGATTATCTCGATCAAATGCCTAATGTCAAGGAAATGTACGGTGACACCCTGAAGAAAACGAGATGGACTGACGGACAGAACTATTATTTATCCAACTGGTATGGAATGGATCCCGACCCGGTAAGCGGATTTATTCTCAGATACGATATCATGTGTGAGCTGGTGGGCAAGGAAAGGGCGGACAGTGACGAACCCTTTACCACATCTGAAATCATGGAGGTATTCCGCCAGTATAAGGAAAAATATCCTGAGGTTGACGGGAAAAATACCTTTGCATTGACCCTTGGTGACGAACAGGACAGCAAGGGAGCCATCCTGGGCATGTATGGTATGAAAACCTATTATGAAAAGGACGGAAAGCTTTACTGGGAAATCAGAGATCCCAGATATCTGGAAGCCATGCATTTTATCAATGGTGTTTATGAGGAAGGCCTCCTGGAAAAGGAATGGGTATCCAACAACGATGAACTGTTTAACCAGAAGCTGTCAACCGGGAATATTCTGGGATATATCGGTGCATACTGGGCTGCCTGGACCGCGAATTCCAGCCTGAACAGCACCGTAGGACCGGATGCCAACTACCTTGCCTATAAAGTGGTTCCTGATGGCTATGATCCCGATAAGACAACACTGGGCGGGCGTTCTTCCCTGGGCTGGGATGCCATTGCCATTACCAATAACTGCAAGAACCTTGACGCCGCCCTGAAATTCATCGACTACTGCGCAAGCCAGGAGGGTCAGGATCTGATGTTATGGGGAATCGAGGGCGTGCACTGGACAAAGGACGGTGACACCTATGTGCCCAACGAAGAAATTCTTGACGGACTGCAGAACAATCTGGATAAGACCCGTGAAGAGACCGGTATTACCAGATGGACCTGGTTTGTAAGAAATGCCTCCACCCATAAAGACGGTTCTCCCAGCCGTATGCAGATGTCCAGAAAAGACATTACAGCGACCTGGGCGGATAAGAATCTGACCAATACCTATTGGGATACCGCTGAATTTGACAATCTGATTCCTACAGGAAGCGATCCTGTAGCCCTGAAGGCACAGAAAGTCCAGGATATCATCAAGCAGGCTTATCCGAAGATGATTAACGCAGCATCCCCGGAGGAAGTGGATAAGATTTATAATCAGATGCTCGCTGACTGCGAAGCCGCAGGCCTGGAAGAGGTAGAAGCGAAAATCAATGAAAATTACGCAGCGCGTATGGAAATCTGGAATGCGGATAACTAGGACAGCCGGTACTTATTAACATAAGAAGCTATTGGAAACGCGGTTTAAACAAACCGCGTTTCTTAAAAAAAGGGGGTATTAATATGGCGAAAAGTGCTGCAGTGAAGCCGCCTAAAAAACCGCTGAAAAGCAGACTGTGGAATCAGAGATATCTGTTTTTGCTGATGCTGCCGGCTGTTGTCTGGGTTGTATTTATATGCTATGCTCCAATGACCGGGCTTTACATGGCCTTCACAAACTATTCGCCCACAACGGAAGGGTATTTCCACGATCTGCTGGGAGCGCCGTTTGTAGGGGTGGACTGGTTTGAATATTTCTTTCAGAACGATTTTGTAATGATTATGCGCAACACGCTGGCTACCAGCCTTCTGACACTGCTGTTTTCTTTCCCGGCGCCTATCCTGATCGCTATTTTCCTGAATGAGGTGCGCAGTATGCGGATGAAAAAGTTCGTGCAGACCGCATCCTATCTTCCCTACTTTATTTCCTGGGTTATCGCGGCGAATATTTTCCTCACCTTCCTTTCGGGTGACGGTGTGGTGAACGATATCCTCCAGTTCCTTCATTTTACCGATGAGGATATCCTGTTCTTCCAGAAGGGGCCTTATTTCTGGTGGATCATTGCAATCGCCAATACATGGAAGGTCATGGGCTATAACGCCATCATCTATCTGGCGGCGATTTCAGGCATAGATCAGGAACAGTATGAAGCGGCGGAGGTGGACGGCGCCAACCGGGTGCAGCGGATTATTCACATCACGCTTCCGGCAATCAGGCCTACCATCTGTATTCTGTTGATTCTCGCCATCGGAGGAATCCTGAATACAGGCTTTGAGCAGCAGCTGCTGATGCAGAACGATTCCATCCTGAATTATTCGGACGTGCTTGATACCTACGCTTACCGGTATGGTATGAAAAACGGGATGTATTCCTACGGCACCGCAGTTGGCCTGTTTAAGTCTATTGTATCGTTTATCCTGGTGCTGAGCGCCAATTCAATTACGAAGAAGCTGAACGATTCGGCACTGTTTTAAGGGAGGACGAGAGTTTGAAGGTTTCCTTCAAACTACTGATTAATGCTGTATTGCAGGCAAGCCTGTGATATGCAGGGGGTAAGAACATGAAAAATAGAAAAATCAGACATAGAAGCAAGGAAGACTGGATTCTTGATATCCTTAAGGTTATCGTTCTCTCCGTGGTTACTATTATTACGGTATATCCGTTCTGGAATATTTTTATTATTTCCATCAACGACGCCACAGATGCCATCCGCGGAGGGCTGTATTTCCTTCCCAGAAAGCTGAGCTTTTCAAGCTATATGGAAATACTCACCAAGAAAACATTCCTTGGCTCCATCAAGGTGAGCGTGGCAAGGACGGTCATCGGAACGCCCATAGCAGTGCTGGCAACCTCCATGCTTGCCTATTCACTGTCCAGAAAGGATCTGGTAGGGCGTAAGTTCTGGAACCTGCTGTTTATTTTCACCATGTATTTCGGCGGCGGGCTGGTTCCGTACTATATGGTGTTAAAGGGGATTCACATGCTGAATACCTTCTGGGTATTTATTTTCCCGCTGATGATGAGTGTATACAATATGATACTGGTAAGATCCTATGTGGAATCCATGCCGGAATCCCTGTTTGAGGCGGCGAAGATAGACGGCGCCACGGATCTGACCGTATTTTTCCGGCTGGTGCTGCCGCTGGCGAAGCTGATTCTGATGACGATAGGTCTGTTTGTGGCGGTCAACCAGTGGAACTCCTGGTTCGACGCTTACCTGTATACATCGTCCCAGAGCCTGAAACCCATGCAGTCCGTGCTGGTGGAAATCCTGAACCAGTATCAGACGGGAGGGAGTGTATCCCAGCAGATGTCAAACGCGAAATCCGGAATGACGGTGACGCCGGACAGCATCCGGATGGCGGCAACCATGGTGGCGACCATACCGATCATTATGGTATATCCTTTTATCCAGAAATATTTTGTCAAGGGAATTATGCTCGGAGCGGTTAAGGCCTGATTAAAAACAGGCATTCGGACGATGTTTACTACGGGGGTTAATTATGGTTTATAACAGGGGAAATGATAAAATAAATATATGCCTGGATCAGGAGAGCGGCACTTATTCACTGGAGCTTCAGGGGGGAGCTCTTAAGGATATGTGCGCGGCCGTCAGGCTTGAGGACGGAAGGCTTTTAAAAACCACGGATCTGTGGAAGCATGAAATATCGGAAACACAGAGCGATGAGGAGCCGGGGCGCTGCCGGAAGGTGTGCTTCCTCCATTCCGGCGGTCAGGAGTGGAGACTGGTCCAGGAATTCTGTATTTACGCAGACTTCCTGACCGTATCCGCCGCGCTGCTTGGCAGCCGGGAAACACAGAGCAACTATATTGCGCCGCTCTGCCCCGGAGAGGAAGGAAAACTGGATATGGAGGGGGACATCCGTTTCCTGTTCGCGCCCTTTGACAATGACAAATGGGCAAAATTCGTGGATTATCCCATCCAACATGCCCGGATGTCCTATGAATTCACGGCGCTTCATGGAGAAAACAGCGAAGCGGGGCTGGTTTTGGGCTCCGTGGATCACGATCACTGGAAAACAGGCTTTCTGGCGGAAACAGAAGAAGGAAGCGGCATAACAGGCATCCGCGCGGTTTGCGGCGCGGCGACGGAGGATACCAGGGATCTCAATGGCATAGCCCATGGCTATGTGCACGGGATGAATATAAAGAGCGCTCGTATTTTCGTGGGGTACTTTGATTCCATCCAGGAGGGCCTGAAGACCTACGGGGCCTGCAATGCGGCAATCCGGCCTGCGCTGCCCTGGAAGGGGCCCGCGCCCTTTGGCTGGAACAGCTTTGCGGCGCTGATGCCTTTGATTTCCTTTGAAAAGTATAAAGAAGCCAGTGATTTTATGAAGAGCATCCAGGATACGTTCCACGATGCAGACGGCACTCAGTATATTGACTATGATGCGGGCTGGGAACGTTTTACCAACAAAATGCAGGAAACCGTGGAATATGCCGGGGCGAACAACCAGAAGGCAGGCGCTTACTTCTGCCCTTTCATTGTTCTGGAGCCCTGGTTTGACAAAGAGGTGCCGGGTACGGGAGGAAATTATCTGTACCGGGATCTGATGTTGCGGGATGAGCATGGAGAGGTGCTTCCGCCGGTGGACGGACTTTACTCACTGGATGCAACCCATCCCGGCGTGCTGGAATATATGGAATATGTGACCGGAAAGCTGATACAATGGGGGTACAGGTTGGTAAAGACAGATTTTACGGGCCATGGCTGCCGGGAGGGTGTATTCTATAATAAAGACATTACCACAGGGGTGGAGGCTTACAATTACGGAATGAGCCATTTTGTGAGATGCCTTTCTGAGGAAAGGGCCGGTTATCCCATTCTTATCAGCCTTTCCATTGCCCCGATTATGCCTCACGGCTACGGCCATGCCAGAAGGATTTCCTGTGATTCCTTCGGGAGCCTGGATCAGTCGGCTTATCTGAATAACTGCATCACCTATTTATGGTGGATGAATGACTGTCTGTACCGCTTTAATGATCCGGATCATATCGTTACCTATAAAACCTATGACAAGCATACCACGACGCCGGAAGAGGGTATTACCCGTATGAATACGGGAGTTATCTGCGGCGGCCTGATGCTTGCCAGCGATGATTACGGCATACCTGCCGCCCGCGAACGTTCCCGCCTTGTGCTTACCAATGAAGAGGTAAACGCTGTGGCCAGAAAAGGCGGAGCCTTCCGCCCCGTATCGGGCGCACGGGGAGAATTTGCGGCGGATGTATTTATGAGGCAGGAGGAGGACGCGGTGCTGGTGGGAGTATTTAACTACAGCCTGTCGGACGAACGCCATATGGAAATCCCTCTGGAAAAGCTGGGACTTTCCGCCGGGGAAAGGTATATAATAAGAGATCTGTGGAGCAGACAGGAAACAGAGGCTGACGGCGGAGTTATCAGGGTTTCTTTAATACCCGCACAGTCAACCATTCTGAGAATCACAAAAGGATAAGAAAAAATAATGCCCGCCTGAGCGGACAGATGGGAGAAAATTAAGTATGAATTGGGAAGGCCTGATTTTAGACGAAGAAACCGGACGCTTTACCCTTCGCTTTGCAGGAGGGGAATGCAGGGATTTATATGCGCAGGTAAAGCTGCAGGATGGCACCTGCCTGAAAACAACGGATATGAAGCTGCATAAAAAAAGGGAGACGGAGGTTACCACCGAAATAGGAAGCTGCCGCAGGGCGGAGTTTGTGCATGAGGACGGAGGCAGGATACAGCTGATACAGCAGTTCGACCTCTATGAAGAATACATGACCATCCGCCTGACCGCAAACAGCCCTGATACAATCACCACCAACTGCATGACGCCTGTCTGCGGCCATGGAGAGCAGCCGGTCCTTTCTATGGAAGGAGAAGAAATCCGTTTCCTCTCCGCCCCCTTTGACAACGATAAATGGGCAAAATTCGTGGACTATCCGGTAAAATATTCTTCCATGTCCTATGAATTCACTGTAGTCCATCCTAAGGAGGCCGTGTCCGGCCTGGTTATGGGCTCCGTGGATCACGACTGCTGGAAGACCGGCTTTTCCGCCAAAACCGACAAGGACGGAAGCATTGTGTGCCTGGAAGCGATCTCCGGCGTAGCAACGGAAGACACAAGGGATCTGGACGGCGCCAGACACGGATATCTTACCGGAAAAGAGATCAGCAGCGCCCGTATTTTCCTGGGCTGGTTCAAAGATTTCCAGTCCGGCCTTGCGGTATATGGAAAAGCCAATGCGGCGATCCGTCCCGCCCTTCCCTGGAATGGCCCTGTAATCTTCGGCTGGAACAGCTGGGCAGCCCTGATGGGCAAGGTATCCTTTGAAAAATATAAGGAAGCCTGTGACTTTATGAAATCCATCAAGGATACCTACCAGGGATCGGATGGCAAACAATATGTAAACTACGATGCGGCGTGGGGCCGCTTTACCAACAAAATGCGCGACTCCGTGGCCTATGCGGAAGCAAACGGCCAGGAACCGGGCACATACTACAGCCCCTTTATCACCCACGAACACCAGTTTAAACAGGAAGTGCCCGGCACCAACGGAAACTACCTGTTTGAAGACCTTCTCCTGCGTGACGAAGACGGAAAGATCCTTCCCCAGATAGACGGCCTGTATTCCCTGGATCCCACACATCCGGGCACACTGGATTACATCTCCTATGAAACGGACAACATCATAAAATGGGGCTTCCGCAGTGTCAAAACCGACTTTGTTGGCCATGGCTGCCGCGAAGGCGTATTTTACAACAAAGAAATCACCACCGGCGTACAGGCCTTCAACTATGGAATGAGCCATTTCACAAAATGCCTCTCCGAAGAACGGGCAGGCTACCCCATTTTTATCAGCCTCTCCATCGCGCCCATAATGCCGCACGGCTACGGACACGCCAGAAGAATATCCTGCGACGCCTTCGGAAGCCTGGACCAGTCAGCCTACCTGAACAACTGCATCACCTACCTCTGGTGGATGAACGACTGCCTCTACCGCTTCAACGACCCGGACTACATCGTAACCTACAAAACCTACGACAAACACTCCACCACACTGGAAGAAGGCAGGACCCGCTACCACACCGGCGTGATCTGCGGAAGCCTGATGCTCACCAGCGATGACTACGGAATCCCCGAAGCCAGGGAGCGCGCCAGAACGATCCTGACAAACGAGGAAATCAACGCCATAGCCAGAAAAGGCGAAAGCTTCCGCCCTGTTTCCGGAGCCGCAGGAGAATTCGCCGCCGACACCTTCGTCCGCAAAGACGAGGATGCCACTATAGCCGCAGTATTCAACTACAGCCTGTCCGACGAGCGCCTTGTAGAAATCCCCCTGGAAAAACTGGGCCTCACTCCCGGACACCCCTACAAAGTAAAAGACCTCTGGACCAAAAAAGTAACAGAACCCCAGTCCAACACCCTCCGCCTCACCCTGCTGCCCGCACAATCCACAATCCTGAAGATCTACCAATAAATCAACACAAATAGTTTATGACATTAATATAAAAATGATTGTGGATCCCCCACCTGCAGATTATCACTACAGTTACGGGATCCACAGCCCTTTTTAGCCCCCCAATCCTTTATCCTACTATTTAGTAGTGGTATTCAATATTCTTCCGGCCAGCCAGTGAGGTGCCAGCCATGTTCGGTCCCAGGGCGGGGGCGGCGGGGAGTGTTTACAGAACCATTGGAAAAAACGGTGATGTTTCTTACTGCCCCGAAAGGCCAGGATTCCGCCGCCCCAAGCGGCTTGTCTGACGAAGACAGCAGACGCCAGTCGCTGTCTGAGGAGTTCCAGCCGCGTTGGCGAAATCCTGGCCTTTCGGGACAGTTAGAAACACCCCGTTTTTGAGACTGGCTCAGTAAACACTCCCCGCCGCCCCCGCCCTGGGACCGAACATGGCTGGCACCTCACTCCTCCCCCCTGCCAAAAGAATTATGGAATTTCCCTCCCAATTATGTTAGGATGATAAAGAAAATATTTCAGAGGAGGATTCAGATGAGCATAAGAATTGGCATATTAGGCTATGGAAACCTGGGCAGAGGCGTAGAATGTGCGATTAAGCAGAACCCGGATATGGAACTGGCGGCAGTATTTACAAGACGCGCGCCGGAATCCGTCAGGATTCAGACACAGGGCGTTCCTGTCTGCAGAATTGAAGATGCGGTGCAGATGCAGGATAAAATCGATGTCATGATTCTCTGCGGCGGAAGCGCCACGGATCTGCCTGTGCAGACACCTGAGTTCGTGCAGTATTTTAATGTAATAGACAGCTTTGACACCCATGCGAAGATCCCGGAACACTTTACGGCCGTTGACGAGGCGGCGAAGAAGAGCGGAAAGGTAGGCATCATTTCCTGCGGTTGGGATCCGGGCATGTTTTCACTGAACCGCCTGTACGCAAATGCGGTACTCCCGCAGGGTAAGGATTATACCTTCTGGGGCAAGGGCGTCAGCCAGGGACATTCCGATGCCATCCGCCGGATTGAAGGGGTAGCGGATGCAAGGCAGTACACCATTCCCGTGGACGAAGCGCTGGCCAGCGTTAGAGCCGGAGAAAACCCGGAGCTGACCACCAGGCAGAAGCATACGAGAGAATGTTTTGTGGTAGCGCAGGAAGGAGCGGATAAGGCGCGTATTGAAGAAGAAATCAAGACGATGCCCAACTATTTTGACGAATACGATACCACCGTACACTTTATCAGCGAAGAGGAAATGAAGCGGGATCACAGCGGCATCCCTCACGGCGGCTTTGTCATCCGCAGCGGTAAGACAGGCTGGAATGAGGAGTTTGGGAATGTGATTGAATACAGCCTCAAGCTGGATTCCAATCCGGCCTTCACTTCTTCCATACTTGTGGCTTTTGCAAGGGCGGCATACCGTCTGGCAGAAGAAGGACAGTCCGGCTGCAGGACAGTATTCGATATCGCGCCCGCCTATCTGAGCGCAAAGAGCGGTGAGGAACTGCGCAGAACCATGCTGTAAGCAGAAGAAAAAGATACATGAAAATTGCCTGGATACAGGCCAGATGGCCTGAAAAAAGGGCGCGGAAATTACTGAACCCGGAGGATTGATGAATCTTCCGGGTTGTTTTTTTGAAGTATGATACCATATATAGTGAATTTGTTCTTTTTTTCTGTATCCCCGGTTTCTGACATGCGCCATGTTTCCTGTCCTTTCAGAAGCAGGAAGTGTCTGGGCCGTCCGGGGTATGGCAGGATGGATTTTGGGGTTTGCAGATTCGGTTAGCCCTGTGCGGAGGATGGGGCCTGCGGCGTACCCATCTGGCATAAAGGGTGATATCTCCGGTACTACCCTGGGGGATTACCGTGACCTGTCTGCCTCCCCCGGGAGCATTATACCAGCCGGAAAAACGGAATCCGGTGCGCTCTCCGGGTGGCAGCAGCCGGATGTCAGGAGAGACGGCCGTATAGGATTCCGGATTGGGATGGGGGCTTCCCTCCAGATTTTCATAGCGGATAGCATATACAATGGGAATCAGCCAGACCTGCGTCTGATTTCCGTTCAGCCTTATTTCCCAGCCATCGAAATCCTGAGGCGGTTTCCGGAAGGCATCGGCATCCTGCTGCGTAAGAGTGGTATGTGGGGGAGTGCCTTCTCCGGCAATGACAGGCTCTCCCTCCGGATTGGGTGATACATATCCGGAATTGTCCAGCTGTATTACGGACCCGGAATCCAGGCCGCCCTGAAGGAAGACCACGGCGTCACGATCTTCAATATAAAAACCATTGGTTATATCCCTCAGCCCTTCAATATAGAATTCTCCATTATTATAAATTCCCGGCGCATAGGACGAGGCCCGGTTCTCCCCGCCTTTACCCAGCGAGGCCTGGTTCAGCTTATAGACCTGGGAGCCGATATCGTTGTATATTCCGCCGCCCACCCCCGCCTGATTCAGAAAAATATCACCGCCCGTAAGGATGGCTGTGCTGCCGCCGTGGTTCCACAGGCCGCCTCCCTGTCGGCGGGCCGTATTGGAGTGTATGCTTCCGCCCGACATATCCAGCATGGAGCCCTCCGCCAGGCTGACGCCGCCCCCGGACTGCAGGGCGCTGTTCCCTGAAATATCCGTTCCCGGCCGGATAAGTAGCCGCCCCGGAATACAGCAGATGCCGCCGCCGTGACCGCCGAAACCATTTTCTTTGGCACCGGCCCGGTTATTTTGGACGAGCACTTTGCCCTGAAGCGTAAGCGTTCCGTTTGCCGTATTGCAGTAAATACCGCCCCCGTTGCCGATATGGCAGGTATTATTAGTGATGGAGGAAGCATCTGTAATCAAAAGGGATGCGCCGCCTCCTCCGTTCCAGATAGCGCCGCCGCTGTTATTGATAGCGGTATTGCCTGAAAATGTGCTGTTTTCCACGGAGGTATCCAGCGTCCCGCTGCCGGAAAAGAGGCGGAGGGCGCCGCCCTCGTAGCCGGCCGTATTGGAGAGCAGCCTGGAATTTATAAAACGGACGGTTCCGGTGCTGCCGCTGCTGTAATATATGGCGCCACCGCTGTTGCCGGCCTCATTTTCCGCAAAACGGCAGCCATCCGAGAGAAAAAAGGTTTCGGCCTCACTTCCCAGGAGGATAGCGCCGCCGCTGCCGGAGGAGCAGTTGGAGAGGAAACTGCTGTCGGCGGCAGTGAAGGAACAGGCGGACAGGCCGGCGTACAAAGCAATGGCCCCACCGGAGGCCGAGGCCTGATTATCCTCCAGCAGACAGCTTTGAAGATGGATTTCGGAGGGGTGTGCCAGGGAGCGGTTCTGAAGCCACAAACCGCCGCCGCTGCCGGAGGCGTCTGTGGTGGCTGTATTTTTTATCAGGCTGCTGTTTTGGGCGGAGAGGGAAAAACCTGCGTCGGAAAGCAGATAAAGCATTCCTCCTGTACCGGCCGTATTTTCCCTGAATACGGTACCGTCGATGCTGATGGAGACGGGCTGCAAAACTGCTGTCAGACAGACTGCACCGCCGTTATTGGAGGCCCTGTTTGCCGATATCGGAGACGTGGTGGATATTTCAAGCCGATCTCCCGCATTGGCGCTGTAGAAGTAAACGCCTCCGCCATGATATGCGCTGTTCCCGGCAAGCAACATGCTTCCTGTAAGCTTCAGAAGCGAGGATGCCGCCCCGCCGCCGCGATAGCAGGAAAAAAAGATGCCGCCGCCGGAGGAAGAAGCGCTGTTCCCGGTAATTCTCACCTCATCGCCTATGTTCAGGGAAATGCCTGCGCCCGATGTGAGGGAATGGCAGCAGATGCCGCCGCCGTTTGCCGCCGAATTATCCGCAATGACTGCGTGATCTGAAAACTCCATACGATCATTGGAGGTCCCGGGAAACATGGCGGCAGCGCCTCCGGAGGTTTTGGACACACAGCCTGTAATCCGGGCATTGCCGTTCATTACAAGTAAATTGGCCAGGGCGGGGGCAGCCTGGAGACAGACGCCGCCGCCTTCCGCCGCAGAATAATTGTTCCGCAGGATACAGCCGTCCTCCAGATAGAGAGAGCCGCCGTTTACGCAGATCAGAGAACGGTTAGCGCTGTCGGATGCGGGATGGGAAGCCATATCCCCGTCCAGAATAATGTTGTTCAGATGCAGGGAAGCCCCCGATGCGACACGGAACAGGTTTTGGCTGTAGCCGGCGGCTTTCGTCAGAGCAAAAACATCCGGGAAAAGACTGCTTATGGTAACGTCACGGCCGACTTCCAGTTGTTTTGTAACAGGGATGTCGTCCGTCAGCTGAATGGAAGGGTCTGTTCCGGCAAGCGCTGCCGAAAGTTCGGATTCATTGGAAACCTGTGCCATAGGATATCACCTTTTTTTACATAATACCCTATTGTATGCAGGAGGCGCATAAAAAGAGCCAGTTTCAGGGGAAAACAGAACAAGCAGGGGGAGTGCCCGGAATGGTTTCAAAATAGAGCAACGGCCGATGCCCGGGGCGTGAAGTATAATGATGGCGAACTGAGCAGCAGATGTAAAACAAGATGGTAAAACCTGACGGACTGTGCTAGAATAAAACAAAAGCCGGCCGGCAGCATATCCGGGAAAATATTTTCCGGCCTGACGGGGAGTCCCCGCCGGGAGTTAGAAACAGTGGGCATGCAGAATACTGCATGCAGAATCCTGCACCCGTAATCCGCTCCAAAGTACATCCGCACACTTCCGTGTGCACACCGCCTTCGGCTGTACATTTCCGCAGCTTACGGTATCGGTGTATTGTGCCGTCCGGCTTATCAAAGCTATGAGCAACGCGTGAGGATAAAAGAGGAACTGCATGGGATGCTCACATGCGGTTCCTCTTTTTGGTTTTTACCGTGAAAATATTTTCCATGCTGTCAAGTATTTTTATTGTCCCTGTTTTTCACGAAAGGAGGAGGCTCCTGTATGTCAAATTCGCAGCTTTGGAAATACTGTACCAAAGAACAATGCCAGGACTTTATCCTTTCGCTGGATCTTGTCCCTCACAGCGCCGGTATGAGCAGGGAAAAGCAGCTTGCCTGTCTTTATATGCTCAGCAACCGTGGTGCGGAGAATTACCATAAGGAGATTCTGACAAAAAAGGATGGCGGGACAAGGACGCTTATGGTTCCCTGCAGCCTACTGAAGGCCGTGCAGCGCAATATCCTGCACCATGTGCTGGAGCAAAGGCCCGTATCGGACTGCGCCAGGGCCTATCGGAAAGGCACGGACATCCTGGCCAATGCCGGGCCGCATACCGGGAGAAAGCAGGTGCTCAAGCTGGATATCAGCCATTTTTTTGACAGTATTCTCTTTCCCAGGGTTATCAACGCCGCCTTCCCGGATACGCTGTTTCCTCCGGCCGCCGCCGCGCTTCTGGCAAACCTGTGCTGCTGCCGGGAACGCCTGCCCCAGGGCTCTCCGGCTTCTCCGGCCATCTCCAATCTGGTGATGCGCCCCTTTGATGAATCCATGAGGCGCTGGTGTGAAGCGAGACAGATCGTATACACCAGATACTGCGATGACATGACCTTTTCCGGAGATTTTGATCCCGCCGCTGTTTATCATAAGGTAAAAAGCTATCTGGAGGCGATGGGTTTTTCCTTAAATGAAAAGAAAACAAAGCTCCTGAAGGACGGCGTACGCCAGAGTGTGACGGGAATTGTGGTCAATGAAAAGCCCCAGGTCTCCAGGGATTACCGTAAAAAACTGCGGCAGGAGATCTATTACTGCATGAAATATGGCGTAACGGGGCATCTTGAAAGGCTGAGGGAGAAGACCGGGAATGCGGTGGAGGAGCAGAGGTATATATGTTCTGTCCTTGGAAGAATTCAGTTTGTGCTGCAGGTGAATCCGGAGGACAGGGAATTTGCGGAATACTGCAGGATATGGAAAGAGCGGTTTGTATAATAAACGGAAAAGGCTGCAGCAGGTGCAGGGGAAAATGAGTATTTAATTCAGGCTGTTATAAAGGCCACGCAGTATTACGGCGGGCCGTAAATATAAAAGGAGGGTATTTTTTATGGAAAAACAGGTTAAAGGGGTGGCACATGCAGCATTTAATGTGTCGGACATGGATAAGGCGGTTCAGTTCTACCATGATGTTTTCGGCTTTGAGAAAGCGTTTGAGATGGCGCATCCGGTGACAGGGGAGCCGTGGATTGTATACCTCCATGCCGGTGGCAGCCAGTTCATTGAATTATTCTACGGAGGGGTTAACCCTCAGGAATATAAGGACGGCAACATCGGTTATTCCCACATCTGCTTTGAGGTTGCTGATATTAACAAAACCGCGGAGCAGATTGTAAAGGCTGGAGCCGTACTGGATTCGCCCGTGTCCCAGGGGCTGGATAAAAACTGGCAGTGCTGGACCCATGATCCGGACAACAACCGGATTGAACTGATGCAGATGGAGGAAGAATCCCTGCAGAACCAATTCTTAAGAGAACATAAACTGTGACGGAAGGGAAAACCTGATGCGGCGCGCTTGCTGCATCAGGTTTTCTGCTCCTCCCGGAAACCCTCCATTATAACACCAGACTGTTCCGGTTATGCTAAGGTAATACTGTAAGGAGGCGCTGCAATGAATACCTACAGGACATCGGAAGTTGCTGAAAAAATCGGGATACATCCCAATACGGTGCGGCTGTATGAGGAGCTGGGACTGATTCCCAGGCCCCAAAGACAGGGCAACGGCTACAGGGTTTTTACCGATCTGCATGTGGAACAGTTCCGTCTTGCCAGGCTTGCTTTTCAAATTGAGGTAATGCAGAATGGGCTGAGGAAAAAAATAATTCATATGGTAAAAGTGTCCGCCGCCGGAGATTATGATACGGCACTGGAGCTTACCCGGGAATATATAGACCAGGTCAAAACTGAAATTACCAATGCGGAGGAAGCCATTGAAAGCGTAAAGCAGATTCTGCATGGGGAATGCTGCGGGAACACCTGCTTTTTAAAACGCAAGGAGGTGTCAGAACAACTGAATATTTCAATGGATACCCTGAGAAACTGGGAAATGAACGGCCTCCTGACTGTAAAACGAAGAAAAAACGGGTACCGGATTTATACGGAGGAGGATATCAGACGGCTGAAAATCATCCGCTCCTTAAGATGTGCGAATTATTCCCTGGAGGCTATTTTATCCATGCTCAGCCAGTTGGCCGAAGATCCGGATCTGGACATAAGAAAAGCGCTGGACACACCGAGACCTGATGCGGAAATCATCGCGGTGTGCGATAAGCTGATAACCTCCCTGACGTCTGCAGAGGAAAATGCATGTCAGATGCTTTGCATGCTGCAGAATATGAAAAGAAGGTTCGGAAAACCCTCCAGTTAACCACCAGTGTTTGCTTCCGTGCTATCCTTGTCCCTGTAAAAATACGAAGAGGAGGCAATGATATGCAGGAAGTAATCAAGGTGGAACAGCTTACCAAATCCTATGGCGCCCTCCGGGCGGTTGACGGCCTGAGCCTGTCTGTGGAACGCGGCATGGTATTCGGGCTGCTTGGCGCAAACGGTGCGGGAAAGTCCACAACCATTGAATGTATGCTGGGCACGAAAAAGCCGGAAAAGGGAAGCGTCACCATATTGGGAAGCAGCCCCACGGCGGACAGGAAGGCGCTTTTTGAAAAAACAGGCGTTCAGTTCCAGGAGAGCAATTATCAGGAGCAGATCAGAGTGGCGGAGCTGTGTGAGGTAACTGCATCCCTGTACCGGAATGCGTCGGATCCTGCGGCGCTGCTACAAAGGTTTGGGATTGGGGATAAGGGAAAAAGCCTGGTAAAGGATCTGTCCGGCGGACAGAGACAGCGGCTTTTCATCGTCCTCGCGCTGATTCCCAATCCGGAGGTGGTCTTTCTGGACGAACTGACCACCGGCCTGGATGCGAAGGCCCGCCGGGAGGTATGGAAAATACTTTCCGATTTGAAGGAAAAGGGCCTGACCATCTTTCTGACCTCCCATTTTATGGACGAGGTGGAGGCTTTGTGCGATCGTATCTGTATTTTAAAAAAGGGAAAAAGCGTCTTTTACGGAACAGTTTCCGAGGCGGTGGAAAAAAGTCCCTGTGAGAAGTTTGAGGATGCATACCTTTGGTATACGGATGAGGAGGAAACGGCCCATGAAAACATTTAAAACCATGCTGAAAACTGAACTGAAGCTGTCGCTGCGCGGGATGGACATGGTCATTTTTGCGATCTGTGTTCCGCTGGTGGTCCTGGTTATTCTGGGAATCATTTATGGCGATAAACCTGCCTTTGAAGGCGCCGGATACAGCTTCCTGGAGCAATCCTTCGGTGCGCTGGCTGCAATTTCCATCTGCGCCGGCGGTGTTATGGGTCTGCCGCTGGTAATTTCGGATTACCGGAGCAGGAAAATACTGAAACGATATCAGGTAACCCCGGTAAGCCCGGCCATGCTGCTGTTTGTGCAGGTGACAATCTATACTCTCTACGCCGTGGTGTCCCTGCTGTTGCTGTATTTTGCGGCCGCACTTTTCTTCGGATATAGGTTCCGCGGGTCGGTGCTCAACTTTGCCGGAGGCTATCTGCTGGTGCTGGTGTCCATGTTCAGCATCGGCATGCTGGTGGGCGGGGTTGCCCCGAATACCAAAATGGCGGGGGTGATTGCCAGCGTTCTGTATTTCCCCATGTTGATTTTCTCCGGGGCTACCCTTCCTTATGAGGTAATGCCTGCGGCCATGCAGAAGGCAGCGGATATTCTGCCGTTAACGCAGGGAATCAAGCTGCTGAAGGCCGCTTCCCTTGGGCTGGGGGCGGAAAACGTGCTGGTGTCGGTGATTGTGATGGCGGTGATTGCTGTGGTTTGTATTGGTGTAGGAATCCGGTGGTTTCAGTGGGAATAGGGCATTGCCCTGTTCTCCAAAGTTCTTTTTTGTTCAAATCCTGGTTAGGATGATTTTCTCGCTTTAATGACAAAAACCGTGGGCAGCATCAATGCCTTTCTTCCAAAATCATCCTCTGCCGCCATCGCTTTTTCTCTGTCGGTCTGTTCCGTCAGCTTTTCAATGACAAAGCCGTTATCGGCCAAAGCGTTAATGTACGTACTCAACATACGGTTGGACAGCATAATCTCCTTGTCACTCATTTCAGCGCGATACCATTCTTCATTAAAATAGGAATTACTGAAAATAAGTCTGCCGTTTTCCACCGAAACACACTTATGTATCGGATGTGACCAACCGAAGACGAATACGCCGTCTTTTTTTAAATAGGAATGGATATTCTGAAAGGTTTTATCCAAATCAGTAGTCCAGCCTATACCGTAAACGGAATATACCAAATCAAAATAATCAGCTGGCAGCCCGCATTTATCCTCCATGGGGGAGCAGACGAGATTTGCATTGATTTTGTGCGCTTCAAGAAAATCTTTCGTGCGTCCAAGCTGACTTGCAGATATATCCAGCCCCCACAGTTCTGCCGCCCCATTATCAGCGGCATATTTTAATGAACGGCCGTTGCCGCAGCCAATCTCAAGAACTTTTATCCCGGAAAGATTTCCAAGCAGATGCAATTTGTCTTCTGAGGGGAAAAAACTGCCCCAATCCGGCAGGGCAGTTGCCCCCAGGAACTCACTGCCTATTGTGCTCCAAAACTCATTATTTGTTTTATGCGCTTCAGAAACCTCCATTTCCACATTATCCACCTTACCTAAAACCCTGCCGCCGACAATGTTCTTTTTCATTATCTCCGCTTCTTTTGCAAGCGCCATCATATTTTCCTCTGCTTTCTTTTTGTAATCAGCATCGGTCAGCCTTTCCCCTGAAAACAATTCGTTAAGATCTGTTTTCAGAACTTTACAAACCGGCTGCATCAAGGATAATTCGGGCATTCCGTTGCCGCATTCCCATTTGCTTACGGTTTTGTCGCTGATGCCAAGAATATCAGCAAATTCGCGCTGGGTTAAATTCTGCTGCTTTCTCATTTCAGCAATAAATCTGCCTGTTTTTACCTGATTCATGCCGACACCGCCTTTCTTGGAAGGATTATATGATAAGTGGCCGGGTAATCACACCCACGAAGCGTAGAGTTTGTATTATCCTGAGATTATATCATAGCAATACAACGAAGTTAGTGTAAAATTATAGTTGGCAAATAGAATAAGATATTTTAGTTATGTTAACAAAAATAGGAAGCAGAGAATAAATCCCTACTTCCCAACCGCACAGTTTTTCTTTATGATGTTAATTGTCGAGAAAAACATGGAAAGGAAACTGTGAGATGAATACTATTGTAAACGAGGAACTTATATCATTCAAGGAGTTAGAGAAAAAAATTTATTCCCGCGAGCAACGAGCCAAGTAGCCATGCTTGCATGGATATTTGGCGACTGCCGCGAGGGTCAAAGACCCCATTGCTTGCAGCGGGGTCTTTGATTCTTATGTGTGCAAACTTGCCAGGGGGATTACGAAACAAATCAGCAGCACCTGTGGTCAGGGCATCAGTGCCGGTGGTGCCCGGAACATGATGCAACGCCTTGGAACGGATTGATGGAGAAGAATTACATGCAGTAAAACAGACGGATGCAGACCAGACAGAGGGTAAGAAAGTCATACCGGTTCTCTTTGAAGAAATATCATTTTAGAAAAACAATAGAAAATTTGCCAACGTTTACTTTACACAAACATAAATCCAGGAACAGTTGAATACATGGGAAAACCGTGATAAAATAAACGCAAGCATAATTTTCTAATAAATCTTGGCCATGTGCCATCTGTTTACAAATCTCAATTCAGAAACTCTATGCTTATTATCCAACAAAGAAAGCAGGGGCGGATGAATGGGAAAGCCGCTCCGAACAAAAGCAGAAAGGAGCAGCTTATGACAGAAAAACTGCACGTAGTAAGAAACCAGAAGGATACGGTATTCCGAATGCTGTTTCGGGAGAAGAAGGAGCTGCTGGAGCTGTATAATGCCTTGAATGACTCGGCATATAACAGCCCGGAGAAGCTGACAATTTATACACTGGAAAATGCGATATACATGAATTTTAAGAACGACAGCTCATTCCTGCTGGATTCCGAGCTGAATCTGTATGAGCATCAGTCCTCATATAATCCCAACATGCCGCTGCGTGATTTGGTTTATATCGCAAAGCAGCTTGAAAAATACACACGGAATGATACGATATATTCTTCTGCCCTGGTAAAAATACCGGTGCCCAGATTCGTTGTATTTTACAATGGTACGGATGTGCAGCCGGACAGGCAGACCCTGCGGTTATCGGATGCCTTTGAAAAAAAGACGGCGGAACCGGAACTGGAGTTGAAGGTCCTCATGCTGAACATCAACTTTGGCCATAACAAGGAGCTGATGGACAAAAGCCGGACATTGAGGGAGTACGCCCAATACGTGGATCGGGTCAGGAAATATGCGAAGCTGATGCGGATTGAGGAAGCGGTGGAACGGGCAGTGGCGGAATGCATCAAAGAAGGAATTCTGGAAGACTTCCTGTCGTCACAGAAAGCGGAGGTGATAGCGGTGTCAATTTTTGAATATAACGAAGAAGAGGAAATGAAAAAAATCCGTGCAAGTGAATATCGGGAAGGAAAAGCCGATGGAAAAGCTGAAGGAAAAGCTGAAATTGTAGCCATCATACGTAAAAAGGCAGGAAGAGGTCTTGATTCAGAGAAGATAGCGGAAATCTTGGAGCTGGATCCCGATTATGTAAAAAGGATTTCCGATCTGCTGGTCGAGGATCCTGACAGATCCGATTTACAGGTGGCGGAAATTCTTGTCGGACAGAAAGAACCACAGTAAAATATAGAAGTGTTCTCCAATGGAACATGAATTAATAATTTTTAAAGAAAGTCCCTGTTTTCCGCCGGGATTTTTGTGTTACAATAAATTTAATAAAAAGGCGGTTTATGGAGGTGTGGAATGAATAACCTTGAAAAGGTAAGCCATGAGACTATGGTATTTATGCGGGGAAAATACAGGCTTGATGAAATCGGGGATGGCAGGGATGAACTGAAATTTAAACAGGGGCAGAAAACTGTCCTTACCGTCTACACACACGAAGATAAATTTACCTTTTTAATTATTTTCGGGAAAAAAGAGCGTGAAATCTTTGAAGCCCGGCGGGATGAATTTTCAAAGGATATCCTCAATTATTATGACGATGCAAAAACATATCATGATGGAAAGTGGATATTTATTGATGTAACGGAGCCTGCGCAGCTTGAAGAGGTGAAGCGGCTGATACAGATAAAGAAAAAGCCGAACCGTAAACCGTTCCCCAAAGAAACGGCGGTTTACTCAAAATGCGGCCAGCGCTGTGATTTGTGCGTACATTATACAGGCACAACAGAGGAGCAGCGGGCTGTCATGGAACCCCTCCTGAATAAAATGTGGGAGAATAACGATTGGAGTATGCGCTGTAACGGCTGTTACAGCGATGACTGCTATTGCAAGGATGACCCCTGTAATGCAAAGGGATGCGCTCCGGAGAAAGGAATTGCCGAATGCAGGGAATGCAGTGAATTTCCCTGTATCAGGGCCACCTCTGCGGATTACCGTTCTATGATTCATACTCAGGTGCATTATGCGGATGAGATTACCTGGGGAATATTGCCGTATGTTCCGTGGCAGTATGAGGGGCAGCAGGGATGAACATAGGAAGCAAAGGCAGCAGAAGTTTTTCTATTTACTGTCTGACGGCACTTTAAAAAAGCAAAAGGTGGTGGCGAAGCTGCGTGAAATTGCGAATAGCATAGGGCGGGAAACGGAGGTTCTCAAGGTGTTGGAAAAGATGTTTTTGCTGCGTGAATGATGCGGAGGTGCTTAAAAGAAATTAGATTTAGAATTTATTGAAATGTCATAGCGGTCCAGTCCCTTCAAAGTTATGAAATATCTTTTATACAGACGAATAGCGGCAGCGTCCCTTATATTGGGGGTGCTGCCGCTTGCTTTTGGCTGTATGAACTATGTGTTTTCATCAAATGCCCATGTCCGCTTTTATATTTGCCTCCGTTGGAATCTTCCCCTTTATTCTGCGGTATCTGGAACGTTATAAAATAAAAAAACTATTCCCTTGTATTTTATCTCTAACTAGAGTATTATATATCTATGTAGAGATAAAGGAGGTATGATAATGGACGCGATTGAACTAAAAATTTTGATCGGACTTCACCGTGTCAGTAATGAAATAGACCGGAGGACAACAAGAATTGTCAAATGTTATGGGCTGAGCATGGGGCAGTTTGCTGTTTTGGAAGCGCTCTTTCACAAAGGAGATCTGACCATCGGACAAGTTCAGGAAAAGATTCTCAGCACAAGCGGGACCATTCCAGTTATTATAAAAAATCTTGAAAAAAGGGGACTTCTGATTCGTCTGCCTGACGCCGGAGATAAGAGGAAATGTATTCTTCATATTACAGAGCAGGGAAGCAGCCTGATTCAGCGGGTTTATCCGGAAAACGAAGCTATGATTATTGAATCCATGCACAATTGGACCAATGATGAAAAATGCGAACTATTAAAACTATTAAAGAAATTTGGAGGTGGAACATGGAAAGAAAAGTAATTTATCAGGTAAAAGGCTCTCCGGCGGTAGACGGAGCCGGAGTCCATCTGGTGCGTGTTTTAGGACCTGATACTGTAAAAGAATTTGATCCTGTTTTGATGCTGGACTCTTTCGACAGTACCAATCCGCCCGATTACACCGCAGGGTTTCCCATGCACCCTCATAGGGGAATTGAGACAATCAGTTATGTTTCTTCCGGGCAGATGATGCATCGGGACAGCCTTGGGCATTCTGATACAATCAGCAGCGGAGAGGTTCAGTGGATGACTGCCGGCTCGGGGATTTTGCACGAAGAACTTCTTCCGGCGGCTGAAAGATTGCTGGGTGTGCAGCTCTGGCTCAATCTTCCAGCAAAAGAGAAGATGACATCGCCCCGCTATCACAGCATCAAGAACGCAGAGATTCCGGAGATTCCCCTGAAAGGCGGGATGCTCAGACTTCTTGCCGGGAAATATCAGGAACAATCCGGTTTTTCAGGGACACATCTTCCCTTTGACTACTATGATATCCACCTCAACGCAGGAAGCGAGATTACCCTTACCACAGAATCGGATCGTTCTGTCATGCTCTTTACGCTGACAGGGAAAATCATGATCGGAGAAACCGTTGTGGAAGAAAAAACTGCCGCTAAACTCTCATCAGGAACCAGTGTATCAATAAAGAGTTTACAGGAGCCGGCACAGGTGCTTTTCATGAGCAGCGAAGCATTAAACGAACCGGTGGCCTGGGGCGGCCCTGTTGTTATGAATACCCGGGAAGAACTGCAGGAGGCATGGAAGGAATTGGAGAATGATACATTTGTCCGCCGTACATAATTACCAGATACGGTGCAAAATGAAAGGAGATTTTTTATGAAAATCACAGAAGCTTTAAGGGCACGCAGAACATATTACGCGATTAACAGAGAGTTACCTGTTTCTATCGACCGGGTAATTGATATGACGAAAGAGTTAACGGAACTGGTTCCCGATGCCTATAATATGAAGAGCAGCAGAGTGGTTGTCGTATACGGTGAAAAGCAGGATCAGCTCTGGAACAGGATATATGATGTTTTTGAAGGCAAAATTGCCCGTGATAAAATCGACAGTTTTCGTTCGGGCAGCGGTACAATCCTCTACTTCTATGACAGAAAGGTCGTGGAGAATTTCCAGAAACAGTTTCCGCGCTATGCAGACAATTTCCCGATATGGGCATCTCAATCCAGCGGTATGCTGCAGCTTTCCATCTGGAGCGGTCTTAGGGAATTGAATATCGGGGCGTCTCTGCAGCATTACAATCCTGTGATCGACAAGGCTGTGAAAGAGCTTTTTAATCTTCCGGAAGGATATGTACTTGTAGCAGAAATGCCATTCGGCGGAATTGTGGAAGAACCTGCACCGAAAGATAAGGAGGATATCACAAAACGTGTTTTTTCCATTTGCTGATTGAAAGAATACATTATTGACATTCATACATTGCGGCAGTAATATATAAATGAATAGTTCATTCAATGGGGAGGAGGATGGCACATGAATGACCGCATAAAATCAATCACAGACGCGGCGGCCTGTTTATTCTTACAACAAGGATATTCCAAAACGCAGATTAGCCATATTGCAAAAGCGGTCGGTGTTTCTGTTGGTACAATTTATCTTGATTTTACCGGGAAAAAGGAAATTATGCACTTTGTTTTAAAATGTACCATTGACCCTGCGTTTATCAACCGGAATTTTGAAAGACCAGTTACTGATGATTTATTTGACGGTTTGGAAAAAGATATTGTTGCCGTATTTGAAAAAACAGGAAATGATTTTGCAAAACACCTTGAAAATAACGCTGCTGATTATGACCTTGAAACCCTTGTGTCTGACGCATTTGACCTGCTTGCAAAATATGCCGTCGGCTGTCTGTTTATTGAGAAAAATCAATTTGATTTTAAGTTTTTAGCAGATAATTACAGGGTATATCGCAAAAAATTCTTTGAAACTATGAAACAATACTTAGCAGCCTTTATTGAAAGCGGAAAAGTACGTCCATTGGAACAAATTGAACTATCCACCATGTTGATTATTGAAATTTTATCATGGTGGGCAATGGATATAAGATATACATCCTTTGAAACACAGGACATTTCCCCTGAACTTGCCAAAAAAGTCTGTATAGACAATATTCTATCTGCATATAAGGCGTAAGTAAAAATTTAGCGGGCAGACAACTGCCCTCTAATTTTTCCCATAATATGAATGAATAATTCATTTATATAAGGAAGAGAGGTTTTCACTATGCAAATGAAAAGAAAATTTATCAACAGCTTACTATTGGCTGCCTGTCTGTTTATCCTGTCAGGCTGTTCACACGTGCCGCCAATCCAGGCCGCAAACGAACTACGCTTTAATCTGAACTCCATTTCAGAAATAACTATATCCTATGATGAAGAAGCTGTTACCTTTTTTCAATCAGATAGTGACGAACTGGTAATCAGGGAATATATGACTGAAAACAAAAGCCGGTATTATGCTGATGTGAAACAAGACAGCGGAGGCATCCAGATTAACGAGGGTAGTAAACCATTTCTCAAAAGTAATTTTACACGGTATATTGAAGTATATTTCCCGGAAGAATATCGCGGAAATCTTACCGTTACAACAACTGACGGCAACATTGAATTCACCGATGTAACCTTAGACCTGAATTTGCTACGTGTTGATAGTACCGCCGGGACAGTTCAGTTAGACAATGCCAGTGCTTCTGTTATCCATTTATCATCTACAAGCGGGAAAATGGATTTAGGAAACATAACGGGAGAACAAATCAGGCTGGATACAACAAGCGGGAAATTCACTTGCGCAAAACTTGCAGGGAATGTTGCATATACCTCCACAAGCGGTGACATTGATGTAAAAGCTGCTGTCGGTTCTGGAAGCTATCGGGCAAATAACTCCGGTAAGATAAAAGTAATCTATACTGATGTGACAGGTAATCTGACATTTTTCAATAAAAATGGCAGTATCGAATTGACACTCCCGCAGGATTTGGAATTTGAGTTTGAGGCGACTACAAAAAATGGTTCTGTTTCCACCTCATTCCAGGAAAGCATCAGTATTGACGGACGTACTACTCGTGGAACTGTCGGCAATTCGCCCATGGTCACGGTGAAAACAGAAACTAACAATGGGAATATAGAGGTTACGCAATAAAAAAGATAAATCGCAGACAGGTTATTGTTTACTGTATATTTATAGGGGTAACAAATATGAATGTCGGAAAATGTATAATTACTGGTATTATCGGATTTGTTGGGATTGGTTTTAAAGAAAAGGTAATCAGTTTTTGTCAGCGCAAGGCAAACAAAGCGCAAATACCCATAAATAAATGTGAGAGCTTGGATTTTGTTGAAGCAACACACAGGCACAAGGTTTATCCGCTTATGTACTGTTATATGGAGTTAGACAGAAATTTAGACATTGCTCAATTACAGACTGCTGTCATTCGTTCCTGCCAATATGTGCCGGAAATCCTCCAGGCTTATGATTTTGCAAGAGGACGTTTTATTGACAAAGGTTTTACAGTAGGTGATATCATAAGTCACGCTTCGGACTTGCCACAATGGAAACTGGATAAAAGGCCGCAGCTTCAAATTGTGATAAATGATGAAAAAAAGAAAATGATTATCGGTATGAGCCACATTTTGGCTGATGGCGTGGGCTTTTTGCAATATTTGTATTTATTATCTTTTCTTTATAACGGACATACACCTGCTTTTCCATTAGAGAATTGCAGGGATATTGCACCTGTTTTGAAAAATGTCCATATTGGGCGGACAACGGAGCAGACGCGGCAGCATAAGCATATTACAGTGCCGCCTTTAAGGAAAAGCAGCAATGGGAAAAAACAATTTTGTTTATGTAGCCATATTTATCCTGAAGACTTTTCTGCTCTTTATTGTAAGAGCAGAAAACAAAATGTGACCCTTAACGACGTGTTTATTACTGCTTATGCCCGTGTAATATCCCGATTACATGAGATACAGACTGTAGTTATCCCCTGTCCCGCGGACCTGCGGAAATTTTCATCCATGCAGGGGAAAATTACCGTAGCGAATATGACGGGGATCTACAGAAAGATTGTTGTTGAGATTAAACCGCAACACTCTTTCAGCCAAACCTTGTCACAGGTACATATTGAAATGGAATTACAAAAATCACGTTTTCGTTGCCTGGTTGGTATTCGTCCGCTAGACTATACGTTTCATAAAATACCGCGATTTATACTTGCTCTGGGAATAAAATGGTTTTACCATTTACTCCCTGTTTCCTATACGAACTTTGGGAAAATCGACCATACAAAATTGTTTTTTAATAACTGTAAAATCACGAGTTGTTATACAACAGGGACTTACAGATTTCCACCCGATTTTCAAATATCCATAAGTACTTTTCAAAATGTGTGTACACTGAATTGCACTTTAACAGGACAAGACACGGACAAAATGACCGGGCAGCATATTTTAGATGAAGTTAAGAACGAAATTATAGATTGGGGGAACACCTGATGAAAGCATTACGGTCAAGAGGTAACAGCAGTTTTGATTTGGGTTAGAGTCATGATATGGCAAGAAAAGTGAAAATAAGATAAGATTTGTATTATTGTAGATTCTTGTGGGATATTTTGTTATAATATGAATTGGGTAGACAGTTTCTATCTAATTCAACTGGGAGGTTATTGCATGGAAAAGATCATGAAAGGTGATTTTTTTATAGAGTAATAGACACTTTAAATGGCAAAAAATGAAATATATGCAAGGCATAGGTATATTTTCAAGAATGAAAATTTGTATAATTATTTTATGGGGTGTGTATGGTATCATCACAACTTGTGAAGCAAAAGATTTTGATGATAGTGTGTTAAACGAATACGAAAAAGCTAATCTTGAGATATTGGCATCGATGGATACCTTTTAGAAGCTATAAAGGAGTAACTTATGAAAAAAAAGTGTGTTTTGTTTGTATTGTGTATGATGTTTTTAGTGGGGTGTTCTGAAAAAAACGAAGAACCAAAAAAGCCCATAATTGAAGAAAATATAGAAACGGAAAGCAATATCATCGTTGAAGAAGAAACGGTAGAAAATAATGATATTCAAACAGAAAATGCTGCACCTACAAAAAAAGAAGTTCTGGCTATGAGAGAATTGGTATTAGATGGAATGTCCGATGATGAAAAGGAAAGATTAACGGAAAATATTAAAGTTGCAAATCTTCAAATGGAATACGCTTATCTAAATGATAATATATTTGACAAATTATCTGATAAAGACAGTTTGTATTGGAATTATTTTGACCAGAAAGGTGATATACAAATTGGTTGGGCGTATGAAGGCAATAAGAAAACAGTTATGAATGAAGAAGGCATTACTGAAAGTGAATTCTATCAAAAGTATGGGGAACCAGTAATGGAGTACAATAGATTTGATGGAGCAAATTTTGTGGAGCTTATTCAGGATATGCAAAAATCTGTTCAAAATGAAAGTTTATCAGCAGATCTCCAGCAACTGATTGATCTGACGAATTTGGCAATAGAGACGCATGAAGTAGAATATGCAAATGAAATATATAAGATATTACATGATCTCGATTATTTTCTTTTGAGATACGGAATTGAAGATGTCGGAAAATATACAAAAGATGGGAGTGTAGTAGCAAAATATTACGGTGTGCTTATGGTATATGAAAAAGATAAAAATACAAGTTCGAACGAAGGATAACTTAGTGTCCAAACTACCTTTAAGTAGCCAAAATGTACAAACCAGCAGGTAAAACACAGACACCCTTTTTGATTTTAACCAGCCCATAGGACTGCATCTGAATCCTGATAACCGTTGGGTTCGGATGGCAGATAAAGTGCCCTGGGATGTGTTTGAAGCAAGGTATACCGGCCTGTTCCCGAGACACACGGGAAATGTTGCAAAGCCGCTGCGTATGGCACAGACGGATTTAGATGTGCTGAAGAAGTGGAATAATCAGAATTGAGGAAAAATAAATGTTAATATACCATTATAGACCGATAGAAAGTGCATTGTTGGAAATTGAAAAAGGAACATTCCATTTTGCGTCTCGTGAAGAACTGAATGATCCGATAGAAGGTTATGTCCGTGTTTTCTGGCAGGGAGATAAGGCTGCATGGGAAGGTTTGTTTAGAAATTATATATGCAGTTTGAGTCAGGCTATTGATTTGTATCTCCTTCGTGGGGATGAGGAAATGCTTCATCATGAGACATTACTCGTGAATTTGCATCGTTTTGATAATGTCCCGTTAGGGGGTATTCTAAAATCTTTAGGAGATGGTTTCCTCGCAGATGAAGAAATTCAAAAGCTGTCAGCTTTTTATGGAAATAATCGGACGAAAGTATTCGATGGAGAATTACAAATGCTTCTTCATTTTATACATAATAAAGCCCTTATACGCTGCATTCACAACTGTAAGGATTGTAGAACGATACCGGAGGAAACTGCTGATAGCCTATTAAATATGTTTAGAACGAAAGAAAATTCGTTTCCGTTTGAACTGATGGAAGCTGAATTCCTGAACGATGAATATCGCTCAGAAATTATAAAGAAAGCAAAAGAAGTTTTTGAAGATGCGAGAGATTTCCAGTATGTTCGATTAGGATTTGAGGATGACACTTTTTTATATGGTAACCATAGAAATGAAAACGGCCAGATTTCCAAGGAGAAGACGATTACAGAAGCACGTCAGCGCAGAAATTGGATGACAATTGCAGTGGATTTTCCTAAAGTGTATATAGAACAGTTGAAGGATATGATATATCCCGCAAACTATGTGGTTTGTTTCTCAGGCAGAGATAATGATTCTGCCATGTGGGGTAATTATGCGGATCATCACAAGGGAGTTTGCCTGATTTACGAAACAGATGAAAACAACAACATGGCAATTATTAAAAAGAATAGTACTATACATTTAAAAGTGAAGCCAGTTCATTATGAAGGGGAAATGACGGAACGTAATTTCTTTGAAACCTTTGGAAGACTTACTTTTAAGGAAATAGAATCATGGTTAACAGGTGTTGATGGAGTCAGCAGTGTTTTAGATACGTTCTCAGACGAGGAGGAATGGCGAAAAAGATACTGGGAAGTGTTTGATGCAAAAACATATCGGAAAATCAAAGCATGGGAGCATGAAAATGAATATAGACTTTCACTGTACAACATGTTCTCCGAATATAATGAACCAGTGAACAGAAATTTGAAATATTCACCTGAACATTTCAAAGGGTTGATTTTTGGTATGAATATTTCAGAGTATGATAAAATGAGGATAATGGAAAAATTGCTTACACGTGCAGATGAACTGAAGGAGTTTAAATTTTATCAGGCAGAATATGATGATGAAAAGCAAAGCATTTCAACACGTGAGAAACTGTTTTGGAGACTGGATAACGATAAGTGAAATCATGAATTTCTTATGAGTTTTTCTGCCTACAAACTCAGAAGTGTAGGAAGGACATTTTGCATCCGGTAAAATATCTGTGAGGTCAGGAGAAAACAGACTGCTATTGTTATGGTCATTTAAAATGGCATAGCGGACAACGGCGGTAAAGAAGACATGGTTACCCCTGATGGATCAGAGGTCGTCTGCTTTTTCTTTTCCGATGAAGGAAATGCTGTCCGTTATCAGTTCTTCCATTTGGTTTCCTGCCTGTGTTTCAAACAATCAACTTCAGTCTGTATCTGTAAAACTTTGTTTTCTGCTCTTACAAAAATATGTAAGCTGATTGATGAACATCCGGATGCAGAATTTATTTTGTGGAACGGTTCCGGAGTACAGATAAAACACAGATTATTTGAGAAGTATGTTGACGAATATTTGAATGCAAAATAGTCAGATTTCAATAGATTAAGAGTCAGGTTTATGGTATAGTTATGTTACTAATGTCAGAGCCTGACTCTTCTTTCATGCTGTAGGGCAATCAGAAAAGAGAGATAAGAATGTCCGATAGACGAATGAGATGCCTATTATTACACCACATGTTTGAATGCACATGTTCTGCTTCAATATATCATGAGGCATTCAGATATCAGTGTAACATTGAATACCTATACCCATGTTAAATTTGAATATGCAGAGGCGGAAATGAAGAAGGTTGCTGGTTGGAAGAAAATCCAGTGTCATATGAAATATCATTTTTATGACACTTGATGGAAAAGATATAACAAAATAAGCAGATTTATACCAGGAAAGTTTTGTTTCACAATGCCGCAGAAATGCTGCAAAATCAAGGAAAAACCAGAGTTTTCAAGGAGTTAAGCGAACATGATAAAAGTATTATTTGTCTGTCATGGGAACATCTGCCGCTCCCCCATGGCAGAATTCATCCTGCGTGACATGGTAAGAGCCAGAAACCTTGCGGCCGAATTCCACATAGAATCCGCCGCCACCAGCACCGAAGAAATCGGCAACCCGGTGCACCACGGAACCCGCCGCAAGCTCTTGGAGCACGGCATTTCCCAGGAGGAGATTTCACAAAAACACGCCCGCCAGATGAGAAAAGAAGACTACAATAAATTCGACTACATCATCGGCATGGATGAAATGAACCTGCGCAACATCATGAGGATCCTCCGTTCTGACCCGGAAAACAAAGTCCATCTTCTCCTGGACTATACAGACCGTCCCGGCGCCATAGCGGACCCCTGGTACACAGGCAATTTTGAAGCCACCTACCGAGATGTATGTGAAGGCTGTGAGGGCTTCTTAAACAGCCTGGGAAAATAAATAAGCAATTAAATAATCCTATCCCCCATGATTCCCCGCCAGCCGCCTGTACTGCAGCGGCGTCCGCCCGGTGGTCTTTTTAAACTGCCGGCAGAAGGACGGGGAATCCGTAAAACCGCAGGAATATGCAATTTCCGTTATATCCCTGCGTGTTTTCTTCAGCATATCCATGGCAGCCTCCAGCCGCAGATCCAGTAAATACTGCTGAACACTTTTCCCGGAATGTGAAATAAATATTTTATACAGATAAGTACGGCTCACCCCCACCTGCCTTGCCAGCTGCTCAATTTTTACCGGATAACTGAAATTATGCTCCAGATACTCCACAGCCTGGCGGAAATAAATTTCCTGCAGCGTTCCGGTCTGGGAAACATTCCCGGATTCCGGGAGAAGATGCGCAGGAAGCTGTTCCTGATACATGCAGGAGAACAGCAGATAAAAATTCCCCAGGATTTTCAGCAGGTTCTGGCTATTTTCGTGAAAACTGTCCTCAAACACAATTGTCTGTGTAAGCAGCCGCTGTGCACTTTCTTCATCCGGTGCCCGGTAGACAACCTGGGAATCCGTAAAACCACAGTGATGCAGCAGCGTCCCTGCATCCGGACCATCAAAGGCAATCCAGGTGTATTCCCACGGCTCTTCTTCGTCCGCCATATATTTTGTCGTTTCACCGGGAAGGATCAGGAACGCATCCCCTTTTTTCAAAGCATACTCGGAATTGCCGCGCATATACCTGCCCTTCCCGCTCCTGATAAAATGGATCAGATAATGAGTCCTTACGGCCGGGCCGAAAAAATGTCCCGGGGCACAGGACTCGCTTCCGGAATAATAAAGACGCAGCGCAATGCGCGTCTGTGACTCTGTTAAAAGCCGGATTGTCTCCCGGATGTTATTTTTTTCATCTGTTATATGCCTCAATTCATTAACCTGCGCCAATTCATTTTTCATAAAAACCTGTCCTTCCGATATCCGGTTCCATCCGCGTCCGCCATACCCTTCCGCCCTACGGAAAGAAAACACGAAAGGAAACATAAATACAAAAATAAGAAACAATTAATATAGAAAAAAAGTCCAGAAATCTTAAAATAAAAGCAGATACCATGATTTTAAAGGAATCATAAGTTAAATGCAAGAGAAGGAGGAACTCTCATGGTAAAAATTACTTTTCTGGGGGCAGGAAGTACGGTATTTGCAAGGAATGTCCTTGGGGACTGCATGTGCACACCGGTACTCAGAGATGCGGAAATCGCATTATACGACATTGACGGAGAACGTCTGAAGGATTCGGAAATCATCCTGAAGGCCATTAACCATAATGTAAACGAAGACAGAGCTGTTATCAAAACCTATCTTGGCGTGGAAAACAGAAAAGAAGCGCTGCGTGACGCTGACTTTGTTGTAAATGCCATTCAGGTAGGCGGCTATGAGCCCTGCACCGTAACTGATTTTGAAATTCCCAAGAAATACGGCCTGAAGCAGACTATCGGTGATACGCTGGGAATCGGCGGCATCATGCGCGGACTCCGTACCATTCCCGTAATGGAAGGCTTTGCAAGGGATATGGAAGAGGTCTGCCCCAACACCCTTTTCCTGAATTACACCAACCCTATGGCAATTCTTAGCGGCTACATGCAGAGATATACGAAAATCAGAACCGTAGGCCTCTGCCACAGCGTACAGGTCTGCACCGAAGGACTTCTGAAGGGTCTGGGAATGGAAGACAAGCTGGAAGGCGCCACGGACTATATCGCTGGTATTAACCATATGGCCTGGCTTTTGGATGTCAGGGACAAAGACGGAATCGATCTTTACCCCGAAATCAAAAAGCGTGCGTTGGAGAAGAATAAAAATGAAAAGCATAACGATATGGTGCGTTATGAATACATTAGAACCCTTGGCTATTACTGCACAGAATCCAGTGAACATAACTCCGAGTATAACCCGTTTTTTATTAAGTCCCGTTATCCGGAAATGATCGATAAGTTCAATATTCCGTTGGATGAATATCCCAGACGCTGCATCAAGCAGATCGCGGACTGGGAGCAGGAAAGGGATAACATCCTTAAGGATGGCAAGATAACCCACGAACGTTCCAGGGAATATGCTTCTTATATTATGGAGGCAGTCGTAACCAACCATCCTTACCAGATTGGCGGAAACGTACTGAATACAGGCCTGATTGACAATCTGCCTTCTGACGCATGCGTGGAGGTTCCCTGCATGATCAATGCAAAAGGTGTCAATCCCTGCCATGTAGGCCGCCTGCCCGTACAGCTGGCCGCCATGAACCAGACAAACATCAACGTACAGCTGCTTACCATTGAAGCTGCGAGGACAAGGGATAAGAACTATATTTACCAGGCAGCTATGCTGGATCCCCATACTGCGGCAGAGCTGAATATCGATGATATCCGCAGCATGTGCGATGAGCTGATTGAAGCCCATGGCGAGTACATGGCAATGTATAAATAAATGCATTCCGGAGGCTCTGCCGGTACACGATCCACGGCGTACTGCGGATAAGCAAAAGTAAAAAAGTAAGAGCTACTTCGGACAGCAGTTTTAAATGAGAGAAGGCCTTTCTTAGGAAGGTATTTCTAAAAGAAGCAGTAAGCTAAAAAACAAAAGGCTAAGAAACAATAAGCGGTTATACAAACGTTGGTTTTGTATAACCGTTTATTGTTTCTATATTCCATAAATCATTTCCCGCCAATAAGAAAATGCCATATAATATTTATATTTAATACCGAACTGCGCTCATAGACTTAATTCCCATAAAATATTATAATATTCAAGACAATTTATATCCTTTATCAAGATAAAAAGCCATTTAAAAAAGAGGACTAAAAGCCAGATAAAAACAAGTGAACAAATAAACAAACCAATCAGAAAAAAATCATATTGCCGCATGCAAAGGTGCATATTACCGCACGGACAGGCACAGGCTGTAAATCACCCTGAAAACTACTCATTAATGCAGCATCGCAGGCAAGACTACAATATACAGGATACAGGAGATAATAATGGAAGAAAAATACCACCCATCCCCAGACTCCCCAACAGAAATACCATTCCAACCAGCCCATGCCTCTTATCTGAAATCCCTGGTAACCCAGGCCGGAGCCCGGGATCCTTCCCATCTGATTTTTGGCGCGGATCGCCACAAATACAAGCTGAATCCCCCTGCTTCACCGGAACAGGTACGCCGGTTTGAGGAAAAACATAATCTTCTGCTTCCCGAGGAATACAAATTTTTCCTCACTCAGATAGGGAACGGAGGGGCAGGCCCTTACTATGGCCTCTATTCTCTTGAAGAAGCGGAACGGTATACGGAATACCTGGAAACTACGCAAACCGCTGCAAAGCAAAAGGATGAAGAAGTCCCGGCGCCCGCTTTCATCGACCGGCGCATGACGCCGGAGGACTGGGCCGTCCGCATGGAGGAGCTTGATAACTGCAGCGATGATGAATATGACTCATTGATGTATAAGCTCTGCGCGGGAATGCTGGTCATCGGAACCCAGGGCTGTACCTATGACACTGTTTTGATGTGCAGAGGAAGTGAGCGCGGTAAAATCGTCTATATCGACTGGAACCTGGAACCGGGGTACGGCCCCTTTTTTACCGGAATGCCCTTTCTTTACTGGTACGAAATGTATTTTCAGGAAATCCTTCAGGATCACAATCTTACCTCCTACGGATACCTGTGCCTGAAATCCGAAGAAGAGTTTGTTAAGGACTTCTGCGAAATGGACAAAAAAACAGGGGAGGAAGACAACAACATGGACTTTCCGCCCCTGAACAAGGAACAGCTTCTGTCAAGCCTCTTCCGGTTCAAAACCGCCGCTGCAGAAACCATAGATTTTCTCGCAGCATTGAAGGAACCGGAATTGGACGCCATGAGGACGGAGCTTCTTTTCCGTTTTGATTTACACAGGGGCCGGGAGGTCTTTGAGCAGCTTTTGTCAGGAAGCAATCCTGACGCTGCCATTTGCTGCGCCAGAAGACTGCCGGAGGGTGAAAAGTGCCGTTATTACCAGCCCATGCTGCAGCTTTTATATGGAGAAAATGTTACAGAAAAAAACAGGCTTCTGTATTTCCTCCATGACTGCAAATGCCGCCGTGCCGGGGATATCATCGCTTTTGCAATGGATAACAACAATAAAGAGGAAACAAGAAAAACCGCTGTCTACGTCATCGGCACCTGCGATGATAAAATGAACTATGTGAGAGAGCTTTCCGAATTAATGCGGGGAGAGTCCTACTGGCTGGCCCATACGGCGCTTCAGGCTGTCTTCAGAAGCAAATGCAGGGGGCTTGACGATACCTATCTTTGGATGTGGGAGAAATATAAAACCGACCGGATGATGAGCGCAAATCTGAAAATCGCCTTTCAGACAAATGGAATCAGCCCACAGTAGAATCATCAGGATAAACGCATCAGCGTAGGCGGCCTCCTTCCCGCCGTCCGAAGCTTCAACTGCCAGCTGTCTTTTTTCCCGGGCAGGAAGGACGCCGCCTACGCTGATGCGTTTATCCTGGCAGAATCATAAAAATGTCAAAACCCGCGTTTACTTTTCCTCATCCTCACATATGCTACTTTAGTACAAAAAAAAGATTTAATAGTGCAAATTTTCCAAAACTGTGATAAAATGGCAGACGGAAATCGTGATTGACCCATGAAAGGAGATCATATGAAGTATTTTGGTACCGATGGATTCAGAGGAAAAGCAAACGAGGTTCTGACGGCGGACCATGCCTTTAATATCGGGAAGTTCCTGGGCTGGTATTTTACGGACGGCGCCCATAAAAAGGCGAGCTGCGTTATCGGAAAGGATACCAGACGCTCCAGCTATATGTTTGAATATGCCCTGGCGGCAGGCTTAAGCTCAGGCGGCGTGGATGTCAACCTGCTTCACGTTACCACCACGCCCAGTGTATCCTATGTGACAAAGAGCGGGGATTTTGACTTTGGCATCATGATTACCGCCAGCCATAACCCTTTTTATGACAACGGAATTAAAATCATAGACAAAGACGGCTTTAAAATGGAGGATGCCGTACTGGAAAAGGTGGAGGATTATCTGGACGGCAAGGTGGAAATCACCTGCGCCCGCAATGAAAATATCGGTAAAATTACCGACTACATCCAGGGAAGAAACCAGTATATCAGCTATCTCACCTCCACTACCATACATTCCTTCCGCGGCTACAAGGTGGGTCTGGACTGTGCCAACGGCGCCGCCAGCAGCATTGCCAAGACGGTATTTGAAATGCTTGGCGCCCGCACCTATATGATTCATGATGAGCCGGACGGCCTGAACATCAATGTGGACTGCGGTTCCACGCATATTGAGTCCCTGCAGAAGTTCGTAGTGGAAAAAGGTCTGGACGTAGGCTTTGCCTTTGACGGCGATGCTGACAGATGCTTTGCTGTGGACGAAAAAGGAAATGTTCTGGATGGCGATTTGATTATGTATCTGTGCGCCGTGCACATGAAGGAAAGGAATGCGCTGATTGACGATACGGTGGTTGCCACAATCGCCTCCAACATGGGAGTGGAAAAGGCTCTGGAAAAGCAGGGCATCCGCATGAAACGCACGCCGGTCGGCGATAAATACGTATCCCTTGAAATGCAGGAGCATGGCTACAGTATAGGCGGCGAGGAATCCGGACATATTATTTTTAACAAATACAGCACCACAGGGGACGGCATTTTAACCGCCATCCGGGTGATGGAAATTATTGTGGGAAAGAAAACCATGCCTTCCTTCCTGACCGCAGGAGTCACCCTGTTCCCCAAGACACAGATTAACAAACGGGTGCAGGATGCCGCGGCAGTACTGGAAAATCCCGTGGTAAAAGAGGCCATTGACCAGGCTTCTCTGGAGCTTGACGGCTCAGGCCGCGTGCTGATCCGCAAAAGCGGCACGGAGCCGGTGATCCGGATTCTGGTGGAGGCCCGTGAGGAAGAGGTCTGCCGGAAGCTGGCTGAACAGATTGCCGCGAAGATGGAAGAGGCAGGACAGTAAAAATAAGGCATACAAGAAAATAAAGAGCTGAGGCAGGGGAGCCATAACGGAAAAGATTTCCGTAAGGCTCCCTTCTTTCATACGGATATGATATACTTTTAGTAACTATTCAACAGGCCAGCGTGTTGTGCTGACCGTAAGAAAATGATTCAGTTAGTAACCATTCGGCTGGTCCGCTGCAGAAAACAGGGAGATTGAAAATGAACGTCAGAAAAATCGGGCTGAGGACAGGCATGGCATTTCTTCTTATATTGCTGCTTTTTACGGCAGGCTGTGGCAGACAGGCGCAGGAGGAGGAAAGCGCACCTGAAAAAACGGTGGTAACGCTCTGGCATTACTGGGATATCCCAGCCTGCCAGCAGACTCTTTCGAAACTGGTGAAGACATTTAACGCATCCCAGGATCGCATTACGGTGGAAATAAAATATGTACCGGATGAGGATTTTAAGAAACAGCTTGCCCTGAGCATGGCGGACGGAACCATGCCGGACATTGCGGTGGTGGATTCCTCAGATTTCCGGTTTTTCCATAATATGAAGCACTTTGCGGATTTGACAGGGAAGCTGGAGGTGCTTCCCGAATATCTGCCCCAGGCGATGGAACCCTGTGAAATTGACGGAAGGGTTTACGGCCTTCCCTTTGGAATGAACTGTCCGGCGCTGATTTACAATAAACAGATGCTGGAGGAGGCAGGCTGCGCTGTGCCTGCAACCTGGGAGGAATTCTGCGATACGGCGGTCCGTACCACAAACGAATCCCACTACGGGTTTGCAGTGGCGGGAATACAGAGTGAGGAAAGCCTGTATGCCTTTCTTCCGGTGCTGTGGTCTATGGGAGGGGATGTGACGCGGATAGACAGTGAAGCGGGCAGAAACGCATTCAGCCTTCTTGGGACGCTTTCGGAACAGGGCGTTTTAAACAGACAGAGCGTGAGCATGACGCTGGCGGATGTGATGCACCAGTTTTCCAAGGGAAAGACGGCGATGATGTTCAATACCTGCATGACAGTGGGGTATATCCGCAAAAACGCGCCGGATATAGAATTCGGCATTGCCCCCATTCCCTCGGACGGGGAAAGGATAACCACGGTAGGAGGCGAAATCATGGCCGTATCGGAGGATGGACATGTGGAAGAGGCGCTGGAGTTTATGCGCTACCTGGCAGAACCCCGGAGGATGCAGTCCTATATGGATGATTTCGGCTTCCTTGCCCCAAGGGAGGACGTCATGGAAAAGCAGTTTCCCGACGACGAAGAGCGCAGAGCTTTTGTAGGGCTGTTTCAAACGGCCAGATGCAGGGAATTTGCACCCTGGTGGCCCAGCGTATCAGGAACGGTGACCGAAGCCATGGAAAATGTCATTCTTGGGGCCGACGTGGAGGAAACCTTAAAGGAAGCAGAGGAAACCATTACGCTCCTGCTGGAGCAGGGAGGCGGCGAATGAAAAGACCCTGGGGAATTCGTATCAGATTGATTTTTATGCTTCTCACATTGCTTTTTATCCCCATCATGATTTTTGCAGGGGTATCCCAGCTGCGGCTGAATTCTTCCATGGAGGAAAGTCTGGACAGCCGGGTGCAGGCAGGCCTGGAAAAGTCCAACCGCAGTCTTTCCCTTACCCTGGAGAAATATTATACGCTCCTTTACGACTTCTGCACGGATGACGATATGATAGATTTGGTGGAAAAATTCAATGCCGGCGCAGAAGATATGGAATCCGTTAAAATCCGTATCCGCAGGGAACTGAAGCACATCTGCAACCGGAATGACGGCGTGATTGGGCTGGCTGTTTTTACAGCGGACGGAACCTGCCTTTACTATGACGGCCTGTCATCCTCCACCAGCGAAAGCCTCTGGATAAACAGCAGCATGAACCTGCTGCAGGATGAAGTGGAGATGTATCAGCCCATAAAATACGCCACAGTGGCGGGAAATGATCCGGTATATGTTTTTTCCATCCAGAGAAGGCTGATTGATTACAGGGATATCCATAAGGAAGTGGGAAGCGTTCTTATCAGCGTGGATGAAAGAGTGCTGCAGGACGCCATGAAGGGAACCGGAAGTGAAATCTTTGTTCTGGAGCAGGACGGCAGAGTGCTGAGCGCGCCGAACAACAGCATGATCGGTTCCACCATCAGGCTGAATCAAATCAGCCGCATCGGAAACAGGTCATATTCGGAATATAAGGCGGCATCGGTAACAAACGAAAAGAGCGGCTGGAACATTGTGGAGTTCTATCCCCTGTCCCATTACCAGAAAACCATGCGGGATCAGTTCTGGCTGCAGGTGGGAATGGTTTTCGGCGTCTGCATTGTCCTGGTGTCCGCCGTACTGATTGTGATTCATCCTGTAATAGTGTCCGTGGAAGCCGTTTTGAAGGCCATGCACCGGGTGGAGGAGGGCGATTTTACCACCCGGGTGGAAAAACGGGGCAACATGCCCGCGGAGGTTGTGGAGATTGCGGACGGCTTCAACGAAATGGTGGCGCAGACCGATTTGCTGCTGGGACAGGTCAGGCAATCCGCCCTGGAACAGAAAAACGCGGAAATATCCGCCCTGGAGGCCCAAATTGATCCACATTTCCTCTACAACACCCTGGATACCATTAACTGGAAGGCGATTGCCAGAGAGGAATATGAAATCAGTGAAATGGTTGGGGATTTGGGAGATATCCTCCGTTATGCCATCAAGAATGCAGGCGGTGTCACCACACTGGGAGAAGAGATCGCCTGGCTGAAAAAGTACACCCGCCTCCAACAGGAGAAACTGGGAAAGGAAATCCAGATTTTCTGCAGCCTCACCTCCGAAGCCGCAAAATGCCCCATGCATAAGCTGCTTCTGCAGCCCTTTGTGGAAAACAGCATCAGACACGGGCTGCATGGCAGCAAAAAAGAACCGCTCCTGATAATAACCGGAGAGCTGGAAAACGGTATGCTCCGGGTAAAAATCGAAGACAACGGAAAGGGTATGCCTGAAGAAACGGTGACAATCCTGAATCAGCCGGATTATCACAGGGAAGACCATTTCGGAGTAGAAAATGTGAGAAAAAGGCTGCGGCTCTATTACGGGGAGGCCGCCAGCGTTCTCTTTGAAAGCCGCCCGTCCAAATATACGAGGGTGACGTTGTGTATTCCCGTAATGGAGGAAAAGAAAATTGAGAATTGTGATAGTGGAAGATGAAGCGCCCATCAGGGAAGGCATGGAAGGAATCCTGAAAAAACTCAATCCTTCCTATGAGCTGGCGGGAAAAGCCGCCGACGGCATTGAGGGCCTGGAGGTCATCCGTCGTGTAAAACCGGATTTAATCATAATGGATATCCGCATGCCTGATATGGATGGCCTGACCATGCTAAAAAAGCTGCGGGAAGAGGGGGTTGCCAGCAAGGCCCTGATCCTGAGCGCATATTCTGATTTTTCCTATGCCAAACAGGCCATGGAGCTTGGAGTGAGCACCTATCTTCTCAAACCTGTAAAAATCCAGGAGCTGAAAAAAGTGTTGAAGCAGATGGAGGAAGAGGTACAGGAGAAAAATCACCAGGGAACGCTGCTGAGCCTGGAAAGCATGACCCGTAGCGCATTGACGGGAATTCTGGAAAAAACGGAGGAAACCGCCGCCGCGCTTGAGAAAAAATATGATATTAAAGCAACGGATCCGATGACCGTTTTCATCATTTGGCTGGGACGGTTTTATGATGAAAGGAAGGACATTGTGCTCCGTATCCTCGGTGAGGTGGACGGGCATGTGCAGGGCTTCAGCAGCGTGGTGACCGCATTCCCGGAACGGACGCAGTGCACGATGGTGCTGTACCATATGGAGCAGGATCGGGACTGGGAAGCTTATTTTAACCGTTCCGTAGTCCCTATGCTGCTTTCCAATACCGACAGCAAAGCGGTGTGTGTCTGGGATGAATGCGGGGGCTTTTATGAACTGGAGGAAAGCCGGAAGCGGATACGCCGGCTTCTGGAATGGAGCCTTTCACTGGGCAACGGGAAAATCATATCTGAGCGGCGCATCGCGGACATTCCCGTATATCCGCTGAAATATCCGCCGGAGCTGTCCCTGCGGCTGAAACAGTCCGTCATCAAGGGCGATGAAAAGGAGTTTAAAGCCTGCTTCACGGAATTCCTGAATTACTGCAGGGATCAGGTGCATAAACCAAAGGATATCAAGGAAGCGTGCATTACATTTCTGTGGACAGCTCTGAATACGGCCCGGGAATACATAACCTTTGAGGAAAATGAGCTGGAGGTTCCGGAGCTGCTGGAGGCCATAATGAACGCTTATACCTGGGACGACGTGGGTGTGAGCATGAAGCGCCTGTTTGACGCCATCATGGCGGGGGGAATTACCGGAAAGCAGGAAGTAAGCCCCCTGATCGCCCGGGCGAAGCGCATGATTGAGGAATACTACAGTCAGGGCATTACCATGGAGGAGGTTGCCAGGAAGCTGGCTGTTTCCCCGGAATATCTGAGCCGCCAGTTCAAAAAGGAAACCGGCATATCCTTTACGGAGGAGGTCCGGAATGTGAAAGTGGAAAAGGTAAAGACCCTGCTTCTGGGAACCAGCCAGAATCTGACCCAAATCGCAGCAATGACCGGCTTCTCCGATCCGAAATATATGAGTAAGGTATTTAAAGAGGAGGTAGGCGTCCTCCCCGCGGAGTACCGCCAGATGAACAGCTGAATCCTGATTATCATGGAGGAAAGCTGTATCCGACAGCGGTACAGGCCGTATTTTCCCCTCCCCAAAAAAAGGATAACACCCCGTTTCACCGATGAAAAAGGACACGAAAACCCACTTTTTCACCGTGAAACGGGTTACAAAGTGCAAAAATTTCCCCCAATATTAAGATTTTCCTCCTAACAGGGAGGAATTTTTTTTGTATGATAAATACAACGAAAAAAGAAACTAATCGATGACGGCTTACAGATGCGCCAAACGTAAAAAGCGAACATAAAGAACACAACAAAAGATGAATTTCAGGAGGTATTGAAATGAAATCAGTTAATATTTATCTGGAAAATGCAGCGGCGGCAGAATCCTTCGTACAGACCATGAGACAGTTCGAAGGAGAATATGACCTGGCTCTCGGAAGCTATACTGTGGATGCCAAATCCATCCTGGGCGTATTCGCCCTTGGTATCGGAAAAACTCTGAACCTGGTATTTGTGAACTCCAAAGGAGAAGACGAGGATGTATTAAATGCAGTGGAACGTTACCGTATGGCTGCATAAATACGATTTGTATAATAAACAGTTTCCCCCAAACAAAGACGGTTCCCCGGAAAAACAGGGAACCGTCTTTGTTTATTGAGGAATCCATATTTCCACCAGACAGGTATCCTCCGCGTCGTTCCAGGACACATATTTTTCAATGGTGGGAAGCGGACCCTTATGGAACCTGCTGGAGGGCAGAAACTCCGTGTTAATCTGGCGCCAAACATTTCCCAGCGTATTGTCCGAAATCTTACCGCTTGCCTCGAACTTCAGCCAGGTGGTTGCAGGATATTGGTATACACTGTACTCATCCCCGTCGTAATCCTCACATTCCACGGCGCACATATAGTCGTTGTTTCCCTCATCGTCAAAACCGAAGCATAATCCCAGGTCAAAGAAGCTGCCGGTAAGCGAACGGATCCGGTCATTGCTGCCGTCGCTCTTTACGATGGCCCAGGTACCGCCGCCGTAGGGCGTAATCCTCCTTATACCGATGACCTGAAAGGCTTCTCTCTCCACTACGCTGTAATTCATTTTTTCTATCCCCCTGATATTAATTTCAAAAGTGAGGCGGCAGTAAAACACCAGGCTGGGGTTGGATTTCCTGACCTCCGCAGGAGTAATGCCGTACAGGTTTTTAAACGCCACCCGGAAGGCATCGTCCGACTGGTAGCCATAATCCATTGCGATGTCAAGTAGCTTTCTGTCGGTATTCAACAGCTCATATGCCGCCATGGTCAGCCGCCGCCTTCTCACATATTCTGAAAAAGGAATCCCCACAATCTGTGAAAAAGAGCTCTGAAACATGGAATACGGACATGCCGTAATCTTGCTGATTTCTTCTTCGGAAATCTCTCCGTGTACCGAAGCCTCCACATAATCCATCACCTTGTTAAGCCTTGTCGTCCAATCCATTGTCCCTCTGTCTCCTCCTTACCTTCAGTATATCCAAACTGCAGAATCCCGCCCGATAATTATACAGTTAATTTTAACGGATATGAGAGGAAAAGGAAAGCATATTCTCCCCGGACGGCGGGAAGGGCGTCGCCTACGCTGATGCGTTTATCCTGAGGTGGGGCATGTCCTGTAACCGGAAAAGAATGGAATTGTGGAATCGGGGAAACGATGGTAGACTAAAATAAAGCAAAAAGAGTCAGAACAGTAGTAAAATGGAGCGTTGTTCTGCGGAATGCCTGAATATACATGGAGGCGGAGAAGATGGATACATACCGGGTTTATCTGGTGGATGACGAGCCATGGGCGCTTGTTTATCTGGAGAAAATTGTAAAGTGGGAGGATTTGGGCTTCAGGATTACAGGAAAATTTGAGAATTCCATGGAAGCCTTTAACCAGGCGGTCTCCGATCCTCCGGATGTTATATTTATCGACATACGGATGCCGGAAATGGATGGTTTGAGCTTTATGAGAAAAGCTGTGGAAGCTGGGCTTCCCTGCCGGTTTGTTGTTATCAGCGGATTTGCAGAATTCAGTTATGCCCAGGAGGCCATACGCATGGGTGTGGTATGCGATTATTGCCTGAAACCCATTGCCAGGGACAAGCTCACAGCACTGCTTGGCAAGCTGCATTTGATATTAGAGGAACAAAAGGAAAAGCAACAGGAAAAAGAAGAGATCCCCCTGACGGAAAATCCGGTATTTCAGGAGTTGCTGACTTATATGCACGGACATTTCCAGGAAAAGCTGGTGCTGAAGGAGCTGGCGGAGCAGTTCCACCTGAATGCCAATTACTGCTGTGCACTGTTTAATAAGGATACCGGCGGTTCTTTTTCCGAATATCTCACCTCTATCCGAATGAAGGAGGCGGAACGCCTCCTGACCCATACCACGCTGTCACTGGAGGAAATTGCAGTGCAGTGCGGTATCCAGGACTATTACTATTTTAATAAGGTATTCAAAAAATACAGCGGCGCAACACCCAGCCAGTATCGGAAGCAAAGGAAAAACCCGGAGAACCGGGCTGCCATGGAGGAGATATGAAACTGAGTTTTAAGAAAAGTATTGTGCTTATTATATTTGCGGCGGTGTTAATCCAGATTGGCAGCCAGTTCATATATATACACAGAATTGCGGAAAATTCAGCGAAGCGTCTGCTTTCCTATACCAATACCACCGTGAAACAGATAGAAAACAACCTGGATTCAGCTTTTAAAAGCATTGCCTATACCACTACCTATTTTTCCATCAACTCCGCCGTACAGCAGTTTCTGTCGGAAGAAGAGCAGCTGGAAAAATATAAAATGCTTACCTTCGTGAATGATACCTGCCAGGCAGCCATGGCCATGAATTCCCAGATACAGACAGCTCTGTTGTTTGATAAGGAAGGAAATTGTGAATTCAGCTACAGCTCGTCGGAAATGAAATTCCATGAGGAACTGAAGAAAATCGAGAGGGAATGCTACCGGGAAGCTGTAAATAATCGTTTTATTTTCTATCAGGGTGACGACGGCCGGGAAATGCTTCTGTGCATTACTCCTATTTATTCCAATAAGGCGGCCATTTTTACCGAGAGCCAGCGCATTGGCACAGTGATGCTTGTCATACGGCCTAATGCCATCATGAAGGTTTTAGAGGAAACCGGGAATTCGGAGGAGGTAGAGTTCTATCTTCTCGATCCGGAGGGGCGGATCATGGCGGCCAATTCCGGTGCGGATACCCTGGAAAGGGATCTGCGCGGCTTTACCTATCTGGAACGGGAAATCTGGGGAGAGCAGGGCTTCCGTATCGTTGCAAAGATTAACAACCATCAGGTGGTAAAAGAATACGACCTGTTTAAAAGCCAGATGCTGCTCAGCTGTGCCATAATGGTGGGAATGCTGCTGCTAATTGGGTGGCTTTTCAACCAGACCATTGCCCATCCCATTGACAGGCTGATCGGGGAAGTTGCGGAGCTTGGCACGAACCGGAGGAAAAAACAGATTACCGGAAAATACCACTTCCAGCTCACCCCCCTTGTTGATAAAATGAATGAAATGCTCAGAAACAACGACCAGATGTCGCATCGGATCTTTGAAACACAGAAAAGGCTGTACGAGTCGGAGCTTGTGAAAAATGAGAGTGAAATCTATGCGCTCAGAAGTCAGATTAACCCCCACTTCCTTTACAATACGCTTCAGTGCATGGGTGGAATCGCCCTGATGAATGATCAGCCCGTAGTGGCGGAAATGGCAGCCAACATGGCTGAGATCTTCAGATATTCCATTAAGGAAGGTGATAAGGTTAGCATGGAGGAGGAGGCGGATTTCCTGAGAAAATATCTGGATATCTGCGATGTGAGATTTAACGGCAGATTTAAGTGGAGGATAGAACTGGAGGAAGGACTGGAAAGCCTGCATATTGATAAAATGATTCTGCAGCCGCTTGTGGAGAATGCGGTTTACCATGGACTGGAAAAACGGACTGCGCCCGGAGGAATGCTGTGGATTCAGGGAGAAAAAGAAGGCAAGAGTCTGATTTTCCGTATCACCGACAACGGCTGTGGGCCGGATGAAGAGCAGCTTGCACTCCTGCAGGCAACCCTGGAAAATAAAGAGCTCCTGGAGCAGGAAAGGCGCGCCAGGAAGAGGATAGGGCTTGTAAATATCCAGAGCCGTCTGAAGCTGATGTATGGGGATGCAGGCGGCCTGACATTCGGCCGGAAGGAGGGAATGACAATAGTAACGGTGAAGCTGCCCATAGATATACAGGAAGGGCGGTAGTTTCCGAAAGCGCGTGGATCGTACCGTCACGCGCTTTCCTTATGCCTGCTGCAGTCTTCTTTTGTCTGCCATATTTTTTGTCATAAACTGAGTTTTTTACAAAAATAACTGATTTCGTTTCATAGGCTCTTTTTTATTCCTTTGTTAAAATAATCTTATCAAAAAGAGAAAGGAATGAGGGGTCTTGAAAAATAAAGCACTGTTCAGAAAAAGTCTGAAGAAGAACGGAATCTTATATTTATTTCTTTTGCCCATGATAATCTACATCCTGATTTTTAACTATATGCCTCTGGCAGGGCTGCAGATTGCTTTTAAGGATTTTGTAGCTACCAAAGGAATTTGGGGAAGCGAATGGGTGGGTTTCAAATATTTCCAACAGTTTTTCAGTTCTCCCATGTTCTGGAAGCTGCTGAAAAATACGCTGGTAATCAGCCTGTATCAGCTGGTGTTCAGTTTCCCTATCCCCATAATACTGGCGCTGATCCTGAATTATACACCCAATCAGAAACTGAAAAAATTAACGCAGACCGCCACCTATGCGCCGCATTTTATTTCCACAGTGGTTCTGGTGGGCATGATGTTCGTATTCTTCGATCCTGCGGCCGGAATCGGAACCACTATCCTGAAGGGATTCGGAATGAATAATCCCCAGGTGCTCACCGACCCTGCCTCATTTCCCCACCTGTATGTCTGGTCCGCCATCTGGCAGACTACCGGCTGGTCGTCAATTATATATATAGCGGCGCTGTCCGGAGTCAGTCCGGAGCTGCATGAGGCAGCGATTGCGGACGGAGCCAGCAAGCTGCAGCGTATTATTTACATTGATATCCCCATGCTGATACCCACGGCAGTGATTCTGCTCATTCTAAACTGCGGAAATATCATGAACCTGGGCTTTGAAAAGGTGTATCTGATGCAAACGGCGCCCAACCTGTCCACATCAGAGGTTATAAGTACCTATGTTTACAAGATCGGTCTTCAGGGACAGCAGTATTCTTATGCTTCCGCTATCGGCCTTTTCAACAATATAATCAACTTTACAATCCTCATTCTCGTCAATCAGATTGCGGGAAAAACGACGGAAAATTCATTGTGGTAAGGGAGGGTGATTATGGAAACGAAAAAAATTAAAGCCGGAAGGGAAGACCGGATTTTCAATATTGCGGTGACCGTGATTTCCCTTGTAGTGCTGGTCATTGTACTGTATCCACTGTACTTTGTAATCATTGCTTCCATCAGCTCTCCGGAAGACATATCCCTAGGAAAGGTAACCTTTCTTCCCTCCGGTATCAATTTTGCAGCATATAAATTCGTTCTGGAGGAATGGAAAATCTGGAGAGGCTATCTGAATACGATTTTTTATACTTTTTTCGGTACTCTTTTGGGTACCAGCGTTACCCTCATGGCAGCCTTCGCCCTGTCCAGAAGGGATTTGTTCGGCAGGAATGTAATTACCAAGCTTTTTGTATTCACCATGTTTTTTTCCGGCGGACTGATTCCCACTTATATGGTGGTCAGCAGCCTGCATCTGGTAAACACTAGGACTGTTCTGGTTGTGATGGGAACTGTGACCGTATATAACATGATCATTGCCAAGACCTTTTTTCAGAACAGCCTTCCTGAGGAACTGTTTGAAGCGGCGGAACTTGACGGCTGCGGGATTGGAAAATTCTTTTTCAAAATCGCGGTTCCCTGTTCAAAAGCGATTATTGCCGTGATTGCACTGTATGTAGGCGTCAGCCAATGGAACTCTTACTTTACGGCAATGATTTATGTGACGGATCAGAAAATATATCCTCTGCAGCTTGTGCTGAGGGATATCCTGATTCTTGGACAGCAGCTGACACAGATAACGGATCCGGCTGAAATCGAGGCTCTTGTGGAACGCCAGAAGGTAGCACAGATAATCAAATATGTAGTCATTATCGTTTCTTCGCTTCCGGTCATCTGTGTATATCCGTTCCTGCAGAAATATTTTGTAAAAGGCGTTATGATTGGTTCGGTCAAAGGTTGACGGACCTTCAGATAAAGATACAAGCTATGAGAAGAAATTGGAGGGAGTAATTATGAAACTCAAAAGATTGATTGCAGCAGCGGCGGCCGCCGCCATGGTAATGTCAGTTCTCGCAGGATGCGGGAACACGGCGGAATCAGAAAAAACAGAAAGCACAGCAACAGCGGCAGGTAGTGAGGCCGTGGATACGGCAGCGGCCTCAGTGGCTGTCAATAAGACGGGATATCCGATTATGAATGAGGATTATACCTTTAAAATTGTATATCCGGTAGCCTCTACGGACAAAATCGGCGGTTGGGAAAACAAGGATTTTGTTAAAAAAATAGAAGAGGAAACAGGCCTGAAGATTCAGTGGATGGGAATACCTGAGGCATCCTATAACGATCAGGTGGCAATCATGATTGCTGCGGGAGATCTGCCGGACGCATTTATCGGTCAGATACCCAACTTTGCACAGTTCCTGGATTCCTTTGTCAAGATGAACGATATGATAGACGAATATGCACCCAATCTGAAAGCGTTTTATGACAAATATCCGAATATCAAGCTTGCCAGTGTATTTCCCGATGGTTCCATGTACGGACTGCCGGAGGTGCAGCTGGATGGCTATGTAGCCGGTAAGAGTCTTGCCATTAATAAAAAATGGCTGGAAAATGTTGGAATGGAGATGCCCGAAACTGCGGACGAACTGTTTGATGTACTTATGGCATTTAAAACGCAGGATCCCAATGGAAACGGGCAGGCAGATGAAATTCCCTTTGCTTTTTACAAAGACAGGAAATTTGATTTGATCAAATCCGCCTTCGGTTTTGCCGGCTATGATGAGAAGGACTATAAATATCCTTACTTGCAGGTAGTGGATGGAAAAGTTGATTTTTATCCTGTTTCCGATAATTACTATGCCTATCTGCAGTATCTGAATAAGCTGTATTCCAACGGGCTGATAGATCCCAACGGTTTTATTCAGGAAGAGGTAGATATGATTGCCAAGGGTACCAACGCCCAGATTGGCGTATTCCCCAACTATTCCTATGATGACATTACTGTAGGCGATTATGCAAATGAGTATACATACCTTCTTCCTTTAAAGGACAGCAGCGGGGAAAGACATTATCTTCCCAGCTCGTGGTCAGGCTCCGTAATTGTAAACCAGTTTTCCATTACAAAGAACTGCCCTTATCCGGAAGCAATGCTCAGACTTTACGATTATATCAACAGTTCTTTTGAAAACAGGCTTCTTTTCGGGTGGGGTCCCAAGGATATGGCCTGGGTTGACAATGGCGATGGGACGATTTCCAAGAAGGCAGATCCGGTTCTGGAAGGCTATAACAGCTACGCTGAGGTACGCCACACTTTATCCATGGGCATAAAAGGTGTATTCTTATGGACTGAAGAGGATAATGCAAAATTCGCAGTAACTTCCGATCGTGAAATCAAATATATGGAGAGACAGGATCCTTATATGGAATGCGCCGTAAAGGAATTTATACCTGAAGGCCAGGATTATCCTGAAAACACCCAGGAAATTAATGTACTTCTTACGGAGTTAAGGACCTATATGGATAATTTCATGGCGGAAAGCGTAATGAATGGAATTGATGACACCAAATGGCAGAAACATCTGGAAGACTGCAAAAAGTTTAAATATGAAAAATATACGGAGCTGAATCAGGAGTATTATGATAGAATGATGAAGCTGGCTGAAGAATAAGCAATGAAAAGGCCATAGGCTGGCGATTACGGCCATGGCCTTTTTCTTTCATAGGAAGAAAGGATGGAGAAAAATTATGAAAGCAATCATGGTAATGTACGATTCCCTGAACCGTCACATGCTTTCCCCATACGGCTGTGACTGGACACAAACCCCGAATTTCAAGCGCCTTGCGGACCGCTGCGTCACGTTTGACAAATGCTATGTGGGAAGCCTTCCCTGCATGCCCGCACGGCGGGAAATCCACACAGGACGTTACAATTTCCTGCACAGAAGCTGGGGCCCCATGGAGCCCTACGATGATTCCATGCCGGAAATCCTGAAGAAAAACGGCATTTACAGCCATCTGATCAGCGACCACTATCATTATTGGGAGGATGGAGGCTGCACCTATCATAACAGATACAGCAGCTGGGAAAATGTGCGCGGTCAGGAGGGGGATCACTGGAAGGCCTGCGTAGGTGAGAAAGAACTGCCTCCGCATCTGGGAGAGTGCGTTAAGCAGGACATGGTGAACCGGGAATACGCGGATACCGTGGGAAAAATGGCACAGACCCAAACCTTCCAGGCCGGAATCGAATTCCTGGACAGAAACCATGAAAGCGATAACTGGTTCCTTCAGGTGGAGACCTTTGATCCTCATGAGCCCTTCTATGTACAGGATGAGGATCTCATGGGCTTTGAGCCGGAATATGACGGCCCATTTTTTGACTGGCCGGGCTATCATCCCGTAACGGAGGAGGAGAAGCCGTATGTCCGGCATGTACGCAATAAATATGCTGCCCTTCTCAGGATGTGCGACCGCAGCCTGGGCAGGATTCTGGATAAAATGGACGAATATAACCTGTGGGAAGACACCATGCTTATCGTTAACACGGATCATGGCTTTATGCTGGGAGAACATGACTGGTGGGCAAAGAGCAATCATATAAACTACTACGAAGAGATTGTACATACACCACTGTTTATCTATGATCCCAGAAGCCGGGCCGCGGGCCGCTGTGACTGCCTGGTCCAGACCATTGATCTGGCGCCCACCGTTCTTGATTTCTTCGGCCTTCCGGTTCCGGATGATATGCTGGGACATCCGCTGGGCGATACGATAGCGGAGGGTAAACCGGTGCGCAGCACCTGTCTGTATGGAACCTGCGGTTCCCAGATCAGCTGTACCGACGGCCATTATGCCTATATACTGGCGCCTGCTGATAAGAACAATAATCCATTGTATAATTATACACTCATGCCCACACATATGCGTTCCATGTTTCCGACACAGGAACTGCAGGAGCTTGAACTCAGCGAACCCTTCTCCTTCACCAAGGGCTGCCGCCTCCTGAAAATTAAAAATCAGGAAAAGAAGGAATACCTGGATGAAAACGGAGAACACCCTTATGAAACGCTGCTGTTTGACCTGGAGAAGGATCCCGGGGAACTCTCCCCCATATCTGATCCTGCGTTAGAATCATACTTCAGGAAGGAAATAGCCCGTCTCATGAAGGAAAACGATGCGCCCGCCGAGCAGTATGAGAGGATGGGGCTTTTGGAGGAAGTAAAAGAAATTCAGTAAATATTGTATGTTGAAAGGTTCTGTCCTTAGGATAGGGCCTTTTTTAGTTATGACATCAAAAATAAAACTGATAAGTAGTATTTTTTCACAAAAAACTGTGACCGTTTTTGTGCACTGGGATAAAAATTGTTTAACTGCACATATTTATCTTGATTTTTAATATTAAGTATATTAATATCAAAACATACATATTGCTGATATGATTAATAGAATGTGAATAATAATTCTATGCTCGAGAGGATTTATATACTGGTCTGTAAGATTGTTAATTTAAATCGTATCAGTAGCTTGTAGGGAAGGTTAACTTCTATTGCCGGCATAGGAGCTGCTTTCAGGAAACGGTTAAGCATCTGTAATTGGAAAGGGAAGGAACAGCTATGAAGAAAAAAATTATTACTCTGTTGCTTATTACTACCATGGTATTTGGAACATTGAGTGGATGCGGAAAGCAGGAAAACTCAGGTGGAGGTACTGATGCGGCAGCTGAAAAGCAGACAAATGTATCAGATGAGGCTGCGGAAGAACAGCAGGGCGAAGGAGAGGAAAGCTACAAAATAGGTGATGGAAATTTATCACTTACTATATACTGTGGATTCCAGAATGCGGCTAGAGCACATTACAAAGATCTGGGAGATAATCCTGTTGTACAGAAAATTGAAGAGATGACTGGAGTAGATTTGAAATTTATTCATGCTCCGGCAGGCGATGACGGATCATTTTTCCAGCAATTACTGGCATCAGGTGAATATCCTGATTTATTTGCAACAAATGAGTTTCAGCTGAAATATCCTGGCGGCGTAGAAGGAGCAGTGGAAGACGGTATAATTATGAATGTGGATGAATTAATTGAAAAGTATGCCACGAATTTTAACCGCTGGGTATCAGAAAGTGATGATCCTTTGATTCAAAATAAAATCAGAAGTGATAATGGTTCAATAGTTAAGTTTGGGACAATTTGGCTTCCGCCCTTTGATGATGGTAAGACCTGGTACGGAATGATGGTAAGAAAGGATTTACTGGATAAGTATAATCTGGAAGCACCGGTAACTATTGATGAATATACCAATGTGTTAAAAACTTTCAAAGAGAATGGTGTAAAAGTCCCGCTGGCAATTTCTGCATTTACAGAAGCGGCAATGGTTGCAAATAACCCTATTGCCAGTGCATATGGAGTTTCCGTTAATGATTTCCAGCTGGATGACAGTGGAAATGTTCATTATTCTAGAACGATGGATGGCTATAAAGATTTTCTTACCTTACTTAACAGCTGGTATAAGGAAGGGCTGATTGATGACGATTTTATAAGCCGGAAGCTCGCAGATTCCACAAAGCTGTTCCAAAATGGTACGGCGGGTATGGTTTTTGAACATTCTATAACAATTAAGGGAGATCTTACCGCGGGAAAAGCAATTGATCCTGATTTCGATTTGGTGGCCTGTGAATATCCCAGAATCAATGTGGAGGATAAGCTCCATTTAACTCATGTGGTTAGTTCGGTTAACTCTTTCTCATGGCAGGTTGCCTCCACTACAAAACATCCCGAGGAAGCTGTTAAATTTGTAGATTTTCTTATGAATGATGAAGTAGTGCGGATGACTGCATGGGGAACCGAGGAATCAGGATGCTACACGGAAGATGCTGATGGGAATAGAACCTATACAGACTTTGTACTGAACAATCCGGATGGATTGGAGTATGGCACTGTACGTGATTTATATGCGTGTTCACCGCTTCAGATTAAATATGATCAGCAGCAGGAAGAACAAATGTATACGCTTCCTCAGGATACAGGAAGCTGGCCGATTTGGCAGAGAGATAATGATAATGCCTGGAGGCTGCCTGCATGGTTAACCCTTACAACGGAAGAGTCCAGTGAAGTTGCAGATATTAAGGCTAAATTGGATAATTATTCTGATGAGATGGTGTATAAATTTATATTTGGGGAAGCTTCCATAGAAAATGAATGGGATTCCTTTGTAGATACTTTAAAGAGCCTTGGAAGTGAAAAAGCAGAAGAAATTTATAAAGCTGCTTATGATAGATATCAGGCAAGAGCCAAATAATTGGCTGATATTTTAATGGCAGTTCTGGTTTGCCTGACAAATAACAGAATATTCCGGAACTGCCATTTCTAATATGTATTAATGTCAGGTGGTTATAAACTGATTAATGAGGGAAATTATATGAAAAGGACGAGAATTAACCTTGCCGACAAGTCCCAAAAAACACTTTTCAGGCGATTTATCAGCAATATTGCTAAACATCCATTGCTGTATATTATGGCATTGCCGGTTATTCTATATTATCTGGTTTATCATTATTATCCGATGTATGGGATGCTAATCGCTTTTTTTGATTATGCTCCTATGAAAGGAATGTGGGGAAGTAAATTTGTAGGAATGAAGCATTTTCAAGCTTTTTTACAGGATCCATATTTTTTTCGTACTATGTGGAATACCTTATCTATTAATGTGAAGCTGTTGCTGTTCGCATTTCCCTTCCCGATTATTTTTGCAATTTTGTTAAATGAACTGACAGGGACCAAATTTAGGAAATTTATACAAACTGTTACATATATGCCTCATTTTATTTCTACTGTTGTAATCTGTGGGCTGGTCTTAAATTTTTGCAGTTCATCAGGTGTAATAACCAGTTTGATATCAGCCATAACTGGTATGGAACCAGCAAATCTGATGTCAAAAATATCTTTATTTCAGCCAATTTATGTTTTAATGATAGTCTGGCAGGAATTTGGATGGGATTCTATTATTTTTTATGCAGCATTAACAGGAATTGATCAGGCGCTGTACGAAGCGGCAACTGTAGACGGCGCAGGACGATGGGCGAAGATACGCCATATAACACTGCCCGGTTTGGCACCAACCATAATTATTCTGTTGATTTTAAGAATTGGTAATCTTATGAGTCTGGGTTGGGACAGGATTATATTGCTTTATAATCCTATGATATATGAATCTGCAGATGTTATTTCAACCTATGTATATCGGAGAGGTTTATTAAACTTTGAATACAGTTTTGCATCTGCCGTAGGTTTTTTTAATTCTATAATCAACTTTATTCTTCTTCTGTCAGCTAATGCGCTCAGCAGGAAAATAAATGATACCAGCTTATGGTAGATTAAAGAACAAAAACCTAAAGGAGGATTGGCTATATGAAAAAATACCATACACTGGGAAGCCGCATATTCAATTTCTGCAATATTGTTTTTATGCTGCTGCTTATTTTTATCACTTTATACCCGATTTACCATGTAGTAGTAGCATCATTGAGCGATCCTATTCTTCTTATGTCGCATACAGGACCTTTGTTTAAGATCTTGGGTAAACCCACTCTTGTTGGGTATGAGAAAACAATAGCGAATAAAAGTCTCATTACCGGATTTGGAAATACATTGTTTTATGTTACAGTTGGGACATTCCTTCAGGTAGCATTAACAAGCTTTGCTGCATTTGTTCTGACCAGAAAAAATTTTATGATCCGTAATATAATGATGAAATTTATGATTTTTACAATGTTCTTCAGCGGCGGCTTAATCCCACTGTTTTTTGCCATTAAAAATACCGGTGTCTATAACACTATTTGGGTTTCTACGGTTCCGTATCTAATCAGTACTTATAACGTAATAATTATGAAGACTTTTTTCCAGACAATTCCGGAGAGCCTGGAAGATGCCGCATTAATTGACGGAGCAAATGATTTTCAGGTTTTTAAGGATGTGATACTTCCACTATCTAAGCCTGTGATAGCAGTGATAATACTTTACTGTGGTGTGGCACAGTGGAATTCATGGTTCCCGGCGGCTATGTTTGTAAGAGACAGAGGATTATATCCATTACAAATGATCTTAAGAGAAATTTTAATACAAAATGACAGCGCCACAATCACTGATTCTGTAGTAGCGGCGGTTGAAGAGAGTTATGCAAAAGAACTTGTAAAATATTGCACAATTGTTGTTTCAACCGTGCCTATACTTATAGTTTATCCGTTCCTGCAGAAATATTTTGAAAAAGGTGTCATGATCGGAGCGGTAAAAGGATGAGGACGATGGAAGATACGGGCTTTTATATAAATTATTTGAAAATTCTGGGTTCTGAGCTAATTCCTGCTATGGGATGCACAGAACCAATTGCCATTGCGTATGCTGCAGCTAAACTAAAAGAAGTTTTGGGGGGAATTCCTGAAAAAATGGTCGCATCGTGCAGTGGTAATATTATAAAAAATGTAAAGGGAGTAGTGGTACCTAATTCCGGAGGGCTCAGGGGTGTGGAGGCTGCGGCTGTTTTGGGAGCTGTTGCTGGAAATGCTGAATTAGAGTTGGAAGTAATCAGTAATGTCAAACAGGAAGACCGAGATAAGGCAAAAGCCCTGTACCATGCGGGAATATGTAAATGTACACTTGTTGCGAATGAAGAAAATTTATATATAGAAATGTACGGATATTTTCGTGGGGATAACGCCTCTGTAGTAATTAAAGGAGCACATAACCATATTTCAAAAATAACGAGAAATGGAAAAATCTTGTTTGAGCAGCCAGAGATACCGGCACAGGAAAAAGGTGATAAATCGCTTTTAAATATCAGAGATATATTGAGATTTGCGGACACTGTTTTAGTTGATGAAATTAAGGACTTGCTGGATAGACAAATAGCATTTAATTCCGCAATATCACAAGAGGGCTTATCTAATAAATGGGGGGCGGAAGTTGGAAAAACTCTTTTTGAGCTGGAAGGTAACAGCTTGAAAACTAGGATTAAAGCAGCTGCAGCTGCAGGTTCAGATGCACGGATGAGCGGCTGCCCTTTACCAGTGGTCATTAATTCGGGATCCGGTAATCAGGGAATTACAGTTTCTATGCCTGTTATTGTCTATGCCCATGAGAAGGGAATTAATGAGGAGAAACTGTACAGAGCGCTCGTGGTTTCTAATTTGATATCAGTGCATCAAAAAAGATATATTGGGAATTTATCAGCATATTGCGGAGCTGTATCAGCAGGGACGGCTGCGGCCTGCGGAATTGCTTATCTGGATGGAGCTGGTTACGATATCATAGGAAAGATAATAGTGAATTCGCTGGGAGCTGTAGGGGGTATTATATGTGATGGGGCAAAAGCCTCCTGCGCAGCTAAAATTGCCAGTGCAGTGGAGGCCGGACTTCTCGCTTATGAGATGGCTAAAAATGGCCGTACTTTTGCATTTGGAGAAGGTCTGGTGGAAGGCGATTATGAGCAGACAATCCGTAACATAGGCAGGATGGGAAGAGAAGGAATGAAGTCAACCGATGAAGAGATTCTCCATATTATGATCGGAGCGTAGGAGGACAGGAGGGATTTGCAAGTTATGAATCAACAGGAAATATATATAAAAGTAAGCGATTGGATGGAAAAACATGAAGAAGATTTGATAAATGATATTCGTCGGATTGTGGCAATACCCAGTATATCTAATCCGGAGGATGCAGTCCCTCCCTTTGGAAAGGAATGCCGTACCGCTCTTGAAACAATGCTTCAAATTGGTGAGGAACATGGATTTTATACAGAAAATTATGAATATTATGCAGGCAGTATTGGATGCCGTAAAAAAAACTGGGATAATATGATTGGATTCTGGAACCATTTGGATGTTGTTCCGGTTGGGGAGGGCTGGGAATATCCTCCTTTTACTCCGACCAGGAAAGGAAAATATCTTATTGGTAGAGGGGCACAGGACAATAAGGGACCGGCAGTCGGTATATTGTATGCAATGCAGTGTATACGGGATTTGGGGCTTCCTATGAAACATGATCTTTGTTTGTTTGTCGGTTGCGATGAAGAACGTGGAATGGAAGATATTGCATATTATACTTCGCATTACCCGGTACCGGCACTTTCTGTTATTGCAGACTGTGGATTCCCTGTATGTTATGGGGAAAAGGGGATTCTGGAGTGTAGAATTATATCCAGGAGAAAGTTAAGCGGCACAATTCTGGAATTTGTTGGGGGTAATGCAGGAAATATCATACCTGACAGGGCAAGGCTTGTTCTGAAACGGGATGGAACAGACATTGATAAAATAAAAAAACTAGAGGATGCTCTTCTGGTGAAGATAGAGGATGAAAAGATTTCTCTGACTGCTGAGGGAATTAGTGGACACAGCGCATTTCCGGAAGGAAGTAAAAATGCAATTTGTGTTTTATCTGAGGCGGTAATGCGGTCCGGGATTTTGACAGGATCGGATTTAGATATTGTGGATAGTGTCCATAAAGCAACAGCGGGTAATTATGGAGAGGAATTCGGAATCAGTTATGAAGATGAATTGTCCGGAAAGCTGACTTGTGCGGGAACTGTATTGAAAACGGATAATGGTAATGTTTCATTGATCTTTAATATTAGATACCCTATAACTGCTAAGGCTGATATAATTATGGAAAGATTAAAAAATTATTGGGAAGTCCGCAGTTTTGAGTGGGAATTGATTCGCAATTCAGCTCCCAATTATTTTAACCCGACGCACCCTGCGGTGGGAAAATTAACAGAAACCTTTAACGCCTTAACAGGACAAAATACAGTTCCATACACAATGGGCGGTGGTACATACGCGAGAAAGCTTCCTAATGCCTTTGGATTTGGAATAGGTAACATGCCGGAAAGAAAAGCAGAAGAGGAAATCTTCAGACTGCGTCCCGGGCAGGGGGCTGCACATGGACCTGATGAGGCGCTGGATTGCAATAAACTTATTGATGCAATGAAGATATATGTTATGGGAATTTTGAGTTTGAATGATATTGAATTGAAAAGTGGGGATGGCCATAAAAATGGAGATTAACAAAAAACTAGATCGGCAGGAGGTTGAAACATGGATTGAGGATAAAACCCCGGAATTGTTAAAAGATTTTTGGGATATCTTACAGATCCGAAGCGTTGCTGATCCGGAGATAAAAGAACCTCCCTTTGGTATGGGGTGTAAAATGGTTTTAGATCAAATGCTTAAAATAGGAAATGCCTATGGATTTGAAACCTGTAATTATGATAATTACGTTGGGAGAATTACATATAAAGGAAGTGGAGAAAAAGATGATATAGGTATATGGTGTCATCTGGACGTTGTGGATGATAAAAATGGAAAGGGATATGACTGGGAATATCCGCCGTATAAGCCTACATTGAAAAATGGAGGAGTTATTGCAAGAGGTGCGCAGGATAATAAAAGCTCAGCAATTATGGCATTGTATGTGTTGCGCTATTTCAAAGATCATAATATAGCGGTGGATAAAGATATTTCCCTTTATTGCGGCACCTGTGAAGAACAGGGAATGTTTGATTTGGATTATTTCACGGAGAACTATCCCTGCCCTTCCTTATCTCTTGTACCGGATGCGGGTTTTCCTATCTGTCAGGGAGAAAGAGGTTCCTTTAACGGGGAACTGACATCATTAAAGGATTTAAGTGATAAAATTATTGATCTCCATTCTGATAGTGGATTATATATGGTTCCTGATAATGCATTTATTGTTATTAAAAAGGCGCAGAATACCATGGAGTTGCTTCAACGCCTTCCTGAAAGGGTTTCGTTACAGGAAGAAGAGGATAAAGTCACAATTTATTATCATGGGGAATCTATCCATGCTGCAAATCCCTCAAAAGGGATAAATGCTTTTTATGGACTGGTTAGTTTTTTATTAGAACGAAAGATTTTAACAGAAGAGGATGAAAATATTTTTCGTTTTGCGAAGAAAATAAATGATGACTTTAGGGGAAGCGCACTGCAGATATCCTGTGAGGATGAATTATCAGGTCCATTGGTTTTAGTTGCTACGCAGGCGGGGATGAATGGAACGAAGCTGGTTATGAATTTTATATCAAAATATCCTGTTACCAAAAATGAAATGGATTTTGAGGGATTAGCAGCTTCAGCCGCAGAAAAAAACGGTTTTACATTAAAAGTAACTCGAAGCAGTAAAGCTATTATCTATCCGTCAGACCATCCTGTGATTGAGTTGCTGACAAATATATATAGTAAAATCAGCGGTGAAGAAGCAAAGCCGTATATTATGAGCGGAGGAACCTATGCAAGGAAGCTTCCTAACGCGTTTGCATATGGTACAGGATTAGCAGATCAGTGGCCTCCCAGGGGCATGTTTCCACCTGGACACGGAGATTATCACCAGCCGGATGAGAGCATTTCAATAAAGCGTATAAGAAAAGCATTACTTATATATATATTCAGTATATTTGAACTGGATAAATTAAAGGAACTTAAATAAGACCGCGTTAAAAAAGCACCGCCGGTATATCAGATATCATTTGATTATTTTCTGTTAGTGGTGGTTAGCAAATAAAAAAGGAGAGAGGAAAAATGGATAAAAGAACAAGAGTTTTAAACGCAATGAATAAGAAAGAGGTAGACCATGTTCCTGTAGGGTTCTGGTTTCATTTTGCAGGAGATGAAGCATCAGGGGAAGGATGTATTAATGCACACTTGAAATATTATCGAGAGACAGATCTGGACTTTGTAAAAATTATGTGCGATGGTTATTTCCCGTATCCCCTGCCTGAAATTAAAAGTGCTGAAGACTGGAAAACTTTAAAACCGCTGACGTCAGAACATCCTTTCATCAGGGAACAGGTGGAAAGGGCTAAGGCTATAGTTGATGATATCGGAAAAGAACGCTGCGTATTTTATAATGTGTTTGCACCGTTTTCCTCACTTCGGTTTGGTGCAGAGGCAGTAGGGCTTACTGACTCGGATGTAATGGATTATATCAGAACAGATAAGAATGCTGTGATGCAGGCTTTAGATATAATAGCACAGACGAATGCGCTTCTTGCAGAATTACTGATTACCGAGGCTGGCTGTGATGGTGTTTATTATTGTGTACAAGGGGGAGAATTTGATCGTTTTACACCGGAAGAATATAGAAAAATAATAACACCCAGTGATTTATATGTGCTGGAACACGCCAACAGATATTCGGATAATAATATAATTCATATGTGCGGATGGGCAGGAAACAGAAATCAGCTGTCTTTATGGCAGGATTATCCGGCAAAGGTGGTTAACTGGGCAGTGTTTGTAGAAGGACTGAACCTTGATGAGGGACGTTATTTTATAGGAGGAAGAACATCTCTTGGTGGATTTGAAACACATTGGGATGCCCATACACAGCAGGGTATTATTTACACAGGAACAAAAGAAGAGTTGCAGAATTATACAAGAGAATTGATTGTAAACCATGGCAAGATTGGTTTAATGCTGGGCGGAGACTGTACAATTGATGCAAAGCTGGACTGGGAAAGAATCCGTTGGGTAGTAGAAGCCGCGAGAAGTATTTAAGTCAGTAAGAGAAAAATACATAGTTAGAACGGCCGCTGTAGGGGATATCCTGGTATTCGTCATGAATATTCTGGATATCCCTAAATAATAATGTCGAACTGTGTGGACACTGAACAGTTATCCCCTTTCAAAAAAACTGGAGGAACCAACCATGAACAAAATAACCCGCCTCCAACAGGCAATGCCCGCCTCCATGCAGGCGATAGTCCTGCGTGACGGCGCCAACCGGTTTTACCTCACCGGCATGAAATCTTCCGCAGGAACCGTGCTGGCCACCAGAAACAAAGCATGGCTGATCATTGATTTCCGCTATCTTGAGGAAGCCGAAAACAAAGTGAAAAACTGCACGGTTCTGGAAGAAAAGAACCTGTATGCCCAGATAAAAACACTGCTGGAGGCAGAGCAGATCACCTCCCTTTCCGTCCATGCCGGGCTGGTATCCCTGGAGGAGTTCAGGAAGCTGCAAGCAGGCCTGCCGGGAATCACCCTGGATGGCTCCGAGGCCCTTTCAACCCTCATGGACACCCTGCGCAGGGAGAAGGATGAGGACGAAATCGCCTGCCACAGAAAAGCGCAGCAGATTACGGATCACACCTTTTCCCATATTTGCGGTTATATCCGCCCCGGCGTGACGGAAACGGACATTGCAAGGGAAATCGGCGTTACCCTCACCGCCCTTGGTTCAGATGATAAAAACTTCAACTTTATCGTGGCGTCGGGCCCCAACAGCTCGCTGCCCCATGGTTTTGCCACAAACCGCCTGGTCAGGAAGGGCGATTTTGTCACCATGGATTTCGGCGCGGTATACGGCGGCTACCTGGCGGATATGACGCGGACGGTAGCGGTGGGAAGCGTAACCGACGAACAGCGCAGGGTCTATGAAACCGTGAAGGAAGCGCAGAAAAGAGCCTTTGATAAAATCCGGCCCGGCGCAATCTGCCGTGAGGTGGACGCGGCGGCCAGGGATTATATCTATCAGCAGGGCTACGAGGGCTGCTTCTCCCATGGGCTGGGGCACAGCGTCGGCGTGGAGGTCCATGAGAACCCCCGCTTTAATGAAATCTGCACCGACCGCCTTCTCCCGGGCATTGTCATCACCGTAGAACCCGGAATCTACCTGAAAAAAAGATTCGGGGTCCGGATTGAGGATATGATTGTGGTCAGGGAAAACGGCTTTGAAAATCTGACAAAAAGCCCGAAGGATCTGATAATACTTTAAAAAAGAAATATAAGGGAAGCGCCCGCGCAGATACATGGTGCGCTTCAGAAAGCAGGAAAATGAACGGATTTGAATTTCAATGCGGTACTAAAATGATTTTTGGAAAAGAAACCGAGCTTCGTGTGGGAGAAGAACTGAAAAAACAGGGCGCAACAAGAGTCCTTTTTGTATACGGAGGCTCTTCCATTAAAAAAAGCGGACTATATGGAAAAGTGGTAAAAGCGCTTCAGGATGCAGGCCTGCCCTTTGACGAGCTGCCGGGCGTGGTTCCCAACCCGAGAGTTTCCCTGGTAAGGAAAGGGATTGCGCTGTGCCGGGAAAAAGGGATTGACTTTCTTCTGGCAGTAGGCGGCGGGAGCGTCATTGATACCTGCAAGGCCATGTCCTTCGGCGTATACTATGACGGGGACGTATGGGATCTGATTTCCGGGAAGGTGAAACCCGGTGATAGAAGAGTGCCTGTGGCGGATATCCTCACCCTTCCGGCAGCAGGCAGTGAAGAAAGCGACAGCTGCGTTATTTCTGATGAAACCACACATACAAAAACCGGATTTGGCTCACCTCTGATGCGCCCTGTATTCTCCATCATGAATCCGGAGCTTACCTATACGCTGCCTCCTTACCAGACAGCGTGCGGAAGCATGGACATCATGGCCCATGCCATGGAACGCTACTTCAGCCATACACAGAATGTGGAAATGACCGACAGGGTAACGGAAGCAATCCTCACCACCGTAATCCACAACCTTTCCGTTGTTCTGGAAAAACCGGATGACTATGCGGCAAGGGCGGAAATCATGCTGTGCGGTACCTGGGCGCAGAATGATATGACAGGCTGCGGCAGGGCGCAGGACTGGTTCAACCACGGACTGGAGCATCAAATCAGCGGTTTTTACGATATCGCCCATGGCGCAGGACTGGCGATTTCCTTCCCTGCATGGATGGAGTTCCTCTGCGGCAAAGAAGAATGCATCCCCAAACTGGCGCAATATGCTGTACGGGTATGGAATGCGGAAATGAATTTTGACAACCCGGAAGAAACAGCGCGTGAAGGCATAAAACGGCTGCGCGGCCTGATTAAGGAGGCCGGGCTTCCATTAACCTTAAGCGAGGCCGGCGTGGGAAAAGGGAAATTTGAGGAAATCGCCGATAACATGACAAACGGCGGCTCCCATACCTGCGGCGCTTTCTATGCATTCACCAGGGATGATATTCTGACGCTCCTTGAGATGATGGCGTAACCTGGACCAGAAAGAAGACATGTAAAAAGGGTCCGTGAAAAATGACTGTTCATTTTTCACGGGCCCTTTAACTGCCTGTTCGGGCGCAATTCATTCCTGCGCCTGGCAGCGTCCTTTCATTACATCAGATATTCTTCAACAAAATGGGAAGCCGTAGCTCCGTCCGCCGCCGCGGTAACTATCTGCCTGAGCGGTTTGGTACGCACGTCCCCCACGGCAAACACGCCCGGAATGCTGGTGCGCGTCGTTTCATCCGCGATGATATAACCCTGGGGATCAAGCGCGATCTGCCCGCGGAAAAGCTCCGTATCCGGAACGCGCCCGATTGCCACGAAAACTCCGTCAACAGGAATATCCCTTATGCTTTGATCCTTCACGTTTTCGATCCGTACGCCGTTCACCCGTTTGTCATGAAGGATTTCTATAATCCTGCTGTTCCATAAGAATTCCACGCCGCTTTTTTCCAAAGGCTCCTGATAGATCCTGGATGCCCTCAGGCTGTCACGGCGGTGGACCAGATATACCTTGCTGCATATCTTGGAGAGGAACAGGGCATCCGCCGCCGCGCTGTTGCCGCCGCCGGCTACGATGACCGTTTTATTTTTATACATCTGCCCGTCGCAGGTGGCGCAGTAGGCAACGCCCCTTCCGCGCAATGCGTTTTCTTCGGGGAGTCCCAACAGCCTGGGAGATGCGCCTGTGGCTATAATAACGGTGCCTGCGTTTATCACGCCTGAGGTTGTGGTGATCTGCTTTGGAGAGGAGGCCAAATCCACGGACACGACCTCGTCGAATTCCGTTTTCACGCCGAAACGCTCCGCGCCCCGCTGCATTTTTTCACCCAGCTCAAAGCCATCTATCCCTTCGTCAAATCCGGGGTAATTGTCCACCTGGCCGGTGGTTGCCATCTGGCCGCCCGGCGACAGCTTTTCCAGCACCAGGACGGAATAGCCGCTTCTGGCACAGTATAATGCAGCGGAATAACCGCCGGGGCCGCCTCCTATGATAGCTACGTCTGTATAATCTGATTTCATGGAAGACTCCTTTCTTTCTTCAGCATGACTGCTTTATTCCACACCGTTTTCCTTCAGCCATTCCGTTACCTGGCCTCTGGACTGGGGAGCGATAATCACTGCGGGTTCCTTTCCCTTTTGGAACAGCATCAGCGTGGGGATGGTCTCCACCGTGTATTTTTCCGCAAGCTCAGGTTCATCGTCAATATTGATTTTGCCGATCACAAGACGGCCTTCATAAGCTCCGTCAAGCTGATCTACCACAGGGCTTAACCTGCGGCAGTAACCGCACCAGGGCGCCCAGAAATCCACCATAACCGGAAGATCGGACTGCAGTACCTCTTTTTCAAAATTTGCTTTTCCTATAGTAGTAACAGACATAAATAAGCCTCCTTTTATCTTTTGTAAATTGTTGTTTGGTTTCTGTAAAAATTGCAATTACAGTTTATACTGTAACTATAGTATATACAGTAATGCTTGTCAATAGTAAATCTTTAAAAAGCAGAAAATATATAAAAAGTAAAAATATAATCAAAGTGCAAAAACAGGTCTTAGGAACAAAAGAATAGAGTTTCCGCCGCCGGCACATACTATCCTGTAGGAAAAAATAAGAAACTGTCCACGTGGCAAAGCAGTTACGAAAATAAAAATAGAGGATAAGCCCATTATGAATAAGCTATCAGAAAATATTGACGACAACATACAAACGGCAGGAGAGCTTTTTCCCATTGGAACCAGCTTCGATCTCATCACAAGGGATCTGTATCTGGGCGATACCAGGGGCTACTGGATAGGAATCAATGGATTCTGCAAAACAGAAATCCTGCAGCAGATTTTTTCCGATCTGCAGAACCCTCTCTATATGAAGGATTCCGTCGTGGAAAACATACAGAATTATATGAATGCCAGAATCGGGTACGCACAGGCAAGCCTTACGGATGACTGGGATACAATCGTTAGAAACGTTCTCAGCGGCCCTTCCGTTCTGCTGATAGACGGTTTTGCCCAGGCGATCATCCTGGATGTGCGTTCCTATCCGACCCGCGGCATCGACGAACCGGATACGGAGAAGGTGACGAGAGGATCCCGCGACGGTTTTGTGGAAACCATGCTGTTTAATACCAACCTGATACGCCGGAGAATCCGTTCTCCCCAGCTTACCTTTGAAATACAGAATGTCGGCACGGAAAGCAAAACCGATGTGGCAATCGCCTATATAAAGGGCTATGTAAACGAGGAGCTTCTTGATACCCTGAGGAAAAAGCTTCAAAGCCTGCAGGTAACCTCCCTTACCATGGGCTCCAAGAGCCTGGAGGAGCTGCTTGTGCATAAAAGATGGTATAACCCGCTTCCATGCATACACAGCACGGAGCGTCCCGATGTGGCCTGCAGTTATCTGATGGAAGGTTATCTGCTTTTGATTGTGGACAATTCCCCGGAGGCGCTGATTCTGCCCTGCACACTTTTCCAGTTTACCCAAAGCCCGGAGGATTATTATAAAAGCCCGATTGTGGGCAGTTATTTCAGGCTTGTGCGCTTTGTCTGCATTTTTATCAGTCTGCTCCTGATGCCCATTTTCCTGCTGATAACCGCTTATTACCCGGATATTACAGAAAAGTGGCAGCTGCTGGCAGACGGCACGCTTCCGGCGCCGACCCTGATTTTTTATGTGCTGGTAGTGGAATTCGGCCTGGACCTGTTCAAGTATTCCGCCTCGCTCAGCTCCAGCCGGTTTGCCGGCTCCCTGTCCATTGTGGGAGGGCTGATTATCGGGGACATTGCTGTCAGCCTGAACTGGGCTACGGTGGAGGTCCTTTTCTATGCCGCGGTGACCCTTCTTACCAGCCTTTCCCTTTCCAGCATGGAATTCAGCGACGCCGTCCGGGTGTACCGCATCTTTTTGATACTGATGACTGCGGTCTTTAGACTTTGGGGGTTTGTGGGAGGTCTGATACTGGTAATCCTCTCCGCCGTCACGACCCCCACCTTTGCGGGCACAAGCTATTTATGGCCGCTTTATCCCTTTAACTGGGCGGCGCTGAAAACGCTGCTGTTCCGATATCCTACCTTCCGCGCACAGCCCAGTAAAATCTGGAAGCATTGACTTATACGGGGCGCATGGTACTATGAAAGGGAAGCGATAACCGTCTTGACCCTCCCCTGCGGGGGAGGGTGTATCCTCAAAGCAGGAGGAAAATGCCATGGAAAGAGAAGAACTGCTGGAAAAGCTGAGAAAAAAAGACCCGGCGGAGAGCTATGCCGCACAGGTATATGAAGAACATATTTTGCTTACGGATCTGCTGGACATCCTGGAAACGGAAAAGACAGCCGCTAAATATATGGCGGAGAAGATTGTGCGTTACATAAGCGAAGACAGGCCGCAGCTATTGTACCCTTGTTTTGACCGGCTTTTTGCCCTCCTGGACAGCGATAATGCATTTATCCGCCTGGGGGTCATCCTGTCCGTCCCCAATCTGCTGGAGCTGGATTCGCAGACGGAAAGAAAATGGGAAAATTGCGCCGGGCGCTACCTGCGTCTGCTGGATACGGATGATATTGCGGTGTTCGGAAATGTCGTACAAAGCGTTCCCAGGATTCTGAAGGCCTATCCGGAAGCGGCGGATACGGTGCTTCCACGCCTCCTGGAAACAGACAGCCATAATTTTTACAGGAAACAGGAGCTTTCCCCGGAATGCAGAAACGTGGCTGTCGGCCATGTGATCGACTGCTTTTCCGTCCTCTTATGTCTGCCCGGCTATCAGGAGAAAATGATTGCCTTTGCGGAAAGAAACCGTGACAATGAAAGAAAACAGGTGCGTGGAAAGATTGCCAGGTTCCTGAAGTACGCCAAAGGGCGGGAAAAAGCGTAACGCTTGACAAAGTGCAGCCGTTACGGCAGATTCCCCGCGATGCAGCCTGGGCAGAAAGCTCAGGAAGCCTTTTTCCGCCTCCATATGGCCAGAAGGAGAAAAGCAGCTCCGGCGAGAAGAAAAATGATCTTCGATACAAGCATGCCTGCCGGCAAGGAAAATGCCGGATCAGGCAGCCCCAGGGTGAGCGGATATTCCGTAAAGAAGGAATATCCGTAAAGATCAAGCTTCATGGGAAGAGGGACAAATCCCGCTGCGAGGGCGAACGCCATCAGCACAAACAGCAGGAGGGAGTGTATATGTCCGGCCAGCAGCCCTAGGCCTGTCAGGAACACAAGTGATGGCAGCAGTGCTAAGGCGGCCGTCAGCAGCAGCATTCCCACCGGCACGCTGCCGCCAAACAACGCCGTCAGAAAGACGATTCCCAGGGCTGTGGCGCTTAGCGCCAGCAGGAGCCAGGCCGTGACCGCGGCGGCGCATTTTACCAGAAGATACCGTCCGGGAGGCACGGGAGTGGAATCCGTGAGGATCCAGAAGCGTCTGGATTTTTCATTGCACTGGTTCCATTGGAAAAACAGCAGCGCCACGCCCAGAAGCGGCAGGAGGCGGGACAGATAAGCGCCGAAGCTCCAGGGGGAAAACGGAGCCGTATGGGCCGCGCCCCGTATGGTAGCGGTCTTAAGCGTATTCCAGCCGAAAAACAGACATACCGCCAGCAGGCCCCAGAAGAATTTGCTCCGCACGGTTCTGCGCAGTTCGTATAAATAAATTTTACCCAAGATTCAAATCCTCCTCCGATAGATTACAGGCATCAAGAAAATCCTGCCAGGTGAGATAGGGATAGGACGGATTGGTTTCTCCGGTGAACAGCCCGGACAAAATCTGATCCATAGCTTCCTCACCGCCCACCAGCTTTTCCGCTTTCAGTATTTTCAGCGGCATTTCGCAGTAACGCCGGACGGTGGACTGGCTGTTGGCGATATCGGCCCTGTACTGCTCCGGCAGCGCTGACAGGAACTCAGGATTGCGTACGTAGAAATCCTGATAATAATCCGCCACCCGGGACTGCCACACATCTACATAATACTTTTGCGCATAGTCCGCGCCGTGAAGCTCCTTCATCAGCCGGTAGGTGGTGTAAACCGTCAGACCTTCGGCGGACCAGGGATCTGCTTCGGAGACAGGTTCGACCATATTGCCCAGCCCCCACCACTGATGAATGATTTCGTGGGCCATGACTTCACTGCCGCCGGCCCCTTTCAGGGGATCCTTAAGGCCTGCTTCACTGAAGCTGTCTTCGCCCATGACGCTGGCGCCTCCGGCCGCATATCCGCCTCCCACGGCGCCGATTTCGATAAGCCGCATACCCTCATCCCCATAAAAAGACAAAGGACCATAATGATCGGTACAGTATTCAAATACCTGTTTCAGCGTATCATTTACACGGCACTCCTCCATTACCCGCTGGTGCCTGGCACTGTAGAAAAATTCCACGTTCAGCCCTGCGGCGTCAATCTGCTCGGAAATATAATCCCCGGCATAGAGTATCAGGCTCCAGCCCGCATCGTGCAGAACCCATTGCGTGGAACCGTTTTCAGTTTTTTTTGCTTCCACTTCGCCTGTGCCAAAAAGAACCGGCCGCAGCCCGTCAGGCAGGGTGATCCTGGCCGTAAGGGGCGCCTGTTCCCTGGTGCCCTCCGCAAAATCCCGCGGCATAGGCGAAAAATCCTGATGGGCAAGATAGATATAGTCATCGCTGATTTCAGTTTCTCCCTGATACAGGGACATAATATTCCATTCCTTTGGGAATCCGCCGTATTCAACTATCAATTCTATGTTCTCATCGGCAGGTATATCCAGCTCTATTGTTTTTTGATTGATAGAGTCATCGTTCAGGTCACGGAAGGGAACTGCCCTGCCGTTCGCCGTAACGGACCGGAAGGTGTAGCCCGGATTAATCCAGAAGGAGATCGTCTGGGGCTGTCCAGAATCATTGTGCAGGGTAAAGTCCGCCGTCCCCCGGAAGAGCCCGCGGGAGAGAGAAGGCTGCGCGTCCACGGTAATGGCGGAATAGGTCACGTGCTCGTTATAGTCAAAGTCGTAGTGTGCATCGTAATCAATTTCTTTTTCACTATGATCGATAAAGGGCTGTTTCGTGTAGGCCAGAAAGCTCGCCGCCGCCAGTACAACGGACAGTACGGGAAGATAAAACTTTCTTGCATTCCGGATCAGGGAACCGAAGGCGCCTTTGCCATATCGCCTGGTACACAGCAGGCACAGACACCAGAGCCCGCCCAGTGCCAGCAGCCAGAAAAGCCGGTTCCAGCCCAGGGACATAAGCCTCCGCAGGTTGCCAAAATCGTCGGAAAGATAAGCCAGGGCAGGATTCACCCACCGCAGAAGCCAGTTTTCGGACCAGGCGGTCAGGCTTAAGAGGAAAAAGCCTGTGAAGGCAACCAGTGTGATGTCCAGCCTTCGCACGAGCTGATAGGCTGAAGCGGTAAAAAGGATGGCAAACCAGAGCGCGGGCAGAATTACCAGCAGATAGATTGCCGCACACAGGCCCGGCCGGAATATGGCGCCGGTTAACGCAGCCGTAATAGGGAGCCATATTAACACAGCAGCTATAACGGCAGCGGCGGCGGCCGTCAGCAGGGCCAGCGTCCGGGAGGCCTCCGCAGCGAGAGGGGAAACCATGGAATCCGTCAGGACATCGGTGCGGCTGCGGTGGACACGGTCCAGCTCCAGAACGGTGAGCAGCGCAAAAATCAACGCGCCGGCCAGCGCACCTGCCAGGGCGGGATTGGCAAGAAAGGTACAGTTCAGCGAACCGGAGAGGGGGCTGTAGAGCGTAAGGCCAAGCACCGGCGCGGCTATGGTAATACCGAGAGCCGCCCAGGTCAGCCTGCTTCTGAAAAGCCGTCCCAGCTCCACCCGGAAGAGAGAATGGAATTTCATTGTGTTTTTCCCTCCTGTGTGATGAGATATAAATAAGCGTCCTCCAAAGTGGGTTCCACGCTGCGGGCTTCCTGGGGCAGAACCTCCGCCACGCCCCGGCACAGCACGCCCTCCGCTGTATTGACCCGTGAAATGATACGGAGTGCGGAAGTTTTTTCACCCCCGCCCTGTTCCAGGAATACCCCTACATGTCCCCTGGCCTGCAGAACCAATTCCTCAGGCCTTCCGATAAACAGAATCTGCCCCCGGTCAATCACAATGAGCCGGTCGCATACGGACTGTACATCCTCGATGATATGTGTGGAAAGCAATACCAGCTTATCCTGCGCTGTCTGGGAGAAAAAATTACGGAAACGGATACGCTCCTCCGGATCCAGGCCGACCGTAGGCTCATCTAAAATAAGAAACTCCGGCGTGCCCAGCAGCGCCTGTGCAATTCCCACTCTCTGGCGCTGTCCTCCTGACAGGGTTTTGATACGCGCCTTCCTCTTTTCCTCCAGGCCGGTAGCCAGGATAGCGGATTCGATGGCGGCCTTACTGTCACGGATACCCTTCAGCGCCGCCATATAATCCAGAAATTCCCGGACCGTCAGCTCATCATACAGGCCGAAATCCTGGGGGAGATAGCCCAGCTTTTCCTTCAGCTTTTTTTCACATCTGGACAGGGGGACATCATCAACGCTGATGGTGCCGCCTGTGGGAAGAAGCCCGGCCACAAGCAGCTTCATCAGGGTCGATTTCCCGGCGCCGTTAGGGCCCACCAGGCCTATAAGGCTGGGACTTTCCAGCGTCAGGCTGATATCCTTTAAAGCCTGCCTGCCGTTAGGATAGATCATGCTTAAGTGGTTTAAATTAATTCGCATGGATAAATTCCTTTCTGTTCTTTCTGTTTCTGAAGGAGTACTACTTGCTTTTGGTATACTTAAGAGTATAGTAGCTGTTTCTTAAAAAATGATCTTCATAATTCTTAATAAAAACTGACAATTGGTGAAAACAACGATAATTAGGTATAATAGTTTTACAAAATATGAAAGGAAGTCTACTGTATTATTAAAAAACATTTTGCAAAGATTACGCAAAATTAATATAAAAAATTGACTTAATGCCATACTATACAATATAATAAAGCTATATTTTTGTAAAATTTTTGCAGAATGGAGGGGGAAGTATGTTATTGGAATTTCGCACATCCAATTACAAGTCATTTAAGGATGAACTTGTCTTTTCACTAACACCAGCACCTAAACAAAAAGGACTGGATTACAGTATATTGGAAGAAACAATTGGTAAAAAAACATACAAGGGACTGTGTTCCGCTATTATTTATGGTCCTAATGCATCGGGAAAAACCAATATTATAGGTGCAATGGATACTTTTAAATCTATTGTGCTTCGGGGCAATATCCGAAATGATAACGATAAAAGTGATCCTAATGCGGCGGCCGGTACGTTGGAGCTGATTCCGAATAGTTCCAGTCAAAATAATTTACCAGTAAGCTTTGCGGTTAAATTTATCTCAGAAGAACGGCTGATTGAATATTCCTTTACTGTTGATTTGGGTGGCTTTTTGGAAAGCCATTATAAACGGCGGATCCTGACTGAAACATTGTCTGTCGATGGTTCTGTTATTTTTTCCCGGAATGGGGGGCTTAAGATTGAGGACCTGACGGTAATCAGGAATATGCTGGTCAATGCTTTTGAGCAGAACGCCGAAGGTGCAATAGCACTGGCTGTCAGTAATCTGAATGAAGAAGAATTATTTTTGATGAATGGCTTTAAGACTATGTTCAGTTCCAAGCTGGTATCACTGATAAGTGAATGGCTGGATAATAAATTTATGGTCATATACAGGGCTGATGCCCTGCATCTGATTCGGAAATTCAGTGATGCCGGGAAGAAATCCGTATATGTGGAGAAAACCATAAACGAAGCAGCCGCTTGTTTTGGAATTAATTCCAATGCGCTGGGCTATATAGTTGATGGGGAAAGTAACGAAGCCAAATTATGTTCTGTTTTTAAAAATATGGAAAAAGGAACTGCAATTCCTGCAGAGTTGTTTGAGTCTTATGGGACTATCCGATTTGTAAATATGTTTCCACTGGTAGTTAATGCGCTTCTAAACGGCGGGACGTTGGTGGTTGATGAATTCGATGCGTCCCTCCATCCGATGGCTCTGATGAATATAATAAATATCTTCCATAATGACGAAATTAACATTCACCATGCACAGCTGATTTTTAATACACATAACCCTATTTTCCTGAATGCTAATCTTTTCCGGCGTGATGAGATTAAGTTTGTAGAGCGTGATGAGGCGAATCACTGTAGTATACATTATGCACTCTCAGACTTTGGAACTGCAGGGAAAAAAGGTGTCCGAAACAACGAGGATTACATGAAAAATTATTTTGTAGATCGGTATGGGGCTATCCGGGATATTGATTTTACACCTATTTTTGAAGAACTGCTTCATCGTGGAAATGAGGTGTAAAGTTATGAGGAAGGAAACACGAAAATACTACTTTTCCGTTGAGGGAGAGACCGAACACTGGTATTTGAACTGGTTGCAAAATACAATTAATGCAGAATCGGATGCAAAATTCCGCGTCAAGTTGGACAGTCAAGTCCAGAAAGATCCGCTTGTTCGTATTAAAAAACTGACAATCTTGGGAAAAACTGAAATTACCCATATATTCGACCGTGAAAGTGAAGACGAAGTACATGTACAGCAATTTCAAACAGTTTTGGACAGAATGAAAGCGGCGCAGAACATGGGAAAAAATATCAAATATCAGTTAGGGTACAGCAATTTTACTTTTGAACTATGGATTATTCTCCATAAAGCGGATTGTAATGGAAGCCTGACCAATCGGCGCCAATACCTTGCTCCGCTTAATCGTGCATATGGGGAGGATTTTGAGAACCTTTTTCAGTATAAGCAAGAGGAGAAATTTAAAAGGATTCTCAGTAAACTGACCCTGGAAGATGTTCGTTCTGCTATTCAAAGGTCAAAAGTAATTATGCAGCGTAACCGTACAAATGGTTGTGTAGAACAGAAATATAAAGGTTACAGTTATTATAAAGAAAATCCATCACTTTCCATATGGGAGGTGATGGAGAAAATCCTGAAAGACTGCGGACTACTTTAAATGTGATCGGTATGTTTGAACAGTTTTAGGTAAAATAAAAACCAGATAATAAAAAAAGCCGCCGGTATCTACCGACAGCTTATTCAGCGGAGATGGTGGGATTCGAACCCACGTGCCCAGTTAAGGACTAAACGATTTCGAGTCGTTCTCGTTATGGCCGCTTCGATACATCTCCGGACATACTGAGTGCTGCCGTAACCGGCAGCACTTATATTCTATAGTAATTTTCCGTATTCTGCAAGTGGTAAATTTCAATTCTGCGGTCGGATTTGCTCTTTTGGCAGCTGTTCAGTCCCTTCAGAGTTACCATTTTTACGTCACAGTTTACCCCGCATTCTTAACCGGTTTTTTTCCGGGATACTTTTTTACCTTTTCCTTCCCCGTATTCCTGTCGGCTTCCGGCTTTGTTTCCCTCTTGATTGTTCCGGAAAGGAAGAAGGAAAGCTTTGCGCTGGCCGGCCCCACCAGCTCATAGAGAACAGAGGAGGATAAAATAATGGTCAGCAGAAGATTGCCGATTTCCGCAGGAAGCAGCCGCTGTCCCAGGAAAGCAAGGCCAATTGCCACCCCTGCCTGGGGAATCAGCGCCAGCCCCATATAATTTCGGTGGGAAGCCGGCATTTTAGTCAGGACGCAGCCCAGATACATTCCGCCGTACTTCCCGAGGATGCGGATCAGGAAATAGGTCATTCCAATAACCCCGGCTGTTTTCAGCGCAGTAAGATCAAGGCTCATGCCGGAAACAATGAAAAACATGGAAAGCACAGGAGGCGTAAAACGATCCACCTGACGGAACAGCTTCTTATCCTCGGTAAGATTAATATAGGAAGCGCCGAAGACCATACAGGAAAGCAGCGGCGACAGCCCGAAAGCGGAGCACAGCCCGGATATCCCCGTGAGCATGGCGATGGCCAGAATCAGACGGTTATCCTTGCTCCGGGCGGGCGTCAGCAGCCTGGAAAGCAGATAGCCGCAAAGGAAACCTATTCCCAGCGCCGCCACATTATAAACAACAGGAAGAAGCACATCCATTATCCGGATATGGCCGCTGCTTCCGGCATTGATGACAGCCACCACCACACTGAAGGTAAGCAGGCAGACCACATCGTCGAGCGCCACCACCTGCAGCAGCACATTTACGTAATCGCCCTTGGCATGATACTGCCTGATGGTCATCATCGTGCTCGCCGGTGCGGTAGCCGTGGCGATTGCGCCCAGAATCAGGCAGAAATCCCAGGACAGGTGAAAAATCAGCCGCATGCTTACCGTAACAAGCAGGCCGGCCAGCAGAGATTCCCAAAGCGTAACGGTTACCACCTTCCAGCCCGTTTTCATTAAAACATCCTTTTTAAAAAACTTTCCCACGCCGAAAGCGATGAAGGCCAGCGCAATATCGCTGACAAACCCCATATGATCCAGGATGTGGGAGGGCACCAGCGCCGCGACCTGCGGCCCGATCAGCACGCCCGCAAGGATGTAGCCGCTCACATTCGGAAGATGCAGCCGTTTGGTCAGGCGGGTGAGAAGAAACCCCGCAAAAAGTATGATAGATAAAGAACATAAGACGAGAGTCGCCTCGTCCAGATTATTATAAAATTCTTTCATGAAAAAAGACCCCCTTGTATTGCTATATTCCCCTTCTATGGTACAATTATATCAACGAAAACCATAAAGGCAAATTATGATTTATAACTATCTCATTATGAAAATTTATGAGGAGGCATTCCATGATAGATCCCAAGCTCGTCACTCTTCTTACGGTTAATGAACTGAACAGTTTCACCAAAGCGGCGCAGAAGCTTTCGCTTACCCAGCCGGCTGCCAGCCAGCATGTCAGGCAGCTGGAGAAGGAGCTTGGGGTTACCATTTTTGTCCGCGGGGAGGGAAATCTCAAGCTGACGAGCGAAGGAGAAATCGTTATCAAGTACGCTAAAAGAATAGTAAGCCTGTATCAGAACCTGCAGCAGAGCCTGAAGGATGAAAGGAGGCATGCCCGGAAAATAACAGTGGGCATCACACATACCTCCGAAAGTAATATCATGGTGGAGGTACTGGCGAAATACAGCAGCTTCAGCGAAGGTACACGCATAACAATTATTTCTGATGCCATAAATAATCTTTATATGAAACTGAAAACCTATGAGATCGATCTGGCCATTGTGGAAGGCAGGATTACGGATCCCAATTTCAATTCGGTCATGCTGGATACAGATTCCCTGATTCTGGCCGTATCCAATAAGAACCCGCTTTCTAAAAAGAGCATGGTGACCCTGAATGAGCTGAAGAAAGAGAACCTGATTCTGCGCCTTCCGGATTCAGGAACCCGAAATCTTTTTATTTCCCATCTGGAGAGCAATAATGTATCACTGGATGAATTTAATGTCATACTGGAAGTAGACAACGTGGCAACCATCAAGGATTTGGTGCGCCGGGATTTCGGCGTTTCCATACTGGCAAGGAGCGCCTGCGCAAACGAACTGAAAAAAGGGAAGATGGCGGGACTGCCCATTGAGAACCTGAGCATGACAAGAGAGATAAATATGGTATACCATAAGGATTTTGAACATACGGATCTGCTGCAGAACATCATGCGTATTTATAATGAATACTCCGTGGCCGGAGCCGTGGAAGGAAAAGTGCGGCCCAAGGAAGTCCATTTCGTTGACACTCCCGACCAATTATTGTAAGATACAAGCGGATCCGAAAAAATGCCTGTTTTACAGGCTGTGGAGGCTTTGAATGGTATATTTGATACTTGTGTGCGCAGTGGTGATTATGCTGCTCCTTTTTACCCGATCCGAATACCGGACCATGCAGCTGATATCCATGTTTCTGGTTTTGTTTTTCTTCCTGACATCACTGTGCTTTTTTATTTTATATTTTTGTAAATCCTCATTTAACCTGAGTATATTCCTGCGTTATTTCCTGGTGCCCAGGGGGATGGCGGCCAGGCTCTATTCCCTGAAGATTTCCAGGGAAGCCGTAATAAACTGCCTGAATATCAGCAGTATTCTGTTTACGGCAAGCAATCTGGTGTTTGCAGCCTCCTTCATGAAGCAGGAGGAGAGGAAAAAATGCAGAAGGCTCTGCCCCGCGGCGGCAGCCTTTTTCCTTCTGGAATACATCATTTGCAGCCCTGGAATTTATATCCGCGCCTATTCGTTCCTCTATCCGGCCCACATGACGGTTTCCGGCGTGGAAAGGCTGTGGAACGGTATGGGAACGGCTACCTCTGTCATGAACCTGCTGCTCCTTTTTCTTTGTCTGGGAAGTATACTGGTGAGCCTGCTCCGAGTGCCTCATATTAAGGTGTACCGGATGTCCCTGATCATCATTCTGATATCGTATTTTATGCTGATCCTATGCTATCTGATGTTCATGGGGCGCCTCCCGATGCAGATGATAAAGTACTCGAAGGCAATGGATGTTGTTACCTATAAAATGCTGTTTATGAACAGCTACATCCCGTTATACCGCGCGCTGCCCTACCTCATTTTACTTTTTATCATCCTGATGCTTGCCTGGAGCTACCGATTGAATGCGCTTCGGACTAAGATGGAAAATTATAGCCTGGAGGTATCCCAGAGCATCAATGCGGTAAACATGTCCACCCGGGTTTTCTGCCATTTTATGAAAAATGAACTGCTCAACCTGCAGGCCGAGGTGGAAAATCTGGAGGTGAGAGAGGAAGACAGCAGGGACAAGGAGCTTCTGGTGGAGCATTGTGAAGCGCTTTACGGGCGGCTGGACGATATCCACAGGCATATCAAGGACAACACCATGAATTTCCGCAGGCTGCAGCTGGGAGAGCTGGTACGGCAGACCGTGGAGGATACGAAGTCTTCCAGGCCGGAAACGGATATAGAGTGGTCGGTGAGCATTCCCGGTGAGGACCCGGAGGTATTTGCAGACAGGGAATTTATCGGCCAGGCGCTCATTAACCTTCTCAACAATGCCTGCGATGCCCTCAGGCAGGTGGAAGGGAGAACCAGGAAAATTCAGGTAATGCTGCTGGCTGACAGCCGGTGGGGAATTATCGATGTAAAGGACAACGGCTGTGGAATACCCGAGGAAGACCTGGTGAATATCTTCACCCCCTTTTTTACCTCGAAGCCAATGACAAAGAGCTGGGGCATGGGCCTGACACTGACACATAAAATCATTACCGACTCCGGCGGTAAAATCGATGTGGAAAGCGAAGTGGGCCAGGGAACCGTATTCCACGTATACCTCCCGGTTACCCGGATATAGCATGCATGCAGATAGGAGTAAAGCTGAAGCCCTGCCTTCAGCCTTCCTGATTTAAGTGCGTGCTTTGCACGCAGATAGGAGTAAAATGATTAAAGTATTAATTGCGGAGGATATGCCCGCGCTTTTGAAAAAATACCAGCGGCTGCTGGAAAAAGACGGCGAGCTTGAAGTGGTTGCCGCCGTTCAGAACGGCTATGAGGCGGTAATGAAAACCGTGCTCTGCCAGCCCGATGTCATTCTGATGGATATTGAAATGGAAACCAGGACCGCAGGCCTGGATGCGGCCAGCCAGATCCTGTCCCAGTATCCCCAGGTAAAAATCATCATCCTCACCTCCTACGAGGATGATGATAACGTATTCCAGGCCTTCAAGCTGGGAGTATCCGATTATGTGCTGAAAAATTCCGGCCAGGAGGAGCTGATCACCTGCGTGAAGGATGCCTATTACGGCCGTTCCCCTATACGGCCTGTGATCGCGGAGAAAATCCGCCGCGAATTCCAGCGGGTAAAGCAGAGCGAAGACAGCTTCCTGTATAATCTCATGCTGGTAACCCAGCTGACCCAGACGGAAATTGATATCCTTGATCTGCTCCGCCAGGGCTATGAACGTCCGGAAATCTGCGCCATGCGCTGTGTGGAAATGACAACCCTGAAAAGACATATCCACAATATCCTTAAAAAATTCGATCTTGATTCCATGGCGGAAGTGGTAAAAAGGGTCAATGATCTTAAAATTTATGATTACCTTCATAATGTAAAAAATATGGATCTGAAGGACGCAAAATGAAGCAGAAAATAAAACATTTCCTGATACTTACGATTTTCCTGCTTTCCCTGTCCTTCCTTGCTTCCTGCCAAAAAGTGCAGAAGGAGCAGGATACGCAATACAGCGACAGCCAGCCGGCGGGAAAGCAGAAAATTATTTGCTATGATGTAACGGTCAGCGCTCCCTACATGGAAGATCTGGTCAAAGTTTTTAATGCACAAAGCAGTACGACCGAAGTGGAAATGCGCTACCTGGAGGATTCTGAATACGAAGACCGGCTGAATAAGCTTCTGGAAGAAGGCGGCCAGGCGGATGTAATCTGGCTTCGCCAGCCCTCCAAATCCAACCGCATGGCGGAGGCGGGACAGCTCTTTGATCTGTCCCAGCTGGTGGGCGGCAGCGCACTGGATATTTCCAAATACGGCCAGTCCCTGGATATCGTAAAGCTAGATGAAAGTATATATTCCCTGCCCTTCATCCAGAATATCTGGCTCCTGTTTTACAACCGTGACATTTTTGACGGCCTGCACATGGACTATCCCGGACAGATGACCTGGGAGGAATATGCGGACCTGGCGGCACGCATTGACGGCACGGCGCCAGACGGACAGAAGAGGTGGGGCGGCTACCTTCCCATATGGGTTCCCAACCTGGGGGCGCTGGAGCTGGGAGAATATCTTTATGATGACGAGCTTCCCACCACAAAAGAGTTCCTGCAGCTGATGGACAGACTCTACAACCAGGATCACAGCCATCCCAACCCCGTGGAAATGGAAGAAATCTACACCCCTGGCTATGAAGCCTTCCTGGACGGTGGAATCGGCATGATGATTAATGGTGACTGGACCATACAGATCCTTCAGAACCTGGAAGCCTCCGGGACCGTTAGCTGCCGCTGGGACGCGGCGCCGCTTCCCCTGTCGGAGGGCGTGGAACCGGGGACCTCCGTGGGGAGCAACTCCTACCTGGCGGTTTATTCCGGCAGCAGCTATCCGGAAAATGCCTTTGAATTCCTGGAGTTTGCCTGCGGAGAAGAAGGGGCCTCCATCCTGGCCTCTCACTACTGCTTCCCCTCCTATTTTACGGAAGAAGGCAGGGAAAGCTATAAGCAGAACGCAGGCGCCATCCATGTGAACTTTTTCTTTGACGCCATCCTGCAGAATGAAGAAGGCAAGCACGTTCTGTATCAGGATCTGAGGGATATTTTTGATAAAGAAGCCGTCTCATACCTGAAAGGGGAAAAGACTCTGGATCAGACCATGAAGGATTACCTGAAGGAACGAAACAACCTGAACCGAAATTAAAGAAGGGCTGAAATTTCAACTCCCCCATTTTAACGCTTCACGTCAAGCGCATATATTTCAAAGAAAATACGCCTGATTACTGTTATTGCGTACATCAGTTTCAGAGGGAGGGTGTAGAAAAATTCATCCTCTTTTTGCAGTTCTGCTGTTGCACCCCAACTTTAAAATTTATGCCAAACGCCTGATTTACGGTAAAAACCGAAGAAATCAGGCGTTTTTTTTATACCTGTAAGGTGTAGATTTTTTGTGACTTTTCAGAATGAATGTAAAAGCTATAATGAAAACATCAAGTGACTGGAAACAAAAGTTCAAAGGAGGACATTATGAAAAAGAAAGCATTAAGCATTCTTCTTACGGCTGCCATGGCAGTAACCCTGCTGGCAGGATGCGGAAGCTCTTCCGACAATGCAGGAAGCACCGCAGCATCAGGAGACACAACCGCAGAAAGCGCCGCAGGCTCAGAAGCTGCCGCAGGTTCTGATAAAACAGTAGTAAATTTCTACTACTCCACCGACCTGGAAAAAGTGGCACAGAAAGAAATCGAAGCATTTAACACTGCCAACAGCGACATTGAAGTGGTGGGACACAGCATCGCAGAAGGCGATTATGACGATAAGGTTAAGGTAATGACAGCAGGCGGTTCCACAGACGCCGATATTTACTGGGTACGTACCCCTGCGCAGATGGCACAGTATACCGCCAACGGCGCTTTTGTAAACCTTGCCCCCTATGCTGAGAAATCCGGCGTGGATCTTTCCCCCATCAAGGAAACCTCCCTTGCAGGCGTTACCGACGCTGACGGCGCCTTTTACGGATACCCCACAAGCGGTTCCTGCTGGATGCTTTTCTACAATAAGGAACTGTTTGACGCCAAAGGAATCGATTATCCTGAAAACCTCACATGGAACGAATACCTTGACCTGATTAAGGAGCTCACCGGTGAAGAAGACGGAACCAAATACTGGGGTGGCCTGATGCCTATCTGGACTCCCAACCTGGGCGCTGTCGCAGCAGGCGAATACCTGGATGACGAAAGCCTGACAAGAACCAAAGAATTTGCACAGATTCAGCACCGTATGTACGTGGATGACGCAAGCGCTCCCGGAATTGCAGAAATGACCTCCGGAACCTTTGACATCAAGGCTTACTTTGAAGCAGGAAATATTTACACCATGATCAACGGCGACTGGATGTTCCGGCTGATGGAAGCTGATTTTGAATGGGGCGCGGCGCCGCTGCCGATTTTCGACGGCGAACCGGAAGGCTCCAGCGTTGGACAGAGCTCCTACCTGGTAATCTCCTCCAACTCCAAGCATCCGGAAGAAGCATACAAATTCATCGAATACTACTGCACCACTCCTGAAGGAACCACCATCATTGCCCAGAACCATGATGTTCCTTCCTATGCAACCGATGAAGCTCTGGAAGTATTCAAATCCGAAGTAAACGTTCCCGGTGTGGAATACCGCTTCTCCGCCAAAATCAAGGACGAGCAGAAGGGCCAGGAAGGCTATGCATCCCTGATTGAAGCTTACAATCAGGAATTACAGCTTTACCTGCTGGATGAGCAGTCACTGGATGCAACGTTTGAAAATTACGCCGAGTTACGTGACGAGATTATGAATTAAGACAGCAGAGTACCCGCGCAATCCGGCACCTCTATTACAGGGGCGCCGGATTTTGCCGGGTAAACATCCGCTCTCCCGGATGGAGGGCGGCACACATGCACAGCTAATTTGCATGGCACAGCATGCAACAAAGGAGGGAATATGGCATCTTCCGTAAAAAAACAACCTAAAAAAAGGATGAGCAGGGCGGCAAGAAGAGAAGCTATCTCAGGTTACCTGTATCTGCTCCCCAATTTTATCGGATTTTTCATTTTTACAGCAATCCCGATCATCCTGGGGCTCTTAATCAGCTTCACTGACTACAACGGTTTCAAATGGAATTTTGTGGGACTGCACAACTACATCAAAATGTTCGGGGACTCCCAGTTCAAGGCGGCCCTGGTAAATAACCTGATCTACTCCCTGGTGAGCGTGCCGCTTACCATTGCTTTTTCATTGATTCTGGCCCTGGCCCTGAACCGGAAGCTGTTTGGCGGCGGATTTTTCAAGACCGTGTTTTTCTTCCCCAACCTGACCTCCATGGTAGCCATTGGCTGTATCGCCATGCTGCTGTTCCAGCCGGTAGACGGCCCCGTCAACCAGGTACTGCGCGGCATCGGCATTGCCCAGGAGCATCTTCCCAAATGGTTCATGTCCACAAAAACAGCGCTTTTAACGGTTATCATCGTCGTTGTGTGGAAGCAGGCCGGTTATTACATGATCATGTTCATGGGCGGGCTTAAGAGCATTCCCAACCATTTATATGAAGCGGCCCAAATCGACGGCGCCAACTCCTGGAAACTGTTCTGGCATGTGACCTGGCCCATGCTTTCCCCCACAACCTTCATGGTAACCATCCTCTGCTTTATCGCGTCCTTCCAGGTATTCGACATCATCAATGTTACCACGCAGGGAGGACCCGGACGCTCCACCAGCGTGCTGGTATTCCGTATTTATAAAGAAGCCTTCGGAGAATGGAAAATGGGCTATGCATCGGCGATTGCATATTTCCTGTTTGTAATCATTCTGATCATAACACTGATTCAGTGGCAGGGTCAGAAAAACTGGGTAAACGAGGATTAAAGGAGGTTTGGCATGGCAAAATCAAAAGACGGACAGAACAAAAAGAAAATGAAAATCAGCACCGTCCTGATTTTTTTCTTCTGTTCTATTGTCGCATTTACAATGTTAGTTCCCTTTGTGTGGATGGTCAGCGCTTCCTTTAAGCTGAATTCGGAGATTTTCTCCTATCCCGTAAAATGGATTCCCGAGGTATTCCGTACCCTCAATTATGAAAAGGTATGGCAGAGCATTCCGTTCCTGCAATATTTCCTGAACACGCTGAAGCTGGCGGTCATTATCACACTGCTCCAGCTGTTCACCTGCTCCCTGGCGGCATTTGCATTCACCAAACTGCATTTCCCCGGCAGAGACAAGATATTCGTGGCTTACCTGGCAACCATGATGGTTCCCTGGCATGCAATCATGATTCCGCAGTTCATCGTGGTAAAGGCTTTCGGCATGTACAATACCCACCTTTCCCTCATCGTCCTGCAGGCCTTCAGCGCCTTTGGCGTATTCCTTCTGCGCCAGAACATGCTGAGCATTCCAGACAGCCTCCATGAGGCGGCCAAAATTGACGGCTGCTCCACCTTCGGCATCTACCGTAAAATCATTCTTCCCCTGTCCCAGAACGGCCTGGCTACCCTGACGGTACTCACCTTCAACAGCGTATGGAACGACTACATGGGCCCCATGATCTATCTGGACAGCGACAGGCTGAAAACCATCCAGCTGGGACTGGCAAGCTTCCAGCAGCAGTTCTCCGCAGACTATGGTGCCATCATGGCGGGTACGGTATGCTCCGTCATCCCGATTATCATCGTCTACTGCATCGGCCAGAAGTATATCGTGGAAGGCGTTGCCTTTGCCGGAGTAAAAGGCTGATTTCATGTAACAGCTCAGGACGACGGACCTCCTGGGCCGTTACGGTTTCCCCGGAAATCAGGAACCGGCTCACACAATGATCCCTCCGGCGGACCGTATTCAAAGGTTGACTGTAATCACAGGATATTGTATAACGAAAATGGACCCGCGCTTAGCGTGGGTCCGATTATTATTCTGAAAAATACACCAGACAGGAGCACACATGAAAACAGTAGAAACTCATCCCATTCAGGATTCCCAGGCCCTTCTTGTGGGCTGGCTGCATCCTTATTATGAAGAAATGGCGCACAGGAAAAAACGCCCCTGCGCCGTAATCTGCCCCGGCGGAGCTTATAAATACTGCTCCGACAGAGAGGCCGATCCCATTGCTGAAGCCTATTTCGCCAAAGGCTTCCAGGTATTTATCCTCTACTACAGCACAACAGGCAGGGAACTGGAACGCCCGGCCACCGGCCTGCGTCCTCTGGGCGAGCTGTCCGAAAGTGTGGTACATATCCGTGAAAACAGCGCCCTTTACGGCGTGGATCCGGAAAAAATCGCAGTCATCGGCTTTTCCGCAGGGGCCCATCTGGCGGGGAGCCTGGGCGTCCACTGGAACAGTGAAAAACTGCGGGAATTTTATCCTTCAGAGCCTGGGAAAAACCGCCCCGACGCCATGGTCCTCAGCTATCCCGTGATTTCCGCCCGGCCGGAAGCACATCCCGAATGGCATGACAGCTTCAGCGCCCTGCTGGGACCGGACCGCACTCCGGAGGAGGAAGCCTTTTTCTCCCTGGAAGAACAGGTCAATGAAGAAACGGTGCCGGCCTTCTGCTGGCATACCATGGATGACGACTGTGTCTGCGTAGCCAACACCATGCGCTTTGTTAAAAGCCTCTACGAACACGGCATCCCTGCGGAATGCCACCTGTTTGAACATGGCCACCACGGCCTGTCCATGTGCACTGAAGAGGTGGGAGACGATTACCCCCACGTGGCCCACTGGTTCGAAATGAGCTGCGAATGGCTGAACACCCGTTTTCACTGGAACCCCTAAAAAATACAGAACCGGAAAGAAAAGCAGGAAAGATCCCCCGGCTCTGTAACAGTACGGTTATCCGGACTGTAACAATTTTTCACAATAAATTGCCTGTGCACGATTCCGTGTGCAGAAGGGAGAAAATATGGCAAAAAAAATGTTATACGGCGGAGACTATAATCCCGAGCAATGGGAGGAATCCGTATGGGAAGAAGACATGCGCATGTTCCATCTGGCAGGGATAGACTGCGTAACACTGAACGTATTCAGCTGGGCGGCCCTGCAGCCTGACGAGGTAACCTACCGTTTTGAGCGCCTGGACAAAATTATGGACCTGGTGCGCAGGAATCACCTGAAGGTAGTCCTTGCCACCTCCACAGCCGCCCACCCCGCCTGGATGGCAAAAAAATACCCGGAGGTGCTGCGCACGGAATTCAACGGCATGAAACGTAAATTCGGCAGCCGCCACAATTCCTGCCCCAACAGCCCCGTCTATCAGAAATATTCAAGGGCGCTGGCCGAAAAGCTGGCTGAAAGATACGGAAAATATGACAATATCGTAGCCTGGCACATCTCCAACGAATACGGCGGAGAATGCTACTGCGAAAACTGTGAAAAAGCCTTCCGCGTATGGCTGAAGGAAAAATACGGCACCATAGAAGAAGTCAACCGCGCCTGGAACACCAGCTTCTGGGGCCATACCTTCTACGACTGGGATGAAATCGTGGCGCCCAACCTGCAAAGCGAACATTTTGCGGAAAACCGCACCACCTTCCAGGGGATTTCCCTGGACTACCGCCGTTTTAACTCCGATTCCATGCTGAATAATTACCGCGCGGAATATGAGGCTGTAAAAGCCGTAACCCCCAACATCCCGGTCACCACCAACCTCATGGGCTTTTACAAACCCCTGGATTACCAGAAATGGGCGAAATATCTGGACTTTGCCTCCTGGGACAACTATCCCGACACTGTGGATACCAATGCGGCTGTGGCCATGCGCCATGACCTCATCCGCGGCCTGAAGCAGGGAGCCCCCTTTGTTCTCATGGAACAGACGCCCAGCGTAACCAACTGGCACCCCTATAACCTCCTCAAACGCCCCGGCGTCATGCGCCTTTTAAGCTACCAGGCAGTAGCGCACGGTGCGGATGCGGTCATGTTTTTCCAGATGAGAAGAAGTATTGGCGCCTGCGAAAAATTCCACGGCGCAGTCATTGACCATGTAGGCAACGAAAATACCCGCGTCTTCCGTGAGATCAGCCAGCTTGGCCATGAACTGGAAGCCCTGGGCGACCTTACCCTTGACTCCAGGACACCCTCCCGGGCTGCGATCATGGTGGACTGGGATAACTGGTGGGCTCTGGAATACTCCGCCGGCCCCAGCTGCGAACTGAAATACATGGACGAAATTCTCCTCTACTATACAGCCCTCTACGAAAAAAACGTGCCCGCCGACATCATTTCCACAGAAGACGACCTGTCACAATACAGCGTAGTTATCGCCCCCGTCCTCTACATGACGAAACCCGGCACAGATGAAAAAATCCGTAGCTTTGTCAGGGAAGGCGGCACCTTTGTCACCACCTTCTTCAGCGGCATCGTAGACGAACACGATCTGGTCATCACCGGCGGCTATCCCGGAAAACTGCGCGACATCCTGGGTATTTGGGTAGAAGAGACAGACGCCCTCCCCTCCTATATGAAGAACAGCTTCACCTGGAACGGAAAAACCCACGAAGCCGGAATTATCTGCGACATCATGCACATGGAAACAGCGCAGTCCCTCGCTGTTTACGACAGCGACTTCTACGCAGGGACCCCCGTGCTCTCCGCCAACGCCTACGGAAAAGGACACGCCTACTACGTAGCCACCCGATCCGACAAAGACTTTTACGCAGATTTCCTGCAGCACATACTGGACGAACAGAATATCACCCCCGTATACCCACCCTGTGAAGGCGTGGAAATCACAGAAAGGGACAAAGACGGAAAAAGATTCCTCTTCTTCCTCAACCACAACGACTTTCCCGTCTCCCTCCCCCTGGAAACCGATGGCAAAAGCCTCCTGGAAAACCGCCCCTGCAAAGCCGGAACCACCCTCCAACTCCCCCCCAAAGGCGCCGCCATCTACCAATGCTGACATCCCTCCGATTATAAATCTCATAAAATTTATAACTCTACTTTCCCTTCACAGTTACTGCCAGAATCCATCCCCAATCGCTTTACAGGATGGATTCCGGCACACCTAAATCACTTCCCTGAAATCAACACACGAAATACGCTGACCTTTCCGATCTGAAACCAACATTCCCCCATCATCCTTCCTCAACACTCCCCTCCCCCTCACCCCCAGGCCGCCCCCTGACACAACTCTCTTGAACCCCTCCCCCCGGAAAAAAACGATGTACATCCCTTTGGAAATATTATATAATTTTAGATATATTGGTGTATTTCCCGATTGGCGGGAGACACTGCATACAGAACGGTTTTCTCACAGAGAAGGGAATCGGGATGGCAAAAATAAAGGAGGGTTCTATCCATGAAGAGAATTGGAATGTTAACCAGCGGCGGGGATTGCCAGGCTTTGAATGCGGCCATGCGGGGCGTTGCCAAAACTTTGTTCAATGCGAAGGAAGACGTGGAGATTTATGGCTTCCTTGACGGCTATAAAGGCCTGATTTACGGAAAGTTCCGCATGCTTACCGGTTCTGATTTTTCCGGCATCCTGACAAAGGGCGGCACCATCCTGGGAAGCAGCCGCATGCCGTTCAAGCTGATGCGGGAACCGGATGAAAACGGCCTGAACAAGGTGGAAGCCATGAAACAGAACTACCATAAGCTCCAGCTGGACTGCCTGGTTATCCTGGGCGGAAACGGGACCCATAAAACAGCCAACCTGCTCAAAGAGGAAGGCCTGAACATCATCACCCTCCCCAAGACGATAGACAACGACCTCTGGGGCACAGATATGACCTTCGGCTTCCAGAGCGCGGTCAATATAGCCACGGAAGCAATTGACAATATCCATACCACGGCAGCCTCCCACGGAAGAGTATTCATTATAGAGGTGATGGGCCATAAGGTGGGCTTCCTTACGCTGAATGCGGGCATGGCAGGCGGCGCGGACGTCATCCTGATACCGGAGATCCCCTATGACATCAATAAAGTGATTGACGCAATCAAAGAGCGCCATGACAGAGGCAGCCGCTTTACCATCCTGGCGGTGGCAGAAGGCGCCATTTCCAAGGAAGATGCCAAGCTCTCCAAGAAAGAATACAAGAAAAAACTGGAGAATTACACCTATCCTTCAGTTTCCTATGAGATTGCGGACCAGATTGCCAAGAAGAGCGGAATGGAGGTCCGTGTCACTGTACCCGGACATACCCAGAGAGGCGGCACCCCGTGCCCGTATGACAGAGTTTTTGCCAGCAGGCTCGGTTCAGAGGCGGGCAAACTGATTCTGAAAGGAGAATACGGCTTCATGGTTGGCTATAAAAACCGTGAAATTGTAAAAGTGCCTCTGGAAGAAGTAGCCGGCAAGCTGAAGATGGTGGATCCCGGTTCATCCATTGTAAAGGAAGCCAAGATGCTGGGAATCAGCTTCGGAGATTAAGAATGGAAGATGAGGTAAAAAATGTCTTACACAGCTCTTTACCGTAAATTTCGCCCGGAACGCTTTGAGGACGTGAAGGGCCAGGACCACATTGTCACGACACTGAGGAACCAGATAGAGGCGGACCGCATCGGACATGCCTATCTGTTCTGCGGGACAAGAGGAACAGGAAAGACAACCATAGCAAAAATTTTCGCGAAAGCCGTCAACTGTGAACACCCGGTTGACGGCTCTCCCTGCGGTGAGTGCCGGAGCTGCCGTGCCATTGCGGCGGCAGCCAGCATGAATGTGATCGAAATCGACGCCGCCTCCAACAACGGCGTGGACAACATCCGCGAAATTGTGGATGAGGTTTCCTATTCACCGGCAGAAGGACGGTTCAAGGTTTATATCATCGACGAAGTGCATATGCTTTCCATAGGGGCCTTCAACGCCCTGCTCAAAACGCTGGAGGAACCGCCCTCCTATGTTATTTTTATCCTTGCAACCACAGAAGTGCATAAAATCCCGGTGACCATCCTTTCCCGGTGCCAGCGCTACGATTTTAAACGAATAACCATCGATACCATCACCGGCCGGCTGCGGGAGCTGATGGTCCAGGAACAGCAACAGGTGGAAGAAAAAGCGCTCCGCTACGTGGCAAAGGCTGCGGACGGTTCCATGCGTGACGCCCTGAGCCTTCTGGATCAGTGCATCGCCTTCCATTATGGGAAGGAACTCACCTATGACATGGTTCTGGATGTGCTGGGCGCGGTGGATACCGAGGTCTTCAGCCGCCTTCTGCGCGCCGTCCTGGACAGAAGCGTTACTGACTGTATCGGCATCCTGGAAGAAATTGTCATGCAGGGAAGGGAGCTTACCCAGTTTGTGTCCGATTTTGCATGGTATCTCAGGAACCTGCTTCTTATCAAAACTTCGGATGAAGGCGCGATTGAAGATGTCATTGACGTATCCAGTGATAATCTGGTACGCTTAAAAGAAGAGGCCGAAATGGCGCAACCCGATGCAATTATGCGCTACATCAGGGAGCTGTCGGAGCTTTCCGGACGTATCCGCTATGCCGGACAGAAGCGCATTCTGATAGAAATGGCGCTGATCAAGCTGTGCCGCCCGCAGATGGAGGTCAGCCAGGATTCCCTTCTTGACCGGCTGCGCGCGGTGGAACAGCAGCTGGAAAAAGGCATTGTCATGCAGGCCCCGGCCGGAACCCAGGCCGCAGGAGGCACTGCCGCAAACGCCCCTTCCGGAGCCGCGCAGACATCCCTTACCAGGGCAGAACTGCCCAAGGCCATACCTGAGGATGTCTCCAAAATAGTGGCCAACTGGCCCACCCTGGTGGGACAGACCGCCATGCCCATGAAGCTCTATCTGAAAAAAGCAAAACTCAGCCTTGGGGGCGATAACCGGCTGATGCTGGTAGTGGAGGATGGCCTGGCTTCCGATTACTTCCTCAAGCAGGAAGGCAACAAACAGGAGCTGGAAAAGCTTCTTTCCGAATTTTCGCAAAAGCAGATAGAGGTCAATATCACAGCCTCCCGTTCCGACAGGGACTTTGAGGATTCCTACGTGGATCTCACACAGATCATCCACATGGAAATAGAAGAAGAGTAACAGCCCGGCTGTCTGAACCGTTATAATAAAGAGCAGAAGATGAAACAGCTTAAGCAGGCCATTGACAGAAAGCCTGCAATGCGGTACAAATAATACAATTAATGCAACTGCAGGTACTGAACAGTTACCAACCAGGCAGAAATAAGGAGGATTTATTTATTATGGCAAAAAGAGGCGGATTTCCCGGAGGCGGAATGCCCGGAAACATGAATAACCTGATGAAGCAGGCACAGAGAATGCAGCGTCAGATGGAGGAAAGCCAGAAAGAACTGGAAACCAAGGAATTTACGGCGAAAGCAGGCGGCGGGGCGGTAGAGGTTACCGTAACCGGAAAGAAGGAGGTTACCAAGGTAAAGCTTACAGAGGAAGTAGTTGATCCCGACGATATCGAAATGCTTGAAGACCTGGTGGTTGCCGCAGTAAATGAAGCCATGCGCATGGCCGAGGAAGCCAATGCGGAGGTAATGAATAAAATGACCGGTGGTCTGGGCGGAGGCTTTCCCTTCTGATGGATCTTTACAGCGGATACATTAATAAATTAATTGATGAACTGGCAGGCCTTCCCGGCATTGGCAGCAAATCTGCGCAGCGCCTTGCCTTCCACATAATCAACATGCCGAAGGCCAAGGTGGAAAAGCTGGCCAGGACCATGACAGAGGCCAAGGAGCATGTCCGCTACTGTGAGGAATGCTATACGCTGACCGACTCCGAAAAATGCCCTATCTGCGCCAATGACCGCAGAGATCATTCCGTTATCATGGTGGTGGAAAATACCAGGGACCTTGCCGCTTATGAAAAGACGGGAAAATATGAGGGCGTATACCATGTCCTGCACGGCGCCATTTCCCCCATGCTCGGCATCGGGCCAAACGATATCAAGCTCAAGGAACTGATGCACCGGCTTACAGGCGATGTAAAAGAAGTGATCATCGCCACCAACTCCAGCCTGGAGGGGGAAACAACTGCCATGTATATAGGGAAGCTGATCAAACCAACCGGAGTCAAGGTGACAAGAATTGCCAGCGGCGTTCCGGTCGGCGGTGACCTGGAATATATAGACGAGGTGACTCTGCTGCGCGCGCTGGAAGGCAGAGTGGAAATGTAGAAAACATATGTGCGTGTTAGCGTGCCCGGGCACGCGGAAGGGAGCGAGAAATGGGAGTACAAAAGGAACTTTTCGGTTCTACTAAAGATGGGAAAGAGGTATACATCTATACCCTTACAAACAGCAGAGGGATGAAGGCCAGAGTGATGAGCTACGGCGCAATCCTTGTGGATTTAATCGTACCGGATAAAAACGGCCATTCAGCGGATGTGGTTCTGGGCTACGACAAGCTGTCCGATTATTTTGTGAACGGATGCTTTTTCGGCTCGGTAATCGGCCCGAATGCAAACAGAATTGCCAATGCAAAATTCACTCTGGACGGCGTGGAATATCATTTAGACCCCAATGACGGCGTGAACAACCTGCACAGCCATAAAGAGTTGGGCAGCCACAAGAGAGTATGGGATGCCTGCGAAGTGGAAAACGGCGTTGTTTTTACTCTGGATATGCCTGACGGAGACATGGGCTTCCCCGGAAACAAGAAGCTGCAGGTTACATATACCGTAAATGAAGAAAACGAACTGAAGCTGGAATATCACGGAACCAGTGATAAAAACACAATTTTCAACATGACCAACCATTCCTATTTTAACCTGGACGGCCATGATGCAGGTGATATTTCCGATCATCTGGTAACACTGCACTCCAAATACTTTACTGAAATTCTTCCCGGAGCCATCCCCACCGGAAAACTGCTTCCTGTAGAAGGCACGCCCATGGATTTCAACGCCCCCAAGAAAATCGGGGCAGACATTGACAAAGAATGGGAACAGCTGGAGCTTGTAGGCGGCTATGATCATAACTGGTGCCTGGATAACTATGACGGAAACGTAAGACTTGTTGCTGAGGCTTCCAATCCGTCCGGCAGCAGGACTATGAAGGTTTTCACAGATCTGCCCGGCGTACAGTTCTATACCAGCAACGGCATGGCGGAACAGACCGGCAAGGGCGGAGCTAACTACGGAAACCGCACAGCCTTCTGCCTGGAAACACAGTTCTATCCTGACACGGCCAACGAACCTGATTTCCCGTCCGCCGTATTCGGACCGGACAAGGAATACAACACCGTTACCATTTTCCGGTTTGAATAAACTGCCTGTTCCCCTTATATTAGGAAACAAGCGGCATATAATGTAGAAAAAGCCAGGCCACATACGGCAGGAACCGGGCTGATTCCCTGAAAAAAGGATCAGCCCTGTCTCCTGCCGTTTTTTGTCGGAAAGAATGTTGCCAACGCCGCGTATTCCGCCAAAATATGCGTCCTTTCTCTGCTATATTGAAAGAAAAAAAGGCGGTGGCAGTATGCAGATACCTAAAAATGTAGTGCAGGCAGGCGACGTGGACTCCTGTCACAAAATATACATAGAAGACTACGTACATACTTATTTGTCCCAATGCCGGGATACAGGCAGCTCGGCGGATTTCTGCCTCTATGGCAAAACTGAAAAGGAAGGGGATGTCCGTTACTATTTTATTTATGGTGCGGCCAAGGAAGGCCCCGGATGGGAGATCACAGCGAGACGATATTTTGCAAAACAGAGCAGAATCGGTGAGGCGACCTATGATGATAAAGAAGCCTGGCTTTTTTTTGAAGACGGCTATGCAGCCCCTCTGGAAGGCTACTTTATTTTTTATGAACAAAATGAGGACATGCAGTCTTACCTGATTGCGGTACATCAGAACCAGCCGGGAGAAACCGTGCAGGAGGTAGTGCCCCGGGCGTCCTCCCGAAGCTTTGAACGAAAAACAAGAGGTGGACAGGCCAGAGATAATATCATGGGGAAAAGAGCGGGAGACAGTCCCGAGGGCATACCGGAATCAGAACCCTCGGCACAGGAACCCAGAAGAATCCTGCGCATGCCCAGAAGCTATGACATAGATTCCCCGGAAAAACGGGAAGACAGCGAAAAAATGATGCAGGCTGCCGAAGCACCGGACCTGGGCAGACCGGATTCCAGAGCTTATGAAAGAAAACCGTCCTCCGGCAGACGTTCATTGTTCGGTAACCCGGCCAGCGGATATCCGGGCGGCAAAGGTACAGACGCCAAAAGCACGGAAAGCAGATATCAGGATGGCCAAAATGCCGGCAACAGCTATTCATATGGCAGAAATGCAGCCAGCCAAACTACAGACGGCAGAAATTCGGCCGGCAGGAAGTCAGGCAGCAGTTCCTCCATTTTAAGCCGGGCGGCAGGACTGCTGATTCTCCTGGTGCTCTGTGGAATCGGAGTTACCTCCATTAACCGTTATAATGATATGAAAGAAGCCGGAAATCTCTTCGCAGACGCCGCCCATCAGCCGGAAACCGAAACCTCGGAATATGCATTGGCTGACAGTGCGCTGCAAATCGAAGAAAAACAGGCTTCCCTTCCCGGCAGTGACAATCCGGTACAGCTCCCTAATACCGATGCTTCCGCCCAGGCGTCCGCCAATGCGTCAGCATCCGCCGCAGATGCCAGCCCGTCTGCCGCAGCAGTATCGGTAACGGATCCCTCGTCCATAGACCCGGCTGCAATAACCCAGTCTGGTTCACCTCAGACAGATATAACCCAAACTGGTTCGTCTAAGGCAGATGCATCTCAGACGGGTTCGCCTCAGACAGATATAACCCAGGCTGGTTTGTCTCAGACAGATACATCCCAAACTGGTACATCCCGGACAGGCACATCCCAGACGGCGTCCGGTCAGGCCGATACAAAACAGACAGGTGAGGCACAGCAGACGGACTCCCTTCCAGCCATGTCCTCCTCTGTCAGCAGCGCCGGACAGGATGGACAGGCTGCAGCTGATGCATCATCCATGAATAATACTTCCGTTGCAGACAACACATCCGAAAAAAATGCTCAGGCTGGACAACAGGCCCAGGCAGAGCAGACACCATCCCCAAATAAAGAGCAGGCCCCTGATGAAAATAAGGATGCTGCGCAGCCTGCATCGGACATCACCTCCGAAGCCGTGGCCGCCTCCGCACCGGTTCCCTCCAGCTATACCGTAAAATCCGGCGACAATCTTGCCAATATCTGCCGGCATTTTTACGGAAATCTCGATAAAATGGATGAAATATGCGAACTGAACTCCATCTCCGATCCGAACCGCCTGGCTGCCGGCCAAAAAATTATACTTCCTAAATGAAAATTTATGGTATAATCCCAGTAGGGCAGAGCAAGGTGAGAAAAAAAGCCGCGTGATTTTGCATCAACGAGGCTTTTTTTAATCGGCCCGGCCATAATAAAAGATTAGATTTGAGGATTCCCATGCCAAATGTACGTGACTATCTGCGCAAAAAAGCAGAGCGTAAAGAAAAAAAACCGAATACGCATAATTTTGGCGATCTGATCCTGAAGCACAGAATGGCAATCATAACCAGAACACTGCTGGTGCTTCTTCTGTGTGCAGGACTGGGAGCGACAATATATGTTCAGTTAAAAAACCAGGTATTCAGCAGCTATATAACCCTGTCCTCCATAGAAAAACAGCAGTATGACAGCGCTGCCTGCCTCAGCTATGTCAATGGCTTTCTTACCTACAGCAAGGATGGTATCAGTTATACCGACACCAAAGGAAATGCCCTTTGGAATCAGACCTATGAAATGCAGAATCCTATGGTAAGAGTGGCAGGAACGAGGGTAGCCGGTGCCGACTACAAATAAGCTTGCC
>OBAB01000026.1_pt1 | contig 134154 bp, 97 predicted proteins | sample 1516501 | NCBI WGS metagenome assembly OBAB01 (sample SAMEA2579906, study PRJEB22360) | human gut metagenome
TCTATGGGCTTTGACGAGGTTCTATTCATCTTTAGCTGTAAAAGACGGGATTATAATGCAAAGCGTAAGAGGTTTCAAGCATCCATAATTCTCCTCTGCGCAGACCGTCCGGTCCATCTTTCCCTCAGAAGCCAGGCCGCCATCTTAGGCTGCCTGTTCCTGGTGAAAACGCCCTTTTTATTGCCATCAATGCGGTTTAATCCCTGCTTGGTCTGAAAATCCGCAAATGCCCATACCTGCTCTCCCACCATAAAATCAAGCTCGTCAAACGCTTTATGATATTCCTTCAGGAATTCGCACTGGAATTCCTCCGAAAAGGCCACCGCAGGCATTTTATGCAGGCCGGGTATCGTATCCGCCCCATATTCTGTCATAATCATGGGCCTGTGGTATTTTTCATACCATTCCTTCATTTCACCTGTCACCTGCTCTTTTATCACTTCCGTATGTCCGTGATCCGAATACCATCCGAAATACCTGTTCAGGCAGATCACATCCAGCCACTGGCTGACTTTGTCCGCAGAGGGCCACATGGTATGAACCATCGTCACCGGCCTGGTATTATCAAGGCTGCGCATGGTATCAATTACCTTTTTAAAATAGGGCACGGCCCCGTCCTCACTGGTATCAGCTTCGTTGGCCACACTCCACATGACAACGCAGGGATGGTTTTTATCACGGGCATACATGTCCTTAAGGGTATCCAGATGATGCTCCAAAGTCTTTTCATTGACCCTGGTTCCGTCAAAAACCTTCTTCTCCTGCCAGAAACACATGCCCACAGCCGGCGCCTCGTCAATGATTACAAAACCTTCTCTGTCCGCCATCATCATCAGTTCCTCGGAATAGGGATAGTGGGATGTACGGAAAGAATTTGCCCCCATCCATTTAAGCAGGTTAAAATCCTTCACATTCAAGGCCAGATCCATGCCTCTTCCATGAATCTCACTGTCCTCATGCTTTCCAAAGCCTTTAAAATAAAAGGGCTTCCCGTTAATCAGGAATTCCTTATCCGTCACTTTTACGCTTCTGATACCGAAGGTTTCCGTGTAAGAGTCTTCATCCCCTTCTACACGCAGGCGATACAGATATGCTTTGCCCGGATTCCAAAGCTTCGGGTTTTCAACAGTCAAAGTGACTGTCTCCGCCATATCGGTGCTTTCCGCAGCCGCCAGTCCGTCTTCATCAAGGATCTGGATTTTTTTAATTTTATCCGTTCCGGTAATCCTGCATACAACTTCGGCCCGCGTCATTTCCTGGTTCAGGCCTGTCGTAATCACGATATCCTCAATGTACCTCTTGGGGGTCGTATACAGCTTTACTGGCCTGTGTATACCCGAATAGTTATAAAAATCAAAAAAAGTATCCTGGTAATGATACCCTTCCGGATATCCCTTTCCTTCTTTTGTCACGACTTCTCCGCTGGGAAGGCAGGTCCAGTCCAGGACATTGCTCAATGCAACTGTAAGGCGGAATTCTTTTTCTTCGGATGCTTCCACAATTTCGGTAATCTCTGCTTCAAAAGGTAAAAATCCCCCTTTATGCCGGAGGATTTCCTGTCCGTTTATCCAGCACACCGTATGATGTGCGGCGCTGCCGAAGCGGATTACAATTCGCCTTCCTTCCCAGCCTGCCGGAATGATAAAACTGGTTTCATACCAGACATAACCCACATGCTCCCTCTCTGACGCATCCGTAACAAGGTCATTATAGCTGGAGGGGACAGCCATTAATACGGCGTCTTTTAAGGGAGCTTCATACCATCTTTCAGATATGCCGGAGTTGTTTTTATCAATTTTAAAGTTCCAGATGCCGCTTAAATTTTTCACTTCCCTGACTCGGTTTTCAATAGGATATAACATGCCTTTTCCTCCTGGTTTACGCATTGGTTCTACAGCTATCTTATCAAACGGCTATCGTGAAAAACAGTTCAATATCCGTATTCCCCGCGCTGTCTCGAATTTATAGTCCTGACTGTGACTGAAAAATCAGCAGATTTCCATCGGCTGCCGTTTTTATACTTTCTTCGGCCTGACTTTTTTATTATACTTAATGGTAGCTGTTCTGTACCCTCACAGTTACAATGTATCATTGCTCCGTCTTTTCATCGAAGGAGAGGGACGCAGCAGCTGACCAGAAAAAAAAGCCAGGAGGTTTCTTCATGCAGCAACAAGAAATAAAAGCTCTGCTCTCAGACATGTCACTGGAAGAAAAGATCGGGGAACTTTTTCAGCTTCCCTCTTACTTTTTTAACGGCGACATGGTTACAGGCCCTGCCGGGGAACTAGGAATCACCCCGGATGATCTCCGTGTTTCCGGAAGCTGCCTGTCCATCGCCGGTGCGGAAAGGATCCATGAAATTCAGCAGAAGCACATCGAAAAACACCCGCACCATATCCCCATGCTGTTCATGGCGGACATCATCAACGGATACCGTACCGTATTCCCGATTCCCCTTGCACAGGGCTGTACCTTCGATCCCGGGCTGGCGGAAAAATGCGCTTCCATCGCTGCCCGCGAAGCTGCCGCCGCCGGTCTGCATGTCACATTTTCCCCTATGGCGGATTTGGTCCGGGATGCCCGCTGGGGACGGGTTATGGAATCCACAGGAGAGGATACATACCTGAATGGCCTGATGGCTGCCGCCATGGTGCGCGGTTATCAGGGGGAAAACAATGATTTTTCAAAAAAAGGAGCCCTCGCCGCCTGCTTAAAGCATTTTGCCGGATATGGCGCACCCGACGGCGGCAGGGATTACAATACCGTGGAATTATCGGAACGCACGCTGGCTGAGGATTATCTCCCTGCCTATAAAAAAGCAATCGATGCAGGCTGCGCACTGGTAATGACCTCCTTCAATACCTTAAACCGGATTCCGTCCACAGCAAACCGCCGGCTCCTGCGGGAGGTTCTGCGCGGGGAAATGCAGTTTGACGGAGTGGTGATTTCCGACTGGTGCGCGGTGAGCGAGCTAATCCCCCACGGCATCGCCGCGGATGAAAAAGAGGCTGCTGTCCTCGCGCTGAACGCCGGTGTGGATATTGACATGGCCAGCCCCGTTTATTTGAAAAACCTGAAAGAATTGGCGGAGCAAAAACGAATCGACGAAAAACAGATTGATGAATCCGTCCTGCGCATTCTCACTTTAAAAAACAAACTGGGACTATTTGAAAATCCTTATAAGGACGGCAGTGAGGCGGACGAAAAAGAACTGCTCCTCTGTGCTTCCCACAGGGAGGCCGCAAGGGACTGTGCGGAAAAATCCTTCGTTCTGCTAAAAAATGAAGACAGCTTCCTTCCCCTGAAAAAAGGGAAAGAATCCGTTGCCTTCATCGGACCTTTTACGGACAATCAGCTGCTGTACGGCTCCTGGTCCTTCTTTGGGGATGAGCAGGACTGTGTTACCGTAAAAGCCGGAGTGACCCAAAACTATCCTGATGCCGATGTCTTTTTTGCCCAGGGCTGCCCTACCGCAGATCCCGGCACAAACGTTCTCGGCTTCCAGAAAACGCCCCCGAAAGAAGAATTTGATCTTCAGGAGGCATTGGACACAGCGGTGGAACTTGCAAAAAAGGCGGATAAAGTCGTTCTCACCCTTGGAGAGCACCGCGACTTTTCCGGCGAAGGCGCCAGCCGCGCTGATATTACGCTGCCGTCCTGCCAGCTGGAATTGTTCCATAAAATCTGCGAAGTAAATCCCAATGTCTGTGTGGTGCTGTTTAACGGCCGCCCGCTGGACATCCGTGAAATAAACCAAAAGGCAAAGGCCATCCTGGAAGCCTGGCTGCCCGGGACCGAAGGCGGCAATGCGCTGGCCGGAATTCTCTACGGAGACGCATCCCCCTCCGGAAGGCTCAGCATGTCCTTCCCCTATTGTGTGGGGCAGGTTCCCGTACATTATAACCATATGAGCACAGGCAGACCTTTTGCCGGGGATTACCGCACCACCCGCTATAACTCCAAATATCTGGATATCCCCAACGAGCCGCTTTATCCTTTTGGGTATGGCCTGACCTACACTGCTTTTGAATATTCAGACATCAGCCTGGATTCGGATATCCTGCACAAAGGTGACAGCATCTGCGCATCCGTACGCGTGACCAACACCGGAGAGCGTCCCGGAACAGAGACCGTCCAGATGTATCTTCATGATGTGTCCGCAAGCGTAACCCGTCCTGTCCGTGAGCTGAAGGGGTTTTGTAAGGTATTTCTGGAGCCGGGTGAAAGCCGTGTCGTAGCTTTCCCGATTACGGAGGACATGCTCCGTTTTTATAATATTACTATGGACTATGTAAGTGAACCAGGCCAATTTGAGGTATTCATCGGTTCTGACAGTACCACCAGCCGCAAAGCTGTATTCAGCCTCTGTTAAAAAGTCAAATACCCCGCACAAGCTGCGGGGTATTTGACCCTCGCGGCAGTCGCCAAGTGGATGCACGAGTGCATCCGTTTGGCTCGTTGCCCGCGGAAATAACAGAGGCTGAATACGGCCGGTTAAAACTTCCCGCACCGCGTTAAAAACGGATGATTGCGGCGCCGAAAGGCTCAATTTGCTCCACATTTCCGAAAAGGCAGCTTATTGTCTTTTCGGAACCCGGGCAAAGGATTCCCGCATCCTGTATTTCTGCCGAATAATTCACCAGCACTGCATAGGTATTATCCGTTCCCTGATGCAGGGTCATACCAACATAGGGATTTATTTTCCTGATTTTCCTTTTTCCCAAAACCGCTTCCGCCGCTTTCTCATAAAAATGATAACAGGGAGCTTCCAGGCCGCTTTCCTCTTCTAAAAGCATCTCTTCCATCGGGAAATTCAAAAAATATACTTTGCCTGCCCCATAAGAAGCCACGCTGAATATGGGATTGCCCCCGTCATCCTCCGCCAAAACCTCCGCCCGCTCCGCTGCAAGCCTGATATGATACGGTTTCCGGTAAGCAAAGCTGGACTCCTCCCACCAGAAGGTTCCCTGTCTGGAGGACTTTTCAGCGGTTATCACCTTCAATCCGGTAAATTCCCTGAACTCTGTGAGAAAACCGTCCTTCATGGAAATATACAGTGAAGCGCCGTCATAAACTTTCTTTTTTAAATCAAAATAGCTTTTTTTACTCATCACATCCATACAGATGGAAGGGAGAAAATACACCCCGGCCTCCGGCAGCTCCTGCTCACAGTATGCAAAATCCAGTGTCAGCCCGGCCTGTGCCGCCAGGATATAGCTCATATAGGCAATCCCCCAGTGATCCTGTCCCCTGCTTAAAATGCAGACGCCATCCGTTTGCTTTTCCGGAAGCGCAAGCTCCAGGGAATCCATCTGCTTTTTAAATTCCCTCATGCACAGCAGGGATGGCTTGGGCTGCCTGCTTACGTCCACCATACCCAATTCTCTTTCACACATGTTCCAGTCGTAGGGCGGCGCTGTCAGCTGCGTCTGATCAAAGGCACACCACCACAGCACACCCGGCGAACCATTGGCCCAGTTGGACCATAAATTCACCTTCAGGAAATCTGCCGCCGTTTCTTCCTCACAAATCATAGGCCCCATACTCCCCAGTTCTTCCACCAGACAGGGCTTCCTGCCGACAGAAGCATAATATTGCGTCTGTGCGGTTGCATGCATCAAGGTTCTGAAGCTGTTTAACGGCGTACGCTGACAATGCTCCACCCAAAACGGATAAGGGTGGGTGGTGAGAATATCCGTCAGCTCCCCCTGATCCTGAATATTCCAGACACCTTCCAGTTCCAGCGAGTGCATGCCGGAAATAACAGGCCTGGTCTGATCACAGCTCTTAATCGCATTTACGATGACAGACGACCAGCTATATGCCTCCTCACGCTTATGCGCCTGATCCATACAGTTGCATTCATTTCCAAGATCCCACGCACAGACTGCCTTCTGTCCCTTCATCCGTCCTACAAAGCCTTTGATAAAAAGCTGCTGGAAAAACAGCGCAGTGGGATCTGTAAAAATATTTTTTTCATATAAAGCCGCCGGAACAAACAATCTTCCGCTCATCCACCCGGTAATCAGTCCGACAATCAGCTTCAGCCCGTTTTTTTCAGCAATCCGGCAAAACCGTTCAAACCTTTCCAGCATCACCTCATCCAGATAACAGGGATTCCCTGGATACTGATCATTTTCCATCCGATACTCCCGCATACTGTGACCGCCGCCCAGTACAGGCTTCACAGGCTGAAAATCCCTCCAGTTTGGAAATACGCGCAAAACATTCAGCCCATTATCCGCAAGCAGCTTCAGATCCTTTTCCACGATATCTTCGTTCCAATCCCGCCACATATCAGTACCAGCATGGGAGGCCCAATAATTAACGCCTAGCATAAACTCCTTCATAGCAATCTCCTTTTAACTTCATTTTCCGTTCAGTCTTATCATAAAACATCAGGATTGAAGGCAAAAGTATAAAATCAGTACAATCCATAAATCACAGTTTTTATACTGCCTTTACAGGATATAAATCAATGTCATCCCTCCCGTCGGATTTTATCCGATTAAGATATCAATATACATCCGGCCGCAGAATCCATGACGGAGCATATCGGCTTCAGCCAGGCCTGCCTGTCCCTTAAAATCAAAACGGAACTGAGCTTTATGCTCAGTTCCTGCTAAACAGGTATAAAACATCGCTGTTAAAATCATGTACGGATATGATTGTTTTCCCATCCCTCTCATAATATACCGGAACTCCGACATTATGGTCCTCCAAAATAATCATCCTGCCATGCCACTTACTGACATCCATTTTCAAAATAACCTCGCTGTTATAGGGAAGATAAACAGCCAGCTTATCCTCCGCCTTACAACAATAGCAGCCCGGAATGGGATTTTCCAGCAGTTCATGCGCCGGTTGTATATCATATAGCTTTGCATCTTCGAAGATAGCCTTTGCAAAGGAAAAATCCCATGCGCCGGGAAATCGGAGCGCCGTTCCGAAATCATAGGGAATGCCGGAAAAAGAGGCATTATTGAAAAAATTCTCTCTTCTGTGGCAGGACCAGATCCCATGCGCGCCATAAGTAATTCCTGCTTTTGCGCCAGTCATCAGGCTGCTCCACGCCATCCTCCGCACATCCTCCGCCCTGAATCGCCCTTCCCGAAATCCGTCTTTATGCCCTTCATAGGAAGGCTCGGTATTGACTATCGGACGTTTCACCGGCTGCTTCAAAAACTGGGCAGAAAATTTTTCCGGATTATCCTGATCTAAAAAGCTGTGGCCGGACTGGTAGGAATAAAATTTAAGGGCGGGATTATAAATCAGACTGTCATCCGGCTGCTCCCCGGGTGCAATATGCAGAGTCGTCAGCGCCCCATTATCCAGCTCATTGACAATTTTTAACACCTTCATGCAGTAATCGGTGACAGCCTGATTTTCAAAACGCACATCTCCCGATATCGCATAAACAGGATGATATTTTTTCACCCGTTCCACTGCGTAGCTGTATATCGGATAAAGCTGTGCTTCAGGTATCACCCGCTCCCCATGCCCCTTTGACGCCCAGCTGTCCGGAATATGGTGCGCCCAAACCAGGTGAAGTGCAACTGTAATCCCATATTCCGCTGCAACAGCTATCATCTTTTCCACTTTATTAAAATAAGCATCATTCCGCACACAATAATCAGGAGTGCCATCTTCATTTTTCATAAACGGCAACAATTCGTTCTCATCCGCACTGTTGTCATGATCCAGAGGGAAAAGGCTTACCTGGACAACATTAAAGCCCTGTACCTTCCTGTAATGCAGGTAATCCCTCCATTCACTTTCACTCAGTTTGGAGAATGCCATCCAAATCGTATCGGCCAGATAAAAGAAGGGCATTCCGTCCTTAATAAAATAATCTTTACTTTCAGAGACTGTAATTTCAGACATAAATAATCCCCCATATCTTTTGTTATGTTTAAAGCTTTTCTCTGTCTCCGGGTCTGTTTACCATTTTACCATACATCCCGGTTCTCTCTTACAAAATCCCGGAAACTTCCCGGCTTTTTCCCCATCACCTTTTCAAAATCCTCCGACACCGTCCTGGCAGTCCCCATCCGGGTCATCAGATAAAGCATGCACATAACCATTGCATAGTCTTTTTCCAGTCCCCGTACTTTTGTCCAATAGCTGAAGGCTGCACGCACAGATATCCCTGTATAGGCAATTTCTTTTTTCAGTTCCCTGCTCATGATTTCCGCAGCTTCTTTGTACGACAATGCCTCAGGGCCGGTGAGATCATAGGCCTTATTCCTATGGCCAGCCGGTTCAGCCAATATCCTTGCCGACATTTCACCGATGTCCTTCGCATCTACAAAGCTCGTAAGCGCTTTTCCTGCAGGTATGACAATCCTGTTGAAATGCTTTATTTCAAAAGCATGGATTCCGCTCAGGTTCTGCATAAAAAAACTGGGCCTGACGAAACACCATGGGATTCCTGATTCCCGCAGCATTTTCTCTATTTTATGGTGAGGCGGCGCCGGATTTTTCTCAATGCCGATCAATGACAGGAATACCACCAGCTTTATGTTATTCTGCTTCTTCATTACCTCAATAAACGGGCGGAAATCCTCCGGGTTTCCCATCTGCGGAGGACGCATTATAAAAACGCGATCCACATCCTGCAGCGCGTTTTCAAAGGTCTCCGGCTTTCCAAAATCAAATCTGCAGTATTCCGCACCGCTGCCAAACAAGGCTCTGGCCTTCTCTTCATGCATACCGGCCGCTTTTACGCTCTGATCCTGCTCCAGCAGGTATTCCGTCACATATTTTCCTACATTGCCTGTTGCTCCTGTAACTAATATTTTACTCATTGTTCCCCTTTCTCTCAAGCTGCAATACAGCATTTGCCTTTTCCAGCAGCCGCATCAGCTCACTAAATTCCTGTTTGCCCATACCATTTTCAAGAAGCGTCATCGTATGTACATATTCACTGCGCGTTGCTTCTACAAGTGACACCGCCTTTGCTTCCGGGATCAATATATATTTCCTTTTGTCCTGTTCTATTGCCTCTTTGCGGATATATCCACCAAGCGTCAGGGATTTTACCATAGAAGCAACCATCGGTTTGCTGACTCCAAAAAAATCGGCTGCCGCTTTCGGTGTAATCTTTTCTTTGCTTGTCACAAGCAGAATCAGAAGCCCCATCTCGCTGGATCTCACCGGCAATTCTTTTTTCCCATTCAGGTTCAGCCTGCAGAACAGGGAAACCGTTTCTGCCGCATCTATTTTCGTTCCTGCCATTTTTATCCCCCTGCTTACCGCAGGACAGTCTGCGGTATTGAATCAATTTTTTGTTCCTTTGAAAGGGGCATTCAAACATGCTTCCTTCTGTCTGCTAAAATAAGCATATTCCCGGCGCAAAGGCGCATGGACAATTGAGTCTGCCACCGCCAGGCCCGGGCTGCGAAATTCCACAGGTATATGGAGAAAAATAATTAAGCAGATTAACTATTATGTTAGTTAATCTGCTTAACTATGTCAATCATTATTTTCACACTCAATGATTATCTTTAATACTCAATAATTGGTATTAAGTAAAGAACTATCCACCGTATCCGCCACTACCAACCTATTCCCCCCGGTAATTTCAACCGCCCTTTCAATATCCATTCCCTCACAGGGATTCAAATAAATGATTTGATCCTCCCGTAACCGCTTATAATATTCCTCTAAATCCCAGGCCGCCCTGTCATTCAGCTGGACTGCCTTCAAATGAGGCATTTGGCTCAGTGATTCCAAAAGATGGGTATGGGAACCGCAGAAATGGATCATTCCGCCATTGGGATACACAGAAAGCAGCTTATCGTCCAGGGGCATGATAAATTCTTCATATAAGCTGTTTGATATCAGCTGCGTGGTGCAGCCGCACAGCTGTCCATATCCCGGAGGCTGCGTACGGTTCCAGGAGATTACCGGCTGGAGCTGGCCTGCCGGCAGATGCTCCCGATACCATTGATGCAGCTCGCACAGCAAATTATTGATAATCTCAAGATCGTGAGCCGCTGCCTCCGGTTCCATAAGCATGGAGGCCAAGAGCTCTTCGCCGTACAGATTGGTTGCAATATTCAATGCACTTGCAATCGTGGGCAGGCCAAACAATGGGAGCCTTACGTCCGCTTCAAGAAAAGCCATAGCAGCTTCCCTGGCAAGCCTCCAGGTTTCATCTTTGTCCAGATCGGGCCTTTCCAGGGTTCCCACCTCTTTTTCCAGATAACGGTTATACCACTGCCCATCTTTGAAAAAGACTTCCGCCCCCAGAATTTTATCAATAAAATGGACACCATAAAATGACGGTTCTATACATAACGGAACAAACATATCTTCATTATCTGTAAGCCTGGCTTTTCCGGCCAAATCTTCCAACGCCCTGTTAACCCATTCCGCCGGATTTTCATACAAAAGTTCAGCCCCCGCATTTCCTGTCACCCCATTGACAGCATAAAAATGGTTTTCCAAAAAAGAGTCCCTTTTCCCATGAAAAAGTCCCTGCATTCTTCCAAACCAGCCGTCTCTGATATCTATCCACTTTTTATCGTTGAGAATTTCCCTGGTCTTTTCACTTAGTTTCAGCATATTTCCTCCTTTTAAGCGCTGCGCATTCATTCAAACTTTTCTGGGCGCACTCACCCTTTCACTGCCCCAATCATTACACCTTTTACAAAATATTTCTGTAAAAAAGGATAAACACATAAAATAGGCAGCGTAGCTATCACAGTTGTGCAATATTTTACGAGCTGTTTATATTTATCCATTTCAGACAAATCAAGCCCTATGGAAGATGCTGCATTGGATGTGTTCGCGATCAATATTTCCCTGAGTATCAGCTGCAGCGGAAACTTATCCCTGTCCTTAATATAAAGCATGGCGTTAAACCATGAATTCCAGTGTCCGACCACATAATAGAGCACAAGTACTGCCAGCGTTGGTTTTACAAGAGGGACAATCAGCCTGCAAAGAATTACAAAATCATTGGCGCCGTCAATCCTGGCCGATTCAACCAGGCTTTCCGGCAATCCGGAAATAGTGGTCCTCAAAATTATTAAATTCCATGTATTGATCGCAACCGGGAGGAGAAGTGCAAAGAGACTGTCAATCAGCCCCAGATTCTTAATTAATATGTAGGTAGGAATAAGCCCTCCACTGAAAAACATGGTAAATACAAAAAATAAATTCAGGAAACGATAGGTGTACATTTCCTTTCTGGAAAGTGCATAAGCCCCCAAAACCGTCATAACCATATTTATCATGGTCCCAAATACCACAATAAATGCGGTATTGATGTAGCCTGTAAATATGCCTTTATAGCTAAGGGCAACTTCATATCCTCTCCAGGTAAATCCCAGAGGCTTAAATAATAACCCCGTGTGCTGTACAAGTCTCATCGGATCGCTGAATGAGGCAAAAATGATATACAATAAAGGATACAGGCATAAAACAGCAACTATTCCAAGGAAAAGCTTCATTGCCAGATCCCCTAATATATACGATGCTTTTTTCTTAGTCTTCATCAATTTTCTCCCAGGCCCTTCGGCCTTTTATTTTCAGTCTGCATTTACCAAAGGCTCTCGTCCGTAGCTTTTTTGCTGAGCCAGTTGGCAAGAATCAGAAAAGCAAAATTAATGAGAGAATTAAACAAACCTACCGCTGCCGCGTAGCTGTAATTTGCTTCCAGTATTCCTCTCCGGTAAACATAAGACGATATCACATCAGCGGACTCATAGGTCAAAGGATTATAAAGTAAAATAACCTTTTCAAAACCAACGGTCATGATATTGCCCAGACGAAGGATGAACATAATCACAATTGTCGGAAGCAGGCCCGGCAGCGTTACATGAATAAGCCGTTTCATTCTGCCGCATCCATCCACATATGCGGCATCATATAATTCCTCATTAATCCCCATAATAGCCGCCATATAGATAATGCTGTTCCATCCCGCATACTGCCACAGATTTGTCACAACAAATATCGGCTTGAAAAGCCAGGGATTCTGCAAAAGATTATTAGGTTCACGTCCAAAGAATGACAGCACATCATTTACCACTCCTTCTGTGGCACAGAAATCTACAACGATACCGCAAAGCACCACCAGTGATACAAAATTAGGCATGTAAAGCATCGTCTGGACCGTATTTTTGAACTTTTTTCCTGTTATTTCATTCAACAATAAGGCAAGTATGATAGGCGCCGGAAATCCTACAATAATATCATATACATTCAGCATAAACGTATTGCGCATCAGCCTTACAAAATACATATCATTAAAAAAATCAAGGAAATACTTGAATCCCACCCAGTCACTTCCAAATATCCCTTTCCTTGGTGCATAATCCTTAAAAGCCATAATCAGGCCGCCCATCGGAACATAACAGAATATGATATAATAGGCCAGTACAGGGATAAGCATTAGGTATACATATTTAAATTTCCTGATATCCTTAATTAACTTACGAGGCATAAAATTCGTCTCCCTCCCGATAAACAGATATCCGGACGCTGCAGCTGTTTAAGCAGACTGCAGCATCCGAACCCCTTCTGTTCCATTATCTGTTATTATATCTTTCCAATGCGGCCTGCTGATAAGATACCGCTGTTTCGATTTCCAGCTTTTTCATATCTTCCACATAGGAATTGAATTCATCCAGGCTTTTTGTACCCATAATAAACTGTAACACAGCCGTATCCTGGTAGGTTTGTATTTGATTCATTATCCGTGCATACTCTTTTCCTTCTTCCGCATTCAGGGTTGTCATGGGAATATTCAGGCCAGTATCAGCCTCGTCCGTCAAGGCCTTTCTGATTTCTGCGTTCTGCATGTTCAATGCCGGATTTCCTTCATGCTCAAAGCGGATAAACGGCCCTATATGGGTTTTAAAGGTAAGAATCGCATCCAGCACCGGATAATCCGGATTATTCAGCATTTTATCCGTATACTCTATCTTCGGATATTCAATCCCATTATAAGTTATTGTTTCTCCGGTAAGATTATATGTTTCTCCTTCTATGCCATAGTTATAGAGCATATAGCCTTCTTTGGTATATCCGTAATTCAGGAATTTCACAGCTGCTTCCGGGTTTTTGCAGGCAGTGGTAATGGAATAGCTGAACTGAGGCCGCACCTGGTAATTGGTAAGGCGATAATTCACCCGCTGGCCTTCCTCCAAAACCGGGTAGCCGCCTGTCATTATGGGAGAAACTCCTTCCATCCAGGCTCCAACCGTATCCGGGCTGTGAATAATCATACCGGAAACACCGGTTGTCATCATACGCTTCATGGCATCGTCATCTCTTGTGGAAAAATCTTTGTCAATCAGTCCTTTTTCATACCAGTCGTTCATCAGCTTCAGATATTCCTTAAACTCAGGCTGGATCGGTCCATATTTTACAGTACCGTTTTCCTGATAAAAGCCGGGGCCAATTCCCCATGCAGTCATAAATACACCCGAGAATCCGTCAATCCCTGATTTTGGAAGAATAAGCGGGCTCTGCGCTCCCTTTTTTTCTTTAAACTGAGTCAGCACATCCTCATACTGTTCCATAGTATAAGGCCTGGCAAGCCCCAGCTCCTCCATCCAGTCCTGCCTTATAAGAATTCCGTTATAGCACCATTCTTCATAAGGAGAGATCCCATAAAATGCTGTTATCCTGCCATCATCGGTATAAAAATCCTTCTGCTGCTCCTTAACTACAACATTCTCTATTGCAGCTTTATAGTCCGGGGCATAGGTATCAATCAGGTCATCCAGCGGAATTATAACCCCATCCTCCACATATTTATCCCTGCCTCCAATAAATAATCCATCCCCGCCCCATCCAGTACAGATAATATCAGGAAGGCTGTCTGATGCAATCATCAGGTTAAATTGTTCGGTTTCCTCTCCTGCCGGCGGATGGATAAAAGTCAGTTTAATTCCCATATCCTCCTGAACCTTCTGCCACACCTCATTATCATCATAGGTCATTGTTTTTCCCACCCAATAAATAGGCGCCCAGATAGTCAGCTCCACGCCATCCAGCGACACATCTTCATTGACATTGTCAGATGTCTCCGCAGTTTCTGTCCCACTCTTTTCCTGTTTTGCTTCCTCCGGCCCCCCGGATGATATGTCATCTGCCTTGCCGCCACATCCCACCGTTCCGATAACCAATGCAAAAGAAGCAGCCAAAGCCAGCCCTTTATGTAACCAACCCTTTCTTTTACTCCATAAACTCATCTGAATCCCTCTCCTTCTCTTTTCCTATCATAATTCGTTGTAAGCCATTCTTAACTTAACCGGTGCGCACCTTTGCAAGAACTTAGTTTTGTTATAACAGTTATCATTCCCGTAGTAAATTTACAATTTTTTCCGGCATCTTCCAAATCTGCTTTAAAACGAAACACCAATCTGCAATTTTTTCCGGTATATTCAATTTTTTCCCATCCATATAATTTCCATAGTCAGTATGCTATAATCGGCATATAGCGTCCGGAGGTGGGATACAGTGAAGCATATATGGAAACAAATACGAAAGCACCTTGTGCATAAAAACACCGTTTTTTTCTCATGGGTTATTTCATATCTGATCATACTTTGTCTGCCCTTCTGTATATCCAGCATATTAATGCATCTGCTGATTCAATCGGTCCGCCAGGAAACTCAGGAGACCTACCGCAACGAGCTTATAAATACACAAATACTGCTGGATGAAAAATTATCAGAAATGAACCGCCTTGCCCTGGAGCTGTCCCTAAACAAAGAAATTGACAGACTGGTATCCTTATCCAGCCTGTCCGCACAGGAGCACTTTTCTTTTTATACCTTGCAGCAACGTTTTCAGGAATACAGCATTTCCAACCATTTTATAAGCTCAATTGCGCTGTATCTGCCGGACTTACAGACATGTATTACGAATAAATCCTGCTATACCGGTTCTCTCTTTGATGATTATTGTCAGGAAAACCTGCCTTCCCAAACTCAGTCTGCAAAATCCTTTCAAAATACATATTATATTCTGCCTGACAGCGGAATACTGTATCTGCTTTCTCTTCCCCTTGTTTCCGGCTCCCCAAATAACGCTTATCTCGCCGTTACCATGGAACATTCTGTTCTTGACAGCCTGCCATTCGGCATATCTAACCACAGGCTGTTAATTGCTTCTGATAACGCAGAACTGTTCCTTCCCGTCTCCGGCCAGACTCTCGGTAAAGTAAAGAACAGCTCCATTTTGTCCGTTCCTTCTGAAATAACCGGCTTCACCTACAGTCTTTATGTCCTGGAAAAGGAATATATATCCCGTTTCCAAAATACTCAGTTTTTTATTTTACTGAGCAATTTCTCCTGCTTTGTCATCTCTGTTATCCTGGTCTATTATTTTGCAAAAAAGAATTATAAACCGCTCATAAAACTGCTGGCCAAGGCAGATGCCGGAAACTGTTCGCAGAACGAATATGATCGTATAGAGCACCATATAGACAGTATTACAAAAAAAACATGGGAAATTGAGAAAGAACTGACCCGGAATAAGCTGGCTCTATCCGATTATTATCTGAGCAGGCTCATAGCAGGCTCCTACACGCCCCAGGAATGGGCAATGATACAGACCATACCAATTATAAAAGATTTGGATGCTCAAAAAAATCCCGCGGCAATCCTTATTCTGGATCTCAAGGATTGCGGCCAGTTATTTCATGAGCAGGGGGATAGCGATGAAAATCTATCTCTAATTCGTTTTATTACCGCAAATGTGATGGAGGAATTAATACCGGATTGTCTTCAATATAAAAGCATTGTGGATAATAATCTGTTCATTGCACTTTTTCATGGAAGCAGTCATTCCATTTCTGCGGCACTGGACAGCCTAAAACAGACCCTGCTGCCCTTACTTGTTTCTTATAATGCAGGTATTCGTATCGGAGTGAGCCGCCAGCTCGCCGATGCTTCAGCAGCTTCTCTTCCTGCTATTTATAAGGAGGCCTGTGAAGCTCTGGAATACTGCAGAATTTATAATCTGAATTGGGCCTGTTATGATGTCAGATGGTCAAGCGGACATCATTTTGCCAAGGATTACCAGCTCCTGACAGGAATCACCTATAAATTTCAGAATGCAATCGCGGCTTCTGAATTCAGCCGCGCCATAGAATACATTGATCAACTGTTTCTGCTTCATTTTTATCAGGGACAGCCTCTTTCCGATGCCCGGTTGAATATGTATTCCATCATCAGCCTTTTCCGTTCCTGTCTCATGAAGCTGGATGACAAGAACTTCCCTGTATCAGTTGAAACACAAACAGAAGCACTTTTAAACTGTATCACCATAGAAGAATTAAAAGAAACTCTGCGTTCCAACCTGCAGCAGCTATCCGAAAGGCTGGAAGAGCAGGCACAGACGCAAAATAATCGGCTTATCCGGCAAATTTATGATTACATCGACCAAAATTACCAGTACTATGATTTAAGTGTAAACAGTATATCCGTCACTTTTCAGATGTCTCCCGCCGCTGTCAGCAAGCTTTTCAAGCGGGAAACCAACACCGGACTGCTGGACTACATCAATCAGGTACGTGTCCGGCATGCCCGGGAATTGCTCTCTACTCAGGCTTATTCGGTATCCCAGGTGACAGAAATGGTTGGCTATACAAATACTTCCTCCTTTATAAGGATATTTAAAAAATATGAAGGAATCTCTCCAGGAATGGTGAAACAAAATACGTATAATAGTTAAATCGAATCTGAAAATAGGATAGATGGGCGGCCCGGAACATATCATAGCATTCATCAGCATTCCTAACTCCCTTATTTATCACCAAAAAGCGCAAACCCATCTTTCCCTTTTTCCTTCGCATGGTACAGCGCCTTATCAGAGTTCTGGTAAAGGACATCGAATATCTTCCCGTCTTCCGGCGCAAATGCGACTCCTATGCTGGCTGAAGTCTTCCATCTGGCTGACTGATCGGAAAATTCATGATGCAGCTCCTGAATAAGGCTCCGTGCCTTGTCTGTCGCCCATTCCCTTGACGGAACAGTTATAAATGCCACGAATTCATCTCCGCCAATACGCCCCACAATGTCCCCGCTGCGGAACTGCCTTCTTAAAATGTTGGCAAATCCCGAAATTACCAGGTCGCCGAATGCATGGCCGCAGTTATCATTTACCTGTTTAAAATTATCAATATCTATGATAAAAAAGGCATATATCCTGTCAGGCGCTTCCTCTAATGCGCGCTGTATATGATATTGCGTGGCCGCCTTATTATACAGTCCCGTAAGAGAATCCAGTTCCATTTTTTCCATCAGCTGTTTTGCATACTTTTTCTCCTCATCCACATTCTGCCTGTAGACAAACATCCGGACAGATTTATCCTCATCCCAGTAAAAAATCCGTGCCGTAATGCGCATCCAGTAATAAGACTGGCCTCCATCATTGGATATCATAAAATCATAGCACAGGCTTTCTTTTCCTTCCTCGTATGCTTTTAATATATTTTTCGGGCTGAAGGTATTAATATAGCCTTTTCTGTATTCCTCCTTAATCTGCTTTTCAGCAATAATATACAGCGCCTTATCAAAAGGCGTATCCTCCGGAACGCCAAGGCTTTTGAAATATTGTTCCGTAGCTTCGCTTGCCACACGGTTATGAGTGAGATCCACTTCATAAATATTTTCATATATTTTCTCTGTCTCCAGCTGGAATACGCCGCTGTGCTTCTTCTCCTTCTCTATCGCCAGCCTGACAACTTCATTATTGTACCTGTGTATTATTTTGTTAATAGTATATAAAACAAGAATAATTACCAGGATAACAATGAAGGCGCCTATACAGATTTCCTGCTGAATCTCTTTTTGTTCCACAGTCGTGTCCCGCTCCACAATCAGGTGCCAGCTCAGCGCCGGAATATACTGTGTCACAAGATAGCCCTTCTTTCCTCCGCCGGAATACCAGAAGGTATGGATTTCCTCCTTTCCCTCAAGCACCTGCTCTTTCAGCAGCGCATAGCCGATGTCCGAAAACAGTTCTGTCTTTTCATATCCTGTTTGGGATGTGGAAATCTCAATCGTCCCGTCATCATCCACAAGAAATGCCTTTATGTGATACCGTTCTTCGTAGTCCCTGAAAATGGACTGGATGTAATTGACGCGGAAGCCCACGCCTACCACACCCATAACTTTCCCCTGTTCATCCCTGATTTTACAGTTGATAAAGACTGTGATGTCATTATCCGCCGTAGCGACCTCATCATTGTCTATATTAAGGTAATACTCCTGATTTGAATCCAGCTGGCTGAAATACCATTCATTTTCCGGATTGTCCGGGAAAAGGACCCTGTCAACACCATTAAAATTATAATACCGGTTTGTTTCGGCTGATACCAGAAAGGCAGAGTCATAGCCGTATTTATCTTTATATGTACGAAGATAGTTCTGCAGGATTGCAATATACTCCTTCTCGTCCTTCCGCTCGGCTTCTTCCGACAAAAACTGTTTCAGAAGGCTGTCATTTGCCATGGTAAGAGAAATACTGACAGGCTTTGTAAAAATGGATTCAATCTTATGATAAATTCCCTCGGCAGTCAGATTGGATACATTTTCCGTTTCCTGCTTAAATAACCCCTGATTGGAGTGATAGCTAATCAGCGAGGTGACCGCAAAACCCAGAATAATTACGGTACATACAAACAAATTGGTTTTTACCAGCGCAATTTTTTTCACTGTTTCTTTCACCTTCCCGTACCCTTTCTACTTCAGCTCGGGCAATATTTGTTTCAGCGTCAATATAGCATCGTTAAGGCTTAGAAGCTCTTCCTCCGTAAGCTTTTCTTCCAGCATCCGGATAAATGCCGTATTCTTAAGGTAATACTCATCAAGATAGTCAACCGCTTTCGCAGTCAGGCGAATCGATATCCTTCTCCGGTCATCTTCCACATGTGCCCGTTCTACAAACTGGTATTGATACAGATTATCAACCAGTTTCGTCACCTGCTGCTTGGGAACCTTCAAATGCTGCGCCAGTTCTGTCATCGTAACCACTCCCAGAGACTTTAAGGTTTCCAGGCAATAATAGGTTTCCAGGCTCATTTCTCCATTCAGGCTGTCTTTAAACGGCCGGACCAGTTTGGAATTCCAAACCGGCATGACCAAAAGCAGATTCTGTACAAATTTTTCCGCAGTTTTTTCTGTTTCCATTCCCTCTACTCCGTTTCCATTCTCCTCGCTCCATGTTGACAAAAGAATTCCGCAGTGATATTCTAAGAAATTAGTAAACAAAATATGACTTTTTTAGAAATGTTACAATTTTTCTCTATTCTACTTTTAAAAAGACGAAAAGTCAATCACACTTCCATAAATAAACCCATTATAAAGGAGATGCTGTAATTATGAAACTGTCAGGAATCTCAGAAAGAATTCGAAGCAATTTCCGCCACAGTACTTTGAGTTTCATTTTTATTATTGCCTATGTAAATATTTTCCCCCTGATATTCGGGCCTGAAAACTCTATAGTAGCTGTCATTTTCACTATTATGATGTCTGCATCAATGGTACGTGACCTTACGGCCACTCCGGTAAAGCATCTGTTCCTCCAGTCAGCAGTATTGGTATGGATGGGTATTGCTGCCTTTCTGGTCACCACCCTCCCCGCCTTATTTTCCTTTCTTATTAATTTTTTTACGCTGCTGTTGATTCTATATGCTTTTACTTATGAATATTCCAATCACATATATTTTCCTTATATTCTGTCATACCTGTTCCTCATCTTTATTTCGCCTGTACACGCCGGGCAACTTCCCATGAGAATACTCGGAATGCTCGCTGGCGCCGTATCAATTATGCTCTATCAATGGGTTATGGGAAGAAAACGTGTGCAGGAAACTGCCAGGGATGTCTTAACAGAAATGATTGATGATATTTGTCAGTATATATCACAGCGGACAGCCGGAAATCCGCAGAAGGCGGATCTTTCCGCCATGCGGCACAAATTATGCCGTTTAAGCCGGACAGTCTATGAGCGGAGGAAAAAAACCTTATGTGTTTCCGATGCCGGTTTTTCCATGATAGACGCAGGACGCGGATTAGAGCATCTGATGATCCTGATACAGGAGTTTCCTGAAACATTATCCGGGCAGGATAAAATATTTCTTTCAGAAATTGTCAGGCTGCTGAACCAGATGCGTATTTTTCTTCAGCAGGAAGGCCATGTTCTCCCTTCTCTGGAGACTTCTTTGTTTTATGAATTAAAAGATGATAAGACTGCCCGGCTTCTTTATAACAGCTTTGTTTATATCCGGGACCGTCTTCTTCATATGACTGATCCCCAGAGCCGGACACACTACAGAAAAACAGCTCTTTCACTTAAAGTACGGCTCCAGGCAGCGCTGGATTTAAGCCCGGTGAGGGCAGTCTATGCGCTGCGGATCGCACTGCTTTTATCCTGCGCCACATTATTGGTGCAGCTTCTTGCACTTCCGCATGGAAAATGGCTTTTGTTTACTCTGGCATCCGTATCACTTCCCTACGCGGATGATGTTCCCGTGAAAATGAAAAAAAGATTCCTTGCTACAGTGATTGGAGGACTGCTATCAGTCGTTATTTACACATTTATCCCTTCCTCCGCAGGACGCACTGCAGTTATGATGTTATCCGGCTATCTTTCTTTTTATTTTACGGATTATACGGAAACCTTTGCATGCTCTACTATCGGCGCGCTGGGCGGCGCGGTGTTTATGAGCGCTTTTGATTTTCAGGCGGTTGGAAATATTTTTCTTATCCGTATCGGATATATAGTGGCGGGGATTGCCGCTGCATATGTAATCAACTGCCTGTTCTTTCCTTATACGCGTGCCATGGCAACCAGGCAGCTGATGAAAAAGTATAAGGGCATAACAGAATTGCTAACAAAAGTATGCCATTCTGAGCATGTGGATACCCAGTTATACTATAATCTTGTAATCCAGGCCCATCTGCAGGAAGAAAAGCTTACCTCCAATGCCCATCTGGAGGAATGGGGTGAGCTCCCGGCTTTGCTCGCCGAATACAGGGCGAAGGTACGTCAGGCACACCGCGGCCGGATTCCTGAGAGGGCAGATGCGCCTGTCTTTGAATCCGGGCATCTTGCTACCTGATGTCATATTGTAATTATTTGGTGTTTGTGGAGTGATGCAGGGTGCCGGAAACCCACAATCCTGCTGGAAGGCCGGTCGCCAATCCGGCAATACAGCGGCTGACAGCAGCCCTAGCTGTAACAGGATATGGCGTATTCTTTCAGCCTTCCTTTAAGCGCATCAGTTAATATAAACTATCCTGATAATTATTCTGTACACAGAAAATTAACTACAGCTTTAACCATCTGCGCATGCTCATCCCCCTGAAGCCCATGATCAATCCCTTCCATCAGCTCCAGCCTGCAGTTTTTCAGACACTCCTGATACCGGACGGCAGCAGATGCATCAACCACCGCATCATGGATGCCATGAATTACCAACGCAGGTCCCTGGTAATTACCGGTCACTTCATAAATCGGGAGCAGCTTTGCTATCCGGAAATAATGGCCGCCCACTACATGTTCGCCGCCCACACATACCGTATCCGGAATATGCTGCGTATCATAAACCGCATCCATGCAGACACCCTTCTGCGCATCATCCTTCAGTGTGGCCGCCGGAGCCAGCAGGACCAGTTTATGAATCACATCCGGATAATAACCGGCCAGCATGCCTGCAACCACACCTCCCTGAGAGTGTCCGATCACATAGATTTCTGTCACGAAATCCAGCTTCCTCACATATTCAAGAATTGCTATGGCATCCTCAATTTCATTCAGGACATTCATATCCGTAAAACTGCCATCGCTCTTACCATGCCCATTAAAATCAAATCGTACCACAGCAATTCCTTTTTCTGTCAGCAGGTCTGCTAATGCCTGGAAAAGTCCGTCCCTTTCATAACCCAAATCTCCGGTAAAGCCATGAAAAATGATGGCTGCCGGACATTTGCTTTCCGTGTCCGGCCGCTCCAGTCTTCCCCGCAGGGTCAGGCCGTCTCGTTTGATATTGATATCCATATATTTGTATCTTCCTTTCTTTTTCAGTGGTATTCCGTCACCTTAATAATTACGGATTTTATTAATTATAATACCATATTCGTCCCTACACTGCACCGTTTATTATTCATGCTATGTTTTCTTTTATTTTATCTCATGAAAAAGGACAGGTGTAATTCAACCTGTCCATTTTTCCGTTTTTACCAGTTCCGCTTCAAGATAAATGTATGGATTATCCTCATGAAGGCGTTCCTTATATACCTGTACTTTATATTTTCCATCCTTAGTTTCGCTGAAAATTAATTTCGTCCAGAAACAGGTTTGCAGGAATTTTGTTTCCACTACCAGTTCCTCTGCATCAGCAAAGGCCGTAGATACCGTCCATGTATAGATTGGAATTGCTCCTTTGCTGTACACGGGCCTCAATTCTCCGTCCAGATAAGCATGGATACATGTCCTGTATGTCCCATCATCAAAAACCAGTTCAAGCATATTATTTTTATAATATATGGAAACTTCCTTTACATTTACATCTTCGTGATCATAAAAATCCGTATATACATTATTGTCATCCACCGGCCGCAGCTCCGTATTTATATGAAAGGCCCCGGAGGTAACGCGATATATACCGTTCCAGCGGTTTAAATCCTCCGGAATGCAATTGCTTTTGCGTTTTTTAACTTTTAGGGTACTGATGTAATTACACAATAACCGGTACCCTTCTTCATCCTCTGCCAGCGCCCCTGAGGGAAGCGTCGGACGCAGCAGATATTTACTTATGATCTCATTTTCCGCACAGGAGCCTCCGTCATCAGCAGACTGGTTAACTGAAATTGTCAGATCATTCGTTCTGCTCATAATCACATCCTGTCCATGGCCGCCTGCAAACTTAAACGTATCTTTCTCAGGGCAAATCCACAGCTGATAGCCATAACCTGCGCCATTATCCAAATGTGATTCTTTATTGATTACTTCCGTATGGATTCTTCGCGTAGTGGCTTTATTTATCCATTCCGGATCAATCAGCTGCTCTCCGTCCCATTGTCCGTTTTGAAGATAAAGCATACCCAGCCGCAGGTTGTTTTCCGTGCTGGAAGCAACACCGGGCGCAGCATGGATATGATTTTTATGAAAAGTCATCCACTCCAGCTTATCCGATTCAACACCGATTTTATTCAAAATTTCTTCTGTCAGATATTCTCTTACATTTCTCCCCGTTGCTTTTTCCACGGCAGCTCCCAGCATACAGGAACCTGTGGTATTATACAGGAATCTGGTCCCGGGTTCATGATCAAAGTCAGATGACAGATAATTGGTAAGGAGCTCTTCCCCTGACGGCGGCTGTACAGACATTCCATTTGCCATCATCAGGGCATGCTCTATTGTCAGCTTCTTCATATTTTCAGAAGGTTTTATGTTCAGCGCCGCAATTTCTTCCGCAAATAAATCAACCATCCGATCCTGTAAACCCAGATATCCCTGATTACAGGCTAATCCGACTGCTGTTCCAATATAAGATTTTCCCATGGAATGACAGATATGGGCCATGGAACTGTTATATGGCTCCCACCAGCATTCCAATGCAATCTTTCCGTGGCGTTCAATCATCAGACCGTGCATCTGCGTCCCGCAGCTTTCCAGCTCCTGAAGCATCTGCAACAGCATTCTGCTGGACAAGCCTACTTCTTCCGGTTTTACACGCAAAAATTCTTTTTTATACATATTTTCACTGCTTTCTGTCCTTATACGGACGTAATACTTATATATCCCATGTCCTGTTTCATTCCCCCGCTGACACCGCCGGGTATATATAATTTCAACTTTCGCCCCAAAAATTCAAATTTAAAAATGTATTTTCCCATAGAGGCTGCACTCTTGCAGACAATAATAAAAGTAAAATCATTCATCCATCCTCCGCAAAGCTTACAAACCTGCGGGTTCGGACCATAGATAAGATTTTGTATGCTTGTATCCGGCTCAAGGATCAGGAAATTACTGTTTTCACACCATACAGGATCAATACCTGTTTCATATTTCTTCTTTTCTCCGCCTTGTTCAAGATTCAAAAAAGCCCTTTCTTTTTCAAAAGACAGCCTTACAGACTGCAGTCCCCACAGGTTCTCCGGAAAGTAATAACATTTTTCATTGACTGCAGTTATCAGTTCGTCATTAAAAACTGTCTCGCAGCAAATTCTGCCCATATTTTTCTTTGCAGTTTCTAAAAACTGTATTCCCTTTGACTCCCGCCTCAGTTCCTTTCCCTGAATTTTTGACAGGATCTCTTCATAAAACAGCTCAATAGCCTGTTCCCCGCGGGATTCATTTCCCATGATCACGGCAACCATATTTTGTTCAGGCAGAATAAGCGCAATCTGGCCTCCTCCGCCATCCATACGGCATCCGCCGAATACATTTTTCCAAAGCTGCATACAATAGCCCTTTCCATTATGATACCCTGGCTTCTCCAGACCGGTCCAGGTCTGCTGCGTGCATGCTTTTTTCATAAGTTCCGGATTTAAAAGCTGTTTCCCGTTCCAACGTCCATATTGCAGGAACCATAGCCCCAGCTTTAGAAAGCCATTTGCAGAAACCACCGTCGTTACCGGATCATAAATATGGTATTGGTTATACTGCGCAGTAATCTCAATTTCTAACGGAACACATATTTTTTCATGTATGTATGTTTCAATTCCTTTTCCTGTAGCTCTTTCCACTAAAAAAAACAGCAGATGCGGAATTGAATTATTGTAAAAAAAATGTTCCCCCGGAGCACAATCCATTGGTGTGTTAAAAAACAGCCTGCACAAGTCGGCATCAGGATGTTCTATAAAAAACATAAACGCCTCATCTGAATTCTGTCCTGACTGCATTGTAAGAAGATCATATAACGTAATATCTTCAAATCTTTTGTCGTAGGTATCCGGAAGTTTATCCCGAAAATAATCAATAATTTTACTATCAAAGGACAGAAAACCTTCATCAACAGCAAAAAGAACCGCCGCCGCAATGATTGCTTTTGCGGCAGAAAGCAAACGATGAGGGCTTTCCAGCATAAATGGCTCCGATGCATTTGCAAATATAAGCTTTCCATCCTTCACAATCTGCAGGCTGTGAATATCATAATCGATGTCACGCAGCCGCATAAGATAGTTTGCTATATGTCCGGAAGCTATTCCCACTGATTCAGGAGTTCCTTCCTTTATTGTTCCATCCTTCAAAATATTTGTTTCCATAACTCTAACCCTTTACCCCTCCTATAACAATTCCCTTTACAAATCCCTTCTGGAAAAAAGGATAAATAAGCAGAATAGGTATAATAGCAATCACAGCAATTGCCATTCTCACTCCTACACTTGGCACCTGGATATTTGCCGCAATCATACTGTTCGCCTGATTGTTCCGCAGAAAATCAGCGCTGGATATCAGGCGGTTAAGCAGATTTTGAATCGTGTAAAGATCTGTTCTTTTAGTCAGATAATACAGGCCATTCAGCCAGTCGTTCCAATAAGCCAGGGCAGTCATCAAACCAACTGTTGAGATGATAGGTTTTGACATTGGTATTACAATATGAAGCAGAATCTTCAGTTCTGATGCACCATCAATCATGGCCGCCTCTACAATGTTATCCGGAATATTTGTTGAAAAATAAGTACGCATCATGATTACTGCGAATCCGCTCAGCAGTAATGAAGGCATGATTAATGCCCAAAAGGAATCTTTAATGTGGAAAGTCTGGGTCCACATCATATAAGATGGGATCATTCCCCCATTGAACAGCATGGTAAAAAATACAAAAAAAGCAAAAAAATTTCTGCCAGGCAGATTCTTCCTTGATAAAGGATATGACAGCAATGTAGTGATAGTGACGCTTGATAATGTCCCCACTGCAGTAGCGGCAATGGTCATGGCATAAGCCCTTACTATCTTTGCCCTGCTGAACCATAAATACTTATACGCATCGAAGCCAAATTCTTTGGGAAAAATGGAATAACCATTCTTCAGCAGAGAGTTTTCTGATGTAATAGATGACATAAATAACAGCAATATCGGAAAGATACAGCTTAATGATAACAGAAGCATAACAGTTGCAGATACATAGCTAAATAATTTGTCAGATTTTGAATTCATAACCCTCTCCTAAAATAACGCATTATCAGATTCAATCCGCCTTACGATTGCATTTGCGGCAAATACCGTAATAAATCCAAGGATGGACTGCAGAAAACCGGCCGCAGCAGCTCTTCCTATATCATTATTTTCCATTAACCCCCGATACACATAGGTATCAATTGTCATAGTTGCATCCTGCAGCATTCCCGAATTCATAGGGACCTGATAAAACAGGCCAAAATCTGAATAAAACATCCTTCCGATACTCATCAGTGTCAAAGTAATTATTGTGGGCTTAAGCAATGGCACGGTTATACTCCAAATCCGTTTCCAGGTACCTGCACCATCCACCGCTGCCGCTTCATATAACACCTTATCAAAGCCTATGATGGTCGCATAATATATAATAGAATTATATCCAAAGCTTTTCCAGGCCTGCACCATCGTCAGGATAAACGGCCAGTACTCAGGTTTGGTGTACCATGAAATCCCTTCCACTCCCAAAGGCTTCAGTATACTGTTATTAATCATCCCGCTGGTCTGCCCTAAAAAAGCATAGATTATATAACTGATTACCACATATGACAGTAAATACGGAATTAGTATAAGTGTCTGGGAAAGCTTACTGACAAAATGACTTTTCACTTCATTTAACATAATAGCAACAAAAATAGCAAAAATTGTATTAATAAATAAAAACAGCAGATTATATCCGATTGTATTTCGGAATAAAGACCATGCATCATTTGTTTTAAACAGAAAAGAGAAATTTTTCAGCCCTACCCAGGGACTTCCCCAGATTCCTTCGGTATATTTAAATTTTTTGAATGCAAGCTGAAGACCTGCAAGAGGAATATAATTATTTATCACCAGATATGCTAATCCCGGTACCATCATAAGATAAAGCGGTAAAAATCTTTTAATTTTTTTATTTATCATAGAGAAACCCTACCTCATATCCCCATATTTCTTTGAGGCAGGCCGAAAATACTTTATGTTACAAATGATTTTCGGCCTTTCTCATAATTTAATGTCACTGTCTGGCAGCCCATGCATCTAACTGTGTCTGTTTTTCTTCAATAATATTGTCGATACCTGCACTATGCAATTCCGTACGGAATTTTTCCAGCAATTCTTCCGTATTATCCAGTCCCAAAACTATAGTATTATAATATTGAGAGACTACATTGGTACATGCTGCAATTTCATCTGCAACATTTGTGGAGTCAAACGTAAAACCTAATGCCGGAGATGCGGTAGCATTATTATTGGAATCAATCCATGCCTGGTAATAATCAGGAGGATTGGGAGCCCAGGGAAATGTGATGGTAATGTTTGGCCAGAAGGTTCCCATACCGGACGGCCAGCCGGTAGTAAATGCATCCAGGTCCTCTGCAAAATCAATCGTATTATCATCACGTTTTACATAGTGAACATTTTCTATGCCGCTGCAGACCAGATTTGCAAGTTCAGGATCCGTGTATAATGCATTCAGGAATTTCATACTGGCCTCTTTGTGTTCACTCAAAGCCGAAATACACCACATCATTCCGGAAGCGGAATCTGTTGTTGCATAATTAACTGCGCTTAATTCTGCGCCATAAAGCCTTTTACCGCAATTATTCTGCTGAACCTCCGCAGTTACTGCAGGGTCAAATCCGCCACCAAGATAACAAAATGCCTGATTATTGGAAAGGTAAGCAACCGCGCCGTCCTGGGCATTCATAGGATCGTTAATAAATAAGCCGTCTTTCATCCACTGATTGGTATATGTTATCATTTCTTCAAATTTTTCTGTTTCAAAGACATTCACGACTTTAAGATTATTATCTTCAAGAATCAGCCCGCCAAACACATTATTGCCCGTAGTTCCCAGCGGATCAAATCCAACAGGTCCTAAAAAATCGCCATTAATACCTGTCGGGAAAATAGCAAGCTCAGGATGCGCTTCCTTAACCTGTAAAGCCACTTTGGTTAAATCATCAAAATTATGGATATCCTCCGGCTTGATACCAAGCTCATCACAGATTTCCGCATCCATTACAACACAGGGGCGGTTGCTGTAGGCATCGACCTTAGGTACTCCATAAATGCTCTCACCAAAACGGCCGCATTCAATATAATCGCCCAGGCACTCCTTAATTCCCGCTCCGTATTCATCCAACAGGCCATCCAGTTCCGTAATCGCACCGCTGTCTGCATAGGTAAATACAGGTGACATAAAGCTGCAATTAAATAAATCCACACCTCCATCTGTCAACAACAGATTCAACTGATCAGACCAGCTTGCAAAATCAATACAAAGAAGTTCAACCTCTACTCCAATCTTATCCCTTGTCAACTCATTAATCGCATCCTGAACCATATCCTTTTCTTCCGCGGCATTCATTGTCAGCATATATGGAACAATAATTTTTTCAATTTCGCCCGGACTATCTTTTGCCGCTGACTCAACAGCCGCATCCGTTCCTGTTTGGGCCGTTTCCCCGGAAGTATTCCCTCCGCAGCCTGCCATGGATAAAACCATGGAAAACGCCGTTAAAATTCCCAGTGCCTTTTGTACTTTCTTTTTCATACAAATCCTCCTTTGAATTTGGAACAATTATTTTCTTTTTTTTGATAAAGATTGAAGCCTGCCATCGCTATCACTATCAAAGCCGCTACACAATAAAACATCGTTGTATAACCTGAATAATCCGATATCTTACCACATATAACAGGCCCTAATCCCTGTCCCAGGTCTGCTCCGATATAAAACGTACTGGTCGCAATACCAACCTTTTGGGCGTCAACCTTTTTCATACAAGCTGTCTGTAAGGTAATCTGTCCGGTACCCTGACCGACTGCTTTTAAAACCGCGGCTGCAAGCATGATCCACAAATTTTTCCCTCCCCCTGCTGCAAGCATCGCTGCCGCACTCGTTAAAAGTGATACATTTACAATCATTGTAATGCTATGTCTATCAACAACCTTTCCTACAGTCATGCGTATTACAAACAGAACTGCCGCATTGACAGTAAAAAACAAAGAAATTCCGACGATTTTTCTTTCTTCTGCAGCCAACACCAGAAAAGAATTAATCACTCCATTCTCCAATGAAAATAACCCTCCGATAAGCGCATACACAATGCATGGAAAAGCTATCATATTTCCAATGGAAAAACGGAATTTTTCTTTTGGTAATCTTTTCTGCGGTTTTTCAGCTGCCACCCTCTTATCTGTGAAAAGCATAAAAACAATTGCAAAAGCTGTGATTATGGAAATTATCGCAAAAAGCTGTTTGTATCCATATTTATCCTTTATTTCAATTCCCAGGCCCGGCCCGCACACCTGCGATATAACCTGCCCCAGACTATAATATCCAATGCCTTCCGCCAGATGTTCTTTCGGCAGATATTCATATAAAATAGCTATATTAACGGTCCCCTGTATTCCGAACGCAATTCCATGGAGTATCCTGACTGCGAACATTGTCTTAATTCCCGGTGCAATGCAATAACCCAGCATTGTTACAGTAATCAGAAATGTAGAAAGAATGCATATATTTCTTTTTTCAAAAGCATCTGATGCATAACCGCTGAATGGCCGAATGATTAACGCTGCAATGGAAAAAATACCGGTCAGTGCGCCCGCAGTTGCCAAATCCGACCCTAAGGAAACACCGTAAGGCGTAATTAACGGTGCAATCATACTATAGCCGAAGGATACAGCCAAACCGGAAAGCATTAATAATATATAATTCTTAGTAAATAACCTCTTTTTCAATGATTTCCTCCTTGCATTTTCGTTTTAGCAACTTAGTAAAATAAAAATCTCTTAGATAAGAGACTCTTATTTTATAACCTATCATTAAAATCACCGCATGTATCGCCGAATACATATTTAGCCTTCAGGTTCCTGGCTATTGGCGTATTGCCCTCACTTCTGATTACCACCATGAGTAAATCCAGTGCACTTTCCGCCACCTCAAACACCGGTGTACATACCATACTGATAGAAGGTGAAAAGTATTCGAATGATTTACTGTGTCCAACAGAAAATAATTCCATTTCTTCCTGAAAAATTATTTGTTCACTTTTACAAGCTGTTACAGCTCCCATGGCCTGTTCCGGTACATTGATAAACACTGCCGTAGGTCTGTTTTTAAGAGACAGAATTTCTTTCATAGCATGAAAACCTGAACTGAAATCCCGATCCGCTTCTTCCCTCATCCAGATTTTATCCATATGTAATCCCAGGTCACGACATTTGTTTATAAAACCGCTTTTTCTCAGGCCCGAGTTAGGACCATTCTGATTACTGCCTATAAAACCTACTGACTTATGTCCCCGTTGGGCAAACAATCGGGCAACATTTATTCCAATATCATAATCATCCACATAAACCGAATGGTATTTCTTTTCATTGCGGAATACACATACAATCGGAATATCGAAAGAATGGTTATTTAAAAACTCAGCATCCGCATCTGAAATACCGCAGATAATAATTCCGCTGAATCTGGTAGGCGTCATAATATGCTCACAATCACAAAGCTGTCCGTATTCAAACATATGAACATAAAATTCCACACAATAGCCTTTGCTGTCTGAAATATGCTGCAGCCCACGGAAAAAACTCCCCATAATATCATCCGCATATCCTGAATTCCAAAAAACGGCAATAACCTGGCTGGTCTCTTCTATCCCTGAATTTCTTAACCTGCGGGCATAAATATTAGGCTGATACCCCATCTCTCTGGCAGCATCCTTTACCCTCTTCTGCGTTGCCTTTGATATCCTTACCTTATCCCCCCGGCCATTTAATACAACGGACACTGTTCCGGGAGATAAGCCCAACTGATTTGCAATTTCTGTAATTTGTTTATTTCCTTTGCCAGCCACTTCATACCCCTTTGCTTTTTCGTTTTAGCAATTTAAGAATAAACGATATTAATTGTTTAGTCAAGGGATATATTTGAAAATTTTTTTCCAATTTTTACCTGGTTACCGGTGATTAATCCGGCATACATATATTTATTCAGAAATTTGCCCGAAACAGCCCAGTAAACATTCGGGCAGGAAATAAACCCTGCCCGGATGTTTGCATATTCAATCTGGCTAATTCTAATGCTGGGCCTTCTCCGTAATTTTAGCCCTGTTTTTCTCAAATACCGGCTGCATATACTTCTTATATAATGGCATGAGTTCATGATCATAGTTACAGCGAAGCTCCGGCTTTACATCAAAAACCATGGTCTGTTCTTTCTCAGGCGTGCTTGCCGGCCATTCAGGCAGCCCGTTATGATTCGGATTACCGCTGTGTGCAAATGCCATTACCGTATCGAAAATCAGTTTTTCCAGTTTCTCCGCGCATTCCTCCTGGGCGGACGGCACAAACTCCGTATTGTGGAACACATATGAAATGTCAGCGCAGTGCCAGGGCGTGGAACCGCCTTCGATGGGCATATCGTGGTTGAACATGTAGGAATAGGTACACTGATTGAGTCCGCTTCTCATACGGATATATTTATGTATGCCATTCCTGAAAATATAATCCATACGGGTAAGATCGCTGATATGTCTTTCCGGATATGCCTGTTTAAACAGGGGAATCAGCAAAGCTGCCGCTTCGGCTCCCAGCACCTCCTCCACGCCCCTTATTTCCGCTTCCTCCGGCATTTTCTTCTTATCAGCATTTCCCGGCACAAAAGAAGCCATCTCTCCGAATACGGAACCTACCAGCATGGGAATATGGGCAGTTTCCTTCCTGAAACCGTAAAGCAGCGGATCGCCTGCATAGAATTCATTACGGAATGGTAAATCCCCCACATATCTGTTTTCTCCTGCAAAAGCAGGCCGCACCTTTATATAGGCATCCGCCAGACTCTGATAAGGCACCTCTTCCAATTCCTTCACGCTGCGTATGCACAATTCTGCCATAATGCTCTCCGCCAGGGCCTTTCCGCTTTCTTCCTCAACCGGCTTTTCCACATCAAGCACACCGCTCATGGAATATCCTTTGGCATATAATCCGTCAGCCCCGGGAGACTGCAGCAGCGTAGTTACCTTTCCACCGCCTCCTGACTGGCCGAATATAATTACATTATCCGGATCCCCGCCGAATTTTTCCACATTTTCCTGAATCCATTGCAACGCTGCAATGATATCATCTCCTCCTGCATTTCCTGAATTGATATATTCGTCCCCAAAATCAGAAAGATCAAAATAACCGATTATATTCAGTCTGTGGTTAATGGAAACCGTAACTACATCCCCATATCTGCTTATATTTTCGCCTTCATAAGCGATATGCTCAATCGCAGATCCCGATTCGTATCCGCCACCGTGAAGCCATACCATAACCGGCCGCTTCTGATCGTCACACGCCGGTGTCCACAGATTCAGGTTCAGGCAGTCCTCATTCATCGGCCAATAACGGTGCGGTACGAATATTTCCCCATTTGGCCTGGGCAGATACAGCTGCGGGCATACATAGCCAAAGCTTGTGGCGTCGAACACATCATCCCAGGCCGGGACCGGTTCCGGGGCGTGGAAACGCTTCGCTTTTGCATACGGAATTCCTTTAAAGACATAAATATCCTTCAGGATATAGCCCCTGACTTTTCCTTTCGTAGTTTCCACCACTGCCGTTCTGTCGTCAAATTGAAATCTTGTCCCCATTTTTTTCTCCTCCATTATCCTTTATGAGCGAAATACATCTATAAATTACATAACCCATTAATTTTACCACCATATATCATTATAGTTCACTCTCTTCCGATAAGATCATGAATAAAATACATCGTCATGGCCTCCATCCGCCGGTTCCCATTATCGGTAAATCCATGTATCTCCCCGGCAAATACCTCCAATTTTGCCTCCTCATATTCCTCCGCCGCCGATTCACTATAGGAAAGTGGTACAACCTCGTCCCGATCCCCATGCATAATCAAAACCGGCCGTTCAAACCGACTGATGTATGTATGAAGGTCAAATCCCCTCAAAGTGCGGAAAAACTTATTCCCCAGTTCCATTCCCCAAAACTCCAATTTGGAAGGAATATCATCTTCACTTTTAAAACGACTATTCCAGTTATCCGCAATACAAAATGCAGGAAATAATAAAATCAGGCCTTTGACATCATCTTTTCTGTCCGCGGCCGCCATAGCGCTTATCAATCCTCCCTGGCTACCTCCAAACAAAAATATCTCTTCTTTTTTAACCTGATCCCATGTAAGAACCTCGTCCAAAACCGCGCACAGATCCTCTTCCTCTGTAAATAATGTCATTTCCGTTGTATGGAAGCCGCTTTCATCCCTCACGCTCCCGCCGCAAAAGGTATAGCAGACCGTGCCGATTCCATTATTGGCAAAATACTCCGCCGAAATATCAAAGTCGGATTTATGCCCATTATATCCATGGCTCATAATAATAAGAGGATATTCCTTCGTATCGGGCTCATAAAAATATCCATGTACGTCCCTTCCATGATGTGCAATTGTCAGCTCTCTTTTTTTCATTTCATTTTTCCTCCGTTTTCTTTATCGCTTTGATCCACTTCCCGCTGCGCAGTCTATAAACGCACCAGACACATTTTATAATCTGATCAATTTTCATGAAAAAATAAATCCAGAACGCAGGCAGCTCCCATACCAGGCCCGCCAGAATCCCCAGGGGCACGCTTGCCAGCCAGAGGAACAGGATATCGGCAAACATCAGGAATCTGGTATCCCCGCCGCCGCGGAGCACTCCTTTTGTGAGTATGGAGTTGGCGGAGGTGAAAATCAGGATAATAGCCACTGAATCCATAAGCTGCTGCGCAATCTGACGGGTTTCCTCCTGGATATGATACATGCCGATGACGGGCCCGCTGATGGCCAGAATCACCAGGCAGGCCGCCGCTCCCAGCAACGCGCCGAAAATCAGGAAGGTATAGCCTTCCCGCTGCGCCTGCTCTCTTTTTCCTTCTCCCAGGGTATGCCCCGTGATGATACAGCCCGCCTGGCTGATCCCCTGCGTCAGCACCGTAGTCATCTGCTGGGTGACGGCAGTGATGGAATTAGCCGACACAAAGGCCGCGCCGATTCTTCCCATTATCATGGCAATCGCGCTGTTTCCCAGCGCCAGAAGGGAATCGCTTATCAATACCGGTATGCAGATTTTCAGATATTCCGGCACCAGCCCATGGCAGTCCATCAACAGATCCTTTACCCGATAGCCAATATTTTTATCCCGCAGGAAAAAATACACGGCGATTGCGGTAAACTCGATTATCCTTGCCAGGAGGGTTCCCAGCGCCGCCCCGGCTACCTCCATGCGCGGTGCCCCCAGGTTGCCGAAAATGAAAACCCAGTTAAAAAACAGGTTCGCCATAAAACTGACGCTGGAGCAGATGAGCGGTATTTTGGCCTGCCCCACGCTTCTTAGCACAATCGTACAGGTAAGCGACAGCCCCAGCAAAAGATAGGTGGGCACGGACCAGTTAAAATAGCGGATTCCTTCCCTGATAATGTCCGGATCCGGTGTGTAAATCCGCATCAATGCCCCTGGCGCCAGAATCGTAGCCGCCATAAACAGCAGGCCGAATACAATGCACAATCGAAGCATGATGGTAATGGACTGTTTCAGCGATTGGGAATCCCGCATCCCCCAGAACCTGGCCACCATAACCGAAGCCCCCATGCCGATTCCCATACAGCATACGTGGTAGATGTTAATGAACTGGTTGGCCAGGGACGAGGCCGACAACGCCACCTCCCCCAACGCCCCCAGCATTACGGTATCCATCATATTGACCCCTATGGAAATCAGGCTCTGCAGGGCAATGGGAACAGCTATGATTCCCACCCTTTTATAAAATTCCGATGTTCCCAAATATAATTTCAGCTTGCTGTTTAATTGCATTCCTTCTATCCTTTCTCTGTCCTTTTACTTCGTTTTACTTTTGCCTCTGCCTTTGAAATACATCCTGCAGAAACACATCCGCCAGCTGCAGCCACAGCTGGAAATTAGGATACGTTTTCTCTCCCACTATAGTGATTCCGCCCTGCCCGTGGGGTACGCCGGCAAAAGTATGTACCTCCGTTTCCACGCCATGGGCCAGCAGATCCGGAAGAACCGCGTTCAGGTTATCCAGCGCCGAATCTTCCCTTCCCACTGCAAAAAAGACGGGAGGATACACCACATTTGTATAATCAAATGCAGCCCCTTTATAACGCGGACCATAAATACACAGAAAAGCGTCCGGCGCCCCATAGTATCTGTCCAGTTCATCTTCCCTGTAATCCGGAAAATGATCCGCCGTTCTCTGTGTTCCGGAATAATACCGGATACAGGCCTCCCCTGTCAGGCCGCCGTTGGAAAAGCCCGCAAAGGCCACCTGGTTTTCCCTGATTCCATAGCGCCCGGCAGATGCCCTGATCATGCGGATTGCCCTTGCAACATCCGCACCGCACTCCTGCCCTGTCCAGGGACGTCTGTTAGTACGGTTCAGCAGAAGAAAACTGTGATACCCCATCTCATTGAAATCCAGGCAGGTCTGGTATCCTTCACTCAGGACACAATCTCCATGATCCCCGCCGGCACAAACTACAACAGCGCCCTTTGGCTCCTTGCCCTCCGGCAGCAGCATTTCATAGAGATACGGCCTGAAGTCCGGATTATGGTTATATCTGCATTCTGAATTATCCTCGTATTCCGTCATAACCGGCATCCTGCCGTCCGGCCACAGATAAATCCGTTGCAGTGCATTTTCTTTTTTCTGAAGAGAATCCCTGAGCATGCAAAATTCCTGAAGCTGTGCCATACAGGTTTTATTGTCTGTTTCCGCTTCAAGCTGCCGTCCCAAACGCCACATCCGGACCAGCTCTTTCACCGGATAGCAGGGTGCATCTTCAAAAAAGGGAACCGCTTTCAGCCTCTCTTCCGCTACTGCTTTTTTCAACATATTGTTACTGTTTTTGTCTTCCATGTCCTATTTCTCCTTGTTTTGCGAAGCAAAATGCCATTTCTTTAGAAATTTGTCCTATAACGAGCAGAGAAATTTTTCTCCTTGTTTTACGGAGAAAAATACAATTTCTTTAGAAATTTACCCTCTGGCAGGCAGTGGTATTTCCCTCCTGACTTTGACGGCCAATATAATTGATGTTTCTACAAATAATTTTGCTAAAGTTTAGCATGGGTTTATATAAAAAGCGACGCTATCTTCAGATAGTCCGCCGCTTGATACGGGAACATTTTCAGGGGCGCTCCGCCCCTTCGGCTTCATTCACATCTTACGATACAGCAGTTTACGGATCCTGCCGTTCTGTTTTTTTCTGAAAACTTTCTCCATAAATCAATTTCGTCACATGCAGCTTGGAAAGGGTGATATGAAGATCATTCTGCAGAATTGTCAGCAGCAGATGCATGGCATTCGCCGCCATCTCCGAAACCGACACATGAAGCACTGTTACGGTGGGGTAAAGATACTGGCTGAAATCTCCGTCCCCATAGGCGATTATTTCCATCTGCCCCGGAACCGCAATATTTCCATCACGGAGCGCCGCAAGAATGCCGCTGTTCATCCTGCTTGTCTGTACAAAAAGGGCAGTTGGCAATTCTGCGCACTGCAGCATTTGTTTTACCGCTTCATAGCCGCCAATCCCGTTTCCAGGTCCCGATACTTTCCATTCATCCTTTAGCTGTATGCCGCATTTCCTGCACTCCTCCGCAAAACCATTATACCGCAGAACACTGGCGGCGCTGCGGTTTTCAGAGAACACAATTCCCGCGCGCTCATGCCCGTTTTTGTAAAAAAGTTCCGCACACTGTCTTCCGGTCTGATAGTCATCAACATAAACGCTGCTGTAATTTTCCAATGTCTGGTTAATCAATACAATCGGCATCTCAAACAGGTTCTCTCTCAGATAATCGCTGTCCTTTTCCGACAGGCCGCCTATGATAATTCCATCGTACTGCCTACCGGAAAATGCATCCTCAAAAGCATTCAGATGATCATATTCAAAGGGCTGAAGAACGATTTCCACTTTTATCTGATATTGCTTTACCGTCTCCTGAAATCCGGAATAGAACTGGCCCAAAAGGCCCCCCATGTAATGCAGGTTCCAGAACACACCAATACGGAAGCCATCGCTTTTGCGAACTGTCTTCTGATTCTTTTTCTGGGTTTTGCCTGGCTGATAATTCATCTCCCTGGCAGTGTCCATAACAATTTTCTGGGTTTCCCTGGATATTCTCAGTTCATCTCCCCGTCCGTTCAGGACAATGGACACCGTCCCGGAGGACAGCCCCAGGTGCTCCGCTATTTGTTTTACCTGCACACCTCTTGTATTTTTCGGCATTTGCTTCAGCTCCATTTACATTTCTTTATTGTAACTGTTCAGTACCCCTCACAGTTACCCTTTATTTTTACAACATGTCCATAATATACCAACCGCCGGCTGTCCAGGCTACTGCTTTTGATTCCGTAAAAACAAATTTCTTCCCGGGCACACCACTGTCCCGTCATTCAGAAACGGGCTCCACTTACAGGCCGGCCGGCAATGCAGACATTTTCCGCAGCTTCTTCCTTCCAGGACATCATTTCCGAAATTGGGATTTACTAAAAAGCCCCTTCCCACATCGATCATATCCACTCCCGCCTGCAGAATGGCTTTTTCCGCCATTTCCCCATCCGTAATGCCATCTACGCCGAAAACCGGCATATCCGGCAGACGTTTCTTGATTTCCTGGGCTCCATAGATGGCTTCTGAAAAAGGATACCCTTCCGGTCGCAGGGAAATGCTTTCCCCGCCGAAACCATATGATATATCCAGGAAATCAGCTTTTCCCGCCAGGGAAAGCGCATGCTCTATCCCATCCTCCAAAGCTGGTTCAAAGGCCCCAAGCCGTATTCCTGCCACGAAGCCTTCCCCGCAGCTTTCCCTGATTCCTTCCAGTATATCCAGCGCGAATTTTTCCCGGCGTTGTCCGTAGATATCTTCCCTGTGATTGATATTACGGTTAAAAAACTGGCAGATAAGATAGCTGTGGCAGCCGTGAAGCTCAATTCCATCCAGGCCCGCCTGTTTGGCCCGCCGCGCTGCCTGCACAAAATCATCAATCACTTCCCGCACACGCTCCGGAGACATCTCGCAGCCTCTTGCCCGCAGCTCCCCATTGCTGTCCCTGAAACTGTAATCGCTGGGGCAGTCGGCATTTTTCTCGATTCCCGACACGCCTGCGTGATGTAACTGCACAAAAAAGGGCACATCATACTGATGCACGGCATCCGCCAGCCGCTTCCATCCTTCTGTCTGTTCATCTTCCCACAGCCCAAGCTGTGTTTCATGAAGCCTGCCCCGCTTTGTTACCGCCGTGGCCTCGGCGATAATCAGACCGGCTCCCCCTGCTGCCATATCCCGGTAATGCTGCAGGTTTTTATCCGTTACACAGCCGCTGTCATCCGACCAGTGAAAACAGACCATTGGAGGAACGGCAATTCTGTTCTTCGTCCATATGTTTTTGATTTTTACGCGTTCTTTTAATTTGTCCATGCAATCTCCCCCGGCTTTATGCAGGTTGCCCTGCGGTATTGTTCTTCTGCATTTTATGCTGCCGCGTTTTTACCGGCAAATTCTGTCTTTTTTAATTGCTCTCTTTTATCATATACTTTTTTAAATCCGATGGCAATCGGTCGGATGCATTTTTTTGCTAAATTTATATTTTTTAGCATGACAAAAATCCGGCAGCATGCAGACAAGCAAGCCTGCGCAGCCAACACGCAGACCTGCCTGAAAGGTTAGTTAAAACATTTTCTGTCGTTTTCCCAGCCCGGCGCATTTCTTTCAGCTATACCCGCGGTCCTCCGCCAAATAGCTTCGCCTCCACGCTGCGATCCTGCTGTGTCATCATAAACGGATGATTCGCCAAAAATTCCGCCAGTTCCTCTTCCGCATCCGCAGATTTTACCTCACATTCCTTATCAAAATACATCATTGCATGCTGCTTCTGCGTATAGGGCAGCCATTCAGGCGCCCCAGCCGCTTCCGGTCTGCCGGTCCTGGCAAAACTGCACCAGCAGCCGCACACGATTGTCTGCACCAGCTCCGTAATTCCCGGAATGTAGGAAGGCTCTATATAATCCGCGTTATAGAATACATAGGGGATTTCCGCGTTATGCCAGGGAAGGGTTCCCCCGTATACCGGCTGTTCCAGCTGAAACATATAACCATAGGTATTTTCCAGACCGGCCCCGGCTCGTATTTTCAGATAGTCAAAGGTACCCGGCCGGAATATCCGGTCCGTAAAAAGCAGATCCTGTATCCGGTTCCCGGGATATGCCTTTCTGAATAACTTCATGGCTTCCTCTGCAGCTTCTCCCAGTTTTTCCCGGATCAGCGCTTCCGCTTTTTCTTCCGTCCAGCTGTTTTTGCGGCCGTCATCACAGGTTGCGGCAAAATTCTGGCAGAACTCGCCCAGTACATTTCCTACAATCACCGGCACCTTTTTCGCATGCTCACATATCCCAGCCTCAAAGATACTCCCCATATAAAGGTCATCATCCTTTTTGGGTCCAAAATCCATAAAGGCCTGAGGCCCCAGGCCGGAAATGATCTGCTGGAAACGGTAATAGGGCACCTCCTCTATTTCCCTGATCCGTTCCGGTGTAATTCCCAGTTTATCCAACAGCAGCCGCGCCATATCCGGGCCTTCCGCCTTGCCGGAATGCGCCCGGATTATCCCGCTTTGTATTACAGCCCGGTGGAACAGTCCGGCTGCCGATGGCATCTGGAGAAGAGCCGCGACCTTCCCGCCGCCTCCTGACTGCCCGAAAATAGTAACGTTCCCCGGATCTCCACCAAAGGCTTCGATATTTTTCTGCACCCAGCGCAGCGCTTCTACGATGTCCGCCATGCCTGCGTTTGCGGAATACCTGTATTCCTCTCCATATGCAGAAAGGTCCAGAAATCCCAATACGTTCAGCCGGTGGTTCAATGTGACTACCACCACATCCCCGAAACGGCTCATATTTTCTCCGTCATATGCGAAATGTTCAATCCCTGACCCCGTTGCGAAGCCGCCGCCGTGGAGCCATACAAGAACCGGCCTCTTCCTCCCCGCATCCGGCGACTGCGTCCAGATGTTCAGATACTGGCAGTCCTCATCCTGGGGATAAAAAACATGCGGCACCGTATAATTATCACTTGGCTGCACCGTCTGGATCTCAGGGCATACTGGCCCGTAAATAATAGCCTCTTTCACACCTTTCCAGGACTTTGCCGGCTCCGGCAGGTGAAACCTTCTGGCCTCGCAATATTTTATCCCCCTGAAAATATAGGTGCCGTCCACAATTAATCCGCGCAGCTTCCCGTTCGGCGTACAAACCACCGGTTCCTCCGGATTACATATGACCTGTTTTGTCAATTTCTTTATAAACATAATAGCCTCATTTCTTATTTCTTGGATCCCATCAGCTTTGAAAAATCAACCTTCCGTGCAGGACACAGTTCCAGCAGCTCCTTATCGTGATCTGTCTCCAGCCTGCATTCCCGGTCAAAAACCATGGTCCGGTTTTCTTCTCCTCCAAAGGCATCCCACTGCGGGACACCGCTGCCGTTCGGACTGCCTGTCTTTGCAAAATTCACCCAGGCCCCGCTGACAATATCCTGCACCGCAGGCGTAATCCCCGGAATGAAAGAGGGCTCCAGGTATTCCGCATTATGGAATACATAGGGGATTTCCGCATTATGCCAGGGAACCGTGCCTCCGTTAAAGGGGGATTCCAGGGTAAACAGGAAGTTATAAACACCTGCCTGCGAAAATTCCGCCCGCTGCCTGGCAAAAGCCAGGGCATTCCGCCTCATATCCGTATCCATGAACAGAATGTCAGCGATATTTTTATCCGGATACGCCTTCCGGAAGGCTTCTATTATTTTCTCCGTCCTGTCCCCATATTCTGTGCAAAGCAATTCGTGCTTATATTCCTCCGTCCAGGAATTTTTGCTTCCTGTACCTACAGGAGAGGCATAATTATTTAAAAATTCCCCGAACACAGAACCGCACAGTACGGGGACATCCCTGGTATCCTCAATAAATCCGTGTTCCAGGGGATGTCCGGAATAAAAATCCTGATCCGCAAAAGGACCGTACATCACAGGCCTCCCCTCTTCCCGGGAGAGCCGCCCGGCGGCATAATCCGCCGCACAGGCCAGCTCGTCATAATGAATGCTCTCCAGCTCTTTCACATGCTCCGGGGAAATTTTCAGATATTCCAGGATGTAAGAGGCAAGCCGGCGGGAAAGAGATCTCGTCATTTCAGTTCCCGGGCGCATGCCCCCGCTCTGCAGGCAGGCCCGGTGGAAAAGCCCTGCCGCCCTGGGCGACTGCAGCATGCTGACTACTTTGCTTCCTCCGCCGGATTGCCCGAACAGCATCACATTATCCGGATCCCCGCCAAAGGCCGCAATATTCTCATGAATCCACTGAAGAGCAGCCACCAGATCCGCCAGGCCGGCATTGCCCGAATATCTGTACTCCTCCCCATAGGCGGAAAGATCCAGAAAGCCCAGCACATTCAAACGGTGATTCAACGTGACCACCACTACGTCCCCGAACCGGGAAAGCTCCTCCCCGTCATAGGCATAATGCTCCACACCGGATCCGGTCATCATCCCGCCTCCGTGGAACCACACCATAACAGGCTTTTTTACCCCTTTTTCAATACTCTGCGTCCAGATATTCAAAAACTGGCAGTCCTCGCTCTGTACGGTAAAATAATGCGGCACCGTATACTGATCATGAGGCACGCAGGTGAAAATTTCCGGGCAGGCATTCCCATAGGTAATTGCCTCTTTTACGCCTTCCCAGGGCGTTACCGGCTCCGGCAGATGGAACCTCTGCGCCTGTGCATAACGCACGCCGCGGAATATGCAGGTCCCGTCAGAAATAATACCGCGCAGCGTCCCCGCCTGTGTATGTACCTCGGCCCGGCCGTAATCCAGAATGACCTGGCTGGTTAATTTTCTTATATACATAATGATTCACTCCCACCATCTATTCTGCCCGGAAGGTCACTGTTTCCGCAGCTCCGTCTTCTGAGGCGAAGGTAACACGCACCTCTCCTTTACCCTCAACCATTACCGCTGCCAGCAAAAGGCCGTTGAACATCCTTCTGCCCGGGCTGGAATACAGGGAAAGATCAAGCAGATCTCCCGCGTCCATCCCCACCAGCCTTGCCGGGCCTTCCACCTGACAGGAAATCATCGGGCAGGCATCCGGTACAAACCGGCCTTCCCCATCCCTGGCGGACAGTTCTATCTGCACCAGGCTTCCCTCCGATATTTCCGTGTTTACCACGTCTGCTGACAGCCCAGCCATTTTTCCTGTGGTACACACCTCATCCACCGCTACAAGCTCCCCGTTCCGGAACCCTTCCGCACGCAGCACTCCCGGTTCATAGGCCACATCCCAGGAAAGATGAAGATCATTTGTTGTGGAACATTTATGGAAGCCTTCATTCCAGGCACGCACTGCCCCGTATCTGGGACACTGATATCCTCTGCTGCCCACATAGCGTCCATTTATGTATAGCTTAACTTCTTCACAGTTAGTATAGCAGATCACCTGTTTATAAACGCCCTCCTGCCCCTCAAAATTCCACTGGGGCGCAAGATGAAGCGTAATTTCCTTCGTATTCCATATAGAGCGGAAATAGTAGAAGGTATCCTTCCTGAAGCCTGCCGTGTCAAGCGGTCCGCACGGCGCGCCGCGTCTCGGCCATCTGGTTTCTCCCAGATAATCAATGCCGGTCCACAGATAATCGCCGGAAACAAAATCATGGCTGGCCGTGTAACGCCATAATGCTTCATGATGCAGTGTGGCGGTTGCGTAATTCCCGAACCATCCCTCCTGGGAATAGTCTCCGCGTATGCCTCCCGCGGAAGGATTTTCCGTGCCGATCATGCGGCGTTCCGGATACTCTTTCCGATCCTCCTCATAGAAGGTTTCCGCCCGTTCTCTCCACCGTCCCACATAATTATATCCCACCACATCCAGGGCATTTTCAAACTCACGCAGAGTACGGATCGGCTCCACTGCAGCAATATTATCGCAGGCGGATGTAACCATACGGCTGGAATCCTCCTGATGGCAGATGTCCTGTAAAAATTTCAGTATTTTCACACCATCCACAGATGACTGCTCGGGAATTTCATTGCCGATACTCCAGATAACCACCGAAGGATGGTTATAGTCGCGTCTGAGCATGGCGGTTAAATCCTCTTTCGCATGATTTGTAAAGAACATGCTTGAACCGTATGCCAGGCTTTCCGAATAATAATTATCCGTTTTGTTCTTCGCCAGGAGCCATTCATCAAAAGCCTCGTCCATAACAAGAAAGCCCAGCTCATCACAGAGATCCAGCAGCACGGGAGCCGGCGGATTATGGGAACAACGGATTCCGTTACAGCCCATATCTTTAAGCTCCTTCAGCCTTCTCTCCCAGCTTTCCCGATAACCTACAGCGCCTGTCAGGCCGCAGTCATGATGGACGCACATACCCTTTATTTTCACAGTCCCGCCGTTTAATAAAAAGCCCCTATCCGCGTCAAATACAGCTGTCCGGATGCCTGTTTTGCAGGTAAAGGAATCCAGCTCCCGGCCGTCCGCAACAACGGTGCTCACCAGGGTATACAGATAAGGATCCTCATCCGTCCATAAATGAGGTGCTTCCACAGTCGGACGTACCATGCAGTCGCTGCTTTCACCCGGCTCAAGATACAGTGCAATCCCTGAGGTGGAAACAAGCTTCCCGTCACGATCATATATTTTATGGAGAACCCCCACGTTTTCCGCCGTGCTGCCGTCATTGACAACCTGAGCGCGGATCTGCAACAGCGCCGTATCCTGTTTCGGATAAATACCGTTTGTGGCGCAGCGGACACCGAAATGGTCAAAGTGGATTTCATTTGTACGCACCAGGTAAACGTCCCTGTAAATCCCGGAGCCGCTGTACCAGCGGGAGTTGGGAACCAGATCGTTTTTCACGCGCACGGCCACCAGGTTTTCGCCTTCCCGCACCAGCTTCGTTACATCCACATAAAAGGAGGTGTAGCCGTAGCCGTGGCCGCCTGCTTCCTTTCCGTTTACATAGACTGTGGAATCCATATAGATGCCCTCAAAATACAGGTATATCTTTTCCTTTTCCGTCGGACGTTCCATCGTAAAATGCTTTCTGTACCAGCCGATGCCGGATTTTGCATACCCGCCTCCGCCGCCTGTCTTTTCATTTTCCTGCGGGGCATAATCCACGCTCCAGTCATGGGGGAGGTTTAATTTTCTGAAGGAATTTTCATCAGCCTCCTGTCCTGAAAACGTGGGATTGTCTTCCAGGATAAAATACCAGTCCTTGTTAAAATTCGTTGTTTTTCGCATATAAACTACCCTTTCTGACCCATAGGCCCATTTAATTATTTAAATACTAAATTCAGGAATGCTCTCAATGCCTTCCTCCAAAATGTCCAGTTATGTTCTCCGGGTATATGGAAAAAAGTGATTGGAAGCTCATATTCCTCCTTAAGCAGCTTCATAGCTTCTGCATTTCCGGAATATAAACGTTCATCCTGCTCTCCGCAACCCACAAAAATTAACTGATATAAATCTTTAAACTTTTGCCTGTTAAAGAGTACCGAATTATTATTGGCAACCTCATCCCTGCTATAGAATATGCCGGAAAAAAATCCACCATTTGCAAACACTTCAGGATGGTTAAAAACAATTTTGTACGACTGCATTGCCCCCATCGAAAGCCCTGCCATAGCTCTTGCCTTTTTGTCTGGGACGGACTTAAAATTTTTGTCAATAAAAGGTACTATATCCGATATCATCTCTTCATCGAAAGATCCCAGGGATGGATTGCTGGAGCCATCCGGTTTGAAGCTATACCCTTCTGCCATTACCACCAGCATTTTTCTGCACTTTTTTTCTGCAATTAAGTTATCCATCATATTCTGGATTTTCCCGTGCCATACCCATGCAGTCTCATTTTCCCCTCCTCCATGCTGCAGATATAATACAGGGTACTTATCGGCAGAAGTATCATATCCCGAAGGAGTATAGATGTAAAGCGGCTTGTCACGTCCATCGATGGAAGACCTGTAGGACATTAGCCTGATACTTCCATGTGGTACATCTTTTAAAAGATAATCCTGAAACTCCGGATCTTCCATTTCAAAATAATTGGCCGCACAAAAACCCCCGTAACAACACTGCGTAAAGGGATGTACAACATGAACATCGTCTATATAAAAATATACATAATAGAATCCCGGTTCCACATTTTCGCATACAGCTGACCACATATTCCCATCAGGCTCTCTTTGAAGGTTTACTTCTTCTCCCCTAAAGCGCACCATTACCTTCACTGCATCACCCGCTTCGATGGAAAATTCAACCCTCCCTGGACCTAATACAGTAATGCCAGTACGAATATCCACATAACTTCCCGCCGGTCTTCCTTTGGCATCCACATGAAATACTACATCCTTATAAAATGGGTCATTAAAAAGAGGATTCATAAACAATGCCTGGTTAGGGCCATGATATTCCCTGCAGACTATCCTTTCATTCAGCAATGTCGTCGGATATTCAGGCATCGTTATCTCACCAAAAATACTCTGTACAAAATCAAACAAACTATGACGCCATGGGCTCCATTCATGATAACCGTCATAACTTCTTACTATTGTCTGATTCCCGATATCATCCAGTTTCTTTTTGAATGCATTCAATTTATTCAATGCGTTTTCGTAAATCCCCGCACTTAAAAAAATCCCCCCAAAAGAAAGCTTTTCCTTTATAATTTTCTCAATCCCTTCAGAGGAGGGGCCGCTGAAAACGCCCAAATATCCAAACAAATCCGGATGATTTGCCGCAGATAGCGAAGCCTGTGCAGATCCCAGAGACAAACCGGCTACTGCTCTGAAGCTTCTTCCTTTTTTCACTCTGAAATTGGACTCTATGTAAGGAATGCAGTCATATACCAGCTCACTGTCAAAATCACCGGGATAAAATATGGCCTTTTCTCCTTCCTTAAAAGAATAACCGCTGTTCATTACTATGATCATTTCCTGACACTTTTTTTCTGCAATTAAATTATCTAAAATATAATTGGTCTTTCCACTCCAGAGCCAACTGGTCTCATCTTCACATACACCATGCTGCAAATAAAGGACGGGGTACAATTTATCGACATTTTCTTCATACAAAGGCGGTGTATAAATATAGGCATATTTTGTCCTTCCATTCACGGATGAATGATAAAGTTCAATGCGTACCGTCCCATGCGGCACTTCTCTTCTGAAATAGAAATCATCCTGTGTCTCCGGAATATCGAAAAAATTCATCATTCGAAAGCCGCCATAAAAACGTCCATCCGGATTTGAAACTCTTACTCCGTCTACAAACCAGTCACAATAATGGAATCCTGCAGGAATGCCGCTGAGTATTCTGGTAAAATACCCGTTTTCTTTTTTGAATAAAGATATTTTATCGCTTTTAAACGAACCTGTAACTCCTGCCACTTCCACGCACTCCGCTGAGGGCGCATAAAAATTAAATTCAACATCGCCATTGTCAAATACATTCACCGCCTGAATTCGATCGATGTAGTGTAAAAAATCAATCCCTTTTTCTCCGCCTGCCGCCTGTTTGGCGATTGGTGAATAGGCCAAAGGATGTGACAACAGCGCTGTATTGGTAAGCCTCTTCATATCATAATTCCCCTTACGCTTTTTCTTCTATTTTACCATTCTCAGTTCATAAATAATTATGAAAAATTGCTTACAAATCTATTAAAGTTGCTTTTTCATTATCTTATTAGGAATAAATGCAAATTATATACTTGTACCTGCCGTTTTCATTCACCTTTTCATGTTTCATAAAGTGATTGTGCCTTCACTTTTTTTTGAATAATTATATAGATTTATTGCTCTTTTTTTGGAATAGTTGTCCTTGCTAAAAAAACAGCTGATAATTATAATTTAATAAAAGGATGATATTTAGAATCGTCTTTTGGCAGCATTTTACTAATTGTTCTTGTGTCATTCAATTCTGCTTTATAGAATTGGAACAGATACACAGAAAGGGGGATTATTTTGGAATTGCATTTAGTTAAGCAGGAACGTCATGAATTTTTCGGATTTGGCTGGACTTTCCATTATGGAGATCTGGATATTCACGAAGCAGAACAGGGAGAAAAAGATTTTTCACCGGTTACTCTTCCGCATGACTGGCTTATGGATTATGAAGCAAACGGGCTGGATGAAAAAAGCGGTTCTATGAACTGGAAATATGGGGTGGGAATATATCGTAAAGAATTCATTATTGATAAATCAAACAAAAATCGTATTATCAGCCTGTTGTTTGATGGTGTATACCAGGATGCCACCGTGTATTTAAATGGGGAAAAGCTTGGAAATAATTACTATGGCTATATTCCTTTTGAATTTGATATTACTAATAAAGTAAATATAGGTGAAGTAAATACATTGCTGGTCAGGGTGGATAATTCCGCACAACCCAATACAAGATGGTATTCAGGAAGCGGAATCACAAGAGATGTCTGGATTTCATCACTCCCCCCTATACACGTGGCTTCTAATGGTACTTATATCGTAACGGACTCACTGGAGAATAATATTGCATCTTTATCAATTACAACAGAAATCAGCAACAGCGCGGCCGTTGATTCTGAGATTGAAATAAAGAATAAAATTTACAGCCCCGATGGTCTTCTAATTGCATCCATGTCCGAAAAAATGACAATCGGAACAGGTCTCAACAATGCACTTATCAAACAGAATCTGTCAATAAGAAATGCCCTTCTCTGGAGTCCGGAGCACCCCTGTATGCACCAGATGATAACAGAGATTATAGTAGACGGTATCATAGAAGACCAGTACGTTACCCCTTTTGGAATCAGAACCCTTTATTTTGATGCCGACAAAGGTTTGTTAATCAATAAAGAACATATAAAAATACATGGTATGGCCATCCATAACGAAGCAGGACAATTAGGCGCCGCAGTTCCCATTAAAGTATGGAAAAGGCGTTTTGAAAAACTGAAAGGCATGGGCTGTAATGCAATACGGACAGCGCATAACCCGGCCGATCCATTAATATTAGATTTAATGGATACTATGGGACTTCTATGCATGGATGAATTTTTTGATGAGTGGACCATTTGTAAATGGAGTAAGTCCAGAGGCACTAAAGAAGTCCCTCCCCGCGGTTATGCAGAACATTTCGACAGGCTGCATATAAAAGATTCCGAGACAATAATCAGGAGGGACAGGAATCATCCTTGTGTTATTTTATGGAGTGTCGGCAATGAATGTGAAGAGGTTAACACGGTAGACGGTTGGGAGGTAATGAAGGAGTTACGTGATATCTGTCACAGAATGGATCCCACCAGACCAGTTACCGAAGGTACTAATATGTTGGCTCATAACAGCAAATATACCTACGAAAAATTTATGGAATATCAGGATGTCCGAGGATTTAACTGGGTTAATATCTGGAATGACAGGGCGGAACTATTCTATGAACCGGATAAAATCCGTCATCCCGCCGCCCCTATGGTCATAACAGAAACAGGCGGCATTCCGGGAAGCCGGGGCAATTACCCCCTTCTTGACAGAAGGTCCGGTTCAAACAGCCCTTTCAAAGTTACACCCTACTATGCATGGCCGGTAGAAGCCAGTAAACATATGCGTTTTATAGAGACCAGAGATTATATTTCGGGTGTATTTTACTGGACTGGTGTGGATTATATGGGTGAGTCCCCCTATCCCTTCAGATCCGGCGAACACAGTCCTGTGGATCTGGCCGGATTTATAAGAGATAATTGGTATTTTTACCGTTCCATGTGGATGCGTAAGGAACCCACTGTACACTTGCTGCCTCATTGGAATATGGATGTTGAAAAGGGAAAAATCATTCCTGTTATCTGTTATACCTCCTGTCCTTCTGTAGAGTTGTTTTTAAACGGAAAAAGTTATGGTGAAAAAGCTTATTTGTATCCTGCGGTTGGAATTGATGAATGGCCCAATTTTGATCTGACAAAGCCATATGCCAATACTGACGATCTCTTCCTTTCCTGGGATGTTCCTTTCGAAGAGGGAGAATTAATTGCCATAGGCTACGACCGGGAAGGACATGAAATAGCCCGCCATGAGGTGCGCACTTTCAAGGAAGCAAAAGAAATAAATCTGAAATGTGATTCTGCCTGTATTAAAGCTGACGGGCGTGATATAGCTCAGCTTGAAATATCTCTGACAGATGAAGATGGGAATTTGGTAATGACCGCGGAAAACGAACTCGTTGTCAAAGTAACCGGTTCCGGGCACCTTTTGGTTCTCGAAAATGGAAACAGTACGGATCATACCATGGGAAAATGCGAAACCAGAAAAGTACATTATGGCCTGCTCCTCGCTGTAATACAGTCTAACCGGGACGAAGCCGGAACAATATATGTAGAAGTTGAAGGAAACGGCTTTAAACCCCGGACATTAGAAATCATTACAAAATAAAAACATACCTTCCGCATCCATAAATAATTCCCGCCCAAGACACTAAAAAGTGTTTTGGGCGGGAATAAACTTTAATTTCCAATAATAACGGAATATTCAGGTATCAGCTCAACGCCCGTAATCTCGCATCCTGCCTCTACAGATAAGTCATAGTATACATCCTGACCAAAACAACAGGGAATTGTATGGGCGCTATCATATATTCGTATTTTTAACATTGCAGGGTAGTGAAAACGGCGGAGAGGAATATTCCAGGGCTTACCCGTATTGAACCAATCGTCGATTAACCTTTCTCCATCATATACCTCAGCGCGATCTCCCAGGAAGTGTACATTCAGGTAAATTTGGTTTACCAACTCCGATGACAAATGTTCTAAATTAATCTGATAGGAACGATACTTAATATTCCCGTTTTTATCCCTTTCTTCTCCTGTCAGCTCGAATTCTGCCCGCATCCTGCACACCGACAGCAATGCGCTTTCAGAAGGTCCTGCCATAAACTTTTTCACAGTTCCATCTTCATGATAAATTTTAATTTCCTGCTTTTCCTGCGTAATCAGCTTCTTTGTGCCATCTTCCTCAATAATACAGCTGTCTTCTCTTTCCACTACATATAAACCATCACTGAACAGGAATCCTCTGTCGGCTTCTGACTCTGTAAGTACTGTTACCCAATCATTACAAGGCATTGCTTCTATATGCGGTTTTTCATCTGAATACAGAAAAACTCTTTTGCCGAGCCTGCACAGAAGGCTGCAATTTGTTTTTTTAATTATAATATCGCTCATCTTCAGTTCAATTGGAATAACATAACATCTGTCTGCAGCAAAATGCAAATGTTCCACAGAAAATTGTGTTCCATCAGGCAAATGGATATATATATTCACGTCCGGATGTTCCTCCATAAGGCGGTTCCTGACATGATTATTTACAAAAAGGAATCCTGTTTTGGAGGTATAGTTCCAACGTAATGCAGCGCGTATTGTTTTCATATCTTCCGCAGATTCAGGAACAGACGCTGGAAGAACTGTTTCAGCCTCTGCAATCTCGCTTTCAAAGGATGAAAGCAAAAGATGATACTTTTTTAATACCCCGAAACTCTCATTTATTTTTCCCGCCTCATTAATACAGGCATCGAAATCATAACTCTTTCTCGGAACTGTAGTATTTCCTCCAATACTTTGTGCTTCATTCAAATCCGAATATTTACCATCAGGATTAATGCCCCCATGGTACATATAGTACCCGATTAAATTAGCGCCAGCACCGAGCACGCATATAATATGCCCCGCGTTATCAATAGCTTTTGAAACAGGTCTCCTGTGGCTTGTCACCTGCAGCCCTCCGCCAAGTTCGGCGGTCAAATATGGATAATCCCTCCGGATCGTTCCGTTTTTTTCATCAGCCTTATGGAAATCAGAACCTGTATTGGCATCATCACGATAAGGAATAAAAAGAAAATTTTCCATCGCGGGTAATTCTTTTGTAGAATTATCCCAGGGAGCATCCACATATCCGGATAACACCTGCAGTGTCTCATCTATCGTACACGCTCCGCCCCAGGCAGTCGCTGTATAATAGGGTGTATCCAATCCTGCTTTTTTTGCAAGATGCAATAATGTCTTCATATGCCTGGCCTGTTCTGCTTTATCGTTCGGGCCTCCACAATGTCCATATTCATTTTCCAGCTGAATTCCAATTACAGGACCACCCTCTTTACACATCATCCCCCGTGATTGTTCACCAATCTTTGTATAGAGTGTTTCTACAAGCGCCAAATACTTTGGATCATCTGTCCTTTTCTCAAAATCGTCTGCATACTGTACATAATCAGGGAACCCGCCATGACGGCACTCGCCATGCGCCCAGGGTCCTATTCTAAGCCATACCTTCATATCAAGCGCCCTGCACACATCCAAGAATTTCCTTAAATCCCTGCATCCTGAAAAATCCCATTCTCCTTGCCGTTCTTCATGATGATTCCAAAAGACATAGGTAGCAGCGATATTCACGCCTCCGGCTCTCATTTTCAAAATAGCCTCTTTCCATTCTTCCGGTTTCAAACGTGAAAAATGGATTTCTCCCATAACCGGTATAATACGTTTTCCATTAACAAGCAGACTTTTTTGATCCGCCTGATATAAATTACCGGCCAAATCTCTGCCTCCCATATTTAATAATTCTGGCGTATTCTTAACTGCCGGAATTTGAAACATTAATTTTTCCATTACAAATTAATCTCCATTTCTTAGTATTTTTAGCTAAATTTTTGAAGTCTTTGTACTTGTCAGTTTTAGAATTCTTGCTTATAATATAATTCAATTAAATCCAAATTACATAATTTTTTGCCTGTTAATAATCAAAAATTGCGTTCAGAGGAAAATATGAAATCGGTTGAAGACAAAATCGACAAAAAGTCGGATTATTTTATTAATTCCCCGACAGATGCCATAACTGAATATTTTTTATATCCTACCCATTTAGGGCATTTTTTTTATCAGCCAGGTTACAGGCAGCATCGTATGCATTTTGACAGTTTTTTGCTTATGTATGTACTGGAAGGTTCACTTACTGTAGAATTCGAAGCTAAAAAATGGCCAGCTGAAAAAAACAATTTTATTCTTATTGACTGTTATCAGGAGCACAGTTACTATTCAGATACCGGCTGGGAAGCGATATGGATTCATTATGACGGATTTTCGGCACGCAAAATGTATAATATGATCGTAAGTAAACTCAGTAATATATTTTCTCTTGATGATCCATTGCCAATTATGAATCGCATGGCAAAAATTTACCAGCCTTTTACAAAAAAGGAACCTGTAAGAGAAGTATTGCTTTCGAAATACCTCAACGATATCCTGACGGAACTTATTATTTACACACCTCTCCAAATAAAAGAAGTTCAACGTGCCTCTGCAATTGAAAACGCGAAAATATATATTCAGGAACATATACAAGAAGAACTTAGAGTTGAAGAACTTGCCAAAAAAGCGCTGATGAGCACCTATCATTTTATACGTGTTTTTAAAAAAGAAACGGATATGACGCCTCATGAATATATTATCAATTACAGACTCCGCATTTCAAAAATTTTACTTTTGGAGAGCAACATGTCAGTCAATGATATCTGTTATGAATCCGGCTTTTCCTCTGCCAGTATATTTTGTGCCGCATTTAAAAAAAGTGTAGGCCTGTCCCCAACAGCTTATCGAAAAAAAGGACGCATTGATTAGATGCGTCCTTTTTTTGTCACTATTGCTTCACCCCTTCACAGCTCCTATTGTCATTCCTTTAACGAAATAACGCTGGACAAAAGGATACAATAGTACAATAGGACCGGTTGCAATCACCGTCATAGCCATTTTCATACTTTCCAAAGGAACTGTAGTAATCGGAATGCCGGATTTTTCTGCAACTAAACGCATTGCCTCCGCACTGCCCAGCATTCTCTGCAAATAATACTGAAGCATAAATTTATCTTCATCCGTTATATACAGCATACAGTTATACCAGTCATTCCAATATGCTAATGCCGCAAAAAGACATAACGTAGCAATTAAAGGCTTAGATAAAGGTATAATCAATTTGATATAAATTGTAAAGTCGTTCGCGCCATCAATTTTAGCCGATTCTGTTATAGATGCTGGTATTCCCGCCATAAATGATTTAGCAATAATCATATTCCATACTGAAAAAACCATCGGAAGAATTAAAGCCATATAATTATTTTTAAAATGAAGATATCGCATACAAAGCATGTATGTCGGCACAAGCCCACCGCTGAACAGGGTTGTAAAAAAGAAGAAAAACGCAAACTTGTTCCTCCATGGAAAATCTTTTCTGGAAAGTACATATCCCGTCATAGTTGAAAGAAATACCGCCAAAAAGGTTCCTACTAAGGTAACACATACAGTAGTTCCATACGCACGAATAATCTGTTCCGGATTCTTCAGACACAGGCCATAGCTTTCCAGGCTGAATACCCCCGTAGGAATAATTGGATATCCGTTTTTTATTAAGGATGTTTCCGGTGTAAAGGATGCCAATATAATTAAATAAAATGGAAGTAAGCAGATTATAGCAAAAATGCCGATAAATAAATAAGCAACTATATTAATGGAAATTACATCCGCACCAATGTGTATACGATTTTTTGCTGCATTTGCTTTGCGATTATTTTTCATACTGCCCCTCCTTTAATACAATGCATAATCAGGATTTGTTTTCTTTACTAATCCATTTGCACACATAATCGTAACAAAACAAAGTACTGACTGAAACAGGCCTGCAGCTGCCGATACTCCTACATCACCGGAAGAAATCAATAATCTGAAAACATAGGTGTCAATAACATCAGTTACAGACTCAAGTAAAGCACTTGATTTTACTGTCTGATAAAACAATCCAAAATCTCCTCTGAAAATATTTCCGATTGCCAAAAGTACCAGGGTCATCATCGTTGGTATCAAAGATGGTATGGTCAGATATCTGATTTTCTGCCATGCATTAGCCCCATCCAGCGAAGCTGCTTCAAACATTTCCTGATCCATAGACGTAATGGCCGCAAGATATACTACCGAGCCGTAACCCGTCTGTTTCCACATTTTCAAAAAAGTCAGCAAAAACGGCCATGCGCCGGGAGAGTTGTATAAATCAAAAGGTTTTGCTCCAAGACTTGTAAGAATATTATTTGCAACACCGCGTTCGAAACTAAAAATATTATAAACTATTGCTCCTGCAACTACCCAGCTGATAAAATAAGGAAGGAACATAAATGATTGTGCCGTTTTCTTAAAAATTTTGCAACGCAGTTCATTCAATAAAATTGCACTTCCCATTTCCAGGACCACACCAAGAGATATGAATATAATATTATATAGAATCGTGTTTCTTGTTACCATTCCAAGTTTACCGGAAATCATCAGTGCCTTAAAGTTATTGAGACCATTCCAGGGTGAAAAATAAATTCCGCCATTATAGTTATATTTTTTGAATGCCAGTACAACACCCGTCATAGGAATATAGGAAAAAATCACCACATACAAAACTGCAGGAAGAAGCATCAGAAGCAGTATCCAATGTCTTTTCACTGTTTTTAAAAACGGTGTTTTCACTGGTTTCACTTTATTAATCCCATCCATTGTTTTTCCTCCGTCAATGCATATTTAATGAAAAATGGCGGGGTATCCGCCATTTTTCTTACTCTCATTTAACGAGCTGCAAGCCATTCATTATATTGTTTAAACAACTCTTCCTCAACAATCTTAATTCCAGCTCCGTCCAGTTTGGCATTCATTTCTGCAAGGTATGCATCTACATCATCTACCAGGCCTAACTGAAGCGACGGAATATAATCACCAAGGATTGCTTTACATGCAGATGCATAATCAGACACTTCTGTATCATTAAATACGAAAGTTATCGTTGGATTGGAAGTTATCCTCGGCTCCCAGGAATCAACCATTTCCTGTTCACGCGGTTCTACTCCGGTTTCCTTATAAATTCCATTATTTATCCCCCAAGATAAAGAAACACTGTTAGGCGGATATGCTTCCACATTCGCAGCCTTAGCGTAATTAAAGCCATCAATTGTATAATGTTCATTTTCAAAGCCCAGAGTAATAAGTCTGTTTACATATGTATCCATTTTCAGAATATCGAGTACCATAGCCGTACGTTCAGGATTTTTTGAAGCTGCTGCAATAGCAATATCCGAATTATTGTACTCCTCGCAGGCCACAATATTATCTTTCGTCAAATCATAGGCCGCACACTTAACACCCTCATTCTTTTCGGCCATCCTCATATAATTAAATACCGTGCCGTTCCAGGCTATAGAAGCTCCCTGCAGTGCACCAAATGCATCATCATCTGAAATTGTGTTGGAAAGTGCACCGCGGGACCAGCAGCCTGCGTCAGCCAAAGTTTTCATATCCTTAGCAAATTTAACAAATGATTCTGAATTCCAACAAAGTTCAATATCATCGGCAGAAGGCAGTTCTCCTTCTTTATATTCATATTGATAATGCAAATAATTATCCTTAAGAATATAGAAGACATTATATTGCTGACGATACACTTCCCAAAGTTCCGCATTATTCCCTGAAGAAGCCTGTGCAAGAATACCTGATTCCGGCGTTTCTTTTTCAGCAATCGTAAGCATAAAATTCATATAGTCTGACCAGTTGTCCAACTTCTCTATGCCATATTTTTCAGCTAAATCCTGACGAATCGCCACAATTTTAGTGTCAGCTTTTTCAGCATTACAGGGAAGCGCTACAATTTTACCATCAATTGTGGATTCTGCATAACTTGTCTCAGCCTGATACTTATTTGTCAAAGGCATATTCTTTGCTACAAAATCCCTGTCAAACGTATAAAAAGAGCCTTTTGCCGCTTCAGTATACATATAACACCATGGAGCCGTATAAATTGCATCTACCTCTTCACCGCCTGCCAGAACCAGTGAATATTTTGTACCGTAATCAGCCCAGCTCATAATCACTGTTTCAAGCTTGGTATTAAAAGGCTCCAGGTATTCGTTAACAGCTGCCATAACCTTATCCCAGTCCTGAGGCGTATCACCAATTAAATATAAATAAACAGTATAGGGCTTGCTTAAGTCAACATTTGTATACATTTCCGGTGTTGCTTTAACCACTCCGTCTGTCAATGAAGCCGGAAGTTCCGCTAATACATCAGCCGCAGGTTCTGCTGCATCTACTGCTTCTGTACTTTCCTGTGCTCCTCCTGTTGCCCCTCCTGTTTGTTTACTCGTTCCTCCACATGCTGCCAGCAGTGAAAGTGCAAGTACAGCAACAAGTAAACACGATAACCTTTTTTTCATAAACTGTGTCCCCCTTTATTTTTTCACTAATTTTTGCTAAATCTTAGCAATGATTTATATAGATAATATAGCATTAACTTATTCTGTTTTCATTCTTATTTTTGCTTATTTTTATAGAAAAATTGCTTTCACACAATCTTAAATTATGAAAAAATGTTGAGAAATCCTTATTATAACCAAGGGTATAGTTTTCTTTTTCTCCTTTCCATTCAGCATAGGTATGATCCCGTTGCAGACAAATAATCATAGTTTCTCCTTACTAAATTTTAAAATATAAATAACCCTGTCGTTTTCGTTTTAATTGATTGGATTATATGATTTATTTATTCCTTCAATATTTATTCTATAATCAATATATTATTTTGCTAAATTAATAAATTTGTGCTAAAATAATTTCAATATACTAATTCGTCTCTATAGCTATAATCAACAGCAATTTTCTTATTACTCAGAAAATCTCATATAATGAACAGAATTTTAGCTATAATCCTTTTGTTCATTTATGATATTTTTATATCAGAATTATTTTCTACATATCAAAAGGAGGATTCTATGGGTACTTTTAAAAATCTTGACAGGCTGCTTGATTCGTTTACACAGGGTTCGATTCCCGGCTGTGCCTGTGTCGTCATGCAGAATCATGATATTCTCTACGAAAGCTATTCCGGCTTCGCCGATATCGAAAAGGGGACAAAAATCAACGAACGTTCCATTTTCCGCCAGGCGTCCACAACAAAACTGTTTACTTATGCCATCGGCATGATGCTGTTTGAGGAAGGGGCGTTCCGTTTCACGGATCCGATATATGATTTCCTGCCGGAATGGAAAAATACTACCAAATATGTGCAGATTCCGGGGCGCGCAGCCCAGGTGGTTCCTGTGGAGCATCCCATTACTGTAAAGGATGCCTTTACCATGTCCTGCGGCCTTCCCTACTGTATGAGACCGCTTGATCATGTGACCGATAATCCTACCGTCAATGCCATGTCCGAAGCGGTCAGGCCCTATTGCAAAGATGGGAAAATCCCCACGCTGCGCGACGAGGTCCGCGCCATGGGCTCCGTTCCGATTATGTTTGAACCCGGCACCCATTGGCTTTACGGGCTGGGAAGTGAAATTGTGGGAGCTATTGTGGAAGTAATCACAGGAAAATCTGTGCGTCAGAACATGAAAGAAAGGCTGATTGATCCCCTTGGCCTGAAGGATACCGCAACTTTCCTGGATGAGGAAATGATGGGCCGACTGGTCACCTGTTACCAAATCACTCCTGATAAAAAGAAAGAGCCTATGCCCCGGGATCTGGACGATATCATAAAGATCGGCGGTGCTCCGGAATACTCCAGAGCCAACTTAAACTGCAGCTGCAGGGATTTTGCCGTATTTATGAGCATGCTGGCAAACGGCGGCCGCTACAAGGGTGAAAGCCTTCTGGGAAGGAAGACCATTGACCTGATGAGAACGAATCAGCTTGGGCCGGATCAGCTCAGGGATTTCTGGCATTATAACGGCGTGGATATTCTCGGTTATGGCTATGGAATGGGAGTACGGACCCTGATGGACAAAGCCCCCGGCGCATCCAACGGCTCGCTGGGCGCCTTCGGCTGGTCCGGCGGTTACGGCTCCTGGGCGGAGGCCTCCCCTGAAGATCATCTCTCTATTGTTTATATGCACAATACGCAGGGAGAACATAATGAGCTGTTTCATGTGAAGGTCCGGGATGTTGTTTATGGGTGTATAGAATAAACATCTGTTTTATGCATTTATAAGGGGCTATCAATTCCTGACAGCCCCTTATCTTATTTCAAATATTATAAAAAACTTTTTTGTATCTATTAGGAGCTGATTTTAAAACAAATCCAATTAAAGGAAGTTGTGAAATCAGTTATTACAGTACCTGCTAAAAACACTTATTAAAAGTATTCTCCAGATATTTACCTGAAATCCATGACGAACAATTATATTCTCCTGCAGACAAAATCTATTACCGCCTTTTTTATTTCATCATCTTCGCCATACATACTATTATTATTGCAAAGCAAAAATGATTTCACACCCTGTTCACTCAATGCCTTAAACATACGAACGCTCTGTCCCATAGGAACCTGAATGCCGCACTCATATATTCCATGAACAAAACATGTTGGAGCACTGTTTCTGGTTACCTTGGAAATCGGGCTGGCATCATTTGTCCGTTTTACTAGTTCGCGGTAAGAAGAATCATTCCAATGAAGTTTTACATCTCCGAGTCCTTTTCCTTCTCCAGAGTGTCCAATCATACATCCCAAAGGTGCAAAAGGACCGTCTGACTGAAGAATTTTTTCGGGCTGGTTCGGCCATATTTCAGCGGAGTCTTCTGCAAAATGAAAATAATCTGTAAACCCAAAATATACAACTGCCGCATTAATTCGGCAATTTTCCTCAAGGCAGCCTCCCACAACGCCTTCCATATCCGGACTACCATTACATGCGGCGAGCATTGCCGCCAGATATCCTCCCATGGAGCCGCCGATTACGCCAAAACGCCGGCTGTTTAGATGCAACTCTTTGTTATGAGCTTTTATATAGCGTATACAAGCCCTAACATCATCATCCGGCATGGGCCAGATATTCGGCGGCGAAAGCCTGTAATCCAGAGAAGCAATTACATATCCCTTATTCAGTAAATCCTCTGTTATTGGATCAAAACTGTGATGATGTCCTCCATATCCATGAATATTAATAATACATGGGTAATTTTCCCGCCCTTGTTCCGGGTACAAAAGTGTAACACGTAAATCCATGGTCTTGCCAATCTGTAAATTAGGATTACCTCGCACACCTTTCATCAAAGGTACTGTAGCTATATATAGTTCTTTTCTCTTGGCAATTCCCTGCCATGCCGGAACTTCCGGAAGAGATGGAAGGTATTCCTGATTTTTTCTAAAGAAATAGCGTCTGGGAAGCTTTTCACGTGCATAGAATGTAGAGCCGTTCAAATCTGCCCATACCTCTACAAAATTTCCACTGACTTGTTTTTGAACTGTAAAATCAGAAGTTTCATAGATTAATGTATTATCGCCTTTTGGATAAACCTGTCGGCATGGATACTCATAAAACTTATCATTTTCTTTCAAATAAACAGCACTTCTAAAAATATACAATGTCCTCATTTTTTCATGAAATACTGTTATTTCTGGTTTAATGATAGGAAGAACCAAGTTTGACGGAAATTCCTTCCCATAATGAAAGTATACAAAAGCTCCCTCCGGACAAAAGTCTTCCGGCTGTTCAAACCCGCTGCCTCCGCAGGAAAGAGTAATTCGGATCCTGCTTCCTTTTCCGATTATTCTGGATAATGCTTCCAAATGAAAACTAAGCTTCAGCGGAGAATCCTCTTTTAGCTCCACTCTGTCTTCTTTAAAACCTCGATGATAAGGAATTCCTAATGAATTATAAATTGTATTCGTATGTGTTTTTGCATGAGATGCCCGAATCATCCCCTCACTTAAATAATGACTTACACCATCCGGAGTTACCTCTTCCAGACATGCAATAAAATTTCCATCCTTATTATTGGAAGTCACGTATAAATGCAGAATGGGGATTCCTGTTATTTCCATTTGTTCCGGAATCGGAGCTGAAGTAAAGCAGACCGCCTTCCTATCATATGCAGTCATATCCTGCCTGTTATCCCGATTCATCCTCCCCATCCCGCCATATATGGAAAGATCATCTCTTACCATATATTTATTCCTCCCGTTCTCTCCGGGCTCCAGCGTTGTTTTTCCGTTTTTCCCTAAATATAAGCACGAAAACATTGTTCCTTCTACAGGGAAATCTGCTTCATAATGCCACTGTCCCCCTTCACGTTCAATCGTATAGTATCTTACCGGAGGCTCATGCCTGTATGGATCCTCTTTTTCTTTCAGATAGGCATCAAAAAAATGAATATATTCCTGTACCCAGTCCAGTGTACCTCCCGGATACTCTCTGCACTCATGATAAATTCCGGTATGCATCCATGGTCCAAGTATCAGTTTGCCTCCCCAATGCTTATATGTCAGGATTTTATTTGTACATCCAGGATCAAACCATGCCCCCGTATGCCAGACAAAGGCCTTGCCAAATCTGATGCGGTCCATCTTTTCCCAAACCGGAATATCCAGATTAGGTTTGTATCCTAAATCCGGATGAATACTGTCCCTGTACATATTAGGCAAGTATTGCGCCAGAAATGGAAGATTACTCATATGCATCTTTGCTGCAGCTCTCGCCATCGGATAATCAGGTCCCGGATCCTCATCTACCGGATCGCCCAACAGAACCTGTGGACTTTCTGCAATTCCATGCGTCATATAGCTTACTCCATTAGGATAATTTTGATCATAAATATCCATACTGCAGTCACATGGAATTGCTGCGTATAATGAATCCGGTTCTTCCGCCAGCACCAGTTCCTGACTCATCCCATAATTAGATCCCCCATACATCCCCACTTTTCCGCTGCACCACTGTTCTGCCGCAAGAGTATCACATACCTTTTTTATATCTTTTCCATCGTATAGTCCAAAAAATCCATCATTTGTGCCAAAAGACGCACCAGAACCTCTAACGTCCATAAACGCAACTGCATAGCCCGCATTCAGGAACCGATGTACTGCATCTTTTTCCTGTTCATAAGCCATTCTTCTGGAAGTATAACCAGCTTTCAATAAAAGCGGCACCCTCTCCTCCGAAATCGGTAAATAAATGTCCACCGCCAATTTTGTTTGATCATTCGCCTCAATATATTTTGATATTCTTGAAAAAGAAGGTTTTTGAATCACCCCTTAATTCCCCCTATTACAATTCCCTTTACAAAATATTTCTGGAAAAAGGGATAAATAATTAAAATCGGTATAACTGCAATCACAGCGATGCCCATACGCACTCCGGACGTCGGTACGCTCAGATTCGATTCTCTCAAAGCAGCCACATTTGAATTGTTTGTAAGAAAATCCGCATTAGCCATCATAGTATTCAATACATTTTGTATTGTATATAAATCTGTGCGCCTTACCAAATAATAAAGGCCATTAATCCAGTCATTCCAATATCCCAATCCAGCAAGCAATCCAAGGGTTGCTACCATGGGCTTTGACAGCGGTGCTACAATACGGAACATAATTCCAAGCTCACTGCAACTGTCAATTCTAGCCGCTTCAATAATTCCATCCGGTATATTTGATGTAAAATAAGTCCTTGCCAAAATTACCGAATATGCTCCCAGCATTAAATTGGGAAAAATTAGTGCAAATATCGTATCCCCTATTTTCATCACATTTCCCCAGATAATATAAGATGCTACCATTCCTCCATTAAAAAGCATAGTAAAAAAAATGAAAAAAGATAAAAAACCTCTTCCAGGCAAATCCTTCTTTGACAGCATATACCCCAGCGACAACGTTAAAAATACATTTAAAGAAGTACCAAGCAATGTAACCAAAAAGGTCATGCCATAAGCTTTTAAAATTTTTCCTGCTGCTGAAAATAAATATTGGTAAGCTGTAAAACTGAATCTTGCCGGAAAAAAAGAATAGCCATTCAAAGTCAATGTAGTTTCGTCCGTAATCGAAGCCATAATCAGTAATATAAATGGTAATATACATGCACATGATAATACCGTCATAATAATATTCACAAATATTTTGAAAAACTTATTTTTTCCTGCCATATCAATCTCCTAAAATAATGCACTGTCTTTTTCAATTTTACGTACAACGGCATTGGCGCTCAGGACTAATAAGAATCCCAATATAGACTGTAAAAAACTTGCTGACAGGGAACGTCCAATATCATGGTCCTCCATAAGAGCTCTGTAAACATATGTATCAATTGTTGTAGTTGTGCTGTACAGCATACCGCTGTTCTGGGGGACCTGATAAAACAGCCCGAAGTCCGAACTGAACATTCTGCCAAGTCCCATAATTGTCATAATGATAATTGTGGGTTTAAGAAGTGGAAGCGTTATTGCTGTAATTTGTTTCCAGGTACCGGCCCCATCAACTACTGCCGCTTCGTAATATGCTTTATCAAAACCTACAATTGTAGCATAATAAACGATACTCTGAAAGCCAAACGCCTTCCAAACCTCAACGATTGTCAATATTACAGGCCAATACCCCGCTGATGTATACCAGTTAACCGGCTCTGCCCCCAAAAATGCCAGTATGCTTTTGTTTATAAATCCATTTGTATTGCTCAGGAATGCAAATACAAGGTATCCGACTATCACCATAGACATTAAATGCGGAATCAGAATAACGGTCTGATATATTTTTTTTGCTCTGTGGCCGGTAACCTCGTTTAAGAAAATAGCGATGGTTACCGCCACCAAAAGATTCAGCAACAGAAAAACAATATTATATAAAACCGTATTTCTGAACATAATTGCGGCCCATTTAGAGTGAAAAAGATATGTAAAATTCTTTAGCCCATTCCATGGGCTGCCAAAGATACCCTTGGCAAAACTATACTTTTTAAATGCCAGTACAAGACCTATCATTGGCATATAATTGTTAATTATTAAATAAACTATACCAGGCAGTGCAATAAGATAAACCGGTAAATATCTCTTGAACCTGCGTTTCAGCGGTGCCTGTGTTCTGACTGGCGCACTGTTTTTTGCTTTCATTTCTATCTCCATTCCATTTGTCATAACAACGGCGACAATAATTATTTATTATTTAGAAAAGCATCGTATTGTGCCTGTTTTTCTGCAATCACGCTGTCAATACCTGCTGCTTTCAATTCCTTTTGAAATTCAGGCAACATAGTATCAATATCCACTTCCGCATAAATTAATGCAAGAAGATACTCATCAACAACATTCGCTACCGCGGAATATTCATCATAAACGCTGCTGTTATCAAATACAAAGCCCAGACCGTCTGTCACCTTACATGTACGATTGCTTTCCAGCATATTGCTGAAATAAGCCGAATTATCTGTTTCAAAGGGATACGTTAATGTACCATTAGGAAAATAAGTAGCACAACCTGCAACCCAGTTAACATTGGAAAGATCCTTACCATCCGCAAACCATGAACATCCATTTTCATCTACCACATAATGACGTCCCTCTATACCCTGCGCCACAAATTTTGCAACTACGGGATCCGTATACAGAAGAGACAGCATCTTCATTGCTGCATCTGGATACTTACATACAGAAGATATATAATACAGACTACCGCCAGACGATGCATTTGCAACCGGCTCATTAATTTTAAATACTACATAATCACCATATGTATTCATACTTGACTTTACTGCTTCAATACTATATCCTCCGCAGAATTCCCCTCCTGCAACACCATTTTTTAAATTAGTCGCTACTGCTCTGTCAGCATTAAGCGGATCGGTAAGAAACAAACCTGCATTTTTCCATTTTTGAGCATATTCTAAATAGTTCATAAATGTTTCTGATTCATAAAAATTTACCACTTCAGCAGTATCAATTCCTCTGTTCAAAAGTACTCCTTCATATGAACTATCTCCCATATTATCAACACCAATACCATAACTCACAGTCGCATCAATGAAAAAGCAGAGATCCGGAAAAAGTTCTTTTGCTTTAATAAGCATATCTGTCAATTCATCATAATCCAACATTTCCCCTTCTTTATCTGCTACTCCGATTGACTCTGCAATATCTCGACGTAATGCATAACAGTTGGATGTGGCATGTGAACTGACAACAGGAAGTCCATATTGTATACCGTTTAACTGGCCGCACGCAAGAAACTGTTCTCCAATCATATCTACAACCTCTGGATACTGTTCCAAATATTCATCAAGTGGAATACATTGTTCATTTGAAACTGCACCAGTCAGATTTGTGTAAAAACAATCTGTGAAAATATCAATAGGATTATCAGATGATGTCAGCATCAACGTCAATGTCGTCCCAATATTTCCCAGCTCAAAATCAACAATATTAGCAAGAACTCCCGCGTTAATGGAAATCAGATAATCATTTAACGCCTGATTTACAATATCCATATCAGTCACGCCCTGCAGAGTACATATTGCAAAAGAAACTGTTGGCCATTTGTCAGGATCCGATTCTTCTTTTTTTACTTCGCCACTGCCTGGTGTAGTCTTTTCTTTCTCCGCTGTCATCGGGGCGGTCTTTGAGCATCCAGAAATCAATGAACAGCACAATACAACTGCCAATAATAAACTCACTATTTTTTTCATATAATTTTTCTCCTTTAATCCTTTAGTAGTTCTGAAATAAGTGCTGCCATATTGGGACTCAGCGAACAGGGGTGTGTGTTAATATACATAACATGCTCTCTTTCACTGATATATTTTCCCAAATGCTGTGCAAACCATTTTATAGAAACATATAAAATGCCTTCATGTGTTTCTGCCTGCCGTTCCATACAATATATACGATTATTGACAACAACGCCAATGTTTCCTGCAGCTACCTGCATGTATTCTCCCTTCGGGCTAATCAGTTCAGCATATTCTCCATCTGTTTTTACCATATACCCCAAAATTGCAAGAAAGCTTACCGGAACATAAAGCACATCTTCAAATCCATCCGGTGTTCCAGGAGGAAGGCCTAATTCTTCTATCCTGTCCTGCCATTCAAATGTAACCTTGACATAGTAGCTGCGGCTGCCTTTCTCATCAATATGCTGTTTTCTGTTCCCAATATAAGCAAAAAGCTTTCCGTCCGATAATGCAACAGCATTTTCATCATATCCCGTTTCATCAGGAACCGTATATTCAACTGTTCCATCTTGTTTCCGACGCAGGCCAGAGAAAAAACAACTCCACATAGTATCCGCGCTATCAAAGGTCTGGCCATGTCCACGACCAAGCACTTCCCTAAAAACTACCGGTGCCAAACCGCCATCGTAAAATGCCATATTTTCATTTCCGATAATTCTCAATTTAGGATAAGGATTTACCTGATTTACCGTAATCCAAAATGAAAGATTACGCATTTCTTTAGATTCCAGACGGCTTGAAGGCCTGTCTTTTGCCAGCATTCCAATATCATTGTTAGAACAAAAATCAATATACGCAGGAACAAATGTCTCATGTTCACCCGGATTTCCTTCCGCGTCAAAAAAAGAATCCGCCGAGGCAGGCCCATTAGACTGACCTATTCCAGCAAGCATACCTCCATGCCTGATTGCAAAATTCATCGTAAAAAAGTCTCCCATGGACATACCCTGCATAAAAATTCTGCTGAGATCTATATTATACCGTGAACATATATCGTCAATTATCGCTTTCATCTCACGTACAAGCAAGTGTTCCGCAGGTGTATAAATATCAAATACCAGATTAAGTATATCTGCTTTTTTCCCTTTTTCTGATGCATTGTCATAATACGCTTTTCTTTCCTCCTGTGTTGGAAAATGCCAAGCGTTCGGATTAATATCCGGAAAGATTACAATGAACCCTTCTCTATCTGCCACACAACTCCATGAAGTTGCATGGCACTGCATCCACCCCGTATGTCCGCCTCCCGGACGGCTTATAACCAGAGGAACAGGTATTGTCCCGTCATAAACTGCCGGTACATATTCGGTCCAGGAAGAAAGAACATCATCAACCAGTCTTTTTTCTATGTGAGGAAGATTTTCAGAGGTAACATGTGAATTTTGATCATATACTCCTTTAGTATTTATAATCTGCCCAGACTTAGGGTATACCTGGTTGGCATCCACATCAATACTTTCACCCGCTAACAGATAAATTTTTTCTTTCTCCTTCATTTATTTCCTTTCTCCGGCCCTCTGATTTATTTGCTTTCAAGAAATTTATTCAGCTGTTCCTGCTTTGCATCTATCACCTTTTCTATACCAGCATCCCTTAATTCTTGCTGGAACTCAGGCAGATAGCTTTCATAATCTATTTCGGCATAAACCAACGCTTTCAAATATTCATCGATTACTGTGGAGACCGCAGAATATTCATCATAAACTTCACTGCTGTCAAATACAAAACCCACCGCATCTGTCACCTGGCAGTCCTGATTGCTCTTAATCATATCCTTATAATAATTCGGATTTGAGGTTTCGAACGGATAAGTTAAAGTTTTGTTCGGAAAATAAAATTGTGATCCTGCACACCAGTTCACCGTAGTCAGTTCTTTCCCTGCCGGATACCACGAACAGCCATTTTCATCTAATACATAATGAATATCTTTAATTCCCTGAGCAACATATGTTGCCACCACTGGATCCGTATACAGCAATGCAAGCATTTTCATTGCAGCATCCGGATTCTTGCAGACGGAAGAGATAAAATAAGCACTTGAACTGGATGATGCATTCACAAGCGGTTCATTCAGCTTAAATATTGTAAATTCATATCCATAAGTACTTATACTGGTCTTGGCATCTTCAATACTGTAACCTCCAAAAAATTCTCCGCCTGCCACTCCTGTTTTTAAATAAGAATTATCAATGGTCTGGTTCAGAGGATCTTCCAGAAATAACCCTGCATCCTTCCACTTTTTTGTATAACGAAGATATGATAAAAACTCTTCAGACTCATAATAATTTACCACCTCTGATGTATCCAGCCCGCGATTCAACAAAACTCCCCGAAGCGTGCTGTCTCCCATTGTATCGATATTCGTATTACATCCGGTTACTGAATTGATGATAAAACACATTTCCGGATGTGCTTCTTTGGCTTTCAGCAAAATTTCCGTCAATTCATCATATGTCAGTACTTCCCCATCTCTGTCAGCCACTCCAATTTCATTCGCTATATCTTCTCTTAACGCATATCCTGAAAATCCTGAGTATGCACCAACTACTGGAAGTCCGTACTGTATTCCGCTTATCTGTGCAAAGGGAAGATATTCTTCACCTATAACATTCACTATTTCCGGATATTTCTTAATATAATCATCTAGTGGAATACACTGTTCATTATTAACTACATCAATCATAGTTGAATAAAACATATTTGTAAAAATATCAATAGGTGTATCCGAAGATGACAGCATCAATGTCATTGTTGTACTTAAATTACCAAACTCAATAGGCACTATGTCCGCCAGAACACCTGCATCAATGGATACCAAATACTCATTAAGCTTATCCACTACCAAATCAACATCCGTAATTTCCTGTGTAGGAAGAATTGCAAACGTTACCGTCGGCCACTCTAATGAATCAGTTATCGTTCCCTCCATTTCCGCTATAGATACTTTTTCCCCGTCATTGCTATTTTTCTCCGCTGCAGGAGCAACGCAGCCTGCCAGAAGCAATCCGCTCATCGCAGCTGCCAAAAATAAACCAATTATTTTTTTCATAACTTATCTCTTCCTTTTTTGCCTTTCAATGGTAATATCCTTTAAAAACTCCCTGATGCATATTTCCCACATGTCCCACTCATGACCCAGTTCATACGTATCAAAATCTGTAATTACTTCAGCGCCATTCTCCTGCAAAAGTTCTGCATACAGCAGCGAAAATTCGCACACATCCTCCGTTCCATTCATCATAAAAAACTTTGGAAGGCGTTCTTGGCGTGAGCCGGCCGCTTTCACCGGTTCAACCAAATCCGGTATCAGATTTGCTGCCAATTCATCATGGGACAGAGTTATTCTGTCTACCTGAAACATTTTCTGATTAAACAAATAGCCCGAAAATATTCCAACTTCCGCAAAATGTTTTGGATAAGTAACACCATAATATGCAGCACCATATCCGCCTAATGACAGTCCCGCAATATATGTATCTTCTGTATTGGACGAAACAGGAAAATAGCCTGTGACAATATCATTTAATTCAGACATCATAAAAGTCTCAAAGTCTTCAACCTTAGGTTTTTCCCAAGCCATCCCCGGATAGGTTATCTCTGCTTTCCGCCAGCATGTATTTCTGGAAAAAGGCATAACCACTGCTATTCTGGCTTTTTGTGCATAACGTTCTATCGCCGTGTGACGTATCCATGGTGTTCCATCACCGCCATGCAATAGATAAAGAACCGGATATTTCTCTCCTGTCAGGCCGTCAGGAAGCAAAATATCCACACTTGCAGGATACCCTAGAGCCTGAGAAGGAAATTCACATTTCATAAACATATCTTTTCTCCTCCCAAATCATCTTATTTATCTGCCAGAAAAGCATCATACTGTGCCTGCTTCTCTGCAATAACTGTCTCAATACCCGCAGCTTTCAATTCCTGTCTGAATTTTGGTAAATACTCATTCACATCCACCTGATGATAAATAATAGCTTTCAAATACTCTGTTACTACATTCGCGACTGCCGAATATTCATCATAGACACTACTATTATCAAATACAAATCCTAATCCCTCTGTAATTTCACATTCAGCATTACTTTTATTCATACCTTTATAATAATCAGCATTGTCTGTCTCAAACGGATAGGTAAGAGTCCCATTGGGAAAATAAAAGAAAGTTCCGGCGCACCAATTAACATTAGATAAATCTTTTCCTTCCGGATACCACGAGCAACCATTATCATCTACCACATAATGAATACCTTCAATGCCCTGCGCAACGTATGTGGCAACTACAGGATCCGTATATAACAGAGCGAGCATTTTCATAGCGGCATCTGGATGCTGGCTTACAGAAGAGATAAAATAGGCACTGCCACCAGAAGAAGCATTTGCAATAGCATCATTGATTTGGTAAATAACAAAATCCCCGTACGTATTCATGCCGGATCTGGCAGCTTCTACACTATATGCACCGAAGAATTCACCTCCGGCGAGTCCGTTATTCAGCATTCCGGCAATTGTATTGGAATTATTCAGCGGATCATCCGCAAACAGCCCGGCCTCCGACCATTTCTTGGTATAATCCAGATATCTATTGAACTCATCTGTTTCAAAATAATTTACGATTTCATTCGTATCTACTCCTCTGTTTAATAGAACACCTTCATATGAGTTATCTCCAAGTGTATCAATGCCAATCCCCAGACTGACTCCTGCATCTGTAAAAAAACACAACTCTGGATAAGCCTCTTTTGCGTCTATCAGAATTTCTGTCAAGTCGTCAAAAGTAATCTTTTTCCCATCCAAATCGTCTGCACCAATGGTTTCTGCAATATCACGGCGAAGAGCATAAGTATTCAGTGATGCATATGCATTTACAATTGGCAAACCATATTGAATACCTTTCATCCGACCAAATGGAAGAAACTTTTCCCCAATTACATCAATTACTTCCGGGTACTCTTTGAGATAATCATCAAGAGGAACGCACTGATCATTTGCAATAATATCATTTAATGTGCCATAGAATAAATTGGTAAACAAATCTATGGGCTGTTCCGTAGAAGACAGCATCAATGTCAGTGTTGTTGACAGATTTCCGGCCTCCAGACACAAAATATCAGCATAAACTCCTGCATTAATAGATTCCAGATACCCATTTAACGCATCATTAACCATTTGAAGGTCCGTAACTTCCTGTAATGGACAAATTCCCAAGGTAACAGTCGGCCAATCTGACGTATCTGTTTTATTTTCAGCTTTCTCGGTCTCTGTCTCACTCTTTGACATCGTTTCTAAAGCTGCAGTTTCAACATTCCCACACCCTGTAAGCAGTGTACAGACCATCACAGTCACTAAAAGTAACCTTAATCCCCTTCTCATAATTTTCTCCTTTCAAGACCTTAGATAAGATTTAACATCTTTTCTTTGATTATATTGGGAACAAGAAAAAAGAAATAGCCTTTTTCTATCCAAAACACTTACACTTTCTGCCAAAAAAGGCATAGGAAAAATCCTATGCCTCATCCTTGATTCAGTTTATGAATTATTTCTATATTCTAATGGAGTGCACTTTTCTACTGTCTTAAAAGTTCTGATGAATGTATTGTAATTCTCATATCCTACATGATCCGCTATTAAAGTTACTGTCATCTCCGTTTTCGTCAGAAGCATTTTTGCCATCTCCATCTTTTCATGGACTATTGCTTCCTTTATCGAATATCCCGTACGCTTTCTAAATAGCTTTGTCAAACTTTCAGGAGTCCTGCATACATAATCAGCAATCTCGCTTACAGACATCGGTTCATCAACATGTTCCTTAATGTATTTTACAACAATATCAATAACATCTTCACATTCATCTGACTTTTGAGCGAGCACTCCTGCGATATAATGTACCATTTCTCTAAATTTCTCTACATTGCTATAAGAATTCATATACGTGGAGTAATCCCACGGCTCTTTAAATATCTCCTGTGAAGGAATATTGCATTCTATCAGATATCTTAATAGAGTCCTGCTAAATGCCTGGTGAAAAGGTATCATAAAATAAACATTTATCTGTTCTTTATTTTTATCCAACATATTCCATATGGAGTAGCAAAATTGATTATATTCGTGCATGGTCAACATTTCGTGCCATAGTTTCGCCTCATCCTCAAACGAATACTCTTTCACCATTGGAGAACCTTCATCGGTCTCCCATATCACTTTTTCTCCTTTAGGTACATATTGGGAAATATACTTTTGTAAACTTTGGTATGCCGACTTTACTTCCCTTTTAACTACCTCTTTTCCAAAACAATATAAACTTTCTATACCCAAAAGCATATCGCAGTTTTTTTGTATTATACTTATTTTATCATATAGTTGCTTCCTTTTTTCCAATCCATGACTATAGTCCGTCAGAAAAAGTATTCCTGCATATTCCTCATCATTTTTTATCATTAACACACATTTTCCCTGAATTGAGTATAGCTGTTCATTCATAATATTTTCCAAAATAAAACGTTGCAAAGCTCGCTCCATTCTTTTAGATGATACCATTCTCTTAGTAATAAGTACCGTAAAAGGCACCATAACTAAATTATCGCAACTGCCGATCTCACAAAAGTCCATCAAATTTTTCAGAAACATTTCGTCCTCATTTTCCGACAGCAGCCATGACAGAACACCTCTTCTCAAAACCTCTTCTTCTCTTGACTGATAAAAGCTTCCCTTCTTTTCCAACATTCGTTTTTTTTCCTGCAGATGATATTCAATTATAGCATTTTGTAATACCCGTTCCAGATCATCTTTCGAAACTGGCTGAAGCAAATACTCAAAACCATGAATGGAAATAGCTTCTTTTACATAATTAAAATCGGCATGGGATGTCAGAAATATAATTTTAGTATCTGAAGAAAATTCATTCACCCACTTTGCCAGACTCAGCCCATCCTCCGCAGGCATTTCTATGTCACATAGCATTATTTCATATTTATATTCTCTATACTTTTCTCGGGCAGCATCGGCGCTTGTAACAATATCCAGTTCGTCAATTCCCAGTACCTGACAATCCACCTGACTGCGAATCAAATCCAGAACTATTTTCTGATCATCAACTGCCAGTATTTTCACTTTTATCCCCTCCTGCCTTCTTCGCTATTCTTTGTGTCCGCACATTCCTGCTCGATATAAACCTCAGCGACTGCGCCCCCAGATACTCCATTATATAAAATTACTTTTGCCTTCTCCCCATACAAAAGCCATAAGCGACTACGCAGATTGTCTATTCCTATATGCTCTTTGCTGATTACCGGCGCGCAAAGCGGTTGATTTACTGCAGCTATCATTTTATCACTATACCCTTTTCCATTATCGCTGACCACCAGTAATAGAATATTCTTTCCATCAACACTTATAAAAGAAGTTCTTATTTTAATATCCAAGATTTTTCCGTTAATCTGCGCATATTTATAGGAATTTTCAACAAATGTCTGAAGTGCAAAAACTGGAATAAGACTGCTTTTTGTATTTTCGGCAATTTCTTTTTCCAATAATACCGGTGTCTGGTGCAGAATCGACATAAGAGAATAATAATCTTGTATCATCTCTTCTTCCTCTGCAAGAGAAACCGTAGCCGACAAATAGGAAAGCCTCTTTCGCATATAATCTGAAAGCACGCGCAGAAAAACGTCCAGAGAAGGACTGTTATTCTGGTACAAGGCATCAATACTTTTAAGACAATTTAAGAAAAAATGAGGTTTTAGGCAAATTTGGTAACTCTGCAGCTCCACCTGCTGCTTTTCTGACTCCACCTTAAAAATTTCATACTGTAGATTATAGATACGCCTTATCAGTTCATCTATTTGGATTTCTATCTCACGAAACTCTTGTACTTTACTATAGGTTTCTTTCTGATGGGGTATATCTTTTTTTTCCAGATTATTTACTTTTTGTACTAATTTATTTATCGGCACCAGTACCACCTTTTTAGCAAAAGCATTGTAGCCAAATGCAATTATGACATTTATTACAGTTATTGCAATAACCGATATCCAGAAGTACCATTTTTGCCAAAACCTCATGTATATAAGATATGGCCTTATCATTACTAGCCGTATATTCCTGCCGCCAATATGTGAAGATACAAGCAGATATCTGTATCCATTCAGTCGGGTACGCTGCATAGCTTCCAAAATCTGATCTTCCTCTATAATTTTCTCACCAATATCGCATAAATAATTTGAATCCTTATCAACGAGAATTAACTGGATATCCGAATCTTCATGTAAAACCTCATTTTCATAAAACCTGTTTAATTCGAGGAAATAACCGACACAATATGTACCATTTCCGCGTATTGTCAATAAAAATTTCTTATTATCAAACGATTCAATCCCTGAATAAAATGTTTCTCGTCTTTCATACAGCCATCCACGCAGTTCATGATTTATCGAATACATCTCTGGGGTACTGTAGTTCCCACTATAGCAGCTGCGGAGAGCATTTCTTGTACCATCATAATAAAAAACCCCACCATATTCATTGATAGAATCAGCTTTACTTTGCATTGCATTCTTTAAATAATACTCCCAGTTAATTCTATTTAACATTCCAAGCTGATGCGTTAGTATATGAAAACTATTATTTTCGGCATATAGGCTTTCGACATAGGAGTCCAATACATTTAACTCAACCTCAAATTTATCAGAGAAAGTCTCAACTACATAATTATTTGTTTCAAAAAATTCATCCCTTATCTCATAAATAAAGGATAATCCGGAAATAATCATCAATATAAAAAGCATTGTTATTGATATAATAGTTATAATTAGCAACCGAAAACGCAATGTTCCTATTTGCTTTTTAATTTTCACAAGTTTTCTCCTAAGAATGACTCATTAAAATATTTGCTAAATTTATTTAAAAACAGCTAAATAAACCAAAGTTGTATATATTCATTTTTGCTTTCATTTATCTATATAAACTAATATTTCTAAATTCATTATACTATTAATATATTGTATCTTTCAAGGCACAATTAAGCTAAATTTATTTTTTTGCTAAATATTATATTGCAAGCCAACATATATAAAAAGAGAAGTACTGTGTTTACAAAAAATACAGTGCTTCTCTTTTTATAATACTCTATTATTTTAGTCACATTTTTCCGGATTGGGAAAACTCTCCCTGAACACAAAGTCTGCCGTCTTTATTTTTGCCATCGGCTCCTTAATATTATTTTCAAACATTGCAATCAATAACGATATAGCGTCTTCAATCATATCATTAACAGAAAATCGAATACAGCTAATTGTAGGCTTCATGATGTTCAGCAACTCATTATCTCCGTAACAGATTATACTCAGATCCTCTGGAACCGATAAATTTTCTTCATTAAGAGTATAAACAGCTCCAATCGCAATTTTATCCGACATAATAAACACTGCCTGCGGAATTTCCTGCTGGCTCAGCAGCTGTTTCATCGCCGTTCTACCGCAATCAAAGGTGCGTTCCTGCGTATCTATTTTCCAATTTTCTTCAACCCGGATTTCGTATTCTTTACAAGCCTGCAGGAATCCTAATTGCCTCATTCCAGGGCCTCGCCCTTTATAAATTTGCGTAATAATTCCTGCTGTGGAAATAGCAGCTTTCTGAAATAGCTTTGCACACTCCCTTCCTACCTGATATTCGTCCACATATACACTGCTGAAGCCTTCCCCCGGCACATTCATAACTACCACAGGCAAATCCAATTGCTTATTATTCAGGTAATCAATATCCTTCTCAGATGTACCGACTACAAGAGCGCCATTATACATGCTGGAGCTGATTACACTGTCGCATTCTGAAAGATTATCATATTCAAAAAATTCCAGAATATAATCAAGCACATATTTCTTATTTTTTTCAGCTGCCCATAATCCTTCATTGATACCGGCTATTCTCTCCCCTGTGGTACGGATGTTCATAAAAATTGCGATGACAAAATGAGATTTTTGCGTATCTGCATTCCGTAACCGTCTCGCATACACATTAGGATGATAATTCATTTCCTGCGCCATCTTCTGCACAATTTCCTGTGTTGCTTTAGAAATCCTCATTTCATCGCCTTTACCGCTCAATACAACAGAAACTGTGGAAGGTGATATATTTAATCTTTCAGCAATCTGCTTGATTTGAACAGTCTCATTTTTTTTCTTCATCCGCCATATGTATGATTCAACCAAAAAACAGCAATCACACTTCTCCTTAATTTATCGTACTGATTTCAACGCTTTTCCTGATATTGATTATTATAATACAATTATTATCCAATATCAATGCGCCAAATCCGCTATAACTCTTTTCCCTTCCCGTTTTTGATACATATTAAAAATTACCAATGAAGCGATCATTATTATCCCTGTTACATAAAACATAATCTCATAATTAGTGTTTTCCGCAATTTTACCGCAAACTATAGGTCCTATTCCCTGACCGATGTCTGCCCCAATATAATAGGTGCTTGTGGCAATACCAACTCTTGCCGGACCCGCTTTTTTGATACATGCTGTCTGAAGGGATATCTGACCTCCTCCCTGGCTGAATGCTTTAAGCACCGCCGACAATACGATAAGCGGCATTCCATAAGCGGCCCCCAGCAGCGCCATGGAAACCGCGCCTGCAATAAGCGAAAAGTTTACTACGCCTGTTAATCCGCTCTTGTCCACCACTTTCCCCATAAAAAGCCTGAGAACAAATAATATAATGGCATTCACAGAAAAGAATAATGGAATTCCGGAAATATTCCTGCTCGTTCCAAGAAGCTGCAAAAAAGAATTTACAACACCGTTACACATGGAGAACATGCCTGCAACCAGGGCATATATAAGACAATCCCTGGCAATGAGATTTTGAACGGAAATTTTTTCTTTCTTTTCCGTACTATATTGCGCCGGCGCATACTTCAGAAGCAAAAGAACAGCTACGGCAATAAGAGTAAGGAAACAAATACAGTAAAATAACGTATGATATCCAAAACGGTTCTTTATCGCCACCCCAAGGCTGGGGCCGCAAACCTGTGAAAGCACCTGCCCCATACCATAATATCCTAATCCCTCTCCCATCCTTTCTTCAGGTATATATTCGCTGATTAAAGACATATTAGCAGTTCCGCTGATACCAAAGGCCGCGCCGTGAATAATCCTGATAATCATCAGAGCGCCAATATTTGCCGCCAGACCATAACCAAGCATAACAAAACATATTACAGATGTAGCCAAAAGGCACATATATTTCCTGTTTACCCTGTCTGCCGCTATACCGCTGAAGGGGCGTACCAATAATGCTGATATCGAATATATTCCTGCTGTCGTACCTGCTATAGTTAAAGATGCGCCTATTTCCACTGCATAAGAAGAAATCAGGGTTGAAATCATACTGTAGCCGAATGCAATTAATAATCCAACCAGCATCATCATATTATAATTTCTGTTAAAAAGAACCTTTTCCTTTTTTCTCATATTTCCCTCACTTAAGCTGTTTTAGATTTCTTCCCCCTCAATTGTTCTTAATAAACCTTTTACATATTTTTTTAAACGCAGGACATTCCTGATATTCCTTCATAAGAGGGAGCAGCAACGATGCATCCCTAAGCCGGACTCCGGATGTCATAACAAAAGCTTTTCCTATCTTCATCGTATTCAGGGTACCATTTCCAACCTGCTTCCAAAAATTTTTATTATCTTCTCCATTGGGATTTCCTGAACGGGCAAAGTCATACCATGCATTACGTATCTGCCTTTGGCATTCTTCATCAGCAGCACTGTCTTTCATAAATAATATGGGGATTTCTGCTCCATGCGGGCATCTTGTATTCTCCCCCCTGCCCGTACCCTGTAAAGCAAGATAATAAAGATAGGAAGAAGAGCCTTGTTCTGCAAATATCATTCCATAGCTTAAAGCCCCCATCCGCAGATAAATATCATTTTTTAAATCTCTGTATGCATCGAAATCTGTCCTCGCCATTTTTTCATTTTCTGCATATAAAGATATAATATCCTCCCTTCCTCCATGTAACGGATCCAGTTTTGCTTTACAATGGTCCAATAACATTTGTTTCGCTTCGGCCCATTTACCAGGTTCTTTAAATCTTTCAAACTGCTGGTCATATTCCCCCTCATTTGTCCCTCCAAGGAAATCTATTCCGCAGCATCCGGTCTGTATGAAGTAATCCCAATAATTTTCCGGGATTACAGCATTATCAATAACAGGGGAAAAAAGCTTTGAATTTACGCCTGAAAATATCGGTGTCCCCCCCATAGAATGCTTTATAATCTCATTCTGCACTCTCAATAAGGTCTTCGCTTCCAGCCTTTCAGCCTCTTCCACAGATTTCACATGAAGGCGTTTGAAAAATTCATCAGATATCGTAATACTATCCTGATATGAGGTCAGACTCAAATCCATAGCGAACGAACTTTCACAGATAACCCTTTTAAATAGTCCTCTGGCCTCCGGCATCAGAAGCAGGCTGCTTATATTGGCAGAGCCAGCTGACTGCCCAAATAATGTTACCTTGTTTTTATCACCGCCAAAGGCTTCAATATTTTCATGGATCCACTTCAGGCACTGTACAATATCCAGTCTCGCAAGATTATTACTGAATTGATAACGTTCTGTAAAACCGTTCAATGTGGAAAGATTTACAGAACCCCAGATTCCAACCCTGTAATTGGGAACCACGACCAGGATATCAGAATTATTTTCCACTATCTTTTTCCCGTCAAACAGCGCTTCTCCGGAACCTGTTTTGCAGCCAATATTATTTCCGGCTACCTGGGCCCCTCCATAGATCCAAACCATTACTGTTTTTCCGGTTTGTTCCAAATCCCTGCCAAACAGATTCAGGTTCAGACATTCCTCATTCATTTCGACGGGAATCCCATAGTCCTCCTGTACAATGTCCTGCCAGGGGGAAGGCCCGTAACTGCATGCATTGATTTTAACTTCCGGTGTTGTTTTCACGTCGGCTGCTCTTTCCCACCGCGCGGCTGTACCATATGGAATTCCCAGAAAGGAACAGGTTCCTGTCTCCTTCTCTGTTCTTCCTATGTAAGTTCCTCTTTTAGTGACAATTTCTTTTATCCCTGTACTTCCCATATCTTCCTCACACCACAATCCTTATTATAACCCGCGATCTTCACAAAAACGGACAATATCCCTGACGACCTCATCTTTATGTTCCATATCCAGCCCATGAGTTGCATCTTCATATATAATCATTTTAGAACCTGTAACCGCTTTACATGAACGTACCAGATTTTCAGGCAGACAGATGGGATCGTGCATACCGCCCATCATCAACACAGGAATCTTAACCTGGCTTAAAACCGCAATTAACTCTTCTTCTGTTTTTTGCTTCGGAAAAGGTTTTCGCGGATTCAAACGTGCTTCTTCCAAAGACATATTCCGCATGTTTTCGATTTGTTCCTCATGGAACCGCAGTTTCAGTTCCCAAAGCTCTTCGCTCATCCCTTCCGGACGTTCTCTTGAAAAATCAGCGTCACAGGCGTCGCAATGTGCTTTCCATGTTTCTTCTGTCTTTGCTGCCATTATGGTTTTCATACGTGCAGAACCTGTTTCCTGTCCATCCTTACTATGAGGTCCTCCCACAATAGAAAAAAAGGCCCTGACTCTTTCCTGATGATTTACGCAAATATGCCATCCTATTCCCGCGCCATGGGATACTCCCGAATAAAAAAACTTGTCTATTCCCATTGCATCTGCGAAATCACAGGCATCCTGTGCCCACATATCATACCATGTATCTCCCAAATCTTCCGTAATATGTGTTGACCTTCCAAATCCGCGAATTACAATATCGTACACATGGAAACCTGCCTTCTCAGCAAGATCAATTGTCCAGTTTACCACTTTTGAATGGCTTTGCTGGCAGCAAAGTAAATATCTTTCTCCTGTTCCGTATTCTTCATATTCAAGCTCTATATCCTTTATTTTACAAACCGCCATTTTACTTCCTTTCCGCCTGCTCCTGCAAGGCTCCAATTTAACAGGACTTTTTTACAGCAAAGCATGCTACAAAATGTCCCTTTTCAACTTCCTGGAAATCCGGGATCTGCTGTCTGCATTTTTCCGTTGCCAGCTCACAGCGGTTACTGAACGGACAGCCTTCGGGCCTCTTTACAATACTCGGGACTTCACCTCTCAGTTCATAGTTCTTCTCTCCCTCCTGAAGAACAGGATCCGGTATTGGAACTGAACGCAGCAACGCTTTTGTATAAGGGTGTAATGGATTTTTATATAAATCACTGCTGCTGGTTAATTCTACAATTACCCCCAAATACATCACCGCCACCCGATGACTGATATGCTTGACCACCGATAAGTCATGCGCCACAAATAAATAGGAAAGTCCCAGCTTTTCCTGCAAATCTTCCAATAGATTAATAATCTGCGCCTGTATTGAAACATCTAACGCGGATATCGGTTCATCACAAATAATGATTTCCGGTTCACAGGCCAAAGCTCTGGCAATCCCAATACGTTGTCTCTGCCCTCCGGAGAATTCATGGGCGTACCTGGTTTTGAGTGCAGGCTCCAAACCGACCAGCTTAAACAGTTCATCCACCCTGTTATCATACTCTTCTTTGCTCTTCACTAGGCCATATGGAAACAGCGGTTCCCCTACAAGCTCTTCTGCCGATTTCCTGGGGTCAAGAGAACTGGAGGGGTCCTGGAATATCATCTGTATTTTTCTTCTTTCCTTCCGGAACAAACGCTCAGGTACACCCAGTATTTCTTCACCATTGAGATAGACCTTCCCCACTGTTTCATCCAATAATTTTAAAACCGCCTTTGCCGTTGTTGTCTTTCCGCAGCCGGATTCGCCAACCAGCCCCAATGTTTCACCTTTATATAATTGAAAATTTACATGATGCAATACATTGAGATTTCCGCTTTTTTTCTTGAAAAAGCCTCCCTTTACAGGAAAAGATACATCAATATCCTTTGCCTCCAGCACCACTTCATCCCCCGGCAAAGATTTATGTACCGATTTTTCTGTTTCCCAGCTTTTTTCTTTTTCATCCAGTTCTTCTTTGCTCAAATAGCAGGCAATAAAATGTGTTTCACTTTCCTGTCTTAAAGCCGGCATAGCTTTTCCATAACATTTCTCACATGCATATCTGCACCTGTCGATAAACTGACAGCCTTCTTTCCTGTTTGTTGGCGTCGGAGGATTTCCGTCAATTGGAATCAAACGGTTTTTATCATCGTCCAGTCTGGGGACTGCTCTCAATAACCCTCTGGTATATGGATGCGACGGCTCATGGAATATTTCCATTGTAGTTCCGGCTTCCACAATATTCCCGGCATACATAACGTATATCCGTTCTGCATATCTGGCTACAATTCCCAGATTATGGGTAATCATCAATAATGCTGTATTTTTTTCTTTTGCAAGCGTTTTGAGCAGATCCAGTATTTGTGCCTGCGTCGTAACGTCCAACGCTGTTGTTGGTTCGTCCGCAATGATCATATCCGGATTCCCCGCCAGGGCTATGGCTATCATAATCCTCTGTCTCATACCGCCGGAAAACTGGTGCGGATAGTCATATAAACGTGTTTTCGCATCAGCAATGCCGACTTTTTCCATTAATTCGACGGCTTTCTCTTCCGCCTTCTTTTTATCAGTATCAGAATGCAGAAGAATTGCTTCTATAATCTGAAATCCTACTGTTTTAACCGGATTAAGCGATGTCATTGGTTCCTGAAAAATCATCCCGACACGTCCGCCCCGAATTTTTCTCATCTCGCTGCTGTTTGGTTTTGAACTTAATATATTCCTTCCATTAAGCAGCACCTCTCCATTATCAATTTTCCCCGGCGGTGTCGGAATCAGCTGCAAAGCCGCCAGCTGTGTCTGGCTTTTCCCGGATCCGCTTTCTCCAACAATCCCCACAATTTCTCCATGATCAACATAATAGGATACATGATCGACAGCTTGTGTAAGTCCATCCAAATTTTCATAGCTCACCGAAAGATCTTTCACTTCCCAAAAGTGTTCCATAGCAACCTCCTATAATGTTCCTCTTAATCTTGGATCTATTGCATCCCGGATTCCATCACCCAAAATATTAAAACCAAAAACCAACAGCATAATACATATGCCCGGCGCCATCGCATAAACGGGCCTTGATAAAAGTAATGTATACGCTTCACTCACCATACCGCCCCAGCTGGCTACAGGAGCGGATACCCCTAACCCTAAAAAGTTGAGGCTGGATTCTGCTAATATTGTAAATCCTATATTTGCTGTTAATACCACTAAAATCGGTGATATGCAATTGGGAAGCAGATGTGACATTATTTTCTTTTTATTACTGATTCCCAACACCTTCTCCGCCGTCATAAAGTCAGAATTTTTTATCTGTAATACCTGTGCGGTCAGCAGCCTTGCATAAGTAGGGACTGTGGATATTCCCAGTACAAGTACAAGCCCTAAAATACTTCCGCTGGAAAACATTATACTCAGCGCCATGGCAAACATAATATTGGGAATTGCCAGTAATGCATCTACAATTCTTGACAAAACAGTATTGACAATACCTCCGTAGAAGCCGCTTATCAAACCGATTGCCACTCCCAGAATACTGGAAAGAAAAACCGAAAGGACGCCAATACATAAAGAGGTCCTTGTTCCATACATCAACCGGGTCAGCACGTCCCTTCCCAGTTTATCCGTACCAAGCCAATGTTCCGAAGACGGCTTTAACAGAGAACTTGTCATATCTGTTTTATATGGATCATAAGGGGATAAAACCGGAATGAAAACGGCAATCAGGACAAATAAAACAACAAGACAGACAGCAAATACCACTAATTTCCTGCTGAACAGCACTTTCAGGCTGTAGGTAAAACGGGACTGATGCTTCATAATATTTTCTCCTTTATTGTAATCGGATGCGGGGATCAAGATAACCATAGCAGATATCCACCAACAGGTTAGATAATACGACTACTACAGATATAATCAGAACACATGCCTGAATAACCGGATAGTCTCTCCCAACAATGCTGTTAACCAATAAAGAACCTGTGCCATTAATTGCGTATACCGTTTCAATGGTAACTGCTCCTGAAACAATTCCCCTCAGATTCATTCCCAATAATGTAACTACCGGAATAATTGCATTTTTAATAGCGTGCCTGACGATAACCTGGGATTCCTTCAATCCCTTTGCCCGTGCAGTCCTTATGTAGTCCTGCCGAATGACTTCCAGCATGCCTGAACGCATTTGTCTGGTCAGGCTGGCAACAGCGCCAACACTGAGGCAGACCACCGGCATAATCGTCTGTTTTATACTTAATCCCACGCCTGCTGTCGGAAAAGAAAAACCATAAGAAGGCAGCCAGCCAAGCTTAATGGAAAATATATACATTCCAACAACAGCCAGCCAGAAGCCCGGTACAACAGAACCAATATTGGCCAATACAGTCAAAACATTATCCACCGTTCTGCCTCTGTTAATTCCGCATAAAGTTCCCAGAATTATTCCCAAAAACACACTGATAATCAGAGATATCCCCCCAAGATACATGGTTACCGGTAATCGCTGCCGCAATAAATCCATTACCGGTTTCGTATATTTATAGGATAATCCCATATCTCCCTGCACAATCTTCTCAACCCAATGCCAATACCTTACCAGCATAGGTTTATCTAATTCCATGAGTAAATATTGTTTTTCATACTGCTCTCTTGTAATATCACTGCCTAATATGGCATAAACCGGATCCCCCGGCACTATGTACATCAGCAGATATGCAAAAACAGAGATCAATATAATAGTAATAGCAGCCTGTCCCAAACGCTTTATTATATATTTCTTCAAAATCCTGCTCCTTCCGTTAAAAATGATCGGCAGATATTTTTCTGCCGATCATCCCTAATCATTTACCTGGTGAGATACGCAGATTCCGGTGTCCAAATAATTGCGTTAATCTGATAAATACCGTGATCAACTAAATTACCATGGGTAAAAATTGTATCGCTGGAGATATACAGCGGCATTAATTCACAGTAGTCATCAATAACTGTTTTGGATAATTCCTGACAATACTTTTCTTTTTCTTCAAAAGTTTTACATGTGGTTGCAAGATTAATTAATTCAACGATATCTTCTTCATGCGTAACCTGGTTGACCCAACGTACACCATCCGGTAAAAATGTCCGATTGTAATATGTAGTAAGATCTACTTCAGCACGCCCGGCGCTAAATATCATCCCGTTAAAGGACTCTCCATTAATACCGGATAACTCATTTGTTATAGTGGAGTCAATCAATTCCAGCTTCGCATTAATTCCAACTTCAGCCAGATAACTTTGTGCCAGAGAACAAATTTCTTCATCATCGCCGCCGTTACCATAATAAATAATCATATCAAATCCATCCGGATAGCCTGCTGCTTTCAAATATTCCCTGGCAGCTTCAGGGTCATATGGATATCCTTTTAAGTCAGGATTTGCAGACCATACATCATTCGGTCCCCACTGCGCAGTCCTTTCTATCACTGCACCGCTGTTCTCCTTAATATAATTTACAATAGCATCCTTATCAATTGCAGAACATACAGCCCGGCGGGCATCAACATTTCCCATAGGGCCATCATCCTGACAACTGAACCAGAACATAAATGACATACCGCCGCTTATTAAGGATTTCGCCTCAGGAGTAAAACCGGCTTCTTTCAGGGTCCTGCTCGCATCAGAGTTACAGTTCAGGAGAACATCTATTTCCCCGGTCTGGAATGCGGATATCTGGGCGGCCTCATCCGGAATAATAGCGAACTCAATGCCGTCAAGATAGGGCAGGCCTTCGATCCAGTAGTCCTCGTTTGCTTTAAATACTATCTTTTCATCAACAACCCATTCCTCAAATTTAAACGCTCCGGTTCCCACAGGATTTTTATCCAGCGCATCTGTGCCATTTGCTTTCGCATACTCTGCAGAAACCATAATTCCTGCAGTATAGAGGCAGGATGTTGCTATATTATTGGACCATTCACTTAAATGTACCACAACTGTATGGTCATCAATAATTTCATAATTATCAACACAGTTTAGTTCAATATTCCCTGCATTTGTCCATTCCTGCCAGTTCCAGACTACAGCTTCAGCATTAAAATCACTGCCGTCATGAAATTTTATGCCTTCGCGTAAATGTACCGTCAGCGTCAGATTATCCGGATCCTCTTCATAAGCAGTACAAAGCCAGGGAGTAAGTGTTCCGTCTTCCGCGTATCTGCATAAATGCTCACAGCAGGTATCCAGTATCATTGCTTCTGATGTACCAAGCCCGGTATGAACATATCCTAAATGAACAATGGCATTTTGGAGCCCGATTTTTAATGTTCCGCCGTAATTGCTGTTTTCCGCATTTGTTTCAGCGGCCTGACTATTCTCTCCGGCATTTGCTGCCGTTTCTGTTACCCTGCTTTCATCCGCTGAGCTAGAGGCTGTGTCTTTCGTTCCGCCACATCCCGCTGCAGATAGCGCCATAGTTCCCGCGAGCAGTAATGCAACCCATTTTTTAACTTTCATCTGTTTCCTCCCAATAGATTTTCTGATTTACATTTGCTAATTCATATTGCTAATTCGCTAAAATAATCTTTGCCGTTTGCTGCAGTCAAACAGCATATTATCTCATTTATTATTTTTGCTAATTAGCTGTAACGATTTAGCTAAATTTATTATATAATCTACACATCATATGTGTCAAGATATTTTAGATAGTTATATTTTTTATATGAGTCGGCTAAATAAGCTAAAACTCAAGTGCAATATTACTTTTTTCGGGGAATCTGAATCGGATCGCTGCCATTCTATCAGTGAAACTCAGAAAATGTCATACAGGAAATGGGATTTTTGCTATAAATGCCCGAATTAGATATGCTATTTTAAAAGAATAGAAAATAGATTCCAAAAGGAGGAGAAGATGGAAAGACTTAAAAACTTTGTCTGCCGCGACGGCTTTGCCGAAGTCAACACAAATGCCGGCAGAATACGGGGCTTCATGGAAAATGATGTATATACCTTTCTCGGCATTCCCTATGGTAAAGCAAAACGTTTTAAAAAAGCAGAACCGGTCAGCCCCTGGAAGGGGACATTAACTGCCACAACTTATGGCTACACCTGCCCCAATATGGATGATAACTTCTTACCGGATGAAATTATGGGCATGCCCAGGCTGTGGCATAGCTCGGAGGATTGCCTGAATCTGAATATCTGGACCACCTCCCTGGATAAAGAGGCGCAAAAACCGGTAATGGTCTTTCTGCACGGCGGGGGATATTTTTCCGGAAGCGCCATCCATCTTACCTGCTATGAAGGTAAGGAACAGGCTCTTTTAGGAGATGTGGTTTCCGTAACCGTAAACCACCGGCTTAATGTTTTAGGTTTCCTTGATTTATCTCAATATGGCGATGACTTCCGGGAATCCGGAAATGTCGGTATTCTTGATCTTGTGGAAGCCTTGAAATGGGTACAGGAAAACATTGCTTCCTTTGGCGGAAATCCTGATAATGTTACAATTTATGGACATTCCGGCGGCGGCGGAAAGGTGACCACGCTGATGCAGATGCCCTGCGCCGATGGTTTATATCACAAGGCCATTATCATGAGCGGCATTACCAGGATGGAAGGACCTGTTGACGGTCTTCCCATGAGGATTACCAGAGAAACCGCACAAAAAAATGCCAGGATTCTGGTGAATGCCGCCGGCGGCACAGATAAGCTGCAGAGCATGCCTGTAAATGAACTAATGGCGCTTGTACCCCATACCTTTAAAGATTACTTTTTCTGGTCACCGGTGCCAGGCGCAGGAGACTATCCCGGAGATCCCGGCCAGGCCGGAATCAGAGAAGAAACCGGAAACATACCTGTTATGATCGGCAATGCATTGTGCGAATTTTCAGGTCCGGCAGACAGCCGGGATAAATCACAGGTAACGGAAGGTGAGGTCGTTAAAACGCTTTCTGAGAAATACGGTCTGAAAGGTCCGGTGCTTTATGACATTTATAAAAAAACCTATCCGAACCTGAAACCCTATTATGCGCTTACCCTGATTCCCATGGCCTTCCGCCAGGATGTTAATCTCTTTTCAGAAAAACGCGCCGATTTATCCGGCGCTCCGGTATACGAATATCTGCTCACATATGAAAGTGCCTATAACGGCGGTACAATCAGCTGGCACGGGGTGGAGCTTCCTTTTGTTTTCCATAATGCAGAAGACAAGGGCTGTGTCTTTAGCGGAGAACAGACCTGGGTTACGCAGGAAGAAATCTTTAACGCCTGGATCCATTTTGCAAAATATGGAAATCCCAATCACGATTTGCTGCCCAAATGGGATCCGTTTACCAGAGAGCATCGGGCATGTATGGTTTTTGGCGCGCCATCTGCCTGCCGGGTCAATCATGATGAAGAACTGCTTTCAATTATTAACGAACTGAAAGGGTGACAAATGACGGCAGCCCCCTATTAATGAGTCTGTGTCCGCACAAAGAGAGACCTGCCATTTCAGCAGGTCTCTCTTTGCTTGCTCTTATTATATTAACTTCAGGGAATTCACCAGATGAATAATTCTTTATCTGTCAGTTTCATCAGCGCTTCCAGGAAAAAGTAATCACCGTAGATGATAGAAAATTCATGTTTTTCATCATGATAGGCGGCGGTACATTTTGTCAGCAGATTGTCTTCCTCCTCATTCCAGTTGAAGCTGTTTTTCGTGAGGGCCTGCAGCATTTTTAGCGCAGCATTCAGGTAAATCTTTTGCTGCCGGCCATCTTTCTGCCTGGCCAGTTCAATCAGTCCGCAGGATGCAATAGCTGCGGCTGTGGAATCTTCCAGTTTCACATCTTCAGGCTGCCTGAAATCTACCGGAATCAAACCGCTGTCAGGAATGTTGGCAATGAAATAATTCGCGATTCTTTCCGCCGTTTCCAGATAGGCATTGTTTTGTGTATGCAAATAGCTGAGCATGAACCCATACAGCCCCCAGCTCTGGCCTCTTGTCCAGGATGAACCTTCACCGTAGCCCTGGCCGCCATAGCTTTTGATCATTTCTCCGCTTGCCGGGTCGAATTCCACAATGTGATTTGCCGAACCGTCGCCTCTGATAAATGCTTTCATTGCCGTATCTGCATGGTTCGCTGCAATCTGGGAAAATCTCGGATCGCCGGTTTCTTCACTTGCCCAGTACAAAAGAGGCAGATTCATCATACAGTCAATAATTGCCCAGCCTCTGCGGTCAACCTTGCTGTTTGGCCAGTCATTCCATGCCCGGATAAATTTTCCGGCGCAGTTATATCGTCCTGCCAGGTTTCCTGCCGCCAGAAGTCCTCTGTTTTTGGAACTTCGGTTTCCTGTTACACGGTAATCGGCCACTGCCGTAGGCAGCCATTTGAAACCATTGTCATGATCCAATTTCTCATAGTCCATCAGATCGGCATCAAGTTTCTTTTCATTTTGTTCCGCAATATTCCTGTAAATCTCTTTTCCGGTGAGTGTGTACATCTGCCACATGATGCCGCCCCAAAAACCATTGGTCCACCAGCCGATTTCCTTATCTCCCGATTTGTCATCGTGGACTCCGTCAACCGTAGTATAGGGGATTTTTTCTGCTGATCTTTGAGCCACCTTTTCAAGCTTATGCGCAGTTCTTTCCAATGTTTCCTGCGCCCATGCCAGGTCTTTTTCTTCCAAATACATTTTAAACCTCCCACATATCGCAGTAAATCTGTGATATTGTATTATTCAGTCATATGAAATGGCCTTTCAACTCTTCTCCTTCTGCCTAGCCCTTCACGGATCCAATCATAACACCCTTAACAAAATATTTCTGTACGAAAGGATATATCAGTAATACAGGAATCATACTAACCATAATGAGTGAATATTTGATTACCCCAACCATATCAGCCAGTCTCGCCTGAAGCTCAGGATCCTGTACTGTGGAAGGATCGATTTGGCTGGACATAAGGATTTCACGCAGATACAGCGTCAGCGGATAGAGTTCTTTATTATGCAGATAAATCATTGCGTTAAAATATGCATTCCAGTGCCCCACGCCGTAAAACAGTACCAAAACCGCTATAATCGCTTTAGACAGCGGGATTACCACTTTTATGTAATACATAAAATCCGAACAGCCATCCATCTGGGAGGCTTCCAGCAGTTCATTGGGGATACTGTTTACAATAAAGGTTCTTGCAACAATCAGATTATATACACTGATGGCTCCCGGGAGCAACAGGGACCATCTGGTATTAAGAAGCCCCATGTTCTGCACTACCATATAGTTGGGGATCAGGCCGCCGCTGAAAAACATGGTGAAGGTAAAAAGCAGCATAATCCCGTTACGTCCGGGCAGATCATGCCGGGACAGGCAATAAGCCGCGGTTAAGGTCATCGCCACATTGATTACTGTTCCTACAACCGTATAAAAAAGCGAATTTCTGAAGCCTATCCAAACCGTATTGGTATGAAATACCGTCTTATATCCCTCAAGGCTGAAATCTACCGGGAACAGCACTACCTTGCCGGACTGCACCGCGGTTCCTGAAGAAAAAGAGGCGCTGATAACAAAAATACAGGGATAGAGCACCATAATAAAAAACAGGGTCAGGATTACGGTAATCACAATGTAAAAAATCTTATCATTTAAACTATAATTTTTAAACTTATGCATGTTCCGCCCTCCTTAGAATATACCGCTGCCGTTCAGCTTCTTGCTTCCCCAGTTTGCTATAATCAGCAGGATGAAGTTAATGACTGAGTTGAACATGCCAATGGCTGTTGATAATGAGAAATCAGTAATTCCGCTGGCAAGGCCCACCTTATATACATACGTGGAAACAATCTCACTGTAATTAAGGTTCAGGTCATTTTGCATCAGCAGTACTTTTTCATAACCCACGTTCATAATATTTCCCACCGCCAGCACCAGCATGATGCTTGCTGTAGGCAGAATCGCCGGGACATCAATATACCGCAGGCGCTGGAAACGGCTGGCCCCGTCAATCATGGCCGCTTCATGAAGGGACTGATCCACTCCTGACAGAGCCGCAATATAAATAATAGCGCTGTAACCGGTAGACTGCCACACACCGGACCATACATAAATATGCTTAAAAAGGCTTCCTTCGGAAAGAATATTCGGCGCTGTCTTTCCTGTAAAAAGGCTGTACAGGCTGCCATAAAGGCCATTGCGGTAATCCAGCAGCTGGAAAATCAGGCCTACCATAACTACCGTGGAAATAAAATAGGGAACATAGGTAACTGTCTGGATTACCTTCTTATATTTTTGTCCCAGCATAGCATTGAGCAGCAGGGCAAAAATAATGGGAATGGGGAAGGATACTGCCAGGGAATACAGCGAAATTGTCAAAGTATTCTTCATGACAATGGGAAATTTAAAGGAATTAAAAAATTTACTGAAATTATCCAGTCCTGCCCAGGGGCTTCCCCACACTCCCAGCCCCGCATTATATTTTTTAAACGCAAGTACCAGCCCGCTCATAGGTACATAAGCAAAAATTATCAGCCACAGTACCGGAAGCAAAAGCAGCAGATACAGCTGCCATCTGGAAAGAATCCGTTTGCCCACTTTCCTGTTGCTTCCTTTTTGATGTGTTACCGGATTTTTTGCCATATTCATCCTCCTTTTACGCTTTGCCTTCCGCAGCCGGAAAGAGTCTCTGTAAGATACAGCGCGGCGGACAAATGTGCCCTTTCACCGGCGCCTTTGCCCGCCCATGCTGTTCTTACTGCTGCTTTTTCGCTGCCGATGCAGCTGCCTGTCTTCTAAATCAACAGAGGGAAACTCAGCTTCTGTCGTAAGCTGTCTGCGCAGTTGCAATCCACTGCTGCAGTCCCATGTTATCCAGCTCTTTCAGATAAGTGTCCCAGCCGCCTTCTATATCCCTTGCGCCGGTAACAAACTCTGCCAGGCTCTGTTTTACAAAATCCGGAATTGTAGTCAGCTGATCCTGTATCTGTTCAGCTTCCTCAATCGTATACTTCAAGGCAGGAAGCACTTTTTCAGGATGTTTATCATAATAAAGTTCATAACATTTTGCATTCAGCTGTGTCGGATCATCCGGGTCAAAAGGCCGGCCGGATGAAAAATCATAAACGGTGTTGCCCATTTCAAGGCTGGCGTATCTGGGGCCATGATTTCTCCAGGTCTGGCTCTGGTTATCCGCCCATACGGTAGAGGTGACAAGCATGGAAAGACCGTCATACAGACCTGCTTCCACATAAGCATTTGTGTGCTGCGCAAGGATTTCAGGATCCCGGGTCCAGTCTACGTTTTCTTCCCCGAAACGTTCGATGATTGAGGTATCATGATCATAAAACTGATCCGCAAATTTCAGAGCCATATCCAGCTTATCCGTACTTGCAAGAATCATCAGTTCCTGACCGGGAGTATACTCTGAGTACGGGGTGTACTGTATTCCTTTCGGCCCCTTAAGAGGCGCTATCATTTCCATTTCCAGGAAATTCTTGTTATTTATTACATCCGGCCAGTTGCTCAGGGAGCCTGCGGTTGTCAATCCTACAATAGGTGTTTCCTGATTCAGGATTGCTTTAAACTGCGTACCGTCATCCGTAAAAATATTAGCGGAAAGAACGCCTTCTTTATAAAGGTCATTCATATAACGAAGTCCGTCACGCCATTCTTCCGTCGTGAAAGGTGCAATCACCGTTGTACCGTCATCGGAAAGGGAAAGGCCGCCGTTTATGCCGCCGCCATTCCAGAACACGAAGGAGTTCATCAGGGCAGCCGATGTATTTTCACCGTAACCGCCTCCGGAGAAACCATAAACACCGATTTCATCCTGCACACCGTTGCCATTGGGATCTCCGTCACGGAAAGCAATGAGCACCTCTTTGAGTTCTTCCGTAGTGGTAGGCTCTTTCAGTCCAAGTTTATCCAGCCAGGCTTTATTAATAAAAATCCGGTTGGGGGTCAGATTCCAGGTTTCCGGTTCATATGCGGCAAGGCCGTACATATTGCCGTCTGCCATGGTCTGCGCCCTTTCCATAATTTCCTTATCCTCAGCAGGAATTGCGTTATAATTGGGCATTTTGGAGGCATCGGCCAGATAATCGTTTAACGGAAGGAAAAATCCGCTGGATCCATACTGCAGAATCATTTCATTTGTCAGATGGCCGTCTACTACCAGCACGTCAGGAAGTTCTTCTTTAGAAGTCGCCATCAGCGCAACCTTGGTACGTGTTTCTGCCGCATCTGCGGGAAGCATATAAAATTCAAGTTCAAAACCAAGCTGTTCTTCCAGATAATTCGTAAAATAATTATTCTCATAATCTGTAACCATACTGCTCTGGGTAAGCCCTACCAGCAGCTTATCGCCTGAAGAGGCGCTCTTGCCCGCATCTGCGGATTCCGCAGCCGCTTCGTTTCCTGCCGCCGTCCCTGCGGCAGTATCCGCGCTTGTTCCCGAACTGCCGCCGCAGCCTGCCAGTGCACTCACCACAAGCGACGCGGCCAACCCAAGCGCTAAAAATTTGTTGGTCTTTCTCATATTTCTTACCTCCTAAAATTTTTTCATGTCCTGCAGCCGATGCAGGCATGTTTTTTTATGTAAACTCCCTGGAATCCGCCCTGGTCCTGCCTGAAATTTATGAAATGAGGCTCTTGGAGCTATACAGTCTGTATAATTTCTTGTTCCCGGAAAGCAATTTTCGTTCCATCCTCAAAGGAAATAACAACGCTGTCCTCCTCCGGCATCGCAGAGGCCGTTACCTTGTGCACTCTGCCAGATAAACCTTTGCAGGGTGATAATACAGTAACTATCCTTATCTGTCCGGCATCAGCCTTTATGCTTACGCAGGGGAGCTTGCGATACATACCCTGTTTGGTTCCCACTGCCTTAAATCCCTGCCATTCCGGTTCTTCCCTGCCCTCTATAACCTCAGCCTCACCGGCGGAAAAGGCAGCATCTATTTCATGAAAAGAAATTCTTCCCTTCTGCACAGCTTCCAATTCACTGTCAATGTGCCACAACCACTCATACCTGTGAATTTCATCGCTTGCCATCCGATCCACTACTACCAAAAAAGGCGGTTTCCCTTCCTTCTGGCTTTTATTAAAAAACACCCTCCGGTTATGGACCGTTCCCGGACATGGATTTTCACCATACCCCTCCCGGTAATTGCTCTCCCCATAATCCCATACCGAACCAAGCTTCCACTTTAAATCTGCTTTTTCCCGGATATCTTCTTCTTTCCATGCATAATTTTTCAAGCGGTTCTGATCCTTAGCATCTACCCTGACCGTATTATGCGCCCTGGTGGAAAGAACGTAGCGGCGCATTTCAGAAGTATCATAGGCATAATTTCCGCCCTCGGTCAGAAGCAGCTTCCCGTTTGCATAAAACAGAAGGGAAAGCTTATCTTCATGCTGATGGGCTTTGCCAAAAGGTGCAGCATCAAATAACGCCCAGGAATCCTCCGTGGTCCATCCTGTCCTCATTACCAGAAACCCGGACCAGGGCAGCGCTATGGATGTAAAATCCGGTTCCCCTGTCTCAAACTTTTCCGTGATCCAGCGGATTGTTTTATTTTCCGGAAAGATTCTTTTTCTGCACTGAAAGGTTTCTTCCACATTTCTGTGTTTTCCGTCATTGATATCCGGCACACATCCGTCCGGCATCATCAGTTTCACATCCAGTTCACATGCTTTGGCCAGTTTTTCCAGCATTCCTTCCGAAACCGTCTTGCCGAATGCTTTTGCCACTTCAATAAGTCGCTGATAATTATTAACCACGACATCCGCATATCCGGTAGATAGCTCATACTGGAAGCCATCCGGGTAAATCTGTCTGTCCAGTTCCTCTTCCAGGCTGCCCAGCGCCTGCGAAAGCCACTGCCCGGACAGGATGAACTGGGGATAAAGAATACCGATCTGGGCCAGCCCGTTCATTTCCATAATCAGCCAGTTTCCCGTCATATGGTTCCTGCTCAGCCGTTCCCCATGTTCCCAGACCGACTTATACCAGTCAATTAATATATCGTCAGTAAAAGGTTCTGTATTGTAAAAAGTAAACAGAATATATGGCCAGTTTGCTCCCATCCGGATTCCGCATTCTATGGTTCTCCAGCAATCCGTGCTGTATCCCGGACAGTCTCCCGGATAAACCGCCTGTCTTACCCAGGAAGTAAACAGCTCCGCCGCCGTCTCTGCAAGCCGCCTGTTATGGGTCCTTCTATATTCATGGGCTAACAGCTTCCAATCATTGTGGCGGTTCAGCTGCCAGGTCCATTCCCGGTAACCGTTATAAGTAGGATTTGCCTTCCAGTCTACCGGCTTCCCTTCCCCGTATTCGCAGGGAACCCCTACCGAAATCAATGTATGGCGGCAGATTCTCCTGCAGGCATCCTCATCGCTTTCTTCCGGGAATTTGTAAATATTCTCCGGTGCCTCATAAGGAATTGTAAAAAAGCGTTCCGGATCCAACGTGCGCCTGATATACGCTGCCATTGCCTTCCTGGCTCCACAGAAATCTTCTTTCAAAACGCTGGCCTTAACCTCTTGCATGCCCTCATATTCCAGATTCAGGCATTCCTGGAAAAAGCGTCTGTCGCTCAGAAGAGGTCCTGTAACATTTTCCCCCATAACTAATCCCCCCTATGTCAATATGTTCTGTTCCCGTATCTCCTTCTAATCAGCGGCCATTCCAACTTACAAAACTAACCTTGTTACTTTCCGCACTAAATTCACCTAAACTTATCAAGTGATAAAATATGAATATATATGTCAATATATACAATTTATATTATAATTATAGATTTTATTAGACATTTTTGTATCATTTTGTTTTATTCTTTATACATTTTGCTTGTTTTCTATCTGTACATATATTACATCATTGACACATTGCTGATAATAGCCTATAATACTAAAAAACTAACATTTTCTATTGTTTATTTATTTAAAGGAGCTTATTTTATGATAGAAGCAATCAAAGGAGGTTGCGAAACCAGACATCCCAGTACTTACCGGATGTCACGTCCCAAAGGCCTGCCTAATTATGTTGTACTGATTATCAGAACCCACGGTGAATTCCAGATTGGCATCGAATCATTTTCAATTACCCCTCCCCAGGTCATTATTTTAGCCCCGAATACTCCATACAGTTATGGTAATCCAAATGGAGAGTATGTAGATGACTGGCTGCATTTTGAAATCAGTGACTCCCCTTATCTTCAGAATTTAATCGCCATGTGCAACAAACCTTTTCCGATTGATAAACATAATTTATATACCTTCTGTATCAGGCAGATTTTATGGGAGCTTACCTATAATGACAGCTCTTATGCTCAGGATAATATAAATGCGCTGTTTAGTTTATTGTTTAACCATCTAATCACCGCCTATAACACACAGGACAGTCTGCGGGAGCGGAGTCCCTATTTATCCCAGTTGCAGCTGCTGCGCCTGGAAATGGAGAACTCTTTAGCTGAAAAACACAGTATCAAAGATTATGCACAAAAACTGAATATCAGTGAATCTTACTTCCAGTATCTTTATAAGGATCTTTTTGGAATTCCTTTTCAACAGGATTTAATAAGAATGCGTGTAGATCACGCCAAATATATTATAACCACCAGCAATTTGCCTCTTGAATGTGTGGCAGAAGTATGTGGTTATACAAATGAAGTTCATTTTTACCGGCAGTTTAAAAAAATGACAGGCATCAGTCCTGCAAAATTCCGAAAAAAAGCCGGGGCAAATGATACTGTAATATAGAGCGGTTTATCAACCGCAGATGAATGTCATAAGCTTTTAACACCTAAAAATATATCGCCGTTTTTGCAAAAAAAGTGCCGCATGAAGGAGCGGCCCAATAAAACAGTATATTAGTTTTCGGGAAACGGCATGATTTCGGTCATGCAGATATTTTTTTGCCATCTGGATGAACCTACTGACATTTTCCACTTGTTCTTCTTGATTTTGACCAAGGTTATAAACTCAATTTTCTTTTTGCCGTCAACGTCTGTAATGTTAATATATCCATCCTTTTGGGCTCTTTGTAACGGCGTAAACAGCACTGGTTCAAATGCTGCTTTAGCCATATCATTGATATCAAACATCTGTCCTTGCTTTCGCTTTCAACAAAGTCATTTATGTCTTGCCACAGCATGCGAATCTTCGGAACGATCTCATTTGGTGCGTGTTTGGAGAAATCTTGCTCATAAGCAGCAAGGATTCTCTTTTGAATTTCACGAACCTCGTTAAAGTCTTTACTCTCTGCGAAGCTTTGCACAGCTTCTGGCATACCTCCAACAAAGTAGTAGTGTTTCAGAGCATCAACATACATATGTTTGCTTAAAACTTGTAATCATCTGAAAGTCTTGCATATCAAGAAGTTCTGCAAAACGCTCCTTGTCGGTAGCCATCAAAGTTTCTCGAAAAGACAAAAAATACGACGAATATTGGAAGTATAATCACATTTTTTACAGGGATTAAAGTCGATGTACTCTACAATATTCTGAGGAATATTAAAACACAAGCGATACTTGGCAGGTTTACCGAGCATCGCTTGCTTGTAGCTTTATTTAGTTAGCGATAAATCAATTCTCTTTTGATGATTTCCTCCGCACGGTTACGGATGCCTGTCTGCGCATATCTTCAACAGTAATATCGCGCTCCCGCGCCAAGCGTTCAATAAGTGTTTCCTGTTCTGCCATAATATCTGCCTCCTGTTATTTTCCGTTTTGGTGCCATGATATAAGCATAGAGAGTCCTTTTTGGGAAATATGCTGTCTACTGATTGTGAACATTAAGTCACCCATTTGAGAATCAAAATAGTTACAAGATGGGCATGTGAAACAATGGATGCACAAAAACGCATTAAGCAACTAATGAGTGAACGCGGCTGGACAGATTACCGGTTGGCAAAAGAAGCGAATCTTTCTCATTCTACAGTCACGAATATGTTCAGCAGAAATAATGCGCCAACGCCGCCGACCTCAGAGGCGGTGTGCAAGGCGTTTGCTATAACTTTAGCGCAATTCTTCTTGGAAGGCGATGAGGATTTTTTGACCGGGGAGCAAAGATTACTGTTTTCAAAATGGTGTTCGTGCGTACCGTTCGGTACACGGCGGTTTCAATAGTTGACGTGCAGTGACTGATAGGCTGCAGCTAAATCATAAAAGCCCCAGTTTATCAGTCTTTCTTTGTTCAATGCCCAGTTGACCGCCTTGTTTCCGGCACTGAACCAGTATCCTTTCCGGTCATAGGCTATCGTTGCCGCATAGTGGCTGTCTACTCCCAGTCCTATGAGTTTCCTCTTCCTTGTCCTTGACAGTTTTCATTGCTTCCAGATACACATTCGCCAACAGAGGGAGCGATTTCCTCCCTGGGGCAAGCCTTTTTCTGTCCTCGCCACTACTCCATTCTCCATGACTCCACTTTTCAGATAACGCTTTATCATCTGGATCACCCGTTCATCCTTGACCTGTTGTCTTAGAAGATACAGCAGCAGGTTATGATTCAGCGTATCAAAGTACTTTGACAGGTCAAGAACCACTGCCCTTGTGTATCCCTGTTCGATATACTCCTTTATCCTTCTTACGGCATCCTTTGCCCCCGGCCCGGACGGTAGCCAAAGCTTCGATGGTCATTCCATCTACTCCCGGCACTCTTCCGTGTGATTATTGGGCTTTGTCTTGCCCTGGTATTTGGTTAGTGACATTTTTATGTCGTTTTAGCTATTTCAATGTCCTAAGAAATTATAAAACGCTCAACAAATGCAGGCGTTATTTTTTTGCGCCATCACTTGTAGGCGGAAAAGGATTTTCTGTAGACGTGTATTCATCGGGGATTACTTCTCCTCTGAACAAGGCATCTCCATTTCGTACTAAAATATCTTTTCCGATTTCTGTTTTCCAAACGTCGTGACCGGATTTGGGGGCAGTTACAAACTTCACATTATCAAAATATTCACCATACTGATAATGAATCTGCCACGGCACAATGCCAAATTCAGGCTGAACGACCAAAACAGGCGGCGTATTCTTACCCTTAAGGTTTTCCGTAAAGTCAGGAGAGCTTTCAAGGGAAGCTGTGTTGAGTATATTGGAGAGAAAATTCATGTGCCTTGTAGGCTTTCCTCCCTCTGTAAAAGAGTTAGTAGCAGTGCTTACTATAAGACTTATCATATAATCATATTCTTCATAGCTTCCGTAAGGAATATCGTTCTTACCCATCAGCTTCATCAAATTCATTCCGTACAGGAATCGCGCCAACTCTCTTGGAGAGGTATAGTCTGTAATTTGCGCCGGCTCTGCAACCAAAGGATTCCTGCGGACATCTTCCACCGTGTTCATAAAGTCCATGTCATTTCCCTGACCGGGATAATTTACTTCCATAGAATAAATAGGTGCTGTGTCAACAGAAAGATAAGCGTTTACCTGTGCAGGGTACTGTTCGATAAATCTTGCAACCACATTACCGCCGTAGGAGGAGGCAATCAGATTGACCTGCTCCATGTTATAGTGCTTCATAATATCGTTTATCACTTCTACCTCGTGGGTCATGGAATATGCAGAGGTTTCTTTCGGCAACGGAGATTTTCCGCAGCCGATGGGATCATAGGTATACACTGTATAACCCAGCTTTGCATACTCGTCCAGATACAGTTTTGTGCTGTGAGAGGGATAACCGCCCGGCCCGCCTACAACAAACAGGATAGGATCTTGACCGTTGGAAGCAGCAGGCTTGTGTACATACACTGCAATTTCATCTCCGGTATGGATCGTAATGTATTCAGGCTCAAATCCATAACCTGCGACAGTAGTTCCCGTACTTTCAAATGTTTTTGCTGGTATCCAGAAAATCGCCACCATAACGACAGCAAGTACTGCCGTTGTAATAATCGCATTCAATGGGATCTGTTTGTGTGCCAGCTTGAACAGCTTTCGACGCAGCTTATTCAGAAAGAACATTGCGATAAAAACAAGCGCTAAAGAAATGATAACTGCCACATAGGCATTGGTCGGGTAAACAAGTACACTGAAGCTGATAAGCGCCAATAGCACCGCAACTAATGTGAAAACTGCGCCAACGGCAATATTCAAAAAGCCTTTTAAAAATTTCATAGTTTTACCTCCGGTTTTATTTGTTGTCTGTATTATAACCCGCGATTCTTAAGGCAGAATGTGAAGAGTCATAAGATTTCTTAAGAAAAGAGCCCGTCATAAGTTGACGGACTCTTCTGTCAAAATCATTTTGTCGGTAGCAGAATTTCAAATGCTGTACCGCCGGAGGTCTCCGAATTCAAGAGAGTAATACTGCCCCCGTGAGCTTCTATGATCTTTTTGGTGATAGACAGCCCCAGCCCGGAGCCGTGATTACTGCGGGAGGCATCCCCCACAACAAACGGTGTGAAAATAGATTTACGAAGTTCGGCGGGAATACCAGAGCCATTGTCCGAGATGACAATACGAACTTTACCGCTATCCAACATCAGAGAAACAGAAAGGGTTGTGCCACTGGGATTGTGCCTGATGCTGTTATTCACAAGGTTGTCCAGCCCCCGCCGCAGAGCCATAATATCCAATGCACAGGAAATATGTTTTTCCGGAATATCCACCTCAATCAAAAATTCCGCCAGTTCCAGTTCTGCATACCGATCTGCCACATAATCCCGGAGCGTATTACAGATGTCGCTGGGAACCAACTTCAACGCGTAATCCGGATGATCCATTTTACTGTATTCGTAGAAAGTGTTAATCAGGTCGTTCAAGCCAGATGCCTTTTGCTCGATGATTTCCAGATACTGAGGTTGCTGTTCTATTGGTATCACGCCATCGCAAAGTGCTTTTGCATAGCCCTGTACCACAGAAATAGGCGTCCTTAAATCATGAGAAATATCCGCTAACATTTTTTGCCGCCCTGCTTCTAATTTCTTTCGTTCTTCTTCACTTTGACGAAGCCGCTGTGAGAGGGAATAAAAGCTGTCAAAAATCTTTACAAACTCTTTCGGACCGCAATAGGAAGTATACTTGCTCTCACCACTTTCAAAGTTGTTTAGCTCCAAACATAGCAGATTTAGCGGCTCGTTTATTTTCTTTTTCAAAAAGACAACAAATGCAAGCGTAATAACACAATAGACCAAAAAGCATAAAGAAATGAAGACCAAGATGGAATGTACAAGCGATTCTGCCGTTTCAGGACGGGCGGGATCCCCAAATAGAAGCATTGTATAATCTTTCCCATCCGCAGTTCGGAAGGAATGCTTTTGAATACTGTAATCAGGGGCAAAACTGTCGGACAGCAGACGGACCTGCCTTTCGGTAAGCGTATCCATAGGCAGATCGCCTGGCTGATATAGGATCGTATTGTTTCTATCTAAAATGTAAATTCGGGATTCGGCCTTACCGTCACGGGTTTCCGAAATGGATATAGACACATGACGCTGTCCATCGGCTGTCGTAATCTCGTTTGTTGTAATTTCGGGTGCAAGACTGTATTCTGGAATGCAGGCAATATCATTTTTATCAAAGCTGGATACGGGCAGTGCTTTGCCGTTTTGGTAGACAGGCTTACACTGATCGTCTACTATGAGAATGCCGCCGTCTGCACTTAATATCTGCTTTATTGGGAAATCCTCAAATTGCCGCTGGGCTAAAATGTCTCTGCATTGAAAAATTTGTGATGGTTCGATTTTCCCAACAATGATTTTCATATTCTGCAATAAGCCAATAAATAATGCGGTTAAAAATAATAGCAGAAACAGTGTCAGCAAAACGTAATTTCTAAGCAACAGTGTAAAAACGCTGCCACGCTCATTAGACTTTCTCAATTTTATATCCCACCCCTCTTACATTCTTGATATAGCGGGGAGCTTTGGGATCTTCTTCGATTTTCTCCCGCAAGTGAGAGATGTATACCATCACTGCATTTTCATAGTTTTCGTAATACTCACCGTTAATGGCGGTACAAAGCTGTGACTTTGTGTAGACCCGACCGGGAGACTGCATCAGAAAGGAAAGCAGTTTATATTCGTTGGGCGTAAGTATGACCTCGGCTCCGTTTTTCCTCAATATCCAGTTTTTCATATCCAGTTCAAGTTCCCCAAGTACAAGAACGGAAGGCGTCGTTTTCTCAGCGGATGCTGGATTTAATTGATAAAATCGGCGTAGGTTTGCGTTTACCCGCGCCACCACTTCCAGCGGATTGAACGGCTTTGTCATATAGTCATCCGCACCGAGGTTCAGTCCCAGTATTTTGTCCTTGTCCTCAGATTTTGCTGTCAGCAGTAAAATCGGTATATTATATTCGTTGCGAATTTTCTGCGTTAAAGTAAAGCCGTCTATTTTCGGCATCATAACATCTAAAATGGCAAGGTCAATTTTATCAGACTGCATTATATTCCAAGCCGCCTCGCCATCTGAGGTAGTAAGTACCTGAAACCCACTGCTTTCCAGATATAACTTAAGTAAGTTTAGAATATCGCTATCATCTTCCGCTATCAGTATTTTACGATTCATTCAGTTTCACCTCCATCTGGCTATACTATATTTCGTTTGCTCGCAATATGCAAGTATCAAATTTTGATTTTTTGCTGAATACCATGTCTTACAGAAAAATAGCCCTCCTAACTGGAAGGCTTATATTGTATTAAACATTGTCCCTTTAGACATTTGATCTGTTATCTTCAAATCCTCTGTCACGCCCTCAGGAGCCTTCAATTGCTCGATAATGAGTTCCAAGCGTTTCCGTGCCTGCTCGTTCAAATCAGCCAGATATTTGCAACGCTGCACAGCAGCGGGGTATTTGACCCTCGCGGCAGTCGTCAAATATCCATGCAAGCATGGATACTTGGCTCAATGCTCGCGGGAATAAAAGTTCAGTAAATGTGTTAATAATGAAAAAAGGCGATACCTTGTTGTAAAAACCAAGTATCGCCATTTTTTCTTGTCGCACCCTGTACGGCAGCTCCCCTATGTCAGTAATGTTCTTATACTGTCTTATTGGAAGCTGCCCGAACGCAGCGCCTTTTTGTTTTACTGATTCTTTCTGAAGATATCTTCCGCCTTACTCCTTATCCGTAAGCTTCTCCTTCCCCCAGGACAGCCTGAAGTCCAGAACCGGGCATTCCTCCAGGATCTCCGGTACAGGAGTATCCAAAAATTTCATTACCGCCTTTTTGTCCCTGCTGTAAGGCTCCCACAAGGGAAGCGGATTTCCGTTATAGTCGGTTCCGTTAGGATCCTTATATTTAACGAAATTCGTCCAGTAGGAAGTCACCTGGCGCGCCAGATCATAATGCTTCCCCTCAAAAGGCCTCCAGCTGTTGCCCAGCGAATCAAACATAAACCACAGATCCGAGCCATGGAAGGAGCCCGCATCGTCTCCCGGGATATCATGATCGAAAATATAGTAATACACCTTCTGCCCCATGGAGGAACGAAGCTCACAGAAGCCCCTGGTCCCTGCCAGGAAATTGTTAAACGCATCTCCTGCCATCAGGGCATCCGCTTCTTCGTCGTTGGTAACTTCAGCAAGCCTTAAAAACTCAGCCTCCCTGTCTCCGTACTTTTTTGCTTTCTGCCGATATTCCTGATAGTTCAAACTCCCTTTTATAAAAGGACTTTGGGTTTCTCCCTGACATACGCCCACGATCAGCGGGATATCCGCAACCCGGTTATTATAATAGGCGCTGGGAGCCGATTCCCGGACAAACCTGCCGTCCGTACAGAGCCCGAATACATACCTGCCCTTTTCAGAAGCCTTATCCAGTCTCCGCATCAGTTCATGGGCATCCGTCTTTTCCGCCTCCTCCAGACTGTCAATGCCGATTGTCTGCAGGAAATCGGCTCCATATTTTTCAGCCTCCTGTAAGGAGGGGATAGCAGCCATGGACTGATCCTCGTCGCCGAACATCATGGAAACAGCCGACTGGATAATCGCCCCTTTTATAAGGCCGTCATTCAATGGAGTGCATATCTGCGCCTGTACACTACGCGCGCCTGCGCTCTGCCCGCAGATTACAATATTATCCGGATCCCCGCCAAAAGCCCTGATGTTATCGTATACCCAGTGGATAGCCATTGACTGATCCTGCATACCAAAATTGGAAATCACTTCCCCTTCCGGCGTCCGGGCCGTAATTTCCGGGTGGGCCAGAAAACCGAACAGGCCCAGCCGGTAAGCGACCATCACCACAATCACGCCGCGCCTTGCCACACGCTCCGGATCAAATTCCACCTCATAGCTGTAGCCGTCCTGCAGCCCGCCGCCGTGAATGTAGACAAACACAGGAATATTATCTTCCGTTGTCTTTGCGGGGGTAAAAATATTCAGATACAGGCAGCCCTCGCTCATCTTATATTCCGCTGCCACAGGATGCAGCTCCTTCGTATAAAAATCATCATCCATCCCGGGATGGACGCGCATCATTGCCATATCTGCATATTCATAACATTTTCTTACACCCTCCCAGTCCTCAGCCGGCTGAGGCGCCTTCCAGCGAAGTTCTCCCACAGGAGGCTTCGCATAAGGTACTCCTCTGAAAACGGTAATTCGCGGATCTTTTCCTGTCATTCCCTGAAGCAATCCGTTTTTTACTTTTACTTTTCTAAGCATAATGCATTCCTCCGCCTAATCAGTGAGCTTACTTTTACCATATTCCAGCCGGTAATCCAGGACCGGGCATTCCTCCAGTACCCCCGGAGCCGCCTGGTCCGTAAACCGCATCACCGCTTTTTTCTCTTTTTGGTAAGCATCCCACTCAGGCAACGGGTTCCCGTTATAGTCCAATCCATTGGGATCCCCGTATTTCACAAAATTCGTCCAGTAGGAGGTCACCTGGCGCGCCAGATCATAATGCTTTCCTTCAAAAGGCCTCCAGCTGTTGCCCAGCGAATCAAACATAAACCACAGATCCGAGCCATGGAAGGAGCCCGCATCGTCTCCCGGAATATCATGATCAAAAATATAATAATACACCTTCTGTCCCATGGAGGAACGCAGCTCACAGAAGCCTCTGCTGTTACTTAAAAGCATATTCCTGGCGTCCGTCCCGGTCAGCGCCCGGGCATCCGCGTCATTGGCAATGCCGGCAACCCTGATAAACTCCTCTTCCTTCTCTCCGAACTGCTTCGCCCACTGCAGGAAATCTTCATAAGTAAAATCTCCGCCGCCGAACATTCCTCCCTGGGTTTCTCCCCAGCATACGCCGATGATCATGGGGACATTGGGAAGCCGGTTGTTATAATAGGAATCCCACACCGATTCCTTCACAAACCTGCCGTCAATACATTGCCCGAACCCGAATCTCCAGTCGGAAGTGATGCCGCGCAGCTTCTCCATCAGCACAGAGGCATCCATTTCCTGCGCCTGCGCCAGATTTTCAATCCCCGCCTGCCTGAAAAAATCCTCCCCGTGCGCTTCCGCTTCCTTCAGCGGCATTGCCACGCCGAAGGGTTTCTCTTCGTCCCCAAAAGCCATGGAAACACCGGACTGGCAAATCGCTCCCGCAATAATCCCTTCATTAAAGGGGCTGCACAGCTGGGCCTGCACACTGCCCGCCCCAGCGCTCTGTCCGCAGATCACAATCCGGTCGGGATTGCCGCCGAAGGCCCTGATATTTTCATGAACCCAGTGAAGCGCCAGGGACTGATCCTGGAAGCCGAAATTGGAAATCACTTCTCCCTCCGGTGTCCGGGCCGTAATTTCCGGATGGGCCAGAAAACCGAACAAGCCCAGCCGGTAGCCGATCATAACCACAATGACGCCCCGCCTGGCCACCCGCTCCGGATCAAATTCCACCTCGTAGCTATAGCCGTCCTGCAGGCCGCCTCCATGGATGTAGCAGAATACGGGCAGGTTTTCATCCGCAGCAGCCGCGGGTGAAAAAATATTCAGATAGAGACAGTCCTCGCTCATTCCATAATCCGCAGCCACAGGATGCAGCTCCTTTGTATAGAAATCATCCCCTGTCCCGGGGTGCACCCTCATCATGGGCATATCCCCGTATTCATAGCATTTCCTTACGCCCTCCCAGTTTTCTGCGGGCTGCGGCGCCCTCCAGCGCAGCTCTCCCACCGGCGGTTTTGCATAGGGCACACCACGGAATACGGTAATCCGCGGATCCTTTCCCACCAGTCCCTGAAGCACTCCGTTTTTTACCTGAACCTTTCTTAACATAAACTCTTCCTCCCTTCTTTTTCCATAACCAATACATTGACAGAGTGGGCAGGGATACGGTACGTAAATTCTGAACCTCCCGGAATTCTCCGGCAGACTGCGGATACATGCTCCTTGTCCTCAAAGGAATTTACCGCCCCGGGATCCGCTGCAAGCACCTCCGCCAGAACCTCCTGCGTAACCGCGCAGTCGGTACAAATCCGTACCTCCCTGTCTTCTTCATCCACGTTGACCATTTTCAGATATATTTTTTCCTTATCCTGAACAGCCAAGGCATTGATCAGCGGATGCAGCACATGCGTTTTCTTCTGCACCAGCCGGTCATTGATATAACACTCATAGCCGCAAGGCTGGCAGACCATTTTGTAATGGTTATACTCTCCATAGGGAATGGACACGGGAACCTGCTCCTCTTCGGACAGCGGCTTATCAAAAAACCGGGGAACTCTCGTGGCGCTCCTGCCCTTCTCCAGCTTCCAGACCTGGTTTCTGACGGTTCTTGTGGTCCATTCCGTGTCCTTCGGTTCATTGCAGCCGGCATCCGTTTCCGGATGATGGTTCCAGGCGGACAGGGTGAGCGGATTATCCTCTTCGCATTTTATATCAATTTCAAAGGTATACTCCTCCAGCTCATCCGTCCCGAAAACAGCCCAGATAACCGGATTTTCATGAAAACTGCCGCTTCCTATAAACTCCTCAAAGGCTTCATTCCATTCCCTGCTTTTTCCGGTGCAGTGATGCTTCCGGTTTCCGAAAACCATCCGCCAGGCATCCCCCGCTTCTTCGATTTCCCCGTAAATACATTTGGAAACCTCCACCGGCTGCCCGTTTATCCTGGCATTTTTGAAAAGAAGGCCCTCCTTCTCACACATAATGCCGGGAATCCCTTTGTACACCGGGGGCTTTGCCTCGCTTTCCGTCTCGGTTTCCACCACCTCATCCCCTCTGTATTTTCCCAGAAGAGAAACGGCATGATAGCTGGGAATGCCGTAAACCTGATGATTGTCAAAAACAATCATATTCGGCTTCCAGGCAGTATAATCCGAATTCTGGAACAACGGGGCATAAGCCGTCAGCCTGACAATATCCTGATTTTTCTCCGCGCCCAGCAAAAAGGCTGACTCCGCAAGGGCGCATTCCATGGAAGCAATGGTATTTCCGCCGTTTACCGCATATTCCCCCAGGAAAATATTCGGGCCGCTCCTGTCGTAATCGTCAAACAGATCCACATTTTCCAGGAAAAATTCCGGCGCATCATAATAATGCTCGTCTGCAAAATCCGTGGGAAGCTTTTCCCTTTCCGTGTGACCGTTGGAAATATAAATCACCTGAGGGAAGGCTGCCTTCAGCGCATGATAGAACAGCTCATAGCGCGCATTATATTCCGGGCCGAAGTTCTCATTTCCGATTTCCACATATTTCAGACGGAAGGGCTCCTTCCTGCCGTACTGCGCGCGGAGGCTTCCGTAAGGGGTATCCTCGGAGCCCAGAGCGTACTCCAGGGCATGCAGAGCTTCCTCCAGATATTCCCGGGTCGTCTCCTCTGAAAAACCGCCGCCGTGACGCGCCTGGCAGCTCATCCCGCAGTTGCACACATACATGGCCTCCATCTCCAGATCCTCGCACAGCTGCAGATATTCATGAAAGCCAAGGCCGTTTGTGGTGCGGTAATGCCACATCAGCTGGGCGCTTGGCCGCTCCCATACAGGCCCGATGGTACGGGAAAAACGGAGGGAGTTCTGTTCGTTGATCCCTTCCACAACACAGCCGCCGGGGAAACGGATAAACTTCGCGTGGGTATTCTTCAGGGCCATTGCCAGATCCTCCCGCAGGCCGTGCCCTTTAAACGTTTTTTTCGGCATCAGGGAAGTGAATCCCAGGGTAACCGTACAGGCCCCATCGCAGGAAATGCTGATCCTGCCCTTAAAATCAGTGCCGCAGGCCGTCAGATCGCAGTCGTACCTTAAATAGCCGCCGCTCTTTTGCAGCGTAAGCCTGCTGCTTCCAAGGCTTACGCCCTCCTCTGACTCCAGCGCCACGGTAAGCCCCGCAGCCGCGTCTGATTGCACAAAAAAATAAAAATGGTATTCCTCACCCTCCATTACGGGCACGCCGAAATATCCGATGTTATAGATTTTTCCTCCCGGGGCGAACGTTGTCCGCAGGGCGGCCTTCCTGTTTGGATTGAGCGTGCCTTCCGTCAGAAGCGAAAAGGAGGCGTCCTGTGCATACCATCCGGGGATTTCAGTATCCGGTACCGCAGCCGCCCACTCATCCATGCCTTCTCCATGATTGAAGGCGCCGGGCCAGCCGTATTCCGTTACAAAAATCCTCTGATCAGGGTCTGTGGTACAGCCCTCGGGGAGCAGGGAATCCTCAAACGCCCTGTTCCGGATCATTTCAGGATACAGCCCTCCGTCAGCCGCGTGGTTGATATCTTCAAAAAATAAACCATAAAACTCCGGTGCTGTAGGGAATTTTACCTTTTCGGTATGAATGTGAATTGTATTTTTCATGTCATCTCCTGTTATTCTGATAGATTCTCTGCATAAAGGCATCCGCCAGGGGCAGCCACAGTTCAAAATTCGGGTAATCATAGTTCCCGAACACAGATACCCCCGCCTGTCCGTGGGGCACGCCGGTAAAGGTATGTACCTCCGCCCGGATGCCGTGTGAGAGCAAATCTCTGTATACCCAATGCAGGTTATCCAGGGCCTTATCCTCCATTCCCACTGCAAAAAGCACCGGAGGATATACTACCTTTGTATAGTCGATTTCTCTGCCTTCCCAGCGGGGACCGTACACACAGAGGAAGGCGTCCGGCGCTCCACGGTATTCATCCAGTTCGTCCGGAACGTAACCGGGAAAATGATCTGTTACCTTCTGATTTCCTGAATAATAACGGATACATTCCTCTCCCGTCAGCCCGCCGTTGGAAAATCCTGCAAAGGCCACCTGATTTTCTTTGATCCGATACCTGGATGCATTCTTTCGAATCATGCGGATCAGTCTTGCCGCATCTGCGCCGCATTCCTGGCCGGTATAGGGCATCATGTTGGTTCTGTTCAGAAGCATGAAGCTTTGATAGCCCAGCCGGTTGAAGTCCAGACAGCTCTGGTAGGCTTCATGGATCACACATTCCCCGTGATCCCCGCCCGCGCACAGAATGACGGCCCCTTTTGGCTGCACCTTCTCAGGCAGCAGGAATTCATACATATAGGGCCTGAATTCCGGATCGTGATTATAACGCAGGCCCGGGTTCTCCGTATATTCCCCCGTGGCCGGCATATTTCCCTCCGGCCACAGATAAATGCGGGAAGGCGCATCCGGCAGCTTTTCCAGCGTATCCATGAAAGCATGATATTCTGCTGCCAGCCGCCGTTGTTTTGCCTCATCCTGTTCTTCCAGCATCTCTCTTCTCATGCCGTGCAGCTTAACCAGCTTTTCAATCGGGTAGCAGGGAGCGTCTTCAAAATATGTCACGCTGCGGTGCTGTGCGGCGGCGCATTCCTGCGCGGCGATGCTCTGAACTATTTCATTTTCACTTTTCATATTTTTTACCTCTGCAATGTATCATCGATTCTGAATTTCATAAGGGGATCAATCTTTACCCTGGATTCAGCCGGTTTGTCCGTAAATTCCATCACAAAATCATTCTCCGCCGTATAGGACTTCCACTCCGGCAGTTCTTCCCCAATGGCATCCGTGCCGTTGGGATTTCCGTTTTTTACAAAATTCACCCAATAAGAGCTGACCTGGCGCGCCAGATCATAATGCCGGCCGGTAAACGGACGCCAGCACCTTGCCAGGCTGTCATAGGCAAACCACATCTCACTTCCGTGGTAGCTGCCGGCCTGATCCTCGCCGGGGATATCCGCATCAAACTCATACAGATAGGTTTCCCTGCCCTGGCTGCTCTGCAGACAGCCGAACATCCGGGCCCCTGCGACCAAATCCAGCATGGCATCACAGGAAAACAGCGCCTTTGCATCCGCGTCATCTTCCACCCGGCTGATTCTCATGAATTCCTCCGCCTTTTCGCCAAAACCAGCGGCATACTCCCGCAGTCCGGCCACAGTATCTATGGTTTTGCCGAAGGCTCTGGAAAAGCCTTCCGCTTCTCCCCGGTTATAACCTGCCAGCACCGGGATTTTATGATGATGGTTCTTTTTATAGGCGTCAAAATTGGATTCCTGAATCAGGATGCCGTCAATCGCGGGCTCGAAGTGGATGCCGGGGCCTAAAAGCACATCCTCCAGGCGCACCAGCTCCTCTGCCGGCATTTTTCTCGCTTCCTCCAGACTGCAAAATCCCGCCTTTTCAAAAAATTCTGCGCCAACCCTTTCCGCCTTTTCCAGCGGATGGCTTCTGTCTTCCTTTTCCGCAAAAGCCACCGTGACGCTGCTTTCAATAATCGCGCCGCACATCAGTCCCTCCGCCATGGGGGAGGTCATCAGATTCTGCACGCTCATAGCGCCTGCCGATTGCCCCGCAATGGTAATCCGGTCCGGATCCCCTCCAAAAGCGGCGATATTGCGTTTTACCCATTTTAAGGCGGCCAGCTGGTCCAGGGTTCCATAGTTGCCCTTCGGATCCTCCGGCGCTTCCTTCGATAACCAGGGATGGGCCAAAAATCCCAGGACACCCAGACGGTAAGCAATGGATACCACCACGATGCCCTTCTGAGCCATATGTTCCCAGTCAAACTCTATCTCATAGGGATAACCGCCCTTAAAACCGCCTCCATGGATATACATCAGCACCGGAAGCTTTTCCTCCCCTGTCCTCGCGGGCGTGTATACATTCAGGTACAGGCAGTCCTCGCTCATTTCAAATTCAGGGCCGGTGGGATGAATTTCCCTGGTCCAGAATTCCCTGGGATTACTTCCCGGCACGGGCTGGCAGGCGATAGGGCCGTACTGATCCACCATTCTCACGCCTTCCCAGCCTGCGGCAGGCTGCGGCGCTCTCCAGCGCAGCTCTCCTACAGGAGGCGCTGCGTAAGGAATGCCTTTGAATACGGCAATTCTGGGATCCCATCCGTGAATTCCCTGAAGTTTTCCTGTTTCTATTGTAACCTGTAAGTTTTCCATACCTTCTCCTTTACATTTTCCAGAAAACTGCGGCATCGGTTTTCTTCTTATTAAATGTTATAGTACAGCCTTCGGCTGCCCTGTAACGGTTAAATTCATTCTATACGTTCCTTCTATTGAAGAATATTCATTTTCAGATGCAGTTAATCACATTTTCTGACTATGGATAAATCAGCATAGACGGCACCGGAAATGCAAAAGCGCCGGCCACAGTTTCCCATAGCCGGCAGCTTCCTGTTTTTATTAATACCTTCTTACTGTGCAGCAAGCCAGGCGTCAAACTGTTTCTGCTCTTCTGCAATAATCTCATCGATTCCTGCGGCCTTCAGCTCTTCGTTGAATTTCTCAAGGTAAGAGTCCACATCTACCAGGCCATACAACAGGGCGTCCCTGTATTCCGCCACAACCGTTGTACAGGCTGCCATCTGATCATATACCGGAGCGCTGTCAAAAATGAAGCCCATAGCTTCTGAGAATTTTGCGTGATTGGGAGCATCCAGCATATCGGTATAATACGTAGACATTTCCACTTCCAGGGGAAGGCTCAGGCACTGGTTGGGATAATACCAGGGACCGTTCATATTCCAGGTGGCGTTGTTGGCGTCTACCCCTTCAGGGAAACGGGCAATCCCGTTTTCATCCACTGTGTAATTATGGCCTTCAATTCCCAGAATCATATATCGTGCAACCACCTCGTCGGTTGCCATCAGATACAGGATCTTCATGGCTGCATCAGGATTTTTGCAGACAGTGGAAATCATCCATCCGCCCAGTACGGAAGCACTGGTTCCCACCAGATCCGTCAGCTGGAATTCAATGGGTTCATAGGGGCTGTAAGAAATCAGCGCCTTGATATAGTCGGGGCTGTAGCCGCCAAGGTAGCAGCCTGCCGCCACACCATTATTATACTGCGTGATGGTTCTTTCATTATTCAGAGGATCATCCAGCTGTAAGCCCGCTTCATTCCAGTCCTTCATCCGATAGCAGAAATCACGCCATTCCTCAGTTTCATAAAGATTTACTATTTCAGTATTATCAACGCCGCGGTTAAACAGAACACCAAGCCAGTTGGGATTTCCCAGGCTGTCGATATCAAGTACGGCTTCATCATTGGTATTTACCATATAGGAAAATTCCGGATGAATCGCCTTGGCATCCTTCATGATCTGCGTCATCTCATCAAGCGTAATGCGCTCGCCGTCCCTGTCGGCAATCCCCAGCTCCTCCGCTATATCCTTTCTTAAAGCATACACCTCATAGGTTGCGTAGCTGTCAACGGAAGGGACTGCGTACTGCACGCCGGAAACCTGCTGCGTCTTTAATACTTTTTCCGGATACATTTCCCAAAGATCCGGGTACACATCCTTGTAAGGATCCAGGGAAATACACTGCTCATTCTTTACACAGCTGTCCACGTTGGAATAAAATCTCCAGCAGAACACATCCAGCGGGTTCTGATTATCGGACAGCATCAGTGTCATCTGCGTTGCAAGGTCGCCGAAGTTAATGCCAATCAGATCCACCTTCACTCCTGCGTTAATAGATACCAGATACTCGTTTAATGCGTCTTCAACCATTGTTTCATCCGGCATGTCATAGCTCAGCGACTGCACCGCAATCACCGGCCACTCGTCCGGGTTTTCAGATGCTTCAAGCGGCTGGGCCGATTCTCCCTGTGCAGCTGCCGTGCTTTCCGCCGGGCCCGACGCGCCGGCCGATCCATTCCCTGCAGGCTCAGATCCACAGCCTATAAGCGTTCCCAGCATTGCCGCAACAAGGATAAGTGATACCAGTTTCTTTTTCATAGTACTTCCTCCTGCTTTTTTATCGATAACCCTATCTTAAAACTTTCTTTCCTGCTAAAATATTCATTTTCCGAGATCCACTGTGGCATTTTCTGTCTCCGAAGCACTTATGCCCGTACATAAACATCTGCAACCGCAGCTTCTATCAGCGCCTGTCTGTCTGAAATCTGACAGGGGCTCAGATTCAGGATCTGCCTGCCTCCCTTAAGCGGAAGGATACACTGGCTGTAGCCTGTATAATTATAATTATTGTCAATCGGAATCAGGCTGTCCATCTTTTCCCAGAAGCCCATCCCCAGCTCTGAATTGGCAAAAATATGGGAAAAGCCTCTTCCTGTCACCAGGATTGTCCCGTCCTTTCCTCCCTTGTCAATCCATGCCACATAGGGCGTGCCAGTGAGATAACTGCCGTCAGCCGCAATCACCGGATTGCCCATAAAATCAGGCTCCCCCCAGTCATCCATGGAATCAGAAATCCTGAAATATACAGGGATTCTGTCCTGGTTTACCATTTCATAGACCATAATAAATTTCCCGTTCGGCAGATAAGCCACCACAGGCATGCCGGGCCGAAGTATTCCATCAGGAAAAGCAACGTCGATTTTCTCTTCTCCCCAGGTATAGCCGCCGTCCTCCGATACCTTATGCGCCAGAAGCTGGTTATAATTTCCATAATCCTTATACCGTTCATCCGAATAATAACAGAACAGCTTTCCGTCAGGGGACTGCAGCAGGAAGGGTTCCCATACAGGCAGGCCCATGATATGCTTTTCATCCCTTTCCCCTTTTATGATTTCGCTGACAAACTCCCAGGTTTTTCCCGCATCCACGCTTTTATACAGATGCAGGGCGGTAGTGCCCATATCCTGCGGAATCATATTGCCGGCGCAAAGAATTGTTCCCTCTTTCAGCGCCCCCATATCACAGGGCAGCTCGAACAGGTGCGGCTGGAAGCGGCATCCGTATCCAAGCTGCGTATCCTCAACACAGCTTAAGTAATGCCAGCTGTGCGCGTCATCCGTACTTTCATAAATCGGGAAAACAGGGGTTGTCTGCGTATAATATTCCATGGTGGCCAGAAGCGTTCCGTTCTTTTCTCCGTTATGCTCCAGACAGATGCAGCGGGGATACATGGAGCCGGGCCCCCTCTGTCCTTCAAAAGGCTCGCCCGGGCAAAAAACCACGCTGGTATATCTTTTCTTCAGAAGAATGGAACAGCTGCCTCCCTCTTTGGGGACATGGCCGCCGTTGGGGGCATAAAGGGAATCGTGGATTAATTTACTGTCTACTGTCATAGTCTTTTGGCTCCTTTTCTTATCTGTTTACCATCCGTCCTGTACTAGCCCTTCACACCGCCGATTACAATCCCCTTAATAAACGCTTTCTGGAAGAAGGGATAGATAATCATTATCGGGACAACGGAAATTACCGCAATCGCCATTCTTACCCCGGATGTGGGGATCTGTGTCGTAATCTGGGCGCTGCCCGCATCCAGCGTATTTTCCTTCAGGAACTGCACGTTGTTCATCATGGAATTCAGCACGTTCTGGATGGAATACAAATCACTTCTTCTGGTCAGATAATACAGGCCGTTAATCCAGTCATTCCAGTAAGCCAGCGCGGAAAACAGCGCTACCGTGGACAGCATGGGCTTGGAAAGGGGAAGGGCAATCCGAAACAGCATCCCCAGTTCACCGCAGGAATCCATCTCCGCCGCCTCCAGGATATCCTTGGGCACATTGGTAGTAAAATAGGTCCTCATCAAAATGACATTATAAGCCCCCAGCGCCAGGTTCGGCAGCAGCAGTCCCAGCAGGCTGTCCCCCACATGCATGTACTGGCTCCAAATAATATAGGAAGGAACCATACCGCCGGAAAACAGCATCGTGAAAAAGATGAAAAAGGACAGGAAATTCCTTCCCGGCAAATCCTGCTTGGACAGCAGATAAGCCATGAACATTGTCATTGTCACATTCAGCGTAGTTCCCACCAATGTGACCAGAATTGTCACCCCATAGGCCCTGGCAATCTTGCCCGCAGCCTGAAACAGATACTCATAGGCACGGAAATTTATTTTTCTCGGAAAAAAAGAATAGCCGTAAAGCGTCAGGGTTGCTTCATCTGTAATGGACGCCGTAATCAACAGGATGAACGGCAGCAGACAGCAAAGCATCAAAAGTATCATTATTATATTCGCAAATATGCGAAAACCTTTATTCGTACCAGCCATATTTATTTTCCTCCTCCTTAGAACAACGCGCTGTCAGGCTCTGTCCTGCGTACGATGGCATTGGTCAGCATGACCACAAAGAAGCCAAGTACGGACTGCATAAAGCCTGCCGCCAGAGATCTTCCCACATCATGATCCTGCATCAGCGTGCGGTATACGAAGGTGTCAATGGTGGTGGTTGTGGAATAAAGCAGGCCGCTGTTCTGAGGCACCTGATAGAATAACCCGAAATCAGAAGCGAACATTCTTCCCAGCGCCATAATGGTCAGGATAATCACTGTGGGCTTCAGCAACGGCAGCGTAATCCTCGTGATCTGCTGCCATGTGGTGGCGCCGTCCACCACTGCCGCCTCATAATAGGTTTTGTCAAATCCGATAATGGTTGCAAAATACACAATACTCTGGAAACCGAAGCTTCTCCACAGCTGCACGATGGTCAGGATAAAAGGCCAGTATTTAGCTTCCGTATACCACTGGATTCCTTCTTTCCCCAGCGGTTCCAGAATTCCTTTGTTTACAAAGCCGTTCGTGCTGGATAAAAAGGCATATACCAGATAACCGATCAGAACCGTACTCACCAGATGGGGAATCAGTATGGTGGTCTGATATACCTGCTGTGCTGTTTTCTTTCGTACCTCATTTAAAAGGATTGCAACAAAGATTGCAAAAACAGTACCTAAAAACAGGAATAGAACATTGTATCCTATGGTATTGCGGAACATGATTTTAGCCCATTTGGAACCGAACAGATACGTAAAATTACTCAATCCGTTCCAGGGGCTTTTGATAATTCCCTTGGCAAAGCTGTATTTCTTGAATGCAAGAATCAGGCCTCCCATGGGAAGATAATTGTTAATGATCAGGTATATAAATCCCGGCAGTGCGCAAAGATAAAGCGGGGCATATTTCCGAAGCTTTCTCAATGTCTGACTTTTCTTTACAGCCTTTTTTTCAGCTGCGTTCATATTCTTAGTTATCATCTCATCATTCCCTTCCGTCCTGGAAATAAAGTGCACAGTCAAATACCCTGCCGCAAACAGCGGGCATCAAGCTTGCAGCGCCGCAAGCGGCAGGATATTTAACCCTCGCGGCAGTCGCCAGATGGACATGCGGGCATGTCCGCCCGGCTCGTTGCCCGCGGGAATAAATGCCGGCCATAGCCGTCTGCAGCCGGCAACACATCTTAATGCTGTTTGTCAGTTTACTGTACGGCAAGCCATGCATCGAACTGCTTCTGTTCTTCTGCAATAATCTCGTCAATTCCTGCTGCCTTCAGCTCTTCGTTGAACTTTTCAAGATAGGAATCCACATCCACAAGTCCGTATAACAGGGCGTCCCTGTATTCCGCCACAACCGTGGTACATGCCGCCATCTGGTCATAAACCGGGGCGCTGTCAAATACAAAGCCCATAGCTTCAGAGAACTTTGCATGGTCCGGGGCATCCAGCATATCAGAATAATAGGTTGTCATTTCTGTTTCCAGCGGAATGCTCAGGCACTGGTTCGGGTAAAACCAGGGACAATCCTGGTTCCATGTGCTGTTGTTCTGGGTAACGCCTTCAGGACGGCGGGCAATGCCCTTTTCATCCACGGTATAGTGCACGCCTTCAATTCCCAGAATAAAGTAGCGGGCCACATTTTCATCGGTTGCCATCAGGTACATCATCTTCATGGCTGCATCCGGGTTCTTGCAGACGGTGGAAATCATCCAGCCGCCCAGTACGGAAGCGCTTGTGCCAACCATGTCCGTCAGCTGGAATTCAATGGGCTCATAAGGGCTGTAAGCGATCAGAGCCTTAATGTAATCCGGGCTATACCCGCCAAGGTAACAGCCTGCGGAAACGCCGTTATTATATTGAGTAATTGTCATCTCGTTATTTAACGGATCATCCATCATCACTCCGGCATCCTTCCACTCCTTCATACGGATGCAGAAATTACGCCACTCTTCCGTTTCATAGAGATTTACAATTTCCTTCGTGCCCACGCCCCGGTTCATCAGAACACCCAGCCAGTTGCCGTTTCCCAGGCTGTCGATGCCGATAACCGCTTCGTTGTTGGTATTCACCATATAGGCAAATTCCGGATGGATTTCCTTGGCATCCTTCATGATCTGCGTCATCTCATCCAGAGTGATCCGTTCTCCGTCTCTGCCGGCAATGCCAAGATCCTCAGCCACATCTTTTCTCAAAGCATAGACATCATAGGTTGCGTAGCTGTCCACAGAAGGAACCGCATACTGCACGCCGCTGATCTGCTGCGTTTTCAGCACATTTTCAGGATACATTTCCCATAAATCGGGATAGACATCAAGATACTGGTCCAATGGGATGCACTGCTCATTTTTCACGCATCCGTCCAGTGTAGAATAGAATCTCCAGCAAAACAGGTCCAAAGGCTGCTGGTTGTCAGACAGCATCAGAGTCAGCTGGGTAGACAGATCTCCTAAAGTCATCTGTACCATATCGGCCTTTACGCCGGCGTTAATGGATACCAGATACTCGTTTAAGGCATCCTCAACCATCTGCTCATCCGCCATTTCGCTCAGTACAGGCACCTGTACCGTAATTGTGGGCCATTCCTCCGGATTTCCCGCTGCCGCAAAGCCTTTTGCACCTTCTGCCGTGTCCGCAGCCCCTGCGGCCGGTGCTTCTGCGCTCCCGGCTTCCGAAGACGCAGCTGCGGCCGGCGCTTTTGAACCGCAGCCAACCAGAGAGCCTGCCATTACAGCGGCCAGAATCAGTGACAACAGCTTCTTTTTCATTACATTACCTCCCTTATCCTATTGATTAAGTCATTCAACTGATAAGCCTATTCTAGTCAAATCAGGGAGGGAAAAATATGCAAAATCAGAGAAGGTTTATTGCATTTTCTGATTCGCGGCCGACTTCCGGTATTCCATGGGGGTGCAGCCTGTCAGCTGCTTAAAGCTTCTGGTAAAATTGGAATAATTCCCATACCCCACATGGCTGGATATGAGGGTTACAGGTAATGTTGTTGTGGCCAGCAGCATTTTGGCCGACTCCATTTTTTCATTCACGATATATTCCTTTAAGGTATAACCCGTATTCTTTTTAAACAGCTTTGTTAAATATTCAGGATTCATTCCGGCAAATTCCGCAATTTCCGATACCGACACATCGCTGTCCAGATGCTGCCTGATATACTTGATGGTTTCCTGCACCACATCCCTGGTATCCTTGCTGCCGATAAGCTTCTGCAGCTTTTCAGTGATATGGGTCATCGCCTTTTCAAACAGGTCATACCTCTGCCAGGCGTTCATATAGGTCAGATAAGGCAGCTCCTCATCAAAAATCACATCGCTTCCAATCTGATGGTTTACCAGATATGCCAGTAAAAGCTGCGTTATACTCTGATGCAGGTTCATCATGCCTGACGCATTCATACGTCCGCGGTAGTCATTGCTTATATAAGAAAGGATGCTGTCCCTGAAGTCCTGGAACTGCTCCTGCTCCAACAGCTTTTTCCAGATATTCAGCTGAAGCTTGTAGGAATTGCTGCCTGCCTCTTTCTCATTTTCCCGCGGCAGAAATACCCGGCTTTCCTGACGCACATTATCTCTTTGGGCCTGGAATAAAGGCAGCGAATATTTGGGCAGTTCAGCTGGCCCGCAGACATTGCCGCAGTATATTGCCATTGTGGTCATAAGGACGCGGAAGGACAGAATGCGGAAGCTCTCCAGCTTATCTGAAATTACCTCCCTTTCATAAGCCAGCTCCCGCTTCCAATATAAAAGCATGGCAAAATCCGTACTGTTTTCCTCCAGCATGACAATGCTGTAAACTCCCAGCTCCTGGAATACCTCGTCCAGGATATTCTGATAAATCAGCCGCAGGATAGGCTTTTCAATTTTTTCCAGATGCTTCTGCGTCTTGAGCACCTGTGCCAATACCGGCAAATAAACCGATTCTCCTGCATTGTTAATATTATGGTAAGAAATCAATCTGCGGATATAGGAATCATCCGTATTCCTGCCTTCCAGATATTGCAGCGCTCCCACTTCAAGAATATTCTCTTCATAGGTCTGAAAAAAGGCGCCTTTATTCATCAGCTCCAGATTTTTGCTCTCAATCTTAATCTGGGATACCGCCCGCTCCACAACACTTTTTAACTCCTCCGTACTGACAGGCTGAAGTACATAATCGAAGCTCTGCATGGAAATTGCTTCCTTCATATATTTCACATCCGCATATGCCGTCAGGAAAATAATTTTTACATCCGAATGCTCCTCCAGCACCCATTTTGCAAAAGTAATGCCGTCCATTTCAGGCATGACAATATCACAAAGGAAAATATCATAATGGTATTTTTTCATACATTCCTTCGCTTCTCCGGCGCTGTCTGCCGTATCAATTCTTTCCATTCCCAGCTCCATTTCCATAAGCTGGGAATATACTGTTTTTAATATTGTTTTTTCATCATCGATTATCAGTATGTTCATTTTCTTCCCGGGGCAGCAGTATCTCCGTAACAGCCCCTCCTGTGGGACTATTATAGAAATAGAGCCTCGCCCTTTCTCCATATAGCAAATATATCCGGTACTTTATATTATCAACCCCAACCTGCCTGGAATGATACTGGAACTGCGTTACAGGCCTGTTCAGCTCCTCCAGCCGCTGCGGCTGGTATCCCTCTCCATTATCCGATATCCGGATTCTGACATACCTTTGTTCTTCATCCTCTATTCTGTCTGCCATAATGGAAATGGAAAGCACCCTGTTTTTACTCACCGCATGTTTTATGGAATTCTCTACAAAAGTCTGAATACATAAAATAGGCACCTGATAGGACTCGTCCTCTTCGTCCAGCTGTATCTGAAGAAGAATCGGCATTGCGTTTCTGATAATATAAATATTATAGTAGGCTTTCACCTCCTCTATCTCCTCTGCCAGCGTAACCAGACTGTCCGAATCCTGAAATACATATCGGAAATGCCTGGAAACGGCATAAATCATTGTTTTTACCGTGTCCACATCATTTTCATTCAGCAATGAGGCCACAATATTCAAACAGTTCAGGAAAAAGTGAGGCCTGACCTGCAGCTGATAATACTGTAATAAAGCCGCGTTGGCCTCTTTCTCCTTTTCGTATCTTTCCTGCTCCAGTTTGCCCATTTCCGTGATCAGCTCATCCAGCTTTTCATTGATCAGCCGGATTTCCTCCAGCTGGTTTTCCTTTCCCGCTTCCCCGAAATTTTCAGGAAGCTCTCCTTTTTTCATTTCTGTAAGGCGGTGCACAAAGTGATCGATTGGCTGATAAATAATCCGCTTTACAAACCGGTATACATTCCAAAGGACAGCAAAAGCTGTCAGCGGGATTAAAATGAATAACAGCCAGAACTCCATCTGGTTCCAGAAAGCAAGCTTTTCATCCTTATGTACCAGCAGGATACGGAGATTCTCTCCCTCCAGATCCTTCCTGGAAATCATATACATTAAACCTGCTCTCTCCGTATTGCTCCTTAGCTTCTGTGCAATGGCCTCTTCCTCCAGAAGCATATCTCCCTGATTTACCAGGATATTCCCCTCCCCGTCAGAAATCACAAGCTGCATATTTTCTCTCAACACAAAATATTGGGACAGGTTAACCGCATACCCCAGAAGCTTCCCCCGATCTCCCAGGATATACAGCAGATAAGCTTCTCCCTCATAGGTCATTATTTCTTTATAAGGCATCTTTTCATCCATATGGGCGCGTGCTTCCCGCTTAATTGCCTGGTTCAAACGATAGCTGTCTCCTGTAAAAGTAAATCCGCTGAATTCGCTGTGCAGGGAATCCCAGGCCTTATCATAATAAAAAATGCCGCCAAAATAGTCCAGATTGTCTGCCCTGCTGCTGAAATTATTGTTCAGGTAATAAGAAGCAAGCATCCACTGGCTTTCCGTGATCTGGGAACGTTTCAATATCTGATAGTGCACATTATTTCCATACAGGTTCTTAATATAGGCTTCCATAGAGCTGATATCCTGCGCAAGCTGCTGTGCATAATCCGAAGTCATAATCTCATGGTCTCTCTTATACACATGGCGATACTGCAATATGATATATCCACCAAAACACAGTAAAAGCAAAAGCAGCAAAACGGAACCGCCGATACCTCCTATCAGAAGATATCTTTTTATGGATCTTTTTTTACTCCGCAACTACTATCCCCCCTGTTAATGCAATTCACTTCTGCAGATTTATGCTTTCCGCTTTTATTTCTGCAGTCTCCGGTCCATCCTCTCTGTAAATCCTTTTCCCCGAAAACAGATTTGAAATTCACCATTCAGATTTTATCACATAATCAATCCTGAAACAAATCCCGCTGCTCTTTTCCCAGTATATTCCACATAAACTGCTCCGCCAGTAGCTCCCACATTTCAAAATTAGGATACTTTACATATCCGTCCAGCAGCTTCCGCCCGGCCTGACCATGGGGCACACCGGAAAAGGTATGGATTTCAACCGTCACTCCATGGCTGACCAGATCCGGATACAGTTTATTTATATTATCCATGTTAAAATCTTCGAGTCCCACCGCATGGAATACCGGGGGATATACCACTCTGCTATAATCAAAGGTTTCATGATTCATCCTCGGTCCGTAAATACAGAGAAAAGCATCCATTGATGCGCTGACCTGATCCAGCGCATCCTCCTCATAATCAGGAAACACCTCCGACATTCTCTGTTCCCCGGAATAATAACGGATGCAGGCCTCTCCCGTCAGTCCGCCGTTGGAAAAGCCAGCAAATACGATCTGGTTTTTCTTCACACGATATTTTTCCGCATTTGCCCTGACTATGCGTATGGCTCTTGCCGCATCCGCTCCCGCCTCTTTGCCGCTCCAGGGATTTAAGTTGGTACGGTTCAAAAGAAGGAAGCATTGATAGCCCATTTGGTTGAAGTCCCTGGCCACCTGATAACCCTCGCACAAAACGGTAAAGCCGTGATCCCCGCCGGCGCACAGAATGATCGCTCCCATCGGTGTCACCTCCTCCGGCACAAGCATTTCATACATAAAAGGGGCAAAATCAGGATTGTGGTTATACCTGTATGCAGAATTATCCGTGTATTCCGTCAGCGAAGGCACCCTGTTTTCCGGCCACAGCATGATCCTGGGACGTTCCTGCTTCCTGTTTTCAATTTTCAGCCTCAGTTCCCGGAAGGCTTCCAGCCGGGAACTGATCTCTTCCGGGGAATCCAGTTCTTCAATTTCACACGCCATACCTGCAAGCTCTGTAAGCAGATCCATGGGATAGCACAGACAATTCTCAAACAGCGGAACCGCCGCCAGATTTTCCTCTCCGAAAACACTTCTGACCATATCCATTTTAGCGCGCATTTTTTCAAATAAAGCTTTCATATCATCCATTATATTTTCTCTCCTTGTTATTCCGGAACAGCAGCGTCCATTGCTTCCATAATAATTGCTGAAGCATCCTCCGGCAGGAGAAATCCGTTTTGGATCATCTCCATAACCGATTTTACAACCTTCCGCAGATATACATCGTGGGTTGGATAAAGCGTCCTCAGTTTTTCAGCGGAAAAAGGCGTGATTATATTGCGTACGGCACCCGGTTCATCCTTCCAGGTATAGGTACAAACGGGAACATCCACGTAGGGAGAACGGACGCCGCCTTTGGGATTGCCATGCTCATCCAGCACGAAATCCGCATCCGGATATTCCCCTTCCATTTCGATATAGGCTGATTTCGGTGCGGGAATCCCGTACCGGATCCATTTTTTCAGATGATCCAGCACTGCCCTGATTACATAATGGAACGGAATTTCCCCAAAATGACGTTCCAGGGGATATTCCTTCCCCTCCCCATTATACTTCTGCAGATCCTCTGCACAGGGACAGACCGCCATATCCCAGTCCATACCCAAAGCGGCGCCCGCTATTTCGTACTGCCTGTGCTGCCGCCCGGGAAGATCGCTGTCCGGCCAGCGGTACATATAAGAATAACTGGGATGTATACCGCCGCCCCGCATGTCTCCCATGGTCTGTGTCCAGACAAGCGGCACATTGGTCATAATTTTGCATCTGTCATCATTGGCTTCAAAACGCGTCTCTCCGTTGCTGATGCAGCCGGGATAACCGGTCATATGGATGTGAAAGCCGTCAAAACAGGGGTTTTTGCCGTCAATCGTAGCAAACGGCTGAAGCGCGGCTGCATAAAGGGACAGATCACAGCCTGACGCCCCCATGCCGATCACATATCTGGCGGCTTTTCCTGAAATGCTGCTGCCGTACAAAGGATTCTGCAGCGTTTTTGATTTTAAGAGCGCCGCCGCCTGACTCATGGCATCGTAAGCCAGTCCGCTTTCAAACTCTCCGCTCTCCTTCGTCTCCATTTCCCCTGTCAGCGTCCTGCCCTGTTTTCTTTTGTCCGGAGGAACAGGATTGGGAAAACCAAGAGCGGCGTACCTTACTGCGTCAAATTTTTTCAAATTATCAACAGCGTTCTGCCGTATGGTAATGCCCACCCATACATCTCCCCTGGAAAGTATATATTCTGCGCAGTATCCCCAGCCTGCAAAGGCGCGTTCCGCCCCGGCGTAATTAAAAAGCTCCAGTATGGCGAAATCACTTTGTTTATGGGGATCCCTGGGACGACGTACCAGAATTCGCGTACAGTAGCTTCCATCCTGACAACGGATTTTCGGATACAGCCCCACGTCATGATATTCATATACATTGGCATATCCGCTGATGAGATATTCCTCTTCCACATAACCGTATTTTGCCAGATCAAACGGCTTCTGCTGACGGTTTGCGGCATTAAAGGGATAGGATTCATCTGTATTGGGAAGCGGACCGGTCACCTTTGGGAGAGCAACCGGAAGCTTTTCTATTTCTTTCAGTTCTTCATAGTAAACAGGCTGTCTCATGAGCTTTCCTTTCTTTCTGCGGTTACGGCACCAGCTTCTTTTTAAAGAAATTCAGTACGATATCATAATACCCTTCTCCTTTAAAGAAACCATGCCCCTGTCTGGGAACCAGGACAAAGGTGGCATCATGGCCGTATTTGAGCAGGGCGTCATAATAATTATAGGAAAATTCCGGCGTTACCGCCTGGTCAGAGTCTCCGTGCATCAAAAGGTACGCCGGCTGTTTCTGATCCACATAAAAAATCGGGCTGATATCCATGGAAAGCTCAGGGGCTTGGCTGCCGGGCACTCCAAACATCTGCTCAAAAATTTCCCTCTGGGCTGAACTCTTTGGATCCTTCTGCTTCTCCAGCTGCCCGGGCATGAGAGTCAGCCGGATGCCCAGTTCCTCCGCCCGCGCCTGTACTTCCGGACAGACATACGCCCCCATGTGCGTCATATCCCCGCCGCAGTACCAGTCACAGACTGCTTTGACCTCGCTGCTGTATTCCTGCCACCCGCCGTTTCCTTCCAGGCGGGGATTACCATAGGAAGCGCCCACCAGCGCCGCCAGCTGTCCTCCGGCCGATTCTCCCCAGATACCGATGCAGTCCGGATCAATTCCCAGTTCCCCGGCATGTGCTTTCAGGAAACGCACGGCGCACTTGCAGTCTTCTATCGGCGCGGGAAAGGGTTTCTCCGTTACCAGCCGGTACTCAATGCTGGCGCAGACAAAGCCCATGCGGCATGCCTGTACCAGGGCGTTCACAGGACGGTATTTTTTCGTCAGCTCAGGAATGCTCCATCCGCCGCCATGCACCCAGATTATAACGGGACGTTTTTTCTCCGTCTTTTCCTGAGGTATCATAAGATCCAGATACATGGGATGCTCCCCGCCCATTCCATAAGCCACATCCTCATAAAAATCAATTTTCTCCGCTTCCCAGTCCGCCTTGAATTCCTCTGACACTCCGGTTTCCTCTCCGGATAATTTTTTCAATTCCAGCATTTTTTCTCCTCCAGTCATTTAACGAACTTCCTCATAATGAATATACTGAATTCATTTTAATGAAATAATAAAATCAAAAATATACAAAAACAGATTTCCCATATCATATTTTCTGATATCATTTCTTTTCTTCTCTTGCTTTGTTATATGCTGCCTTTTTCTATCTCAGATTTTTTGAGTTATCAAATCGAAGTGTTGTGGCGACCGGATTCTTTTATTTGTGCTCCATTAATCGTCTGTTAATTTTCACAAGTTTTTACAAAAAAAGAAACAGACCTTTTCTTAAGAATCTGTTTCAAATAAAACCTTCTTTATACATTGATATACCATTCACAATTATCTTTTACAATAACATTTTTCCAATGAAAACGTCTCTCCTCAATCTTGGTGAAAATCCATTTTCTTCTTTCATCGTTTATGCAGGTTCCCGTACTATCTATACCTCCGCCCTGATCACATCCATACTGCCGGATTTCAACAGCTTTTTAAGGAAACTCTTTGCATCTAAAGGAGAACGGTATTGAGGCAGCTGAGTGAAAACACCGGACAGTCTGTCCATCTCTTCCATCGCTTCTGTAAATTTTGCAGTATCATAATGGTCCAGCTTTTCCTGGGAGCTGTATTCAAGATTCCCGGGATTAAGTCTGTGCGTCAGGATTGCATATCCCACACGTTTCTGACAGTTACACTTACCTGTACCGGAAAGCCCACAGTATTCCCCTAAAAATGCAGCTACCTTTTTACGGATGCGTGAAAGCCGCTGACGGTAGGCTTCGGCAGTTAACCCTAAGATTTCGCCGCATACCCTGCTGTCTGCCTTAAACATCAGCCCCAGCACATAGATACAGCGGCTTTCAGGATCCAGGCACTGAAGCATGACATTGGTGCAGGAAGCCTTTAATTCATCTGCCAGTATTTCCTCCTCCACCCCTTGCAGTAAATCCTCTGTATTTGGGACAAACCCCATATTGATGTCCTCGCCATAAAATTCAAAACTCAATGGCCGCTGTGCAAACATTGACTTTTTACAGTTGATAAGATAATTTGCAGCTACACGGTAAGCCCATGTGGAAAAGGCACTCTCCTTGCGGAACGTCGATAACTGTGTAATGATTTTAATCATGATTTCCTGCACGGCATCTTCTGCATCCTGAGGGCTTCCCAGCATTCGCAGTGAAAGATTATAAAGCATATCCTGAACACTTAGAAGAAGAGTTTCCAATGCTTTTTTATCGCCGTTTACCGCCTGGTCAATCAATTCCGGCTCTTTATTTTGCATGCTAATACCTCCATTTTTTTATATTATACCTTATTAGACAATGTTTCTGACCAGTTGTGACAAACAAAGTTATTATTTGCAAAAATTATTTCATCCAAATTTGTCTCTCGCTTTCATACAATTATCCTCCTCTCATTCTCACTCCGCCAGCACGGCGCCGCCGGCGGTATCGATTCCGGGGCAACGGCCCAACAGTTCTTCTTGGAGCGCCCTGGCTGATTCCAACACCTCCTGTTCACTCAGGCCGCCTGTCTTTGCAACAATGCGGATCCAGTCATCCACGCTTTTTCCCATACCTTTTATCATTACAAAAATAAGCGTCCCGAATCCAAGAATCAGCAAAAGGAAAAAGACACAAAGCCCGATTCCAACTCCCAGCATATCCTCCTGTTCATCCCGGATGAATTCCAGCACCCTGTTTATGGACCATACAAGCCCTGCCACGCTGCCTGCCAGGAAAACGCCTATAATAAACAGGTTCAGGCCCGCATTGACCCCTTTCTGCGCCTTCTTATGGGCCATAAACACGGAGCCTTCCGGATAATGCTTTCTCCTGTACTCATCATTCATATGCTGTAAATACAATTCTCTGTTTTGAACTTCCATTTTTTATTTTCTCCCCGTATACCTTCCTGCGGTATCCTTTTTCTTATTAATTTACTTTCCAAAAGATATGGCAAAATTCAACTGTACACTGCTGTTTCAGTTATAATTCATCCGTACATGGCGAGTATCTTTTTTGCCTTTTCCTTTAAAATATCCCTTGCTTCAACAGGTTCAATTACTTCAACATACTCGCCAAATGAAAGCAGGTAAAGGAACGTCCAGTCACTGAGCTGGTATCTGAAAGATACTTCCAGCGTGCCGTCCTCTAATTTTTTAATATACTTTTCCTGAAATTCATCATAGACCTTATATGCTATCTTCTCAGAAAAATGCAATTTAAACATCGGAATATTATAATCCTCTTTATAAGCAGGAGTAATGGAAAAATCCTGCGGCAGTTCGCGTTCAAACAATTGATTTGTTATTTGAAGCTCCCTGATGCGGGACATTTTATAAGTACGGATGGCATTTTTATTCCGGGAATAAGCGACAAGATACCAGGCGTGTGATTTGAAAACCATTTTTAACGGCTCAACAGCCTGACTGGTTACCGTCAGCTCGGAATTAAAATACGTGAAGGTAATCACATACTTATTGATGATTGCACGCTCCAATGCCGTAATATTGAGCCGCTCCTTTTCCGGGCTTCCCCAATATGAGAAATCAATCTCCAGCCATTCCGATTGCATATTATGGCTGAACAGCCCGGCAACCTTGTTCAGGGCTTTATCAGTATCCGGATAATTGGAGGATTTCAGGATTTGCAATGCATGAATAATATTGTTTTGCTCCGCCTGCGTGAAATAGGACTTGTCCAATGAAAAGCCCTGCAGTAAGGACAGTCCTCCGTTATATCCCTTTTGTGATGTAATTGGTATGCCCGCGAGCGAAAGTATATTGATGTCCCTGTATATCGTGCGTGCGGAAACATTAAGTTCCTCTGCCAGCTGTCTGGCCGTTATATACTCATGGCTCAACAGCAGGAACACAATCTGAAGCAGTCTGTCTATCTGCATATCATCCCTCTTTTTTCCTGTTTTCGCGGCACGAAAACAGCTCCTCCCCTAAATATTTATCATGCGGCGCTATCAGGCATTTTTCCATCGGCTTCCAATAGCTGCCGTAAAGATTTTTCTGCGCTGCCCCGTAGCTTTCCTTCGTATCAAACTCCCAATAAAGCATATACTTTACACTTTTTACAATGCGCGTGATTTTGAGAGGCGGCAGTCCTTCTTTAATCTGCTCCATGTCTATATGGTACTCTCTCTTCACAAACCGAAGCAAAAGCAGCCCTGGCTGCTTTTCCAAAAAAGCTTTGGCTTCAGACATAAGCGCCTCAAATTCATCGACCTTCTGCGGTTTGACCTGATAAATGCATATTTCAGTAAATGGCATATATAACTCCTCCTTTATTTTCAGTTTTATCTTATCATGAGGAATATGACATCAGTGTGTCATATTTTAAATAAATATTGTTATAAGTAATAATTCTATTTCTTCCAGGCATACCAGTTATGCTTACTTTAAATATATTTTGCAGGAAATACATGGATATGATTGATAGAACCTGTTGCCGTTCTGCTTTTTGCAGCCGTAGTCACTGTTCAGGTAAATTTGAAAATTTCAAAGCTATATATGGAAGAATTGTTTTCTTCAAAAGATGATGAATGTGAGGGAGACGAAGATAATGAAAAATAAAAGAGCAATTTGTATTACAATCATCTGTGTATTGGGTGTAGTTATACTTCTGCTGTTGCTTTTTTCCCATTTGAGCCACGGCAATCTATACAACGGCAATCAAGCTATCGCAAACACAGAAAAGCAACGAAGGCTCCACAGGCAATCAGAATAATGAACCCGAACTTTCTCAAGATGAATATGCGGTTATTCCTCATTGAGGTGACGTAATTATTTGTTCCAGCAATTCTCCTACCTGAGCGGCTATTTCCTCAACCCCTCCATGAAATTGATCGAGTACAAAGGATTCCACTACCCCCAAAACAGCCATTCCCATAAATTTTAGAAGAACTTCCGTATTTCTTTTTCCTGAACTCTCTTCTAATTTATTATTCAGTTGGTTCATAATAAAATCCAGCAGACGATTACGGAAGGCTACTGTACTCTCTGTTGCAAACAACGCCGCGAAAAATGCCTTCCTCTCTTCAAAATAACGGAACCATATTACCGTGCCTTCAACAAACCCTTTTTCTTTTTTCTTTTCACAAATGATCCCCAGTTCTTCCAGATGTTTATTTACAACCGCATTTAATAAATCATATTTATCCACATAATGAAGATAGAAGGTTTTTCGGCTGATATCCGCTTTTTCTGTAAGCTCTTTAATTGTAATCATGTCAAACCCGTCCTTCAGAAGCATTTCCAAGAAAGCATTCTGAATTGCCTTTTGTGATTTTAAAATCCTTCGATCTATATTTGTTTCCATATTTTCCTCCGAAATAATACACATATTTGACGGATATGAGTATTACTACATTATTTTAATAATCTGGTAATTGATTTCCATTACCCTATCCATTAATATACACATGTGTAATTATATTCACAAGAGAATTTTTAAGTCTCCATTATTCCATTTCGACAAATCAGTGGCTTACTAACCCCAAAAGGAGCCATTTATTAACCGGTATTTTATCAGTAAACATTTATAATTAAAATACTATGATAATTCAACGTACATGAATACAGGAGGAAGAAAATGTCCAGAACTGCAGAAGAATTGATGACCCACCATATCGAATCTATGATGAAAATGAAGGAAAATTCAAATTTAGATGAGGCCTTAGCAGATTATTCAGAAGATCTCGTGGCAATAACCCGCCTGGATGGCCGCACAAGAACTATGGGATATGATACGCTTACCGATACCATGCGAAATACTTTTACTTTTGCGACAAAGCTGGGAATGGATGTGGAGTCGGCTGTTGAAAAACTGGATATCCTTTTTCGTCAGAGTGAAGGCGGCTACATCACTCTTTTAGCCTCTTTAAAACCCTTTTCTTCATTTGCCTCCTTTACCTATATGATAGAAAATGATAAAGCCATTTATGTAACTGGTTATGCGAAAACTGCATTGTCTATGCCCTCTCTTGGCGTTAAGGCACACCCTTTTCCCGAAAATCCAGAAACTCTGGCCACTGTAGAAAAACATTTATCTAACCTCAGGAAACATGATGCTCATGCATTGCCGCAAGACTATGCCGATGACGCCATTATTTTAACCAATCTGAGTGAACGGCCTTACCATGGTACAGCAGCCATTGAATATTATTGTTCCAATCTGCTGGAAAAAGCCAGTGTGGAAATTGATGCTCTGACAGATCCCAATACGAAAATAATCGTAAAAGAAGCTGTTGCGGAAATTGCCTGCATTGTGTTCCAAAACAGGGCAAAAAAGAAATCCGGCGTAATGACCTATCGGGTTCAGCAAGGGAAAATTGTATTTGAATCAGCTATATTTCAAAATGGATGACCGATTTCATTTACTCATTCCGGATTGCCGCCAGCGGACTCATGTTCATCGCTTTCAATGCAGGGAAAATCCCTGCTGTTATTCCAACCAACGCTGCAAATATAAGCGCCGCTATAGACAGCCAGGAGGGGATCCGTGAGATGTTGCTACCCATTCCAATTCCGACAGCTTCCAGTTTCAAAAAATGGTTTATTACATAAGAAGCACCAAAGCTTAACAAACTTCCTGCCAAACCTCCAATTAATCCGATAAATGTTGATTCCAGAAGAAACATATTCCTGATTGTGCCCATATCACATCCAAGAACCTTCAGCACGCCTATTTCCTTTGTACGCTCATAAATTGACATTACCATTGTATTGGTAATTCCTATTGCTGCTACAAACAAGGATACAGCTCCGATACCGCCCAATACAGTCTGAATCATCTTTGATTGCTTTTCCGACTGTTCCAGCCATTCGATCTTGCCGACAGCCTGATATCCCGATTTATTCAGCAGTGTAAGCACCTCTTTCACATGCTTTACATTGTCCACATTTACTTCTATGCTATCATAAACAAAATAGGGCAGAGGCTTTCCATTTTTCATGGTTGGCTGCCCCGGGATTATCTTTTTCTTAAATATCTGCTTTAACCGTACCTTCAGAAGTTCCAGATCGGTATATACTGTGTATGCATAATCTGAATTCTTGCTCGTCGTTTCATCAATAATCCCGGCTGAATTCAATGAATATTTTTTTGGCGGCTTAACCGTACTGTCCGTCCGGGAATTAAAATAAGCATCCGCGTCAAAGACAACAAACATGGGCGTTTTCTCTAAATCCACTTTGGGAAGCTGATTTGTGTCAAAAAAATTTCTTTTCGTTTTTCGGTTCACAAAATCTTTGATTACCTCATTTCCATAAAGCAGCCGAAGCTCATTCTTACCAACTCTGCCCCGGAATCTCTTTTTTACCGGCATTTGATCTATGAAATCCTTCGGCGCACCTTTTAACTGTACGGTTGCTTCGTACACTCCCTGCCTCATAATGACCGGAATCTGAAGAAACGGGTAAACACTTTCCACATTTTTTATCTTCAAAAACTCTTCTGCCGTTTTGTCAGTCAGATGTTCCGGTTCCTCTTTTCTGCCAGGTTGATGAAAGCTTTCTAAAACCTGTATCGTAGTCAGACTCCCCGAAGCTTCAACCAGTTCACGGTTCTGTTCTTTTAAACCAATCCCCAGCGAAACCATAACAATGATTGCTGCCGTTCCAATCACGACTCCCAAAATTGTTAAAAAAGTGCGCAAAGGCCTTCTTCGTAAATTGTTGACGCTCATACTAAGTAAATCACTGAATCTCATTTAATATCACTCCTGCCGCTTCCTTCACCAGCTGTTATTTTATAAAATTTACAAGCTTTTTCTCATTTAATTTATTGATAAAGGCAATCAATAACGGTATGCCAAACATCCCCAAAAAGCCAAAATATTTCAAACCAAGCAGCATACCGGCAAAAGTCACAACAGGATGTAAGCCGATTTGTTTTCCGACAAGCTTTGGCTCTATGGTATTTCTGATTATCGTAATCACCAGATAGAGCAGAAGGATACCTATACCAATACCATAGTCTCCCAAGAGCAGCGAAATGACTCCCCAGGGTACCAGAACCGTCCCTGTTCCCAAAACAGGTAAGATATCGACCACCGCAATCAGTGCCGCAAGCAATAATGCATATGGAATCCGTAACAGCGTGAAGCCCAGTGCAAGTTCAATAAAAGTAATAAATAATATCGCCATATAAGAAAGAAAACATTTTACAATCGTTCCTCCAAAAAAGACACGCGCCTCAGCAAATATCTTCCTCTTACCGTCCGGGATCTGACGTACCAGAAAGTTTTTAATTTTCTCAAAATCGATTGTAATGAAAACGGTTGCAATAATGGTAACAATTGTTTTTAAGAACAAGGACGGTACTACAGAGGCAATGCCTGTCAGTACATTTAAAAGGGAGGAGGATACGACTGTAATCCCTTTTCCTAAAGACTGCATAAGAACGGAAAGCATATCACCAGCTTCCGGACGCATTACAGACAGTATGCCCTCCAGCTTATCCGCAGCAGCCTCTAAAAACGGAAATATAATTTCTGTAAAAACAGCCGGCAATGCTGCCGCCGCTGCTTTCATTCCCCCAACTATCCTGGTGCCGGCGGCGCCGAATATAAACCCAATCACCAGGAAAACCAAAAACACAACAGGAATACAAATATATGGTCTCCTGATATGTGTTTTATCACATAGCAGACGGATCGGCCGGTTCAAAATGCAGGCAATAAGCCCTGCTATCAAAAACGGTGCCAGAACAGGCAGAGCATATTTCACTATACTCCAGGTAAGAAAGGCTATGATTGCCAGGTAAAAAAATTTTATTATAAAAATTCTCTGCTGCTCTGTTTTATGTAAGCTGTGTACCTGTTCTTTCATCGTAATTTCTCCTTTTCCTCTATAAAGCTCCATTCACAAAATCTTCTTTCCATTTTATGGTTATCATATGTTTCATCAATCATTCTCTCCATGTAATTTTGAGGAGGCATTCCTTCCTGACGATTTTTCCATCGGACAAGGCACATCGCTGTGAATATAAGGTTTACAGCCATAAAAACGCTCATACAGACGCAAGCTGTATGCCATATCTTTCCCTGCATCCTAACGAATATTTTATTAATCAACGGAATAAGGAAATAAGAAAACACAATTCCAAGCACACCCCACATAACGGTCATTTTAAGACTGACACGCCCTTCTATATTCAAAAAGTGCCGGCTATAATCCCACGCTTTCATATGTAGTCCATATTCAAGGATCCAACTGCAAATGTATTCGACCAATGCTGCTATTAAGGAAAATACAAAAAACTGTGTTATTACCTTCCTGTTTTTCAGCCAAACAGAACCGACATAAAATCCCACAGCTCCAACCCCATATATAATACAAAATGGTCCCCACATGGAAACGACATGGGTTTCCCAATGGCCGGTGCGGATCAAACACCAGCTTCCTTCCAAAATCACTCCCAAAACATTCCCCATCATGAATAGCCAAAACATATTGTGATAAGTAATATATTTTGTTTCGGAGTTCTGTTTCATCGCATCACCTCCTTCAAATATTTTCCTGCATATAAAAAATCAATCCGAAATCATTGGCCACCTCCTGACCGCCGCATCAGACGGCCAGGGTGGCGGTACTATAAAGCTGTAATTTTCTTAGCGCCTTCTGCTTCCTGCGAACTATAAGGCCCTTGCCGTGAACTGACCGTTATACAAATCCGCATAGAAGCCGTTCCTGGCAAGCAGCTCCGTGTGGCTGCCACGTTCCACGATGTCGCCGTCCCGGACCACCAGAATGAGGTCGGCGTTCTGGATGGTGGAGAGCCGGTGGGCAATGACGAAACTGGTCTTCCCCTCCATGAGCCGTGCCATGGCCTTCTGAATCTCCACCTCGGTGCGGGTGTCCACGCTGGAGGTCGCCTCGTCCAGTACCAGGATGGCAGGGTCGGTGAGCATGGCGCGCGCGATGGTAAGAAGCTGCATCTGCCCCTGGGAGACCCCGGCGGCCTCACCGGAGAGGACGGTGTAATATCCCCGGGGGAGGGTACGGATAAAGTGGTCACAGCAGGCGGCCCTGGCGGCGGCCACAATCTCCTCCCGGGTTGCGTCCCGCCTGCCGTAGGCGATGTTCTCCGCGATGGTGCCCTCAAAAAGCCAGGCGTCCTGCAGTACCATGCCGATGTGCCGCCGCATCTCCCCCCGGGGAAGGGTGGTGATGTCCTGCCCGTCAATGGTGATAGATCCGCCGTCCAGCTCGTAGAAGCGCATGAGCAGGTTCACCAGGGTGGTCTTCCCGCCCCCGGTGGGACCCACGATGGCCACCATCTCGTTGGGGCGTACCTCCAGGTTGAGATTCTTGATAAGCGTCTTTTCGGGGGTGTAGCCAAAGCGCACATCCCGAAATACAACGCGCCCCTGGGTGATACCCTCCGCGCTGCCGGCCCCATCAGTACGCTCCTCTTCCTCGTCCAGAAGGGCGAAGACCCGCTCCGCGCCTGCAATAGCGGCCTGGATAGAAGTAACCACGTAGGCGGTTTCGGTGACCGGCTCGGAGATTTGATTCACATATTGTAAGAACGCCTGGACGGTGCCCAGGGTGATGGACCCGGCCAGCGCCATGCCGCCGCCAAGGACGGCGGTTGCGATGAAGCCCAGTTGCCCCAGCGCCCGGATGGTGGGGTAGATGGTAAAATCGGCGAACTGAGCGTTCCGCTGGGCCCGGTACTGCCGCTCGTTGAGCCGTTCTGCTGCCGCCAGCATTGCCTGCTGCTGGTTGAACACCTTGATCACCCGGTTGCCCGCGTAAATCTCCTCAACCTTGCCGGTCAGCGCGCCCATGGACGCCAGGTTTTCTCCATAAGCCCGCTGCGCCAATTTGGAAACATAACCGGTGGCAGCCATACTGATGAGCAGGGAGACCACCACCACGGCAAAGAGAACCGGACTGAGTATCAACATGGTTATCGCCGCAAATAAGATCGTGAATACCGAGGAAATGAACTGGGGCAGCCCCTCCTGCATGGCGGCGGACACTTTTTCCAGATCGTTGGTCACACGGCTCATGACCTCACCGGTCTTATGGGTGTCAAAGTAGCGCAACGGTAGCCGATGCAGCTTTGCACTGATATCTCTGCGCAAGGAGAGGGTCAGCTCCTCCCCCACGCTGGCAATCAGGTATTGCTGAACATAAGCTAACAAGCCGCTGATCAGGGCCGAGGCTGCGATAAGCGCTACGGGCAGCCAGAGAACCTGCAGGGCCGTCTCCACGATCTCAACAGAGCCGTCATAGGAACGGATAGCCGCCACCAAGGCATCGATACCTTTGCCCACGGCCAGGGGCAAGGCGGTAAAAGCTGCCGAACTGAGCAGCGTAGCCACAACAATCACGAATAGTTTCCGTTTCTGGCGGCCCAGCCGGTTCAAAAGCCGCCTGGTGGTCTCTTTGGTGTTCCGGGGGATATCTTCATTGACAGCATTCTTATTTTTCTGATTTTTTGCCATAGGTCATGCCTCCTTTTTCTGCATTTGGCTCTCGACAATTTCACGATAGGCAGGGCAGTATTCCAGGAGTTCCTGGTGAGTGCCCCTGCCCGTCAGCCGCCCCTGGTCCAGCACCAGGATCTGGTCTGCATCCAGGATGGTGCTGACCCGCTGGGCGATAATGAGCTTGGCGGGTTCCGTCACACTCCGGAGCAGAGCATCGCGAAGGGCGGCGTCCGTCCTTACGTCCAGGGCTGAGAAGCTGTCATCGAAAATAAACACCTCGGCCCGCTTTATCAGCGCCCGGGCGATGGCCAGGCGCTGCCGCTGCCCGCCGGAAAAGTTGGTACCGCCCTGGGCTACCGGGGACTCCAGGCCCAGCGGCAGTTTTTTGACAAAGTCCTCAGCCTGGGCGATGCGCAGAGCCTCCCATAGCTCCCCGTCTGTGGCATCTTTCCTTCCCATGCGCAGATTTTCCGCGATGGTTCCTCCAAACAGGAAGGCCTTCTGAGGCACACAGGCGATCCGATCCCGCAGTTCCCGCTGAGAGAGGCAGCGCAAATCGATACCCCCCAGCAGGATACGCCCTGACTGGATGTCGTGGAGGCGGAGCAGCAGGTCGGCCAGGGTACTCTTTCCAGAGCCGGTGCTGCCGATGACGGCGGGGGGGTGTCCCGGCTTCGGTA
>OBAB01000036.1_pt1 | contig 119677 bp, 95 predicted proteins | sample 1516501 | NCBI WGS metagenome assembly OBAB01 (sample SAMEA2579906, study PRJEB22360) | human gut metagenome
ATAAGAAAGATGATATCGTCTTATCAATACGCGGTATGAGCAAGTCCTTCGGCCGGAACAGGGTTCTGGACCGCATCAGCCTGGATGTAAGGAGCGGGACCGTCATGGGCCTTATGGGTGAGAACGGCGCCGGAAAGTCAACCATGATGAAGTGCCTGTTCGGTACCTACCAGAAGGATGAGGGGACCATTTTCCTGAATGGGAAGGAAGTGAGCTTTTCCGGTCCCAAGGATGCGCTTGAGAACGGGATTGCCATGGTTCATCAGGAACTGAACCAGTGCCTGGAACGGAATGTGGTTGATAATCTGTTTCTCGGACGTTATCCGGTGAATTCCATGGGTGTAATTGATGAAGGCAGAATGAAAAAAGAGGCTTCCGATCTTTTCCGGAAGCTGGGTATGACCGTAAATCTTACGCAGCCCATGCGGAATATGTCCGTGTCGCAGCGTCAGATGTGTGAAATTGCCAAGGCTATTTCCTATAATTCCAGAGTGATTGTTCTTGACGAGCCTACATCCTCCCTGACTGTGCAGGAAGTCGATAAGCTTTTCGGGATGATGAGGATGTTAAAAAAACAGGGGATCGCGCTGATTTATATTTCTCATAAAATGGATGAGGTTTTTGAAATCTGTGACGAGATATCGGTACTGCGTGACGGCAACCTGGTTATGACGAAGAAAACCAGCGATGCCAATATGAACGAGCTGATTGCGGCCATGGTAGGCCGTTCGCTTGATAATCGTTTTCCGCCGGTGGACAATGTCCCCAAAGGGGTGGTTTTATCCATCCGGAACCTGTCCACTAAATTCGAACCGCATCTGCAGGATGTTTCCTTTGACGTAAGGGAAGGAGAAATTTTCGGCCTGTACGGGCTGGTGGGCGCAGGGCGTACGGAGCTGCTGGAAACGATTTTCGGGGTCCGCACCAGGGCGGCGGGCCGGGTATATTTCAATAACCGCCTTATGAATTTCAGCAGCGCAAAAGAGGCCATGGAGCATGGGTTTGCCATGATTACCGAGGAACGAAAGGCCAACGGGCTTTTCCTGAAGGGGGATCTGACCTTTAATACCACGATTGCAAACCTGGAACAATATAAAAGCGGTGTGGCTCTTTCCAATGCGAAGATGATAAAGGCCACCGGAAATGAAATCAGAATCATGCATACCAAATGTATGGGGCCGGATGACATGATTTCCAGCCTTTCCGGCGGCAACCAGCAGAAGGTTATCTTTGGGAAATGGCTGGAGCGGGAACCCAAAGTGTTCATGATGGATGAACCTACAAGAGGAATCGATGTGGGTGCGAAATACGAAATATACGAGCTGATCATCAATATGGCGAAGCAGGGAAAGACAATTATTGTTGTTTCTTCTGAAATGCCGGAGATATTGGGAATCACCAACCGTATCGGCGTTATGTCGAACGGACGTCTTTCAGGAATTGTGAATACAAAAGAGACAAACCAGGAAGAGCTGTTGAGACTCAGTGCAAAATACCTATAAAGGGGAGATTGTGATATGGATAATGAAAATAATAAAACCCTTACGGCGGAACAGGAAATGCAGCTGCGTAAGCCAATTGAGGATTATGTGGGTGAAATCCAGGAAAAGATTGACAGTCTCAGAGTGGATGGATCAAACAGGGTGGTTTCCCTTCAGAGTGAAATTGACGCAATAAAGAGAGATCATGGCCTTACGAAGGAAGAAAAAACAGCACAGACTGAAGAAATCAAGTCTGAGATGTTAAAAGCAAAAGCGGTGGAAGCAAAGAATAAGGAAGAAATTTCCAAGTTAATTGCTGATGCGGAAGGGTATCTGAAGGCCCATTTTAACAAGGACTATTATCAGGCGGTGAAAGAAAGCTGCTCACAGGAATATGTGGCCGCGCAGAAAAAATATGCCGATAATATTGCAAAGCTTGAGCAGGAGCATAAAAAAACCCTGGCAAAGCTTACCGATCATAAGGAAATAAAAAACGAAAAGTATGTTTATAAAAATCTCCGATTCGATGCCAAAATGGAGCTGGAAAAAGAGCTTGCGCAGATCAAGGACAGGAGGCATGCGGCAATTGTCTGGAAATATCATCTGATCGATATGCTGCGAATGTCTAAATTTACTTTTATGCAGATGCGGGCGCAGAAATGGGAGAATTACAAATATACATTTAACCGAAGGACATTCCTGCTGCAGAACGGCCTGTATATCGCGATTATCCTGATTTTTATCGGACTGTGCATAGTTACGCCCTTTGTAAAGCATGTTCCCCTGCTTACCTATAATAATGTTTTGAACATTCTCCAGCAGGCTTCTCCCAGAATGTTCCTTGCCCTGGGCGTTGCCGGCCTGATCCTGCTGACCGGGACGGATCTTTCCATCGGGCGTATGGTTGGCATGGGGATGACGACGGCAACCATCATCATGCATCAGGGAATCAACACAGGAGCGGTATTCGGCCATGTATTTGACTTTACGGGCGTTCCCCTGGGCCTGAGGGTGATTTTTGCGCTGATAATGTGTATTCTTCTTTGCACATTTTTTACAGCCATCGGCGGCTTCTTTACCGCCAAATTCAAAATGCATCCTTTTATTTCCACGATGTCAAATATGCTTGTGATTTTCGGCCTTGTTACATATGCCACAAAGGGCGTGTCCTTCGGCGCCATCGAACCTTCCATTCCCAAGGTGATCATTCCCAGGCTCAATGGCTTCCCCACAATTATTTTATGGGCGGTGGCGGCTATCGCCATCGTATGGTTTATCTGGAATAAGACCACCTTCGGCAAAAATCTGTATGCAGTGGGCGGGAATCCGGAAGCGGCGGCAGTTTCCGGCATTTCGGTGTTCGGCGTGACTATGGGGGCATTCATCCTGGCCGGTATCCTTTACGGCTTCGGTTCATGGCTTGAATGTGCAAGAATGGTGGGTTCCGGCTCGGCAGCCTATGGCCAGGGCTGGGAAATGGATGCCATCGCGGCCTGCGTGGTCGGCGGCGTATCCTTTACCGGAGGCATCGGCAAGATTTCGGGCGTGGTAGTCGGCGTGCTTATTTTTACAGTGCTCATTTACTCCCTTACCATCCTTGGAATTGATACAAACCTTCAGTTCGTATTTGAAGGTATCATCATCATTACTGCAGTCACCCTTGACTGTCTGAAGTATGTACAGAAAAAATAGTGCCTGATATTGCAAAGAGAGCCGGAAGCAGTTCTGGCTCTTTTGTGCATGGCTCCCGCATTTACATACCTTTTGGCATTTGTTATAATCATAGTAAGGAAAAATGCGGCGCCCGGATACATGCATATGGAGAATAAATATGGATACATATACGGTGCTTCTGGCGGACGATGAGGAAGAGGTCATCAAGGCCATCAGAAGGAAAATTAATTGGGAGGGACTGGGCTTCTCCGTCATCGGATTTGCCAACAATGGTGTCAAGGCGCTGGAAATGGTGGAGGAGTTTCAGCCGGATGTGGTTTTGACGGATATCAAAATGCCTTATATGGACGGCATGGAGCTGGCAAAACGTATTAAGGCGGAGTTTACCACCACCAAAATCCTTTTCCTCACAGGCTTTGATGAGTTTGAATATGCAAAAGAGGCCGTCCATCTGGAGGTGGAGGAATATATTCTCAAGCCTGTAAACTCTACGGAGCTCATCAATGTTTTCACCCAGCTGAAAATAAAGCTGGATCAGGAAATCAGTGAAAAGCGCAACGCGGCGGTCCTGCAGAAGTACTATATGGATTCGCTTCCGTTCCTGCAGGCAAACTTCTATTCCACGCTGATTGAGGGCAGGCTGCGCGAGGAGGAAATCCCCAGATATCTGTCCAATTATCAGATTTCCTTTGAGGGACCTTTTTACTGCTGTCTTGTGGTGCACACATCCTCCAGCCAGGTGCCGGAGAACATGAATCCGCTGCTGCTGGCCGCGTCCGTCCAGAAGCAGGCCAGGGAGCATCTGGGAGAAAAATGGCAGGCAAAATGCTTTTCCTATCTGGAAAACACAGTTTTAATTGCGCAGCTTCAGAGTAAAAATGAAGTGCCGGAGCTGACGGATGAATGCGACAGGTTCTGCAGATATGCACGGCGTATCATCGGCGCGGTTGTCACTGTGGGGATTGGACAGGTCTGTGAGCGGCTCACCGGTTTATCCCAGTCCTACAGCAGCGCGAGGGAAGCTGTTTCTTACCGGGTTATCTACGGCGTTTCCAGGGCCATCAATATGAAGGAGATTGCGCCTCACGAAATAAGCAAACCGGACGGCACGCCTGATACGGAGCTGTTTAGCCTGTTCGGCATGATCCGCCTGAATTCCAAGGAGGATATCGTGGGAGCGGTCAAGCGCTATATGAAGCATATATCCTGCCCGGCCCAATCCCTGCAGCAGTATCATATCGCCCTGATGGATCTGATAAGCGCCCTGTACAGATTTGCGGTGAATAATGATATTGATGTCCCGGATTTTGCCGGGAATATCAGGAATCTGTACCTGCGGCTTCTGGATTTGGAACCGGAGGCGCTGCTGGCATGGCTTATCGGCATCTGTCTTTTGTTTCGGGAAACTTTAATCAGCGCGCGGAGCAAATCAACCCAGTCCTTTGTATTTAAGGCAAAGGAATATGTTGGCAGCCATTATTCGGATGAAGAATTTTCACTGGATAATATCTGCGAGATTCTGGGCGTGTCCAATTCCTATTTTTCCACTGTTTTTAAGAAGGAGACGGGAAACTCCTTTATTGGCTATCTGACGGAATACCGGATGGATCGGGCGTCAAGGATGCTGATTGAAACAAATGAAAAAAGCTATATCATTGCAAAGAACGTAGGTTATACCGATCCCAATTATTTCAGCTATGTGTTTAAACGGAGGTTCGGCGTATCCCCTTCAAAGTACAGAATGGAGCATGGCTCATGTGAGAAATAAATATTTCCGGCGTATGAAAAAAAATAAGTCCAGAGGGATTCAATCCACAATTATGCTGGTGTTTTCCGTAATATCCATTTCAATTATGCTGATCCTGGGAATTGTGATGTACTTCAGGTTTTCTACCCTGTCCCGGGGGAAAACGATACAGAGTACGGAAAAGCTGATGGAGCAGGCAGGGGAAAATCTGGAGGATTACCTGGTCAGCATGCGGCAGATTTCGGATGCGGTCTATTATAATGTCATAAAAGAGAATGACTTTTCCGATCAGAGCGATGTGATTCAGCAGGGAATGGATCTTTTATACGAGGCCAACAAGGGGAATCTGCGCAGCATTGCCGTGTACAATGGCAGCGGGAGCCTGATTGCGGCGGAGCCGGTTGCCAGCCAGAAGGAGGATCCCAACGTCACCAGGCAGGGCTGGTATATACAGGCCATGGAGAAAATGGAAAACATGCATTTTTCCACGCCTCATATCCAGAACCTGTTTGACGACGGCACGCTCCGTTATTATTGGGTGATTTCCCTGAGCCGGGTTGCGGAGTTTACCATACACGGGGATCCGCAGATAGGCGTATTGCTTGTGGATATGGATTATTTCAGCATTTCCCGTATGATGAGGCAGATCAATACGTTAAATAACGGGCAGTATTATTATCTGTGCGACAGCAACGGGCAGATTATCTACCATCCGCGCCAGATTCAGATAAGCGACGGGATTGCGAGCGAAAACAGCGCGGCGGCTGCAAAATACAGGGACGGCGTCTGCGAGGAAACCTTTGAAGGGGAGCGCAGGACGGTAATTGTAAATACCATAAGCTATACCGGCTGGAAGCTGGTCGGTGTGATTCCCGATTCCACATTTACCCACGGCATGATTAATGTCCGGTATTTTATCGTCATGCTTATGCTGCTGATGGTAATGACCCTTGTAATTATTTACCGGGTGGTTTCGGTCAGGATATCCAGCCCGATATGCAGGCTGAATGATTCGGTTATGGGCTATGAGGCGGGAGGAAAGCCGGAAATCTATATAGGCGGCTCTTCGGAAATCAGATACCTGGGACATTCCATACAAAGCTCCTATGAAAAAATAGAAACGCTCATGAAGAGGAGCGTCCAGGAACAGAATGAAAGAAGGAAAAGTGAGCTGGATGCGCTGCAGAGCCAGATTAATCCCCACTTTCTGTATAACACCCTGGACTCCATTACGTGGATGGTGGAAGGCGGACGGAATGACGAGGCCGTATTCATGATTTCCCAGCTGGCAAAATTCTTCCGGATCAGCCTTTCCCAGGGATGTACGGTAATCAGCATAAAGGATGAGCTGCAGCATGCGGAAAGCTATATGAACATCCAGAAGGTGCGGTATAAAAATTCCTTTTCCATTGTATTTGACATCGACCCCGATGTATGTTCCTGCTGCACGGTAAAGCTGATTTTGCAGCCGATCCTGGAAAATGCCATAGCTTATGGAGTCAGCGGCATGGACGACTGCGGGGAAATCCGGGTGACAGGACGGATACAGGAAGGCAGTGTCATCCTGTCGGTGACGGATAACGGAATCGGGATGTCGGAGGAGGAGGTGCGCTTCCTTCTTACGGACAGCGGCAGGGTCCGTAAACATGGCTCCGGGGTCGGCCTTGTAAATGTAAATAACCGGATTCAGATCCTTTTTGGAAAAGAGTATGGTATTTCGGTGGAAAGCGAACCGGATGAGGGCACCACTGTCTCTGTCTGCCTTCCGGCAGTTCCGTATACGGAAGAAAACAGGAAGATTCTGGAGAAGGGGCATATATTCAACCGGGATGAAATGATGAACAAAGAGATGTAGGGCAGAGTGCCAATACGCTCTGGGGCAGGTGGAGATGAAGAACAGCAAAAAGATGTTTATTATGGCTGAAGCCCTTTTGACCGTCATGGTGATTGCCGTGGCCTTTATCATGGTGCGGGAGAAAAACGGGAAAGAGCTGGACCGGATTTCTGTGATCATCCAGGATTCTGAAGACAATCAGTGGGCGGCCTTCCAATACGGACTGAAAATGGCGGAGCAGGATCTGGAGGTCAGGATGTCTGTTGTCAGCACCGGCGGCGCATTAACAGTGGAAGAGGAAAAGAGCCTGATAGAGAGGGAAATAGATAACGGGGCGGCTGCGGTCATCGTGCAGCCTGTACCGGGCGCTGAAGAAATGCTGAGGAAAATGGCAAACCGGATTCCCGTGCTGCTGACAGAGCAGACGGCGGCTGAGAGCGGAGGGGATTCCCGGCTGCCTGTTGTAGAGCCGAACCAATATGCCATGGGAGCCGCTTTGGCGGAGGAGCTGCTGAAGGATTACAGCGGCAGCCTGGATGGGAAAGTCCTGGGGATTTTCTCTAAAACAGGGGATTCACAGGCGGCTCTTGAGAGAAAAAGGGGATTCCTGGAGGCCCTGAAAAACACGGAGGCAAGTATCAGCTGGTCTGTTGCAGCCCCTTTTTCGGAAGAAGGGGAAGCGCTTCTGGAGGATCAGCCGGCTGTGGATTTTGTGATTGCCCTGGATGACAACAGCTTTACCATGGCCGGAGAATATGCCGCCGCGAATGATCTGCATGGGGCGTTGGTGTATGGAATCGGGAATTCCACGGAGGCAGTCTATTATCTGGATACGGGGATTGCGGGCTGCCTGGTGGTGCCCGATGAATTCAATGTGGGCTATCAGAGCCTGACGGAGGCGGCGGAGATTCTTACACATTATTTCCACAAAATGCATGACCGGACGGTTTCCTACACCGTCCTTCGCAGGGATACGCTGTTTTCCAAAGAAAATCAGGAAATCATTTTTACGATGAGCCAGTAGAATGAGGGGATTAGATGAAGGTTAGGAAATATTGTGCAGGATTGCTGCCAATTCTCATGGCGACGCTGCTTTTGGGAGCCTGCGGCAGGCAGGCGGCCGTGCCGGATAAGGTTTATGTGGGCGTGGCATGCTATAATGAAAGCGATGTATTTATCGGGGAATTGCTTGACTGCCTGAAGGAACAGCTGAATGAGCTGTCTGAGGAAGGTGTGGAAACAACGGTGACGATCCGGGATGCTGCCGGTTCCCAGCGTACCCAGAACGATCAGGTGAAGGCGCTGATCGATGAAGGGAGCAATGTCCTGTGTGTCAATCTGGTGGATCGTGCCGATCCATCGGAGATCATTGATCTGGCAAGGGAGAATGATGTGCCTGTCATATTTTTTAACAGGGAGCCGGTTGCTGAGGATATGATGCAGTGGGAGAAGCTTTATTATGTAGGGGCAAAAGCGAAACAGTCGGGGGTGATGCAGGGGGAGCTTGCGGCTGAGCTGATACATTCGGACAGACGGGTGGACCGCAACCGTGACGGGAAGATCCAGTATGTGGTGCTGGAAGGGGAGCCTGGGCACCAGGATTCCATCATCCGTACGGAAAATGCGGTGGACACGCTGAAAAATAACGGGATAGAGCTGGAAAAGCTCAGCTACGGCATCGCCAACTGGAACCGGGCGCAGGCCCAGAACCGGATGATGCAGATGATTGGACAGCATTCCAATGAAATTGAACTGGTTCTTGCAAATAATGATGATATGGCGCTGGGAGCCATTGACGCCTATGCGAAGCTGAATATTACGGAATCCGCTATCCCTGTTTTTTTCGGGATTGACGGCACGGACGCGGGGCTGAAGGCGGTTATGGATGCAAAGCTGGCCGGGACCGTATATAATGATAAGGAAGGACAGGCGGCGGCTATGGCAAAGCTGGCGTTTTCCCTTGTATACGGGAAGGGGCTGGAGGAAATGGAGTTTGAGAACGGGAAATATATCTATCTTCCTTATTATAAAGTTACCATAGATAATGCGGAGGAGTTCCTTAATAAGGCCGGAAAATAAAATATAAAAAATAGAATGAAATGCGTTGACATTAGAGTCTGTATGTGATAAAGTAAACAAGTACGTGAGTACAGAACTGGCAAGCAGAGTATCCGCTCTCACCCTATAGCGATTGGGCTCATAGGTGTTTACAGGTTCAGGAAACCGGCAGGAAACTGCAGGGATTGAGGGAATTTAAGTGGATAGTCTGACTATCCGCTTTTTTTGTGTGTTATGCAGATGCGGCGGATAAGGCTGGTGAACCGGGTGGTTCCGGTTTATCTATCCGGCAGCTGTGCCGGAGAAAGTTGCTTATTTTTAGATTGAGGACGCACGGAGGGTGCGGATCCTTTGTTTCTTAGGAGGGAAAGACTATTAGCGAATTATTAATTAACGAACAGATCAGAGACAGGGAGATACGTTTGGTCGGGGAAGACGGTTCCCAGTTAGGAGTTATGTCTGTCAAAGAAGCTATGAAAATGGCAGAGGAAGCGGGGCTTGACCTGGTCAAGATTGCGCCTACGGCAAAACCGCCTGTTTGTAAGATTGTGGATTATGGCAAGTACAGATACGAGCTTGCACGTAAAGAGAAGGAAGCTAAGAAGAAGCAGAGAATAATCGAGATTAAGGAGATCCGTATGTCTCCCAATATCGATACCAATGATATGAATACCAAGGTTACCGCAGCGAAGAAATTCATTACCAAGGGAAATAAGGTTAAGGTGACACTGCGGTTCCGCGGACGTGAAATGGCCCATATGCAGGCAAGCAGACATATTCTGGAAGATTTTGCACAGATGTTGTCGGATGTGGCGGTAGTTGAGAAGGCTCCCAAGGTGGAGGGCCGTACAATGACTATGTTTTTAACTGAAAAGCGTTAATACGTACAGTTAAAATAGATTTTTCAGGATAATGAGTATAGGAGGATTTTGTTATGCCCAAAATGAAGACAAGCAGAGCAGCTGCAAAACGTTTTAAAGTTACCGGAACCGGAAAATTAAAAAGATCCAAAGCTTACAAGAGCCATATCTTAACTAAGAAATCCACAAAGAGAAAGAGAAATCTTAGGAAACCGGCTATTACGGATGCAACCAATGTTAAGAATATGAAAAAGATTTTACCGTATTTATAAGTCGTAAGGAGGAAATTAAGAGATGGCAAGAATTAAAGGCGGCATGAGTGCCAGAAGAAAACATAACAAAGTATTAAAACTTGCGAAAGGTTACAGAGGAGCAAGATCCAAACAGTACAGAGTAGCAAAACAGTCTGTTATGAGAGCTCTCACTTCTTCTTACGCAGGACGTAAAGAAAGAAAGCGTCAGTTCAGACAGCTGTGGATTGCCCGTATCAATGCAGCAGCAAGAATGAACGGTTTATCTTACAGCAAATTTATGTACGGCCTGAAGCTGGCTGGTATCGATATGAACAGAAAGATGCTGGCTGAAATGGCAGTAAACGATGCAGAAGGATTCGCTACGCTTGCAGAGCTGGCAAAGTCCAAAATTGCATAACAGTAGTTTCTCGCTGAGAAAATTGCAGGGCTCCGGAGTGAAAACCGGAGTCTTTTTTCTTGTAGGATAGGTTGCGGTATGTTATAATGAAAAAAGCGGACAGGCTCCGATGAAAGATAACGCCGGGCCCTGGCCGAAAGGAGAAATGGAGGACGTCGGGAGATGGAAGTATTGCTTTTGATGGGCGGTATGTTATTGATTATTATTGTTGCTGTTGTTGTTGCAGCGGTTTCTTCCGTTGTTTCGGCTGTGGCTGCAAGCGAAGACGAAGAAGAATTTTAAGAAGGAAAAGTTACGAAGAATACAGTAAAAAGCAGATGGTTTTCGCCGTCTGCTTTTTTCGTACAGATGAATTGTCAGCCAGGTTTGTGCGGAGATACGGAGTTTTTGTAAATTGTAATAAAAGTAAGAAGGTATTTTCCGCATACAATAGCTATAATGGAGCCGATAATGATTGCTGCTGCCATATTAACACCTCTTTCTTTGTGGAAAATGTATGCTTTCTATTTGTATTATAACACGTATATGGGTAAAGAGATAAAAAAGATGGTTAAGATATTGCTAAGGCTTTTTACAGAGGCGTCGCAGGCGGCGCATAGACTCTGGTGGCCATTTCCGTATCCAGCAGGTAAAGGCATTTGCCCAAATGTGGACAGGTGACCACATATATCCGTCTTGCAGTCGGGGAGGAAGCTTTATATGATGGAAGCAGAATAACTGCCCAGAAAATTTACAGGAGGTTTGTGTTATGGAGGAATTGTTATACGGGGCGGCATATTACGATGAGTATATGCCCTATGAACGGCTGGATAAGGATATCAGCATGATGAAAAAAGCGGGGATTAATGTAATCAGGATCGCGGAGTCAACCTGGAGTACGGAGGAGCCGGAGGAGGGAGTGTTTGATTTTTCCCATGTGACAAAGGTTCTGGATGCCTGCGAACGGGAGGGGCTTTATGTGATCGTGGGCACCCCGACCTATGCGATTCCGGCATGGATGGCCAAGGCCTATCCGGAGGTCATGGTTACGGACAGGAGCGGCAGGCGGCCTTATGGCGCCAGGCAGATTATGGATATCACGCACCCGGCCTACCGTTTTTTTGCGGAACGGATTATCCGCAGGCTGATGGAGGCTGTGGCGGGTTACCGGTGTGTCATCGGTTTTCAGCTGGATAATGAGACAAAGCATTTCGGTACGAGTAGTGAGAATGTGCAGCAGATGTTTGTTCGTCATATACGGAAAAAATACGAGGGGGATCTGAAGCGTTTTAACCATGATTTCGGCCTGGATTACTGGAGCAACCGGATTAATTCCTGGGAGGAATTTCCCAGCGTGGCGGGAACCATCAACGGCAGCCTGGGCTGTGAGTTTGAGAAGTTCCAGAGGCAGCTGGTTACTGATTTCCTGAAACGCCAGGCAGAGATTGTCGGGGAGTATAAAAGGGCGGACCAGTTTATCACCCATAATTTTGACTTTGCCTGGAAGGGTTATTCCTATGGGGTGCAGCCGGATGTGGATCATTTTAAGGCGGCGGAGGCTGTGACCATTGCAGGCTGCGATATCTATCATCCCAGCCAGGACAAGCTGACCGGGAAGGAGATTGCGTTTGGCGGCGATCTGACCAGATCCCTGAAAAAGAACAATTATTTCCTGATTGAAACGGAGGCGCAGGGCTTCCCGGAGTGGACGCCTTATGAAGGGCAGCTTCGTCTGCAGGCCTTCAGCCACCTTGCCAGCGGAGCGGATTCTGTGATGTACTGGCACTGGCATTCCATCCACAATGCCTGCGAAACCTATTGGAAGGGCCTGCTCAGCCATGATTTTGAGGAAAATGCGGTATACCGTGAGGCCTGCCGGATTGGAGGGCAGTTCCGTGAGCTGAGCCCCAGCCTGCTGCATCTGAAAAAGGAAAATAAAGCGGCAATTATGGTGAGCAATGAAGCGCTGACCGCCCTGAAATGGTTCCCGTTCCCCGGAAACGGCGCAAACAGGACAGAGTATAATGATGTGGTCAGATGGATTTATGACGCGCTGTATGAAATGAATATTGAATGTGATTTTGTGAGCACGCAGGAGGAAGAGCTTTCGCGCTACGATGTCCTTTTTGTGCCCGCCCTTTATTCTGCACAGGAAGACTGCCTTAAGAGGATAAGGGATTTTGCCGGACAGGGAGGCTGTGTGATAGCCACCTTTAAAACCGCTTTCACCGATGAAAACGTGAAGGTGCGCACCCAGGTGCAGCCGTATCTGCTGAGGGACTGCTTCGGGGTGAAGTACCACCAGTTCACGGCGCCTTCGGGAGTGAAGCTGGCGGGAGATTCCTTTGCGCTTGCGGATGAGGAAAGAAACGCGGAGCTGTTCATGGAACTGCTGGAAACGGAGGATGCGCAGGTGGTTTCCGGATACGATCATTATGCCTGGAAAAAATATGCGGCGGTTACCAGGAAGGACTTCGGTAAGGGGCTGGGGATTTATTTTGGGTGTATGACTTCTCCGGCATATCTGAAGGCTCTGCTGGCTTCTTTATGGAAGGAAAAGGGCTGGTGGACCTGGAAGCAGGAAATCCCATTCCCGCTGGTTATCAGAGAAGGAACGAATGGCAAGGGAAAGCGGATTACCTACTATCTGAACTATTCCGGCGAAGCGAAGGCGTGTGCCTGCGGAGGAAGCGGCAGGGAGCTGTTTTCCCAAAAAGCGGTAACGCAGGGAGAAATCCTGACCGTTGCACCCTGGGATCTGCTTATTGTGGAAGCATAATATTTTCATTAGTTTCCCGGCGGCCTGTTATCAGGCGGCTGGGAAAGCTATGTGTAAGGATGGAGAAAGGCTTCTGGTATGACAGAGTGCAGGCGTTATTCCATGCTTTATGGAGCTATCCCATGCTTTATGAAAAGGGAACCTCAGGTTGTCAGAATGGCAGGCGGTGGATTCCCTGCTTCGGGCGAAGCGGCAGACCTATGCCGGGAATGGCGGGGAGGAAAAAGAACCCTGCAGGCCGGGCGCCCATGATTTCCGTTATGAGGAAGAAGATTATTTTTTATATGGACACGTATCTGGGAGGACGGCTCTTCACCGGAGAGGAAGCGGTCTGGCAAAAGCAGGAAAAGGCAGCAGTACCGATTTGGTCAATGAATTATTCCGGCCGCACGCTGGCCGACAGCTTCGATACAGGCTTTCTGAAGGAAGCGCTGGGCCTTGTGGATGAAAAAAAGCCTTTCCGGGGTCCTGCGCTTTACCGGAAAGGCGAATACCTGTACCACTGTTCTTCCTGCGGCAGTTTGGAATGGTTTCAGGGACAGGAAGAAATTTATTATGGTACCGTTAAAATTTATGAGTGCGTTTTTCATGGAGGGGCTGTTGCATAGCCCTTCTTTTTTTACAATATGTTGGTTATTCGTGCAGTTCCAGGGGCAGGCCGTCAGGATCCTTAAAAAAGGTCATTTTTTTTCGGGTAAATTCATCGATCCTTACAGGCTCCGTCTCAATCCCCAGCCCGTTTAATTCCCTTATTGTGTCCTCAATGCAGGAAACATGGAAGGCAAGATGCCTCAAACCGCAGGCCTCCGGATAGCTTGGACGCGCCGGGCTGCCGGGGATGGCAAAAAGCTCAAGCTCACAGTCTCCCAGCCTCAGGTCCAGCTTATAATCACCTCTGGCCTCCCGGTAATTTTCCCGGATAATTTCAAAACCCAGCAAATCCACGTAAAAATGCCGGGAAGCCTGATAGTCGGAACAAATCAGGGCAACATGGTGTATGGTATCCAGTTTCATAAGTTTCTCCTTTTATGATTATGATCGGGCAAAGATTTTACACGTTATATCCGGAGCCTTCCAGCAGAGGGAAAGTGCGGGAAATAGCCGGATTTAAGTATATTATACTATGCTTCTGTATTTTTTACCAACATCCTTTTCGTTGACAAAGCGGAATATTGTTTCTATACTTAACTTAGAAACAGTTGAATGGATTTAGCTGCGACATGGAAGAAGAGGAGCTATGAAAGAGAAAAGGACTGTCAGTATTAACATGTTCGGTGGTTTTTCAGTTTCCTGCGGAGGGACGCCTGTTGTTCTGGATTACGCAAACACTACGAAGATGATACATCTTCTCATCTGTGTGCTTGCTGCCGGCAAAGAAGGAATTCCCAGAAAAGAACTCATCAGCCGGCTTTACGGACATGATGAGCTGGAGGATCCGACCGTGACTCTCCGGGTCAATGCTCACAGGCTCCGTAAATATCTGAAAACGAAGGAATGCTTCGGTGATGCAGATTGTATTAAAATCAAAGCGGGAAGCTATTTCTGGGATCGGGAGGAACAGCCCGTTGTTTTGGATACGGAAGTTTTTCTTGAGACGGCCGGTTTGGCTCTTAAGGAAATGGACGAGGATGAGAAAATTGCCCTGCTGATAAAAGCCTGCCATATTTATCAGGGAGAGTTTCTTCCTGAGCTTGCGGGGGAAGAATGGGTAGCCGTATCCGGCATGGAATATCAGAAATTGTATTTTGATTGTCTCAGGGAAGCGGAGGCGCTTCTGAAAAGCAGAGGGCGGTTTGAAGAACTGCTGGATTTGAGTACCCGGGCCTGCAGTATTTATCCGTATGAGGAATTTTATCTGGGCCAGATAGACTGCCTGATGTCTATGGAGCGTTTCAAGGAAGCCATGGATGTTTATGAAAAGGCCACCTCCTTCTATTTTGAAGAACTTGGGCTGACGCCGTCGGAAGAGATGATGGAACGCTTCCATGCCATGAGTGATAAGGTTCAGTTCAGGGCTGCAGTGGTAGCGGATATCAAGGATGGGCTGCAGGAGGAAAAGGAGAAATACGGCGCGTATTTCTGCACCTATCCCGGCTTTACGGACTGTTATCATATCGTATGCCGTATGCTGGAAAGGAACGGTCAGGCGGCCTTCCTGATGCTGTGCACCATGGTAGACCGGGAGGGACAGCCTCTGACAGATGAGAACAAGCTGGAAAAATATATGGAAAAGCTGAAACAGGCAATTGGCTCCTCACTGCGCAGGGGGGACTTTTATACCCGTTACGGAGCCAATCAGTTTCTGATTCTGCTGATTGGCCTGCATCTGGAAGACAGCTCTGTCATCCAGAACAGAATAGACAGCCGTTTCCTCAGCTTTGGACTGAAGGCCCGTGCTGCTATTGAGTATAAGGTACAGCCTGCGGTAGAGGAAGACAGGCCGGGAGAAGAACTGTCGTTCAGACAGGCCGGTTCCATTTGGAACTGACAGGAAACAATTGCATATACATAAAGAGATATGGAAAAGGTATAACCGTCCGGAGAACATCCGGGCGGTTTTTTTGTGGATAAAGCGTGGAAGCGGCTGATATCAAACAGGAGAAAGAACAGGGTATAATACCGTGCTCTTTTTATTCTGATTATCTGTTATTTTCTCTGGTTAAATCAAAAAATTAAAAACTCTTTAAAAAAAATTCATAATTCCCTCTGATGTAACGCTTGGTGTTACAGGTGGTTCGCTATACTCAAATTAACAGCGAAAGGGAGGTGCTTTATGCAGAATACTCCATTACGGGCCGGACCAAAACCCAAAAACATTGTCAGTGTCTGCATAGATGAGATAAATGAAGAGCTTGTAGCGGGCAGAATGTATCACTGTTATTCTGAATCCCCCGTTTTATTTTCCAATCAGCTGCAGCTGATAACGGAAATGGAAACGTTATATGACAGGCTGAATTTTCCTCAGGCATCAACCCGGGACAGAACACTGAAATCGAGAAAGGTACAGTCGGCAAAAGGCGAGGAGGCGGAAGCAATGAGGGATGAACAGGACGTAAAGAACCAGGTCGGACGTAAAGCTTCCTTCATTGTCCGGGTAAACAGCAGGCAGAATGCAACATGGCAGGGCTCCATATCCTGGACGGAAAAGGGGGTCACAAAGCATTTCCGGAGCGCCCTTGAGCTGCTGAAGCTCATGGACAGTGCCCTGGGAGATGAAACAATGAAAGATGATTAATTAATTTTGTTTAGTGAGTTATAAAAAATGGAGAGGAGAAACAAAAAATGAAGAAGGCAAAGCATTTGCAAAGATTTTGGGCGTTTCTACTGGCTTTTGTTCTTGTCAGTACGACTATAGCCAGTGACGGTATGAGAATCGTTGCGGCTGAGGGCGAAACTACGACAGAACAGACTGTAAGCGATCCAAAAACAGCGGAACAGACATCCAATAAGGGAGGATCAGCTTTTACGGCCGAGACTGAACAGCAGGGGGAAACACCTCAGGTAGAGGAAGGTTCTAAGACAGGCGGAAACACCTCTGGCGGCAGCAGTGAGAGCTCAACCGAAGAAAGTGTTGTGGAATCGGAATCCAGTACGGAAACAGGAACAAGTGGGGAATCGGTTAGTACAGAAGATATTGTTACAACTGAAGAAGGAACAGAAGAAACTTCGACAGAGGTAACTACGGAAGTGACTACTGAGACTGAAACAGAGACATTTACCGAAACAGAAGGAGCAAAAGCTGAAACCTTCACATTTACCTTTGATATAAGCGGTAAAGGCAGTGTAACAGATGAAGAAGGCAATAATGTGGGAAGTACTGTAACCGGTGAGACCGGAAGCGTCTATAAGTTCAATGTTGAAGCAGAAGGTACTGATGTTTCCATATTAGTAGACGGAAATGAAATCGGGACATCGAACGGTTCCTATGAAGTAGCCTTTGATGCAGATAAGAAGATTACGGTAACATTTGCTGAAACAGAGTCAGAAGTAAAAGAAGAAAAATATACAATTACATTCCAGATAACCGGTAATGGTAAAGTTACGGATACGGAAGGAACGGAAATCAATAGCTTGACCGGAAAAGTCAATGAAGAACTTCGCTTTAAGGTAGAAGCGGAGAATGCCGACAGCAAGGTTACAGTTAAAATGGATGACAAAGAACTGACGGCAGCAGATGGAGTGTATACGGTACAGGGCAAGTCCGATACGGCAGTTAATGTCAATATCGAAGAGCCTGAAAAAGAAGAAATTGCATATACTCTGTATGTAGAACATTTTCTTGATACAAATAGAGGAAGGTATCACAGAGTAGATGCACCGGTTGAATTAACAGAAGCAGATTTCAAAGACGGGAAGATAGATGTAAGTAAATATGAATTTAAGCGTACTGGTATGGTATTAGTATCCGCCGAAACCCTTACAAAAGAAGATTTTGATAAGGATGGTAAGGGATATGCTGAAATTCATTACAAAGTAGCAGACGGATGGAAGATCGTTGATAACAGGCCTTCTTACCGTACCATATATCTGGGAAATCTTGATGAAGATAATCCGGATATCGTACCGGAAGGAGATTATTTTACACTGAAAGTGAAGTTCTCTTTTGAGGACGGTTCCTCCGTGGCAAATGATTTTACGGCAAAATATCTGATTGATGAAGATTCTTCCAAGAATACATATACGATATCTGTACCGAAGCAGGAAGGCTATTATCCTACCATCTCTGATACGGATGTAACATTATCCGCAGACGGAACCAGCCTGAACGGTAGCTACAGTGAAAAAGGAAGCAGGGAAATCACTGTTGTTTATAAGGTAAAACAGCTTCAGTATACGGTAAAGCATGCGTTTGAAAAGGCAGATGGAACCGAGTATACGGTTGATGATAGTCTGACGGAAACCTTCAGCGGCGATTATGGTGAGTTAACCGAAGCGAAAGCAGTTGCAGTGGATGGTTTTACACCGGAAGAGATTGCTAATGAAGTTCTTACGCAGGATGGTATTGTCATAACGATTAAATATGACAGAAATACTTACTGGCTGACCTATGATGCCAATGGCGGTACCTATGTGGCCCGTGAATCCGGTAAGTATGAGCAGGTAATGACTGTAAAGGGAAATGATGCAACTACGCGTGTTGGATATACCTTTGATGGATGGTATCTTGATAAGGAGTTGACAAAAGCGGCCGGCAGGAACATTGAATTGAAGGAAGATACAGTACTTTATGCTAAGTGGGAAGCCAAATCTGTTGGATATAGTATTGTATATATGGCTGAAGATGTAAATGGGCCGGAAGGAAATCACGATAAATATGTTAAAACAGTTCCTATATCGGCATATTCAGGTAATGCGAAAGCTGGAGAAGAGATTGTTATACCCAATTATTATTTAGAAAATAATAGTCTGGGAGAAAAGCACTATCATTATAGTGGATATGAAAAAGTGATCGCTGCTGCTGATGGAAGTTCGGAAGTAAAAGTATATTATGATTTAAATGTTTATACTTTTGTTTTTAATGTTAATACTTATTATGGCGATAGTAAGGTTAAGGGAAATATACGAATAGGTGGTACCGATTATAACTCATCTAATGTAACGATTGGTGGAAAGACATATAATGGTAGTTACGGTTTCCAAGCGAAGTATGGACAGGATGTATCAACATTGTGGCCTGCGTCTCAAGAAACGACAGGAACATATACATATGGAAAAAGGGACTATGAATGTTACTTCGTAAATTGGGGGGATAGTATAGCAACAAAACGATTGCTTATTGGTGATGCAGAGGTACCCAAAAAAGCATCAGAGCAAGTAGATGGCGGATATAGAATTTTCAACGCATCATGGAGTGGTAGTGATTATACTGTTGTAGGTCATTATTTATTTGAAAAAATAGATTCTGAAAATTATAGTGGCAGGGATAAATATGAAGAAGACAAATCCTATATATCTGAAGTTCATTCTGGTAGTTTGAGTCAAAAAGAAATTGAAGGTTATGATAAAAACTCATATTATAAGTATAATTCTAAAGGACATTACTATTTTTATTATGACAGAAGGTACTACAACTTGGAATTTTATAATGAATCCTCCAGGCCGATAAGAAGTGAAACCGTAAAATATGGTTATTCTTTGGCAGAATATAATAATTATGTTCCGTCTAAACCGTCTGGAAAAGAAGACTATACATTTGGTGGTTGGTATAGTAATAGTGAATTCCAGGGAAAACCGGCAGAATTGTTAAATATGACAATGCCCAAAGCCAATCTGGCCTTATATGCAAAGTGGATTGCCCCTGAATACGATGTAAACTTCATTTCAGAAGGCAAAACATTACATACAGATAAAGTCGAGAAAGGCAATACAGTTAATCCCTATACAGATCCTGTAAGAAACGGCTACTCCTTCATAGGCTGGTATGAGTCAACATCACCCGATGCAAAGCTATTTGACTTCGCAAAGCCTATTACAAAAAATACAAACATCTATGCACATTGGAAAGCAAATACAGAAACAACCTATATTGTCCGTTATCTGGATAAGAATACCGGAAATCCTGTTTATCCGGAAACAGCTCCAATCAGCGGCAAGGTTGGAAGCAATGTAGTAGCGAAGGCGATTAATGTAGATGGGTATTTTGTGGATGCAAAATCGAAATCCATCGTATTGTCTGCAGAAGCGGAAAATAATGTAATTATTTTCAACTATTATAAGATAGGTTCTGTTGAATTCCAGTATGTTACCAAATATGTGGATGATAATAACAACGTAATTTATTCTTCCGGGAATTTAACAACAAAGGACAATATTTTAACAGTGGCAGCAGATGCAAAAAAAGCCCCTGGCTATATTATTACACCTACAAGAATAACAAAAAATATGACAGTCGGGGAAGTTACTGAGTTTGTATTTAACTGTACTGCAAAGAGTTATAACATCACATATGTTAATGTAGAGGGAACAACCTGGAATGGGGCAGGCACGAATCCCAATCCCTCCACCTACAAAACAACAGATGCGGATATAACTCTCGTTAATCCAAGCAAGCCTTATTTTGAGTTTACCGGATGGACCTGCAGCGTTGAAGATACTGACGGAGAGCCGCATGATCCGATGCATACTGTTATATCCACAGGTTCCTATGGAGATCTCGTATTTACGGCAACCTGGGAAGAAGTATTCCCTACGGAAACGATAACCATTACTGCAGCATCTGATGAGAAGATGTATGACGGAACGCCTTTAACAAATAATGGCTATACCTACACTCAGGGAATTTTGCATCCTGGAGATAAATTGACGGCTGTAGTTGTCGGATCGCAGACAGATGCAGACAAAACAGGTGTGAATGAAGTAGAAAGCTATAAAGTAACGCGTACCACCAGTGATGGAACCATTGATGTAACATCAAAGTATAATATTACGACTGCTCCCGGAGAACTTAAAGTAAATAAGCGTAGTGTGATTTTTACATCCGGAGACGGTTATAAGGTATATGATGGAACAGCCCTGACTAACAGCAACGTGGTAATAAGTGGCGATGGCTTTGCAGATGGTGAAGGAGTTTCCTTTAATGTAACCGGAAGCCAGTTAGTGGCAGGAGAATCTGAGAATACCTTTGCCTATACTTTGAATGAAGGTACAAAGGCTGTAAACTATGATATTCATATACAGTTAGGAAAGCTGGTGGTTGATCCGGTAAGTGGTGAATTTAAAGTAGTAGCCGGCACAAGCTCACGTATGTATGACGGAACACCTTTTTCCTACAATGTATATAATTTAGTGGAGGGAACTTTAGTATCTGATGATAAGCTTGTAGTAACCATAGAAGGACAACTCACAGATGTAGGAGATACAGAAAATAAAATAACCAGTGTAAAGGTTATGAATGGCACTGTAGATGTTACAGCAAGTTATCCTAAGATTAGTGCGATTAATGGTAAGCTTACAGTTACTCCACGCACAGTTATCCTGACATCAGGCTCAGCAGAAAAAGAGTATGATGGAACACCTCTGACAAATAAAAATGTAACAATAGGCGGAGATGGCTTTGTAGGAAACGAAGGCATGACCTTCAATGTAACGGGAAGTCAGACAGATGCGGGAACTTCTAAGAATTACTTTACTTATATTTGGAATGAAGGAACCAAGAAAAAGAATTATGAAGTGACAAGTAAACCGGGTGATCTTCAAGTAACAAAGAACACAACCCCGATTCATATTAAAGCAGGGAGTGACAGCAAGAAGTATGACGGAACAGAGCTAACCTGCAATACGTACAGCAGTTCTTCATTACCGGTATCCGGTGATAAGCTTGTGGTTATGATAGAGGGGCGCATTACCAATGCAGGCACTGTAGTAAATGAAATTAAAAGTGTCAAAGTAATGCGGGGTTCCCAGGAGGTAACCGAAAATTATAGTAAAATTACAAAAGAAAATGGTGAGCTTGAGGTAGTAGCGCGTGATATAGTTATGACTTCAGCAACGGATACCAAAGTATACGATGGAACACCATTGACTAATGATACAATAACTGTAACCGGAGATGGATTTATAGAAGGAGAAGGGGCGACCTATCAGGTAACAGGAAGTCAGACAGTTGCAGGCTCTTCTAAAAATACATTTACCTACAGCTTAAATGATGGAACATTAAAAATTAATTACAATATCAGTACGGTAGAAGGAGATTTGACTGTTACACCTTCTGAGGAAAGCATAGTAATTACCGCAGCTAGCGATAGTAAGGTATATGATGGAAAACCGCTGACGAATAGTGGATATACCTATACCGGGAAGCTTGTGGGTGATGATAAGCTTGAGGTTACGGTAGAAGGCAGCAGAACCGATGCAGGTTCAGAATATAATGTAATTACCGGTTACAAGATAATGCGCGGCTCTGAGGATGTTACAAAGAGCTATAAAGGGATAATCACAGTAAATGGAACCTTAACAATAGAACAGCGTAAGGTAACATTAACATCTGCTGATGACAGCAAAGAGTATGACGGAACCCCGCTGACCAACGATACTGTGACAGTAAGTGGAGAGGGCTTTGCGGATGGAGAAGGCGCAGCGTATAATGTGACCGGAAGCCAGACGCTTGTGGGAAGTTCACCTAATACTTTCAGTTATGCATTAAATGCAAAAACAAAGCCGGAAAACTACAGTATAACGAAGAAGGAAGGCACGCTGACAGTTACTGAGAATCTTACCGAAATCATCATTAAAGCATCTGATGCGGAGAAAAAATATGATGGTACACCGCTCAGCAAGAATACCTACAGTAAGACAGGTGAACTTGCAGCCGGTGATACGATTGAAGTTATGGTTTCCGGAAGTATTACGGATGTTGGTAAGACAGAAAATGTTGTAACTGAAGTGAAGATAATGCGTGGTTCAGAGAATGTAACCGACTACTATGGCAATATTTCCAGAATAGATGGAATACTTACCGTAACAGAACGTAAAGTGACTTTCACCTCAGCAAGTGACAGCAAAGAATATGACGGAATACCTCTGATAAACAAAAACGTAACGATAAGCGGAGATGGCTTTGCAGACGGAGAAGGAGTGACCTTTAATGTAACAGGAAGTCAAACGGAAGCAGGAAACTCCTGGAATACCTTTGAAGTTGAGTGGAATAAAGGTACCAGGGAAGGAAATTATGATATTGACAAAGTGGAAGGTCTTCTTGAAGTTACGCAAAACAAAACGCAGATTATAGTTACGGCAGGAAGTGACACAAGGAAATACGATGGCACCGAATTGGTTTATAATAAATACAGCTGCTCTCAGGCTCCTGTAGATGGTGATGAACTGGTGGTTATGGTGGCCGGCAGTATTACAGATGTGGGAAGTGTAGAAAATAGGGTAACAAGTGTAAGAGTAATGCGCGGTTCCAAGGATGTAACTGACAGCTACGGCAGTATCCATACAGAGGATGGCCTGCTTACAGTAACACAGCGTGATGTTATACTGACTTCAGCAAGTGACAGCAAGGAATATGACGGAACACCGCTGACTAATGACTTGGTTACGGTAAGTGGAGATGATTTTGTAAAGGGTGAAGGTGCAGCTTATGATGTAACCGGAAGCCAAACCTTTGCAGGAACTTCTGAAAATACATTTACTTACGCATTAAAAGATAATACAAAGGCAGATAATTATGAAGTAACGACTGTATTTGGGAATCTGGAAGTAACAAATAAGGAAGCAGAGAAACGTATTATTACAATCACTGCAGCAAGCGATACAAAGCCGTATGATGGAACTGCTTTAACAAAGGCCTCCGCCGATGTAGAGGATCAGCTTCTGGCAGACACTGATACGCTGCTGTTTACAGTAGAAGGAAGTCAGACAATAGTAGGAAGTAGCGCAAATAAGGTTCAAAATGTCTCCATCATGAATGGTACGGAGGACGTAACGGATTACTATACGGTTATTACAGCCGACGGTACCTTAAAGGTAACAGGTAGTATAACCTACAATGAAAATGGCGGTTCCGGAAACGTGCCTGAAGACAGTAATCAGTACGATTATGATGCTGATATTACCTTAATGGGCGCAGGAAAGTTATATCGTGACAATGCAGTTTTCCTGGGATGGAGTGAAGCTCCGACAGCGCTTGTTGAAAGCCAGGAAGCAGAAGCTGCGGCAAATATTCTTGGAAGTACAATCAGGATGGGTGAGACAAATATCACAGTATATGCGGTATGGGCTATCGATGAAAATGGTCCGGATGGCGGCCCTGATGATACGCCTGATTATAAAGAATATCCGATTACCTATTATGGCAATGGAGGAAGCGGCAGTGTAACAGATACCAATATTTATCCTGTAGATTATGATGTGACATTGCTTGCAAACGGATTCAGCAAGGATGGAAATCATTTTACAGGCTGGGGAATTGATGCGCAGGGTTCTGCTGTATATCAGCCGGGCAACACGCTGAGTATGGTGGAAGGCGGACTGTCAGTATATGCACAGTGGGCAGCCAACTCTGCTCCTACTCCTGAGAATCCCGATCCTAACCCTAACCCGAATCCGACCCCTGACACGACACCGTCTACAACAGGAGTACTCGGCGAGGCACTTCCTCCCGCACAGCCTGAAGTAGGAGTCCTTGGTGAAGCGGCAGGACCGGAGGTAGGAGTTCTTGGCGAAAGCAAGGGACCTGGAACCGGAGATACAGCTCCAATCGCAGGCTGGTCATTCCTGATTATGGGTGCGGTTCTTACCCTGGGAATTACCGCTAAGAGACGGAAAAAGGACGAAAAATAATTTCCCTTTCAAAAACAAGTACTGAAATTTAAGACATAATACCAGAAAGAACCACAAAGAATTGGCGCCCGTCGGAAATAACCCGGCGGGTGCTTTTTTTATGCAAAGGATACTTGTTAATACGCCAGGAAAGTCGTGGAATACGTTCCCGATACGCTTCCTGCGCGAAAAAAAGGCTTTTCCCTCTTAAGAATTTCTTTCGTTTTTTATCCACAATTTTTCGCTGTTTCTTCCCTGCTTATTCCTTGACTGTTTATAGTATATAGAATATAGTATACCTAAAGAACAATATTATATCTCATATAATATCATGAGTCCCAATGGAAGGGAGTGTACAATATGGTTTTTAATACAGGGGCGGCATTGTTGGATGCAATTGTGCTCGCTGTTGTCTCCAAGGAACCGGAAGGAACCTATGGATACAAGATAACCCAGGAAGTACGGCAGGTAATAGAGCTGTCGGAGTCCACCTTGTATCCGGTATTAAGAAGACTGCAGAAGGATGACTGCCTTGCAGTATATGATATGGAATGTGCCGGCAGGAACCGCCGTTACTATAAAGTTACGGAAAAAGGAATGGCACAGCTTGCATTATATGAAGAGGAATGGAAAAAATATTCCGCCAAGATAACAGGAATGTTCGAGGGAGGTATTAATCAATGAACAGACAGGAATTTATGAATCAGCTGGAAATGCTCCTTTCGGACATTTCCCAGGCAGAACGGGATGAGGCGTTGCAGTACTATAATGATTATCTGGATGACGCGGGAATTGAAAATGAAGAGTCTGCCATCCGGGCACTGGGTTCACCCATACAGGTAGCTGCCAATATTAAGGAAGGCCTGAAAGAGGGAAATGAAGCCGGGGAATTTATGGAAAACGGCTTCCATATGAATAATGAAGAAAAGGATATGATGATTCTTCCCGGTGAAGCTTCTTCAGAAGACGATAAGGCTGTAGAAGAAACCAGGTTCGCAGACGGAAATACGGATGGTGTGTTTGACGCCATATTAAGCTCCGGCGGAGCCAATGCGGATATTGAGACGGTAGACGCAGAAATCATGAAGGCTGAGGTTGTAGATGCGGCTGTAGTGAATACGGATGCAATGGATTTGGATGTGGTGACGGCTGACAGTGACAGCGCGGATAGCAATGGAGCCGGCAGTAATGGCTTGGTTAGCAATAGCGCAAATACAGACATTACAAAAAAAGAAAATACAGCTCCGGCAAACAGCTCAGAGCCGGAGAAGGCACAGGAAGGCTTTGTGGATATCAATCCCGATCCGTTCCGCGGCCTTTACAAGGATATCGATTCCTGCCAGATTCACGGCAAAGAGCAGAATATGGATTCTGCGCAGGCCGGCCAGGGGTACCAGGGCAGCGGCCAGGGCCAGGCAAGTGGCGGCCGGAATAATCAGAACAGTTATGGAAATCAGTACGGCGGCCAGTACCAAAACGCCGGACCGAAGCCTGAAAGCTATCAGAATCAGGCAGGCGGCCAGAACATGAATGGATATCACAATCCCAATGGCGGTCCCAACTTTGCCGGATATCAGAATCAGGGCGGGTATCAGAACCAGAACGGGTATCAGAATTACAACGGATACCAGAACGGATATCATAATCAGAATGGCGGCCAGTACCAGAGCGGCCCTGACGGATATCAAAACCAGAACGGCTATCAGTATCAAAATCCTAACGGAGCCCCGAATCCCAACGGCTATCAGAATCAGGGAGGTCCCAACGGATATCAGAATCAGTACAGCAATCAATACCAGAATCAGTATCAATACCAGAACCAGTACGGAAACGGCTGCCATCAGCCGCCTAAGAAGAAAAGCAGTGCCGGCAGAATCGCATTAATTGTTCTGCTGTGCATCTTCGCCCTTCCGGTCATCCTGCCGCTGGGCATCGCGGCAGTAGCGGTGGTATTCAGCCTGTTGGTATCGGTCATTGCGGTTCTTGGTTCCCTGGTGGTTGCAGGAGTGGTCATTCTTATCGTGGGAATCGCACTTGTCATCACCGCGTTTCTTAAGCTCTTCCTTATGCCGGCGGCAGCGCTTTATCTGTTGGGCGGCGGACTGGCATGTACCGGAATTGGCCTGGCTATGACAGCAGGAATGATATGGCTGGTAGTCAAAGTGGTGCCGGTAATGTGCAGAGGCTTTGTAAATCTGTGCAGATGGCCTTTTACCAGAAGAAATGCAGCATAAATTTAAGGAAGCAATGGCTGAAGGGAAAGCGCTTTCGGCCATCCTGATTCAGGAGTGACTTTAATCATATGTCCGCGGAAGCGGGCGGATGGGAATTGATGCAGTATCGCAGGCAGACCTGCGATATGCGGGAGGTATAAAATGAATAAATTTTTAAAAATATCCTTACTCGCTGCGCTGGTAATGGTGGTTCTGGGAGCTGTCCTGGCGATGGCGGGAAGAGCGGCCGGCGGCAGGGCGCAGGTGGATGAAATGTACAAAAACGGGGAACTGGATCTTCCCTTTGTGAACATGCCCTATGGCTGGCACGGCGGATATTATAATGATGAATATGTGGATTATGAATATTCAGGTGACTATGATTATGATGACTATGAGGATTACAATGGATTTACGGTAGGCGACAGCGTGGAATTTGACAGCAGCTATCCGATACACAAGGCTGATTTTAAGGATACGATTCCTTATTCGGCGGCCTCTCAGACAGCGGCTTACCTGGATGTGGATATGGGCGGCGTCGGATTTTATGTAAAAAAATCCCCGGACAGCAATATTCATCTGGAAGGCATAAATGTTAAAAAAGTTCAGTATTTCCTGGAAGACGGTACGCTCTATATCAAGGCCCTTGACAGGCACAATATGGAGCATATGGACAAAATCAGCGATACGGCCACCAAAGTATACCTTTACCTGCCTGATACCTGCGCTTTTGTGGATGCGGTTATGGAAATAGGCGCGGGGGAAGCAGAAGTGTCCGTGATGGATACGGAAAGTCTCACATGTACGGTAGGCGCCGGCAGCCTGACCTTCGACGATTTAAAAGCGACGGATACCTATTTCGAACTGGGAATGGGTAAGCTTGTCCTTAAAGAAGCTGCTTTGGAAAATATGAATTTTGACATCGGTATGGGCAGCATGGAATATGAAGGAAGCGTAACCGGGGACGTATACGGCAGCTGCGGAATGGGAAGTATGTCAATGCGGCTGGACGGATATGAAAAGGATCATAATTACGAAGTGGAAGCATCTATGGGGACCGTAATTATCGGAGATAATGAATTCGGCGGGATGTCTTCCGAGAAAAGCCTGAATTACGGAGCTGACAGTTATTTTGACTTATCCAGTTCCATGGGAAAGATAGAAATTTACTTTACAAATCCGGAATGATGAACGATAATATAAGAAAGCGGCAGCCGATTTGAACGGCGGAACTTGGAGGAAATTATGGACGAATACAATAATAATGAAAATATGAACCAGGGACAGAACCAGAACACGGATCAATATGGCAGCAATGGAAATTTTAATTCCTATAATAATAACGGCTCTTATCAGCAGGGTAACGATTGGCAGAACGGCGGCTACAGCAACAGCGGTTATAATGGCGGTAGCAGTTTTAACGGAAACGGCGGTTATAACGGCGGCTACAGCAACAGCGGACGCCAGCCCGGAAGACGCCTGAGCAAATCCACTACCAATAAAATGGTATGCGGTGTGTGCGCGGGAATCGCGGAATATTTTAACTGGGACCCGACGATAATAAGAATTATATGGATAGCGGCCAGTATTTTCCTGGGAGCAGGCTTCCTGGGACTGATTGCTTACTTCATCGTAGCCGTTATCATGCCGGAGGGCTGAGACTGACAGGAGGTAATGAAGCATGTGGGATAAGATCAAACCTGAAGAACTGACGGAGAATGTTTTCCATCTCATCAATGATGACTGGATGCTGGTAGCGGCCGAGGATGGCGGCAGGACGAATGCCATGACGGCGAGCTGGGGAGGCGTAGGTATTTTATGGGGCAAGAAGGTAGCCTTCGTATTTGTACGGCCGCAGCGCTACACCAAAGAATTTATAGACAAAAGCGATAAGCTCTCGCTCAGCTTTTTTGATGACAGCTGGCGTAAGATGCTGAATTATATGGGAACCGTATCCGGAAGGGATGAGGATAAGATCGCGGCAAGCGGCCTGCATGTGGAAATGGTCAACAGCGCGCCGGTATTTAAGGAAAGCCGCATGGCTCTTATCTGCCGGAAGCTTTATGAACAGCCGATGACGGAAGAAAGCTTTGTGGATAAAGAGCTGGCAGCGCAGCATTATGCACAGAAGGACTTCCATACCATGTATGTGGTGGAAATAGAGAAGATTCTGGTACAGAACCAGTAAATCAATAAAGAAGCGGAAGACCGGAGAGAAACTATAAGCTCCGGCCTTCCGCTTTTTTTCGGCCTGCTTTTGTGGTCCGCTTTTGAGATCCATTTTTCCGGTACGCTTTTTGCGGCCGTTGACAAAGCGGCGCGGCCGAACGTATAATAATTACGTATGCAATGACACAGGACGGAGGAAAAGCAATGGATAAAAATGGCGGCTGGCGGAGGGGAAAGGCAGCGTTTCTCAACCAGCTGTGGCAGTGTACATGGAAGGATGCGGCAATTACCTTTGGAGTGCTTTTCATAGCCACGGCTGCGGCTTTTGTGTATTACAGAATATCGGCCAGCAATATTAATGTAGTGATGTTTTATACCCTGGCCCTGCTGTTTATTTCGCGGCTGACCAGCGGATATCTGCCGGGGATTGCAGCGGCGATGGTGAGCGTGGTATGCGTGAATTATCTTTTTACCTATCCCTATTTGCAGCTGAATTTTACGCTGGACGGATACCCGGTTACCTTTATCTGCATGCTTGTGGTCTCTGTGATAACCAGCGCATCCGCATCCCATATGAAGCAGCAGTCCAGGATTCTGGCCGAGCGTGAAAAAATGCTGGCTGAGGCTGAAAAGGAAAAAATGCGCGCCAATCTGCTTCGCGCGGTTTCCCATGACCTGCGCACTCCGCTGACCGGCATTATCGGCGCCAGCAGCTCCTATCTGGAAAACGAGGAAAAGCTGGATACGGATGAAAAAAGGGCGCTGGTCAGCCATATCGGCGAGGATGCCAACTGGCTGCTGAATATGGTGGAAAATCTGCTGACTGTCACCCGTATCAGAAATGATTCCGCCAGCGTGAACAAATCCTTGGAGCCGGTGGAGGAGGTTATGTCCGAAGCCGTATTCCGTCTGAAAAAGAGAATACCGGATGCCAATATAAGGGTGCTTCTGCCGGAGGAATTTGTCATGATTCCCATGGATGCGACGCTGATAGAGCAGGTTCTGGTAAATCTTATGGAAAATGCGGTTTTTCATGCGGGAAGTACGGAGCCGATAGAATGCCGCGCCGAAATAGGCAGGGATACGGTTACCTTTTTTGTGACGGATCAGGGCGTGGGAATTGACGAGGATAAGCTGGAAACCATTTTTGACGGAACAGGGCAGACGGAAAACAGCAGCGCTGACGGACACAAGGGAATGGGAATTGGACTGTCGATCTGCAAGACGATCATAGTTGCCCATGGGGGGACCATAAGCGCCAGGAATCTGGAACGGGGAGCGCAGTTTGGTTTTACCCTGCCCAGGGGAGAAGCAAATGAGGACTGACGGTAGCGGTTTGGTTATATGAACAGCTACGGCTGACGGAGGAGAAAAACAATGCAGGCAAAGGTAACCATTCTTATCATAGAGGATGAAAAAAATATATGTGATTTCATAGCAACTACCCTGAAGGCGCAGGGCTACAAAACGATTACAACGGGCCTTGGCAGGGAGGGAATTTCCCTCACAGCCTCCCAGTGCCCGGACGTGATCCTGCTTGATCTGGGGCTGCCGGATGTGGACGGCATGGAGGTTATAAGACAGGTCCGTTCCTATTCGGCCATTCCCATAATCGTCATATCCGCAAGAACGCAGGAGAAAGAAAAAGTAATGGCGCTGGATCTGGGGGCGGATGATTATATTACCAAGCCCTTCGGCTCCTCCGAGCTTTTGGCAAGAATCCGCACTGCGCTGCGGCACGGGAACCGCCCGGTAGGAGGGAGTGCAATGGTTGACCGCCCTTATAAGGCCAAGGGGCTGGTTATTGATTTTGACCGGCGTCTGGTGACGGTGGAGGGGGAAGCGGTCCATCTTACCCAGGTGGAGTTTAAAATCGTGTTCTTCCTCGCCAGGAATGCAGGCCGGGTCATGACCTATGACACTCTCATTTCCCATGTATGGGGGCCGTATGCAGACGATAACAACCGGATTCTCAGAGTGAATATGGCCAACATCCGCAGAAAGCTGGAAAAAAATCCGGCAGAGCCCCAGTTCATCCTGACGGAAATCGGGGTTGGCTACCGGATGGCTGAGGACGAAAATCAGGAAAACGATACGGAGTAGCACTTATGTAAAAGGCGCCGGGAGGATAAAGGAAAATATCCTGCCGGCGCCTTTTATATATTTATGGACGCGTATGATTTTCGTTTGATTAAAACTATGCCTGTGTGGCTCCGAAATCAATAGGAGCGTCGGGAGCGGCGGGAGCGGATGCCGGAATGGCTTCTTCAAATTCTTCCTCATAATCCTCATCCCTCTGGGGAGCAATGGTCCGTACATTCACGCCATTTACTTCTATATGATCATTTACCGTGATTACCAGGCATTCCTTGCCGTCAATAATTCTTGTCTCGATTAAATCCGTGCGTTCGGGATTGACCTTAATCACCACATCCGGCGTCTCGATGTTAAATTTCCGGACACTGGCAATATTTGTGGCAAGCAGGGAGGCCTTTTCCCCGGCAGCGGCTTCAAAGGTCTGGTCAAAGGTTTCCATTTTTTCTTCAGGAACGCCGCTCAGCTCGAAAAGACGCTTTACATCCGGCTTGGTGAGCACGAGAGGGTCGGGAGAATCCTTGGTCTCCTCCACCATTTCCGTCAGATGCTCATGGATATTCTTAACGACCTCATAATCACAGTCTTCACCCAGCGTATCCTCAATCAGATAATTAAAGGTTTCCTTCTGGCTTTCTGCCGTGAGAGGGATGAGCGTGCAGCCAAACATGTTCTCTATGAACTCCGGCTGCAGTTCTTCCGCCTGCTTGGAAAAATAAAGCATGGAATGGATATCGGAATTACGGTCGTTGAAGGCCGGGAACAGAAAGCCCTTGGCCGGCGGGTCAACAATCCAGTCACGAATCCGGTTTTCAATATTGTTGGTTTCCGTGTTGTAGAAAAGGCCCGGCTTTGAGAGCTTGACCGGACAGAGGCTGCAGAGCAGGTACTCATAGACATCCTCGGAGGCATCGAACATTTCCGAGCCATCGGTGGATTTTCCGGGAATATCGTAAGCCACATGAATGAGGATGATGTAATAATTTTCCGGAAAATAGTAGTTTTCAATTACTTTCTGGTAAAACTCCTCCAGCAGGACATCATCCTGGAGCTTGCTGTCACGCAGCTTCAGCAAAAATTCCTGGGGGCCTCCCGGATTTTCCGCATCCAGGGGAAATTCCAAATTCAGCAGATTTTTTCCCAGAGTGCCGGAAAGGGTCTGCTTGAAAATATTAAAATATTTAAAGGTTTCTTCTTCAGGAAGGGAAAGGAACGCTTCCTTGATCTGTGTTTTGATGTTTTTTTCTCCGTCCACGTAGCAGCCGCAGATACGGGTAATGGAACATTTTTCGTGGGTATACTGCTTTCTGATTTCAAGGACTTCTTTTTTGTTCATACATTTACCTCTTTTTATAAAGAAACGTCCTATGGGACGATCCTGTTTGCATGGAAGGCAGGGCAGTTGTTATGATAGCATATTTTTCACTGAAAATCAATTTGGGCAGGCGTCGTCATGTTGGGCAGGCGGCGTCAGCAGGTTTTGGCAGGCAGGCGGCGTGAGCAGATAGAGGAAGTTTTCAAAGCAGACGCCCTGGGGCTGCGGAATATGCAGCTCAGAGGATGCCTTGGTGCAGGTGCGGACAAAGGCGGCGGCCTTTTCCACAGAAGCGGGGAAAGGTACGCCGTTTACAGCGTCGGCAGCTATGATGGAAGCAAAAATGTCCCCGGTTCCCGGCCGGGATTCCCCTGCGGCGTGCATCCGGCAGCAGCTGTGAAGGCGGCCGGCCTTTGCGGCATTTTCATCAGCTGCGGCTGCGCCGCTGCTGCAGGAGATAAAATTAATGAAATCTTCCTGCTCCTGCATGCCGGTAATCACAATCCGATCCGGTCCCATGGTATGCAGCCTGTCCGCGAGCGCTGTCAGTTCTTCCGCCGTCCAGCCGGATTCCCGGTAAGGGATGTCCGCCAGAAGGCAGGCCTCCGTAATATTGGGGGTGATGATATCCGCCAGGGAAAGAAGCTCCTTCATCTGTGCGCAGTGCTCAGGGGTGACGGTGCGGTAGGCTTTTCCGTGATCACCCATGACGGGATCGAGAATTACTGCGGGCCGTGCCGACAAGGCTTTCGACTCCTGTATTTCTATCTGGGAAACAAGAAAATCCCTGACGATTCCGATTTGCTCCACGCTGCCAAGAAAACCGCAGTAGATCCCGTCAAAGGTCAGCTCCAGCTCCTGCCATTTTTCCAGGTACTGCGGCAGGATAGGGGTGCAGTCGTGCATAAAATGAACCGGAAAGCCGGTATGATTGGAAAAAACTGAGGTGGGAACCGGGCAGACCTGGACTCCCATGGCGCTGATAATGGGCAGGGAGACGGTGGTGGAGCAGCGGCCGTAGCCTGCAATATCATTGATCATGGCTATTTTTTTCGGAATTCCGCAGCTGATTCGTGCTTGCTCCGTCATGTTTTGAACTGTCATGGAATTATACTTCCTTTTCTGAAAATATTGTTATTATAATGCAGGCAGCGCGGAGGGGAAATGTCTTCCGTAAGCTGCCTGCGGCATTACAACTGATCCGCAGGCGGGTGGATTATTGCCTGAACCAGTCTATTATAACAAAAACAACGGCACTCCGGCTACCGGAATGTCGTTGTTTTAAGAAATTATTTTTTAGTTCAGAAAATTATTTCGCTTCCTCTGTTTTCCCGATTTTAAAGAAAAGGCCTGCCTTCTGAAGCGCCGGGCGCAGGGCCATATAAACGGCAACAGCTACGATTGTGGAAAGTACGGCATTGATGGAGGTGGAAGCGATGTTCCAGGCCAGGGTGATGTCCGCCGCCGGTTTTCCAAGAATCAGCAGCTTATAGAAATAGCCCACCAGGGGATCTGCTACCATATTAAAGGCGAGGCCGCCGATTGCGGCAAACAGCGTCCACTGGAAGATTTTCTTTTTATCGCTGATATGTGTGATTTTGCCGCATTTATGTGCGATAAGGCCGGTTATCAGGCCGATGCACAGCTTCAGCAGGAAGGTTTTCGGTGCATATACCACATATACCGGGTCAAAAATATCACCGATGGTCATTCCCAGAGCGCCGCCGATGCCTCCGTAAAGCCCGCCCAGAATCAGGGCGCCAAGGACGCATACCGCGTTACCCAGATGGATGGATGTGGCATCTCCGCCGGGCAGGGTGATTTTGATCTGCAGAAAGGTGAATACCACATAGGACAGGGCGGCAAATACGCCTGTCATTACCAGCTTCTGTACTTTTTCATTTCTCATAACTGTCTCCTCCTCAAATTAACGGTTTTGGTACTTTTTTATCATATCCAGGAAAAAAGCATGGACGGCAGGGTTATCCGTAAGCTCCGGGTGAAAGGACATGGCCAGCTGGCTGCCAAAGCGTACGGCGGCGATCTGTTCACCCTCCGGCCTTTGTATGGCGGCCAGAATCTCCGTTTCGGGCGAAGCGCGCAGGATGAGCGGGGCGCGGATAAAGGTCATGGGGACGGGGCCGATTCCTTTAAAGTCCCCTTCGGTACGAAAGCTTCCCAGCTGTCTTCCGTAGGCATTTCTGCGGACAGTGACGGGGAGTGTGCCGAAGCAGACGGGGCCGCCATCCTCTTTTTTGCGGGCAAGAAGAATCAGCCCGGCGCAGGTTGCGAGGACGGGCAGGCCGTTCTCCAGCATTTCCTTAAGCGGTTCATAAAGCTCCAGCTCCAGAAGAAGCTTGTGCATAACGGTGCTTTCGCCTCCGGGAAGCACAAGGCCATCCGGCGGTCCGTCCGCCAGGTCTTTTTTCTGCCTGATTTGAAAGCATTGGGCGCCCAGGCTTTTCAGCATGGCCTCATGCTCCAGGAAAGCGCCCTGTACGGAAAGAATTCCTATTCTCACGGCTCTGGCTCCTTTACTTTCCTCTTTCTGCCATCAGGAGCTGAATTTCAGACTCGTTGATGCCGACCATGGCTTCGCCCAAATCCTCGGAAAGGGAGGCAAGAAGCGCCGCATCCTGGTAATTGGTGACAGCTTTGACGATGGCCGCCGCGCGTTTGGCGGGATTGCCGGATTTGAAAATGCCGGAGCCCACGAAAACGCCTTCTGCGCCCAGCTGCATCATCAGGGCCGCGTCGGCAGGGGTGGCGATGCCGCCCGCTGCAAAATTCACCACAGGGAGCCTGCGGTTTTCATGGACATACTGAAGCAGCGTGAAGGGAACCTGAAGCTCCTTTGCGGCTTCAAACAGTTCGTCTGGCCTGAGTGAGGCGATGCGGGCGATCTCACTGTTCATTTTACGCATATGGCGCACTGCCTGAACGATATCGCCGGTGCCGGGCTCTCCCTTGGTGCGGATCATGGATGCGCCCTCGCTGATACGGCGCAGCGCTTCTCCCAAATCCCTGGCGCCGCAGACAAAAGGGACGCGAAACGCCGTTTTATCAATATGATAGACGTCATCTGCCGGGGAGAGGACTTCACTTTCATCAATATAATCTATTTCTATGGCTTCCAGTATCTGCGCCTCCGCGAAATGGCCGATGCGGCATTTCGCCATGACGGGGATGGATACGGCCTCCTGTATGCCGCGGATCATTTTGGGATCGCTCATACGGGATACGCCGCCGGCAGCCCGGATATCGGCGGGGATACGCTCCAGGGCCATGACGGCACAGGCGCCTGCCGCTTCTGCGATCCTGGCCTGCTCCGGCGTGGTGACATCCATGATAACGCCGCCTTTGAGCATCTGTGCGAGCTCTTTATTCAGTTCATATCTGTTTTCAGTCATGCGGTTACCTCCTGTTGCAATTGCTTGCATTTTATTATACATAAAAGTGGCATGATAGAAAGTGCCATTTTGCAACTTTTTAACCATGCCAGTTTGGAGGAAGGGAAGGTGTTTAATATTTTTTTATGATAAAGTGATTCTTATTGTTCCCAAATGCAGAAAGAGGTATGATGGAAAAAGAATTGACGGAAGGATGTCAGAATTATGCGGAGCAGGTCCTCATGGACAGGGGCGGCCTGCAGAAAGCGGAAAATGAGAACTGTGGATTTTACAGGGAATACCGGGTGCTGGTACATGCTTGAAAACTGCCCCGGATCGATGGTGGGAAGGCAGGTGGCAGGAAATGCGGGTTGCGGTGATAGCGGATACCCATGGGCTGCTCAGGCAGGAGACGGTTGATTTGATTGAGGGCTGTGATGCGGTGATCCATGCGGGAGATGTGGATACGCCGGACATTTATGAGAAGCTGAAGGGGCAAAAACCCCTTTATCTGGTGCGGGGGAACAATGACGGCGGCTGGGCCGGGCAGCTGCCGGAATCGCTGCGGTTTGAACTGGAGGGCGTTCCCATTTTTCTGATCCATAACAGAAAAGATATCCGGGAAACAGGGGAGAATGTGAAGCTTGTGATTTTCGGCCATTCCCATAAATACAGTGAGGAATGGGTGGAAGGAAGATGCTGGCTGAATCCGGGCAGCTGCGGGAAAAGAAGATTCAGGCTTCCGCTTACCATGGCGGCCGTTACCCTGCTGGACGGGAAAATAGGTGCGGTGGAACGGATAGATCTGGAAACCGCAGAATACGGAAAAAACATAAGCCCGGCAGCCGGCTGCAGGGAAACCATGCCGTCGGAAGCGGATCGCAGAAAAGCGGTCGGCAGGATTCTCAGGGGAATGGACAAAGGGGAAACAATTGCAGAAATGTCCTTAAAATGGAAGCTGCCGCAGGATTTTGTGGAGCAGGTATGCCGGATAAGGGTGACGCATCCGGGTGTGACTGAGGAAGGAATTGTGAATAAAATGGAGGTGAATGAGCTGCGGGGGCGGTGAAGGACGAGGAGTGAAGCGTGGCCCGGGTTACATTAATTACATTGGAAGAAATATATGGCCCGGGTAATCCGCAGGTGATAAACCTGCGGCAATAGTAATGAAATATAAAATATAACAAGAGCCTTCTCAGCTCGGCCGGCAGGGATGTACACTGCTGGCTGCGCTGAGAAGGCTCTGTTCATTTCCATTTTCTTTTTTGCCGGAATCCCGGCCTCTGATTCCCTGAAAGCTCAGCTCCGGGAACATGATTTCTGAAAGCGAAGTCTGTTATTTAAGCTTTTCCTGAATATCCAGCAGCTGGAAAATCATATTATCAATCATTTTTTTATAGTCATCCCTCAGCAGTGTGTAGCTTTCCAGAATTCCATTGGTAACCTGCGCTGTCGGGGGCATTTCATTGAAAGCACTGTAAATATCGCTGACGCCGTACAGCCTGCACAGCTTTAAAAATGTGTATCCGTCAGGCTCAGACTTGCCGACCTCCCAGGAAGCCAGGGTACTTTTATTCTTCAGGCCGAGCAGATCGGCGGCTTGCTGCTGTGTATATCCTCTGGCCTTGCGTAAAGTACGAAGAGTATTGCCAAACTGTTTATTCGCCATATTGTCACCTCACAACTGCATAATACAGGATTGCCTGTTACAAGTCAATTTATTAGTTGAAAAATTCGAATTAAATATGTTGACAAGATGAATAATTCGATTATATAATGGTAAAAGAGCGAAAAAATCGATTTTAAGGGGAGGAAATATGAACAAAAAGCTGATACGGTTTTTAACGGACTGTATGACGGAAAAGAAAATAAACTGCAGCATGCTGGCGCATCTGACCGGGATTGATTACCAGAGGATTCTCAGGATTTTCCTGGGGGAGGATACTATCAGCGGAAGTGAACTGCTCTGTATCTGCAGGGCAATGGGCGTGGAACAGGCGGCACTGATGGCATTGCTGGAGGGTGCAGCCTGACGGCATCAGGAAGAACAGTACGAAATCAGGAGGAAAAGAAAATGGGTGGTAAAGCAGGGAAAGTACATACCTGGAATAAGGACAGGTTAAAGGGACAGCTGGAAATTCAGTCAATGGTTTGGCCGGGGCTGATTTTCCTGTTTATATTCAGCTATATTCCCATGTACGGGATCATTATTGCATTTAAGGATTTTAATATTATGTCCGGCTTTGCCGGAGGGGAGTTTGTAGGACTGAAATATTTCCGTCAGTTCCTTACGGATCCTCAGCTGCCGCTGGTTCTGAAGAACACGGTTATGATAAATCTTCTGGGGCTGCTGATAGGCTTTCCCGCGCCGGTGCTGCTTGCAATCTTAATTACCGAGCTGAGAGGGAAAAGATTCCGGAAGCTGGCGCAGACGGTATCCTATCTTCCGCATTTCCTGTCCTGGGTTATATTCGGCGGCATCATGCTTGAGCTTCTGGCCTCCGGGGGGATTGTCAATAAGATGCTGAACACGCTCCATCTGGTGGACGGCAGTCTGAACCTGATGGCTGATCCGGGTAAATTTTATATGATATTCACCATTATTTCAGTAATTAAAAGCATCGGATATGGCTCGATACTTTACATATCTGCCATTACCTCTGTAGATCAGGACATGTACGAAGCTTCATACATTGACGGGGCAAACAGATTTCAGAAAATTATATATATCACGATCCCGGCCATTATGGGGACGATTGTCATCATGCTGATATTTCAGATAAGCAATATTCTTAATACCGGGTTTGAACAGGTGCTGATTCTGCAGAATTCGCTGAATATCAGCGCGAGTGAGACGATTGACACCTATGTTTACAAAATAGGCATGACGCAGCAGCGGTATTCCTATGCGACGGCCGTGGGCCTGTTCAAATCAGTAATTGCGGTAATCCTTTTGTGGGCAGCCAATAAGAGCTCCAATAAGATAACCGGAAAAGGACTTTTTTAAGGAAGGCGGGATGAGTGTGGACGAGGAAAGAAAGGTTGGCAGGATTAAGCCATTTGATGTGATTAATATTATTATAATGATAATTTTCATTTTTATTATGGCCTATCCTTTGTGGTTTATTATTGTAGGGGCTTTTAATGAAGGAAAGGACTATATGCGCGGCGGCGTCTATCTGTGGCCGAGGGTGTGGACGCTGGATAATTTCAAGGCCGTATTCCGGGACAGAAGCATAATCGGAGCATTTGCAGTTACCGTGGCGAAGTGTGCGGTGGGAACCGTGACCAGCGTGCTGTTTACCTGCCTGGTATCCTACGGGCTGTGCAGGCCGAATCTTAAATTCAAGAAAATATATGTACCGTTTATTATGTTCACCATGTTTTTCGGAGGAGGCCTGATTCCTTATTTTCTTCTGATCAGAAGCCTTCATTTGTACAATACCTTCTGGGTGTATATTATTCCGTCCCTGTTTAATGTATGGAATATGATCATTATCCAGTCTTTTATGCGGGAGCTGCCCGAGGCATTGAATGAATCGGCCAAAATGGACGGAGCCGGGGAATACCGAATTTTCCTGCAGATTATTCTGCCTTTGAGCAAGCCGGTTATTGCGGCAATTGCTCTCTTTACGATAGTGGGGCACTGGAACAGCTATTTTGATTCCATGATGTATACTGCGGATGTGTCCCTGCAGACGATTCAGCTGTATCTGAAAAAGGTAATTACCGATCCGTCCGTTGCGGCGGGGATGGGGGCTACGGCGGCCAGGGTGGTGCCTGACGCGGCGGCCAAAATTACCGCACAGTCGGTGAAGCTGGCCGCTATGGCGGTTACGGCGCTTCCGGTGGTAGCTATTTATCCGTTCCTGCAGAAATACTTTGTAAAGGGTATGACAATCGGAGCAGTGAAGGGATAACTACAACAATAAATTTTTAAAGGGAGGTTTCCTATGAGAGGAAAGAAATTATGGAATGCCGTCATGGCAGGTATGCTGTGCGTGAGCATGCTGGCAGGCTGCGGGGCGAAGACAGAGAATGCGCCATCGGAGCCAGCTGCGTCCGAAGCTGCGCAGACGGGGGAACAGGAAAGCACGGAGAAGGCAGTAGAGGAATCCGCAGAGGCGGCCGGAGAGACACCGAGCTGGAAAAAGGATACCAGCCCCATCACCATTGACTGGTTTGTGGCATATGACTGGTATGGTAAGGTATTTGATCCTGTAAACAATATGGCGGATAAGAAGCTGCAGACCGAAACAGGAATTACGATTAATGTAATTACCGGTAATGCGGACAAACTGAATGCACTGATTGTATCGGGAGAACTGCCCGATGTGGTTACCTTTGACGCAGTGGCTTCACAGAGGCTTCAGATGGAGGATTCCGGGATGGTTCTGGATCTGGAAGAATTATCGGAAAAGTATGCGCCTGATTTGAATGTGCCGCAGTCCCAGAAGGACTGGTACCGCAATGATGACGGAAAATGGTATTCCCTGGTCAGCTTTTACTATGGGCCGGAAAGATGCACTGATGAATTCGGAGGATTTCTTGTTACCCATAACAGTAACTTCGTAAGAACGGATTTACTGGAGCAGATCGGAATGTCAATGGAGGATCTGAAAACAAAGGAAGGCTTTTATGAGGCTCTGAAAAAAGTGAAAGACGAAAAGCTTCAGTATGACGGTATGGATGTAATACCTCTGACAGGAGTTTATGCCACAAATATGGCGCAGCAGTTCGGTGCGCAGCTGGAGGATAAGGAAGGGAACCTTCAGGATATCAAGCTGCAGCCGGAATACCTGGAAGCTCTGAAGTTTTATAACAGGCTGTACCGGGAAGGCCTGATTACTACAGATGAATTTACCCAGGATCAGACACAGCGTGATCAGAAGGTGGCCAGCGGCCAGGTATTTATGGCGCAGGGCTGGATGACGGTTAAGCAGCCGAGATCCGCTCTCTATTCGAGCGATCCCAATGCGAAAATGCTTTACTGCGGCTCTATTACAACCGGTGATTCGGGCAACCAGCACTATCTGTCATCCATTAATGCGGCAGGCTGGACAACCACAATGATTACAAAAAGTGCGGAACATCCGGACAGGATTATTTCATTATTCTCCTACCTGACGCAGGAAGAAGCAGCTCTGGATGAGGAATATGGCTGCGGCTGTTATGATATTGTTGACGGCAAAGCCATAAGGAAAGAAGAGGCGGTGAAGGAATATGAAGACGATTATAACGCCGCTTATAACAAATATAATATGAATCTGAGTTTTGCCATGGATTATACGATCATTCAGAAATATGAGAATCTGAATGTTGAAAATGAGCTGGAAAAAGACCGTATCAATATGGAGCGCGATAAAGATGCGCAGTTGTATGATGACAAGTGTTTTTCAGACATTAACCCGATGGCGGGAACGGATCTGGCAGCGATTAAGGCATCGATTGATGAATATTGGAAATCAGCCGAGCCTCAGATGATTATGGCTTCCAGTGAGGAAGAATGCGAGAAGCTTTACCAGCAGGCAATCGATCAGATAAAGAGTATGGGATTTGACCAGCTGTATGAGTTCCAGAATGAAAAATTCCATAAGAATAAGCAAAAACTGGGCATTGATTTTGCATGGCCGTCGCTGCAGTAGAAGGAAAGGTGAAGCATTTGAATGCGAAAGAAGTATTTGGCTGGACTCCGGAGTATTTAACCAGAAACGGCAGACCATGGTTTCCGGTGATGGGAGAGTTCCATTACAGCAGATACCCGGATCGTTACTGGGAGGAATCGCTGTATAAAATGAAAGCCTGCGGCGTGGATGTGGTATCAACCTATGTAATCTGGATACATCATGAAGAGGAAGAAGGAAGATATGATTTTACCGGATGCAGGAATCTTCGGAAATTTCTGGCAGCTGCGGATAAATGCGGGGTTCTGATTTTCCTGAGAATCGGGCCGTGGTGCCACGGAGAGGTGCGCAATGGAGGCTTTCCAGACTGGCTGCTGCAGAAAGAATATGAGCCGCGTACGAATGATGAGAGATATTTTGCCTGTGTAGAAGCTTATTATAATAGAGTTTTTGAAGAGGTGCAAGGATATCTTTTAAAGGACGGCGGCCCGATCATCGGAGTACAGATTGAAAATGAATATGGGCACTGCGGCGGGCTGCAGGCAGAAGACGGGGAAGCGCACATGCGCCGGTTGAAAGAGCTGGCTGTGAAGGCCGGTTTTGAGGTACCCTATTATACCGCGACTGGCTGGGGCGGAGCGGCAACCGGCGGGCTTTTGCCGGTGCTGGGAGGCTATTGCGATGCGCCCTGGGATCCGCGAATTACAGAGATTGAGCCAAGTGTGAACTATGTATTTACCCGGGAACGCAATGACCGCAATATCGGCAGCGATCAGAGAAAAGGGGAGGACCTGACCTGGTCATGTGATAAATTCCCGTATCTGACAGCGGAGCTGGGCGGCGGCATCCAGGTAACAAAACACAGAAGGCCGGTGGCTTCTAACCGGGATATCGGCGCAATGACTTTGACGAAGCTTGGCTGCGGAGCGAACCTGCTGGGATATTATATGTATCATGGAGGCACTAATCCCCATGGAAAGCGAAGTACGCTGCAGGAATCCCGGGAAACGGGATATCCCAATGACCTTCCGGAATATTCCTATGATTTTAATGCGCCGATCAGAGAATACGGGCAAATATCCGACACTGCGCTGGAGCTGAAATTATATGCCATGTTTCTGCATGATTTCGGTGAAGAGTTCTGCAGGATGGATACTTATCTTACGGAGGAAAATCCGGAGGATCCCAATGATGTATCCTGCCTGCGTACAGCAATAAGGCGGAATGGCAGCAGCGGATATCTGTTTGTCAATAATTATCAGAGAAGAAAACAGCTGGCGGAACATAACGCAGTTACCTTAAAGGCAGAGCTTCCCGGGGAGTGTATTCAGTTCGGAGCGCAGGACATCCATGACGGAGATTACTTTTTCTATCCATTTCATTTTCCCATTGGAGAAAAGGCGGAGCTGCTTTGCGCAAATGCAACACCGCTGTGCGTTCTTCACAGGGGCGATGGAAACCGCTATTGCTTTTACGGAAAGGATCCGGATTTCAAAGTGACGGGAGAACCGGGGAAAAACGAGCTTGTGTGCCTATCAAGGCAGGAGGCGCTGCATTCCTGGAAGATAGAGGCTGGAGGGGAAGAGCATCTGCTCATATGCGGACATCCCGTGATTAAAAGGGAGCAGGGCTGCGACATCCTGTACCGTCCGAAAGCCCATGAAACAGTGGAATTTGCAGCTTTTCCGGAGCTGGCGCAGAGTCCGGAAGGATTTGAGAAAAGCAGGACGGAGGGAATTTATACCGTTTATACAATGTCAAACAGCCCGAAGCCACAGCCCCTGCGTTGTAAAATGACTGAATACAGGGACGCAGACAGTACCCGGTATGAGGTGGAGATAGAATATGACGGCATTTACCGGGAACAGGGCTTCTTCGGAGGAAGAATACCGGAGGATGTATTCCTGAAGCTGGATTATACGGGGGAAAGCCTGGAGCTTTTTATCAACGGAACCAAAGAAGGGGATCATTTTTACACCGGACAGCTTTGGGAGATTGGGTTGAAAAGGTTTGATTTTCCGGAGAAGGTGGAGCTTGTTATCCACCGCCTCGATAGAAATATGCCTGTTTACATTGAAACATGGCCGGATTTGCCGGATGGCGGGGAAGCCGTGGTAAATACCCTGACGGCGGAGAAGGAATACAGAATTCCGCTGCAGCTTGCTTAAAAGCATTATTGAAATGAGAATAAAACAGGGCGGAGGTTCCGGGAAGGAACCTCCGCCCGCATGTACTTATCTGATGTGCTGACTCCAGTTTACAGATCATCCACCAAAGCCGTACTTTTCGCGTAGGCCGTGCTTTTTGCCTCAAAGAAATCGGTCTTGACCATGTTGGCATTGGAATATTGGCTGACCCAGGCCATACTTTCCGGTTCGGCAGTATGCCCGGGGTAGAGCGGTTCATAACCGAGACTGGTCCATCGCAGATTGCCCAGATAATGGATATAGTCTGTTATCATATCCTTTGTCAGTCCGGGTATGGCGTTGCCGATACAATAATGGCCCCAGTCAATTTCCTGACGGACGCCTTCTTCCAGCATTTCTTTCAGGACAGCGATATTTTCCGGCGTAAAAAGTTCAGGCTCTTCCTTCTGCAGTTCCAGAATGATATTGCGGAAAAGCCACAGATGGGTATTCTCGTCCCGGTTAATATAGCGGATTTCCTGGGCGGAACCGGGCATTTTTCCATTGCGGCTCAGGTTATAGAAGAACATGAAGCCGCTGTAGAAATAGATGCCCTCCAGAATGAAATTGGCCATCATAACCTTCAGGAGAGTAAAGGAATCCCTGTGCTCCTGGAACTCATTATAGCAGTTCCCGATAAAGGTGTTTCTGCGAAGAAGGTGTTCATCATCCTTCCACTGATAGAGGATGGCATTGCGCTCCGTGGGGTTGCAGATGGTGTCGAGCATATAGCTGTAGCTCTGGCTGTGCACGCATTCCTGGAAGGTCTGGATGGACAGGCAGAGATTCACCTCATTGGCGGTGATATACTCGCCGATATGAGGCAGGTTGGCGGTCTGGATGGAGTCCAGGAAGACGAGGAAGCTCAGGATTTTATCATAGGCTGTCCGTTCCGCAGGGGACAGGCGGGGATAGTCCTTTACATCTGTGGAAAGGTTGATTTCCTCGGGGATCCAGAAATTATTCATGGCCTGGCGGTACCAGTCGCTGACCCAGGGATAACGCATATTATTGAAATCGTTCAGGTTTGTGGTATTGCCGTTAATCATCCGGCGGAGACGCACATCCGTATCTCCTTCCGGGTTAAAAAGGGGTTTTTTCCTTAATTCGTTCATGCTTCTGTCCTTTCTGTCCGGCAGGGATATGGCCGGTTCTGTTTATTTCAGCCGCTTATCGGCCGTCTGGCCGCCGGGGCCTTTTACTTAGGAGGAGCAGCTTTCGCACTCCTCTACCTCCAGAGATTTGCTGCGTACGTAATAAATGGTTTTTACTCCGCATTCCCAGGCCTGCACATAGAGGGAGAGTACCTGGCGGAGGGTATAATCATTGGTGATATATAGGTTCATGCTCTGCGCCTGGTCGATATGGCGCTGCCGCACGCCGCAGGCGCGGACACTCATGCTCTGGTCAATGAGATGGGCATTTTTATAATACCAGTAGGTTTTCATGGACAGCTCGGGAGCGACACGGGGCAGCATAAAGCCTTTTTTCTCTTCCAGGAAAAACCGTTTCATCACCGGATCCAGACCTGCAGTGGTACCTGAAAGGATGCTGGTGCTGCTGGTGGGAGCCACCGCCAGCAGATAGGCGTTCCGTATGCCATGGGCAGCCACGTTTTGCCGTACCTGTTCCCATTCGGGGGAGGTATAGCCTCTCTTGTCAAAATAGGCGCCGGTCTGCCAGTCACTTCCTTCAAAGTATTCATAGCTGCCTTTTTCTGCGGCAATGGCAGAGCTGGCAGCGATTGCAGCGCGGTTGATACGTTCAAAGACATCATCCACAAAGGACAGGTGCTGTTCACTTTCCCAGGGAATCTGACGCTTGGCCAGCATATGGTGATAGCCGCTGACGCCCAGGCCAATGCTGCGGTAACGGCGGTTGGTCAGTTTGGCATAGGGCAGGGCATAAAAATTCAGATCGATCACATTGTCCAGGGCGCGCACTGCAGTGGCTACCACATCAGAAAGGCAGGCGTCGTTTTCCACAGGAAGATTACCCAGGGAGAGGCTTGCCAGGTTGCAGACAACAAAATCCCCGGGGCGGGTTGTGGTGACGATGACGGTATCCCCGTTTTCTGATTTGATTTCCGTACTGACAGTCTCGATGGGAGACATGTTCTGCGCTATTTCCGTACACAGATTGGAGCAGTAAATCATGCCCCGGTGGCCGTTGGGGTTGGCGCGGTTTACGATATCCCGGTTGAACGTAAAAGGAGTTCCGGTTTCTACCGCTGATTTCAGAATCAGGCGGACGATTTCCTTCAGGGAAATGACGCGTTTGGAAATACGGGAGTCCTGAATGCATTCCAGATAGCGTTTTTCCCATTCCCCGCCATAATAGTCTTCCAGGGAGTAGCCCCTTACGGTGAGTATCTCATGGGGACACATGAGATACCAGTCCTGATTCAGATCCTCCTTCGCCATTTTCCAGAACAGGTCGGGATAGCAGACCGCGGGAAAAATATCATGGGCTTTCATTCGGTCATCCCCATTATTGGTGCGCAGCTGCAGGAATTCAGGCAGATCCCGGTGCCAGGCGTCCAGATAGACCGCAGCCGCTCCCTGTCTCATGCCCAGCTGATCCACAGCCACAGCGGTGTCGTTTACCAGCTTAATCCAGCGGATGACGCCGCCTGCCGCACCTTCAAAGCCGCGGATGGAGCTTCCGGTGGCGCGTACCTTTCCAAAGTACAGCCCCATACCGCCCCCGAATTTGCTGACCTGGGCAAAATTATCCACACTGCGGTAAATTCCATCCAGGCTGTCAGGCACCGTGTCAATGAAGCAGCTGGAAAGCTGATGGTAAGGCTTACGCGCATTGGAGAGGGTGGGAGTTGCCATAGTCACCTCCATACGGCTGAGGCAGTCATAGAATTTCCTGACCCAGATAAGCCGGTTCTGTTTTTCCTTCATTGCCAGGTGGAGCGCGATGCCAAGGAACATTTCCTGGGGCGTTTCCAGAAGAATATGGTGCTTCGTGCGGATGCAGTACCGCTTGAGGAGCAGATCCAGACCTGCGTAGGTGAACAGCTCATCCCGGCTGTCATCCAGAAACAGCGCCGCTTCCTCAATTTCCTCCCGGCTGTATTGTTCTAAAATATAGCTTCCATACAAGCCCTGATCGGTGAGATAGCGCAGCTTTTCATAAAAGCAGGTAATGCGCGCCTCTTCCATGCGTGCATCGATGGCCTGGCGGCTCTGATAATTGAGAAGCCTGGCGGCAATGAACTCCCAGCGCGGGGCTTCCTGGGTAGTCAGCTCCACGGCAGCTTTTATGAGAGCGGACAGCTTTTCCTCCGGCTTCATGTCAGGTTTGGAAAAAGCGGTGTACTTGGCGGAAAGATGCAGGAGGGAATACTCCTCCTGGGGAAAATCCTTCTGTATTTTTCTGAAAACCTGTTCCAGCTTCCTGTCGGAGGCGGACTGGCTGAGGGCGGCCCTGGCATCCCGGAGAAGGGAACGCTTCTGGCGGTAGAGAATATAATTTTTCGCTTCTGCAAAAAAGCCCTGTTCCATCAGGGTGCGCTCCACCTGATCCTGGATGCCTTCCACGCTGGTGATATTCTGTTCGGAAAGCCCTTCCTCTACGGCATGAAGCAGATCCGCCATAACAGAGGGGGCGGGATTACTTCCGGTACTTTCAAATGCCTTTTTCATGGCGGTAATGATTTTATGGCCGTCATAGGTTTCGCTGCGGCCGTTGCGCTTTGTGATTTCCATTTCTGTCTCCTTTAAACGGGACCGCCTGGTAAAAAAATTCCGGCGGCCGGCGGTTTTTTTATGTATGATTGCTTAAAATCATATCTGGTGCGGCAGGCTCCGGCCGCTGCTGCAGATAGCGGACTGAGATAGCTGTAGCACTAAAAGTAGTGTTTTCTTTGCCGAATTGAGTCCATTATATACTATATCTAGTTCAAATACAAGAACGATTCCTGATATTGTTTATCACAGGCTGCAGCTATCTGTTCTTTCCATGTTATTATTGGAGATATGCTTGACTTTTATTATAGTTATAATTAAAATTATTAACTAGATAACTATTAATTAGTTTAAGGGTTAACACATTAACTTTAACCTTTGCCAGGAGAAACTGGCAGACTAATGGAGAAAAGGAGGGGCCGTGCAGGAGCGGCGGCCGGAAAAAGATGGAAAGAAAGGAATTGGCGCACAATTCAATCAGGATGTTCCGCAGGGTGGATACCATGCTGCGGCGTTATCTGGACAGGAAGGTCTGCCATACGGGGGTGTATCCCACGCAGCACAGGCTTTTAATGGAGCTGTACAGGAATCCCAACTGCTCCCAGGTGGGATTGGCGGAGAAGTTTGATGTTTCGGCGGCCGCTATAGCAGTGTCTTTGAAGAAGCTGGAAAAGGGAGGCTATATTACCCGGCTGGCGGATGAAGCCGACAATCGGATCAACCAGGTAAGCGTGACGGAAAAGGGGAAGGAGGTCATCCATAAAAGCTTTCTTATTTTCGAGGAGACGGACCGGTGCTTTTTTGATGGCTTTACGGATGAAGAAATGGCGCAGTTTTTGGATTTTATGGAACGGGCATATAAAAATATGGCAGATGAGAACAGCCGCCTGGACGGGGAGGACAGTAAATGAAACGGTATCTGAAGTACGTGAAGCCCTACTGGTATGCGTTTATTTTAGGGCCGATTCTTATGATTACAGAGGTGGCCGGTGAGGTTATCCTGCCTGCCTATATGGCCAGGATTATCAATGTGGGCGCGGCCAACAGGGATGTGCCCTATATTATCGGAACGGGGCTGACGATGATCGCCATCGCTTTCATTATGATGGGCGGCGGGATCGGCGGGGCCTGGTTTGCTTCCAAGGCATCCATCAGCTTCGGCGCCGATCTGCGGAATGACTGTTTTAAAAAGGTGCAGAAGTTTTCCTTTGCAAATATTGATGCTTTTTCCACCGGTTCCCTTGTGACCAGGCTGACCAATGATATCACGCAGGTACAGAACCTGATTATGATGGGGTTAAGGATGATGCTGCGCGCCCCGGGAATGCTCATCGGAGCCATTATCATGGCTTTTTCCATGAACGCAAGGCTGGCCAGGGTATTTCTGGTTATCATGCCGGTCATGATCATTGCCATTACAATCATTATGAGGACGGCTTTCCCAAGGTTTACCATCATGCAGAAGAAGCTGGATAAGGTTAACTCCAATATCCAGGAAACGCTGCAGAATGTGCGGGTTATTAAATCCTTTGTCAGAGGGGAATATGAAGAAAAGCGTTTTTCCGATTCCAATGAGGATTTAAAGGATTCCAGCCTGCGGGCCTTCAAGGTGGTTATCCTGCAGATGCCCCTCATGGCTTTTTTTATGAACGCAACCACGCTGGCAGTGGTATGGATGGGCGGAAAGCAGGTGCTTGTGGGGGATATGCAGGTAGGAAACCTGACAGCCTTTACTACCTATATCGTGCAGGTCCTCATGTCGCTGATGATGCTGGCCATGGTTTTTTTGCAAAGCTCCAGGGCGGTTGCCAGCGCCAGGAGAATCAACGAAATCCTTGATACGGAAATCGATTTGACGGACGAGAATGCAAAACAGACATCAAAAACGGTGCAGGAGGGGCGGATTGAGTTTCAGCAGGTTTCCTTCCGGTATTATAAGGACAGCCAGGAGAAGGTGCTTGACGATGTCAGCCTGACCATAGAGCCTGGCCAGACGGTGGGGATCATCGGCTCCACCGGCTGCGGCAAGACAACGCTTGTTTCCATGATCCCCCGGCTTTATGATGCGGATGAAGGAAGGATATTGGTGGACGGCGTGGATGTGAGAGATTATTCCCTGAAAAACCTGAGAAATGGCGTGGGCATGGTTTTGCAGAAAAATGTGCTTTTTTCAGGTACGATTGAGGAGAATCTGATGTGGGGCGATGAGGAAGCTTCGCAGGAGGCGGTGCGTGCGGCTTCGGAAGCGGCACAGGCGGATGCCTTCCTGCAAACCTTCCCCGATGGCTATCAGACCCAGCTGGGCCAGGGCGGCGTCAATGTGTCCGGCGGCCAGAAGCAGCGGTTATGTATCGCAAGGGCTCTTTTAAAGCAGCCGAAAATCCTGATTCTCGACGACAGCACCAGCGCGGTGGACACGGCAACGGAGGCAAAAATCAGGGAAAGCTTTACCGGGACGCTGAAGGATACCACCAAGCTGATCATTGCGCAGCGCATCACCTCCGTTATGAATGCGGATCAGATCGTGGTTATGGATGAAGGAAGGATTGTAGGGCTTGGCAGGCATGAGGAGCTGCTGGCCGGCTGTGAGGCTTATCAGGAAATCTACTATTCCCAGATGGACAGGGAGGTGAGTGCATCATGAACGAGGCCAGAAAAGAAGCGTTGATCAGAAAATATTCCTATGCGGCGCAGCAGGCCGGCGCACAGGGAAAAGGTCCCGGCGGACCCAGGCCTGGAGGCCCCGGGCCGGGAAGAGGCCGTGGGCGGATGCCCGGAGGCAAGCCGAAGAATGCGGGAAAAACCATAAAAAGGCTGCTTTCCTATATCCAGGAGGAAAAATACAAGCTTGCGCTGGTTTTTACATGTGTCATAATTAATACCATTGCCATGCTGGCCGGTTCCTATATGCTGCGTCCCATCATAAACAGCCTGACTTCCGAAAACGGGAGCGCGGATAAGCTGCTGCATTCCCTGGTGATTATGGCGTGTATTTATGCGGTGGGAATCGTTGCCCAGTATTTGCAGTCCCGCGTGATGATTGGGATATCCCAGCATGCTATTTTTAAAATAAGAAATGAGCTGTTTGCAAAAATTCAAAAGCTGCCGGTCCGGTTTTATGATACGAACAACCACGGTGATATTATGAGCCGTTTTACCAACGACGTGGATGCGGTGGGGGAAATGCTGAACAATACCGTGGTCCAGATCATTTCCAGTATGATCAATGTTATCGGCACCTTCTGCCTGATGGTGTATACCAATGTCTGGCTGACGCTGATTACCGTGGTTACGGTGCCGCTGATGATGCAGGCGGCGCGTTTTGTCACCATGCGCAGCCGCAGGTTTTACAAGGCGCAGCAGGCGGCGCTGGGAACGCTGAACGGCTATATTGAGGAAACGGTAACGGGACAGAAGGTGGTCAAGGTATTCTGCCATGAGGAGATTGCGGAGGAGGAATTTTCTTATTTAAATTATGATCTTCGGGATAAGCAGATCATGGCGCAGTTTTTCGGAGGTATCATGGGGCCTGTCATGGGAAACCTGGGGCAGGTAGGCTATTCACTGACAGCCTGTATCGGCGGCATCCTCTGTGTGCTCAGGGGCTTTGATATCGGCGGGCTTACCGTTTTCGTAAATTATTCCAGGCAATTCAGCAGACCTATTAATGAGCTTTCCATGCAGATGAATACCATTTTTTCCGCGCTGGCCGGTGCGGAACGGGTTTTCTCCGTTATGGATGAGAAGCCGGAGCCGGAGGACGGATCGGAGGCGGTGCAGCTGACGAACTGCAGAGGCTATGTGCGGCTGGAGGATGTGACCTTTGGCTACAACCCGGATAAAACGATTCTGAAGGATATTTCCCTGTATGCAAAGCCGGGCCAGAAAATTGCCTTCGTAGGCTCTACGGGGGCCGGAAAAACAACGATTACCAACCTTATCAACCGTTTTTATGACATTGATAAGGGCAAAATCACCATTGACGATGTGGATATCAAAAATATCTCGAGGGATGACCTCCGCCGCAACATTGCCATGGTGCTTCAGGACACCCATCTTTTTACAGGGACGGTCCGTGAAAATATCCGTTACGGCAGGCTGGATGCCACGGATGAGGAAGTGGAGCAGGCGGCCAGGACAGCCAGCGCCCATTCCTTTATCATGAGGCTGGATAAGGGGTACGATACCATGATTGAGGGTGACGGGGCGAATTTAAGCCAGGGCCAGAGGCAGCTTCTGAACATTGCCAGGGCGGCGATTTCCAGGGCGCCCATTCTCATCCTGGATGAAGCGACCAGCTCCGTGGATACCAGGACGGAAAAACATATTGAAAAGGGGATGGACCGTTTGATGGCGGAGCGTACCACCCTGGTCATTGCCCATCGTCTTTCCACGGTCCGCAATGCCGATGCCATTATGGTGCTGGAGCACGGCGAGATCATCGAAAGAGGAAGCCATGACGATCTGCTTGCCATGAAGGGCAGATATTACGAGCTGTATACAGGAAAGAGCGAACTGGAATAATGGAAAAAGATATGATATAATTGCGCCATGCGGCAGACCGTGCCGGACAGCGCAGGAAGCGGAAACAAAACCGGCAGCTATCCGGAGCGTAAAGGAGGCTGCCGGTTTTTTCTGTCCATACTGTATTATAGAAAAAAAAAGCGGACGGGGGAATCGGCACGGCTGCAGAATAAAATGATTGGGTGATTGGAAATGAAGAATAAAAAGAATGCCAAAGCCGCTGAAGCTGGGAAAGGCGCCAAGGCTGCAAATGCTTCCGAGGCTGCAACGGCTTCCGAGGATGACGGAAAACGCGGCCCTGCGGGATTTTTCAGGGAGAATGCCCTGTTCTGCCTGCTTTTTTGCGGGATGGGGATTTATTATCTATGGCGCATGTTCTCGATTCCGCCCTGGTACGATGAACTTTATACCTATGAAAACTTTATTGACAGAGGGGTAATCTATTCCATGATTCATTGGCCGCTGCCGAATAACCATGTGTTTTTCTCTGCGTTGTCGGCGGTCCTGAACAAGCTGGGAAGCCCTTATATCGGGCTCAGGGGAATTTCCTTCCTGGCCTCCATGGGCAGCTTGCTGCTTTTGTACCGTATTCTGCGCAAGGCTGTCCCTGCCAATCTGGCTGCGGCGGGAGCCGCGCTGTTTGCGGCAATGTATAATGTGGTGCAGCAGGCGGCCCAGGGGAGAGGCTATGCGCTTTCCGGTTTTTTCCTGCTGGCAGCGGTGAATTGCCTTTATGAAATCTGTGTACCGGATGCAGGCGGGATAAAGGAACTGCAGAAAATAAGCGGCAGGGAAATAAAAGGCAGGAAAATAAAAGGGCGGAAAATAGACCAACGCTTCTGGTATTATGTAGGATTTGCGGCATGCTTAACGGGCGGGCTTTATACGATTGCCAGCAATCTGTACTGGGTGGTTCCGGTGTGCATGGCAGGAGGGCTGTATCTCCTTTTTTCAGGGAAATACAAGACGTTGTTCCGGCTGATAGGGGCTTCTTTGGCAGCAGCTTTGGCAACCTTTGGGCTGTATACGATTATCTGGCTTGCTATTGGCTCCAATTTCCTTGTAAAGGAGGAAGCGGGACCGTTTTTCGGGAAGGGGCATTTTTATGTGCTGCTGCACGATCCGTTTGCCGCTTTTTCCAGGGGCATGCAGGCGATGCTTTCTGATCCGAATATTCAGAGCATTGACAGAAGCCGTTTTAACAGAGAATTTATCCAATACCTGGAGCGGGTTGCGAATCAGGTGTATCCAAACGGCGGACGTATTTTACTTGTGTTGACAGCGGCAGGGCTGGTTCTTGCGCTTCTGTTGTGTGTCAGGGCATTTTGGAGGAAGGATATGCCTGTGTTTTTCCTGGCTCTTTATACGGTGGTTCTGACCGTTATGGTGCCGGTTTTTCTGACGGTGCAGTGTGTGTTCCCGTATCTGCGGGTTTTTACCTATATGGGAAGCGTTCTGGCAATGCTGTTTGTGCTGATGGTGTATGCTGTGGCTGATATCGTGCGCAGCCTTGCGGAAAAAGGAAAAGGGACGCAAGTCCCGGCGCGTGTGGGCAAATGGGCGGCCTTTGTGTTTGCGGCGGCGGGTATTTTATTTTCGGTATACAGCTGCAGGCTGCCTGAATATAATGCGGGCTATGACAGCAGGGATAACCATATTTATGCGGCTCTGAAACAGTTGGATGAGCAGGAGGTGGATACGGTTCTTGTGGGTGATGTGTATGCCCGGCTGAATCTGTATTTCCATATTCGCAGATGCAGAGGGAAGGAACTGGTAATGGATTATGAGCAGCCGGATTATGTGCTCATGGATAAGGTGCAGACCGGGCCGGAAGGGGAGGCGCTGGTGTGGCCGTATGAGATGAATACGCAGGATTTTCCATGGGAATGGATAGAGGAGCATATGGAGGTTGTCTTTGAGGACGATTCTTATATTGCATATCAGGTGGTGAAATAGGAATAGCCTGGATTTTCTTGACGGAATCATACATCGATCAGATTCAGGCGCAATGTAAATAAATGCACTTCATTTATCAGGAAGCCGTTGTCTTTATAATGGCGGTTTAAATATGTTTGTTTTTCAAATGCTCATCAAATAAAACCACCTGAATTCAGGTGGTTTTATTTGATGACATGAAAAAAGCCCGTAATCTACGGGCTTTTCATAAGCTGCTGACGGGAATCGGACCCGTGACCTCCGCACTACCAATGCGACGCTCTACCGACTGAGCCACAGCAGCATTCCGGTGTCCTGCGAGGTGTTTCTCGCTGTCACCGAAAGCTAGTATAGCATGACAAAATCTGTTTTGTCAACAATAAATTTCATTTTTTTTATTTTTAATTTTAGGAGAGTTATCAAAGGAAAAAGCATATAGTAATCAGAATGAACCCGGGCAAACAGAAAAAATATATATGGCATAAAATTTTGTCAAGTAACATGACATACTGTTGTCGTGTTACTTGTGTTATTCTGTGTGCAGATAGGAGGTATAAAATTATGATTGAATCAAGATGCGGCCTGCTGTGCAGTGAGTGCAAGTACCGGGAACAGATGGGATGCAAAGGATGTGTAAATATAGACAAGCCTTTCTGGGGCGATGCCTGTCCTTTAAAATCATGCTGTGAAGGGAGAAAACAGGAGCATTGCGGCAGCTGTCCGGAGTTCCCCTGCGAAGTGCTTAATCAGTTTGCATATGCCGAGGAAGAGGGAGACAATGGAAAAAGAATTGAGCAGTGCAGGCAATGGCAGACACAACAGCAAGTCAAAATGAAAAAAGAATATTCATCTGTCCCACAGTCAATGGCTCAAACAGAAACTTATGGCTTTTCCTGGATGGATTTTGTAACGGCAATTCCTTCTCCTTTATTTGTAGCCACATCATATAAATCAAATGGGAAAACGAATGCATGCCTGCAGTCCTGGGCTTGTTTTAACGGTGATTCAAAGGGACTTTATGCGATATTGTCAAGCGTCAATAAAAAAGGGCATTTATATCAGACTATAAAAGAAAAAAGCGAAGTGGTTCTTAATTTCCCGTCTGCTGATGTATATGAACTTTGCCTGGCAACCATAAAACATAATGGGTTTGAGGATGACGAAATTGCATTATCAGGACTTACTGCAAAACCAGCGTCAAAGGTTGATGCACCGGTTATAGAAGAGTGCTTCATGAATTTGGAGTGTAAATATTTATGGGAACGGGAAATAACTGAAAACAGCCCCCATGTATTAATGTGCCTGGAAGTGGTCAATGTATGTGTGGATGAACAGCATCTGGACGAAACGAAGCAGGGACGATATGGCGGAAACGGTTTGCTTTATAATATTCACTATCCTATAAATCCGGAGGATTTTACCGGAAAATCACACGATTGGATTGCAGTTCTGACAAAGTATAAGGATATGGGTGAATATTGATATTAGAGAACCGCGGTTCCGGAATTACATAGGAAAAATAAAATTGCAGCAGCGCCTGAAAGTTATAAAGCGCTGCTGAATCAGATGGATAAATGGGCGGCCATGCAGGGGCAGTCCGTTTATGGCACCAATTCACAGGAACAATCCTGGAATATTAATCAGGGACAATTTTCTGATTCTTCAGATATTGTCTGTAAACTGCACCGGGTGGAAATAGATTGGGATAAAGCATCCTCTTCATGCAGTTCAAAATAGTCCCCGAATATAGATTCGATATCAATATGTCTGCTGACAACGTTTGAATTGCCGCATTTAAAAATATCGTAACTGTTCAGTACCCCTCACAGTTACTGCTAAAATCCATCTTAAATCGCCTTTGGCGATGGATTTTAGCACTCTTGAATCACTTTCTTACGGTCAACGCAGTAAATGCGCTGACCTGCTGAACAGTTACAAAATATCAACATAATATACAATACTGGAAACATCTTCACTTAGATCATAGTCTGCAGAGTTATCTCTTCCTATGATAAAAGGTAAGTTTTCTAAAATCTGATTTATCTCGTCTGAATTTATCATTAGAACCCCTTCCATTTAAATATGCCGCTGAAATCGGCGGATTTTACTTTTTTTACTGTATTGATGATAGATTTTACAGAAAGGCAGTAATGTTAAGATATGTCTTTTATTTCTTTCGGTGCAACAGCGGTTCGCCGTCTGTCTGTGTATTCCGGGATTTAGCAGCTGGGGGCGGGTGACTCAGGTGAAGAGAGTAACTGTATGATGGTTTGATGTATGAAGATTTAGAGCATGAAACGAGTGGTATTTGAGAATTTTACAGAACAGGCGGTGATTTACCTTTAAATATGCTATGATGTATTCATCAAAGATAAGAGAAGAAAGGGACCGGAAAAATCATGAAAATGATAGAACAACTGCTTGCTCAGGAAAGCGGTTATTTTACAGATAGATCCGTTCTGGAGATAGCATGCGGAGGTGCTGAACTGACTATTCTGGCGGCGCGTACTGCTAAAGAGGTATATTGTATTGACATAGAAAGAAAAAGAGTGCCGACTGTGCTGAATGAAATTGATAATGTGTATTTTAAGATAATGGATGCCTGTAATATGGAATTTAATAAAGATAAGTTTGATACTGCCGTAATCTGGAACGCGGTAGGGCATCTTGATAATCTGCCCCGGGTTATTTCCGAGAGTATGAGAGTTCTTAAGCCAGAAGGCGTTTTGCTTATCTGCGCAAGCTGGAAGCGGGACAAAGTGATTATGGAAGAAAGCCTTTTGCCATTTTTAGATGAGCGGCATTATAGCTACATAGTTAAGAATGGGAAATTTGATGTTATTGTTATAAAAAAGCTGTAATGATAATGTTGCCTTATACAGATAATTTCAGGTATATAGCTCTAATATGCTCTTGCGGATGTTATCAGCTTATTTGTCATCGATTCCATGTTGACAAGCCCTATCCATTAATGATACCATACAACTAAATATGAATCGTTTCATAACCACTTCAACCACATAAGCGGGCAATTCGATTTGCCTGCTTTTTTAAGGAGGGAAAGCGTATGTTTTATGGGAGCCTCAGCGGCCTGCCCCTGCTGAAAAAGGGAAAAAGCAGAAGCATTAACTGGGAGAACCGGACGGGAGAAAAAGGAAAGGGAGGGATGGCGGCCAGTGATTTGGGGCCTTCCAGGAAAGGCTCGCCCTGTATTCCGGGACTGGAGCCGGGAGAAACCGTGACGCTGGCTGAAATGGATGGTCCCGGCGTGATACAGCATATCTGGATTACGGTGACTGACAGGACAAGCGACAGAAACCGCTATATTCTCCGGGATCTTGTGCTGCGTATGTATTGGGACGGGGAAGAAAGCCCTTCTGTGGAAAGCCCGCTGGGAGATTTTTTCTGCTGTGGCTTCGGCGTGTCCTATCCGGTAAATTCCATGCCCATAGCGGTGAATCCCACCAGAGGCTTTAACAGTTATTTTCCCATGCCTTTCAGGAAAAAGGCTAAAATCACCATTGAAAACCAGTGTGATGAGACAGTAAATGCTTTCTTTTATCAGGTGGATTATTGCCTTCTGGATGAACTTCCGGAAGATACCGGGTATTTTCATGCCAGCTGGAGAAGAGCGCGTCTGACGGAAAAAGGAAAGGATTATGTGATTCTGGACGGCGTTAAGGGACGCGGGCAGTACGTGGGTACCTATATGGCTCTGACAACGCTGGAACGCTACTGGTATGGGGAAGGCGAGGTGAAGTTTTATATCGACGGGGATGAAGAGTATCCCACGATATGCGGAACCGGGACGGAGGATTATTTCGGCGGGGCATGGAGCTTTGCCACGCAGGAGAACGGACGTACGGTGGAGAACACCTATTGTACGCCGTTCCTGGGCTATCCGTACTATTCCCACCATGACACCTTTCTGCATAATGATTACCACAACGACGACCAGATGCCCCAGAGAAGCTTTTACCGTTGGCACATCATGGATCCTGTCCTGTTTGAGGAGGATTTGAAGGTGACTGTCCAGCAGATTGGGGTGTATCACGGAGGCCTGTTTGAGAGACAGGACGATGTGGCTTCCGTAGCCTACTGGTATCAGGCCGAGCCTCATCAGCCCTTCGGAAAGCTGATGGAAAGAAAAGAACGGTGGCCAAGATAGCATGGCGGCCAGAGTACAGGCAGCGGCCAAAAGAAAGAACGGTTATCAAGTATTAAGGAGAACGCAGATGAGCAGAGAATTGGATAAAGCAAGAGAATATGAGGCCGGGAAGAAGGAGCAGATACCGTCGGAACAGAAATGTGTATTTCACCTGACACCGCCGGTGGGCTGGATCAACGATCCCAATGGATTTTCCAGGTATCAGGGCGAATATCATTTGTTTTACCAGTACTATCCCTATGGCACTTCCTGGGGCCCCATGCACTGGGGGCACCAGAAAACAAAGGATTTTATCAAATGGGAGCTGGTTCCCTGCGCCCTGGCGCCTGACACGGAATATGACGGGCAGGGCTGTTTTTCAGGGAGCGCGGTGGAGCACGACGGAAAACATATCCTGATGTATACCAGCGTCTATGACAGGCTGCAGGAGGACGGAACACATAAAATAAGGCAGACCCAGAGTATTGCCATAGGCGACGGCGTCAACTACGAAAAGCTGTCCTGCAATCCGGTTATCAAAAGTGACGCCCTGCCTGAGGGAAGCTCTGTGGTGGATTTCCGCGATCCGAGAATCTGGAAGGAAAAAGATACCTTTTATTCCGTAATTGGAAGCCTGGACGCGGATGGAAGCGGGCAGCTGGCCCTGTTTTCTTCGGCGGATGCCGTGAAATGGCAGTTTAAAAGCATTCTTGACGCCAACGGCGGCAGATATGGAAAGATGTGGGAGTGCCCGGATTTCTTCCCGCTGGACGGCAGCCATGTGCTCATTGTTTCGCCGCAGTTCATGAGAGCGGAGGGGCTGGAATTCCATAACGGGCATAATTCCATATATTTTGTGGGAAGCTTTGATGAGGAAAACGGTAAATTCCATAGAGGCAAGGCAAAAAGCCTGGATTTCGGGATGGATTTTTATGCGCCGCAGACGGTGGAAACTGCAGACGGCAGAAGGGTGATGGTCGGCTGGCTGCAAAGCTGGGATAATTATCTTACCCCGGAGGAGTTTGAGTGGTCCGGAATGATGACTGTTCCCAGAGAACTGAAGCTTAAGAGTGGGAAACTGATACAGAATCCTGTCAGGGAACTGGAAAATTACCGCAGGAATGAGGTTGCCTGCAGGGATGTGAGGCTGTGTGAGGCGGACGGCCAGCGCAGGCTTCCCGGAATCAGCGGAAGAGTCCTGGATATGACGCTGGACGTGGATGTGCGCAGGGCCTCATCCTTTACAGTTCATCTTGCTTCGGACGGAGATTATGTGACTACAGTAAGCTATGATGTGAATCAGGGGACGCTGACCACAGACAGAACCTACAGCGGGCAGCGTAAGGACATGATCTGCAGCCGGACCATGTATGTGGACCAGAAGGATGGCTGTATCCGGCTGAGAGTGCTACTTGATAAATATGCGCTGGAGCTTTTCGTGAATGATGGGGAGCAGGCGATGACCTCTTTGCTGTATACGCCTCTTGAAGCGGATGGAATCGCCTTTTCCTGTACGGGAGAAGCCGTGTTTGACATAACAAAATACGATATTATTGTATAAATCAGGCAGCGGTTTGCATATGCAGCTGCCGGACAGCAGGATGACAGAGGTAAAAAAGGTCCCGGGAGATTGGCGATGGCCGCCATGGAGCTCCCGGGACTTTTTATTTTTCCAACTGTATTTACTGATTTACTGGCCGGGCGTTCCGGCCTGCTGGTCCTGTTGTTGCTGAAGCGCATGGGCATTCTGCAGGGCCATAATCTGAGAATTCAGGTTGTCGATTTCCTGCTGCGCCTGGGTGATTGCGTTCTGCGCCGCTGCCTGGCTGTCAGGATCGGTTGCCGCCGCTGCCTGCTGCTGGGCATTGAGAAGCACTGCCTGCGCGTTCTGCAGGGCTGCCTGCAGGTTTGCCATCTGTGCATCGTAATTGGCCAGCATATGCCTTGCATCCAGCTCCAGCTGCTGCTGGGCGATTATCGCATTGGCATTGGGATCAGCGAAGAATGCGGCATTATGAGGACACTGGTTGGCTGCCGTACCGTCCGCGTTCTGGTTAACATTGCCGCTGAGCGCCGCATCCAGCGCAGGGGTCATGGTTACCGTACCGGGCACGCCGAAAGGACAGAATTCCGTGGCGGGCAGGCCGGAATATTCACATACCATTCCCTGATAGTGTACGTCGCAGGTTTCCGTGGGCACCGTTCCCTTGGCAAAATACTCCGTTTTCAGAGTCTCATCACACATACCCGGAATCGGCAGCTTGCCGGACTGGGAACATACGGTGGCGGTAACGATATCCGCAGGGACATTAAAGGCCTTGTTTTCCAGATTCTCGTGTATCTTGCTCATAGTGGCGCGCCATAAGGTTTTCGCCAGGTTCCTTTCACCGTTCTTGCCGGAAAGCTTGGCGTTATTGTCATAGCCTGTCCAGGTGGTGCAGGTGTAGTAAGGCGTGTAGCCTGCAAACCATACATCGTTGTAATCGGAGGTCGTACCTGTTTTTCCTGCAATGGACATGCCGCCGAAGTTGACGCTTGTGCCGGTACCGGAGGTAACAACATCCACCATGGCGTCCGTCAGAAGGAAGGCAGTGCTTTCCTTGATAACCTGACGGCTTTCCCCTGCGGTGTTGTCAATCAGGATATTTCCGTCGTGATCCACGATTTTGGTATAAAGCTTGGGCTTAATATAGGTGCCGCCGTTTGCGATAGTAGCATAGGAAGCATTCAGCTCCATGTTGGTAACGCCATGGGTGATGCCGCCCAGGGCAAGTGACTGCTGAATATCGGAAAAAATCTGTCCGTTACGTTCTTCGCTTTCCACCAGGGTGGTAAAGCCGAAATTCTGAAGGTAATCATATCCCAGCTGCGGCTTGATGGAGGTCAGCGTCTTAACCGCTATAATGTTCAGGGAGTCGCGGATACCATCCCGGAGGGAACAGATTCCGCGGTAGCCGGAGCTGTACCAGTTGGATACCGGCTTGCCATTGGCATAGTTAAACGGCGCGTCCACAAATACATCCGCCAGGGTCAGCCCCGCGCTGTCAAGAGCCGGCGCGTAGGTGGATACGATCTTAAAGGTGGAACCGGGCTGTCTGGTGGTGGAGGTGGCGCGGTTTAACGTACGGTTGGCTTCCTTTGCGCCGCGGCCCCCTACAAGGGCAACCACATTTCCGGTGGACTGATCCTCAATGGTCATGGAAATCTGCGGCTGGGGCGTCATGGAAATTTTCTCCGCAAGCACCTCGTCCCCGTCCTGAAGAAGGGATGCTTTATAGTTCTCGGCTGCCGCATAGGCATCGTCCTGGGAGGAGAAAAGCAGGGGATATTTTTTATCGCTTCCGTTCTGCTTCAGATAATCCTCCAGCATTTCCTTGCTGTAGTTATTGGTTTCCCCGTTGGCGTGCTGGATGGTCAGCTGGTAATTCAGATACCAGGTAGTGCCGTCGGGATAGTTCTCCTCATTGGAGCATACTTCGTCGCAGATAGCCTGGATGGTGGGATCCTGCGTGCTGTAAATCTTCAGGCCGCCGCTGTAAAGCAGGGAAAAAGCCTGGGTTTCCGAATAGCCTGCAGCTTCCAGATCCTCCATGACCATTTCCGTTAATGCATCCACAAAATAGGAGTTGATGGCTGTTTCGCCGGTTTCCTCATTTACAATCTGTATGCGGGAATAAACGTCGTCACCCAGCGCTTCGTCGAATTCGGACTGGCTGATGTAGCCCTGCTCCAGCATATCGCCCAGCACCTTTTCCCGGCGTTCCGCATTTTTCTCAGGATGGGTGATGGGATTATATCTGGAAGGATTCTGGGTAATGGCGGCAATTACCGCGCACTCGGAGAGATTCAGCTCCCATACATTTTTACCGAAATAACGCTTGGAAGCCGCCTGCACACCCAGGGTGTTCTGCCCCAGGTTGATGGTGTTCATGTAGTTTTCCAGGATTTTATCCTTATCCATCTGCTTTTCCAGCATGATGGCAAGGTACTGCTCCTGGATTTTACGCTTTACCTTGACCGCAAAGCCTTTTTCACTTTCACTTGTCCAGCTTGTAAGAACGTTGTTCTTAATCAGCTGCTGGGTGATGGTACTGGCGCCCTCGGAAAAATGTCCCGAAGTCAGGCCAATGAAACCGGCACGGATAATACCCTTGATATCAATTCCGTTATGTTCGTAAAAACGTGCGTCCTCAATTGCCACGAAAGCATGCGCCAGATTCTCGGGAATCTTGTCCATGCTTACAGGCACACGGTTGGAGCCTTCCGCATCCAGCTTGGCAATCTGATTGCCCTCCGCATCATAAACAAAGGTGGAAAAGCCGCTGGGCGACACATCGATATCCGTATCCGGCGCTGACGCCAGAATGCCCTTTACAACTCCCAGACCGCCGCAGACACCGATAATTCCCACGGCCAGAATGAGCAGAAGAATGGCTTTAAAAAAGGTAAGAGCAAATCGCTTGCTCCATTTTTTTGATTTGGAACGCAGTGCCTTTTTTTTCTTTGCGGCACCTCTTTTGCCATAATTCATGAAATTATGCCTCCTTAAGTTAAAACAGGAAGTTTTATGGAACCAGTATCCACAAAAAACCACCTGTAATGTCCCATTTCAGGGCTTTTTCCGACAGCTCCAAAATGGCATTACTTATCTGATTATAGCAAATATAGGCAGGTAAATAAAGGTTTTTCTTCCATATTAAGAATTGTTCACAATAATATACATTTTTAAACATAGGGGGGAGCTGAATCACTTGCTGATAACAGATGCACAGGATATAATAAAAAAGCCGGAGGAACCTGCGACGGTGGGGAAAGGAGAATCCATGGAATTCAGACTGTTAATCATAGAAGACGAACCGGATATCCGGCTCATGATAGAGGAAGCATTATCGCTGCCCGGCTACCGTATCACGTCGGCGGAGGACGGCCAGCAGGCGTTGCAGCTTTTTTCGGAGAAAGAGGGCTGGGATCTGGTAGTCCTGGATCTGATGCTGCCGAAGGTGGACGGTCTTACCGTACTGCGTAAAATCAGGGAAAAAAGCACGGTGCCGGTGCTCATCCTGTCGGCCAGAAACGGGGAATATGAAAAGGTGCTGGGACTGGAATACGGCGCGGATGACTATATAACCAAGCCTTTTTCCGTGATTGAGCTGCAGGCCCGGGTAAAGGCCTTCCTGCGGCGGGCCAACGAATACGCCAGGAGCGTGCCGGAAAGGGAGAACGAAGCCGGGCAGACGCAGATACGAATCGGGGCTCTGCTCATCGATCCGGGTAATCTGACCGTACAAAAACGTGGGGAAGGTATCAGCCTGACTGCAAAGGAATTCGATATTCTGAGGCTCCTGGCCGGAAATCCCTCCAGGGTTTATACGAAAATCCAGATTTATGAATCGGTATGGGATGAGAATTTCCTGAAGGATGAAAATGTAATCAACGTCACCATCCGGAGGCTGCGGGAGAAAATTGAAGATAATCCCTCGGCGCCGGTCTATATTAAGACCGTCTGGGGGATCGGTTATAAAATGGGAACGGGGGAAGCGGAGTGAAGCTTGTGATATGTCTGGCGGCGGGGAGCCTGTTTGCCGCGTTGTTTATTGTGTATTTTTATAAATACAGGAAGCTGTCGGGACAGCTGGCGGAGCTGAATAACCAGCTGGACGAATCCCTGAAAAAGGGAGGGGAGGACAGCGTGCTTGTATACTCGGACGAGCCTGCCGTACGTCAGCTGGCGGCCCGGGTGAACCGGCTGCTGGAGCTGCAGGGCAGCCTGACGGCCAGGGCGCGCCTGCAGGAGGAGCGGGAACGGCGGATGCTTGTTAATATATCCCATGATCTGAAAACGCCCCTCACCGTGGTGTACGGATATGCGGAGATGCTGCTGGCCCCGGAGCAAAACCTTGCGCCTGCCGTCAGGACAAAGGTGGAAAAAATATATGCCAAAACCAGGGATGTGCTGGATATGCTGCTGCTCTTTTTTGATTTGGCAAAAATGGAGTCAGGCGAGCTGCAGATGGAGAAGGCGAAAATCGATGTGTGTGAAATCTGCCGAAGCGAGCTGGCGGGGTATTATGAAATGCTTCAGGATGCGGGTTTTACGGTGGAAGCATCCATTCCGGAGGAGGAGCTGTATATGAACGGGGACGCCCAGGCCATGAAGAGAATTCTGGGGAACCTGATTCAGAATGCCCTCCGTTACGGCGCGGATGGCCGGTATCTGGGGATTTCTGTCGCCAGAGAGGATCGCGGGCTTGCGATCAGGGTGACGGATCGGGGAAAAGGCATCGTGGAGGAAAACCAGGATAAAATTTTTGAAAGGCTGACCACGCTGGAGGATTCCAGAAACAAGAAATACCAGGGCAGCGGCCTGGGGCTGACGATTACCAAGCGGCTGACGGAGGCCATGGGCGGCAGCATCCGTGTGAAGAGCAGGCCCTACAGGGAGACTGTTTTTACGCTGTTTTTTCCGCAGGATGTGCAGATGTAAGGGGCCTGACAGGAAAATGTAAGGAATTTGTTATTTTTTGAATGGCCGGGGACAGTATAATCGTTATCAGTCAGATAGAAAAAACGGCAGACCGCCGGTTAAAGGAAAGTGAGAAGAAAATGTCGGATGTGATTGTACTGGAGGATGTCACCAAAAGGTACGGAAATGAAGAAGTGGTAAAGAACGCTTCCATGCATGTGAAGGAAGGGGAAATCTATGGTTTCCTGGGGCCCAACGGCGCCGGTAAAACCACGGTGATGAAGCTGATCCTGAACCTGGCAAAGCCGGACTGCGGCAATATCAGGGTGTTCGGGGAGCCGGTGCTTCCGGATTCCTATACGTATCTGCGTTATGTGGGAAATCTTATTGAAACGCCCTGTTTTTATGAAAAACTCAGCGCGGGAAGAAATCTCAGGCTGCACTGTGAGTACATGGGGATTTATGAGGAAGGAAGAATTGAACAGGCGTTGGAGCAGGTAGGGCTGCAGGGCTGTGAGAAGAAAATCGTGGGGAAATTTTCTCTGGGCATGAAGCAGCGCCTGGGAATCGCCAGGGCGCTGCTTGCAAAGCCAAAGCTGCTTTTGCTGGATGAGCCGATCAACGGGCTGGATCCTGTGGGCATAAGGCAGACCAGGGACTTGCTTGTGCATCTGAAAGAGGCCTGTGGAACCACAATTCTGATTTCCAGCCATATCATTTCTGAAATCGAACAGCTGGCGGATACTGTGGGCGTTATCAATAAAGGCAGGATGCTTAGAGAGATGCCGATGGAGGAAATCCGCAGAGAGGCGGTCCAATATCTGGAGGTCCATGTGAATGACGTAAGAAAAGCGGCCATAGCGCTGGAAGAACGATACGGACGGCTGAACTATAAAATCATTTCCGATTCCGGGCTCCGTATTTATCAGGATCTGCCCTTTGATGAAATCAGCAGGCTGCTGGTGCAGGCAGGGGTGGCAATTCTGAACATGGGAAGCAAAAATGATACGCTGGAGGATTATTTCTTCGGTATGTTAGGGGAGGATGGGGAATGATTCACTTAATGAAGCTGGAACTTATGAAAGAAAAGTTTACGGGCACGCTGATAGCCCTGGTTTCCATTATGCTTTTCTGCCTGGGATTTGTCGTGTTGATTTGTTATTCCACGCTGGCGGAGGATGGAACCTTTCCGTTTACCACGGTGCAGGAACTGTTTTTGATAGGCGACGTTCTTTACAGGGTGTGTTTTATTGTGTTTGCCGGAGTGCTCATCGCCAGGGTTGTGGTAGGGGAATTTGACACAGGTAACGCCAGGAACCTGTTTACCTATCCCATATCCAGGAAAAAACTGCTGGGCTGCAAGCTGCTGCTGGTTTCCCTGATTACCTTCGTGGGGTATACGGTGTCTAATCTTGTTTATATTGTATCGGTAACCTTGATTAACAACTGGAAAAACATGGTCCCCCAGCATATTTCCCTGCAGATGGCTGCGGAAGCGGTGCCGGGGATCCTTCTGGAGGGCGTTCTGCTCTGCGGTATCAGCCTTCTTGCCCTGCCCTTCGGTATGCGGAAAAAATCAGTATCCCAGACGATTGTGGCGGCGTCAATAATCAGCATGGTGCTTAACGGAGGCTTTGGGGACAACGTAAACGGACGGCTTTACAGCATAGCGGCAGTTCCGGTTCTGCTGTGCCTTGTGGGAATTGCGGCCGCCGTATATACGTGCAGGCGGGTTTGCAGGACGGATGTATAGCTGATGTATAAGCTTTGCAGATGCCGGCCGGATAGAAAATAGCAGGGCAGCCTGTCAGTTGGAAAGGGCGGAGTTCCATGATTGTTTGAAAAAATATAAAAGCGGCATTTCCATTATGCGGGGATGCCGCTTTTGAGCGTGTTTGGAAATTTATCCCTCAGGCGGGGCGGACTGCTGCCTGCGGAGTGATAGAAGAATGAAAAAATGTCAAGTATCATTACCAATTCTCACCACAGTATGCTATAATTCCAGTAAGAATGCTTAAAGTGAAGGGGCTGGAGTATACATAAGAGGAGAGGGTACGAATTTTGAATAATAATAACAAGGGACATAAGATTCGGTTCAACCGGGTGGATGTGCAGGTTTTCCTTATGACGGCTGTCATTGTGGTGTTTGCCTGCGGGCTGATTTTCCTGGTTAATTACAGTCTTTCCTACGGCAGTATGATTACTGCGCTGAAGGAACGGGCTGAAAATATACATAAATACCTGGAAAATTATCTGGATGTGAGCATGTTTTATGACCTGAATGTAAAAGAGGACGGGGAGCAGCCGGTTTACGACAGTTCCCACACAATTCTGGAAGCTGCGCGGAGGGCCACGGGGGTACGTTATCTTTATACTGCCAAAGTGACAAAGGACGGTGATTATATTTATCTGGTGGATGGCCTTTCTGAAGACAGTCCTGATTTCCGTTATGTGGGGGATGCCATAGAGCCTGAGTGCATTGCGGACATGAAACGGGCGATGGCGGGAGAGACCGTGTTCCCCGGCCAGATTAACAAGACGACATGGGGGCCTGTTTTTATTTCCTATTTTCCGATGCATGACGGGGAGCAGGTTATCGGCGTGCTGGGAATCGAATTCGATGCCGGGACGGAATATCAGGCTTTCCGGTTTATGAAAATAGCCACGCCTGTGGTGATTTTGATGTCCTGCATTGCGGCCGCTGTGATTGCGGTGCTTCTGTTCCGGAGGATTTCCAATCCTTCCTACAGGGATATATTCAATTCGGACATGCTTACCGGACTGAAAAACAGGAATGCCTTTGAGGTGGATCTGCACAACCGGGAACAGCAGGGAAAAAAAGAGGGGCTGGCAATACTTTCCTTCGATTTGGACCGGCTGAAGGATGTGAATGATACCTTCGGGCATGGGTGCGGGGATGATTATCTGAGAGTCAGCAGCGGTATCATACAGGATGCCATCTATGGCAAATGTGTGCTGTACCGGATCGGCGGAGATGAGTTTATCGCAATGATCCAGGACGTAACGCAGGAAGAGGTAGAGGATATGCTGCGGGAAATCCGCGTTATGGCAGAGCAGGAGAGCCAGAGCAGAAGGTTTGATATCAGTATTTCGGCCGCTACGCTTTTTATGATGCGGCGCAGGATAAGACGCTTAATGATACCCTTAAACGTTCCGACGCATGTATGTACAGGAATAAAAAGGAGAATGAGGGCATCATTGATCACGAACAGATGCAAAGTTAGGATAAAGGATTCCGGGTCCCGGAGTATGCGGGAGCCGGGATTTGTTCTGTTCATATTGTTTGCCGCACTTAAGTTTTTCTGGAAAAACAGGCAGAGAGAGGTATGAGACATGAATATTTTTGTAAGGCAGGAGGAAGAAAAGGATTACCGCCGTGTGGAAGAGGTGACAAGGCAGGCATTTTCCTATCCTGGAAGGATTGAAAATGGTAAAATAGGCTGTCCCTACGAGCATTGGATGGTTAATGAGCTGCGCCGCAGGGATGGAATATTGTCTTTAAGCCTGGTTGCAGAAGTGGAGCAGCAGGTGGTTGGGCACATTATATGCAGCAAAGCGGTGGTCCGAAAAGAAGAAATAACGCTGCCGGTCCTGAATTTCGGCCCTCTCAGCGTTTTGCCCGAATATCAGCGGAAGGGTGTTGGGAAGGCGCTTATAAACGGGATGCTTGAAAAAGCAAAAGCAGAGGGTCATGGGGCCATTCTATTTTTCGGCCGGCCGGAGTATTATCCGCAGTTTGGATTTAAGGAAGCTTCTGTGTATGGGATTTCGGATTGTGAGGGATATAATTTTTCCGCTTTTATGGCAATGGAGCTGATTCCGGGTTATTTACTTCCGGCAAAGGGCGGGAGATATTATGAATCCGATATCTACAATGATGATCTGCACCGTGAAGAGGTGAAGGAGTTTGACAAGACTTTTTAGGCGGGAAGAGTATTTATAATAGGAAGAAAAGGGGAGCAGCATGTATTATTCAACAACATATCCTTCTCCTGTGGGCTTATTGACCCTGGCCTGTGATTTGACCGGCAGCAAGCTTGTGGGGTTATGGCTGGAGGGGCAGAAGTATCATGGGAATACCATTATGGACGGCATGACGGAAAAAAGCGGCATGCCTGTATTCGACAGGACGAAGGACTGGCTGGACCGCTATTTTGACGGGGAAAAGCCCGTGGCAGACGAACTGTCGTTAGCGCCTGTGGGCAGCAAATTCCGTCAGGAGGTATGGCGTATTTTATGTGAAATCCCATATGGCGAGGTGATTACCTATGGGGATATCGCAAAGAAAATGGCTGCAAAGATGGGAAGAACAAGCATGTCGGGCCAGGCAATCGGCGGTGCGGTGGGGCATAACCCTGTTTCCATTATTATTCCATGCCACCGGGTGGTAGGGGCAAATGGCAGCCTGACCGGGTATGCGGGAGGTATTCCTGCCAAAATAAAGCTGCTTGAACTGGAAGGCGTGGATATGTCCCGGTTATTTGTGCCGAAGAGGGGCACAGCGTTATAAGCGCTGTGTCTGTTGAAATAAAAAAGAAAGGGAATAAAAAAATGAAGAAGAAAGCAATTATCAGCAGCATTATCACTGTACTGTGTATCGTAGCAGCAGTGGTTCTGAGGATTGCCATGGACAAGGTTGACGTGGAATACACGGAGGTGAAGGCAGGCGTCGTAAGCTCTGAAGAAAGAGTGAGGCGTGTATATGGAAAAAGTCAGAAGTATTACGAGGTGGTAGTGGAGTACGAAGGCCGGGAATACGAGCTGCAGAATGTTTATAACAGTTATTCCTACATGCCTGGCAGGGAGACAACAGCGTATCTGCATGATGGCAAGCTGTATGCGAACGTTGCGGGAATTACCAGCACCACCCCGGTGGCTACGGTTTATTTCGTGTTTCTTTTCGCATCTGTTGGTATGGTGATTGTGACCTGCATGTTATTCAGCAAGGCGAAACAGGAAAAATAACAGGGGTAAATGTATAGAAGGAGTGTTCTGCCAGAGCAGGTTAGCTTAGGTTCACTGCCTTTATAAGTTCGTTATCAAGCAATAAATACATAGGGAGGAATTAAAAATGGGAGAAGAAAAAAGAACCAACCCCGGAGATTCCAACAGAATCACGAGGGAATATATGGACTCACTGCTGCTGGAAATGCGTCATCTGGACGGAAAGCTGCCGGTGACGGAAATGGAGCTTTACGGGGAAACGTTTGCCACGCCGGTAATGACAGCCGCCCTGTCCCACCTGAATAATGTACATGAGACAGGGATGGCCGGACTGGCGGAAGGCGCGCATCTGGCCGGAGCCGTAAACTGGGCCGGCATGGGTGATGAAGAAGAGCTGGAAAGAATCACGGCCACTGGGGCGCGGACAATTAAGATTATCAAGCCCTATGAAGACAACGATTATATTATCAGCCGGATCAGACATGCAGAAAAATGCGGTGTCCTGGCGGTGGGAATGGACATGGATCATGCTTTTTCCTGGAAGGGAACCTATGATAACGTCTGTGGCATGCAGATGAAGGCGAAATCCCTGGAGGAGCTGAAGGAATTCGTAAAGGCGACGAAGCTGCCGTTTATTGTAAAAGGCGTATTGAGTGAGCGGGACGCATATAAATGCCTGGAGGCGGGAGTGCAGGGAATCGTGGTTTCCCATCACCATGGAATTATGGATTACGCAGTGCCTCCGTTTAAAATCCTGCCTTCTATTGCAAAAGTAATACAGAAGCAGATTCCTGTTTTCGTGGACTGCTGCATTGAGAGCGGCGCGGATGTCCTGAAAGCGCTGGCGCTGGGCGCGGATGCGGTCTGTGTGGGAAGAGCGCTCATGGGGCCCCTGGGAGAGAAAGGTCCTGAGGGAGTGCGGGAAAAGATCGAATCCATTACGGAAGAGCTTGCAGGGATGATGGCACATACGGGCTGTGCGGATCTGGCGCATATTGACCCTGAGATCATATGGAATAGATAAAGGGCATGCATTAAGTACCGGAAAAAGGACAGTATTTATCAGGATAAGCAAAATATGTAATTCATAATTTGTTCACAGAACAGACATAAAAAATTCATTTGTATTGGAGCCTGCTCCAGGTGATAAAATGAATCACATGTAACAGTTCAGACAGGGCTGTATATCTTTCAATTACATCAGGCCGGGCAGGAAAATATTGACTGCCGGAGGATGCGGATCTATACTTAATAACTGTAGCTGGCAGGAGGGCGGCATTCCAAGAATGCATATAATGTACCGAAGTACAGTTCCCTCATTTCTGCATATACAGGTACAATTCGCTGAACGTTTGGGAAGCAGCGGTGCTTCCTGCATTTTTATAATAATTTTAATGATGGAACTATGGATGCCATGAAGGCGTTGGATTCCTTAAGGGAAGCATACTTCACGGCATCCGTTTTTGTTTGGCGCCCGAACGGATGTGTGGATGAAATAGCATGTATAAAATCAGGCGTATGTTTTTCCGGGAAGCTCTTCCGGGAAGAAATATCTGACACAAATGGGAGGACAACGACAAATGAAAAAGAAAACAATGGCAGCATTTATTTTGACTGTGAGCCTTGTTGCAGCCGCGCTGTCCGGCTGCGGCAGCAGTGCTGAAAACGGCAACATGGGAAACGGCGGCAGTGCTGAAAACGGCAGCAGTGCGCAGCAGGACCCGGCACAGTCAGGACAGGCAGCAGAAGCGCAGGGCGCGGCGGCTGAGAGCGCCCAGGGGAAATCCGGGCAGGCAAAGGATTCCGTAATTGTAACCATGCCGTCTACCTCGGAGCCGGAGGCGGGTTTTGATCCTGTTTATGGCTGGGGTGCGGGTGAGCATGTGCATGAGCCGCTGATCCAGAGCACATTGACGACTACCACGGCAGATTTAAAAATAGGGAAAGATCTGGCCACGGATTACTCTGTCAGCGAGGATGGGCTTACCTGGACGGTAACAATACGGAACGATGTGAAATTTACGGACGGAGAGCCGCTGACAGCCTCCGATGTGGCTTTTACCTACAACCTTTGTGTACAAAACAGCAGCGTCAATGATTTTACCATGCTGAAGGAAGCTGTGGCTTTGGATGATACCACGGTGGAATTCCACATGAATACGCCTTTTTCCATCTGGCCTTATACCATGGCTATTGTGGGAATTGTGCCGGAGCATGCTTATGATGAGAATTACGGGCAGAACCCCATTGGCTCGGGCCGTTACCTTATGAAGCAGTGGGATAAGGGGCAGCAGGTGATTTTTGAAGCGAACCCGGATTATTATGGCGAGGAAATCAAAATCAAAAAGCTTACCGTTTTGTTCATGGATGAGGATGCGGCGCTGGCAGCAGCTATGGCCGGCCAGGCGGATGTGGCGCATACGGCGGCGTCCTATGCGGATCAGGTGATTGACGGTTATCAGCTGCTCCGGGTGGCCAGCGTGGATAACAGGGGGATTAACCTTCCCACAGTATCACCGCAGGAGCGGGACGGTAAATCCATTGGCAATGCGGTAACCTCCGATGCGGCGGTGCGCCGTGCCATTAATATAGGGATTGACCGGGAAGAAATGATTGACAATGTGCTCAATGGCTATGGTACGCCGGCCTACAGCGTATGTGACAAGATGCCCTGGTATAATCCATCGGCGCAGGTGGCATATGATCCGGACGCTGCGAAGCAGCTGCTTGAGGAGGCCGGCTGGAAGCAAGGCAGTGACGGCATCCGGGAAAAAGACGGGGTGAGGGCGGCCTTTTCGGTGATGTATACCCCCGGGGATTCGGTGCGCCAGGCATTGGCCGAGGATCTGGCAAACCAGTTAAGGGAGCTTGGCATTGAGGTGACAACGGAGGGCGCAGGCTGGGATGTGGCTTATGATAAGGCGCAGGCGCAGCCCCTGGTATGGGGATGGGGGGCGCATACCCCCATGGAGCTTTATAATATTTACCATACCCTTCCGGCCACAGGAAGTGCGGAATATTCTCCTTATTCCAATAAAGCAGTGGACAATTACATGGATGATGCATTGAAGGCAGGGGATCTGGAATCCACCTATGAGCTGTGGCAGAAGGCACAGTGGGACGGGAAAACCGGAGTTACCCAGGAGGGGGATATCCCCTGGGTATGGCTGTGTAATGTGGATCATCTTTATTATGTAAGGGACGGCCTGCAGGTGGCCGGACAGAAAATCCATCCTCATGGGCATGGATGGTCAATCGTCAATAATGTGGATCAGTGGGAGTGGAAATAAACGTGAAAGAGAACCGTCTTGTAAGACGAATCGGGAAAAAATTCATAAGAATGCTTCTGCTTCTGGTCACGGTGAGCATTGTAACCTTTACCCTGGTAAGCATGTCGCCCATTGACCCGCTGCAGGCCAATGTGGGACAGGCGGCGCTGGGCGCCATGAGCCAGGAGCAGAAGGCCCGGCTGGAGGAATACTGGGGGGTGAACACCCCTCCGGTACGCCGCTATCTGAACTGGGCAAAGGCCTTCCTTTCCGGAGATATGGGAACCTCCCTGCTTTACAGACAGCCGGTTAACCGGGTGATCGGCGTGAAGCTGGCCAATTCCCTGTTCCTTATGGTGATCGCCTGGCTGATTTCCGGTATCCTGGGACTGCTTTTGGGGATGCTTGCCGGTATCTTCCGGGGAACCTGGCTCGACAGGGTGATCAGGGGCTATTCCCTGTTGATTTCCAGTACGCCTGTGTTCTGGCTGGCGCTTCTTCTGCTTCTTGTCTTTGCCGTGTGGCTGAAGGTGCTTCCTATCGGCTTAAGCGTGCCCATCGGCGTGGAGGCGTCGGGTGTGACCTTTTTTGACAGGGTGCGCCATGCCGTGCTTCCTGCAATTACCTTAAGCATTACAGGCGTTGCGGGAATTACGCTGCATACCCGGGAAAAAATGATAGATGTCATGGAAAGCGACTACATGCTTTTTGCCCGGGCAAGGGGGGAAAGTACCTGGACCATGGTAAAAAGGCATGGCCTGCGTAACATCCTTCTTCCGGCAATGACGCTCCAGTTCGCTTCCGTCAGTGAAATCATCGGCGGCTCCGTCCTGGTGGAGCAGGTTTTTTCCTATCCGGGCCTGGGGCAGGCGGCGGTTACGGCGGGTACGGGAAGCGACGTGCCGCTGCTGATGGGAATTACGCTGGTGACGGCGGGCATCGTTTTTCTTGGTAATTTTATTGCCGATGTGCTTTACGGTGTGATCGATCCCCGTATGAGGAAGGGAGGGGAGCCTTCATGAACCGGAGAAAAAGAACCCTGCTGATTTTCGGCCTGGCACTTCTTTTCCTGGCGGCGGTGACGCTGTCCGGAATGCTTTGCCATGATGTAGCGCGAAAGACGGATTTCAGCGTAAAAAACCTGCGTCCCTGCGGATTGTATCTGTTCGGTACAGACTGGCTGGGGCGGGATATGCTGGCCCGCACTCTGACAGGGCTTTCCATGAGCATCCGCATCGGACTGTGCACCGCGGGAATCAGCGCCTGCATCGCCCTGGCGCTGGGTATCATGTCCGCCGTGCTGGGGAGCCGGGTGGACGCTGTGATTTCCTTCCTGATTGACACTATTATGGGAATTCCCCATATCCTTCTGCTGATTCTGGTTTCCTTTGCCTTTGGAAAGGGCTTTAAGGGCGTGGTGTTAGGTGTGGCGCTGACGCACTGGCCGTCTCTGGCCAGAGTTATCCGAAGCGAGGTCATGCAGCTTAAGGACAGTGAATACATTCAGGCGGCGGCCAGGCTGGGACAGGGAAAGCTTACCATTGCCGTAAGGCATATGCTGCCCCATCTTTTTCCTCAGTTCGCGGTGGGGCTGATACTGATGTTTCCCCATGCCATACTGCATGAGGCCAGCATCACCTTCCTTGGCTTCGGCCTTACCTCCGAGCAGCCTGCCATCGGCGTCATTTTGTCGGAAAGCATGAGGTACCTGATTACGGGGAAATGGTGGCTTGCCGTGCTTCCGGGCGTCATGCTGGTATTGACGGTAGAGCTGTTTGACGTGGCGGGGAATGCGCTCAGGAGGCTGCTGGATCCGTCCAGCGTGCAGGAATAGGGCAGGCTTTGGCGGTAACTGTGAGTAACTGTGAGGGTAAGCTGCATTTCCACAAATAACATTTTAAGAAAATACTTTTTCAGAAATAAGCGAGGCGGAACATGAGCTGTTCGGAGAAATTTCATATATTGGAAATCAGGGATCTGTCCGTTTCCTTCCGGCAGTATGACAAGGGGACGAGACAGGTGGATCTTCCGGTCATATCCAGGCTGAACGTGGCGGTGCATGAAGGGGAAATCGTAGCGGTGGTAGGCTCCAGCGGCTCAGGGAAAAGCCTTCTTGCCCACGCGGTCATGGGGCTGCTTCCCTCCAATGCACGGTGCGGCGGGGATATTTATTTCCTTCAGGAGCCGCTGACGCCAAAGAGGCTTGCGCATATCAGGGGAAAAGAGATTGCGCTGGTGCCCCAGAGCGTCACTTACCTGGATCCTTTGATGAAGGTGGGAAAGCAGGTGCGTGGAGGAAGGAAGGATCGGGAAGCCGGGAAGCGGCAGCAGGCGCTTTTTTCCCAGTATGGCCTGCCGGAGGATACGGCGGAAAAATACCCTTTTGCCTGTTCCGGCGGAATGAGCCGGCGGATTCTCCTGGCAACGGCCCTGATGGAAAATCCAAGGCTGATCATAGCGGACGAGCCGACCCCGGGCATGGAACTGGCGCTGGCAAAAAAAGCGATGGAGGATTTCCGGCGGTTTGCGGATGCGGGAAACGGCGTGCTGCTGATTACCCATGATATCGAACTGGCGCTGGAGGTGGCGGACAGAATCGCCGTTTTTTATGCGGGGACAACGGTGGAGGAAGCGTTGGTAGGAGATTTTGCCTCCCAGGAGCTTCTGCGCCACCCTTATACCAGGGCTTTATGGAGGGCTATGCCCCGGAACGGTTTTACTCCCATTGACGGTGCGCAGCCTTATGTCAAGGATCTGCCGGAAGGCTGTGTATTCGGGCCGAGGTGTCCGGATTTCTCTTCGGAATGTCTGGGGGAGATTCCGGAACGGGTGGTGCGCTGCGGTACGGTGCGCTGCATCAAATGCAGGGAGGATGATTCCCATCACCACCATGGAAAGGGATTGGAATCGGCGGTAAAGGAGGCCAACGGACATGCTGGAAGCTGAAAATATTTTTTTCTCCTATCAAAAGGGAGAACCGCCGGTGCTCAAGGGCGTCAGCCTCAGCGTGGGCCCCGGGGAGCGGGTGGGTGTGCTTGCGCCCAGCGGTTATGGAAAAACGACGCTGATGAAAATACTGGCAGGATATCTGCAGCCGGATGCAGGCCGTGTACTTGTGGATGGGAAACCGCTTCCTGCAAAAGGCTACTGTCCGGTGCAGATGGTCTGGCAGCACCCGGAAAGGGCGGTGAACCCCCGCCTCAAACTGCGCAAAACGCTGGCGGAGGGCGACGGCATTGACCGCAGGCTGGAAGAAGGGCTGGGGATTGAAGAGGACTGGAAGGGCCGCTTTCCCCAGGAACTGTCCGGCGGGGAGCTGCAGCGTTTCTGCATTGCCAGGGCGCTGGGAAGGCGTACCAGGTATCTGATTGCGGACGAAATCAGCACCATGCTGGATCTGATTACCCAGGGGCAGATATGGAATTTCCTCATGGAGGAGACGGCGCGGCGGCAGATTGGCATGCTGGTGGTCAGCCACAGCCGGGAGCTTCTGGATTACGTATGCACCAGGCAGGTGGAGCTGAAAGGGCTGCAGGGAACGGAGTTGTTGAAAACAGGCAGACAGGAGAAGACGAATGGATACACAGGAAATTTTAATGCAGTTTAAAAACGGGGAAATGTCACTGGAGGAAGCGGAGGCTTATCTGAAGCGTCAGCCTTTTGAGGATATGGGATATGCCAAGCTGGATTCCCACAGAAAGCTGCGTTCCGGTTTCGCGGAGGTTATTTTCTGCAGCGGCAAGGCGGATGCCCATCTGAAGGAGATTTTCAGACATTTGTATGAGGAAGAGGGGGAGGTGCTGGGAACGAGGGCGTCGCTTTCTCAGTACGAACTGATTAAGAAGGAATTTCCCCAGGTACAGTATGATGAGATTTCCCACATCCTCAAGATTGAAAAAGAAGGGAAGAAGAGGATTGGCAGGATTGCCGTGTGCACGGCAGGTACGGCGGATATTCCCGTGGCGGAGGAAGCGGCGCAGACGGCGGAATATTTCGGCTCAAATGTGGACCGTATTTATGATGTGGGAGTGAGCGGTATTCACAGGCTGATGTCCCGGCTGGATGTGATACAGAGCGCCAACTGCGTGGTTGCGGTGGCGGGGATGGAAGGGGCGCTGGCCAGCGTCATCGGCGGGCTGGTGAGCAATCCGGTGCTGGCCGTGCCCACCTCGGTAGGCTACGGCGCCAATATGCACGGGCTGTCCGCGCTTCTGACCATGATCAATTCCTGTGCCAATGGGATTGCGGTGCTCAACATCGACAACGGCTACGGCGCAGGTTATATGGCGACGCAGATTAACAGGCTGGCGGTACGGCAGGGTGATGGTGTATAATATACGGCAGAGGACAGAAAAACGGAGCCTGCAGGTGCAGGCGGACAGGAGCATAAATGGACGAAATTTTATATTTGGAATGCCTTTCCGGCATCAGCGGTGATATGACGGTGGCGGCCCTGCTGGATTTGGGGGCTGACGAGGAGGTGCTGCGCAGGGCGCTTTCCAGCCTGCCGCTTAGCGGCTTTTCCGTTGAAATCAAAAGGGTTGTGAAATCAGGGCTGGATGTATGTGATTTTAATGTGGTGCTGGATGAGGCGCATGAGAACCATGACCATGATATGGAGTATCTTTACGGCAACGGGGAGCATGTCCATGAAGGGCACAGCCATGGAGAACATCACGGACATCACCATCACCACCATGAGCACCGCGGCCTGAAGGAAATCCTTCATATCATAGATCATACTGAAATTTCAGACCGGGCAAAGGAAACTGCCTGCCGCATTTTCCGGATACTGGCGGAAGCGGAATCGGCCGCCCATGGCGTCCCGATGGAGGAGGTCCATTTTCATGAGGTGGGCGCGGTGGACTCCATCGTCGATATCGTGGCGGTGGCGGTGTGCCTGGATAATCTGAATATCACCAGGGCTGTGGTGCCCGTGCTCTGCGAAGGCAGCGGCTTTGTTAGATGCCAGCACGGCATGATTCCCGTACCGGTACCCGCGGTTGCAAACATCGCCGGGGCCAACGGGCTGAAGCTGAAGCTGACGGAAATTCAGGGAGAGCTGGTCACACCCACCGGAGCGGCCATTGTGGCTGCGGTGAAGACGGATGATAAGCTTCCGGAAGCCTTTACCATAGTGAAAACAGGAATGGGAGCGGGCAAACGCAGCTACGAACGCCCAAGCATACTGCGGGCGATGCTGATCCGCGGTGAGGAGAGCAGAAAGGACACCATCTGCAAGCTGGAAACAAATATCGATGACTGCACCGGCGAGATGCTGGGATATGTCATGGACAGGCTGTTTGAAGAAGGAGCGAGGGATGTGCATTACATTCCCGTGTTCATGAAGAAGAACCGCCCTGCCTACCAGCTGAATGTTATCTGCTCCGAAGAGGATGCGGACAGGCTGGAACGGGTTATTTTTGCGGAAACCACTACCATCGGCATCCGCAGGCTATGTATGGAAAGGACTGTGCTGCCAAGAGAGGTAATACAGGTCGGCACGCCTCTGGGCCAGGCATCCGTAAAGGTATGCAGGCTGGAGGGAGAAAACAGATACTATCCGGAATATGCGGATGCCGCCAGGCTGAGCAGGGAACATAAACGCCCCTTTATGGAGGTTTATGAAATGATAAAGGCGGCCTGTCCGAAAAAACAGGACGTGCAGCCTGCGGAATAAATGTCCGGACACGCTCCGTACAGGGGATGCGCAGACATGCCGGCGTATTTGCCGCATGGTAAAAAGGAAGTCTTTTAAAAGGAGTATTCATGGAAGGGACAGAGGAAAAGAGACAGAAACTGGCGGAAATGATGGATAAGCTTGCCGGAGAGGATATCATGGTGGCGTTTTCAGGAGGCGTGGACAGCAGCCTCCTGCTGAAGGCCGCCTGTGACAGCGCAGGCCGGACCGGGAAAAAAGTATATGCGGTTACCATACAGACCGCCCTTCACCCAACGGAGGATATTGAGGTGGCAGGACGTGTGGCAAAGGAAATGGGGGCCGTCCATGTGATTCTGTCCGTAGACGAGCTGGCGGAGGCCGGAATTGAAGACAATCCGGTTGACCGCTGCTACCGCTGCAAAAAACTTCTTTTTCAGAAAATGAAGAAGAAGGCGCAGGAGCTGGGCGTCCCGGTGATTGTGGAGGGAACCAATGCAGACGACCTGACGGTGTACCGTCCCGGCATCCGGGCGATCCGGGAACTGGGCATTACCAGCCCGCTGGCCCTTCTTGGCATCACCAAGGAGGAGGTGCGTAAGTTTGCCGGGGAATATGGGATTTCCGTTTCCAACCGGCCCTCGGCCCCCTGTCTGGCCACCCGTTTCCCCTATGGGACCAGACTGAATATGGATAAAATGAAACAGGTGGATCAGGGGGAAGCTTATCTGCGCAGCCTGGGACTTTATAACGTGCGCATCCGTGTGCATGGGGAGGTTGCCAGAATCGAAGTGGATGAAAAGGATATGCTGGCGGTACTGGCACACAGAAAAGATCTGGTTTCCAGACTGGAAGCGCTGGGCTTTCTGTATGTTACACTTGACTTGAAGGGATTCCGTTCGGGCAGCATGGATACGGGCCTTAATGCGGAAACGGCTGAATACTGATTGTAACAGCCCGGTCCCCGGTTGAACTGTTACGGCTGATTAAGTAAAAAAGCAGGATGATAAAATGGACAGAAGTGAAAAAGCGATTTTTACCAATATGTGCATGGTGTATGATGACAACGGAAACGTTCTGGTACAGAACAGAAAGGATAAAGAATGGGGCGGCATAACCTTTCCCGGCGGCCATGTGGAGAAAAAGGAATCCTTCACGGATTCCGTAATCCGGGAAGTTTATGAGGAAACCGGCCTTAAGATCAAAAACCCCGTCCTTTGCGGAGTGAAGCAGTGGCAGGAAGAGGAAGATGTCCGCTACGTGGTCCTCTGTTATAAAACCGGCCATTTTGAGGGCGAGCTTCGTTCCTCGGAGGAAGGGGAGGTATACTGGGTAAAACGGTCAGAGCTGATGGCCCAGCCGCTTGCCTCCGGAATGGAGCTGATGTTCCAGCTGTTCCTGAAGGACGAGGTAAATGAGCATTATTTATATGAAGATGAAGGGGAGTGGAAGCAGGTTCTGAAATGAGCCTGCTTTTGTTTTTGCGCGCCCTGCGGGCGTACGTTCTGCTGTGATTGGTTGATATGCCCATCTTTTGCCCTGTAAACATGGCATGGAAAGCCATATTAAACAGCATATGATGGGTAATTTAGCAGTGAGTTGGTAAAAATACCGGTTTAAGACCAGAATTGACCGTAAAATGATTTAAAAAATTGTCGCAGAGTGCTATAATTGTAATGGATTGTGTAACTGGTAGAATGAATCCGGTTTAGAAAAAAGTTCTGCCTGCTATTCAGAACAATAAAACGGAGGGAAAGTACATGTATCCATATGAAAGTTTTCTGCAGGAATCAAATCAAATTCTTCAGAATTTATCAGATGATTTTGCGTATTATCTTTTGTATCTGGATTTTACGGATTTTCAGATGGTGAATCATTTCTATGGAATGGAAGCCGGGGACAGCCTTCTTCGGGCAATGGAGGAGGCTCTGAAAAAGGATCCCCAGGTCAGGACCTGTGTAAATATTTTTTCTGATCAGTTTCTCTGCCTGATACGGACAGAAAAAGACGTGGATGTGGAAAAAATCATCATATCTTATCAGCAGCGTTCCCGTCTGTTCCTTGAGGAACAGGGAACGAATTACCCTTTATGTACATTAAAGCTTTCCTGCGGTATCTGCAAAGTAACCGGAGGAAACTTAAAATATGCGGTGGACGGCGCCAATCTGGCGCGCAAGGAGGCGAAGAGGCGCGGCTCCTTAAGGGCATTCCCATACAGTGACGCCATGCAGAAGCAGATGACCGATCAGTATGAGCTGGAGCGGGCTGTCAATGACTCCCTCCGGGAGGAAAGGTTCCTTTTTTATCTCCAGCCCAAGGTGGATCTGGAAACAGGCAGGACGATAGGGGCGGAGGCGCTGGCGAGAAGGGTCGGCCGTGATGGAAGCATTATTTATCCGGATGCTTTTCTTTCTGTCATGGAAGCCAATGGGAGCATTGTGGAGCTGGATATGCTGATTTACAGGAAGGTGTGCGCCTTCCTGGCAGATAGAAGGGAAAAAGGGCTGCCGGTGGTACAGACTTCGGTAAACCTGTCACGCCTGCATATCCATAATCCGGAAACCGCCGATATCATCCATTCTGTCGCGCAGGCTTATGAAATCCCGTCCGATCTTCTGGAGTTTGAATTGACGGAAACCATTCTGCTGGATGAATTTTCCGGAGCCAAGCAGCTGATTGACCGGCTGAGGGCGTACGGCTACCGGGTGTCCATAGATGATTTCGGCTCCGGCTATTCGGGAATCAATATATGGCAGGAACTGAATTTTGATGTCCTGAAGCTGGACAAGAAGTTCCTTTCCACAAAAAAGGAACTGGTATACAGGAATGAAGCGATTGTACCGAATATGATAAATATTGCGCAGCGTCTTCATGTGCAGGTACTGTGCGAGGGTGTGGAAACGGAAGAGCAGTGCCTTTATCTGAAGCGGCTGGGCTGCCCGACGGGACAGGGGTATTATTTTTCCAGGCCCATACCGCCGGAGGATTTTTATGCCCGGTATGAAAGCTCCGGTGGGTTTTACCAGGTGCCTTCCGAAAGGAATGTGCAGCAGGCCGAACCTGTGAAAAAAAAGACTGTGGAAAAGAAAAACGCAAAGAACGGGGAATATAAATTTGACAGAAGATGGTATCTGGCGGCAGGCCTGGCAGCGGTGATTTTCCTGAGTATTTCCGTAGCTCTGGCCGTTTCTTATTTTTATAATTCGGCGCGTTCGGAATTTACGCAGATCATGACGGAGAACCTGAATACCTATACCTCGGGCCAGCGTGAAGAAATACTGGCTGAAATGGACAGGATGAAAAATATGCTGGATGCATTGGCGGTTCTTGTAGGACAGCAGGAAGATACGTATGCTGTGGAAGGATATCTGACCGCTTTAAGCGAGGCCAGGGAGGATGAGTGGTATATCTATACGAGTGAGAAAAAGCTGGAAGAGAGTATCAGGACCGGGAAAGCGCGGGAGGAGGACGCCCGGATAGTGGAACGTCTGAAGGAAGGTGAGACTGTCATTTCCGATATTACATATTCTGACAGGCTTGGCGGCCTGTACTGTATTACTATCGGCGTCCCGGTTTATCAAAACGGAAAGTTTGCAGGGACGCTTCGGGGCATTATCAATGCGGATATGCTTGTGGCCACATCTTTTTACCCTGCGGTACAGGGAAAGGTGTTCCGCTGTCTGATCACCGATGGGCAGGGCAATATCATCCCGGTGAAAAAAGGCGACGGGGAATGGGAAGGCAGCCTGGCGGACAGGATGGCCGAGGAAGGAATTGACGGCGATATCTGCAGGGATATGCTGAAGTACCTGGAGAATGGGGAAAACGCCAGCATCCGTGTGGGAGAAAGAGAAGGCGTGCCGATTTACTTTTCTGTAGTGGATCTGGGAATTAACGACTGGCATTATGTGGTGTGCTTCCAGGCGGATATGGCCAACAGCCATATGGAAAGGATTGTTTACCGTACCATGTGCGGAACTGTGGCTCTTCTGGTGGCAGTAGCCGTCTTCTGCGTTTTCCTCTTTTCACTTTTCCTGAAAATGGCAAAGCATATCGGTGTGGAGGAACGGCGGTATTTGCTGCTGGAGCAGTTTTCCGATACGGTGCTGTTTGATTATGATATCCGGCGTGATATTATCCGGTTTACTCCCAATGCTGACAGGCTTTTCAGAATTCATGGCCTGGTGCAGAAGGATTTCCTGAAAAATATGGGGAACAGATATATTTACGGCGGTGATATTGAGGAAGTCAGCCAGCTGTTTTCCGGCCGGCTGAAGAAGGATAAAAAGGAAGTCCGCGTCAGGCTGATGTATCCTGACAGGGATAATTATTTCTGGACGCTGATCCAGTACCGCTATGATTACAAAAAGGGAACCGTTTCTTCCGTAGTTGGTAAGATTACGGACATTGAGGAACAAAAAAGGCATGAGGAGTATCTTCTGGAAATGTCGGAGACAGACGGCCTGACCGGTCTGCGCAACAAGCTGGCCACAGAGGTTGAAATCCGCAGGCGGCTTCAGGAGGAATGCATCGGACTGCTGTTCATGATTGATTTGGATAACTTCAAGCTGGTGAATGATTCTTATGGGCATGCCGGAGGCGATGAAGCCCTCTGCTTTGTGGGAAGCTGCCTGCAGAAGGTGTTCAGGGCCGATGATGTGATCGGCCGCATCGGCGGGGATGAGTGGATGGTATTTCTTAATTCTACGAACAGCCGGGAACTGGCAGGAAAGAAGGCAGAGCTTTTGATGCAGCACCTGAAGCTGGGCATGGAGCAGGGGATACCGCCATTATCCGTGAGCATAGGGATTTCCAGGTGCCCGGAGGACGGGAGTCAGTTTGTGGATCTGTTTAATGCGGCGGATCGCGCCATGTATGAGGCAAAAAGGAAAGGGAAAAACTGTTATTGCTTTTCCAGGCCGTATGTAACAAGGACGGATAGGTAAAACGCCGGGAACCCGGCGGCGGGCATAAAGCCCGCGCGCCTTAATCAGTGAAGCGTTGTCCTGCCAGGAAGTATTTTATTCCGGGGTAACGGAGGGAAGGGAGCTTAAGTTGTTGTTTTCTGTTTCGTCAGGGATGGATTTCAGATATTCGGTATCCTTTCGGTGGGCGATGCCGACTCCCCTGATTTCTCCGTCCTTTGCCAGGGCAACGCCTTCTTCCTTGGAAACCGTGGAGCCGTCGGAGAGCTGATAGCCGGTGATACGGCCGCTTTCCTTTACAAGACCCACGATATCCTTTGCATCACTTTTGGTCTGCGGAATGCTGTCCAGCGCATTTTTTGCCAGTGCAGAATCCGGTATCTCGTTATTATCCATGGTCAAATGTCCTTTCTTTCCAAGGCGGCCGCCATATAGGGGCCGCGGTGTTTTTTCTCAGTTGCCGGCAGTTACAATACAGTCCCGGATGAACTGTGACAATTAGTATCCGCAGTGCAAAAAAAGTTATTCAGATAACCGGCGGAATGTGATATGATATTGTTTTCAGGTAATAACTGTAAAGGTACAAAACAGTTATCCCAGATATTAAAAAATGTGAGGGAGCAGATATGACAAGTGAGTTTGGCATGGCGGTTCATGCGCTTACCTTTTTAAACCATAAGGGGGAAATGGTTTCCAGCGAGGTGCTGGCGGAAAATATATGTACCAATCCGGCCCGTGTGCGCAAGGTTATGGCGAAGCTGAAAAGAGCGGGGCTGGTAACCACCAGGGAAGGGCTGGATGGAGGCTATTTATTCAACGGGCCTGCGGATAAGGTGACGCTTAGCATGATTGCGCAGGCGGTGGAGGCCAGGTTTGTTTCTTCCTCCTGGAAGAGCGGGAACCAGGATATGGACTGCCTTGTGGCTTCGGGGATGGCCGGCCTTCTTGACGGAATTTACGATCAGCTGGATCGCCGCTGCTATGAAAGGCTGGAAAAACTGACAATTGAAGACATAAACGGAAAAATTTTCGGAGCCGGGTGACGAGCCTGGCTTTACCTTGTAAGGAGGGAAGGGGAAATGCGCGTTTCAAAGGCATCGGAGGAAAGAAGGCAGGAGATACTGGACGCGGCAATGCGGGTTTTTTATGAGAAGGGGTATGAAAAGACGTCCATCAGTGACATTGCGTTGAAGCTGGGGGTGGCGCAGGGGCTGATTTACAGGTATTTCAAATCAAAGGAGGCACTTTTTGACGGGGCACTGGAAAATTATGCCGGACGGCTGGCTGAGCAGATGGGGGAAGCGATCAGGGACGGTCGGACAACGCTGCGGGAAAAGATTATGAGTACGCAGTCTTTCATCCATATTGAGGATGACGACAGCTATTATTATAAAATTTTTAACAGCCCGGACAAAAAAGGCGTCTATCAGAAGCTTTCACTGAAGGTGGCGGAGCGGCTGGTGCCTCATGTGACGGATGCGATCACGGAGGAGATGAAGCTGGGGCGTCTCACTGCGGTGGAGGATCCGGAAACGGTAGCTTCCTTTTGTGTCTACGGGCAGCTGGGGATATTATTCCGTGAAGATATCAGCGGCCTCCAGAAAGCGGAGAGGATCAGAAAGTTTGTTGCAGGACAGATACGGTAGGAAAAGGTGAGGGGCAATGGATAACAGGGACGGGTTGGAAAATCAGCTCTATAAGGCCGACTGGCTGAAGGAAGTACTGCAGACCGGCCGGATTGGCATGTGGATCGTGGAAGTGGATAATGAGACGGGAGAGTTTCGGATGTATCCGGATGAGCAGATGCACGTCCTGCTGGGAACGGAGCATATGGAGCTTACACCAAAGGAGCAGTTTGCTTTTTTCCAGGAGCGGATTGAGCCTGGCTACGAGAAAGCGGTCCAGGATTACACGGACAGAATGCTGAAAACGGGAGAACTGGCGGAGGTGGAGTACTACTGGAACCATCCGCAGATGGGAAAAATTTTTGTCAGATGCAGCGGCAAGGTCTATGAAAGGGAAGGGCAGATTTACCGTATCAGAGGGTATCATCAGGATATCACGGAACTGGTGCGGCTGAGAAAGACAAACCTTGTGCAGGGACAGCAGCTGAAGGAAACAGAAAGGCAAAAGCAGCGGTATAACAATCTTTTTCAGTCGGTGCTCTGCGGCATTATCCAGTATTCCATGATGGATAACGGGCTGGCGCGGTTTAAAAATGCCAACAAAGAAGCCATACGGATTCTGGGATATGAGGAACAGGAATTCTGGGAGAAGCAGGAATGGGATCTTACGTCCACCGTTTGTGAGGAAGACAGGGAGCGGATCATTAAGGGAATTGACGAACTGAAGGAAGCCGGGGATAAGTTCTTTTATGAATACCGCGTAAAGTGCAGGGACGGAAGAAAATGCTGGGTTATCGGAAGCGCTGAGCTTATCCGGGATCTGGACGATGAGCTGGTGGTGCAGAGCGTATTTCTGGATATTAACAGACGTAAGGAAATCGAGCAGAAGAACCGGCTGCTGGAGAAGCAGCTGGAGGCCGGGAATGAGTTCCTCCGCCTTTCCCTGGAGCATACATCCATATATGAGTTTTATTATGATCCTGTCAGCGGTATAGGGACGCTGCCTGAGCGCACCAGAGAATTCTATGGCCGGGAAACGCCGGTTTGCATCAATATGGCGGAAACCTTTGCCAGGGAATATGCGGCGCCGGAATATCATGATGCGTTTCTTCAGATGTTCCGGGCCATTGACAGGGGGGAACGGACCGCCACAGGCGAATTTATGGATCAGGACCGGAAGAACTGGCGGCGCATTACGCTTTCCGTCCTCCGGTATGACAGTACGGGGAAACCTGGCTACGTGGTGGGCATCACAGAGGATATTACCAAGGAAAAGGAGATGGAAATCGCCCTGAGAAAAGCCAGGACGCAGGATCCCCTGACCGGGCTTTATACCAGGGAAGCAGGCATTGCGCTTGTAAAGGAACGGCTGGAGCATAAGAGGGCGGATCAGGTCTGTGGCCTGATGCTTCTGGATATGGATAATTTTCAGAAAATCAACGACGTTTCCGGCAGCGTTTTTGCGGATGTGCTGCTTCAGGAAACGGCGGATGTATTGCGGCGGGAAACGAAGGATGAGGATATCCTCATCCGGCTGGGTGGCGATGAGTTCATGGTTTTTGTGGAAAACTGTACCAAGGCGGAAGCAGTGGTGCAGGGAAAGGCAATTGCCGAAAGGATACGCGGCCTTTTTCCCGATATGGAAGGGGAATCGGGTATTTCCGCCAGCATCGGCATGTGCGTCACCTCTGTTGTAGAGGATTACAGCGGGCTTTACCGCTGTGCGGAGAGCACGCTTCAATATTTGAAGAAAAACGGCAAGGGCCGGGCGGCCTGTTATCTGGATACCTCTAATGAGCTGGGCAGCTGGCTGACCAGCCTGTACCCGGACGAACTGCTGATCAACAGTGTCGGCAGCAGCAATCTGAGCGCTGATGAAGAACTGACCACCTTTGCGCTGGAGCTTCTCGGAAAAGCCAGGAACATCTCCGACGCCATGAACCTGCTGCTTGTCCGGATTGGAAAACGGATGAAGCTGGACAGGGTATGCATCAGTGAGGTCAACCATGAATACCGGAATGTCTCCTGCATTTACCAGTGGGCGGACAAGGCTGTGGGGTATCATGAGACGGAGCCGTTTTACTTAAGCCGGGAGGATCTGGAGCATATCCTCAGTGTTTACTCGGCAGACGGAACCAGTACGGAAAAGCTTATTTTCCATCAGCATATGATGCCCAGCGTGCTGCACGCCGCGTTCTGGAATGAGGGGACGTATGCAGGCGCTTTCTGCTGGGAAAAGAAGGAAGAGGGCTATGAATGGACGGATGAGGAGAAGCGGCTTATCAAGGAACTGGCCCGGATTATCAGCTCCTTTACCATGAAAGCGAGGGCGGATGCCGTCAGCCAGGCCAAGACGGATTTCCTTTCCCGTATGTCCCATGAGATCCGTACGCCCATGAATGCCATTATGGGGATGACTGCGATTGCGAAGACGGTTCTGGAGGATAAGGAAAAGATGGCGGAATGCCTTCATAAAATAGAAACGGCCAATACCTATCTGCTGCAGCTTATCAACGATATTCTTGATATGTCCCGCATTGAAAGCGGCAAGGTGGAGCTGAATATCCAGAGAAACGATTTGCATGAAATCATAAACAGCCTGAAAATTCTTATTGAGCCTCAGGCGGAAGCAAAAGGCATTATTTTCAGTACGGAAGTAAGCTGTGAGGAAAAACGGCCGATTATGGCAGACGATCTGCGCCTGAACCAGATATTGATTAATATTCTGGGAAATGCGGTGAAGTTTACGCCTCCGGGAGGCCATGTGACGCTGCGGGTTGAGCAGACAGATGCTGATGAAGAGCTGCTGCGGCTCCGTTTCAGTGTGACGGACGATGGGATCGGCATCCAGAAGGAGCGGCAGAAATCCATTTTTAATGCTTTTGAACAGGCAGAGGCCAGCACGGCCTCACAATACGGAGGGACGGGCCTGGGCCTTTCCATATCCAGCCGTCTGGTACAGATGATGGGCGGCAAGCTGGAGGTGGAAAGCGAGCCGGGTAAAGGCTCCTGCTTCTATTTTACGCTTTCCATGCCCTTTGCCGGAGAACGCGGAGGGGATGCAGGGATGGAAAAGTCCGCCGCCGCTGCGGATTTTTCCGGAAAACGCATTCTGGTTGTGGAGGACAATGATATTAACAGGGAGATTGCAGTAACCCTTCTGGAAGGATGGGGATTTAAGGCCGAGGAAGCTGTGAATGGAAAAGAGGCGGTGGAAAAATTCCTGGACGCTCCTCCACATTATTATGACGGTATTCTGATGGACATCAAAATGCCGGTTATGGACGGCCTGCAGGCAACAAGGTTTATCCGCATGTCGGAAAAGGAAGACAGCGTGAGCATCCCTATTATCGCCATGAGCGCCAATGCCTTCAGCGAGGATATGAAAAAGTCCATGGAAAGCGGCATGAACGGCCATCTTGTGAAGCCCATCGAGGTGGAGAAAACGAGGAAGCTGCTGCAAAAATGCATAAAATAAGCAGCTTGCAGAAAAAATATTGTAACTATTCGTAACTGTTCAGCAGGTCAGCGCATTTAGCTGCGCAGGCCAGCGCTTTGCGCTGACCGTAAGAAAGTGATTCAGGAGTGCTAAAATCCATCGCCAAAGGCGATTTAGGATGGATTTTAGCAGTAACTGTGAGGGGTACTGAACAGTTACAACTATTCAAATACGGAGGATTTATGAGTAACGGACAACATAAAAACGGGAATTTTACATCAACGTTAGGCTTTGTGATTGCCTGTGTGGGATCGGCAGTAGGGCTGGGAAATATCTGGATGTTTCCCTACCGCCTGGGACAGTACGGAGGGGCGGCCTTCCTGATACCTTATCTGCTGTTTATCCTGTTGTTCGGCTGGGTCGGGCTGTCGGCGGAGTTTGCAGTGGGCAGAAAAGCGCGGACCGGGACCATAGGGGCCTATGGCTATTGTTTCGCGGCCAGGAACAGGGAAAAGACAGGAAAGGTACTGGGCTGGTTCCCGCTGCTTGGCTCTCTTGGAATTGCCATCGGCTATTCCATTGTACTTGGCTGGGTGCTGCGTTCCCTTGCGGGGGCGGTAACGGGAAGCCTGTTTGAAACGGATGCTGCGGAGTATTTTGCACAGGCCACGGGGGCCTTCGGAAGCGTTCCCTGGCATTTCATCATTGTGGCGGTGGTTTCCGTGATTCTTCTGACGGGAGTGACCAAAGGGATTGAAAAAGTGAGCAAGGTTATGATGCCCCTGTTTTTTGTATTATTTGTGATACTGGCGGTGAGGGTGGCCTTCCTGCCGGGGGCGGCCAAAGGCTATGAGTTCCTGTTTGTGCCCAGATGGGAGGCGCTTCTGAAGGTGGATACCTGGGTTATGGCCATGGGACAGGCCTTTTTCTCCCTTTCAATTACAGGCTCCGGCATGATTGTATACGGGGCTTATCTGGATGATAAGGTGGATATCCCGGGGGCTTCGGTGCGGACGGCATTGTTTGATACGATGGCGGCGCTGCTTTCGGGGCTGGCTATAATGCCGGCGGTGTTTGCCTTCGGCATCGATGCGGGCAGCGGCCCGTCCCTGATTTTCATCACGCTTCCGGGCGTTTTCCGGCAGATGCCCATGGGAAGGCTGTTTGCGGCCTTTTTCTTCCTTTCCGTCAGCTTTGCGGGAATCACCTCCCTTATCAATATGTTTGAGGCGGTTATAGAAAGCTGGCAGACACAGTTCCGGATTTCCAGGTTCCTGTCCACGCTGCTGTGCGGCGGCATTACCTTTCTGGTGGGAGTATTTCTGGAGGAGGAAAGCAGGACCGGAAAATGGCTGGATACGGTATCCATCGCCATCGTGCCTCTGGGCGCCGTCCTGGGGGCCGTGTCGGTTTATTATGTGCTGGGTTATCCGAAAATCCGGGAGGAACTGGAAAAGGGACATAAGGGAAAATTATCAGAAGCTTTTGGATTTACGGCAAAGTATATTTATGTGCCGCTGACAGTACTGGTATTGATTCTTGGATTTGTATATAAGGGAATTGGATAATTTTTATTAAAAAATAAGGTGAAGTGAGAATTTAACTTTATTATTTTAAAGAAAAAGAAGGTGCGGGGATGGAAATTACGGTATTAACGGAAAATACGGTAAGCCGCCGGGGCCTGCTCGCGGAGCATGGCCTTTCGGTACTGGTGGAAGAGGGAGGAAAACGCATCCTGTTTGACACGGGGCAGAGCGGCGTTTATATACATAATGCAGAACAGCTGGGTATCAGCCTGGAGGGGCTTGATGCCATCGTATTAAGCCACGGGCATTATGATCATACGGGAGGCCTGCCGGAATTTCCAGGCGAGGTCAGCTGTCCGGTCTATCTGAGCGGAAAGGCTCTGGAGGATAAATGGTGTCTGGCAGGGGATGGCAAAGGGAACCGCTGCATCGGCGTGCCCTGGCGGGAGGATGCGCGGGAGCTGGAACGGCTGCCTCTGGTATTTACCTGGGAACAGGAGGAGATTTTTCCCGGTATTTATCTGCTGGGACAGATTTCCACCACAGTGCCTTCGGAAATTGGGGAAAAGCCCTTCCGTATCCTGCAGAACGGCAGATATCTGCCGGATACCATGGAAGATGAGCAGATTCTTGTGATCCGCACGCCTCAGGGGCTGGCCGTTTTTGCCGGCTGCGCCCATCCGGGCATTCTGAGCTGTGTGGAGAAGGTAAAAAAGACCTTTCCCGGAGAAAAGCTTTATTCTTTGCTTGCCGGGATGCATCTGCGCGGCTGTCCGCAGGAACGGGTAGAGGAAACCATTACGGGTTTAAAGGAAGCGGGCTTTACGTATCTGATACCGCTGCACTGTACCGGGACGCTGGCCATTGCCCGGATGAAAATGGCATTCGGGAAGAGCTGCCTCATGGCGGAGGCGGGAAAGCGTTTTTCTTTGTAAGCGCAGTCAATAAGTATAAATTCCCTATTGACATATTCCTGAAATTGCTATAAGTTAGTTAGTAACAGAAAAGAAAAAACCTGTGAGAAAGAGTAGTAAGCATCAAGAGGAAATATCCCAGAGAGCCGCAGCTGGTGGAAATGCGGTATAGGAACTCATGCTGAATGGACTTTTGAGGCCGGCCTGAACATGGTAATTTACCCAGTAGGCGCCGGCGGGAATCCGGACCCGTTATCAGACCGGCGTGCATAGTTGTGCATGCATATGGCAGGATTGCAGTCCTGGCCGTATGGAAAGAGTGGACGAAGCGTCAATTTGAGTGGTACCGCGATAATAGGATTATTACCGCCTCAAGAATTTCCCTTGCCGGGAGATCCTGAGGCGGTTTTTTGTTTTTACAGGAAATCAGGTCCTGTGGAATCAAGCCCCGGTTCGCGTACAGAACGATACCGTCCCTTTCATTATCAAAAACCCGCCTTAAGAAGAAGGCGCTTTCCCCTGTCAGGTTGTCTGTCTATTTAAGAAAAGGAGATAAAACTATGGCAAACAAAGAAATTCCCTACAAAATCTATCTGGAAGAATCGGAGATGCCCAGGCAGTGGTACAATGTGAGAGCCGACATGAAGAATAAGCCGGCGCCGCTTTTAAATCCCGCAACCCTGCAGCCCATGACCTTTGAGGAGCTGCGTCCTGTATTCTGTGATGAGCTGGTAAAGCAGGAGCTGAATGATACGGATGCCTACATCGACATTCCGGAGGAAATCAGAAAATTTTATAAAATGTACCGTCCGTCACCCCTGGTAAGAGCGTACTGCCTGGAAGAGAAGCTGCAGACGCCTGCCAAGATTTATTATAAATTTGAAGGAAACAACACCAGCGGCAGCCACAAGCTCAATTCCGCCATTGCCCAGGCCTACTATGCAAAGCAGCAGGGACTGAAGGGCGTTACCACGGAAACCGGAGCCGGACAGTGGGGTACCGCGCTTTCCATGGCCTGTTCCTATTTCGGGCTGGACTGCCAGGTATATATGGTAAAGGTATCCTATGAGCAGAAGCCCTTCCGCCGTGAAGTAATGCGGACCTATGGGGCAAAGGTTACCCCTTCCCCTTCCGAATTTACCGAAGTGGGAAGAAAGATTCTTATGGAGCATCCCGGAACCTCAGGAAGCCTTGGCTGTGCCATTTCCGAAGCGGTGGAAGCGGCGACCAAGCAGGAAGGCTACCGTTACGTACTGGGAAGCGTGCTCTCCCAGGTACTGCTTCATCAGACGATTATCGGTCTGGAAACCAAGACCGCGCTTGATAAATACGATATCGTGCCGGATATCATCATCGGATGTGCCGGCGGCGGCTCCAACCTGGGTGGCCTGATTTCCCCGTTTGTGGGAGAGGTGCTCAGAGGGGAAAAGGATTATAAATTCATTGCAGTAGAGCCTGCTTCCTGCCCCAGCCTTACCAGAGGAAAATATGTATATGACTTCTGTGATACCGGTAAGGTCTGCCCCCTGGCTAAAATGTATACGCTGGGCAGCGGCTTCATCCCTTCCGCCAACCATGCAGGCGGCCTGCGTTACCACGGCATGAGCTCTATCCTGTCCCAGCTGTATGATGATGGCTATATCGAAGCCCGCAGCGTGGAGCAGACAGCGGTATTCGAAGCGGCTGAGCAGTTCGCAAGAGTGGAAGGCATCCTTCCCGCTCCGGAAAGCAGCCATGCGATCCGCGTAGCTATTGACGAGGCGATGAAGTGCAAGGAAACCGGAGAAGAAAAGACCATCGTATTCGGCCTTACCGGAACCGGCTACTTTGACATGGTGGCCTATGAGAAATTCCATAATGGAGAAATGAAAGATTATATTCCCACCGATGCCGACCTGCAGGCTGGTTTCGACGGAATCCCCAGATTCCCGGGAAATAATATCTGATATAAAAACGGCGTCCCTCATATATTGGCAGCATGTCAATATTGAGGCGGCGCCGTTTTTTTGTGGCTTATATTCCGGACGGATGGCTTGCAAGGATTTTAGCATAGTGATAAACTGAATACCAAAGACTACCGGAAATGCCGGGAGAATATTACCGCAGTTTGCGGCGGTCCGGCCTTTGGCAGCAGCTGTGAAGGGACGGAACCGTTACTTTCTGCCATAAAAAAGGAGGGCAAGTTAATTGAACAGAAAAAAAGCAGGGATGATAGCGGCGGCAGCAGCTCTGCCAGCGGCGGTAATGGCCGGCGGCGTGGCCTTTTTCTTCAATTATTCCGTTGTAAGAATGAAAAAAAAGAAGAAGAAAAAGAAAAAAGTGCCTGAACTTAAGGCCGGGCAGGGCCTGACCTTTGACTGCTTCCGTGATAAGATAGACGAAGGCATAGCCTGGTTTAAGGCTCAGCAGCCGGAAAAAATCACGCTCACAAGCTATGACGGGCTGAGGCTGTCAGCCTATCTGCTTCCGGCACAAACGGATAGCAATAAAGTTCTTTTGCTTATGCACGGCTACCGGGCGGACGGGTATTCCGATTTTGCGGGGCTGTTTAAATTTTACCATGACCAGGGGTATCATCTTCTGGTGCCCCACCAGAGAAGCCATGCGGACAGCGAAGGAAAATATATCTGCTTTGGCGTTAAGGAACGGTTTGACTGTAAGATGTGGGCGGAATACGCTGTGCGCCGTTTTGGAAAGGACTGCAATCTGTATATGTCAGGAATTTCCATGGGCAGCTCAACGGTGCTTATGGCCGTGGGGCTGGGCCTGCCGGAGAATGTGAGGGGCATAATTGCGGACTGCGGCTTTACCAGCCCTTACGATATTTTCAGGCATGTGATGCAGCTTCAGTTTAAGCTGCCGCTGTTTCCGCTGATGAACCTGACCGAGGCGGTGAACCGGAAGAAAGCGGGCTTTGGCTATAAGGATGTTTCCACGTTGGATATTTTGAAAAACTGCAGCATTCCGATTCTGTTTATCCATGGAGGAAAGGATGAGTTCGTGCCCACGCAGATGACGCTGGATAATTATTCTGCCTGCGCAGGGCCGAAGGAGCTGCTTATTGTGCCGGAAGCGGCCCATGGAACCTCTAATTTTGTGGAGCCGGTGCGTTATCGTGAAACGGTTCTCAGATTTATGAAGAAATACGAAAAATAAGAGTGTGGTTATATGAGTGCACGACCGATCATTTTCCATATAGATGTTAACAGCGCCTTTTTAAGCTGGAGCGCGGCATACCGGCGCCATGTGCTGGGAGAGGAACCTGACCTGAGGACGGTGCCGTCCATTGTGGGCGGCGATCAGGAGGCTCGCCATGGTATTGTGCTTGCCAAGAGCACGCCGGCCAAGAAATATGGGATTCAGACAGGGGAGCCGATAGTGGCAGCCCGGAAGAAATGCCCGAACCTGATCATTATCCCTCCGGATTTCCATCTGTATGTGGAAAATTCGAAGGCGCTGATATCGCTGCTGAAAAGCTATTCCGACCATGTGGTCCAGTACAGCATTGATGAAGCCTGGGCGGATTTTACCGGCTATGAGATGCTTTACGGGGATCCGGTGGAATTTGCCTGGAAGCTGAAGGATCAGATCCGGGAGGAACTGGGCTTCACCGTAAACATCGGTGTGTCCAGCAACCGCCTTTTGGCCAAAATGGCCGGGGATTTCAAAAAACCGGATTTGGTACATACCCTGTTCCCGGAGGAAATTGAAGAAAAAATGTGGCCGCTCCCGGTGGAAAGGCTGTTTCTGGTGGGAAAAGCAGCTGCAGACCGGCTGCACAGCCTGGGAATTTATACAATAGGAGATCTGGCCCGTTCGGATGTGGACGCTCTGAAGGCCCATATGAAAAAGCATGGCGAGGTTATCTGGAATTATGCATGGGGACGTGAGGAAGAGGACACACTGGAAGCAAAGGAAGGCAATAAGGCCTACGGAAACAGCATGACCACGCCTGTAAATGTTACGGATGTGAAGTACGCCAGACAGATCCTTTTATCCCTGTGTGAAACCGTGGGCATGCGCCTTCGGGCGGATCATGTGAAAATAAGCTGTGTGAGCATCACGCTTCGTACGTCAAATTTTGAAAACAGAAACAGGCAGATGCAGCTGAGCAGCGCAACGGATGTGACAGAGGAAATCTATGAGGCGGCCTGCCGTCTTTATGACGAGCTGTGGGATGGAAGGCCGCTGCGGCTGATTGGTGTATCCACCTCCCGGGTTTCCCATGAGGAATACCGTCAGTATAATCTGTTCGATATGGAAAAATACGACAAGCTGGAAAAATGTGACCGCGCCATTGACAGCATCCGAGCCAAATTCGGGGAGGATTCCGTCATGAGGGCCAGTTTTCTCAAAAGCAATGTTTCCCACACGGGACGTGGGCTGAATAAGGAGAAACGGGCTGAGGCAATTTCAGGCACGGACTGGGAGAAGGAAGAATGAGCTGTCAGGCAGAACGGGCGGCAGGAAGCGTCCGGGGAGAAAAAAAGTGATAAGATTTATGAGATCAAAATTCAGGAGAGGAATGCCTCAGGCAGCGGTACTGCTGGCAGTTTTGCTGGCGGTGCTGACGGCGGGCTGCGGGAATAATGCGGCGGCGCCGGAAATGACGGATCGGGGGAATAAGAAGAATCAGTCTGACGCAGAGGTAACGTCTGCTCCTGAAAAAGCAGGGAACAGAAAGCCGGAGCTGAAGGATATCGGCGGAGAGGAAATTATTTCAACCAGGCAGGAGATTCCCGCGGAACCGGCGGCAAAGGAAAGAAATGAAGACAAGCTGCTGCCGGATAAGGAAGAAAAGTCTGCGGAGGAAGCGCCCGGGGATGAGGAAAACACCGGGAACAGGGAAACGGCAGCTGAAAATGTGCAGGATACGGACAGGGCAGAAGCCGGAAACGGTTCCTGCCCGGAGGGAGACAGGCAGGATTCAGTAAAATCCGCCGCCCTGCAGGTGGAGGAACAGACAATCATTGTCCCCGGACTGGTAGGCGCCTACCGGTATCTGTTCCTTTCGGATACCCATATCATTACGCTGAACGGGGAAGAGACACAGCAGCAGCTGGAAAATGCGCTTCCCAGAAGAGATACGCTGTTTCTGGATGCACAGGGAAAAAAGCCTGAAGAAACCTTTCCGGCCTGGATGGCATATGCCAATGAACAGAAGGTGGACGGCGTGCTGCTCGGCGGGGACATCATTGATTTCCCGTCTCAGTCCAATCTGGACTTTTTGGAAGAAAACCTGGGGAAACTGGAAATGCCCGTGCTCTATGTGCCGGGCAATCATGACTGGACCTATCCCTGGGAATATATGACGGAAAAAGGCAAAAACGAATATCTGACGGCCCTGGCCCCCTTTATGCGGGGCACGCCTGCGGCGCAGGTGCTGGAAAATGAGGAGCTTGTAATTTTAGGAGTGGATGACAGCAGCAACCAGATTGATCCCGCGGCGCTGGAGACGGTCAGAAATGCGTCGGAGAAGGGCAAGCCGGTGATTATCCTCCAGCATGTGCCTTTTGCCGCGGAGAAGCTGGTGCGGGAGGCTGCCCAGGTATGGAAGAATCCTGTTTCGCTGGGAATGGGGGCGGCGGGAGGCATTTACCCGAATGAAGCATCCCTGGAATATATGAAGCTTGTACTGGGAGACACAAGCCCGGTAAAGGCTGTCCTGGCCGGACATATCCATATGAGGGAGACGGATGTGGTGGCGGAAAACAGCGGAATTGTCCAATATACGGCGCCGCCGGGGTATCTGGGGCAGGCAATTCTGCTTACGGTTACCGGGGATGCGCCGGAAGCCATTCGGGACCCTGCCGCGCAGGAGGAAACTGCTGCGGATTACCTGCAATGATGCATCGCAAAAATGAGCAAAAGGTCCGGAAGGCCGGCACAGTAAGTGCGCCGCCTGACGGACCTTTTAAAAAGCAATAAAAAAACCGGAACGAATAACCGTTCCGGTTTTTAAGCAGTGCAGGAAAAGAGACTTGAACTCTCATGGTATTGCTACCACACGGACCTGAACCGTGCGCGTCTGCCAATTCCGCCATTCCTGCGCGACAAAATGTATTTTATATGATCTGAGATAAAATGTCAATACATAATTCTTATTTTTTTTACAGAAAAAATAAAATTTTATAGATTGTCATAAGCTCTTTAACCTGATATAACAAAAGCATACCCTGCCGATTATTTCACTGAAAAGGGGAGAGGGGTAATGCTGTCTGTCATGTAAGGACGGCAGCTGGAAAATTATCAGAGAAAGCAAAGGAGCTTAGAAATGAAAGTCATGCATTCTGAATGGAGCGGCCGGATCCGGCATTGGATAAGGACGCTGAAGGACGATTTTTACGAACCGCTGGGAGAGTTCCGGTGGGAAGGACACAGGACGATGGAGCACATCAGTCCTGAGCAGGCGCTGGGGCTTGCGTTTGAGCAGGTACAGCCGGGATTCACATGGGGGAATACTTATGAATACTGCTGGTTCAGAAGCCGGATAGAGCTTCCTGGCCGGGCGGAGGGGAAAAGGATTGTAATGAATCTGAAGCCGGGCGGGGAATCCACCCTGTTCGTCAATGGACGTTCCTTCGGCACCTACAGGGCTGACTGGGTATCCGAACCCCATCATTACATGGAAGACAATACACTTACACGGTCGGGAAAAGCCGGAAAGAGCTATGAGGTGCTCATGGAGACCTATGCGGGGCATTATTATCCCGAATGCCCTGACGGAGGCTGCGCAACCGGCCCCGTGCTTCCCGGTTCCTTTACGGATCCATTGACGGAAGGGGCAAGAAGGACGCTGGGAGTATGCACCTACGGCATCTGGGATGAGGATGCCTACCAGCTGTACATGGACGTGGATACACTGGGCAAGCTGCTGGAAACTCTGGATGAGACCTCCCTGCGCGCGGCAAAAATCGCTAAGGCGCTGGAGCAGTTCACCCTGATTGTGGATTTTGAACAGGACAAGGAAAAAAGAACGGAAAGCTACCGGGCTGCCAGAGAAGCGCTGAAACCGGCGATGGAAGCTGTTAACGGTTCGACCATGCCTGTTATTTACGCGGTGGGAAACGCCCATCTGGATCTGGCATGGCTGTGGCCCATGGCGGAAACCCACAGGAAAACCGAGCGTACCTTTGCGGCTCAGCTCCGTCTTCTGGAGGAATATCCGGAATATAAATTCATCCAGAGCCAGCCGGCTTCCTATGAAATGTGCAGAAAATATTATCCGGAGCTGTTTGAACGGATTAAGGAAGCGATCCACGCAGGACAGTGGATTGCGGACGGCGCCATGTGGGTGGAGCCGGATACCAACATGACCAGCGGCGAGTCTCTGGTCAGACAGCTGATTCATGGAAAACGTTATTATAAGGAAGAACTGGGTGTGGACAGCCAGGTTCTCTGGCTGCCGGATACCTTTGGCTACACGGCGGCCCTTCCTCAGATCCTGCGCGGCTGCGGCGTAAAATACCTGGTTACCCAGAAGATTTTCTGGTCCTATAATGAAGGGGATCAGTTCCCTTATCACTATTTTACATGGGAAGGCATGGACGGCTCCCGCGTGGATTCCTTCCTGCCCACCAGCTACACCTACCGCACGGACCCGAAAGAAATCAACCAGGTGTGGAAAAACAGGACGCAGATCCAGGATCTGGATGCATTCCTACTGCCCTTCGGCTACGGGGACGGAGGCGGCGGCCCGTCCAGGGATTACGTGGAATATGCATTGCGCCAGAAGGACCTGGAGGGCGGCGTGAAGGTGAAAATGGAAGGCCCCAGGGAATTCTTCGAGGAAATGCAGGAACAGGGAGGCCCCGCCAACACCTATGTGGGAGAGCTTTATTTCAGCGCCCACCGCGGAACCTATACTTCCCAGGCCATGGTAAAGAAGAACAACAGAAGATGCGAGCTTGCATTGCGTGAAATGGAAATGTGGAGCTGCCTGGCGGCATCCAGGGGCTGGGAATATCCCCTTGAGAAAGCGGATGCGCTGTGGAAACAGCTGCTCCTGCATCAGTTCCACGACATCCTTCCCGGCTCCTCCATCGCGAGGGTTTATGTGGAGGCGGAAGAGGCCTTTACAGAGATCCTTAAGGGAGCGGCGGACATTACCCAAAATGCAGCGAAGGCAGTTCTTGACGGCAGCGAAGACACAGTTACGGTATTCAACTCCCTGAGCTTTGGCAGGAAAGCGCTGGTAACGCTTCCGGAGGCCTTTGCAACGGGGGCAGAAACGGCAGACGGCCGTAAGGTGCCTGTCCAGGTGATGGACGGAACGGTAAAGGCGCTGGTTGAACTTCCTTCCTGCGGCGCTGTTGCCCTGATTCCAGCCACGCAGCCTGCGGAACCGGAATACATAGCGGCTGTAACAGAAGAGAACCCTGCGTCATCCGTTACGGAAACAGAAGATGGCTTCCTGATGGAAAATACGCAAATCAGGGTCTGCGTAAACAGGTGCGGCGAGGTGATCTCCTTTATCCTTAAGGAATCCGGCAGGGAGTTTGCGGCAGAACCCATGAACCGTTTCCACCTGTATAAGGATGTCCCCCGCCTTTTTGACGCCTGGGATATTGATTCCAACTACCGTGAACAGGAAGTGGAAGCAGCTGTGGACGTGAAGGTGGAAATCCAGTCCCAGGGCCTGGAAGCCATCCTGAAGGTGACCGGCCGTATCAGCGAATCCTCTTATACACAGTATATCCGCCTGGCTGCGGATAGCAGAAGGCTGGTATTCGATACCGAGGTGGACTGGAAGGAGCTTCACCGTCTGTGGAAAACCGCATTCCCCGTGCAGGTATATTCGGAAAACGGCATCAATGAAATGCAGTTTGGTTACGTGGAAAGACCTGCCCACCGTTCCAAAGCCTATGACAAGGATCGCTTTGAAGTCTGCAACCACCGCTACAGCGCGCTGTGTGACGGCTCCCACGGGGCGGCAGTCCTGAACGACTGCAAGTATGGTATCAGCATGAACGGAAACAGCCTGGAGCTGACGCTGCTGCGTGCGCCTTCCGCGCCGGAAATGCGCGCGGACAACAGAGTACATCAGTTTACTTATGCGTTTACCGCCTGGGAAGGCTCCTTTACGGACTGCGATGTGGTGCGCCAGGGTTATGAGCTGAATGTCCCCGCGCTGACCATGCCCGGAGCCTGCGAGAGCTTCAGCCTGGCATCCATCGATAAGGAAAATATTATTCTAGATACCATGAAGCCTGCGGAGGACGGAAGCGGCGATATTATCCTCAGACTTTATGAATCCAAGAAAGCGGCGGTTACGGCAAGAGTTCATGTAGAACTGGAAGGCTGCCGCGCTTACCTGTGCGATATGCTGGAAAATGTGCAGGAAGAGGCTGTGATGGAAAACGGCGACATGCTGATGGATTTCAGGGCCTTTGAGGTGAAGACTGTAAGACTTAAAAGAGCAGGGGAATAAAGTGCTATAGAGGAGAACCGAACGCGGCGGCCAGCTGGCCCCCACGCTCGGTTCTTTCTACTGGTGGTTTTTCTGTGCATTCAGAACTCTGTCCTGTGGGACATTTGGTATCCGGCCCATCCGCTTGACAGCCATGTGGAAAAACTGAAGTAGCATGCTTTTCGCTGGCCCAAATGCATAGACAATATGATTATGTTATAACTTCATAGGCAAAGAAATATGTATACTTAATCCATGTGGAATTGTATCTGCAAATTGGATTATTCCCTGATGTGCTTTCACAATTTGCATCACGATTTTAAGCCCCAGCCCATGTTCTGTTTCTCCCGTCTGTTTTTGCGTACTGGAAATATCTTTGCCGCTGTTCAATGCGTTTAATTGCGGCTCACTTATCCCATATCCATTGTCTGTCACAGAAAAAGTACACATTGCATCACAACTTCCCACTGACACCTGTATTGTGCATCCATCAGGATTATGAACGATACAGTTTCGTATCAGATTATTCAGCATCCGACTAAGTAAAGCCTGATCCCCGACAAGCGAGAGGTTTTTACCGGGATTATCTTCCGACAACTCCAATTCATAAAGTTCTGATATTCCGTCATTCAATACTTCACTCACAACCTGACGGGCTAACTCTACCGGATCAATCTTTTGTTTCTGCAGGGGCTGTATTGAGTATTCCAGTTTTGTTGTCAAATTCAAATCTGCTACCAGGTTTTTTAATTTCTCACTGTACCTTCGGATAATCCCTGCCTGCTTTCTGGTAGCTTCCGGTAAAGATACCGTGTCCTCAATTTCACTTGCATATCCTAAAACAATGGAAAGAGGTGTTCGTATATCATGGGAAATCCCCCGGATCCACTCTGCACGTGTGTTGTCCTTTTTCAGCAGGTAATCCCCGGCTTTATTCAAACTGGCGCTGATTTCTACCAACGCCCCGCTTTCTTCCAGACAGACAGGATTTCCGGCGGAGAGATGCCGTATGCCGTTCAAAATCGGCACAATCAAAACCGCAGGAAAAAGAAATTTGAGGCCATCATTTCTGTAATTTTATATCAGCTTTTATAAAAACAGTAGTTTTGACTGGCACCATTTACTATTTTGTGATAAAGTTAATTCATAATTATAATATTATAATTTAACAGGGGGATTTAACCATGCAAAAGAAAATGAAGAAAGTAATATCAATTTTATTGGCCACTTTTATACTTACAACTTGTATTCCATTAGTTCCTGTGTTCAATACTGTGTTAACTGTAGAAGCGCACAGCGGCAGAACCGATGGCAGTGGGGGGCATCATGATTACAAGAATAAAAGTGGACTTGGCTCTTACCATTATCATTGTGGCGGGCACCCTGCCCATTTACATCCTAATGGTGTATGTCCATATTCCGGCGCTTCTGCAGCGACATCCTCATCAAGCAAGAACATTCAGAAGACGGCTGTCCAGGATTCTGATGCCGCACTTAGGACAAAATACAAAAGTGTCACAGATGATTTCAGCAATAAAAAGAAAAGTGGATATTTCAGGAATGATGTGTTGGCTATTATAAATCAATTTATAGCTGCGGATCCAAATGCTGCCGACGCATATATGCTTTCTTTAATGACTTCTGAAGAAAAAACAGATTTATTACCGCTCAATACCCAGGCAAAATCCGATATTTTCGATGGGCTGATTGTTCTAAGAGCATATGAGGTATTTTTAAATCAGGTGGTTGCACAGGAGCAAGCGCAAGCAGCTTTACAGCAGCAAACGACGGAAACACCGCCAGCAGCACTGCAACAGGAAAATACCAGCCAAGATGATCTGCTTTATAAATTGGTTTCCCAAACGCAGGCAAAATTAAATGAACTGGGTTTTTATACAGGCGCAATAGATGGCATATTCGATAATGAAACACAGCAGGCATTAATTAATTTCCAAACGGCTTATGGGCTTATAATCGATGGGACTATTAATGAACAAGTTGTCGCAGCGTTAGGAATACAAATATAGTTAAAATTTAAAGATACAAAGTAGTGTGAAGTTAGAGCGGGGTTGAGAAAATTATACTTTTATAGGTTGGTGTGGTCTGGATGGAGAAACTGTAGGTAAGCTGCATATTTTTTACTCGATTGATAAAGGTTTCAGAAATAAGGGATATGCTACACAATGTGCTGAAAAACTCTTATCGTACGCTTTTGATGTAGCACAGGTGCCCTTTGTCAATGGAGGTTGCGATAAGAATAACATAGCATCATATCGGGTGATGGAAAAAATAGGTATGATTAAAGATTGTTATGATGAGAACGGTGATCCTTTGTTCTTTATTAGCAAAGAAATGTATCAAGAAATTTCAAATAATACAAACTGTCTGTAAATTATACCTCTTTATTATATCTGCTTTATACATAAATAAGTTGTGTATATCTAATGAAAAAACATAAACAAGCTGAAACAAAAAAATGATATGGTCAGTATCCTATTTTTATGTATTAATTATTGGACCTTATAAAAAGGTTAATACTGAGATTAACTATAGCCATAGCCAGGTGCTGTGTTTTCCTGGCCAGGCCTTTAAAAAAGTTATTGTTCAAGAGAAAAAAGAGACAGTGCTTGTGGTCTATGACCTTTAAGGTTGTCTCTTTTCATGTTTTTCAGAGTCTGATTGGTGTCCTGGCGACCGGAAAGCAGTGGATAAAAACGATGTATGAGTCCTACAGCAAAATTACCGCGGGCTCTGCCCGGATAACTATAGCTCAAAAGTATAATGCAGAATTTCGTCCGCAAGCAACTCCATATAATCCTTCTTTTGCCGTGCTGTGCCGACGCAGAGTATGTCCCTTGAAACTCTGTCGGTAATCATGTAAAGCATTCTGGCCCTGATATAAAAATCCTCCTGTCTATCCGGATACCGCTTTTTTAAGAAATTTTCCATCATGGAGATTAGACATTCTTCTGTTTCAGAAAGGATGGACCGTATCCGTTCACTTTCTTTGGCAATCACTGCAGAATCCTCAAAAAACTTATTTGTGCCATATAAACGTTTCAGAAGCTGTTTTAAATAAGTCAGCAGAAAGTCCCTGCAGTACGTATTATGCTGGATAAGTGAAGTTGGCCGGAGATTTCTGATAAATATGGTGTTATTACCTGTCTTGACGAAAAACAGTTGGATTTATTTCCTGGGATCCGACAAACCGCCCGGACTATGTTAAAAATGGACATAATGGAATACGTATTGATTATAATGGAAAAGGCTTTGGAAAGAAGCAGCTCCGGGAGTCAGTTAAAGTAAGGTATTCCTCACATACGTATTTGAAAAAATGTGTGGAAGGAATAGATATCGGCCTTCAGGGAAAAATACATGATAATCAATAGCTAAAATTAAAGTTCTACCTTTATTGTGACTTATACATAAATATGATAATATATTAGTATAAGTTACAAATAAGGGAGAGAAGGATGGAACAAAGAGAAATTATGGAAAAATTATCGTTGACACCAGATAGTATTTTTACAGCAGCACAGGCAAGAGCGGCGGGAATTCATTCAGAATATTTAACAAATATGGTAAAAAGTGGTGAGCTGGAAAAAGTTGCTTATGGTATTTATGCATTCTCGGAGGAGCTGTACGATGAATTATATACTTTACAGAGACGTAAAGATAAGGTTATTTATTCCCACGAGACAGCCTTGTATCTTCATGATTTGACAGATAGAGAACCCTTTGTCCTTAGCGTGACGGTTCCCACAGGTTATCATTCACATACTTTATTCAGAGACAGTATCTGTGTTCATAACATCAGAAAAGACCTGTTGTTCATGGGGATTACAGAGTTAAAAACAACGTGGGGAAATCCTGTAAAAGTCTATGATATGGAACGGACACTTTGTGATATGGTAAAGGATAAGAAAAATCAGGATATTGCGGTTGTAACTGATGCTTTGAAACGTTATGTAAAGAGAAAAGATAAAAATCTAAAAAATCTGATGGAGTATGCAGGAAAGTTAAAAGTTGGAGAACAGATGAGATTTTATATGGAGGTACTTATTTGAAAACATCAACACAATTAAAGGCGAAAGTCCGAAATCTGGCAGTACAAAACGGATTAAAGCCTGAAGTGATACTGCGTAATTTCTTCCTGGAGCGTTTCCTGGAAAGAATTGCAGTATCTCCGTATCGTGACAAATTTATACTGAAAGGTGGCATGCTGATTGGTTCCATCGCAGGCTTATATAACAGGACTACGATGGACTGCGATACTACAATAGCAGGATTCTCGTTATCCAAAGAAAATCTGCATATCATATTGATGGAGATTATGGAAAGTAATATAGAAGATAATGTGGAAATGCATCTGATTTCAATTGATGATATACATGAAGATTTTGACTATCCTGGCCTGCGGGCCGTTATTAGTGCGCAATTGGATAAAACGAAGCAGACAATAAAAATTGATATTACTACAGGTGATGTGATTACACCGGCAGAGATTGAATACCCATTCCAACTGATGTTTGAGGATAGAAAGATTAATGTTCTGGCTTATAATCTGGAAACAGTGCTTGCAGAAAAACTGGAAACCATTTTGTCTCGGAATGTGGTAAATACACGTATGCGGGATTATTACGATGTATGGCTGCTGTCAAATCTGAAGAAGTCATGTATTGAAATCCCAGTGCTTAATTTGGCCTTTACCGGAACTGCCCAAAAAAGGGGTACATATCATGAACTTTTAAAAAATGGTGATAGTTATATGGATGCTGTCTGTAAAGATATCCAGTTAAAAGATTTGTGGAATTCCTATAGAAAAAAGAATCCTTATGTTGGAGAGTTAGATTTTGAAGAAGTCATGATAAGTGTGCATTCTTTGTGGACAAAAATTCGACAGATTAGCAGGAACGAGATACATGGTAAAATAATATAAGAATGTATAAGACAATGCATAAGGTAAGAAAAACATATGTATCAGCATTATTACATAACGGAGTGAATATAAGCATTGTTAAAGATATGTTGGGACATGCCGATGGGGCAATCCACTTGCGTCACTATATTTATAATATTAAAAACGATGAAGAGACAGATGATTTAGTACGGATTGCTCTTTCAGGCAATAAGAACATAGAAACAGGGAACCAAATAAAAATCGTAATATGATTAATGTAATTGTTTTTTGAATAAAAAAACGAGAAACTTTGATTTTATCAAAGTTTCTCATTAACAACTTTATAGTGCGGAAGATGGGACTTGAACCCACACGAGCGCATTGCCCACAAGATCCTTAGTCTTGCTCGTCTGCCAGTTCCGACACTTCCGCATGCCTGCATCAGAACGTGTTCCGTGCTGCAAGAGATATATTACCATCTTAAGAAGAATACGTCAAGACACTTTTTTCATTTTTTTAAATATTTTTTTAAGACATTTTTTGGAGTGGTATTTTACGGCAGGGCTTCATACATCTTTTATTGTCCACACCCCGCAATTGATGCGGCTTCATCGCAAAGTTTAATTGCGATTATAAGGAGCAAAGAAGTATAATAAAGTTGAAACCATCTTTTTCAACTATATGTGAAATCATTTTATCAATGTTGTATTTATTTGTTAAAGCTGCTTTATATTCCAATAAAAGATTATTCATGTAAATTCATAACTTAATTATGTGATTGCCAAAGCAGCTATAGCACTGGCAAAAGCGGTAGCAATACAAGCGGAAAAGTATGGGTTTATGAATATAAAAGGCATTTAGGGATTTTGGTGAAAAACTGTTCGGCCCAAGAAAACAATACAGGCATGAAATAATGTTTATGGAGGTTAAGCAAAGTGGACAACAAACCATACTATTATGCATACGAAAACAGATATCAGAAAATATTTGAAGCAGGCATTGAACATTGGGGGCATACTCCTGATGATGAAATCCTTTTTGCTGCCCTGAATCAACAGCTGAAATCTTGATTCCTCTTGTGCCCGCGAGGGCAAACGACCGAGACGGTTATACTGCTGAAATGCAGGCCGCAGGATTTATAGTAGAGGAATTTGTGGAAATGGATGTAAACGAACACTGTCTGTATTCAGCCAGTATTTTTGTAAGAAAGCCCTGAGAGTAGCTGGGGTACTTTGAGGAATGCCTCATTCGTAGCCACACAGCCAATTTATACGGGCTGGGAAAGGGGAAAAAGTGCCATAGATTATTAGAGTTCCTTTTGAAATATTATCAGGATAAAATACCGTAAAAAATTTAAAAAATTTTTATGCAAAAAAATTATTTTAATGTATTGACATTTTATCTCAGATCATATAAAATACATTTTGTCGCGCAGGAATGGCGGAATTGGCAGACGCGCACGGTTCAGGTCCGTGTGGTAGTAATACCATGAGAGTTCAAGTCTCTTTTCCTGCACTGAATGATAGAACGGAAAGTTTGAAGAAGACTTTCCGTTTTTTCTTGTTTAAAACTCCTGCCAGATGAGCTGTACATCGGTGCTTCAATGCTCCGGCACTATTTATGGCTGTATTGCAGTAATACGGCATCAACTTCTCTGAAGCGGCAATACATTTGGCGGAGAATGCTTTTAGCTGGAAAATAGTAAATTGATTGTAAGGCCAGGGGGAAAAACAATGGCGAATCAGCAGTATCAGAAATTGAAGATAGAATGTGATGATCTGGAATGGCTTTATGTGCCTGACGAGGTATATGCGGATTACGACGGCTGCAAACGTTGTCTGCAGCTTTTTATACCCTATCGACAGAAGCTGGCGGCGGAAGAAACCTTTCCGCTGGTTTTATTCATACCCGGTTCCGCATGGTACCGTCAGGAAGTATATAACAGCCTGCCTGCTTATTCCAGGTTGGCGGAAAGAGGCATAGTTACGGCTATACTTCAGTTTCGGGAGTCAACGATTGCCCCTTTTCCCGCCCAGGTGGAGGACGCGAAGGCGGCGCTCCGGTTTCTGGCGGCAAGGGCAGAGGACTACCATATAGATACGGAACGGATTTTTATTGCCGGAAACTCTTCAGGCGGCCATATTGCCCTGATGACGGCTTTTACAGAAGCGCAGGGGATATTTGATACGCCCCTGTATCAGGAGACACCCTGTCGGATAAAGGGTGTGATTGCGCAGTCGGCTCCTTCGAATATCATGAAATGTGCCAAAGAGCCTCTGCCGCCCGGATTTCCGGAGAACTTCAGGCCTACCAGGGATCTGCTGGGAGTGAAGGAGGTCCTGGAAAGCCCGGAGCTGGCGGAAGCGGCTTCCTGCGGGAAGTATATTTCCCAAGCTGCCGAACTGCCGCCGGTGCTGTTATTTCATGGAATTGATGACGTGCAGGTTTCTGTGGAACACAGCCGGGAGCTGTTTGCGCTGCTTGAAGGAGCCGGGAAGGATGCGGCCTATTATGAAATTGAGGGCGGCGGCCATGGAGGAGCGGTCTTCTGGACAGATCGGATACTTGATATTATGGAGACATTTATAAAAGAGAGACGTTTATAATACAAAGGCGTTTATAAAAGAGATACATTTATAAAACAGCGTCATATATAAAAGCGCGGCGGCTGACAGGAAAAGTATTTGACAGCGGGAAGGGAATAAAGTACAATCGACTAAGGTTAGGGGCTGTTTCTTGCTTTTAATCGGTGGCAGGAAGGAAGCGTGGTTTTTATATACCGGCACAACGGACATGCCGGCTGTACGAAAGAGCGGACTTTCGGGGAGGAAGACTGTAATCAGAGGAGCATAGGGCGTCAGGGAAGGTTTCTGCGGAAACACGATAAGCCATATGCGCAGAAGGGAGCAGGCATGAAAAAGAGCAGCATTACGATATTAGGAGGAATACTCTGTATGGCTGCCGTTTTAGCGGCATGCGGAGGAACTGCGGAAACCGGAAACTACACTGCTTTGGAAATCACCTCTTCGGGCAGCGCGGAAACGGTGGAAGAGCTGGAGGCAGAATCGGTTACGGCAACCGGTGAGCCGGAGATAGTGACGATATATTATGGTTCAAGCATGGGTAAGGAGCTGAGCACCGAGGAGGTGGAGGTTCCGCGGAAAACGCCGGAGACAATCATTGGCGAGCTGCGCAAGAAGAATATTGTATCGGTTGATACCAAGGTAAATGATTTTACAATATCAGAGGATAAGGAAAAGCTTACGCTGGATCTTTCCGCAGGCTTCAGAGACTATCTGAAGACTATGGAGGAAGGAAGCGAAGCCGTTATTATGGCAGCGCTGACGAATTCCTTCCTGGCGGCATATGACGCGCAGGAAATGGTGGTCACGATCAACGGCCAGCGCCTGGAGACGAAGAACCGGGTTTATGAGGAAGGCCTCCGGTTTGTAGATATGCTGGATTAATAATTTCCATAAAAATGTAATATGAACAAAAGGGCTGCATTTCTGAATTCAGAAATGCAGCCTTCTTCTTACTGCGCCGCGCAGCCGTTTTCTGGAAAGCATGGTTATCAGCGCCACAATAATGATTGCACAGGCGGTGAGGACGACGGCGGACCAGGTGAGCAGGAACGGTTTGGACAGGAAACGGCGGATCAGCAGTTCAATGGAAATACATAGTACCGCGATTTCCGAGAACACATAGAGCGCCGATGCCAGGAAGGAAGAGGAAACCTTTCTGCACAGGGCGGCCAGCAGGATGGCCAGCACCGTGACCACCGCAGTGATGGGCAGGGCCAGCTGGTAGAACCAGCGGGAGCTGGGAGTGTTAAAGGTGATCAGGTATTCGTAAAGTCCAATGGAAAGCCCGTCAAACAACAGGGAAACATAAATGGGAAGCTTGGTATAGATAAAAACAGGAATGGCCACTACCCAGAGGATAATGCATATCCCAATCACATACAAAGACCAGGCGCTGCTGTTGAACACCAGCAGGTTCAGAAGCCCGCAGGCGGCTCCGGCAGCAATGAGCACCAGAGAGTAGAGAATGGCCACATCCTTGTTTTTTACTGTTTCCACCTGACCGTTTTCCTTTGGAAAAGGGGGCACGGAGTGGGTATAGGTTATTTCATTCGGATTGATTACCGGCGTATTGCAGAGCGGACAGCGTTCCAGGGTATCGTCCAGTTTTACGCCGCAGTTTACACAATATGACATATTAAACTCCATTCCGCTGTAAGGATACAGCTTTTTTACTGTGGAAAATGATATCTGCCGGAGGTGCCGGCTGTTTGCGGCTCCGGCTTTTCTTTTTATAAAGGGAGGAAAAATTACTCATCGTCAAAGGTACGGTTGCTTTCGATTTTTACATGGATGCCGTCCTCCACCAGCTTACGGAAAAAATGGCGTTCCACGTCGGCTTCCATGATACAGCTGGCAAAGTTGATGGTCAGCGTATCGTCAAAGCTGATGATGGCGCAGTTGGTGCGGGAGGAAAAGGGCTGGCCCATGTAAATGTCAAACCGGTCGATGTAAGGCTTCATGTCCTCGGGAACCTTCATGGCTCCCATATTGGTCAGGCCGGCCGAGGAATTTTTATCCTGCACCTTCCTGTAAAAGGTCCTGACCACAATGTCCTTCAGGAAGAGGGGCACCACGCGGATAAAAGGGTTGCGGGTGGTGGCGGCGTTTGTGGTGATGTCGCCGCGAAGGAATTTTTCGTTGATATAATAGCGCATGTAATTGTGCACCTGGGCAACGATTTCTTCAAAGGTGTAATTACCCAGCCTGGGATCAATGGAGGGATAAACCATGGTGATAAAGTTACGCAGCGTCTTGGACGGAAAAAAACGCCTCAGGTTCACTGGCATGGCGATTCTCACCGGATACAGCTTGAGATGAAAATCCATGTTCTGCTTGTTGAGCAGGGCGTACAGCAGCACGGAATTCAGATATTCGGTTATGGTGGCGTTGTACCTTGCGGCTACGGCGGCTACCTCCTTTACGGACATAATGCCGTCAATGATGTTGAAGGTATGGAACGGTTCCTTGGTTCCGCGCACCCGGTAGGTCTTCTCCGCGGGCCTGGGCGGACAGTAAAGAGCGTTTGCATAGCGCATGTAGGCGTCCTCCAGCTCTTCCGGATCGGGGGCTTCGTTTACATCCAGCACAAAATAGCCGTTGGATATTTCTGCGCCCAGGAGCCTCAGATATACGGCGGTAATTGTCTGCAGCACGCACATGCCTCCGGTACCGTCGCCAAGGCAGTGGTGGCATTCCAGGGAAATCCTTTTCCCATAATAATAAACGCGCAGCAGATAACGGCCGCCTGATTTAAAGTGCATGGGCATACAGGGGTTGTGGATATCCGGCCTGACAAAAGGGCCGGGGCGGTTGTTCGGCTCCAGATAACGCCAGAAAAGTCCCTTGTGGATACATACCTTATAGGTGGGGAAGCGTTTCAGCGCGATATCCACCGCCTGCTGAAGCACTTCCGGCCGGATATCCTCCTTGAGGAGGACGGACAGCCTGTATACGGACGAAAAATCCCGTCTCTGCAGAGTGGGATATACGATGGCGGACAGATCCAGCCGGTACCAGTCCCTGGGGCTGACGGCCGGTTTGACGCCATCCTTTTTTATATGGAAACGAGATGTCATCGGTTTCATTCCTTTCCCGGTTCTGATTGGCATAATGTCAGTAAAGAATGTCTGTTGTAACTGTGAGGGATACCGAACAGCTACTGTTTGTTTTTATTTATTACGGAGAAGTGTTTCCTTTCCTACAGTCCGTGCGGTTGGGCATGGGCGGCATAATGCGGATTTCCCATGCAGAAGGCCCTGCCGAAACGCGGCCGCTTTCTAAATACTATTATAGAATCATTCCCGTCTTTATGCAAGAAATACACATTTTATGCAGCGGCGGGGAATAAGAAAACCTGTGCCGTAAACCCTTTACGTGATTTTCTTTCTATGATAGGATGAAGACAAGCAACCAGGACAAAAGCAAACCATGCTGTGGATACGGCGGAATGAGAGGAAATATGGCACTTTTTGATAAATCCATAAATACACTGAAAAAGAACAAAGAGCAGGAGCAGAACCAGAGCCTGATGAAGCTGATTAAAAGGGTGCACAGCGTGGTAGAAAATACGGATATTGAGAAACACCGCCAGTCCCAGGATTATTTCGGCGCGCTGCTGGGCAACAGCAAGGAAATGGACATCACCTCCGTGGATGTGGAGGGGATGCACGGCGAATGGGTGCGGGTCAACCGGGTGCATATGAAAAAGTACGTAATCCTCTATTGTCACGGCGGCGGTTATTCCACGGGAAGCTGTGTTTATGCAAGGACGCTGACCACGAAGCTGGCGTGCTCCACCTCCATGGATGTTTTCTGCTTTGACTACCGCCTTGCCCCGGAATATCCTTATCCGGCGGCGATGGAGGATGCCATGAAAGCATGGAATTACCTGATGGTTCTGGGCTACGGCGCCAGGGACGTAATCGTCATCGGGGATTCCGCAGGAGGAAATATGGCGCTTTCCCTGGTGGTTAAGCTGAAGGAGGAGGAGCGTCTTCTGCCAAGAGGGCTTGTGCTGCTGTCCCCCTGGACGGATCTGACCGCGTCAGGAAAAACCCATGAGACGAGAGCAGAGGTGGATCCGGTTCTGGATGAGGAATACCTGAGGCAGATGACCGAGAACTACGCTGCCGGGCAGGACTATGAAAATCCGCTGATTTCACCGCTTTTTGCGGATGTGACGGATTTTCCCCCAACCTATATCCAGGTGGGTGACAATGAGGTGCTCCTGAGCGATGCCACCATGCTGCACAAGAAAATGATTAAAGCCAACGTACCGGCCCGGCTGGATGTTTATAAGGGCATGTGGCATGTATTTCAGATGTCCCCCTTTAAAACGGCATATGAGGCCATGGACAAGTGTGCGGAGTTTATATTTGATATCTGCCGCTGAGGCGCGGCGGGAACCGGAAGCCGGCAGCTGCGAAACAGGCAGTTGCCAGTTGAAATGATTGGAGAAAAAATTATGGAATATACGATACGGCCGGTAGAGCCGCGGGATGCCGGGGATATCAGCGCGTTAAGGCGGATGCCCGGTGTTTTTGAGACAATTCTGGGAAATCCCGGGGAAAGCAGGAAAAAGACGGAGGACATGCTCGCGGGGCTGGGACCGAACGATTTTATGTTTGTTGCGGTAGCCTGCGATGATGCAGGCGGGGAAAGGGTGATTGGCTCTATCAGCCTGAAGGTAAACGCCAACCCAAGAACCCGCCACGCGGCAGGAATCGGCCTGATGGTCCGCCGGGATTTCCAGAATCAGGGGATTGGCCGGGCGATGCTGGAAAAGGTTCTGGATCTGGCAGACAACTGGCTGATGTTGGTAAGGCTGGAGCTGACGGTCTTTGCGGATAACGAGAGAGCAGTGCATCTGTATGAGTCCCTGGGCTTTGAACGTGAGGGCATCCGCCGGAAGGCGGCTGTCAGGAACGGGGTTTATATGGACGAAATCGCCATGGCGCGTATCCGGGAATAGGAGTGCCGGGGGAGCCGGGAAGGAAATGGAATATCATGGGAATTTTGCATAAAACAGCCCAATACAGGGCCTATAAGGAGGGTGTGGTGCATACCACACTGAATCCGAAGGGACCGGGAGCGGTGCGGATACATCTGATTCCGCCCAAATGGCGTCCTTTTTCGGATGCGCCCTATGTGATGATATTAAACGGCTATTATATCCTTCCGCTGGGCTATTCCTGGGCGATTCTCCTCAGGAATTTTATCCGTGAGGTAAACGTTTATGACGGGCGGCCGATTAATGAGGCGCAGATGAAGCAGGTTATGGATAAGGCAGTGTCCCGGACGAAAAGGGTTTATTATGTAAAAACGCAGGAGCTGCAGGAGGATCTTCAAGAGATGCTTGATCTGCTTTACGGTGTGGCGCGGGGAGGGGAGCCGTCAGGCAATATCGGGCCTCTTTCCCTCCGGGAATATGCGGCGAATATGACGGCGCCGCATCGGATGGATCTTATGGTAAGCTCCATGCTCGACAGGGAAGGAAAATGGAACTGCAGCCTGAAATGCCGGCACTGCTATGCGGCGGGACAGCCAGCGGCAGGCACAGAGGAGCTGTCCGCCCAGGACTGGTTTGAAATCATCGACCGGTGCCGCAGAGCCGGAATCTGCCAGCTTACTTTTACCGGAGGGGAGCCGACCATGCGGGAGGATCTGCCGGAGTTGGTGGAGCATGCGCGCTGGTTCGTCACCCGCCTGAATACAAATGGGGCCAGGCTTACGGGGGAGCTGTGCAGAAAGCTCTATGACGCCAGCCTGGACAGCGTGCAGATCACCCTTTATTCTGAAAATGCGGAAATACATAACCATTTGACCGGGGCGGATCTGCCCGATACGGAAGGAAGCTTTAAGAAAACGGTTCTGGGACTGCGCAATGCTCTGGAGGCCGGGCTGAATGTGAGCGTCAATACGCCCCTGTGCAGGGAAAACAAGGAGTATATCAGGACGCTGGCTTTTTTGTATCAAAACGGCGTCCGGTATGTGACCTGTTCAGGACTCATCGAAACGGGCAAGGCTATGGCGGAAGCCTCCCTGTCCTCCCAGCTGACCGTGGAGGAGATGAATGCGCTTCTGCGGGAGGCCATGGCTTTTTGTTCCCAGCATGGAATGGAGCTGAGCTTTACCTCGCCCGGCCGGGCTGATCCTGTGGTGCTTAAGGAGCTTGGGCTGGCGGTGCCCATGTGCGGCGCCTGTCTTTCCAATATGGCGGTGGCTCCGGACGGCAGCGTCGTTCCCTGCCAGAGCTGGCTGAGCGGCAGCGCGCCTTTGGGAAATATGCTGACGGACAGCTGGAAGCGTATCTGGAATCATCCTGCCTGCCGCGCCATACGCGGAATGGAGGAAGAAGACTCTTTGTCCTGCCCTCTGAGAATTTCGAAAACGGAGCCGGAAAGGGAGGCTGATTAAGGATGGACGGGAAAACTCCGGAAACAGGGAAAAAGAAGAAAAGCCTGTTGATTTTCGGCTGTATATGTGCGGTGGGAATCTGCGTGCTGATTGCCTATATCGTAAATATTCTCACGCCTCTGGACAGAATCCTGGATTACTGCGTCCAGGTAAGGGCACAGGAGGACGGCGCTCTGGAAATTACCTATCAGTACCGGTGGAAGGTCCTTAATGACAGCAAGGAGGGGCCTCTTACCTGGGTCAGCCTGGGAATTCCCAATTCCAGATGTGAGCTGCTGGGCTATACCGGTGCGATCAGCGGGCTGAAAAATGGATTTTACGGGGACGGGCTGATTGAGTTTGAACTGGACAGGGCCTATAAAAAGGGTGAGGTGGCGGAGTTTGGCTTCACCATCCGCCAGGAGGATATGCTTTGCAGAAATAAAAAGGCCGGCGGCCTGCCCTTTTATGATTTTATGCCAGGATGGTTTAATGAGATTGCGGTGGAACATTATCTTTTTGTCTGGGAGGATGGGACCTATGTGATGGAAACCAATGCGGACAGAAAGGAAGGCGGCTTCTACGTCTGGGAGGGCGGGTTAAAAGAAGGGGAGCGCCGGCATATGAAGGTTTATTGTGACAAGGAGACATTCAGGGATGCCAATATGGTGGAATGGGCGCCGGTGTCGGACAGCCCCGGGGAAAAGAAATCCCTGGATCCCGCCGCAATTATTTTCATTCTCCTGTGTACAGGCTACATAGGCTATCAGGCGGCCTGGGGAAAGGACTGGTATGCCAACGGCCGGGGATTCTGGGGCCGGGGAAGGCGTCCCGGCGGACATGGGGGACATGGCGGATGCGCCTGTGCCTGTGCGGGGTGTGCCTGTGCCTGCGCCTGTGCAGGAGGCGGAAGAGCGGGCTGCAGTAAAAAGGATTTTTATTATACGGCGGAAGAACCTTCTCTGACCGAAGAGGGAGCGCATTTTTTACGGCAAAACATGGAGGGGTTAAAATGACTTTGGGTGAGGTATGCCTGCTGACGGATGACGTGGTAAGGCTGGCAGATTTTTACAAAATGCTTCTGGGCGTGGATAACGGGAGCGAGGACACGGTTCATCAGACCATTCTTTCCAGGGAAACCATGCTTACGGTTTACAATGACGGGGAAAGCCGGGAGAATGGCGTACAGAAGATGAGCCTGGCTTTTACCTCGGATGATGTGGTCCGGGAATATGCCAGGCTTGTAAAGCAGGGAGTGAGGATTCTGGAAAAACCGGAGACACGGCCATGGGGCGCAAGAAACATGAGTTTCTATGATCCGGATGGAAATGTGGTTTATATAAGAAGCCTTCCACCTGAGGCGACGTGAAAGGAAAGAGAGAAGGAATGAGGGCGGAGGAAAGTATGGGGGCGGAGGAAATTTTGCGAAAGCACGGGCTTTCGGCTGACGGTTTGCAGCAGTCAAAGTCCGGGTTTACCAATGCGCTTTTTCTTACAGAAGACGCAGTGGTCAAAATATTTACGGAGCCGGGAGGCGCAGGCTTTCAAAAGGAATCCTGGTTCTATGGGAACATTGCCCCCTCCTATGCGCCGAAGCTGCTGGGGGCCGGGGAGGATTACCTGGTTCTGGAACGGATAAAAGGAGAAGGCCTGTTTCGCGCATGGAGGCATATGACGGATGAGAAGAGGGAGGATATGGTCCGTTGCATTGCGGAAATCAACAGGGAACTGAACCGGACTGCGCTTCCGGAAGGGATGCCCTTGTTTGACTCCTGCAGAAACTGGGGGAAAAAGCTTCTTGGGAGGATGGAGACGGCGTTGGGGAAGCTCCGCTTAAATCAGGGCATTCCGGAGGGGTTGGGAAGGCGGGCTGCGGAATTTATCAGGGCGAATGCAGGACTTTTGCAGGAGGAAGCATTGTTCCTTGTAAATCCGGATCTTCATTTTGACAATCTGATTGTTACAGAAGACGGAAAGCTTTTTATGATAGATTTTGAAATGCTGGAGGCGGCGCCTGCGGATTATGCGGTGCATGTGTGGAAACGGATGGAAATCCATCCTTTTAACTATGCCAATGAGGAGGACGATCCTCTGACGCTGCCGGAGGATTACCGTTTTCTGATGACCTGGGTAAGGAAATATGCGCCCGAGCTGTTCGCTTATCCCAAGAGCGATGTTCGGATTGCCATGTATTCCCTGGTATATGAGCTGGAGCTGCTGTGTGATTTTCCAAAGGCCGTCAATCCGGTGGAGCGGATTGGAAAATACCTGGAAGGTGTATGCGGATAGGGCGACAGGGCGCGGGCTGGCTTGGCTGCGGAAAAAAGAAGCCAAGCCAGCCCGGAAAAATGGGAGGAAACGGGGATTGGAAAAGAAGGAGATGAAAACAGGGAGAGGGAGCGTGTTTTACTGGATTGAAAAAAATGCAGCGCCCGGGGCAAAATGCATCGTATTCACCCATGGGCTGACCGCCAATCATTCCATGTTTGAAAAGCAGGTGGAATATTTTCGGAGCGCCTGTACCCTGATTACCTGGGATGTCCCGCTGCATGGCATTTCCCGGCCATACCGGGATTTTTCCTATGGGCATTGTGCGCAGGATCTGAATGAGATACTGGAGCGTGAGGGAATAGGGAAAGCGGTTCTGGTGGGCATGTCAATGGGAGGCTATCCCAGCCAGGAATTTGCCTGCAGATATCCTGAAAAAACGGAGGGGTTTATCGCGTTGGACACCACGCCCTTCGGCACCGGTTATTATTCAAAATCGGATATCTGGTGGCTGAAGCAGGCGGCGCCGGTGGCAAAATGGTTCCCTGAGGGCCTGCTCAGAAGCAGCATGGCAAAATCCGTCTCCAGGACGGCCTATTCCCGGAATAAAATGCTGGAAATGCTGCGGCCCCTGACAAAGGCGCAGATAATAGAGCAGATGGATATCGCCTACGGAAAATTTCTGGATGAAAATAAAGACATGAGGTTTTCCTGTCCGGTGCTCATCCTGGCAGGGGAATATGACACCACGGGTAAGGTGAAGGCCTATTGTAGAGCCTGGGCGGAAAAGACAGGCTATCCGCTGCATATGATTGCGGATGCGGCGCATTTTTCCAATGGGGACAACGCAGGGCAGGTGAACGCGGAGATAGAAGGGTTTATAAAACAGCTATAGGCAGCAGGACGAGACAAAGGCGTGAAGTAAGGAAGAAACGGGGGAAGGAAAATGCCATATATTGATTTGGGAGAATTGCAGTTATTTTATGAAGAGATAGGATATGGGGAGCCGGTGCTGTTTCTGCACAGCGGCTACAGCAGGGGGATTCTGGCCTTCAGCGGACAGCTCCAGCCTTTTTATGCGGCGGGATACCGCTGCTTTTATCCGGATTTCAGGGGGCATGGCAGGACCATGTGCGAAAGTCTGGAATGGGATTCTGCGGTGATAGCGGAGGATATGATACGGTTTCTTGACCGTTGCGGAATTGAGCGGATACATCTTATCGGGTACAGCACGGGCGGCGGTGTCGCCTACTATATGGCGGCCCGGCATCCGGAGCGGATAAAAACAGTAACAGCTATCGGAAACGGCGGCGTAGTTGACGATGCGGGAGCGGAGGATTTTGAGCCGGAGGCGTTGGAGGAAAGGGGACAGACCGATTTCATTGAAAAGGTGAAATGCCTGCACGCCCAGGCCCATAGGGGCAACTGGCAGGAGTACTGCAGGCAGGAGGTGAAGGACTGGCGCCTGCATCCTTCACTGACGGACGAAGAGTGGGGGCGTATTACTATGCCTATGTTACTTATTGCCGGAGAAAACGATGGCTTTGCCACAAAACGGAATCTGGAGGCAATCCGGACACACTGTCCCCAGGCTGAGATAATGATTGTGGAGGGCTGCGGGCACAGGCCGCATATGCCTATGGAAAAAGCGATAGAGGTTAATAACAGGATATTTGATTTCCTGGGCAGGGCGAAGTGTGAATAGTTCGCCCGTCTGGACTGTTAATGGAAGAGGGACGGGATAATGATTAAGGTAATTACGGAAGCGGATGAAAAAGAAAAGATTACGGAAAATGTTTTATGCAGCCTGCCGGAGTGGTTCGGCATCAAGGAAAGCAGGGATGAATATATCAGGCTCAGCCGGGAACTGCCCTACTGGGCGGCGATTGAGGACGGTAAGCCGGTTGGATTTATTGCATTGAAGGAAACAGGGCCTTATACGGCTGAAATTTGTGTGATGGGGATTCTTAAGGAATATCATAGAAAAGGAATCGGACATCAGCTTTTTGACGAATTCCATAAATATGCGAAGGAAAAGGGCTATCGGTTTATCCAGGTGAAAACGGTGGAGGCAGGTTACTTTGAGGTGTATGACAGGACCCGGATGTTTTATGAAAGCCTGGGCTTCTGCAAGCTGGAATGCTTCCCGCTTTACTGGGATGAATGGAATCCCTGCCTCGTGATGGTCCGCACTGTTTAGCTGGGAAGGAAGGACTGGCATCGATCTTTCTCAGAATAGGAACGATATTTTACCCTTCCTCAGGATAGGGAACCATAATTTTCTTCGCTTCCGTCAGCCCGCCGCTTATCATGAAGTCACGTACAAACTGCAGGATATGGCAGTAGCAAAGGGAGAGCAGTCTGGAAAAGCCCTCCGCGTCGTTCTGCTGCAGGAGGTGAAAGGCCTCCGCGGCAAGCTGATGCAGCGGCGTACTGCTTTCGGTCCCTTTTTCAAAAAAGGCGAAATAATATCCCCAAAGCAGTAGCTGATCCGTTTCAGCCAGGATGCTTTTCAGCGGCCGCAGGGTGAGGTTATCCATGATACAGCGGAAAATGCAGGCCAGCGGGTTGCTGCCGGGTAGGGAAATTTCCCGGCCAAGCTGTGCCTGCACTTCCCGATTCAGCCGGGGGAAGGCGAGGCGTGCCGCGGGGCGGACGGCAATGGCCATGAACTGTGCGGCGCTTAAATATAGTAAGGTGTCTCGGCGGTAGGAAGGGTTTTTTATGCACTGAAAGGCGGTTTCGTTATCCTGAAGGCATATTACGGTGCCTTTTCCGTTTTCCGTACGGGCAAAGCCCAGGTCATTTAGCGTGGAAAGCGCCTTGCGTACCGTGGAAAGGGACACCCGGCAGCTTTTTGACAGGGCGGCTTCGGAGGGGAGGCGTGTCCCGGGCGGACAGGCTCCGGTGCCGATTTTATCTATGAGCGCCCGGACAAGCTGCATGTAAAAATGATCGCGTCCCATTTGTGCCTGCCATGTATAGACGGCTTCAGGATCATCGGGGATATCCGGGAAACGGGAAGAAAGGCTGTCCAGATAAAGGCGCACAAGGACCGTGGCATGGCTGTAAAGCTCCCGAAAGACGGATGCGACATCCTCCTGCCGGCCGCTCTCCAGGATTAAAGGGATCGATGAAAGGATTTTATAGTCATTTGAACTGATTTTGTATGCGGGGAACTGTTCCTTCATCAGAATCAGGGGAACCCGTGTATAAATCTCAAGACTTGCATAAAGGTCGTTCAGAAGCAGGCTCCCGGTTTCCTTCAGCAAATCATGGAAAAAGACAGAAGGGATTCCCATATCATCGTTGGGTTTCTTTTTTTTCGCATATTTTTGGAAAAGGCTGTAGTGCTCCAGATCCCTGAGACTGCGCGGTTCACCTGTACAGCAGTGAACTGCGGAAAAGGTGAGCAGGGAGGGTATCAGCAGCTCCATTGTTTCATAAACCTCGATAAGAGAGGATTTCCGCTGCAGAACGAAACGCAGAGCGGTATTTTCTTCCGGGGAATTCGGCTGGCGATAGATGACGACCGCGGTTTTGCGTTCCTCCGTATGGATCAGGCCCTCGCCGCGGAGTGCGTCCAGAACATCCCTGGCCGTGCGCCGCCCCACATGATAGGTCTCGCACAGCCGGCTCAGGGAGGGAAGCGGGCTGCCGTACTGACGGCAGGCGGGAAAAAACGCCGGTTTTAAACTTCTAATTTAAATAAAAA